>Ga0308171_1000046_pt1 | contig 409292 bp, 360 predicted proteins | sample PhyGR1_FD_202135 | JGI IMG/M metagenome (GOLD analysis project Ga0308171, IMG submission 202135) | Phyllosphere microbial communities from UC Gill Tract Community Farm, Albany, California, United States - DLSLSG.R1 | ecosystem: Host-associated > Plants > Phyllosphere > Unclassified | place... | reverse complement strand
GGCAAAGTAGCAAGCTACTTCCCGCTGCCGCTCGACTTGCATGTGTTAGGCCTGCCGCCAGCGTTCAATCTGAGCCATGATCAAACTCTTCAATTAAAAGTTCGATTTGCTTAAACAAGTTAAGCGATGCTCAAAAATTAACTTTCGTAGTACTCTTATAAGTGAATAAGTCACCTAAATGAATTACTGCTTGGTCACTCTTTAAGACTTGATATTTTTTGCCACCGAAGTGGCTGATATCGTCTTGTGAGTGCCCACACAGATTGTCTGATAAATTGTTAAAGAGCAGTGAGTTACGCGCTTTCGCTTGCTAACTCGAGGTGGCGTATATTACGCTTTCCTCATTCAGTGTCAACCGTTTATTTCATCCGGTTGCCGCTGTTTTTAATCTTTCCGACCCGGTTACTTCGTGATGTTGTTCACGTTGTTCCCTGTCGATGGAGCGGCATTATAGGGAGTTCTCAGCAGGCCGCAAGGGCTAATTTCACTTTTCTCACCAACCGCCCATAAATTCATCAAATGAATTAATAACGAACAAAAAATGCATAAAAAACGGGCTCCAGATTGCTCCGGAGCCCGTTTTAGCTTCCTTATTACCTAATTACTGTCTTGCGATGATGTGATCATTTTCCACATCGACAGTAATTGGCTTACCTGGTATCAGCTTGCCAGACAAAATTTGCTGAGCCAGCGGGTTTTCAATCTCCTGCTGGATGGCACGTTTCAACGGACGCGCGCCATAAACCGGGTCAAATCCAGTATTGCCCAGCAACTCGAGCGCCGCCTCGGTGAGCGTTGCCGTATAGCCGTGTTCTTCTAAACGTTTATACAAACGTTCCAGCTGAATCTTAGCGATGTTTTTAATATGCGCATGACCCAGCGGATGGAACACGACAACTTCATCTATACGGTTGATGAATTCCGGACGGAAGCTGTGTGTGACCACTTCCATGACCGATTCTTTCATCTGCGCATAGCTGGCCTCGCCAAAGTGTTGCTGAATAATATCTGAGCCCAGGTTAGAGGTCATGATGACCACCGTATTACGGAAGTCGACCGTTCTGCCCTGCCCGTCCGTTAAGCGACCGTCATCCAGCACCTGTAATAAGATGTTGAAGACATCAGGGTGCGCCTTCTCTACTTCATCTAATAAGATGACAGAGTAAGGACGACGACGAACCGCTTCGGTCAGGTAACCCCCTTCCTCATAACCGACATAACCCGGAGGCGCACCGACCAGACGTGAAACGGAGTGTTTTTCCATAAACTCTGACATATCGATGCGAACCATCGCGTCATCGCTGTTAAACAGGAATGTCGCCAGCGCCTTACACAGCTCTGTTTTACCCACACCGGTCGGACCGAGGAACAGGAATGACCCGATCGGGCGGTTTGGATCCGACAACCCTGCACGACTACGACGAATCGCATTCGATACCGCTTCAACCGCTTCGTTCTGACCAATCACACGATTGTGCAACTCTTCTTCCATACGCAGCAGTTTTTCACGTTCGCTTTCCAGCATGCGTGCCACCGGAATACCGGTCCAGCGCGCCAGCACGTCGGCAATTTCCACATCTGTCACACGGTTGCGTAACAGCTTCATGGTTTTACCTTCCGCCTGAGTGGCTGCTGCCAGCTGTTTTTCCAGTTCCGGTATTTTCCCGTACTGCAATTCTGACATACGTCCCAGGTCACCCACGCGGCGAGCCTGTTCAAGCGTGATCTTCGCCTGCTCCAGTTCCGCTTTAATATTCTGCGTGCCAGTCAGGGAAGCTTTTTCGGCTTTCCACTCTTCTTCCAGCTCAGAATATTCGCGCTCTTTCTGTTTCAGTTCGGTTTCCAGCATCTCCAGACGTTTCACACTGGCGTCATCAGACTCTTTCTTCAACGCCTGCTGTTCCAGTTTCAGCTGGATAATACGGCGATCGAGACGGTCCAGAGACTCCGGTTTAGAGTCCATCTGCATACGAATGCTGGATGCCGCTTCATCTATAAGGTCGATCGCTTTATCCGGTAACTGACGATCCGAGATGTAACGGTGGGACAACGTCGCCGCCGCAACGATAGCCGGGTCAGTAATCTGGACATGGTGATGCAGCTCGTAGCGTTCTTTCAGGCCACGCAAGATAGCGATGGTGTCTTCAACAGAAGGCTCGGCAACAAACACTTTCTGGAAACGACGCTCTAACGCCGCATCCTTCTCTATAAACTGACGATATTCATTTAATGTCGTCGCACCTACGCAGTGAAGTTCACCACGCGCCAGAGCCGGTTTCAGCATATTGCCGGCATCCATCGCGCCATCGGCTTTACCCGCGCCAACCATGGTATGCAATTCGTCGATAAACAGAATGACGTTGCCTTCCTGTTTAGCCAGATCACTCAGCACGCCTTTCAGACGTTCTTCAAATTCACCGCGATATTTTGCGCCAGCCACCAGTGCGCCCATATCTAATGAAAGCACTCGTTTATTTTTCAGGCCTTCCGGCACTTCACCATTAATGATGCGTTGTGCCAGCCCCTCCGCAATCGCGGTTTTACCAACACCAGGCTCACCAATAAGAACCGGGTTATTTTTGGTACGCCGTTGCAGAACCTGAATGGTTCGGCGAATTTCTTCATCACGACCGATGACCGGATCCAGTTTGCCCTGCTCGGCACGTTCGGTCAGATCGATAGTGAATTTTTTCAATGCCTGACGTTGGTCTTCGGCATTCTGGTCATCCACTTTCTCACCTCCACGCATTTGATCGATAGCCGCAGTAATTTTCTCGGCAGTTGCGCCGCAGGCTTTTAACACATCCGTTAAAGAGCCGCGGTCTTTCATCACAGCCAGAACAAACAGTTCTGAAGAAATAAAGGTATCAGCACGCTGCTGTGCCAATTTGTCACAAAGATTTAAAACACGTACCAGTTCATTGGATGGTTGAACATCCCCACCGGTACCTTCAACTTGCGGCAAACGCCCCAAAGCCTGATCAACGTCCGTGCGCAGTTTCTGGGTATCTACCCCAGCCGCAGTTAATAAAGGACGAACGGTCCCACCTTCCTGAGTAAGCAAAGCGCTCATCAGGTGAACAGGTTCGATAAATTGATTGTCGCGCCCGAGCGCGAGTGACTGAGCATCCGCGAGGGCAAGCTGGAATTTGCTGGTAAGACGATCCAGACGCATAACACCTCCAATACTGAACAAAATTGCTACTGGAGATTAGATGAGGTCAACCCTCACGTTTTCAAGGTTATCTTGGCAGTATATTAGGAGGACTGCTGCTATGCGCGATGGATCGTCTTGATTCGATAGGTTATATCAGCCAAATTAAACTTGCCAGCCGTCCGGTAATTCCGTCGCGCCGGTAAGAGTAAAATGTGGTGCTGTCGGTCACAGTGCAATACTCGCCGCCATAAATAGCGGTGAGACCAGCGGCCTGTAAACGCAATCTGGCTAAGAGGTAAATGTCGGCCATAAATTTGGTGCCCGCTGGGGTAAAAGCAACGGATGCATTACTGTTCTCCGCCAAAAAGGCGTCACGCACTTCTCCGCCGACTTCAAAATGCGCAGGACCAATTGCCGGTCCCATCCACGCCATGATTTCTGCAGGAGCAGCCTCAAAGCAGGCAACCGTATTTTCCAACACGCCTGCACACAAACCACGCCAGCCCGCATGCGCTGCAGCCACTTCATCGCCGTTTTTACTGCAAAACAGAACCGGTAAACAATCGGCTGTCATTGCTGCACAGACAACGCCTGGCTCGCGGGTATAGGCCGCATCGGCAATCTGTGTCGGAATAAGGGGAGTTTGCGATGATAAACGAACCACGTCGGTGCCATGAACCTGCTCAAGCCAGTGTGGCGAATCAGGCAGACCGCCAAGTTCAATCAACCGCTGGCGGTTCAGCACAACATGCTCAGGAGAATCCCCGACATGACTGCCGAGGTTAAGCGAACCGTAAGGAGGCAGACTGACGCCTCCTTTACGGGTTGTCGCACATGACCGCACCGATGCCGGTTGCGGCCACTGAGGCTGGATAAGCAGGCTCATTACCAGTTCATCTGGTCCTTGAACTCTTCGGTATCCGCTTTAAGCGCATTGATCAGGTCAACCATATCCTGCGGAAGTGGCGCATGCCATTCCATCTGAATACCGGTTACCGGATGATAAAGACGCAGCATGGTCGCATGAAGAGCCTGACGATCAAAGCTACGCAGCATATTGATAAATGCTTCGGAAGCGCCTTTTGGCAGACGCGGACGGCCACCATAAAGCTGATCACCCAACAGAGGATGGTTAATATGTGCCATATGTACGCGGATCTGATGCGTACGGCCGGATTCCAGACGCAGACGCAGACGCGTATGAGCACGGAAATGCTCCATAATGCGATAGTGTGTGGTCGCCGGTTTGCCGGTCGGATGAACCGCCATGTGCGTACGCTTGGTGGAATGGCGCGCAATCGGCTCATTCACTGTGCCGCCTGCCGTCATTGTACCAATAGCGACTGCTTCATATTCGCGGGTGATTTCACGCGCCTGAAGTGCAGTGACCAGGTGCGTTTGCGCAGGTACTGACTTCGCGACGACCATCAGACCCGTGGTGTCTTTATCGAGACGGTGAACAATGCCGCAGCGCGGAACATCAATGATTGCCGGGTAATAATGCAGCAATGCATTAAGTACCGTGCCATCAGGATTCCCTGCACCCGGATGAACAACCAGATCGCGGGGTTTATTGATGACTAAAATATCGTTATCTTCATACACGATATCTAAAGCGATATCTTGTGGCAGCCAACGCGCTTCTTCTTCAATTTGCGCATCGATTGCGATAGCCTCGCCACCCAACACTTTTTCTTTTGGTTTGGTCACTTTTTTGCCATTGACCGTGACCCTGTCTTCAAGGATCCAATCTTTTATGCGAGATCTTGAATAATCAGGGAACAATTCGGCCAAAGCCTGATCTAACCGTTGACCGAGTTGAGATTCGGCCACCGTTGCGGTGAGTTGTACTTGTTGTGCCATATGCAGCTTCTTGGTTAACGTTGGGTTTTCACGGCGATGCCGTTTAAAATAATGTGCTATTGTAGCTGGTCTTTGTCGGGAGCTTAACGGACAGTCTCCCAGAATAACACCTGAGGATAATCAAAACGTCATGACGCGTGTGAAATATCTGGTGGCAGCAGCCACGTTGAGCCTGGCGCTGGTCGGTTGCTCCAGTTCCAAAGAAACGGTTCCCGATAACCCGCCTAACGTCCTTTATGCCACTGCCCAGCAAAAGCTGCAGGACGGTAACTTTAAAGGCGCGATTGCGCAATTAGAAGCGCTGGATAACCGCTATCCGTTTGGGCCTTACTCGCAGCAAGTTCAGTTAGATCTGATTTATGCCTATTACAAGTCTGCTGACTTGCCAATGGCTCAGGCTTCTATTGATCGCTTTATGCGCCTGAACCCAACCCATCCAAACATCGACTACGTCATGTATATGCGTGGTTTAACGGATATGGCGTTGGATGACAGTGCGCTGCAAGGATTCTTCGGTGTTGATCGTTCAGACCGTGATCCGCAGCATGCGCGTGCAGCATTCCGCGATTTCAGCCAGTTGATCCACACGTATCCAAACAGCCAGTACGCCACTGATGCGACTAAACGTTTGGTATTCCTGAAAGATCGTTTGGCGAAATACGAGCTGTCAGTGGTGCAATACTACACTAAACGCGGTGCTTACGTCGCTGTTGTTAACCGTGTTGAGCAAATGCTGAAAGATTACCCGGATACGAAAGCGACGCATGACGCGCTGCCGTTGATGGAAAGTGCCTATCGTGAACTGCAGCTGAACAACCAGGCTGATAAAGTTGCGAAAATTATTGCGGCCAATAACGCAGCATAATTTTAAAATGTCCGTACACACAAACGGTAGCTCAGGCTGCCGTTTTTTTTGGCTTTGATTCGGGAAAAGTCAGAGAAGAGTGAACGTGATGAACGAAAAAACAGGTTAAAAAACGCAGAAGATAATGCACTGATCCTATCAATCATGCCTGCTCCTCAGTGAAGTCTCAAGGCCTTTCCCGCCATTAATTACCCTGGGTCACATAAACGCCAAAGTTGACAAAAAGTGACAAAAAACCGTGGTTTTGGACAGGCATTTCATAAAAAAGGCTGGTATGTTGGATTCATCGGAGACGGAAATAAGAGAGGTAAGTCATATGACAGTCAACATTACCAGTAAACAAATGGACATCACCGCCGCGATTCGTGAACACATCGAAGGCCGTCTGAAAAAACTGGATAAATGGCAAACTCAGCTCATTAACCCGCATATAATCCTGTCGAAAGAACCTCAGGGATTTGTCGCCGATGCGACCATCAGTACACCAAACGGGAAACTGGTTGCCAGTGCTACGCACGATGATATGTACGCTGCGATTAACGACATGACCGCCAAGCTTGAGCGTCAGCTCAACAAAGCGCAGCACAAGGGTGAAGCCCGCCGTGCAGAATCTGGCGTCAAAGAACTCAATCTGGAACCGGTGCAGGAAGAAGAGGAATAACCGGCTTATCGGAAAGGCAGTTCACAGCGCGCTCTCAGGAGCGCGTTTTTTGTGTCTTGAGGAAATCTTATTGACACAGGGAAAAGCCAGCGGTTACTTTAAGACTCTGCTCAAAATTATGGAAACAACGCTCACATGAATACCCGTCTGTTTTTCTTCGCATTCTTTTTTACCTTCCCCTGATTGGGAGGCGTTTCGTCGCGAAAGAATGAATGCGAAGACGAACAACAAAGCCTCCTGAAAAGGGGGCTTTTTTTATGCCTGCGTTTTACACATTTTGCTGAAAGAAAGAACATCAAAAAGGGTAACAACATGACCGAGAACTCATTACTGGCTCTGCGCGAACGCATCAGCGCATTAGACCTGAAACTGCTGGCTCTGCTGGCAGAACGACGCACGATGGCGATAGAAGTCGCGCAATCCAAAATGCACTCTCACCGCCCGATCCGCGACAAAGAACGTGAAATTGAACTGATTAACGCACTCATTCAGGAAGGGAAAAAACAGGGGCTGGACGGTCATTACATCACCCGCGTGTATCAGCTGATCATTGAAGATTCCGTTCTGACCCAGCAGGCTCTGCTCCAGCAACATCTGAATAAAACCCCTTCTGATTCCGCCCGTATCGCTTTCCTCGGCCCGAAAGGTTCTTATTCACATCTTGCCGCACGCCAGTTTGCCGCCCGCCATTTCGACCAGTTCATCGAATGTGGCTGCCAGAAATTCCAGGATATCTTCTCTCAGGTAGAAGCCGGTCAGGCCGATTACGCCGTATTGCCGATTGAAAATACCAGCTCCGGTTCAATCAATGACGTTTATGACCTGCTGCAACACACCAGCCTGTCGATTGTGGGTGAGCTGACCAATCCTATCAATCATTGCGTACTGGTCGCGACCGACACGGATTTGTCGCAGATCCAGACGGTTTACAGCCATCCTCAGCCTTTCCAGCAATGCAGTCAGTTCATCAACCGCTTCCCTCACTGGAAAATTGAATACTGCGAAAGCACTGCGGCGGCGATGGAAAAAGTGGCCGCGGCCAATTCTCCACACGTGGCAGCGCTCGGCAGCGAAGCCGGTGGTGCGTTATATAAACTGCAGGTGCTTGAACATAATCTGGCGAACCAGCAGGAAAACATTACCCGCTTCATTATCCTGGCACGCAAGGCAATTGAAGTCACAGATCAGGTTCCGGCAAAAACCACGCTGATTATGGCGACCGGCCAGCAGGCAGGTGCGCTGGTGAATGCGCTGCTGGTGCTGCGCGATCAGGGCATCATCATGACCAAACTGGAATCTCGCCCGATTAACGGCAATCCATGGGAAGAGATGTTTTATATCGATGTGCAGGCCAACTTGCGTTCTGAAGAGATGAAAAAGGCGCTGAAGGATCTGGCTCCGATCACCCGTTCGCTGAAAGTGCTCGGCTGTTATCCAAGCGAGAACGTCGTCTCTGTTGATTTATAATTTCACAAACAACCTGTAATTTACCGCAAACAAAAAGGGCGCTGCACACAATGGCAGCGCCCTTTTTTCATTTCAGGACAACTTACTTACGGTTGTCGTTAGCCTGTCTCAGCAGCGCACCACTTTCTTTCAGGAAGCGTGGTGCATAATCGCCAAACCAGTGCTCAACCTTTCTGAATTTGTCGATAAACGCCTGTTTATCGCCGCTTTCAAGCAGAGCAAGCGCATCACCAAAACGCTGATAGTATCGTTTGATCAGCGCCAGATTGCTTTCTGACGACATAATAATGTCAGCATAAAGCTGCGGATCCTGCGCAAACAGTCGCCCGACCATCGCCAGTTCGAGGCGGTAAATCGGTGAAGACAGTGACAGCAATTGCTCGATCTGCACATTCTCTTCTGACAAATGCAGACCATACGCAAAGGTTGCGAAGTGGCGCAATGCCTGAATAAACGCCATATTCTGATCATGTTCGACGGCGCTGATTTTATGCAACCGTGCGCCCCAGACCTGCAACTGTTCAAGCAGCCACTGATATGCCTGAGGTTCGCGGCCATCGCAATACACCACCACCTGTTTAGCCAGGCTGCTGACATCCGGACCGAACATCGGATGCAGGCCAAGTACCGGGCCTTCATGCACTGCCAGCATTGCCTGCAGCGGACGGTTTTTCACCGACGCCAGATCCACCAGAATACAGTCTTCAGGAAGTTTCGGCAGACGTGCAATCACTTCTTCGGTCAGATGGATCGGTACACTGACGATGACCATTCCGGCATCCGCCAGCAATGTTTCTGCCTGCGGCCAGTCTTCCTGCTCCAGCACTTTCACCTGATAACCGGAAAGCTCCAGCAAACGGGTGAACAAACGCCCCATCTGCCCGTTCCCGCCGATAATCACCACCGGACGCAGTGCCGGATGCAGCGTCTTGAAGCCTTTATCGTTTTCGCTTGAGTAGGACTCACGCATCACGCGGCGCAATACATCTTCAATCAGATCCGGCGGAACACCGAGGTTTTGCGCTTCCTGACGACGTGAAGCCAGCATCGCTGCTTCACGTTCAGGCACATAAATCGGCAAACCATAACGGCTTTTGACTTCACCGACTTCCGCCACCAGCGCAAGACGCCGTGATAAGAGATCTAACAACGCTTTATCAACGTCGTCGATCTGATCGCGCAACGCGTTAAGTTCTGCCACCATAAAAACTTACTCTCCTGCGATTCGTGCCGCCAGCGCATCGCCCAGTTCCTGATGCATGGTACGCAGCAGGTCTTCAGTCGTTTCCCAGTTGATACAGGCATCAGTAACAGACACACCGTATTTCATGGCTGAACGCGGTTGTTCAGAAGACTGGCTGCCTTCGTTCAGATGACTTTCCAGCATCAGCCCCGTGATAGAGCGGTTACCGGCTTTAATCTGGTCGATGACGGACTGAGCCACAACAGGCTGGCGACGATAGTCTTTGTTTGAGTTACCGTGACTGCAATCTATCATCAAGGAAGGACGGAGTCCCGCGTCGGTCATCTGTTTTTCACAAGCCTGAACGTCCTGCTCGCTGTAATTTGGTGTCTTACCGCCGCGTAAAATCACATGCCCGTCCGGGTTGCCCTGAGTCTGCAACAGGCAAACTTGCCCGGCCTGATTAATGCCCACAAAACGGTGCGCCATCTCAGCTGCACGCATGGCGTTGATCGCCGTGCCCAGGCTGCCGTCGGTGCCGTTCTTGAAGCCAACCGGCATTGACAGACCAGACGCCATTTCACGGTGTGTCTGAGATTCCGTGGTACGCGCACCGATTGCTGACCAGCTGAACAGATCGCCTAAGTATTGCGGACTGTTTGGATCCAGCGCTTCAGTTGCCAGCGGTAAACCCATGCCGACCAGTTGCAGCAGCAAATCACGGGCAATATGCAGCCCTGCTTCCACATCAAACGTACCGTCCATGTGTGGATCGTTAATCAATCCTTTCCAGCCGACAGTGGTACGTGGTTTTTCAAAGTAAACGCGCATCACGATGTACAAACGATCGCTCAGCTCAGCCGCCAGTGTTTTCAGATGGCGTGCGTAATCGAGCGCGGCATCAACGTCATGAATTGAACAAGGGCCACACACCACCAGAAGGCGAGGATCACGTCCATGCACGATATCGGCGATGGTTTTACGTGCTTCGGAAATACTGTTTTCGTCGCTGATGCTTAAAGGAAAACGGTTTTTCAACTCTTCAGGAGTGATAAGGATTTGTTCAGCAGTGATGTGAACATTATTCAGGGCGTCTTTTTGCATGATCGTGTTCCGCTATAAGGAAAATGGGCTGCCACAGAGGCATCTGCGGACAACATTAACACAGCACGTAAACTTATCAAGCCTTACTTGTAAACATAACATTACCAATACAACGTAACCAAGCAAGTAATGGAAAGTTATATTTACATAAAGAGAATCTTAACCCAAAGAGGTGTACCGTAATTGTTACATACGGGTTAACAGGGAAGTCATGGGAATTCAGGACAAGGTAAAGAGAGAATGAGGCAGGGAATGCCCTCAGCAACGGGGATGCTGCTGAGGAAACGAAATTTAAAGGTTACGATCCAGAGTAATAAAGACCTGCCCCAGGGCAGTCACTTCATCCACGCCACACTCGAAATGGCTTTCCTGACGCGTCACGCTGAGTCGGTTACCGGGAATACGGGCCACATCGTAAACATCCAGATCACCATCGATATCCAGCAACCAGCGGCCATTGCCCGGATGGGTACTGCCCAGATCAATAATCCACGAGTGATGGCCTTTCACAACATAAGCCGGTTGAGTCAGCGAGTCATCCAGCAGCGAAGGATCAACAGACCAGACGCCCTCTTCTTCCAGCGCTCCGCCACGCAATCTCAATTTTTTAAGTTGACGGATATCACCGGACGCTGCTGCGCCTGAAAGCGCTGAATCCTGCATGTTGCCTTTGCCTGTCGCCAGCCAGCGTAATGACACGCCGGTGTCCAGCGCACAGGCCACCACCACATCACCGGGGAAATAATCTCTTCTTACCCAGGTACTTATCGTTCCAGATGACAAACCGTACAGATCCCCCAGCTCCTTTTGCATGCTAAAGCCGTAAGCCTGAAGCATACGCGTCAGAACAGCTTTTCCACCTTCAAGTTCATCTAATTGCATCTGGCGAAAACCCCTGAATCTGTAAATATCATCTTGACAACTCGCAAATGCAAGCTTAGATTGATTATGTAATGTACCGACTGACGACCATGATACCAAATTTACGGCGTCGTGGAGAAATAAGGAGACGCGATGTTTTTAGGAACAGAGCAGCAGCGCCAGACCGGACTGCGCCATATCGCTCATCTGAAAGAAATTTATTTCGCTCAGAGTAAGGATCCGGTTGAGGTTATTTATGATCAGGCCAGTGAAAAATGGAAACTTACCCTATGTTTTCATGCCGGCCTTAAACGTCATCATACCTTACTGACATATTCACAATTAAATGATGAGGAACAAATGAAAATAACACAGGCCTTATTATCACTACGCCATTTCACGGCGATATTTAAAGGAGAACTTTACTGATGGCAGACTGGATAGATGAATCGCAGGAGTATCAGTTAAAAATCCTTCAAGCACAGGTTACGCAGGCTACCCGCACGCAGCCTTCGCCGTCTGCCTTCTTCTGCGTGGATTGTGACACTCCCATTGCGGAGCCACGCAGGAAAATCATTCCCGGCGTACAGCGATGTATTGAGTGCCAGGAAATTGAGGAAATTAAAAGAAAGAATTATCGCCCCGTATAAACCCTCAGATTAATGCTATTAATTTTCGTGTCTGCGCTGGAAATAAACTTATTTCCAGAAGGTTTTTTGTATTCTAATTTTCGGAAATAAACATGTCAGATAACAGAGGCAGGGTAATGCCTTCCCCGCCGCCGGCTTTTAACCGGGCAGCGGGGCAACTGTTCGCAGGGAAATGGGAGTGGAATGCCCCGCGACCGGCGCTCAGCAGTCCGCTGGAAAAACCGCTTAACCGTGATTTCTGCCTGCGCCAGCAAACAGCCCTTTCCCGGATGGCAGCATTGCCTCGCTGTCTGCGTACGCCTTTACATCAGCGGTATGCGTTTTTGCTGAAAACAAAGGGAGTCCGCGCGGCGGTCCATTTTCTGATGACAGTATTTACGCAGCGTTTGTGGCCGCGGATTCAGCAGGTGAATGCGCGCAACACCCTGAACCGTCAGATCTCGCAAAAGCTCCTCATGGAAGAAGAAATGTTTAACCGCCTGCCTGATCTTAATGATGACAGCCTGAGAAGGCTGGCCAGCAAGCTGGCAGTGCATATGCAAGATGCTTACGAATATCACTGTGAACGCTGGCTGCAAAATCGACCTGATCAACCCGACGTGTTATTGCAAGACAGCACGCAGCACGAGATTTACGGGCATATCGCCGCGATGGCCCGCTCGTGTCGCGTACAGCCTCTTTACTGGCAGAGATGGCAAAAAGGCCGTATGACCGCACATTCAGCCGTCGCCAGTATTTCCCGTCTGGTCAGTGGTGAATGGTGGGAAAAACAGCTGCGTTCAAAACAACGTTTATGGCGCGAAGCCCTGATGATTGCCTGCGGTTATGTGAGCCGCGCAACATCGCCATATGCGAGTAAAAACGCCATCCGTGATGTGGTGTCACGCCGCTTATCCGCCATTAATTACCTGAAACAATGCCAGCTCGAAAATGTCGAATCAGGGGAAACACTGAGCCTGCTGGAGACCGTATTAGCCAGCATTTCCAACCCTAAACTTCGCCGTATGGAACTGATGACGCTGATCGCCGGTATCGAAGATGTTGCTGACCAGCAGCGGGACTGCGGCCTGTTTATCACGCTGACCACACCTTCAAAATACCATCCGCTGAAAACGACTGGCGCCGGATCATCACCCATTTTTAACCAGAAATGGGATCAGCACGCGTTTACACCCAAAGATGCACAACGTTATCTGGTCGCGGTCTGGGCAAAAATCCGCACCACGTTTAAAGACCGGAACCTGAAAGTGTACGGTGTGCGCGTCGTCGAACCGCATCACGACGGCACCCCGCACTGGCACATGATGCTGTTCACACCAGCGGATCAGCAGCAAAAGGTGACTGAGGTAATGCGCCGTTACGCACTGGAAGAAGATCCGGATGAGCCAGGCGCTGCGGAGTCACGCTTTAATTGTAAGCCGCTGAACCGCGGCGGTGCGGCGGGTTACATTGCGAAATACGTCTCCAAGAATATTGATGGTTATGCGCTTGATGGCGAAAAGGATTTTGACTCCGGACGCCTGCTTACTGATGTCGCGACAGCGGTCACCTCATGGGCATCGACGTGGCGGATCCCACAATTTCACGCCATTGGCATTCCTGCCGTCGGCGCGTGGCGTGAATGTCGGCGGATCAGACATCAGAGTCTGAGCAGCCGCTTTGATACACGCGTTGAGGACGTCCGCAGCGCCGCCGACCAGGGGGATTTTGCCGGTTATATTCAGGCACAGGGCGGCATACACATTCCGCGAAAAGAGCAAACGGTTCGCGTTGCGCGCCAGCTCAGCGGGGAAACCAATATCTGGGGTGAGCCCCGTCATAAAGTCATCGGCATTTACGCGCCGCATCTTGGTACTTCGCTTATTTACCTGACACATACCGAACAATGGCGGATTGTCCGTCACCGGCCTTGTTCTGTGGAAATGCCGGAGATTCGCTTACCTTGGAGTTCTGTCAATAACTGTGGATCGCCTCCGACGAATATAACCGGCAATCACCACAAAAACCGTGCCAATAAAAATTCATGCTTAAATTCAAGCAATTATAAATTTTAAAATGCCCTGAGTGTTGACGTATTAGATCAATTAAAGAATACTGTATATAAACACAGTATCTGGCGAGGGGAGAAAATGGAAAACCTGACTAAACAACAGCTAACGTTGTCCAGGATACAATTGATCGCAGACATATCGCAGACAGCCCAATGCAATCCAAAAGAATTTCTGGTCATGATGTCGCTGATTTCAGAACTGGCAGGTCAGGCGCTGACTGACGAGAACCAGAACGCAGTCTGCTACAACGGGAGTACTGACGACCCTCACTGAATGCCAGACCCTGCGGCGGTAGTAATCAACATTGTTGGCGCTTGCCCGACCGGTTTCCCTCCGGACTAAGCGCCCCGCCCTCTCCCTGTGTTATTTATCTGCTTCTCTGTTGTGCCAGCCGTTTCACATCCCTTCCAGATTGCCGCTCCACGCCCTATTCCGCAGACTGATCTCATCAACTGACGATCCTACTCACTCGCGGAGAAAACCCATGAAAGTCTATGCACAACAGGGCGACACCCTCGATTCCCTATGCTGGCGTTATTACAACCGTACCGCTGCGGTCGTCGAAACAGTCTTTGCCGCCAATAAAGGCATCGCCGATTTAGGCCCGTTATTGCCTCACGGTACGGCCGTTGATTTACCGGACATTGCAGAACAACCGGTTCAGGAGGCGATCAAATTATGGGACTGAGTACTGAGCGTATCAGTTCAGGCTGTGCCTATTTTATTGCCACCTCACTGACCTGGCTCGCCAGCTTGACATCGCAGGACTTCGCCTTTCTGGTCGGCTCTGGTGTCGGGGTCGGTACGTTTCTGATCAACTGGTATTACCGGCGCAAAAGCTATCAGTTACTGGCACGCAGCGGCCTGAGCAAAGACACCTATGAAAACCTCAACTCTTAAACGCTGTAGTGCTGCCGTCGTGTTAGGGCTGATGGCGGTATTGCCGGGCTATCTGTCACTGCAGGTGTCGGCAGAAGGATTGCGGCTTATCACCGATTTTGAAGGCTGTCAGTTGCAGCCCTACCAGTGCAGTGCCGGTGTATGGACCAGCGGCATCGGCCACACGGCAGGAGTTAAACCGGCACAAACCATTACCGAACATCAGGCCGCTGAAAACCTGCTGGCAGATATTCAGCAGACCGAGCGTGCCATTAAAAAATGTATGCCGGTAACCATGCCACAGCCGGTTTTTGATGCCGTCGTGTCATTCAGCTTTAACGTTGGTACCGGTGCAGCCTGTCAATCCACGCTGGCATTTTTCATCAACCAGCAGCAGTGGCAGAAAGCTTGTGATCAGCTCCCGCGCTGGGTTTTCGTTAATGGTGAACGTAATCGCGGACTGGAACGCAGGCGTAATGCCGAGCGTGCCGTCTGCCTGAAAGGGGTCTGAATGCGCCTGTTACCGGCCCTTCTGGCCGGGATGGTATTGCTGATCGCCATCCTGTTGCTTTCCAACCGTTCATTACAGCACGACCTCAACAACGCCAGTCTGCAACGCGATGCCCTGGCGGCTCAGGTGAAGCAACGGGATCAGCTGATCACCGACCTCAACCAGCAAATGCGCCAGCGCGAGCAGGCTGAGCTGGCGTTACGTGAAGACCTGAGCACGGCCCGGAAAATGATGCAAAGCCGCGAAAAACAAAGGCAGAGGAGCCTCCATGAAAATCTGCAAACCCGTCAGTGGGCTGATACCGGGCTGCCTGCTGATGTTAGCCGGCTGCACCAGCGTCCCGCCTTCAGCTCCGCCATCGATTATTTACGTTGGCTGTCCGGCGGTCAGCTCATGCCCGATCCCGGCCAGCAAACCGGTCACCAATGAAGATCTGAGCGCCGACATTCTCCAGCTGGAATCTGCGCTGATGGATTGCGGCTTACAAATCGAAGCCATCAAAAAGTGTCAGGAGGCACAACATGCAAAAACCGATTCAGTTGCAACAACGGCTGACTGAACAAATCCCTCAGCTTACTGCCGCACCGGAAAAACTGGCCCTGACTACCGGCGCCGGCAACGTGGTAGCCACATCGGCACCTTCGCTGTCTTTTGAATATCGCTATCCGCTGACAGTGACGATTACGGATGAAGCGATCAGCGAAACACTGGTCGATCTGGTCGTGGTCACCGTCCTCGACTGGCTGCAGGTTAATCAGCCTGAGATCCTCGGCAACGCGGCGCAACGGCTGAGTGATTTCACTTTCACTCAGCACGCTAACAGCCTGGTCCTGACGCTGCAACTGACTGAGCGCGTGCAGGTTTCAGATTCAGAGGATGTCCGCACCATCACGCATCTGCCTGAACCCCCATTGCCGGAAAACGTGACGCTGCCGCGTGAGGTTTATCTCAACGGAGAACTGATCAGCAGCTGGACGGTGTGACACGGTAAACCTTGTTGTGTCAGCCGCTGACGAACGGTCACCGGTTGTCGCTCAACCCTCTGAAACGGCATCCTTTATCCCATGAATACGACTCTTCAACTCAACGACATAATGCGGCTGATTGGCAATCTGGTGCGCATCGGCAACGTCTCAGAACTGGATTTGGCCAACGCACGTTGCCGCGTCGCGACGGGCAGCAACGTAACGGCGTGGCTGCCGTGGATGACGCACCGCGCTGGCCGCACGCGCAGCTGGTGGGCGCCTTCCGTCGGCGAGCAGGTTTTGCTGCTCTCGATGGGCGGCGAACTGAATACGGCGTTCGTCTTACCCGCCGTTTTCTCCGATGCCTCACCCGCGCCATCGGCTTCGCCAGATGCCCTTCATCTGGCCTTCCCGGACGGCGCCGTTTTTGAATACGAACCGGCACAAAGCACTTTAAAAGTGACGGGAATTAAAACCGCAGTCATCAACGCATCGCAGAAAGTGGAGGTAACAGCGCCCGAAATCCGCTGCACCGCCAGCACCCGCATCACGCTGGACACGCCGGAAGTAGTTTGCACAAGCAAGCTGACCACCGGATCCCTTGAAGTGAAACAAGGTGGCACGCTGACCGGCAACTTAATCCATAGCGGCGGCAGCCTGACATCCAACGGCATCGTTGTGCATACCCATCGCCACAGCGGTGTTCAGACCGGTGGCGGTCAGACAGGAGGCCCGCAATGAGCAATCCGAAATACCTGGGGATGGACAGAAGCAGCGGTCTGGCTATCGAAGATCTCGACCATATTCGCCAGTCCGTCAGCGATATTTTGAATACGCCGGTGGGCTCAAGAGTAATGCGCCGCAATTACGGCTCGCTGCTTTCGGAGCTGATTGACCAGCCGCAAAACGGCGCCCTGCGGCTACAGATGATGGCCGTGTGTTACACCGCCCTGTTGCAGTGGGAACCCCGCGTTTCACTGACTGCTATCACTTTTGACACCGGCTACGACGGCAAGATGGTGATTGAACTGACCGGAAGCCGTAACGATACGGCGACGGATTTTTCCCTGAATATTCCTGTGAGCTGACACTTATGGCAACGATCGATTTGAGCCAGTTACCGGCCCCCGATGTGGTCGAACAACTGGATTATGAAACCCTGCTTGAAGAACGTAAAACGACGCTGATTTCGCTCTATCCCGCCGACCAGCAGGAAGCCATCAGCCGGACACTGACGCTGGAATCCGAACCGCTGGTCAAGCTGTTGCAGGAGAACGCTTACCGCGAACTGATCCTGCGCCAGCGAGTTAACGAATCCGCCCGCGCGGTAATGGTGGCGTATGCGACAGGCAGCGATCTGGATCAGCTGGCGGCGAATTTTAATGTTCAGCGCCTGGTTTTACAGCCAGCGGATAACACCACCATCCCGCCAACGGCTGCCATTCTGGAAGCTGATAGTGATTTACGTATGCGCATCCCTCAGGCATTTGAAGGGTTAAGCGTGGCCGGTCCGACAGGCGCTTACGAATATCATGCCCGCTCGGCAGACGGGCGCATTGCGGATGCATCGGCAATCAGCCCGTCGCCCGCTGAAGTGACCGTCACTATTTTGTCACGTGATGACGACGGCGTTGCCTCCAGTGATTTGCTCCTTGCCGTGGAGAAAGCCCTGAACGATGAAGATGTCCGTCCGGTTGCCGATCGCGTCACAGTACAGGCAGCTGAGATTGTGCCTTATCAGATTGATGCCGTGCTGTATGTTTTGCCTACACCTGAAATTGAGCCCGTCCGTGCGGCGTCTGAAGCGCAGCTGAAAACCTACATCAACACGCAAAGCCGGTTAGGTCGCGATATCCGGCTTTCTGCAATCTATGCCGCTTTGCATGTTGAAGGCGTTCAGCGTGTTGAGCTTTCATCACCGCTGGCAGACATCGTGCTTGATAAAACTCAGGCGTCACTTTGTACCGATTACTCACTGACAGTGGGAGGCTCGGATGAGTAATCGTCTGTTACCTTCGGGTTCTACTCAGCTTGAAGTTGCGGCCGCACAGGCGCTGTCGCAAATAGGTAATCTCAGCGTTCCTCTGCGTGAACTTTGGGATCCTGATACCTGCCCGCTGGAGTTACTGCCTTATCTTGCCTGGGCATTTTCGGTCGATCGCTGGGATGAAAACTGGACCGAACCGGCGAAACGCTCTGCCGTTCTCGCCGCCTGGTTCGTTCATAAACACAAAGGCACCATCGGCGCATTGCGACGGGTCGTTGAACCGCTGGGATATTTAATTCGCGTCACCGAATGGTGGCAGACCCACGATGTTCCGGGCACTTTTCGCCTTGATGTCGGCGTACTTGAAACGGGCATTACGGAAGAAATGTACCAGGAGCTCGAACGCCTGATCACCGATGCCAAACCCTGTAGCCGTCATCTGATCGGGCTCTCCATCAATCTGGAGGTCACCGGTGATTTTTATATCGCCGCAGCGACTTACGACGGCGAAGAACTGACGATTTTTCCCTATTTCCCTGAAACCATTACTGCATCCGGATCTGTCTATACCGGTTCAGCCATTCATTTAATCGACAACCTGAGAGTTAATTATGACAGCTAAATATTATGCGTTGCTGACCAATCTGGGTGCAGCGAAACTGGCCAATGCTACTGCGCTGGGTACACAACTAAGTCTGACGCAAATGGCGGTCGGTGATGGCGGCGGTATTTTGCCAACACCGGACCCGGCTCAAACTCAGTTAATTGGTGAGAAACGCCGGGCAGCACTTAATTCTCTGAGTGTTGATCCGGCAAATACTAATCAGATTATTGCCGAACAGATCATTCCTGAAGATCAGGGCGGATTCTGGATCCGTGAAATTGGTTTATTCGATCAGGACAATACGCTGATTGCTATCGCCAACTGCCCTGAAACCTACAAACCCCAGTTACAGGAAGGCAGCGGCCGCACTCAAACAGTACGTATGATTTTAGTGGTAAACAGCACTGACGCGGTAACGCTGAAAATTGATCCGTCTGTGGTACTGGCAACACGCAAATATGTCGATGATAAAGTCATTGAGGTTAAGGCGTATGCGGATAGCCTGATGGCTGCTCACCTGGCGGCAGCTTCGCCTCATCCACAATATGAAATACCTGTTGGTATTCCCCTTCCCTGGCCGACAGCAACACCGCCAGCCGGTTGGTTAAAATGTAATGGCGCGGCATTTGATAAGGCAAAGTATCCAAAACTCGCCGCTGTTTACCCACTGGGTTTGTTGCCTGATTTACGAGGCGAATTTATTCGTGGCTGGGATGATGGAAGGGGAGTTGATACAGGGCGAGCTATCTATGGCGCTCAGGGTGCAACCGGTATAAGAACCGCTGCGCTGGATTACTTCGGAGTCGATGAAACAGCGGCAGGAGCCACTATAGGTACTCCATTTGTTTCAGCTGACTCAGTTATTGCCGGACAGCCAGCAGGAGCAAAAAGTCCCTCCAATGCTACACTTGCTGCCATCATGGCGGATAACAGCATGACCGCCGTCCAAATACCCGCTAACCTATCAAATCCTGCGGGTATATGGATCACCATGCGCCCTCGCAATATCGCTTTTAATTATATTGTACGGGCAGCCTGATCCTGCTTTAACTATCTAAGCCTCTTAACCTTTTTAAAGGAGATAAATATTTTATCTCCTTTTTATTTAGCCCTCTGTTGTGCCACCGCCCCCACGCCCCTGATGAAATGCGCTTTCTGTTGCGAACCGGCATCCTTGCTTCACCACCCACAACAGAGAGAGTCAACCTGATGGCTGATTATCATCACGGCGTACGTGTTGTTGAAATCAACGACGGCACCCGCGTTATTTCTACCGTTTCCACAGCAATTATCGGCATGGTTTGTACCGCAGAAGATGCGGATGCGACCGTTTTTCCTTTGAATACTCCGGTCCTGATCACTGATGTTCTGGCCGCCAGCGGTAAAGCAGGCACCAGCGGCACGTTGCGCGCAGCGCTTCTGGCGATTGCTGACCAGTGTAAACCGGTCACTGTCGTGGTGCGTGTTGCCACGGGCGAAGATGAGGCTGAGACCACCAGCAATATCATCGGCGGTTCTGATGCCAATGGCCGTTATACCGGCATGAAAGCGCTGCTTTCTGCTCAGGCTGAGCTTGGCGTTAAACCACGCATTCTCGGCGTTCCTGGTCTGGATAATCAGGCCGTCGCAACCGCGCTGGCAGGTGTTTGCCAGCAGCTTCGTGCCTTTGGTTATGTCGGCGTCTATGGCGCAAAAACCATTTCCGATGCGATTAAATACCGCGAGAACTTCAGTCAGCGCGAACTGATGCTGATCTGGCCGGACTTTGTTAACTGGAATACCGCCACCAGCCAGTCGGATATCGCTTATGCCACCGCTCGCGCTCTGGGCTTACGCGCCAAAATCGACCAGGAAACCGGCTGGCATAAAACCCTGTCAAACGTCGGCGTGAACGGGGTGACCGGCCTTTCAGCCAGCGTCTTCTGGGATTTGCAGGCGACCGGCACTGACGCCGATCTGCTGAACGAAGCCTGTGTCACCACGCTGGTTCGCAAAGACGGCTTCCGTTTCTGGGGCAACCGTACCTGCAGCGATGACACGTTGTTCCTGTTTGAAAACTACACTCGTACCGCGCAAGTGCTGGCCGATACCATGGCAGAAGCGCATATGTGGGCGGTCGATAAACCAATGACGCCCTCACTGGTTCGCGACATGATCGACGGCATCAAAGCCAAAATGCGCGAAATGAAATCAGCGGGTTACATTATTGACGGTGACTGCTGGTACGACGAAACCGCAAACACAGCGGAAACCCTGAAAGCCGGCAAACTGTATATCGATTACGACTACACCCCGGTTCCTCCACTGGAAGATCTGACCCTGCGCCAGCGTATCACCGACTCTTACCTGGTGAACTTTGCCGCGTCCATTAACAGCTAAGGAGACAATGACTCATGGCACTTCCTAAGAAATTGAAATACCTGAACCTGTTTAATGATGGGAACAGCTACCTCGGTCTGGTCTCTTCACTGACGCTGCCGAAACTCACCCGCAAACTGCAAAACTATCGTGGCGGCGGCATGAGCGGTTCGGTCGCGGTGGACTTCGGTCTGGATGATGATGCGCTGACGCTGGAATGGTCCATCGGCGGTCTGGATGAACTGGTTCTGCAGCAATGGGGCAGCACCTCTGATATTCCACTGCGTTTTGCCGGTTCGCTGCAACGTGACGATACCGGTGATGTTTCCGCGGTCGAAGTGATGATGCGCGGCCGTCACAAAGAGTTTGATTTCGGTGAGTACAAACAGGGTGAAGACACTGAAACCAAAGTCACCACCCAGTGTACATATTTCAAACTGACCATCGACGGCAAAGAGCTGATTGAGATCGACACCGTCAATATGGTCGAAGTCGTCAACGGCGTTGACCGTCTGGCGGAACACCGTACCGCACTCGGCCTGTAATTCCCTCCCAAAGCCGGCAGTCATTGCCGGCTTCATTTCCCACTCAAGCAGGAAAACACATGAACCCGACTGACATTAATGACAATACCGTGATCCTCGATGTTCCACTCAAACGCGGCGAAATGGAAATCACCGAAGTTCAGGTCACCAGACCCACTGCGGGCAGCTTACGCGGTATCGGTCTTGCGGCACTGGCGAACGCGGATGTAGACGCGCTGATCACCATTTTACCGCGCATCACCTCTCCGAACCTGACCAAAGAAGAGTGCTCGCGCCTGGAGCTGCCGGATCTGATTGCGCTCGCAGGCAAGGTGATTGGTTTTTTATCGCCGAAACCGGTGGCGTAAGTATTGCGCCCCGCCTCACCGTGGATGACCTGATGGCAGATATCGCGGTGATATTTCACTGGCCGCCGTCTGAGATGGACGGCATGTCACTCACCGATCTGCTGAACTGGCGACATAAGGCACTGCAACGCAGCGGAGTAAAAACAGATGAGTAATCTCGAACAGTTACCTCATACGCTGGAAAAAATAAATCAGGATCTGGCCGCCTTCAGGGCCGAAACTGACAAGGTCAGAAACAACCTGCTGACACTGCCCGGGAAGACGTTATTCAGCGTCGTCTCAGAAGATATCACTGACGCTTCCCTTCAGTTTGAAAAGTCGCTTTTCGCCCCGGACAGCGAAACCGAAACGCAGGCATTTTCCAGTCTGAAAAAAGCGGTGGCCAGCCAGTCGGCAGAAAAGCTGCGCCAGCAACGCCCGATGCAAATGGAACAACGAGGGCTGGAAATCGGGCAGCAATATAAAAATCGCGAACTGAAAATTGACCAGTTAAAAAATATCAGCTCGTCTGCCCTTTCCTTTGCACAACCGAAACTGGCGCTGGCACAAAACTTTCTTAAACCAGGTGCGGCTCTGGAAGCCGGACTGGCAGAAGTGCAGTCGGTTCTCGGTCTGAAAAATGGCGATCCGCATGTTGCCGCTTTACGGCAGCAAAGTCTGTCGATGGCGGCAGCCGGTCATTCACCGGCGGAAGTGGTCGCTAAACAGCAGACACTCGCTAAAAACGGAATGAATGCCGATCAGGTTCTGGAACAAACACCGGCAGCACTGAATGGCGCAACGCCTGCGGCACAGATGGCGGTGACCGTGAAAGGCAACAACCTTGACGGTGATATCACTAAGCTTTTTGCCACCTGGGACACTATCCGTATCAATCTTTTCGACGGGCAAAGTGCCGCCCTGCGAGAACTGACGCAAACGGCCACCAGCTGGCTGGGCACGATCAATACCTGGATCACTGATAATCCGGTGCTGGTTAATTCCCTGCTCGGTCTGGCATTAGGTATCACGGGCATTGTCGGCGGAATGGGTGCGCTCGGCATGACCATCGCGCCGGTACTGAGCGGTATCAATATGCTGATGGCAGGTGCCGGATTGCTTGGAACCATTTTTACCGGCACCGGCGGCGTTATTGCCACCGCCTTTGCCGCCATCGGACTTCCGCTGCTGCCCGTTATCGCATTGATCGCCGGTATCGGTATCGCCGTAGTGAAACTTTGGGAGCCGATCAGTGCGTTTGTTGGCGGAGTGATTGAAGGATTTAGCTCGGTAATGGGACCAATAACTGCTGCGTTTACACCTTTCAGAACCGCGCTGGGATGGATTACCGATTTGTTTGAACCGATAAAATTCAGTCAGGATACCCTGAGCGGCTTCACCAATATCGGCAAAGTGGTCGGGGAAGCAATCGCAGAGATTTTCGTCACGCTTAATAAAGCGGTTTCTCAAATCGGTGAAGTCTTCAGCTGGGCGAAAAAAGGTTGGGATGCGATTTTTGGCAATGACGATGCCGAAAGTCGGGGTATTCCGGCAGCGCCGGTGGAGAGCATTTCTCCAACGGGCGGCACGCTGAGCCTGTATCAGCCTGCTAAAACTTCCGTAGCGAATACCCTGACGGATAACCGGGCGACGACCGTGAACTTAAGCTTCACGGCCACACCGGAGACAGATCATAACCAGATCAGAACCTGGATTGAAGATTCAATAAACCAGCAGAAATGGAACGATACCAACAATCTTCTCAGCCAGTACAACAACGGAGGGATTTACTCATGATGATGTCGCTGGGTTTATTTGTATTTAAATTGAGCACGCTGCCTTATCAGAATACGTCCCGTCAGGTGAATTATGGCTGGGGCACGAACGCGCGTTTCGGACAGCGTCCCGTTTCGCAATTTCTCGGATTGGGTGAGGAAACGATAAAAATTACCGGGCAATTATTGCCTGAAATGACCGGCGGTATGCGCTATTTACAGGTACTCCAGAGCATGGCCGACTCCGGCCGTGCATGGCCGCTGATCGAAGGCAGCGGCACAATTTATGGCATGTATGTCATCAAAAATATTGCCAATGACAATGCTGAGTTTAATTCCAGCGGCCAGGCGCGAAGTATTAATTTTACGCTCAACCTGACCCGCGTCGATGAGTCGCAGGCCGCCATGTTCGGTGATTTGCTGACTCAGGCCGAAGGTTTGTATAACAAAGCCAGCTCAACCATCAGCAATTTCGCAAGCGGAGTCTGAACATGCTTACTGATCTTCAGTTACCCGTGGGGGCACGCATCGCGCCGGTGTTCACCCTGGCGATAAAAAATAAGGTGCTGGAAGAAAACATCTCGGATCGGATCATCAGTCTATCCGTCACGGATAACAGCGGTTTTACCGCGGACACCTTGAATTTAACCTTCGACGACAGCGACGGACAATTACAGATGCCTGTTCGCGGTGCCGTTTTGCATCTGCATCTGGGATGGTCGAAACAGGCGCTCTATGACTGCGGCTATTTCACGGTAGATACCGTGGTTTATTCTGGTTCACCAGACAGAATCGTGGTCACTGCCCGCAGCGCAGATTTCCGCGGTTCGTTTACCACTAAACTCAGCCAGTCTTATGACGATTACACGCTGGGCGCTATTGTGCGCATCATATCGAGCCGGAATAAATTGGATCTGCCGGTTATCCCTCAGGAACTCGATAGCATTAAGATCCCTCATATCGACCAGACAGCTGAGACTGACAGCTACTTCATCACCCGTCTGGCACAAAGCTATGGTGCGCAGGTGACTGTCAAAAACGGCGCAATCTTGTTTTTTAAAGCTGGCACCGGCAGGACTGCTTCCGGGCAGACTATTCCCTGGAAAACAATTGTCCGCAGTGATGGCGATAATCACAACTATCAGATGATGGACAAGAAGGCTTACACAGGCGTGAAGGCACAGTGGCACGATCTCCAAAAGGCGACCACCAGCAATGTGGCGTTGAAAAACTCAGGAGAAAAGAGTTATACCGCAGGCTCAGGCGATAATATTCTGCAACTGTCTAAAATCTTTCCTGATGAAGAGACTGCAAGGCGCACAGCAGATGCCGCGTTTTATCAGATTCAGAATGATTCTGCATCTTTCAGCATCCGGCTGGCATTGGGACGTGCCGATCTCAGCGCACAAACGCCGGTAAATGTGCAGGGATTTAAAGACGTGATCGACAGCCAGAACTGGGTGATTGATTCTGCTGTACACGAGATGAATGAGAAAGGGTTCACGACCACATTAAACCTGAAACCGTATATTGCAGATATCACTTACCTATCTTCAATATCACAACCATAACTTGCTTTTGCAAGATTCAGGTTTCATAATGACTCCATTGCTTACCTGTCATGCCGGAGGTTTTTATGATGCATTGCCCGCTTTGTGGAAAAGTAGCCCATACACGTTCAAGCCGTTATCTGAGTGAATCAACGAAAGAACGCTATCATCAGTGTCAGAATATCGAATGCAGCTGCACCTTTGCCACGCACGAATCGGTCGCCCGGGTTATCTCAAAACCCGGTGCCCAGCCATCCGCTGCATAGTTAATTTGCAGGCACTGATGCAAAAAAAGGGGTTAGCCGATGGCTAACCCCTTGTTCTATATTAACTAGTAGATGTCGCGTTAGCGATACCTTAGCCCAGACGTTCTTTGATACGTGCAGACTTACCAGTACGCTCACGCAGGTAGTACAGTTTAGCTTTACGAACGGCACCACGACGTTTAACAGTAATGCTGTCGATTACTGGGGAGTGAGTCTGGAATACACGCTCAACACCTTCGCCGTTAGAAATTTTGCGAACAGTGAATGCAGAGTGCAGACCGCGGTTACGAATAGCGATAACCACGCCCTCGAATGCCTGCAGACGCTTTTTAGAACCTTCAACGACCCATACCTTAATTTCCAGGGAATCACCTGGACGGAAAGCAGGTACGTCTTGCTTCATCTGCTCTTGTTCGATTTGCTTAATGATATTGCTCATAATATGTCTCTTACCCTAGGTAAACTGATATATCGGGACGGCCTCGCGTTACGCTTTGGCGTTCCCTTCATAGTTTTGTTGACTGAGCCGATGTTCCTTTTGGAACTCTCTCAGCAACACCTCTTGCTCGTCAGTCAGAGCTAGGTTTTCCAGAAGTTCAGGTCTTCTAAGCCAGGTTCGACCCAGCGACTGTTTCAGGCGCCAGCGACGTATATCAGCGTGGTTTCCCGACAGTAAAACCGGCGGTACCTCCATGCCTTCCAACACTTCAGGGCGGGTATAGTGGGGGCAATCCAACAATCCGTCAGCGAAAGAATCTTCTTCTGCTGAAGCCTGACGACCCAGAACGCCCGGTATAAAGCGGGATACTGAATCAATCAGAGTCATTGCGGGTAACTCTCCACCGCTGAGAACATAATCGCCAATTGACCATTCTTCATCAATTTCGGTTTTGATTATGCGCTCATCAATCCCTTCATAACGGCCACAAACCAGAATGATTTTCTGATGAGCCGCCAGTTCGCAAACACCGGTTTGATCCAGTTTGCGACCCTGAGGTGAAAGATAAATCACTTTCACACCTTCGCCTGCCGCTGCTTTTGCTGCATGAATCGCTTCCCGCAAGGGTTGCACCATCATCAGCATTCCGGGACCACCGCCGTAAGGGCGCTCATCCACGGTACGATGTCGATCGTATGCGAAGTCACGAGGACTCCAGCAATTTACGCTCAACAGGCCATTCTTAACTGCCCGGCCAGTTACCCCGTAATCCGTAATTGCGCGGAACATTTCAGGAAACAGGCTAATTATACCGATCCACATAGCCTACCCCTTCCAAATGTTTGACCGCTCAACCAGACCTTGTTTACGTGTATAAACACTACGGAGGTCAAAAACCAGGATCCCAATCTACTTCAACAGTGCGAGTAGCGAGATCGACTTTCTTGATAACCTGCCCATCGAGGAACGGAATCAACCGCTCCTTGAGTCCGAAGGCATCTTTCAGGTTGGCTTTAACTACCATCACATCGTTAGAACCGGTTTCCATCATATCGATGATTTTGCCCAGTTCGTAACCGGAAGTTGTCACTACCTGGCAACCAAAAAGGTCTTTCCAGTAGTAGTCACCGTCTTCCAGTGGAGGCAGTTGCTTTGAATCGACGACAATTTCGCAATTGGTCAGAAGATTCGCTGCATCCCGGTCATCAACGCCTTTGACTTTGATGATCAGGTCCTGAGTGTGGCGTTTCCAGCCTTCCAGCTCGACAACTTGCCACTTACCGGCACGCTGGATAAACCACGGCTGGTAATCGAAGATGCTTTCAGCGTCTTCGGTGGATGAAAACACTCTGAGCCAACCACGAATGCCGTATGTTGAACCCATTTTGCCGAGTACTAACGGCTCAGCGGGTACCACTGGATTGGATTGCTTGCTCATTGCCACCACCGCGACAGATTAAGCTGCTTTCTTAGCGTCTTTGATCAGCGCAGAAACGCGATCAGAAACGGTTGCACCCAGATCTACCCAATGGGCAACACGATCCAGGTCCAGACGCAGAGCTTCAGCCTGGCCAGAAGCCAATGGGTTGAAGAAACCTACGCGTTCGATGAAACGACCGTCACGAGCGTTGCGGCTGTCGGTCACTACTACTTGATAAAACGGACGCTTTTTTGCGCCGCCACGTGCTAAACGAATTGTTACCATAACATCCTCTTTAGTTAATAAAACAACCAGACCCCATCGGGGAACGGGGTCTGGTTGCAATATAAAAAGCCCGAAAATTTTACTCATTTTGGCGCAAAAAGCAATCTAAAGCGTAGATAGCCTAGCCCGCAATTTGCATGAGCCGCCTATGTGGCTGATATATAGACAGTGATGTCGATTAACGGCCTGGGAAACCTGGTGGCATCATACCCTTCATGCCACGCATCATTTTCGCCATGCCGCCATTCTTCATTTTCTTCATCATGCGCTGCATATCGTCGAACTGCTTCAGTAAGCGGTTGACGTCCTGCACCTGCATGCCGGAACCCACCGCGATGCGGCGTTTACGGGAACCTTTAATAATTTCTGGCTTAGCGCGCTCTTTGTGCGTCATCGAGTTGATGATCGCTTCCATACGCACCAGCACTTTGTCATCCATCTGGGATTTGACGTTATCCGGCAACTGACCGACACCCGGCAGTTTGCTCATCATACTCGCCATGCCGCCCATATTCCGCATTTGCTTGAGCTGCTCGAGGAAATCGGTCAGGTCAAAGCCGTCGCCTTTCTTGAGTTTGCTGGCCAGCTTTTCAGCCTGGGCACGGTCAACTTTGCTCTCAATGTCTTCGATAAGAGAGAGAACGTCGCCCATACCCAGAATACGCGAAGCGATACGATCCGGATGGAACGGCTCCAGAGCATCGGTTTTTTCACCCATACCCAGGAATTTGATCGGTTTGCCGGTGATGTGACGAATCGACAGTGCAGCACCGCCACGCGCATCACCGTCGACTTTGGTCAGGATAACACCGGTGAGCGGCAGCGCTTCATTAAACGCTTTCGCGGTATTCGCGGCATCCTGACCGGTCATGGCATCGACAACAAACAGCGTTTCAACCGGATTAATCGCGGCGTGAACCTGTTTGATTTCGTCCATCATCGCTTCGTCGACGTGTAAACGGCCGGCGGTATCGACAATCAGAACGTCGTAGAATTTCAGTTTGGCCTGTTGCAGGGCGCGGGTGACGATATCAACCGGCTTTTCCTGCGCATCAGACGCAAAGAAATCCACTTCAACTTGTTGTGCCAGGGTTTCCAGCTGTTTGATCGCCGCAGGGCGATAAACGTCGGCAGACACCACCAGTACTTTTTTCTTTTTCTTCTCTTTCAGGAATTTCGCCAGTTTACCGACGCTGGTGGTTTTACCGGCACCTTGTAAACCCGCCATCAGAACCACAGCCGGTGGCTGCGCCGCTAAGTTGAGCTCGGTGTTCGCCTCGCCCATCGCGGTTTCCAGTTCTTTCTGGACAATTTTGACGAATTCCTGACCCGGTGTGAGGCTCTTATTGACCTCAACGCCAACGGCGCTCTCTTTCACCCGGTTGATGAAGTCGCGAACCACCGGCAGCGCAACGTCCGCTTCCAGTAATGCCATACGTACTTCACGTAATGTTTCTTTAATATTTTCTTCGGTCAGCCGCCCGCGGCCGCTGATATTGCGCAGTGTGCGCGACAATCGATCGCTTAAATTCTCAAACATCGTCTCTTGCTCAACGTTATGACAGGCCGCTTTCGCGACGTAATTGCGGGATTATAACACGAAGCGCGGACGATCTCTGCTTTGGCATCTCAGATAGGTTGGAGCGTGACGCCGGTAACGTTATACTGCGGTTCTCATTCACTTTTCGATGCTACTGAAACGCTATGTCAGTTTTTGCTCTCGTCGCCATGTTGGCCTATCTGCTCAGCCTTGCACTGATCATTCCGAGCATCATCCGGAAGAACAGCGCATACCGGCGTTTAGCACTGATTTCTGTTGTGGTAGCGCTTGTCTGCCACGCGGTGGCATTGCAGCAGCGTATTTTCGATGTCAGCACCGGCCAGAATCTCAGCCTGGTGAACATCGGCTCTGTGGTCAGCTTAATCATCGGCACGGTGATGACCATCGTGGCATCACGCAACCGCGGATGGTTTGTGTTACCGATTGTTTACAGCTTCTCGCTGATCAATCTGGCATTCGTCACCTTTCTTCCGGGCGAATTCATCACGCATTTGGAAGAAAGCAAAGGCTTACTGGTACACATCGGCCTGGCGCTGTTCTCTTATGCTACGTTGATGATCGCGGCACTTTACGCGTTGCAACTGGCGTGGCTGGATTACCAGCTGAAGAACAAACGCCTGACGTTTACAGCCGACATGCCGCCGCTGATGAGCATCGAGCGTAAGCTGTTTCACATCACCCAGATTGGCGTGATCTTACTGACGCTGACGCTGTGCACCGGATTGCTGTACCTGAACAACCTGTTCAGCCCGGAAAATATCGACAAGGCCGTCTTATCGATACTGGCATGGTTCGTTTATATCGTCCTGTTATGGGGCCATTATCACGAAGGCTGGCGTGGCCGCCGCGTGGTATGGTTCAGCATGGCAGGCGCCATCCTGCTTACTCTTGCCTATTTCGGCAGTCGCCTGATCCAGCAAATCATGGTTCATTAATTAAAAGGAATACCCGTTGGAGCACGTCTCGACAACAACCCTGATCATCACATTGATCATCATGGTGGTGGTTTCGGCTTATTTTTCAGCCTCCGAAACCGGTATGATGACACTCAACCGTTACCGGTTACGTCACCTGGCCAAACAGGGTAACCGCGGGGCACGCCGCGTCGAAAAGCTGTTAAAGCGCCCGGATCAGCTGATAAGCCTCGTGCTCATCGGCAACAACCTGGTCAACATCCTTGCTTCCGCTCTGGCAACAATTGTGGGCATTCGTCTTTACGGTGATGCCGGTGTGGCGATTGCCACCGGTGTGCTGACGTTTGTCGTCCTGCTGTTTGCTGAAGTGCTGCCAAAAACATTTGCCGCGCTGAATCCTGAACGCATCGCGTTCCCGAGTAGCATTTTGTTGCGTCCGCTGCAAAAAATCATGATGCCACTGGTGTGGATCCTCAACAGCCTCTCGCGTTTGCTGATGAGAATGTGCGGCATCAAAACCACCACCAGCCTCAGCGATGCGGTGAGTAAAGAAGAGCTGCGAACCATCGTTAACGAATCACGCTCGAACATCTCCCGCCGTAATCAGGACATGCTGCTTTCCGTGCTGGATCTTGAAAAAGTGACGGTGGACGACATCATGGTGCCGCGCAATGAAATCGTCGGTATTGATATCAACGACGACTGGAAGTCGATCATCCGCCAGCTGACGCACTCGCCGCATGGCCGCATCGTGCTTTATCGTGACTCGCTCGACGATGCGATTGGTATGCTGCGCCTGCGTGAAGCCTATCGTCTGATGACCGAGAAAAAAGAGTTCACCAAAGAAAACCTGCTGCGTGCCGCCGACGAAATTTATTACATCCCGGAAGGCACGCCGCTGAACATTCAGTTAGTGAAATTCCAGCGAAACAAAAAGAAAGTGGGCATCGTGGTGGATGAATACGGTGATATTCAGGGGCTGGTCACCGTCGAAGATATCCTCGAAGAGATCGTCGGTGACTTCACCACGTCTATGTCACCCACGCTTGCCGAAGAAGTCACGCCGCAAAGCGACGGTTCTGTATTGATTGAAGGCAGTGCGAACGTCCGTGAGCTGAACAAAGCCTTTAACTGGCATCTGCCGGAAGACGGTGCGCGCACCATTAACGGCATGCTGCTGGAAGTGCTGGAAGAAATTCCCAATATCGGCACGAGTTTGCGTATTGAAGATTACGAAGTCGAGGTTCTGGATGTGCAGGACAATATGATCAAGCAGGTGCAGGTTCGTCCGTTACAGCCGCTCAAAAACACCGTAAATCAGCACTAATCAGCTGAATCTGATGCATAAAAAAAGACGCGAACATCGCGTCTTTTTTGTCTTTGGAACACATCAAAACTAGATGTGCAGCTCGGACAGTTTTTCTTTCGGCAGGGCCAGTTCGTCGTTATGGTTCACCACAACGTCATGGTCGAGAATGTGCTGCGCGATTTCCTGCGCTTCTTTCAGGGAGTGCATCTCGAAAGTACCGCACTGATATTCATTCAGCTCAGGGATCTGACGCTGTTCTTTTACCTTCAGAACATCCGCCATCGCCGCTTTCCAGGCATCCGCCACGCGTTGCTCTTCTGGCACACCGATCAGGCTCATGTAGAAACCTGTGCGGCAACCCATCGGAGAAATATCGATGATCTCAACACCGCTACCGTTCAGGTGGTTACGCATGAACCCTGCAAACAGGTGCTCAAGAGTATGAATACCACGCTCTGGCATCACTTCAAGGTTCGGGCGGCAGAAGCGCAGATCGAACACAGTAATGGTATCGCCGTGCGGGGTATGCATGGTTTTTGCGACGCGAACAGCAGGTGCTGCCATACGGGTATGGTCTACGGTAAAGCTATCCAACAGTGGCATATCGTCACCTCTCCTAAATAAATTAATTTTTTTTACGAACTCAGGAAACCTTTTCCCAGCATGCGGGTCTTAATTAGTGAAAGACGCGCATTTGTTATCATCATCCCTGTAAACAGAGATGTTTATTTGGCCACATTGATTGTGGCCTTTTTCTTTTCTACTCAACGTTACTTTCTACTCAACGCTACTGCCTGCATTCGCAGCCAGGTATTCTTCAAAGCTTAGCTTATCCGCCGCTTCGAGTGCGCGCTGACGCTGCCATGAACCGTCCTGCTCAGCCATTAATGCGCTGGCATCTAATACTTCCAGCGGCTCACTGACCAGCATCTGACGATACTTCTCCGCCAGTTCCAGCCCGAGATTACCGACGCCCTGCTGTTTCAGCTCTTTCAGGATAAGTGCTGAGTAAGTCAGTTCAGGATCATCAAACGCCGCAACCAGCTCTTTGCAGACGTCCTGATAAAGGGTATCGCCGTTCTGGTTATCCATGACCTGAGCCACACGGTTCAAATCAGCAAATAACTCATTACCTACTTTAGCTAACGGCTGGCGTTCATCGTGACACCCCATACCGATCGTCTGACCCGGTTTGCGCCCTTCCAGGATCACCCGGTTCCAGTTCTTACGCGTACAGAGCAGCTCATCGCTGTTCATTTCCGGGGCATCGGCTAACGCACACCATACCAAAAACAGATCCAGGAAACGCGCCTGAGTGGCATCAATACCCACCGGAGAGAACGGATTGACATCCAGCGAACGGACCTCAATGTATTCGATCCCGCTGCGCATCAGGGCATCAGAAGGTGTTTCACCGGATTTGGTGACACGCTTAGGACGAATTGGCGCATAAAGTTCGTTCTCAATCTGTAACACATTGGTGTTCAGTTGCAGATATTTCCCGTCCTTCTGCACACCCATTTCCGCATATTCAGCAGACGGGGTACGAATCGCTTTCTTCACACCCTGAACGTAGGTGGTCAGGTCATTGAAGGTAATGCCCAGATTGCTTTGTGATTTATTGGTGTAACCCAAATCACTCAGACGCAACGATGTCGCATACGGCAGATAGCACAATCCCGCTTCGGTATATTCAAACGGCAAATCTGTTTCACGCCCTTTCAGGAATGAAGAACAGATCGCAGGCGACGCACCGAACAGATAAGGGATCACCCAGCCAAAGCGGTAATAGTTGCGGATGAGTTTGAAATAACCCGCAGAAATTGCTTCTTTACCGCTTTCAGCATCAGACACGCCCAGCTTTTCCTGCCAGAAACTCAGCGGCAGCGAGAAGTTGTAATGGATGCCGGAAATTACCTGCATCAGCGCGCCATAACGGTTTTTCAGGCCTTCACGATAAAGCGTTTTAAAGCGCCCGGCGTTAGATGAACCGTACTGCGCCAGCTCGATATCCTGTCCGGACTCGATAAAGCACGGCATGCTGAATGGCCACATGCGCTCGTCGCCGAGCTCACGTGCTACGTGACGATGAATGTCACGCAGGAACGCCATCAGATGTTCGATGTTGTCATCGACGGGCGTAATAAATTCTAATAAGGCTTCAGCAAAGTCGGTGGTAATCCAGCGATGCGTCAGTGCCGCACCTAAAGATTCCGGGTGGCCGGTTGTCGCTAATGAACCATCGGGATTGACCCGCAACGTTTCACGCTCAATACCGCGACGAATACCTTTTAATGCCTGAGGGTGGGCTTCCAGCCAGGAAAGCGCCTGAGATACATCCGGGATCAAATTGACCTCCCGCTCGGTGAAACCATTAATTTGCAAGCATACTGAGTCTGCATAGATGTGACCATAATTGATAGCTGATGCCAATCTAACCGAACCATGAGAGCCCCTGCAGCGTCACAACCGTCAAAAGGATGTAACGCACCGCTTTTCCAATAAGCATGAAAAAAACCACAGACCCCCACGGCATTCGCAGCCAACCTGCTAACACGCATAACACATCACCTATCACCGGTAACCAGCTCAGCAATAAAGCTGCCGGTCCAAAGCGCTTTAACCAACCCTGTGCAACGTGGAGCCCACGCTGAGGTTTAAGCTGTGGCAGAAAGCGTCCGATGATGACGTTGGTTATGCCACCTAAGGTATTGCCAACAGTTGCAGACAAAACCAGTGCCGCTGGCATTGCGCTGCCAGCTGACAATAAAGCCACTAATAAAACTTCTGAATTTCCAGGCAAAAGTGTGGCACTTAAAAAGCTGCTGCCGAATAAGGAAGCCAGCGCCACGGCGCTGCTCACAGCGTGCGCACGTCCACAAAAGCCATATTGGCGCGTTTCGCCGCCTCAATACCGAAATCTGCATCTTCAAACACAACGCATTTTTCGGGAGGTACGCCGATTAACTCAGCGCAACGCAAAAAAGTGTCAGGCGCAGGTTTGTGGTTCTGCACGTCATTGGCGCCCACAATCGCATCGAAGCAATCACGCAGGCCTAAATGTCGCAACAGAGCATCCGCCATCCAGTGCTCACTGCCCGTCCCTACCGCCATTGGCCGGCGACCATGATAGGCCTTCACGACATCAATCAGTGGCAACGGACGGACGGTATCAAGCAACATTTCCTGAACCGCTGCCGTTTTCTCAGCCGCCAGAAGATGGGGATCCATCTCAACGTTATTACTGTCAATCACAAACTTTGCGATGCGCCAGGTCGGAGAACCGTTCAGAGCAACCATGGATTCGACATCATACTGCATGCTGTATTTGGTCAATACCTGATGCCATGCCTTACGGTGCGTCGGTTCGGTATCCAATATGGTGCCATCCATATCAAATATTAGCCCTTCGTATCGATCGTACATCGAAAGCTCCATGATCACGAAAAAACAGGAAAACTACTTTATCGCAAAGTCTTTCGAAAGTCGCATTTTGTGCACACCTACAGCACATCCGAACACGTAGGAAAGGTCAGGGAAATGAAAAGGAAGAGATGAAAACAGAGGTGAAATCCGGAAAGCAAAAAACCCGCCGAAGCGGGTTTCTCTAATATGGTGCACCCAGGAAGATTACTCGGCGGGGCCTCGCCCTGCGGGCCGTTGCTAAAGCAACGTTATCTTCCTTCGTGCTGCCTTCATGCCGGAGGACTCTATATGAAAGCCATCGCCGCAACATGTCTGGAATATGGTGCACCCAGGAAGATTCGAACTTCCGACCGCTCGGTTCGTAGCCGAGTACTCTATCCAGCTGAGCTATGGGTGCATTGGGGGTCGTGCTGAGTTTTTTTCGGAAAATACTAAGAGAAAGAATGGTGCACCCAGGAAGATTCGAACTTCCGACCGCTCGGTTCGTAGCCGAGTACTCTATCCAGCTGAGCTATGGGTGCATTTTGATTCTTACTGCAGATTTACCTGACCATTTTTCCGTACTACATCGGCTTTCGCCTTTGCCCGTCACGCTCATTTGATTGCAAATCAACATACGTTCAGGAAAGTATGGTGCACCCAGGAAGATTCGAACTTCCGACCGCTCGGTTCGTAGCCGAGTACTCTATCCAGCTGAGCTATGGGTGCATTTTAAATGGCGGTGAGGCGGGGATTCGAACCCCGGATGCAGCTTTTGACCGCATACTCCCTTAGCAGGGGAGCGCCTTCAGCCTCTCGGCCACCTCACCATACGCCTCTTGCGAGTGTGCTGACTAACTTTGTTTAAGCTCATCGGCACTGCGTGGCGCACATATTACTTTCTGGCCCTTATAAGTCAAACCCTTTTTTCCTAACAATCACCCGTTTGGACATTTCACGCGCAACCTGCGCAGTTTGAAGACAAAAACAGGGTGTGAATAGCGAAAAAACGGCTTCTTTTTTAGAAAAGACGAGTCAGGGGATGTGGCACTGACAGAAATTAAAAATGAAAAACGCAGGAAATTAAGGGGAAAGGAAATCGAAAAAGCGGACAAAAGAGGTTCAGCGCCTCGCCATTAGCGAGACGCCTCGTAAATCAGTAACTCGTCTGCTGCGACTTTTCAGCCTGAATGCGCTGATAAATCTCTTCACGGTGAACAGAGACCTCTTTTGGTGCATTCACACCAATGCGCACCTGATTACCTTTAACACCTAAAACGGTAACAGTAACCTCATCGCCAATCATGAGGGTTTCACCAACTCGGCGAGTTAGAATAAGCATTCTTTGCTCCTTGAATAATTAAAAGAGTCGGGTCTCTCAGTTTCCCGGCCATTATCGATCATAAGCGGGTAAAACGTAAGCCATGACCCCTACATTAAATGTAAGCAGCCTGCAACTTCAGCCATGAGTACTTTAAGTTTAGCCGATATCGTCATTGTCGCGACTTTAATCGCGAAGCTCACACCGCCATTAAGACTGAAAACGCCATACAGCACAATAGATTATGGCGTTTTCAGGGTTAGCTATTTATTTCTTCTTACAGCTTAGCTTCAACCCAGGCTTCAACAGTCGCCAGAGCAGCAGGCAGTGCCTGCACGTCGCTGCCACCTGCCTGCGCCATATCAGGACGACCACCGCCCTTGCCACCGACCTGCTGTGCTACAGAAGCAATCAGCTCACCGGCTTTAACACGATCAGTCAGATCTTTCGTGACACCGGCAATCAGACTGACTTTATCGTCAGCGATGGTTGCCAGAACAATAATCACAGAACCCAGCTGATTTTTCAGGTCATCAACCATCGTACGCAGAATTTTAGGTTCCACGTTATCCAGCTGACGAACCAGCAGCTTAACGCCTTTCACTTCTTTGGTCTGGCTGGAAAGTGAAGCACTTTCCTGCGCAGCTTGCTGACCTTTCACCTGCTGAAGCTCTTTTTCCAGCACACGTGAACGCTCAATCAGGGTACGGATTTTATCGGTAATACTGTTCACATCACCTTTTACCAGATGCGCGACATCCTGCAGCAAATCGCTTTGCTGATGCAGGGCATTAATCGCGTTTTCGCCGGTGATCCCTTCGATACGACGGATACCTGCCGCTGTGCCCGATTCACTCTGAATGCGGAACAGACCGATATCGCCGGTACGGCTGGCGTGAGTACCACCACACAGTTCGGTGGAGAAATCGCCCATGGTCAGAACACGAACGCTGTCTTCGTATTTCTCACCAAACAGCGCCATTGCACCTTTTTCTTTCGCCTCTTCCAGATCCATGATGGTGGTCTGGATTGGCAGGTTACGACGGATCTGAGCATTCACCAGATCTTCGACCTGACGGATCTCTTCTGGTTTCATCGCTTCAAAATGCGAGAAGTCAAAACGCAGATAGTTATCGTTGACCAGAGAACCTTTCTGAGCAACGTGTTTGCCCAGCACCTGACGCAGCGCAGCGTGCAGCAAGTGCGTCGCAGAGTGGTTCAGACGGATACGGTCGCGGCGTGCAATATCAACTTCAGCTTCAACGCTGTCGCCAACGCTCAGCTTACCGCTATTCAGGGAACCCTGATGACCAATCGCTTTGCCGTATTTCTGGGTATCAGACACAGAGAACACGCCTGCTGCCGTTTTCAGGATGCCTTTATCGCCAACCTGACCACCGGATTCACCGTAGAACGGTGTGTCATCCAGAACGACAATTGCATTAACGCCCGCCTGGATCTCATTCACTGGCTGACCTTCAACAAACAGCGCCACCACTTTTGAATGGCGTTGCAGATGTTCGTAGCCGGAGAACTGCGTCACGCCATCAACACGAACCATGCTGTTGTAATCGGCGCTGAAACCGCTGGACTCACGCGCACGACGACGCTGAACTTCCATTGCTTTCTCAAAACCAGCTTCGTCCACTTTCAGATTGCGTTCACGGCAAACGTCAGCGGTCAGATCCAGCGGGAAACCAAAGGTGTCATACAGACGGAAAGCAATTTCGCCGTCCAGAGTGTCGCCTTTCAGAGCGGACAATTCTTCGTCCAGCAATGCCAGGCCGCGTTCCAGAGTACGGGCAAACTGCTCTTCTTCGGTTTTCAGCAGTTGCTCAACCATCGCCTGCTGTTCTTTCAGTTCTGTCGCAGCCGGGCCCATCACTTCAATCAACGGAGCAACCAGTTTGTAGAAGAAGGTGTCTTTCGCGCCCAGCATGTTGCCGTGGCGGATCGCGCGACGAATGATGCGGCGCAGCACATAGCCACGGTTTTCATTCGATGGGATCACGCCGTCTGCAATCAGGAATGCGCAGGAACGGATGTGGTCGGCGATAACACGCAGGGATTTGTTGGTCAGATCGGTTGCACCCGTGACTTCAGCCACCGCAGCGATCAGTTTCTGGAACAGGTCGATGTCGTAGTTGGAGTTCACATGCTGCATCACCGCAGTGATACGCTCCAGTCCCATCCCGGTATCTACGGACGGTTTTGGCAATGGCAGCATGGTACCGTCAGCCTGACGGTTGAACTGCATGAACACCAGGTTCCAGATTTCGATGTAACGATCGCCATCTTCTTCAGCAGAACCCGGAGGGCCGCCCCAGATGTGATCGCCATGATCGTAGAAAATCTCAGTACAAGGGCCGCAAGGACCGGTATCGCCCATCTGCCAGAAGTTGTCAGAAGCGAATGCACCGCCTTTATTATCGCCAATGCGGATAATACGTTCTTTCGGAACGCCGACTTCTTTTTCCCAGATATCAAACGCTTCGTCATCCGTCTCATAGACAGTGACCCACAGTTTTTCTTTCGGCAGATTGAACCAGTTTTCGCCGGTCAGTAATTCCCAGGCGTAGCTGATGGCTTCATGCTTGAAGTAATCACCGAAGCTGAAGTTGCCCAGCATTTCGAAGAAGGTGTGATGGCGTGCGGTGTAACCGACGTTTTCGAGGTCATTGTGTTTACCGCCTGCGCGGACACAACGCTGGGACGTGGTGGCGCGGTTGTAATCGCGCTTATCCAGACCGAGGAAAACGTCTTTAAATTGGTTCATCCCGGCATTGGTAAACAACAGTGTCGGATCGTTTGTCGGGACAAGCGAACTGCTTGAAACAATGTTGTGTCCCTTACTATGGAAGAAATCGAGAAACGCTTGACGGATCTCAGCGGTGCTCTTGCTCATAAATATCCCGGAATCATGCTGGAAGAACGGCTCTTGAGCCGGATAACGCTGCATATGGCAGCAATCTGTACAGCTCACGAACGAAAAAGTGCGGATAAGATAAAATTTCTGCGCGGGGAAGTAAAATACCGTATGCGGTCAATCGTCAAAATCGCGATAAATAGACTGTATTTCTTCCTGAAAGAAGCCCCGATAGAGCAAATAACGCAGAACTTTTGATTTTTCTTTCCAGTCAGTCGGTAAATTTTCGCCAAATTTTCTGACCGCCAAATCTCGCGCCAGCGCGCACCAGTCCACGTCTGTGTTTTCCAGTGCGACTGTGATGATTTCTTTATCGACACCTTTTTGCAGTAATTCCGAACGGATGCGCTGCGCACCGTAACCTTTATGACTGCGCCCCGAAATATAGCGGCTGGCAAATTTGGCATCATCGAGCCACTGATGTTGATAACAGTAGTCGATCACCGCCTGTACATGTTCTTCCGGAATCGCTTCCGGCACCGGCCGCGGCTCAGGTTTGGCTCTCACCACCTCTTCTTCGGCGAACTCATTTTGCGCTGGCTTTTTACGTGAAGCCCAGCTGCTTTTCTTATTTTGAGGCTTAACAAAAGGCATCGGAGGAATGAGTAACTTGCGGCGTAATTCTGTTTCGCCATGGTCGCGCTGAGCAAGCAGACGCATTGCACGGTTTATCAGTGTATTGACTTTCGCTGCATCGCCATCTTTTTTGGGCGGCTCAAACAGTGTTGACTCGCTATTTTGTGCCACCTCTTCCAGCAGTTTTTTCAGGTCGATGACGTTCTCATTCATGATTTTTTTATCAGGTATGTTTTCATCGGACATAAGGTTTTCCCCTTATATGCAAAATGCCAGTCTGGAAACCAGACTGGCATTTTAGCGACGTTTGAAAGTTACGGACAAAGTCCCCTGCCCTTCAAATGTCTTTGTCAGACAACCGCGAAATTAAAACTCTTCGCTGGTTTCCATGTTGTCGTCAGCGACTTCAGCTGTCGTTGCTGCGCTCAGTTCACCCGTGCCGCTCAGCAGCATGTCACGCAGTTTTTTATCCAGCTCAGCAGCCACTTTCGGATTTTCTTTCAGGTAGTTGCAGGAGTTCGCTTTACCCTGACCAATCTTCTCGCCGTTGTAGCTGTACCATGCACCGGCTTTCTCGATCAGTTTGTGCTTAACGCCCAGGTCGATCAGTTCGCCGTTGATGTTGATACCTTCGCCATACATGATCTGGAATTCGGCTTGTTTAAATGGCGCAGCGATTTTGTTCTTCACCACTTTCACACGCGTTTCGCTACCGACAACCACATCACCTTCTTTAATCGCGCCGATACGACGGATATCCAGACGCACAGAGGCGTAGAATTTCAGCGCGTTACCGCCGGTGGTGGTTTCCGGGTTACCGAACATCACACCAATTTTCATACGGATCTGGTTGATGAAGATAAGCAGTGTGTTGGCGTTTTTCAGGTTACCGGCCAGCTTACGCATCGCCTGGCTCATCATACGTGCCGCGAGGCCCATGTGAGAGTCACCAATTTCGCCTTCGATTTCTGCTTTCGGTGTCAGTGCAGCCACGGAGTCAACGATGATCACGTCAACAGCGCCTGAACGGGTCAGCGCGTCACAGATTTCCAGAGCCTGTTCACCAGTATCTGGCTGAGAACACAGCAGGTTATCGATATCTACGCCCAGTTTTTTAGCGTAGATCGGGTCCAGTGCGTGCTCTGCATCAATGAACGCACAGGTTTTGCCTTCGCGCTGTGCTGCTGCGATAACTTGCAAAGTCAGCGTGGTTTTACCGGAAGATTCTGGTCCGTAAATTTCAACGATACGGCCCATTGGTAAACCGCCGGCACCTAACGCGATATCCAGAGACAAAGAGCCGGTAGAGATCGTTTCTACGTCCATGGAGCGATCTTCACCCAGACGCATGATGGAGCCTTTACCGAATTGCTTTTCAATCTGGCCCAGTGCTGCAGCTAACGCTTTTTGCTTGTTCTCATCAATAGCCATTTTTACTCCTCGTCTGATGCAGGGGAACATCCCGCCCGCATCACTGAATATAATTTATGTACAGGTAATTGGCAGTAATTATACTGTATGCTCATACAGTATCAAGCCTAATTTTTAATAAACTCACGCAATGCAGTTTGTAGCGAAAAAACAGCAGCTTGCAAACGCACCGCTTCGCGATCGCCGGAAAACTGCTGTTTAGCCGTCAGAACGCGCCCGTCTTTTCCGGCAAATCCGAACCAGACCGTGCCGACAGGTTTTTCTGCAGAACCGCCATCAGGTCCGGCAATACCGCTGACCGAAACGGCCACATCCGCGCCCGCGGCGTGCAATACGCCCTGCGCCATTTCATGCACCACCTGCTCACTCACTGCGCCATATTGCTCCAGCGTGCTTTCAGACACGCCCAGCAATTCATGTTTGGCCGCATTACTGTAAGTGACAAATCCGCGATCAAACCAGGCGGAGCTTCCGGCGATGTCAGTAATCGCCTTGGCAATCAGGCCGCCGGTGCAGGACTCCGCACAAGTGACCCACCATCCCCTGGCTTTCAGCGCCGCCCCGACTTCCACACTCAGTTCATGTAAACGTTTTTCGTCCATATCCCCTCCCGGCGGGACATCTGAAACTACCCCGATGTTAGCATTTCTCTTCCGGTCTGCGAGTCCCGTCGAAGTGATTTGCGCGATGTATTCAGAACTGGAGTAAAAAGAAAAAAGAAGGGCCACGATCTGCGGCCCTCATGAGAGTTGAACGATCCGGGGTTAGCGCGCGGCTTTCACCGCCTCACCCAACTGCCATACCGCCATCGCATAATGCACGCTGTGGTTGTAACGGGTGATGGTGTAGAAGTTCGGCAGCCCGTACCAGTACTGGTAATTGGTGCCCATATCAAGGCGCAGCAGGCTCGCTTCCTGATAGTTGCCAAGCGATCCTAACGGGCTCAGTCCGGCGGCTTTCAATGTATACAGCGGATATTTGGTTTTAAAGCCGTTCTCCAGCAGAGGTGCCTGCCCGGCTGCCGGCACCGCAATTGGCGCGCCTTTGGTCCAGCCGTGGGCTTTGAAGTAATTGGCGACACTGCCGATAGCATCAATCGGATCCCACAGGTTGGCATGACCGTCGCCGTTAAAGTCGACGGCGTAGTCTTTATAAGATGACGGCATAAACTGGCCATAGCCCATTGCACCGGCGAAGGAACCGCGCAGACTCAGCGGATCATCCCCTTCCCGACGGGACATCAGCAGGAACGTTTCCAGTTCACCGGAGAAATACGCTGCACGGCGCGGATAGGCAAAGGATAAGGTCGCCAGCGCATCGATAATGCGGGTTTTACCCATTACGCGTCCCCAGCGGGTTTCCACGCCGATAATGCCGACAATGATTTCCGGCGGCACGCCATAGATCTGCTCCGCACGCTGCAACGCATCCTGATATTGATTCCAGAACACCACACCATTTTGCACGTTATCCGGCGTGATGAATTTGCTGCGATAGCGGTTCCACGCGCCGTTTGGCACGGTCGATGGCGGACCGGAAGGTGCCTGCTGATCCATCAGTCGTAATACAAATCCCAGACGTTTGGTTTGCGACAACACATCATGCAGCTGCTGACGGTCAAAACCGTGCTCGCGCACCATTTTGTCAACAAACTGATTCATGGCCGGATCATAGGCAAAATCGCCGGTCTGCACCGCGCCGGTATGCTCAGGCTGGAGCAGAAAACCGCCGTCGGGCACCGTACTGGCGCTGGCATTTCTTCCATCGGAGAAAGGATTACGCGGCCCTTCAGGCTGAGGCGCGGGTTTATTACTGCTACAGGCAGAAAGTGTAAGAACCAGGGGAAGAATGATTGCCAGGTGGCGCATCGGATATCCGTAACCATGCAATAAAAGAGGTACAGATATGGTAGAGCATTATCAGAGCCGAAAAAACTGAAAATCACCGTCTTTACAAGCTTGTTAACCAGATTACTGCGCCATGATTAATGGAGAGGTGTGAGGTGATGTGGCGGCGGAATTTTTAATCAGTCCGGCAATTTTATTCTGTATGCTTTCTTCCAGACCAGGGTAAAGCGGCAAACAGATGACTTTTTCCGCGAGCTGGTGCGCAACAGGCAGATTTTCCCTGCTGGCACTTTCAGCAAATTTATACATAAAGAAACTGCTGATTAAGGGATAAAAATAGCGTCGCGCCATGATGTGATTGTCTTTCAGCAATTCGTACAGCCCGTCACGCGTAAGAGCAAAATCTTCATTAACCATGATCGGGTAGTACGCATAATTCCAGGTCACATCTTCAGGGATCGACATCAGTGAAATCCCCGGAATATCCGCAAGCAGCGTATTGTAATGGCGATAGAGTCTGCCACGATCATCAAGAGCTTTATCAATGTGTTGCAACTGAAGGAGCCCGTACGCGGCTTGTAATTCATTCATCTTGCCGTTGATACCCGCCGCGACAACGGTAGTCTCATTAACGAAACCAAAATTTTTCAGATAATCGATGCGCTGCTTCATTTTGGCGTCGTGACAGATAATGGCACCGCCCTCAATCGTATTGAACACTTTAGTGGCGTGAAAACTCAGAATAGACAGGTCGCCCTGACGCAGGACGCTGACGCCATTTTGTTTAACACCAAAAGCGTGGGCTGCATCGTAGATGACCTTCAGCCCGTACGCATCCGCCAGTTCTTCGATTTTGCGGGTGTTACAGGGGATACCATAACAATGGACGGGCAAGATTGCCGTTGTAGCCGGAGTAATCGCCTGCTCAAGCTTGTCTGCATCAAGATTGAACGTCTCAGGATCGGTATCGACAAAGACCGGCGTAAGGCCATTCCAGAGCAGAGAATGTGCCGTAGCGACAAAAGAATAAGGCGTCGTGATCACCTCACCGGTGATCCCCAGCACCTGAAAAGCGGTCAGTAAGGCCAGCGTACCATTTGAAAACAAACACAAATGTTCCACACCCAGATACTCAGCCAGTTCTTTTTCCAGCTGTTGATGATACGGGCCAGCGTTTGTCAGGTGCTGACTTTCCCAGATATTTTCCAGATAAGGAATGAACTCCTCAAGCGGAGGTAATAAAGGACGAGTGACAAATATGTTTTTTTCCATGATGGCTGTAATCCTGAGAAAGTTAGAACAAGCGATATTCTGATAATAAGTCCCGAACCGTTTCTACAGAGCAGTTCATCAGCACATCAATAATAGAAAGATTAGGATGAAACTCCTCACAACCTTGCGGATAGCGGATGTCATTCATTTTTATAAACTTCAAAACCAGCTTTGATTTTAAAAACTGTTCGCGGTCATATAAATCAACACCACCTGCACTGTTAATATAAATTTCTGCGCCAAGCGCATGGCATATGGCGATAACTTTCGCGCTGGCACTGCCCGTCTGAGCATAATTAATCTGGCTGGAAAGAGTGACGGTCTTTTCCATACCCAGATAATCAAAGATACAGCGCATCATTTTCTGGCACATCAGGGCAATACTTCGCTGTTCAGACTGCAACACCTGCTCAATAATGGGGAAAACTGCGCCAAAAAAAGGCCTGTTCTGATAGGCCTGCCGTATTTGTTTGATGACTTTCCCCACGTCCTGACTGAACTCAAGTTCCTTAATAGGTTTGAATGAGGACGCTCCGGGGACAGGAATAACAAAACGCTGAATCTGACCGGCACTGAGAATACAATTCCTGTTTATATACCCCTGCTTGATATAGTTAACATTGTCATACAGCACAAAAATATCGCCTGAAGCAGCCAGCTGGAAATAGCCTAAATAAGGAAAAATGTAAGGCTGCATGATAGCAACGCGTTTTAATTCACTCATCAGTAAGACTTTCAGGAACAAAATAAAATACGGTCTCTAAAAGCCCCTCGGAATAATGGCGTAAATAAATTTTATAGTCCGGATTGTAGCTGAGAACCCGCTGAGGAATTGTCCACAGATCATCAGGCTTATGGTAACAACAAATAGCCAGCAGGGGCTTTTGAGTTTTAATAATATTCTGCGCACCGGCTAATGCAGGCAATTCGTAGCCCTCAATATCCATTTTTAAGCAGCTGACATCTCCTTTAAGTAATCCATCCAGCGTAACAACCTCAATGGTGACGTCGCCTGAATCACAAATCTTCGATGCACTGCCGGAACGTGAAAACCGCAGTGTTTCTGACTGGTCCGAAACACCAAAAGGGTAGACTCTCACACCCGGAAGAGCGTTCAGCGTTTGCGCGATAAGCTGGCACTGGCTGATGTCGGGTTCAAAAACCTGAATACTTTTATAATCCGGAAACCGTCTCGCAAATTCCAGGCTGGTTGCACCATCATAACCGCCACAATCGACGAAGTGACGGGCATAATCTTTGACGAAAGGCAGATCAAAATACTGCTCATTCGTCCGGCAGGTAAAACCTTCAAGTGCCGCTAAGCGGTTTGTCAGCCTGAAATTAATAATTTTGTCGAACGTATCTGCTGAGAGGGCATCCGCCAGCTGATGACGTACGTTTTCATAGCGGCTTTTATTCTGGCGGTAATCATCGACAAAAGCCTGACCATGGTAAAAAGCGACAGGGTTTAAAAAAGTCGTGAAATACCGATAGAAGGAAAAGAAATCTAAACAGTCACACTGTTGATCTTTCATCACCCTCTGGGCGGTAAGCGGGTGGCAATCGGCAATTCCGGATACCACCATGGCATCTGCCGGCACCTCTGACCATGTAACGACAGGCAGGCCGTCAACCGACGTGGCATCAGTAAACTCATCGATAAATCCGGTTATCGCAAACTTTTTGGCAATATCTTTAGAATAAGGCGTCACCCCAAAAGCAAACCGTGGCCGGGTAGTTTTTGCAAACTCCTCGCAAAATATAACAGCATCTTTATATATCATAATAATTTCCGTATCCGGTTAACGTAGCAAAAACTCAACAGCATCCACATCCATCACTGCGACATTTTTCAGCTTCGCGACATCCTGACGTTCAATAAAATAGTTATCGATAAAAAGACTCTTCTCAGGAATATAAAATGACTTCTTATCTGTACTTTCCGTTAAATGAATAACCTGATCGAATAAAGACTCAGCAATGGCAGACTGACGCAGGGTATCAACAGGATCACTGATATGCCGGGTAATCAGGTGAAGTGATTTCCCCTGTGCTTTGCATTGATAAAGTAATGCCATCACAGCCGGAACGGCATAACCGTTAATGATTAGCGTATCGTCGAGATCAATAAAAACATGTTCAACAGGAATATCGATACGACTGACGGTTTTAACGGATCTGTCAACCAGAGTGATATGTTCACTGGCGAGCGGCGTTATACTGCGCTCCAGAAAATCATGCAGCGTCATCAGAGGTAAATTAATTCCACGCGCGCGCTGGAAAACCATTGTGCCTGCAATACGGCAAGATATTTCCAGCAACTTCCATTTGCCATATTTATCTTTTTTTAACTGAACAAACCACGGACCACGAAACACCAGGCGGGAATTTATCGTGGTAATGATGTCCATGATTTCATCATCCGGGTTCTGTTTTTGCGAACGCATACTGATACCGGCACGTACACGTTCCCGGCTGCGCGGCCCTGCCCAGATGAGTTGCCTTTTTCGATCGGTGAAACAATCGACCGTGATTTCTTCACCGGGCAGAAACTCCACCACCAGTGGCTGAGGAACGTTTTTAATGGCCTGAAGTAACTGAGCCGCATCATCGACCCTCTGAACATCCTTTCCCCCCTGCCCGCAATCCGGTTTAATCAGCACCGGCCATTCTGCAACGGGATATTCCGGGTGATAACAGGCGGGCACCCAGCGACAATCCTGGAAAAGCGCATAGGTTTCACTTTTATAGCGGGTAATTTGTGCAGTGGTGGCATTGCCATTCACCAGATAAAACCCCTGCCGCTGCGCCAGTAGCGCAAGTTTTACGGCCACACTGTCATGGGTAGCAAAAACAATATCCGTCTGGCACTCTTCTAACAGGGCCAGAAAAGCATCGTCAAAACTTTCGTCATCAATCAGCGGCAAATCGCCCCGGTAATTTTCGAACCTGAATTCACCATGATCGCTGACGCCTGACGCCCCCACTAACTGATTAACATGCACGGAATACCGGAGTGCCTGATATATTTCACCCGCATTTTCCGAGCCGCAGGGGAATACTAAAACGTTTAATTTTTTCATTTAAGTTTTTAATTTAACCCCCCGCAGACGGGTTAAGAAAATCAGCGACTTTTTCAACAATGAATTCCATTTCCGCAATGCCATATCTTTGATCGACAGGTAAAGGGATCAGATGATGAATAAAATCGCTCTCAATGCCTGATGGCCTGACTCTGCAGCCTGCATCATGCCAGTACGAAGGCGTGTAAATACGTTCATTAGTTAAGAACTGACGCAGACCGGATGTTCTGTTCAAAAAGGGATAGCAAAGAGCCCCGTCAGCAGTAACGTTATCAAATGCAGCCTCGTTAAAGCGTCCGAGGTGCTGATGCAGGAACTGAAAATTTTCGTTCCTCGCCTTTCGGCATTGCTGATAATCAATCGTTTTTAACAGTGTTTCCGTCAGCTGAGACATGGCAGACGGCGCCTGTGTAAACGTCTCTTCTGCCTGCTGATAGGCCGCAAAACCAGACTCCGCGTTCTCTGCCAGTCGCCGCAACAAATGCGCCGAGCGGTTCAGGGAAACCAGCGGGTCAGTTTGCGGCACATCCACAGGTAATGACGTTGCCAGCAGGCCACCGTCAGGGACTCCGAAGAATTTTCTCGGTGAATACAGCGTTGCCAGACAATCGCCGGGCGGGGAATAAAAGGCCTGGGAATGATCAAGGATGAGCTGACGGGGATTAAACCGGGCGAGCATTTTTTGCTCCTGAACATCACATAACCCGAAATAGTTGACCCACAATACCCATTCATTCTCCGCTGGCACCACCTCTGAGTCCGGCATCAACTGGCTATCCAGCGAATAATATTTCACCGGGATCTGCAATGTTTCCAGGGGTGAAAGCATCGCATCACAGATATAACGCGGCACCCACACTGCATCGGGTTTGCCTGACACCAGCAATGCGTAAAAAGCGCCACGGGCAGACGAAAATAACGCTAAATTCGGATAAAAATGCGCCTGCAAGCGGGGAAGCTCAAGGGGGAAATATCCCCCGATAGCATCTGAGAATTTAGTCATCGGCAAGAACTATGGCTTGTGCGGGCAACCCTTGCTGGTGCAAGCTCCAGGCCTGTTCGAGGACTTTTTCAAAATAGAATGCGCGATGGCTGACTCTTTTTTCTCTTTCCAAAATACGGTCACGAAGAGACAAGCGCACACTGTTCAGATGCTCAAACTGTCCGTTGAGCGCGACAGCTTTCGCCACGTATTCATCGGTTGAACTCGCGACAAACTCCTCAAGACCCAGGAATTTCATCGCCGCGCCGGCCTGACGTGACACGACACTGTCGCCCGCCAGTGTCAGCGACGGGACGCCCATCCAGCTGGCATGGTTGGTGGTTGTACCGCCGGTATAAGGGAAGGTATCGAGGATAATATCCACGTCATTATGCATTTGCAGATAAGGCCCAAAACCGCACTTAAGACGGGCAATAATTTGCTCCCTGCGGACTCCACGACTTTCAAACTCCAGCATGTATTTTTCGATCATTTCCTCATCGCTCATTGACGCGAAAAGTAATCTGGCATCAGGAAGCTGAGTTAATATTCTTGCCCATGCATCGAGCACAGCGGCGGTAATTTTTTGCGGGCGGTTAAACGTGGCAAACGTGATATACCCATTTTTGAGCGCAGGAAGAGCATTAACATCTATATTGTAATCAGCAGGTTCGAATTGCTTAGCCGCAGGTAAATAAGCCAGTTTCTCAGTAAAGTGACTGTCTAATACCCCCGGCGCGGCAAAATTGCTGTCAATAAGATAGTAATCCATCTCTTTTACGCCGGTAGTCCCCGGATATCCTATCCACGACATCTGAACCGGCGCCGGTTTCAGACCAAAAACAGGTAAGCGGTTGAATGCCGTATGGCCCGATAAGTCGATCAGGATATCAATCCCATCCGCTGCAATTTTCTCTGCCAGCTCAATATGACTCAGACTTTTAACGTCATTCCATTCTGAAGATAATGCCGCATAAAGCTGTGTATGGCGGTCATTAGACGGAGAAACATTGTAGCCAATGACGTCAAAGCGGGTTTTATCGATTGAACTGAGCACAGGATAGATGAAGTTACTCACCGGATGGTCCCTGAAGTCACCCGATACAAAACCAACCCGCAGGCGGGGATTGTCATTCACTAAAACCGGGCGTTCAACCGTCTTATTTTTCGCCCACGCGCTCAGCTTTTGACCGTACTTCTGATGCTCGGCAAGGATTTCTTCTGGCGAACATTGATGATCGTGAAGAATGACAAACAACATGTTGCTGTAATTAGCAAAATATCCGAGTGAAGACTCTGACAATCTCACGCCTTTTTCCAGATACTCTCTGGCTTCACGCATCTGATTACGTTCGCTCAGCACATTGCCTAATTTGAGCAGGTATGTTGCGTTATTACTGTTCATGTCTGCGGCTTTACGTGCGCAGTATTCATATTTCAGGCTGTTACGCAGATCGTTATAAACTTTACCCAGTAAATCCCATGCTTCAGCATTTTTCGGGTGATTTCTCAGCAAATGCTGTGCAACTTTTTTGGGATAATGACGATCATTAAGCTTCGAAAGGCACAATACAATACCGCTGTAAAATTCAAACAACCCCGAATTGATCGACAACCCTTTGGTAAGGCATCTTAATGCCTCGTCGACATTATTGGCCTGATGATAAATAGAGGATATATCGCTTAACAACGTGACACTGTTTGGGTATCTGGTTCTCAGTTCTTCCATGATTTCAAAAGATTCCTGAACATGCCCGGATAAATACAGCCCTTTCACTTTACTCAGTGCTTTCTGGTCTACATCATTTTCTGTTTTTTTACTGAGGCTTTTATGACCGGCATGTTCCTGACGGAATCCCCCTTCCTTTGTGCTTGCGGAAAACAGCATTAAGCTTGAAATCCGGCGTCGGGCAATATCCACATCTTGCAATGCCATGACCTGCTGATATAAGCGCAACCAGGCAATGTCTGAACCGGTTAGCAAACCTTTGCTCACCAGATCCATCGCCAGCATATAACTTTCCTCATCTGAAAGACGTAAACCAGACTGAACAAACCCGGCTTCACTTTTCTTCAGAACAGCCTTCTCCCCCCACAGATTCTCTGACTCGATGTATCCGCATTCGGGCCAGATAATATTGTCAGTCGGATAAATCAGCTTAAGATTACCAAAGCGTGAGAGGTTATAAGGCGAAGGCGTTAAAGACGCATAAATACCTGAAACGTTTTCAATATATAATGCCTGCAGTGTTTTAATCACATTGCCGGCATGCTGTTCAGGTTCTTCTGGCAAATACGTATTCTTTATAATCTGCTGCGTACTGACACTCAGCGGCCAGCTGTTTCCCATTACATCCAGGATCCGCCCCAGCAAATCATTATCTGAAGTCAGGGATTCTCCCTGGCGATTATAGAAAGTTTTTGCATCCGCTTGTCTTTGATAATTTCCTGCCCAGTGCAAATTTTCAATTTCGCTGAATTGCATCTGTTCATGAATCACTGATTGATTATTTTTTGAAATCAATAGACTAAAGCGAACCTGCCGGTCGACGGCAAAGTCCAGATATTGCTGCGCGGTGATTTTATCGAGTCGTTCTGTGGCCGTTGTGTGTACAGTGGCGACCTCTTTCCCGTAGTGCTGCGCTATTTCATACTGAGGCGTCACATCCCCGACGTAGTTAACATTTGATTTTATAATGTCGTGAGTGAAATTAACAAAATAGCGTGCATCATTTTTACTGTAAATATAACGTACAGCCAGCTCTGTATCCGATAAAGATAATGCTTCAGTGATACGGTCTTTCAGGGCACCGTCAGGATGAGCAATATTCATAAATCCCAGCATCGCTCTTGCTGATGAGATTTTCTCTTCATCGCTGACTGAATTTTGGGTGTGCAGTGCAATGGCCTCACGCAATGTGTCAGTGACCTGTGCGCCCGGTAACGTATTCCACTTTACCGCGATAATTCCCTGTTCTGTTAAATGTTGCTCACAGAAACTCAGCAATGAATAACGGGTTTCCTCATCCAGCAGGCTGAAGAATTGCTGAATAATAATGTAATCGAACTTACCCGGATCAATGGAAAACAAATCCTGTAAACCGAGGCAATATAAATGGGTATTTTCAATTCCAAAGGCGGAAACCTTCTGTTGCCCTTCTCTGACAGAATCAGGATCAACATCTATTCCTGCTGACGAACTTAAAGGATTCGCAACGGCAAAGCGAATGAGATCTTCGCCCTCGCCACAACCGATCTCGAGAACGTTCGCCGTTTTCGGATCAGCGCCTTTTACGCCATACATTGCCGCAGAGGTATAAATACCGGCAGGAGAAAAGTGATGAGATGAATACAAATCTTTCAAAATATAAATCCTGTTATCTCAAATTTGTTTTAGTTATCTGTAAGCAAAGCTACCGCACGACTCGCGCAATGCAGCCTTATTTTTTACACAGTAATAATATGGGGGTATTTTATCATCAGAACCCAAGAGTCCATTGTTTGAAAAGATGACAACTTAACGACCAAATAGAGTTATCAGGTAAAAAAAACGGAAGAGACATATCTGCCTCTTCCGGTAATAACGTGAGTCATCAGATTAATTAAAATTCGGTCCAGGCACCTTCCGTTGTGCTGACGTCTTTTTTAAATGCAGGTTCTTTCACCTGAGTGTTTTTCTTAATCCGGCCCGTCTGACGGACAGGTTCTCCGTGAACAGACTCCTCCATCACAGGCTGTGTTGCATTATCGGCTTTTTCCACACGGAAGAAGGAGACGATATCAAACAGGTGCCGGGCATTATTATTTAGGTTTTGAGTTATCACGGATGACTCTTCCACCATTGCCGCATTCTGCTGAGTGGCTAAATCCATTTCATTCACCGCCATCGCTATCTGGGAAACCCCGGTACTTTGTTCTTCAGAAGCCTGGGTTATTTCCTGCATGATATTGCTGACGTGGGTGACGGACGTGACAATCTCATGCATCGTTTTACCTGCATCTTCTATCAGGCGCGCACCGTCATCGACGTTTTTAACAGACTCATTAATCAGCAGGTTAATTTCTTTTGCCGCATCGGCACTGCGGGCTGCAAGATTGCGAACTTCACTGGCGACAACGGAGAAACCTCGTCCCTGCTCACCGGCACGCGCAGCTTCAACCGCGGCATTCAGTGCCAGAATATTCGTCTGATTGGCAATGCCATCAATCACGCCATTGATTTCAGAAATTTTGCGCGCACTTTTGGAAATTTTATCCATTGTGGAAACCACATTGGCCATCACCGAAGATCCGTTATCCGCAGTGGTACGTGCCTGCTGAGACAACAGGTTTGCCTGACGTGCATTTTCGGCATTGTTAGACACGGTGGTTTTAATTTCTTCCATGCTCGCGGCGGTCTGTTGCAGTGCGCTGGCTTGTTCTTCGGTTCGGGAAGCCAGATCGTGGTTACCGGTATCGATTTCCGAAGCATCGGTTCTGATGTTACCCGATGTAAGACGGACGGAAGTAATAATCCCGCTCAGGGATCCCTTCATGTTCTGCAGCGATTCCAGCATCACACCAATTTCGTTGCGAGCCCCTGTTTCAAACTCATGGAACAACTCGCCGGAGCTGATTTTATCCAGCATGGATGACGCTGTTTGCAGACGATTGAACACAAATCGTTTGATAAGAATAAATGACAGACACGAGATACAGACAGTCAATGCCAGAAGGATCCCTGAGGTGATCAGGAATGCAAGACGGTCTGCAGAAAACTTGTCAGTAATATTACTCTCAACCTTAACGCTATAATCTGCGTATTCCTGTACTGCGTCATCCAGCGCATTTTCCAGCTTGCCGTTATCGAAGCCGGTATTGTTGTAAGCTTCGAGAGAACGCATATTATTGGTGTAGTTTTCAATTAATGCGTTAAATTTATTATAAACATTGGTCGAAAAAACTTTGCCCTCTTCACTGTTTTCAGCAGCGCGCTGAAAATTACTGGCATGACGCTGTGCATTTTTAATTCCTTCAGAAATTACTGCTGCTTTTTCTGCCAGTACCTCATGAGAAGCCGTCGGGTCATTGTACACATAGTTAATATCCCCGCGAACAGAGCCAAGAAATGTACTCATGCGGCGTAACTCTCTGAGATTTTGAGTCAGCGTTTTCATTTCATTGAAAGAATCACTGGCTTGTGACATGGATTTAAATGAAAAAGCCGAGGTGATCACCAGGATAAAGCAAAGCAGGAATAAAATAGTTTTGATCAGGGTCGATATTTTGAAGGATGCCATTAAAGCCTCTGCAATAATCTACTATATAAAAAAGTCAGGTCAACAGAAGGATTATTTTTGTCAGTTGCTCAAAAATATCTTCCATCATATTTTCAAAAAACGGCGCAAGGGTGTACATGATCATCGACATCGCTATCATGCCAATACTCAGCGTCAGCGGAAAACCGACGACAAAGATGGAAAGCTGAGGCGTCAGGCGGTTAAGCAGTCCCAGCGTCAAATTCAGTGTCAGAAGCAGAGTGATAATGGGTAGCCCCAGCATCAACCCGCATTTAAAGACCATTCCGGCGGTGTAAGTAATCGCTAACAAACCATCTGCGTTGATCGGCGTTGCACTGACTGGCAGTAATATAAAACTGTCCGCCAGAGTATTAAGCATCCATAAATGACCATTAAAGGTCAGAAACAGCAACGTCACGAGCAGGTTCAGGATGCGGGAAATCACCGGCATATTTCCCCCCGCCGCCGGGTCAAAAAATGTGGCAAAGGATAATCCCATTTGCAGACCGATAATCTCCCCGGCATTACGCACGGCCACGAAAATAAACTGCACCGTCAGCCCGATGGCAGCACCGATAATGAACTGTTGCGCGCCTACCCATAATCCGGCGAAAGAAAAAATTTCAATGTGCGTGTTGGGCTGATGTTGTCCTATCAGTAATGAAATCACGATCGCCAACCCTATCTTGGCTTTCTTCCCGATGCCCTGCTCATTAAAAATTGGCGCGGTCGTGAATAAAGCCAGCACCCGCAGCATTGGCCAGAAATACTGGTTCATGACGGCATATAAGCTGGCAACGGACAACGTAAGCATAACTATCCGATGACGTACGGCAAATTTGTAAAGAGCGTGCGCATATAATCCAGAAACAGATTTAGCATCCACGGCCCCATCAGAATACCGACAGTCACGATCATCAGTATTTTTGGAATAAATGATAATGTCATTTCATTAATTTGCGTGGATGCCTGAAATATGCTGACCAGCAATCCGGTGAACAATGCGGCGAATAACAAAGGTGCCGCAATCATTAACCCGACTTTCATGGCCTGAAACCCCATCGCCATTACACTTTCCGGTGTCATTTTTCGTCCTGTTTAACGGTTAACTTTTTAACTTTTCACGGCTTAACTAAAGAAACTTTGTGCCAGTGAGCCCATCAGTAATTGCCAGCCATCCACCAGAACAAACAGCATCAGTTTGAAAGGCAGCGAAATGGTCGCAGGGGGAACCATCATCATGCCCAGCGCCATCAGTACGCTGGCGACTACCAGATCGATAATCAGGAAAGGAATGAAAACAGTGAAGCCAATCTGGAAACCTGTTTTCAATTCACTGGTCACGAACGCGGGCAGTAAAATGCGCAGAGGCACTTCTTCCTTACTTTGGAAGTTTTCTTCTTTAGCCATGCGCGTATACAGCGCCAGATCGGTTTCGCGGGTTTGTTCGAGCATGAATCTGCGCAGTGGCTGAACGCCTCGTTCCAGCGCGGTTTCCATGCTGATTTTATCTTCCGATAAAGGCTGCCAGGCGTCTTTGTAGATCTGATTAAAGACCGGAGACATAACGTAAAACGTCAGGAACAGCGCCAGCCCCAGTAAGACCTGATTGGGCGGTGTAGAGGGCGTACCGAGTGCATTGCGCAATAGCCCTAACACGATGATCACCCGGGTAAAACCGGTCATCATCAGCAGTATGGCGGGCAGGAAAGTGAGTGAGGTCAGCAGAACCAGTGTCTGCACCGGCAGTGACCAGCTTTCCCCATCGGCTGAACGGGTCAGCATCACATCACCGTTGGCAGCAAAAACATCACGGGCAGGTAACATCAGCCCGACAATCATTAAAAGAAACAGTCCCGAAGGCAGCCACCGGCGGGAATTATGACGTGAAAATAAACTCATTCCGCTGGCTCCGTTTTACGTTTTTTCAGCAGATTCATCAGCGTGGACTGGAAATCGACAGACGCTGATACAACCTGTGTTGCACCTTCATCAGGGGGCTTATCAAACGTGGCGAGACAACTGATCTGGCCCGGCGTGACGCCAAGCAAAACTCTTTTATCATTCATATCAATGACGACTACACGCTCGCGCTGCCCCAGAGAATGACTGGCCACCACAGAAAGTATCTGGTTGCTTTTAGGGTGATTGCGGGCAAACCCTGTGCGACGTGCAAGCCAGGCGAATACGGCAATGATCATCAGTATCAGCACCAGCGCACCGCCGACGTTCACCAGGATTGAACCGGGCATGGCCGTATCGACAGTCGAAGGAAGGGTCTGAGTGTGGGGCTGCGGGGTAGTCTGCATCATCATTACCTGCTCAGGCGATACATCCGCTCTGAAGGCGTAATAATATCGGTAATGCGCACGCCGAATTTATCGGAAACCACCACCACTTCACCCTGAGCAATCAGATAACCATTAATCAGAATATCCAGGGGTTCACCCGCCAGACCTTCCAGAGAAACAACCGATCCCTGGCTCAGACGTAATAATTCCTTGATCGTCATTTTTGTCCGGCCTAATTCCACCGTCATTTTGACCGGAATATCGAGGATCAGATTGAGATCCTCTGAAAAGTTTGTCACCTGTGCCTCTTTTGTGGAGGAGTTATCCGCGGCTTGTTGTTCACTCATCGCATCACCCCAAAGATCATCGATGGATTCTTTATCAGAACCGCCCGAAGTTGTAGTGTCAGTCATTGGGGAATTACTCCTTTTTTAAAGATAATAAAGCGGGATTCATCATTTGCTCTACTTTCAGAGCATATTGGTTATTGACACAACCATATTTTCCCGAGAATACAGGAACGCCATCAACACGAGCTTCAATGCTCTCTTTTTTATCAATGGGAATAATATCCCCTTTCTGCATATTCATAACTTGCGAAAGGCGGGTGGAAATGTCGGAGAAATTCGCCACCAGCTCAAGTTCAGTATCTCTGACCTGAGAAGCAAGCGTACTCCGCCATTGCCGGTCTTCCTGTTTGGAATTTTCCATTGGCGGATTCGTCAGTAATTCGCGCAAAGGCTCGATAATGCTAAACGGAATACAAATATCAAACTCGCCCCGGTGCGGGCCAATTTCGACATAAAAAGGCGTGGTCACCACAATATCGTTAGGTGACGACGTAATATTGGTGAATTTCACCTGTATTTCTGCACGGACATATTCCGTTTTCAGTTTAAAGATGGAACTCCAGGCGAAATCGTACGCCTCCAGCGCCATCGTCAGCATCCGGTTTATCACGCGCTGTTCGGTCGGCGTGAATTCACGGCCGTCCGCTTTGGTAGGAAAACGTCCGTCTCCGCCAAATAAATTATCCACCGCCATGAACACCAGATTGGGCGAGAAGACAAATAACGCCGTCCCGCGCAACGGGTTCATATGCACCAGATTAAGGTTGGTCGGCACCGGAAGATTACGGGCAAACTCATGATACGGTTGAATTTTAATGCTTCCGGCAGTGATATCCGGGCTTCGACGCAGAAGATTAAACAGTCCCATACGAAACTGTCGTGCAAAACGTTCGTTAATGATCTCAAGTGAATGCAACCGTTCACGAACGACGCGACGCTGAGTATTAGGATCATAGGGTTTGATCCCGTCATCCTGCACTGCATTGTTAGCAGTGGTCTCGCTTTCTGCGTTGCTGCCGCCATTTAAAAGGCGGTCAATTTCAGCCTGAGATAATATACTGTCAGACATAGAAATTACCGTAAGATGAATGCGTTAAATAATACATCAGTCACTACCGCACTGTGATTCGGTGCGAGAGGTTTGCTGACGGTCTCTTTTATTTTCTCTGTTAATCCGGTCTTACCTTCATCAGAAGAGATATCTGTCGCCGTCTGATGTGCTAAAAGAATTAATAAACGACTCCGGACTTCCGGCATATATTCTTCCAGCAAGGACTTCGATTCCGCGTCTTTTACCCTCAGCGTGAGACCAATATAAAGCACGCGGTCTGAATCATTCGCTTCCGGTTTCAGACTGACGGTGAAGGTGTCCATCTGCACATATACCGGCACCGCTGGCGCCGCATTTTTTACCTTCGCCGGAGCATCACCCGTTGCTCCGGCTTTCATATTCTTCATTTCGTAAAATGTATAGCCAGCAAAAGCACATGCTCCCACAGCAATAAGCATCATTAATAACATAGCCAGGGAACTTTTTTTCCCACCCCCGCTGGCCTTCTGGTTCTTCTTGGACATTATCTGGAAAACCCTGTTGTAAAAATAAGCCGGCGAACAGGCCGTAATAGATGCTCTGATAAGCCGTGCATTCTATTACAGTCGGACACCAGAACAATTCACGAAAGAAATGAAATTAGTGTTGCCAATTCGCTCTATAAATTTTTATGTCAAACAAATGTATTAATACCGTTGGAATAATGGAGAGTTTTGTTACTTATTTCCGGCTTCTCATCGGCCAGATGCGCATTCTCCTGTCCGTCATCTTCTGTGGATCCCCGGCCGGATGATCCGTCGGACTGTGCGGAAGCACTCCACGACGAAGAAGAGTCAGCGCCGACACTGCTTTGTCCCAGATGGATCCCCGACTCCGCCAGTGATGTACGCAAATGCGGCATCGCCGCTTCCAGCGCGGCACGCACCTGATGGTTCTCGGTGACAAAATGCAGCTGCGCCTGATCGTTATTCAACCGGAGGCTGATTTGCAGCGCCCCTAACTCTTCCGGATGAAGGCGTAACTCCGCATTGTGAATGCCGTTACGGGAAAAATAAGCCAGCTGCTGCCCTACGGCCTGTTGCCACGCCGGTGTGCCCAGCGCCTGATTGATCACCGCCGGAGACGTCGTGACGCCCGTTGCCGGAGCAGCCGTCAGCTCGCTGACTGGCGTAACGTGCGGTCGCAGGCCGGTTTCCGCTGTCAGCAATACGGAGCTTTCCTGTCTCACCGGCAGTGCCGGATTCAGTTCAAATCTGGCCGGTGCGGCGGCAGGTTCTTTTGGCGCAGCGTCGGTTTTCGTCATCACAGACAGAAAATCCTTATGCTGATCGGCGCTGGTCTTATCGGTTCCCTGCTTGCCTTCCAGCGAAGCCTGTGCGGCCAGTGCAGCCTGTGAGACGGCTTTCGGCTTCATGCTTTCCGGCATCATAAACGCACTGCCCGGACGTTCCTGGCTAAGCGCAGCCTGAACTTCAGCTACCGGATCCGCCTGAGCTGGCATCACCGGAGCGTCAGCCGTGGGTGCCGGTTGCACAGGCACGGCGGCATTCTGCGTAACGATTTGCTGCAAAGCCAAAAGTTGCGGATCAACAAAAGGCGTCTCAGGCGTCTGCACTTCGGGTGCCGGTTGCGGCATATCCGTGATCAGATCCACCGGCGGTAACTCAGCGGGCAGTACGGGCACGGGAACAGGCACCGGCAGCGGTTCAGCTTCTGCACGGGCATTATCGGGCTCTGCCGTATCAGGTTGCGTCGCCTTCGTGTCCTTCGCGGGCAAGGCCGGTTTGGTCGGATAGGCTTTTTCGAGAGAGGTCGCGAAATTCACCTCACCGGTTTCAGGCGTGGTGCCTTTTTCCGGCATTTTAGTTGGGGTTACACCGCTGACGACAGAGCTGGCCTGGACAATCATAAAAGTTCTCTTCCCATGCAGGCACGCTGCGCAAATTCATCCATGAGCTTTTGCTCCTGTCGGTTCTCTTTCAGCATCCGTACGTCGTCTGCCCGGCTTTTCAGCGTTTCAAACGCATTGAGACGCTGCTTATCGTGTCGCCAGTTCAGCAGTGTTTCATTGACCGTGTTCTGGCATTTCTGCACCTGATTCGCCTGTTGCTTGACGACATTTCCCAGCGAATCAATGAAAGACTGGCGGTTGAGCAAATCAGCCACCGGGATCCCTTTACCGGACACCGTCGCCCGAAGCTGTTGCTGATATTCCAGCTCGAAACTTTCCAGCTGACCGAGTTGTGTCGCCGCCAGCGTATAAGCCTGCTGAACTTTGCCCAGCTCAGCGGTGGTATCTGTCAGTGTTTGCTCTGCAAGTTCACGCAGAAAATCCATCGGATTGGTGATAGCCATAATTAATTAGTCACCTCAGGCTTTGGGTTGGTCTGAAAAAATGGCATCAAGCTTGTCGCCCGCTTCCTGATAACCGCTGCTCTCGTAGATCGCCTGCTGTAAATAGGCTTCCATCTGCGGATACAGGCGAATGGCTTTATCCAGCAGCGGATCGCTGCCCGCCGCGTACGCCCCGACGCTGACCAGGTCACGGTTACGCTGATACGAGGAAAGCAACTGCTTGAAGTTTTGGACTTTTTTGTAATGTACCGGCTCGATAAGCTCGGTCATCGCACGGCTGATGGAGGCTTCAATATCAATGGCCGGATAGTGGCCGGATTCAGCCAGACGACGCGACAGCACAATGTGTCCGTCGAGGATCGCACGGGCGGAGTCGGCGATCGGATCCTGCTGATCGTCGCCTTCCGTCAGAACGGTGTAAAACGCGGTGATCGACCCCCCTTCTTTCACGCCATTCCCCGCACGTTCAACCAGTGCCGGTAATTTCGCAAACACAGAAGGCGGATACCCTTTGGTCGCCGGAGGTTCGCCGATGGCCAGCGCGATCTCACGCTGCGCCATCGCATAGCGGGTCAGGGAATCCATGATCAGCAGGACATCCAGCCCGTTGTCGCGAAAATCTTCAGCGATACGCGTGGCATACACCGCGCCCTGCATACGCAGGATCGGTGAAACGTCCGCCGGAGCGGCAATCACCACAGAACGCTTGCGCCCTTCTTCGCCGAGAATATTTTCGATGAAGTCTTTCACTTCGCGGCCACGTTCACCAATCAGGCCGACGACAATCACATCGGCTTTGGTGTAGCGGGCCATCATGCCCAGCAGCACACTTTTCCCGACGCCGGAACCGGCAAACAGCCCCATACGCTGACCACGACCGACGGTCAGCAGGCCGTTAATCGCACGGACGCCGACGTCCAGCACATTTTTAATCGGGTCACGTAACAGCGGATTCACCGGCGGCGTAAACAGCGGGCCGTGTTGTGCCGTGACCGGCGGCGGCAGGCCATCGAGCGGACGGGCGCTGGCATCCAGCACGCGTCCCAGCAGTTCTCTGCCCAGCGGCAATTGCTTGCCTTTGCTGGCTCCTTCCCCGCTTTCAAGCGCATAAACCCGTGCGCCCGGTAATATGCCATCGACATTTTCCAGCGGCATCAGATACAAAATCTGGCCGTTAAAGCCGACCACTTCGCTTTCGACTTTATCCACGCCTTCGCGGGAATGACGTTCCACGATGCACAATGTGCCGATGGGCAGTTTCAGCCCGACGGCTTCCATCACCAGTCCGGTGGCGCGGGTTAATTTGCCGTACTGGCGAAAAGGCGGCAGCGAGGTCATCAGCTTCTCTTTTCGGTCGATAGCCTCCAGCCATTTTGCGAGACGCATCGTCATGCCAGATAATCCTCACGACTCAGCTCGCACAGTTCCTGCCAGCGGGTATTCATGGTCGCATCGAACTCGCCTTCTTCCGACGTGATCCGGCATCCGCCCGGCAAGATTTGCGCGTCGCCACGGATATCCCAGCCCATCGACGCCAGTGATTTACCGACGTTATCCTGAACCAGCGCCAGATCATCAGGATTGACCCACAGAATCGCGGTGCCCTTGAACAGCGTTTCCTGCTGTAACAGCTGCTGAATTTTCTCCAGCAAGACGTCGTTATCACAGGTGATATTTTTGCCCAGAATGGAGCGTGCCGCCGTCAGCGACAACTGCACAAGACGCGACGGGATCACGCTGTCGAGGTTGCTGAGGGCAATTTTGAACTCTTCCAGCAGCCGGGCAAAATGCTCGCCGGTTTCACGCTGCTGCGCGCCGGCCTCAGCCAGACCCTGTTCAAAACCTTCTTTGTGACCCTGAGCAAATCCCGCCTCGTGCCCCTGTTTTTTACCTTCTTCCACACCACGAGCCTGCCCTTGCGCAAAGCCTTTTTGTTCGGCCTGCTGGCGGATGCGGGATAACTCGGCCTGCAATAATTCATCAGACTGATAGGTTCCCGGCGTATCAATAATGTCATGTTCAGGCTGGCTGAAATCGTCCAGCAGGTTCTGCGGCTTCCAGACCTGCCAGTCAGGCTGCGTTTCGCGATCAGACGTAGGCATCTTCGCTTCCTCCAATCACCACTTCGCCGGTTTCTGCCAGACGGCGGACAATCAGCAAAATGCTCTTCTGCTCGGCTTCCACCTGAGACATACGGATCGGGCCGCGTGAACCCAGATCCTCTTTCATGATGTCAGCCTGGCGACGGGACATATTGCGGAAGAACTTCTCACGCAGCGGCCCTTCGGCACCTTTGAGGGCAACGATAAGTGATTCGTTTTCGATTTCCTGCAGGATGCGCTGAATGCTGCGGTCTTCGATTTCCACCAGATTTTCGAACAGGAACATCTCGTCGATAATCTTCTGCGCCAGTTCCTGATCGAACTCGCGAACGGCTTCGATAGCCGCCTCTTCCTGCTGAGATTTCATCAGATTGAGAATTTCCGCAGCAGGACGCACACCGCCCATTTTGCTGCGCTTGAGATTCTGACCGTGCAACAGACCGTTGAGCACTTCGGTCAGTTCCTGCAAGGCCGCAGGCTGAACGCCGCCGAAGGTGGCAATACGCAACATGATGTCGTTACGTTCGCGGTCATCGAATTTACTCAGCACATCCGCAGCCTGACCGCGTTTGAGGTGAACCAGAATGGTGGCAATAATCTGCGGGTGTTCGTCGCGGATCAGGTCGAAGACGGTCTGCGGCTCCATAAAGTTGAGCGTCTCGATACCGTTGGTGCCCTGCTGGCTATCCAGCAAGTCCTCGAGCAGGCTTGAGGCACGCTCTTCGCCCAGCGCCTTCACCAGCACACTGCGCAGATACTCATTGGTATTCACGCTCAGTGCCGCGTATTCACTGGAATCCCGCTGGAATTCCTTCAGAACTTCGGCCAGTTGCTCATGAGTGAAGCCGCCCATATTGACCATTGAACTACTGATCAGTTTGACTTCATGGGTGTTGAGGTGTTTGAACACCTCGGCCGCCAGCCCGTCACCGAGCGTCAGCATGACGATCGCACTTTTATCTGAGGCATTCATCAGGACTTCATCTCCTTATTCATCCACTGGCGAATGACCAGTGCAATAACCCGTGGCTCCTGCTGTGCCAGTTCGCGCAGGCTCTGGGTATTAAGTTCCGTTTCAACGCGCTGCTCGGCCTTGGCTCTCGCGCCGCTTTCTGCACGGCGTGCGCTGGCATCCAGTTCTTCCTGACGTGCCTGTTTCTCAAGCTCCAGCCGTTGCAACACCAGTTCCTGATTACGCAGCCAGGCAGGCTGCACGGCTTTACGCCACAGGAACCAGGCCACGAGGGCAATCAGCAGATAACGGGCGGCAGACATCAGCAGGTTGATGAAGCCTTCCTGTTTCCAGAACGGCGGTGCTGGTTCTTCTTCCACCGGGGTAAATGGCGAGTTCACAATGTTGATGGTGTCGCCACGTGCGGCGGAATAACCCATCGTCTCTTTCACCAGCGCATTCACCTGCTCCAGTTGCTCCGGCGTTAACGCCACCGGCGTGCCGTCTTTACCCGGCAGATAGTTGACGACCACGGCAACAGAAAGCCGTTCGATGCTGCCGGTACTGCGCTTGATGTGCGTCAGCGTACGGTCGAGCTCATAGTTAGTGGTGTTGTCTTTGCGGTTGTTAAACGGCATCGGCGTAGCCACTGTCGTTTCAGCCGTGCCTGCCGCCTGAGTGGCGTTGTTGTTTGCCGCATTGGCCCCCTGCGCAGGTTGATTCGCTACCGGCGGCTGGGTAATGGGCGCGGTCGCCGGCACAGGTGGCTGATTGCTCAGCGCCCCCGGCACACCGCCGACGCCATTTTTGCTGCCCTGTTCGGCATCACTGGTCTGGCGGCTGCGGATCGCCATTTTGTCCGGCGATGAATTGGGCTGGTATTGCTCGGCGGTTTGTTCGTGCTGAGTGAAATCAATCTGTGCAGTCACCTGCGCCTTAACGTTATTGCGCCCGACAATCGTGGCGAGGATCGTCTGGATACGCTGCTGGTAATCCGCTTCCACTTCGCTGGTGTATTTGAGCTGCGTCGTCTGCATCGCCTGACCGCCACTTTGGGTCAGCAGGCGTCCGCTCTGATCGACGATGGTGACGTTATCGGCATTCAACCCCGGCACTGCGCTGGAAATCAGATACGTGATCGCATTCACCTGCCCGGAATCCAGCGTGCGTCCGTTGCTCAGCGTCACGGTGACCGCCGCAGAAGGTGGCTTCTGTTCGCGGACAAACATAGAAGGTTTTGGCATAGCCAGATGCACGCGGGCATTCTGTACCGTGCCGAGCGTTTCGATGGTGCGGGCAAGTTCGCCCTCCAGCGCACGCTGGTAGTTAACCTGCTCACTGAACTGGCTGATGCCAAATTTTTCCTGATCGAGCAATTCAAAACCCACCGCGCCGCCCTTCGGCAAACCGAGCTGGGCGAGAGTCAGCCGTGCTTCGTGAACTTTATCCTCAGGTACCATGATCGCCCCGCCGCGTTCCTGAAAGCGGTAAGGCACATTCATTTGCGTTAATTGCGCCACGATAGCGCCGCCGTCCTGATCGCTGATATTGCTGTACAGGACGCGATAATCTGGCGATTTCGCCCAGAAGATCAGGGCAATAATGATTGAAATAGCCGCAGACGCGCTGATGAGCAATATAATTTTAGGACTCGAACGTAAACGTTCTAATGCTGCCATCAGATTAGCTGTACTTTTGTTTTTAATACCGTTTGTTGTGGCATTCATGCCGTAGTCCTGTAAAAAAATAAATGACGCAATGCAGGCGTATTGTTGCGAATCAGCACTCCGGATACGGATAAGAGAAAGCGAAGCAGTAAATACACAGACAGATTTCCAGTCGCGTATTATCTTCTAATTGCGTTTTTTTTAAACATCAATAAGCTGAAACTTCTGTCAGCTATTCGCATTATTTTATTTACATGACCTTATGTTACGCTGCAGTTATTAAAAACCCACAGAGAGAATAACGGCGAGCTTATTAAGCCGATATAAAGGAATTTCTGATGTCTATTCAATCGATGAAAGGCGTTCTGGATCAAATTAGCTTCCAGGCACAGCAAACGTCGGCCACACAAAAAACACCGTTCATTTCTGATAATAAAAATGTTGAGAAAAAATTACAATTTTCAGACATTTTATTCGACAGTATTAACAATATCAGCCAGGTGCAGAACACCGCCAAGACACAGGCGCAGGACTACATGACCGGTGCGACCGACATCGGGCTGAACGATGTCATGGTTTCCATGCAGAAATCGTCTGTGGCACTTAATCTGGGTATCCAGGTGCGAAATAAAATGGTCAGTGCTTATCAGGAAGTCATGAGTATGTCTGTTTAAAAGACGTGTTATCTGATGTCATAACAGTATCGGAAAAAAACCTCTTTTAAGAAATATGTTCAATATGGCCGGCTGGTCATTTTTTATTTCTTCGCTGTCAATATCTGCCGTACCAACCTACAGGAGATCATCACCTTCCTTATCAATTGGGGAATATGCAGGCAGATATGTCAGTTATTATCCCTTTGGGAATTAAATTCCATCAGTAACAGTTGAACAATTGAAATATGCGACTTCAGGAAGAACTCTCCGATAAAGATTTGCAAAAGATTGCAGAGCTTATCTATCAACGCGCAGGGATTGTATTAAATAGCCAGAAGCGAGACATGGTCTATAACCGTTTGTCCCGCAGGCTACGTGAACTGAAATTAACCCGTTTTGCTGATTATGTGAGTCGCCTGGAATCCAATCAGAACAGCCCGGAATGGCAGCTATTTATTAATGCGCTGACCACCAACCTGACGTCATTTTTCAGGGAGTCTTATCACTTCCCTATTCTGGCAGAACATGCGCGCAACCGGCCAAATTACACCGTGTGGTGTACCGCAGCATCGACCGGTGAAGAGCCTTGTTCCATCGCCATGACGCTGGATGAAACGTTGGGGCGTCCTGTGGCAGGACCGCGAGTCTGGGCAACGGATATCGACACAGAAGTATTACAGAAAGCCACGAATGCGGTGTATCGCCTGTCCGATCTCGACAGTTTAACCGCTGAACAGAAGCGAAATTATTTCCTGCGCGGCACCGGCGATCAGGAAAATCTGGTGAAAGTCAGAAAAGAATTACTGGCCAGTATCCGCTACCAGCACCTTAATTTGCTGAGCCCGAACTGGGATGTTCCGGCACCGTTTGACGCCATCTTCTGCCGTAACGTGATGATCTATTTTGATCAGAAAACGCAGGAGCAGCTGATGAAACGCTTCGCCACCATGCTCAAACCGGGAGGCATTTTGTTCGCCGGCCATTCTGAACATTTTAACAGTAAGAATGGTCCTTTCCGCCTGCGCGGTCAGTCAGTGTATTCCCTGGCCCGGGAGAAATAATGAAAAAGATACGAGTACTTTGTGTTGATGATTCGGCACTCATTCGCACCATTATGAGTGACATTGTGAATCATCAGTCTGATATGGAAATGGTGGCCACAGCACCGGATCCCATCATTGCCCGGGATTTGATCAAGCGATTTAATCCGGACGTTCTGACGCTGGACGTGGAAATGCCACGGATGGACGGTCTGGACTTTCTGGAACGCCTGATGCGTCTGCGCCCTATGCCGGTGATCATGGTGTCCTCGCTGACCAGCCGGGGATCGGAAATAACACTGAGTGCTCTGGAACTGGGGGCTCTGGATTTTGTCACCAAGCCTGAAATGGGGCTGAAAGACGGCATGATGCAATATGCGGAAATTATTGCAGAAAAAATCCGCATGGCTTCCCGGGTGCTGGTCTGCCGCCGGGACCGTCATCCCAACGTCACTGCGGTGATTTCCAGTCCGCTGGTCGGCAGTGAAAAAATCATTGCGATTGGTTCCTCCACCGGTGGTACCGAAGCCTTGCGTCAGGTGTTACTTCCGATGCCGATGACCAGTCCGGGCATCGTGATTGCTCAGCATATGCCGCCCGGCTTCACGCGTTCTTTTGCAGAACGCCTCGACAACTTGTGCCAGATTTCGGTGAAAGAAGGTGAGGACGGCGACCGCGTTCTGCCGGGTCATGCCTATATTGCGCCCGGCGACCGGCACATGGAACTGATCCGCAGCGGCGCGAATTACCACATCAAACTGAATCAGGCTCCGGCGGTTAACCGCCACCGCCCTTCCGTCGATGTGCTTTTCCGGTCAGTCGCCAAATCTGCCGGCAAAAATGCAGTGGGCGCAATCCTGACCGGCATGGGCAGTGACGGTGCTCACGGATTACTGGAGATGCGCAACTCCGGCGCGCATACCCTGGCACAAAGCGAGAAAACCTGCGTGGTCTTTGGTATGCCCCGCGAGGCAATCGGGCTGGGCGCGGCGTGCGAGGTGACTGATTTACATGACATGACGCAGCACATCCTCAACGGGGTGGTGGGGCAGGCCCGGCGAATTTAACACCTGTTATGGCACCTGCTATCGGGTGTCTTTTGTTTTTCTACCGTTTTGTATTTTCACAATTTTCACCCTTTAAGGACGAGTAAATGGCAGATAAAAATTTGCGCTTTTTGGTTATCGATGATTTCGCCACCATGCGCCGCATTGTCCGCAACCTGCTTCAGGATTTGGGATTCAAGAATGTTGAAGAGGCCGAAGACGGTCAGGATGCGCTGACTAAACTGCGCGCCTCGACCTTCGACTTCGTCATCAGTGACTGGAATATGCCAAACCTGGACGGCCTGCAACTGCTTTCGGAAATGCGTAAAGACGATGCACTGAAAGCGATTCCGGTGCTGATGGTGACCGCTGAAGCGAAAAAGGAAAATATCATTGCGGCGGCACAGGCTGGCGCGAACGGGTATGTGGTGAAGCCTTTCACCGCGGCAACGCTGGAAGAGAAACTCAATAAAATCTTCGAAAAACTGGGATGGTAATCAGAGGATGAATACAACAACAAACCAGGCGTCAGCAAAAAACTTCAAAGACATTTTTTCCCGCATTGGTCAGCTCACCCGTCTCCTGCGCGACAGTGTGGCTAATCTGGGTCTGGATCGCGCCATTATGGATGTGGCGGAAGCGATCCCCGACACACGGGAACGTCTGAACTATGTCGTGGGGAAAACCTCGCAGGCAGCCGACCGCGCATTAACCTGCGTGGAAATTGCGCGCCCGCTTCAGGACTCCCTGAGCGAACAATCCTCCGGCCTGAAACAACGCTGGGATACCTGGTTTGAAAATCCGGTTGAGCTGTCAATGGCGCGGGAACTGGTCGCAGACACACGCGCCTTTCTCGATGAAACGCCGGTGATTGCCCGCCAGACCAATGAACAGCTCATGCAAATCATGATGGCTCAGGACTTTCAGGATCTGACCGGTCAGGTGATCCAGAACATGATGAAGCTCATCGAAAACGTGGAGCAGGAGCTGATTCAGGTTCTGGTAGAAAACATGCCGGGCATGATGCCAGCGTCCACCAGCGAGCCGGAAGACAGCCTGAAAAACGGGCCGCAGATCAATCAGTCCGTGGCAGGCATTGTCGCCTCGCAAGATCAGGTCGATGACCTGCTCGATTCGCTGGGATTCTAAACATCATGCGGTTCTGTTTCCTCCTCTCTTCTTCTCTGCATTCCGCCCTGCGCGGTCACTTCACGGGCTGTTCTTATGTCTGAAGAAAGTGATGTAGAAAAAACAGAGGAACCCACACCCACCAGGATATCGAAAGCCCGCGAAGAGGGGCAGGTTCCGCGGTCGAAAGAGCTGACATCTTTACTGATGCTACTGGTGGGCTGGATGCTGATCATGCTCGGTGGCTCGCATCTGGCCGGAAAGCTCAGCTTACTGTTGCACAACGGGCTGACGTTTGACCGTCTGGTGATGCTTGATTCCAGACTGATGCTTCTGCGCGCCGGTGAGTTATTCAGCATGGCGGTATTTTCCGTGCTGCCCATTTTAGTCGGGTTGTTTTTCACCGGTCTGGCCTCGCCGCTGTTACTGGGCGGTCTGAATATCAGCGGAAAATCATTAAAAATGGATCTCAAGCGTTTGAATCCTTTATCAGGACTCAAACGCATGTTTTCCACACAGGTGGTGTCGGAATTACTGAAAAGCCTTCTGAAAGTCACCCTGGTGGGATGTGCAGCCGGGGTTTACCTGATGAGCGCAAAATCCCACATGATCCAGCTAATTTATGAACCGGTCGCGATCGGGCTGAAGGATATGCGATCGCTGGTGTCCGGCTGTCTGCTGGTGGTGATCCTGGCCCTGATCCCGCTGGTGGGTTACGACGTATTCCATCAGATCATGAGTAACCTGAAAAAGTTACGCATGAGCCGTCAGGAAATACGTGATGAATTTAAACAGCAGGAAGGCGATCCGCACGTTAAAGGGCGTATCAAACAGCTGCAACGCGCCGCTGCCCGTCAGCGAATGATGGAAGACATTCCTCAGGCTGACGTGATTGTGAATAACCCGACCCACTATTCCATTGCCCTCAGCTACAAAGAGGACGGAACAGGCGCGCCAATGATGCTCGCCAAGGGCGCGGGCGATATTGCATTACGCATCCGTGAAGAAGCGGCTAAGCACAATATTCCGATGCTGGAAGCCCCGCCGCTGGCGCGTGCGCTTTACCGGCATTGCGAAATTGGCGAACAAATCCCGACCGAATTATACGGTGCCGTCGCAGAGGTCCTGGCCTGGGTATACGGCCTGAGACGCTGGAAAAAAGGCACCGGCGCCCTTCCTAAAAAACCTGAGAACCTTCCGGTGCCTGCTGCACTGGATTTTGCACAAGAGAGTCATGAGTGATGGCCAATTTAGCCACCAAATTACGTTTACCGGATTTTAAACAGACGCAATGGCAAATACTGGCAGGTCCGGTATTGATCATGACCATTCTGGCCATGATGATTTTGCCACTGCCGGCTTTCATTCTGGATTTGCTGTTTACCTTCAATATCGTGCTGTCGCTGATGATTTTGCTGGTGGCGATGTTTACGCAGAACACCCTGGAATTCTCCGCGTTCCCGACGGTGCTGCTGTTTTCCACGCTGTTACGGCTGGCGCTGAACATTGCGTCGACCCGTATCATCCTGATGTATGGGCATACCGGTGAAGGGGCGGCCGGTCAGGTGATCGATGCATTCGGGCACTTTCTGGTGGGCGGTAATTTTGCCATCGGTATCATCGTGTTCGTCATTCTGGTGATCATCAACTTCATGGTTATCACCAAAGGTGCCGGGCGTATCGCCGAAGTTGGCGCACGTTTTGTCCTCGACGGAATGCCGGGCAAACAGATGGCGATCGATGCGGATCTGAATGCCGGGATCATCGGCGAGGAAGAAGCCAAAAAGCGCCGCAGCGATGTGACGCAGGAAGCCGACTTCTACGGTTCCATGGACGGTGCCAGTAAATTCGTGCGCGGCGATGCCATCGCAGGGTTGCTGATCATGGCCATTAACGTGATTGGCGGACTGATGATCGGCACGATGCAGCACGATATGTCTTTCGCCGAAGCCGGTGCGACTTACACCCTGCTGACCATCGGTGATGGTCTGGTGGCGCAGATCCCCGGACTGGTGATCTCTACCGCCGCCGGTGTGATCGTGACCCGCGTGGCGACCGATCAGGACGTCGGCGAGCAGATGGTGGGTCAGCTGTTTAATAATCCACGCGTCATGGTGCTGGCCGCCGGTGTGATCGGCTTGCTGGGGCTGGTGCCGGGGATGCCTAACTTTGTCTTCCTGCTGTTTACCGGCGGCTTACTGGCCCTGGCCTGGTGGATGCGCGGACGTCAGACCGATAATCCGTCAGCCCGCAAACGCCCGATGAGCAAAGACGCTCAGGCGGCGGCGAAGGCCGAAGCTGACGCGGCGCAGGTCACCGAAGCCTCCTGGGCAGACGTGCAGCATGAAGATGTTCTGGGGCTGGAAGTGGGATATCGCCTGATCCCGATGGTAGACAGTGAACAGAAAGGTCAGCTGCTGACCCGTATTCGCGGGATCCGTAAGAAATTTGCTCAGGAAATGGGATTCCTGCCACCGCCGGTTCACATCCGCGACAACTTAGATCTGGCCCCGACGGATTACCGGATCCTGCTGAAAGGCGTTGAAATCGGACGCGGGGAAACTCAGCCTGAACGCTGGATGGCGATCGATCCGGGTTGTGCTGAAGGTGAATTGCCGGGTGTACCTTGTCAGGATCCGGCCTTTGGTTTACCTGCGGTGTGGATCGACGAAGTCATGCGCGAACGGGCTCAGGCGCTGGGTTACACCGTGGTTGATCCGAGTTCGGTGATCGCCACACACCTTAATCACCTGATTTCCCTGCACACGGATGAGCTGTTTGGCCGCCAGGAAACGCAGCAACTGCTGGATCGCCTGACGAAAGACATGCCGAAACTGGTTGAGGATCTGATCCCCGGCGTGATTTCGCTGACCACGTTCCACAAAGTGCTGCAAAATCTGCTGTCGGAGCGGATCTCCATTCGCGACGTGCGGACGATTATTGATACGCTGGCGGAATTCGCTGGCACGATTGCCGATCCTGACGATCTGACGGCGCACGTTCGCATCAGGTTAGGTCGCGCCATTACTCAGAAATGGTTCCCCGGCAATGGCGAAATGCAGGTGATCGGACTGGATCTGAATCTCGAACGGTTGCTGACCCAGGCGACACAAAGTGGCAGCGCCATCGAACCGGGCATTGCAGAAAATATTATGCTGCAGACGGAAAAAGCCATTGCCCAGCAGGAAGCCAGCGGAGCGCCGCTGGTATTGCTGGTGAATCAGCCTCTTCGCTTCATGTTGTCCCGCTTCCTGCGCCGCGTCTATCCGCAGCTGACCGTGATGTCAAATCAGGAAATCAGCAATAACCGTAACGTCCGAATGTCTTACATCATCGGGGGCAAAGAATGAAAATTCGTGCCCTGATCACCGGGCTTACGCTGTTATTCCCGCTGGCGGCTGCGGCTGCCAGTGGTTCATGGAGCGGAGATTCTGCCGGCGGGAAAGTCAGCGTGGGCAATCAGACGTTAACCAGTCGCCCGCTAAACACGACCCTCCCGCCGGCGGCGACCCTTAGCCGGATTTCGTGGGGTATCAGCCTGCTCTCTGCGCCGCCTCCGGGTTTGCAGATTAAATTATGCAGTCAGGAAAAGTGCATCAGGCTGGATTCATTATCGGGGCAGAAAAGTGTGGGTTCATCGCTGACGGCGCGCGGACCCTTTTATTTTGTCTATACGGTGGAAAGTCAGGGACAGCTATTGCCGCCCCTGAATGTGGTGAAGAATCAGCTTACGATTAATTATTATTAACAAGTCACTGTGGCTAATTGAATTACCTGTTAAGAATAATCAGTATTCAATTTTGCCGAAGAGTAGCAAGCAAGGTGAGAGGGGTGCTCAATGCTATGCTAAGGCTATATTTGGTTAACCAAAATAGCCTCTCCGGGGATTAATGGAACGCGGAGGTAAATTGAGATGAATACGCCTCGCTGTACTTCTTCCCGCGATGTAAAGATGACATCTCCTTTTTTAGTACATCCAGTCTGCTTTTCAGCGTTTTTTCAATTTCGTCTTCACTTTCGATCAGGCTTTTCAGAATAAAGCTCAGTGACGTCTTCTCATCTGGCAATATATCTTCCGGCTGATTACTGATCACATCATTCAGTTTAGTAATATACACTTCGGCAAGCTGGATAAACTCTTCCCACTTGCCCTGCTTTACCATTTCCAGCAGATGTAAGTTCAACTGATAAATCTCTTCATACTCTTCGCATACCGTGTTACCCATAATTTTCCAGCCTTTTTTTAGGTTCAATTTCCTTCCATGTCGTGGCAAGGTTTGTCAGTATTTCACTCACACTCGTGAGTCCGTCCGGAGAGTTTTGCCGGTTAGCATCCAGCAAGGTTCGTGACATATAGTCATATAACCTCTCCAAATCTTCCGCGATGTGTTGTCCCTTTTCATGATCCAGAGACGTTCGCAATCCGTTATCAATAATATTGATAGCCCGGGAGATCATTTCTCCACGCCTGGCAATATTTCCCATCTCAAAATAGATTTTGGCGCGCAGTACGGCGTTATTCGCGCCTTCATACAACATGGTAATCAGCTCATGTGGCGATGCGCCAGCCAGCTGACTTTCCAGATCAACCTGCGCGTAAGCCTTACTTCCCGATTTTGAATACATGGTGGTTCCGCTTTCTCCCGGCAGGAGGGCAAGCCTCCTGCAAGGTCATTATTCGTTAAAATTAAACCATCAGAGTGACGATAAAAGGCCGTTCATCTGATTTTGCAGGCTGTTCAGCTGTGACATGGTGCTGTCCAGCGCCGAGAACTGAACCCGGTAACGTTCGACCTGTGCGTCGATCAGTTTCTGGGTTTTATCCAGCTGGGTCTGCATGATTTTGACCTGTTCATCCAGGCTGTCAGTGGACGTTTTAATCAGACCGTCAGTTTTGGTGTCCGGATCACCCACATATTTGGTGATGATGGTGCCGAGTTTGACGGCCATCCCTTCGTTAGTGCCGCGTCCCATGAACATATCGGCAATACCGTCTGGATTATCAGCAATGGCGGCATCAATTTTGCTTTCATCCAGCGTCATCTGGCCGGTGGCCGCATCAATTTTGATACCGATATCCGCCAGTGAGGTGATGTCGGCATCCGAAGAACCGTAGGTGCCGTTCACCGCAGTACGCAGCTCACTGACCATGCCGCGCAGGGTGGAATCCCCCATCAGTGCGCCGCTTTCACCATTTTGCGTGGCGACCTGATCGTCTTTCAGACCTGACGTATCATTCTGGACATATTTGCTGGCTGCGGTGGTCATTTTCAGCAACGCGTTGTACTTCTCAACGAAGTCTTTCACGCTGGTTTTGATGGCCCCGGTATCACGGGTCATCGTCAGCTGTTCTGATTTATTATCTTCCGACACTGCTTTGAGCTGCAGGGTGACGCCGCTGATAATATCGCTGATGTTGTTGGAAGAACGGGTATATGAGCTGCCATCAACTTTGAGCTTTGCATCTTGCGCTTCGGTCACTAAATACATGCCGTCGCCGTTATCGGGGCCATTAACTGGCCGGCCGCCGGCCGAGGTATTCAGCATATCGCCGAGTTTGTCATCGCCCTCGACCTTAACGCTGATTTTACCGTCGCTGCCGGTGCTTTTTGAACTCAGTACCAGCTGATAACCGTCGTTGGTGCGCTGCACGCTGGCGCTGACACCACCGTCTTGTTTATTGATGGCCTTGGCAATCTGGTTCAGTGAGGTTTCATCATCCTTCAGCTCAACCGTGGTGGTTTTCGCTGAATCACCGGAGCCGGTCGTAATGGTGACCGTGCGGATACCGTTATTCGCCTCGCCTTGCGCATCGTCGGCACTGTCCACGCCTTCGGTTTTGATTTTGTGCGCCATCGCCAGCTGTTCAACCGTGACTTCATGGCTGTCGGCATTGGCGCCGGTAGTGGCTGTCGCGCTAAACGCTTTATTAGAGCTGACCGTTAAGGTGTTAAAGGCATCATTAGACAGACTTTTTACGCTGGTTTGCAGCGCTGACATAGAACTGGAAATCTGACCCCATGCGGAAATCTTCGATTTATAGCTCGTTTGCAGCAAGGTATAAGGCTTCAGACGCGTCTGTTCCCCTGCCTTGATCTGCTCAAGCATGGTTGCTGTGTCAAGACCGGATCCGATACCCAATGATGAGAAGGAAGCCATTATATTCTCCTGTATAGAATGTATTTTATTTCAAAGTAACTTCACTATTAGATATCGGTTCAGACAATATAAAGTTTAATTCTTTGTCATTTACCCATCAACCATAACGCCCGATAAAAACATTCCCTGCTTCTTTTCACCCAATAGATTTCAGAAATCAGGGGTTATTTCACTTATTCCGATCCGCAAACTTCACAATTAGCGACAAAAGTGCGTTCTTTTATCGTGATTATGATGTGAATAAAAAAATCCCTCTGCTAAAAACGTTATTAACATTATCACCTTCAATTTTAACAAAAGTATAATTTCTGACCGCCCAGCAAATTAATTTAAAAAAAGACTTTAGAGATTTTCCGGCACTCCGATGATTTAAGTATGCGAACGAAATAACGCATCACTCAATTTAAATACAGTTGCAGTGTTACATTATAAATACTCGAGGAAATCTCAATGGCACAAGTTATTAATACCAACTCCCTGAGCCTGGTAGCACAGAACAACCTGAATAAATCTCAGTCTTCACTGGGTACCGCTATTCAGCGTTTATCTTCCGGCGTGCGTATTAACAGCGCGAAAGACGATGCTGCGGGTCAGGCGATCAGCAACCGTTTCACTTCAAACATCAACGGTCTGACGCAGGCTTCCCGTAACGCCAACGACGGTATCTCCATTGCGCAGACCACTGAAGGCGCACTGAACGAAGTCAACGACAACCTGCAGAACATCCGTCGTCTGGCTGTGCAGTCTCAGAACGGCACCAACTCAGAATCTGACCGCAAGTCCATCCAGGACGAAATCAACGCGCGTCTGGCTGAAATCAACCGTATCTCTGAACAGACTGAGTTCAACGGCGTGAAAGTCCTGAGCTCAGATCAGACCCTGAACATTCAGGTCGGTTCTAACGACGGTCAGACCATCGAAATCAACCTGAGCAAAATGAACTCCACCACCTTAGGCATGGATGGTTTCGACGCCACTAAAGTCGCCACCAAACTGAGCGTCGGTTCTAAAGTCAGCGGTGATGCTTCCGGTACTGCAGCCAATGCGGTTCTGAGCCAGACTGATATGGATAACATGAAAACTGAAGCCTTTGGCTCAGGCGGCACCGGCGAAATCTACTCCACCAAAGACGGCAGCGGCAACACTGTTTACGTCGCTGTGGGTAAAGACTCTACCGGCGCGGATGTGGCTATCACCATGGACGCCACCTTCAGCGCAGGGTCCGGCGGCGCGGCTGATACGGTGACCTTCTCTGCAGGCACCACCGCGACTGCCGATCAAATGGCAGGCGTTGGTCAGCTGAAAGCGATTGACGATGCACTGGCACAGGTTGATGAACTGCGCTCCGGTCTGGGTGCGGTACAGAACCGTTTCGATTCTGTTATCAGCAACCTGAACAGCACCGTGAACAACCTGTCTGAATCCCGTTCACGTATTCTCGATGCTGACTTCGCGTCTGAAGTGTCTAACATGAGCCGTGCGAACATCCTGCAGTCCGCAGGCGTGACCGTACTGGCACAGGCTAACCAGGTTCCGCAGAACGTTCTGTCTCTGCTGCGCTAAGTTAGCTCGTAATACGCTACCAGACGTTATCCTTAATACCCCTGCCCTCACCGGCGGGGGTATTTTTTTAATAAAAGAAATTTTGTAATAAAGAGCTTTTGTAATAAGAGAGTTTTCTGTAATAAGGGTGTTTACTGTAATAAGAAAAACCAACGCCATCCGCTGAACTGACGCCACAATTGCACGTATTTCATCAAATAAGCCACTGAAATAAAAATAACACAAAAACCTGTTTAGTCATTTTTCCTTCCACCGATATTTATTATATGCGAACGGAATGACGCATCACTCAATTTAAATACAGTTGCAGTGTTACATTATAAATACCCGAGGAAATCTCAATGGCACAAGTTATTAATACCAACTCCCTGAGCCTGGTAGCACAGAACAACCTGAATAAATCTCAGTCTTCACTGGGTACCGCTATTCAGCGTTTATCTTCCGGCGTGCGTATTAACAGCGCGAAAGACGATGCTGCGGGTCAGGCGATCAGCAACCGTTTCACTTCAAACATCAACGGTCTGACGCAGGCTTCCCGTAACGCCAACGACGGTATCTCCATTGCGCAGACCACTGAAGGCGCACTGAACGAAGTCAACGACAACCTGCAGAACATCCGTCGTCTGGCTGTGCAGTCTCAGAACGGCACCAACTCAGAATCTGACCGCAAGTCCATCCAGGACGAAATCAACGCGCGTCTGGCTGAAATCAACCGTATCTCTGAACAGACTGAGTTCAACGGCGTGAAAGTCCTGAGCTCAGATCAGACCCTGAACATTCAGGTCGGTTCTAACGACGGTCAGACCATCGAAATCAACCTGAGCAAAATGAACTCCACCACCTTAGGCATGGATGGTTTCGACGCCACTAAAGTCGCCACCAAACTGAGCGTCGGTTCTAAAGTCAGCGGTGATGCTTCCGGTACTGCAGCCAATGCGGTTCTGAGCCAGACTGATATGGATAACATGAAAACTGAAGCCTTTGGCTCAGGCGGCACCGGCGAAATCTACTCCACCAAAGACGGCAGCGGCAACACTGTTTACGTCGCTGTGGGTAAAGACTCTACCGGCGCGGATGTGGCTATCACCATGGACGCCACCTTCAGCGCAGGGTCCGGCGGCGCGGCTGATACGGTGACCTTCTCTGCAGGCACCACCGCGACTGCCGATCAAATGGCAGGCGTTGGTCAGCTGAAAGCGATTGACGATGCACTGGCACAGGTTGATGAACTGCGCTCCGGTCTGGGTGCGGTACAGAACCGTTTCGATTCTGTTATCAGCAACCTGAACAGCACCGTGAACAACCTGTCTGAATCCCGTTCACGTATTCTCGATGCTGACTTCGCGTCTGAAGTCTCTAACATGAGCCGTGCGAACATCCTGCAGTCCGCAGGCGTGACCGTACTGGCACAGGCTAACCAGGTTCCGCAGAACGTACTGTCTCTGCTGCGCTAAGTCAGTTTGTAATACGCTAGTCAGTCATAGTGTAGTCAGTATCAAATCCCCCCGGTCTTCACGGACCGGGGGGATTTTTTATTGCCGGTAAGATTACAACAGTAAATAAGCTTAATAAAAAACATCAGCAATAAAAAAGGGCGACAGAATACTCTGCCGCCCTTTAATAATATTTCTCAGTACTTACAGACGTTCTTTAATTAACGTTCCGGGTTCAGGCTTCCTGGCGTTCTGTTTCAGTATGGAAAACCGACACCATACTTTCCAGCTCACCGGTGCGTTCATCCATCATCACCGTTATCGCCGCTGATTCTTCAACTAACGCCGCATTTTGCTGGGTCACCACATCCATCTGGTTAATCGCCACTGCCACCTGCTGAATCCCCATGTTCTGTTCTTCAGAAGCCTGAGTGATATCCTGCATGATGTTGCTGACTTTACTGACAATTTCAACAATATCGCCAATCGTATCTTTGGCCGTATCGACGCGTTTACTGCCCGCTTCGGTATCCTGAACTGAATGTTCAATCAGCCCGCGGATTTCTTTGGCGGCATCGGCGCTGCGCTGGGCCAGATTACGCACTTCGGTTGCCACGACAGCAAATCCACGCCCCTGCTCACCGGCACGTGCAGCTTCTACCGCCGCGTTCAGGGCAAGAATGTTGGTCTGACTGGCAATGCCGTCGATCACTTTGATAATGTTCGAAATCTGCGTGGCATGGCTGGCAATCGTGCCCATTGAGCGGACCACATCGACCATGATTTGTGAACCGCTGTCGGCCATCTGTTTTGCTTCGTTAGCAAGATGATTGGCCTCACGGGCATGTGCCGTATTGTTTTCGACCGTGGTTTTGATCTCTTCCATACTGGCCGCAGTCTGTTGCAGGGCGCTGGCCTGTTCTTCAGTTCGCGAAGACAAATCCTGGTTACCATGGGCAATTTCAACGGCATTATGGCGCAGGTTGACCGCCACCCCCTTCACGCCGGAAATGATATTCACCAGCGAAGCGCGCATTTCTTCAATGCTGCTGAACAGTTTACCCATTTCATTACGGCCATAATCCGGCACCTGACTCGCCAGTTCTCCCTGACTGATTGCCGAGAAGATCGCGGAAGCTTCGGACAAACGGCTGATCACCATGCGGGTGATATAGCGCGAAAGTGAGACATACAAAATCACAAACAACACCACGACAATGGCGATTGTTATCCATAACAGGTCATGTAAAAAATCGGCTCTCTCTTTGTACTGCGTAGTGAGCTTATCGGCTACGGTGTAATAACTGCCGGTGACGGTTTCAAGCTCGGTGATCAAATCATCGGTCTTATCAATCACCGCGGCACTGCCATGAATATCTTTGAAGAACGTCATGTAGGTATCGGTGATCTGCATAAACAGCGCACCAGCCTTGTCTGATAACTCCTGCGTGTAGGCGTCAGCCTTTTTCTCTTTTACCCACTGATCAATGCTGCGACGGATATTACTGTTATGGGCATTAATGGCGGTAGCCCACTCATCTGATACCTGTTCATTCGACAAAGACGCGGCCTTAAGAAAAAGAACATTACCGCGCATCAGCATTAACTTATACATGGCCTGATCTAATAACTTCACCCGGCTGTTTAAGTTGGTAATATCCTGAAAATTACTGCGAGAAATATCCGATATTTTTAAACTTAATCCCGCAAGAAGGATAAATGAAAAGGCAATAACATAGAGATGGCCCTGGACCATTTTTCTAATACTGATTAATGATAACAAAATAAAGTTCCTGTTAAGTTTCATAACATGAATGTAATAAGCGGTTATGCTTGCTGGCATAATAAACACAGAAAGCCTGACTTTTTAAGAAAGGCTCTCTTGATATAAATAATGATTTTTGGGTTCGCAGCAGCTACTGGCAGACGGTTATTAGTTTGTGATTAAGAACCTGTCATTCAGAACCGGGCATTATTCGTAGGTGGCGTCCGCCATTTTTTCGACAATTTCCATTTCGTCACTGTTCAGCAGTTTTTCGATATCGACCAGGATCAGCATACGGTCATCGAGCGACCCGAGGCCCAGCAGATACTCTGTGGACAGCGTGACGGTGAAGTCCGGTGCGGGTTTGATCTGATCCGCTTTCAGGGAAAGCACGTCAGACACGCCATCAACGACAATGCCCACCACGCGGTTACACAGATTCAACACAATGGTGACGGTATTATCGTTAATTTCCGCAGACTCAAGCTGGAATTTCACCCGCAGATCAATGATCGGCACAATAACGCCGCGAAGATTAGTGATCCCGACAATAAAATCAGGTGAATTGGCAATGCGCGTCGCACGATCGCAACCGCGGATCTCCTGAACTTTGAGGATCTCGATCCCGTATTCTTCATTACCTAATGTGAAGACCAGATATTCCTGATCCACATTCTTTTCGCTAAATTGTTTTTCTGTTCCGGAAAAATGCATGAAATTACCTTACGCAGTAGGGACAAGTTGATTTTTTTTGGCGGCGATCTTTTTATTTTTACTCAGCGTTAAAAGAGCAACCACGTCGAGGATCAATGCGACGCTGCCATCGCCTAATATAGTGGCGGCGGAAATACCCGGCACTTTACGGTAATTAAGCTCAAGGTTTTTCACCACGACCTGATGCTGACCAATAAGCTGATCAACCAGCAAAGCATAGCGGCAACCCGCACTTTCCAGAATGACCGCAATACCGTCGCTGGCCTGGCGGATTTCACTTTCAATATTAAAGACCTGATGCAGCTCAATCAACGGCAGATATTCGCCGCGCACTAACAGCATCTGTTCATCACCGGCCATATTGTAAAGCGCGCTTTCCGACGGTTTCAGGGATTCCATCACCGTGCCGAGCGGCAGGACATAGATTTCCTCACCCACCCGGACAGACATGCCGTCGAGGATCGCCAGCGTCAACGGCAGAATGATGCGGATAGTGGTGCCTTTATCCTGCTCAGAATGGATTTCGACATGACCGCCCATTGCCAGAATATTCCGGCGCACCACGTCCATCCCAACGCCACGACCTGAAACATCGGTGACTTTTTCTGCGGTAGAGAACCCGGCCGCAAAAATAAGCATCCAGATTTCTTTGTCGCTCCAGTTTTCACTGACCGCCAGCCCCTGCGAGTGCGCGCGTGCGAGGATCTTCTCGCGGTTAAGTCCGGCGCCATCATCGATGACTTCAATCACAATACTGCCGCCGTGGTGTTCAGCGGACAGGATCAGATTACCTTTTGCCGGTTTGCCTTTCTCCAGTCGCACCTGCGCAGGTTCAATGCCATGATCCAGACTGTTGCGCACCAGATGCGTCAGCGGATCAATAATGCGTTCGATCAGGCTTTTATCCAGCTCTGCCGATCCGCCGCGCAGCGTCAGTTCGATGTCTTTATTCAGTTTGCTGCCCAGATCATGAACCAGACGCGGGAAGCGGCTGAACACATATTCCATCGGCATCATGCGGATCGACATCACCGATTCCTGCAAATCACGCGCATTGCGTTCCATTTGCCCGATGCTGCTGATGAGGGTGTCGTGAAGGGTCGGATCCAGCACGCCGGAAAGCTGTGACAACATGGCCTGCGTGATGATCAGCTCGCCGACCTGATTAATGATTTGATCTACCTTTTCTACTGCCACACGCAGACTGTTGGACTCGGCAGGCTGTGCGCGTGGTGTGGCTTTAGGCTTTGTCGCGGGAGCCGGCGGCGCGGCGACGGCTTTTTCTGCCAGCGGTTTTTCTTCCGGCTGCGTGTCTTTCTGAGGCATTTCCTGCGCGGGAACGTCTTGCACAGGCGCCACGGAGGTTGCCGGTTTTGCGTTGCCTGCGGTAATCGTAATTTGTCCGGGTTCCAGCACAAAACAGAGTACCGCGAGAATATCGTCGGCACAGACGCCGGTCTGCAACGCAACCTCGAGCGAATCTTCACCCTGCTGATGACTCAGCACGTCGCCCAGATTAGCCAGTTCTTCCAGAAGCACGGTTTTATCTGACGCTGAAATCCCGCTCAGTCTGACGTTCAGCATCTCACCGCGGGTTTCAGCACTGACCGGAACCGGCTCGGCTACCGGTTGTTCAGCTGTTTGTTCAGCAGGTGCTTCTGCGGCAGACGCTGCTGACGTGGCAGACTGTTTATCTTCCAGTGCAATTTGGCGGAGCGCTTCACAGATATAGCGGAAACTTTCCTGGTCAGGCTCTTGCGAGGATTTATACGCATCAAGCTGATCTTGCATAATATCTTTGCTCTCCAGAAACAGATTTATGATGGCGTCAGTGAGCGTCAGCTCTCCCCGTCTGGCGTCATCCAGTAAGTTTTCCATGATGTGCGTCGTTTCCTGCAGAACCGTAAATCCAAAGGTTCCTGCTCCTCCTTTTATCGAGTGAGCGGCACGAAAGATGGCATTCAGCATTTCCTTGTCGGGCGACATGAAATCCAGCTCCAGAAGGTGCCTTTCCATATCGGCCAGGAGCTCATCTGCCTCATCAAAGAAGGTTTGGTAAAAATCGCTGATATCCATTTTTAATGACCTTGTCCCTGAGAAGATTGCTGTAAAGGATTGACGACAACCGAACCGGCAGGCTCAGTCTCAACGCCGCCTGACATTTTTTTCAGTTCAGCTTTAATTTTCTCACTGCCCTGGTTGTCGGTGACCTGCTGCAAAACCGTATCCTCTTCCAGAATCGATTTTTCTTTATTCATGCTGAGAACCAGAATACTGATACGGCGGTTTACCGGATCATCGGGACGCAGATTTTCCAGACTCATCCTGTCGGCAGTACCAATGACGCGCAGGAATTTATTATCGGCCAGGCCACCGGAGACTAAGGCACGGCGAGAGGCATTGGCACGATCGGAGGAAAGCTCCCAGTTGCCATAACCGGCTTCGCCGTTGGCATAAGGCAGTGAATCCGTATGCCCGGTCAGGCTGATACGGTTGGGCAGTTCGTTGAGCACCGGCACCAGCGCCTGAAGAATGCCGCGCATATAAGGCTCCGGCGTTTTACTACCGACTTTGAACATAGGCCGTTCCTGCGTGTCGATGATCTGGATAAGCAATCCGTCATCGGTCAGGGAGAGGCGCAGGTTAGACTGGAAATCGCTCAGACGAGGATCGTTGTGGATCAGGCTTTCCAGTTTTTCATGGGCGCGTCGTAAATTTTGCGCATTCTTTTGCCTGTCGAGCCTGGTGAGCGTTTGTTTGAATACCTCGCCGTCCTGCTTCATGAAATCATCCCCGCCGCCGGGTATCACGCTGCTGCTCAGGCTGGCTTTATCCCCTTTGCCCATCGCCATTTTCAGCGGCATCTTGAAGTAATCCGCGATTTGTTCACGTTGCAAAGGGGTTGAGGATGACAGCAGCCACATGACCAAAAAGAAGGCCATCATGGCCGTCATAAAGTCTGCGTACGCAATTTTCCACGAGCCACCGTGATGGCCATGTTTATGCTTTTTGCGCTTACGGACAATGATTACCGGACCGGGACTTTTGTTCATGATGGCGTGCTTTCCGAGCTGGCCGAGGACTTCGCTTCGCGCACATGTTCTTCAAGCTCAATAAAGGTTGGACGCTCACTGGAGAACAGCGTTTTACGCCCAAATTCCACCGCAATCTGCGGCGCATAGCCATTCATGCTGGAGAGCAATGTCACCTTGATGCATTGCAGCATTTTAATTTGCTCGGCGCTCTTTTGACGCAGCACAGAGGCCAGCGGCAAGACAAATCCATACGCCAGTAAAATACCGAGGAATGTCCCCACCATCGCGTGAGCGATAAGCTCACCCAGCTCGGCCGCCGGACGGTCAGCGGCCGCCAGCGCATTCACCACGCCCATCACCGCGGCGACGATCCCAAAAGCCGGGAATGCATCACCAATCACGTTCAGGCTGTTAGCCGGGACTTCATGTTCGTGTTCACAGGTTTCGATTTCCTCATCCATCAGCGCTTCGATTTCATACGAATTCATGCTGCCGCTTATCATCAGGCGCAGATAATCGACAACGAAGTTCATCAGTGAGGCATCAGCCAGCAAACGGGGATAAGCGGAAAAAATGGGGCTGTTCTGCGGATCTTCAATATCGCTTTCCAGGTTCATCATGCCGTTCTGTCTGGCTTTGGTCAGCAGCAGAAACATCATGGCCATCAGGTCCATATAAAGCGCTTTGGTGTAACGTGAACTTTGTAATAAATGAGGAAAGGCTTTCAGCGTGGCTTTAATGGATTTGCCGTTATTCCCGACAATAAATGCCCCCACACCTGCCCCCCCGATAATTAACAGTTCAGCCGGCTGATAGAGTGCGCCGAGCTGTCCGCCGGTTATCACGAACCCGCCAAAAACAGTGAGAATAACAACCACGTATCCAATAATGACTAGCACATGTGCTCCTTAAATAATTCAATATCCAGATCTTACCCATGTGTTCAGTAGCCATAAAATTGACATACGGGGAGGCCGTATCACATCGTGGCGACACCAGGTTTCAACAACATTTTTAACGGCTTATTTTAATTTGCCGCAGAACTGGTCGCGTGATCCGTTGAGGAATCGGCCACTTTGCACTTTTTAATGGCGCGCGAAGGCGGACTGCATAAGCTACAGGTAAAAGGATTCTTCGAGTGTTCACTCGTGACAACGAAACCGCCACCGCAAATACAACATTCTGTATGCTCTATAATTCCACAATCGATAAACCGTAATAACGTCCATGCGCGTGTTAAACCCAGTACAGGCTTTTCACCCGGAGGCGTCGGACATTGTTCCAGATATAAGCGATAGGCTTTCACCGTGGCTTCAATCGGGCGACAAGGTTCGGTTTTCTGTATATAAAGATGGATGTTATAGAACATAGATGAATGAATATTTTGCTCCCACGCCATAAACCAGTCTTCGGAAAACGGCAACATGCCTTTCGGGGGCGGACATCCTCTTAACTCTTTGTAAAGACGCAATAATCTTCTGCGACTTAAACTGGTTTCACTCTCCAGCATCTGCATACGGGCACCAAAGGAAATCAGCTGCATGGCAATCTGGACTTCTTTGATTTCTTGTAAAATACTTTTTTCGCTCATAACCACATTCTCCATTAATCCATTAATCCGTTAACCTGGTGTAGGGCTGTTCTCCGAGAGTGAGTTAAGCAGATTGGTGGATAAAATGATCCCTGTATGAATTTGCTGTAAGGCTTCGATACGTGAATCTTTCGTCAGGTTATCGATCACAATTTCGTTATCTACGCGCAGGCGACAAATTAACTGGTTGGTAGAGGCCAGTTTTATCAGTTGCGGCAGAGAAAGTTCTTTCAGTGCATCTATCGTTGCTTCAGTCAGCCCGAGGCGAAATCCTGCAGCAAACTTATCTTCTCTGATCAATTGCTGAGCCAGCAGCAGGTAAGAAAGGTTAATGTCATGAATTCTTTGAAGCTGTTCGTCAACGTTGTCTATATTCATTTTTTCGTTACTCGATCCTTTACGGATTGTCGGTGAAAGGACGTTAATTAATTCGTTGAAAATAAATAATTGAAGCTATAGGTTCAGCAATAACTACCACAAAAGAAGTAGTAAACTATTGATTATTTTTGTCATTACGACGGCTTTGTCATGATGACAAATAATGACATTTCCTCGGTCAGACTCCGCATTCAACCGGCAACATAAGAGTTGTCGCTGACAAATAGGGACTCCCCATCTTACCTCATATTTCAAAGTAAAAATGGCGCTGGAAATCATTATTTGAATAATAACGGTAATGACCTAAAAGCTCAACGCTTCAGAGCGAAAACCTCACTAAGAATTACTTTATCCTTGATATAAACCCCTATTTAATCGCTATACTATAAAAATTTACAAACTTCCTACATAATATTTAAGCCGGGTAGGAAAATTCCTACACGCTTTATTTAAGCGCATCCATTCTGGCGCGAATTCGTTTGATCGCCTGGCTGTGTAACTGGCTAACCCTTGTTTCCGTGACACCCAAAATAATGCCCACTTCCTTCATGTTCAGTTCCTGCTGATAATACAAATTCAACAACACCTGCTCACGTTCCGGAAGTTCTTTAATCAGCTGGCTCACTTGTTTCGCCAGCTTGCCTTTCATTAATTCATGTAATGGATTGAGCATCTCATGCTGTGCGCCCGGCTGCTCAACATCACTGACGGATTCTTCCTGTAACTCTTCCAGGGAATAGAACTGGCTGCTGTTAGTATCCACTAACATCTGCTGGTATTCTTCCAGCGAAATCCCCATAAAGGCAGCCACTTCCGCCTCTGAAGCGATACCGCCGGTCTGCTGCTCAATCTCCCGAATGGCGGCAGAAATTTCTCTGGCATTAGTGCGGACCCGCCGGGGAACCCAGTCGCGATCGCGTAATTCATCTATCATCGCCCAGCGCACACGTTGAGTGACATAGGTACTCATGCCGATCCCTTTCTTGGGGTCGAACTGGTCAATGGCCGTCAGCATCCCAATTGCACCAGCCTGAATGAGGTCATCCAGCTCTACGCATGCGGGTAATCTGGCCTGTAACCGTAGTGCTTCGTGACGAACTAAATAACGGTATTTCAACCACAACTCGTCCTTTTGCACCACTCCATCATGGGTGTAAATACCATTCACAATTACGATATCCGGCGTATAAAAGGGATAACAATTATTAAGGAATAATCTGAAATCATATAGCCTGATAAGACCGAATTATATTGCGCAATCCGGCTGTTAAATTTCGTTCATCCGCCCGAAATCATCACGCTCTGAATTATCACTACCGATATTTGTAAATTAATTAAAATTATAATCGCTGAGATTGATTTAAAACGTCTCCCATTCTTCTTCCTGTAACGCGGGGATAATTTTGGGTGTCACTTTGTTACCGGTGGTACTGGCCGTATAAGAGGCTGTCTTTATTTTTTGTTCTCCGTCAGCGGTAACGTCCTTCTCATTGAGAGAAAATTTCCCGACGATTTTTTCCAGAGATTCAGTTTGTGCTTCCAGATTACTGGATGCCAGCGCGGCTTCTTCTACCATCGACGCGTTCTGCTGCGTGACATGATCCATTTCATTGACGGCCTGGGCAATCTGATTAATCCCGGCACTTTGCTCATCAGAGGCTGACGCTATTTCACCCATAATATCGGTGACCTGGGTGACGGAATTAACAATCTCCTTCATTACCCTTCCGGCCTGTTCCACCTGCTGAGAACCGGTGCTCATATTATTGACACAGATAGTGATCAGCTGGCTGATCTCTTTTGCCGCATCCGCACTGCGTTTTGCCAGATTGCGCACTTCACTGGCCACAACGGCAAAACCACGCCCCTGCTCTCCGGCTCTGGCCGCCTCAACCGCGGCATTCAGCGCCAGTATATTAGTCTGGCTGGCAATGCTGTCGATGACATGGTTGATGTCAGCAATCTGCCGGGAGCTTTTGGTGATCTCCTGCATGATCCCATCAAGGTCAGACACCACATTGCCACCTTTGTGCGCGTTACTGCTCGCGCCTTCGGCCAGCTGACGCGCGGTATGTGCATTGTCGGCATTATGACGCACGGTGGTTTTCAGCTCTTCCATGCTGGCCGCCGTTTCCTGCAACGCCGACGCCTGTTCCTCAGTGCGGGCAGAGAGATTGTTATTACCCTGCGCAATTTCCTGAGCATTCAGGTAAATCTGTTTAACGCCCTGCTGCACGCCGGACACGGTTTCCGTCAGGGAAAGACGCATACTTTCCAGTTCTGCCAGCATCAGCCCCAGTTCATTCGGATTACCGGTTTCAATTTTCTGACGCAGATCACCGCTGGCAATCATCCTGATCGAACGGGAAGTTTGTTCCATCCGCAGCACCAGCGCGTGGCGCACCCAGATACGGTTGGTCACCGTCACGGCAACTGATATCAGCAGGACAATGACAGCCATGATGATCATGTTGTGATAATCGCGATCCGCCTGATCGATATATCCCTGATTCTGCCGGGCTGAAATCGCGGCATAAGTGTCGATTTTATCCCGCAGCGACATGCGTTCATTCCATTCCTGATCCAGCGCGTCAGGTAGCTGAGCCGGGTCAGCGATGTAACGGAGTTTGTCCCGCGACAGGCTGAGCACTTTTTCAAATTGTTTGCTCAGATCACCGGCAGCCTGTTTTTCCTCTTCCGAATTAAACGGCGTTGCCATAAAAGCTTTAATATTGGTTTCCGCCTGCGCGAAAATCCCCTGAACGGTAGTGACTGCCTCAGGATTTACCTGACGATGCAGACTGGTTTCCAGCATCAGGGCGTTCACATGCGCCAGGCCGCCGTTGAGATTAAAGACGGCATGTTGCATCTCAGTGGTGTTGTCCACAGAGGTGGCCATGCGGGCGAAGTTGCTTTTCGCTGACATCGCATTCATCAGACTCAGTCCGGCAATCACCACGATAAACAACGCCAGCGTCGCGATAATGCCGGTAATGCCTGTGGAGATCTTTAATCCTTTAAACATACTGCCCCTCATACGACATCGTAATAACGCAGTGATCGCGCGGATGCTGCCGTTCTCAGTCATGCACAGATTTACATGTTAAAAATATTCATCTTCTGCATGGTCTGGAAAACCATCATTGAGGCATTCAGGCTAAATTCGGCCATTTTTGACTGACTCACCAGCGTGATAAACGTGGAATAATCAGACCCGACAGTCTCTTGCAGGCTGCTTTCCACGTTGATTTGCTGAACCATTGACGTGGCGTTCAGGGCGTCAATTTGCTGAAGATTGGTCCCGACTTCTGCCTGAATCCGCCCTAAATTATCGATGCCTTTTTTGATGGACACGTTCACGCCATCCAGCGTCTTTTGCAGGGCTTCGCGTCCCGCGTCATCGGTAATCGGGGTATTGAGTGCAGCAATGGCGCTGTCGAGCTGGGCAAGCAGGTCGTCCGGCGTTCCGCTCATGAACACGTCACTGCCGGTGTGTCCGACCTGCATTTCCGTGCTGTCAGCCACAATCTGCGTCATGGCCGTATTGCCGCCAATGTAGGTGCCGTCTTTTTCGAACGGCGCGGTTCCGGTGTTATAACCGGCGAAAACGTAGCGGCCATTGCTGTTTTTGGCATTGCCCAGATCCAGCATGTTGTCGCGGATCCCCTGCAGTTCCGTCGCCACCGCCTGACGGTCAGCATCAGACATCGTACCTTTGCCTGCCGCTACGATTTTCTCACTCAGGTTCTTGGTCAGAATATTACCCAGCGAGTTGAGGGTATTATCTTCAAAGTTCAGGGCGTCTTTCGCAAAACCACGGGCCGAATCAAACTGCTTCATATTCGCCAGAGAGTTCTGGTACATGATGGCCTGCGCCGCACCTGACGGGTCATCAGAAGGGTTCAGCAACCGCTGACCTGCGGATAAACGCATACTGATACCGTTAGCGGTATTCATCGAACTGGAGAGGCTGTTGATATTGTTTTGAAACATATACTGAGTGCTAAGGCGCATCACAATCATCCTTAATAGCGTGCCACGCAGCCCGTGACACATTCACGGGTTAGCGGAGACTCAACAGAGTGTCAAAGAGTGTGTTCGCGGCCTGCAACACTTGTGCATTGGCCTGATAATACTGGGTGTACATCTGGATCTTGACCGACTCTTCCATCAGATCCACGCCGGAAACCGACTGCTTTTCTAATTCGATAGCGGCGGTGGCTTTGGACGTTGTTTCGTTATCTGCCTTAAGCGCGGTCATGGAAGAACCGACGGAGCTGACCAGACTGGAATAGGCTTCGGTGAGCGTGCCATTGCCAATCAGCGTTTCGGTCTTGATCGCCAGCATATCCTTGATGTTTTCGTTATTGCTCTCTTCGCCGCTTTTACTCGATGCTGCGATCTGGTCGCCTTTGGTAATAGCCACGCTGAGCTTTCCGGCCGCGCCCGCTGTCGGGTTCATCACGAAACTGTCACCCGGCTGAGGCGTTCCCTGCGGTTTGATGGACACCCCTTCAAACTCCAGTTCGCCGTTAGTGCCGACGGTCGGGTTGATGGTTCTGCCATCTGCTGCGGTCACTTCCCAGTCGGTATCGTTCGGGCCTTTGAAGGTTAAGGTGTAATCCTCTGACTTCACTTTGCTGATATCGGAGAAGGACACGTCCAGCGAGCTGTCGCCGGTATTTCCACGGTTTGCCAGTGCGGTCGGATCGGCGATATTGAAAATGTTACCGCCCGGATTGCCGTCGAGATCGAACCCTGCGGCATTGACCTCGTTGAAGCGGTTAGCCATTTGCAAAGCCAGCTGGTTCAGCTGGTTACGGGCTTCGACCAGATCTTCATTGCGGAATTTAAATAATCCGCCCAGCTTGCCGCCGCTCATTTTGTCTTCATCAAGCAGCATTTTGTTGCCTGAGGCATCGACGTAAGCCACAACCGTTTTGGAAGGATCTTCAGCGGAAACCGACGCTTCAAGCGCATAAGAGCGGTTGCCGTTCACCAGCGGCATACCGTTGGACAGCGTCACGTCCACACGACCCGTGGTGGTGTTTTCGTTGACCTTGATGCCCACCTGCGTGCTCAGGCGTTCTAACAATGCATCGCGCTGATCGAGCAGATCAGCCGGAAGATCGCCGGTGCGTCCGTGGATCTTGGCGATTTCGTCATTGAGTTTTGCGAGCTGTTTGGCATCGGCGTTGATGTCAGAAACACTCTGAGAAATTTGGGTGTTGGTGCTTTTTTCCAGCCCGTTGAGGGTATTGCTCTTTGTATTGAACTGGTAAGAAATCGCCTTGAACTGGGATAAAGCTCCCTGACGCGCAGCCTGACTGACCGGATCGGCGCTCATTTCCTCAAGCGATTTAAAGATGCTGTTCAGCGATGTGGAGATGTTGCTGGTGTCATCACCCAGCATATTATCAATCTGGGTCAGCTGCTGATAACGCCCGACCTGGCTTGATGATTCTGTGTACGCGCCGCGCAGCTGGTTATTCACAAATCCGTTATAAGCGCGCTGAACGCCGTTCACCTGAACCCCGTAACCGAAGTAGCCGGAACCGGTGGTTCTGCCGCCCGCTTCGCCCAGAATAATACTCTGTCGGCTGTAGCCTGGCGTTAAGGCATTGTTCATATTGTTGCCCACGACATTCATCGCTGCCTGTGCTGAGCTGAGCCCGCTCTGAGCCAGATTAAAAAGATTCATAAATCACCAACATTGTGTTCTTGGCTAAAGTTGTTAGCGCCTTTGTCCAGAATTATTCTCTAGGAAAATTCGCACCTGTTTAATCTATCGGTACTTCGAAAATAAACTAAAACGCCGAAAGCTAAAAAATTGAAGAAAGATCGGTTTTATAGGCATTCACGCCCTGACTGATATTTCCTTTCACCTGATTAATGATGTTGATCAATTTTTTCGCATACGCCGGATCGGTGGCATATCCACCTGACTGCAGGGCGTGCGCCGCCCTTTCCGGTGAGCCTGAACGCGCAACATTTTGATAACGTGGATTATTCGTCAGAAGAGACGTGTAATCGGCCAGCGCTTCAGAATAAGACGGATATACGCGAAACGCGGCTTTGACCTTTTGCGCCGTGCCGTTGACAAACTCGGTGGTGGTTATTTCTGTCGATTCACCTTTCCAGTCCGGCGTGGCTTTTATTCCGAATAAGTTATGACTTGGTTTACCATTTGTTGTGGTAATTTCTTTATTTCCCCAGCCTGACTCCAGCGCCGCCTGGGCAATAATCAGCTGATGCGGAATACCACTTTTCTTCGCTGCCGCTATTGCCGGTTCAAGCATCCGGGAAATAAAGTGGCTGTTTTTCTCTGTTCCCCGGGAATATTGCGCCGCGCTCAGGCTTTCAGATGTCATCTGCTCAGACCGGCTCAGCGGGACGCGGGACGCATACCCGCCGCCGTTGAGCACATAAGGTGCCGGAGCAACACCGGGTGTATTCGTCACCGGCGTCACTTCTCCCCCCATTTGTCTGACCATCAGGTCGGCAAACCCCATTTTGCTTTGCGAGGCAATGTCCTGAGAGATCTGCTGGTCATACATGGAGGTGAACATATCCGACTGCTGGCTGTTCAGCAGGCCATCCTTAAAAGAGGCGTCGCGCATACTTTTAAGCATCATCTGGATAAACATGCCTTCCATCTGCTTAGCCGCCGCTTTGATCCCTTCCTGCGAATTACTTTTAACTTCGCGCTTCAGGGCATCAAGGCCGCGGACATCAAACGCCGCACCGGAAGTCAGCGGTGAGCTGCTCATCAGTTGGTCTCCAGTTTGGCGCGCAGGCAACCGGCACTTTTCATCGACTGCAAAATCGACATCAGATCGTTCGGCGTCGCGCCCAGGCTGTTCAGCGCACGGACCACGTTATTGAGATCAGCACTGGTGTTCACCCGTTGCAGCGAACCATTTTGCTCACGTACGGAGATCTGCGTATTCGGTGTCACCACCGTCTGACCGCCGCCGAAAGGTGTATCCGGCTGACTGACCTGATTGCTGCGCGAGACTTCGACGGTCAGATCACCCTGCGCCACCGCACAAGCGTCCAGCGTCACATGGCGGTTCATCACCACCGAACCGGTGCGGGAGTTGACGATCACTTTGGCATCCATAATGCCGATACGGATCGGGATGTTCTGCACATCGGCCAGGAAGCGCACTTTGGCGGCACTGCCGGACGGGGCAAACAACTTCACGGTGCGCGAGTCTTCCGCGACGGCGGTTGAACCCCCGAAGCGGCGGTTAATCTCATCACTGATCTGCTGGGCGACGGTGAAATCATCATCGTTAAGTTGCAGGCGCAGCGTATTTTCCTGAGCAAAACTGGCCGGCACTTCACGTTCTACCGTGGCGCCGCCGCTGATGCGCGCGCCGTTAAGCTGATTGGTCTGCACACGGCTGCCGCCGCTTTGCGCCCCCGCACCGGAGACCAGTAAATTCCCCTGCGCCAGCGCATAAATTTGGTTATCCACACCCTTGAGTGGCGTCATTAATAATGTGCCGCCACGCAGGCTTTTCGCGTTACCCAGTGAAGACACCACCACGTCGATTTTCTCGCCCGGACGTGCGAAAGGAGGCAAATCGGTAGTCACCATGACCGCCGCCACATTTTTCAGCTGCATGTTGGTACCTGCGGGCACAGTTATCCCCAGCTGGGACAACATATTGCTCAGGCTTTGGGTAGTGAAAGGCGTTTGCATGGTCTGGTCGCCGGTGCCGTCAAGGCCGACCACCAGCCCGTAACCCATCAGGGAATTGCTGCGAATACCCTGAATCGACGTTAAATCGCGAATACGCTCTGCCTGTACATTCTGCGGCATGATGAAAATCAGGCCACAGAACAGCGTCAGGCACAGCGAGAGAAATGAAGTTTTCATAACTGTCGTCTGTTAACCATTAATAAGGGGATAAATTCAGGAACAGACGCTGCAACCAGCCCATCTGTTGCGCTTCGTTGATGTAGCCATTACCGACGTATTCGATGCGGGCGTCCGCCACCTGAGTGGAGATAACCGTGTTACTGCTGCTGATGGTCCGCGGGTTAACCACACCGGAGAAACGGATGAACTCCGTTCCCTGATTGATGGCGATTTGTTTCTCGCCCACGACTTTCAGGTTGCCGTTTTCCAGCAGTTGCTGAACGGTGACGGTGATCGTGCCGCTGAAGGTGTTTTTCGCCGCAGCGCCGCCTTTGCCGGAGAAATCATTTTTGCCACTGATCGAGGTCGCTGCGCGGTCACCGCCCAGTAAACCGGCCAGCATACCGGGCACCGCATCAACAGAAAGGTCGGTGGATCCGCCACGGTTGGCATTGGCCGAAGAACTTTTGCTGGCGCTGACATTTTCCTGCAGCACAATGGTCAGCGTGTCGCCCACGTTGCGGGGTCTGCGGTCTTCAAACATCGGCTGATAGCCGTAGCTCATCGCCTGCCCGGTTTGAAATACAGACCCGTTAGCGGTAGTGGTGGCTGCCGCCGCCGGACTGGCTGTCGTGACGCCATCGACTAAAGGTTTGTGAGGAAGATAAGCGCATCCCGTCAGAAGCAACGTCAGCGCACCGGCCGCGAACAGCTGGCTGGCGGCACGTGTGCGGTTCGGCAACAGGACGGGATACAGAGAAGAAAGCTGGTTTTTCATTTCATCCACTACAGGCTTAAGCAGCCATAAAGCGGCCCCCGTCTGCAGGACAGAGGCCGGGCGTATGGGTGCTTTGAGGCTTCTAAATACGATTAAGGTTTAAAAACGATTCGGGCTTAAACAGGAGTCAGGTTTAAACAGGAGTCAGGTTTAAACAGGAGTCAGGTTTAAACAGGAGTCAGGTTTAAACAGAATTAAAGTTGTGTGAGGCGTTGCAACATCTGGTCGGACGTTGAAACGGCTTTACTGTTAATTTCGTAGGCACGCTGAGTCTGGATCATGTTGACCAGCTCTTCCGCCACGTTAACGTTTGAGGTTTCGACATAGCCCTGTTTCAGGGTGCCGCCCCCGTTCAGACCGGGCGTTGTTTCGTTCGGCGCACCGGAAGCCTGGGTTTCGCGGTAAAGGTTTTCACCGATACTTTCCAGACCGGAATCATTGATGAACGTGCTTAACGTCAGCTGCCCGACCTGTTGCGGCGCAGTCTGTCCCGGTACGGTGACGCTCACGATGCCGTCGTTGCCGACGGTCAGGGTGTCAGCATCTTGCGGAATGGTGATCGCAGGCTGAACCTGATACCCGCTGGCGGTGACCAGCTGACCGTTCTGATCAAACTGGAATGACCCGTCGCGGCTGTAACCGGTGGTGCCATCGGGCAGCAACACCTGGAAGAACCCGTGACCTTCGATCGCCAGGTCCTTACTGTTATTGGTTTGCGTCAGGCTACCCTGGCTGTGAATACGCTCGGTTGCCACGGGACGAACACCGGTACCCAGCTGCAAACCGGAAGGAATGGTGGTCTGCTCGGAAGACTGAGCACCGGGCTGGCGCAGGGTCTGATAAAGCAAATCTTCAAACACCGCACGCTGGCGTTTGAAACCGTTGGTGCTCACGTTTGCCAGGTTATTGGAGATGACATCCATGTTGGTCTGTTGTGCTTCAAGACCTGTTTTGGCAATCCATAAAGAACGGATCATGCTGAATTTCCTCTTAGCCCATGCTCAGTAGCTGGTTAGCTTTCTTTTCGTTGTCATCCACTGCACTGATGACTTTCATGTTCATATCAAAGCCGCGCGCGGTCGCAATCATGTCCACCATCGATTTAGCGGGATTGACGTTGCTGCTTTCCAGCGCGCCCGGGATCAGCTGTAAATCAGGATCCGCAGGGAGCTGAGCCAGCCCGGCGTTTGGCGATTGTGGAGAGATATGGAACAATCCGTCATCGCCGTGCGTCAGATCCTGAAGGGGTGAATTCACCATCTTCAGCCTGCCCACCTGCGCCAGCGCGGTCGGTTCATCACCGGCACCGAGTGCGGTGATCGTCCCGTCCGGCGCAATGGTCAGTTCAGACTGCGGTGGCACGTTAATCTGGCCACCGTCGCCGAGAACCGGCATTCCTCTGATGCTCAGCAGACCTTCGCTGTCGACGGCAATATTGCCCGCGCGGGTGTAAGCCTCAGTGCCGTCCGGCAAGGCGACCGCCAGCCAGCCATTTTGTGGCAGGGCAACGTCGAGATTGCGTCCGGTCTGGTTGATGGCGCCCATCGAATCGTCGTGGTAAGGCGTGGATTCCGTCACCAGCGTACGGGTGGCGACGGACGGACCATTTACCGGCACCGCGCGGAAAGCCGCGAGCTGTGCCCGAAATCCGGTCGTGGTGGCATTCGCCAGGTTATTTGACGTGACGGCCTGACGGTTGAGGGCGGCATTTGCCGCGCCCATGGCGGTATATATTGCGCGATCCATAGCAGCAGCCTTTAGCCCAGATTAGCCAGGATCTGAAGGAGTTCAGACTGGGTTTTGATGGTCTGCGAGTTGGACTGATAGTTGCGCTGATAGACGATCATGTTGACCATCTCTTTGCTCAGATCCACGTTGGAAGACTCAAGCTTGTTACCCAGCAGGTTCCCCAGATTCCCGGTGCCGGCCACGCCGGTAGAAGGCTGACCAGATTCCGGCGTTTCTGCCCAGGTGTTGTCACCTTTGGACGTCAGACCGCCCGGGTTGGTGAAGTTTGACAGCACCACCTGACCGATCAGCTGTGACTGACCGTTGCTGTAGCTTGCAATCACCTGACCGTTATCACCGACCATATAGCCGTTCATCATACCCGGCGCGTAACCGGTGGTGGTCGGGCTGCCCATGTCCGTATCCGACGCCTGCTGGGTCATTCCGTCCATATCCAGATCGAAATTCAGCGGTGCGCCGCCGTTATAACCAGCACCCTGAATGCTTAATTTCGCCGGATTGGTGGTCAGCTGACCTGCGGTATCGAAAGATAAACCGAGTTCCTGATAGACCGGCTCACCCTGATCATTCAGATTTGGCGAGGTGGTATCACTGGAATAGGCTTTCCATTCGTTATCGCCGGTTTTGACGTAATACACGTTGATGGTGTGCTTGTTACCGAGGCTGTCGTAGGCGTCCAGCTGAGTAACAGAGTTGTAGCTTTTATTATCCGCAGGATCGAACGGGTTCGCGGTCTGATCGATGACCTTGCTGCCCGAATCCAGGTTGCCTTTCAGGGTACCGGCGTCAGAAGCGCGCGCGGGCATCTGACCATTTGGGATCTGAATCGGGCCGACAGCCGCACCCGGCTGAATGGCTGGCGGGTTTCCGGTGGCCTGATAACCGGTCAGGAACATGCCCTGGTTGTTGACGATATAACCGTTTTCGTCCTGTTTGAACTGTCCGTTACGGCTGTAGAAAATGCTGCCGGATTCACTGGCCAGACGGAAGAAACCGTTGCCCTGGATACCCATATCCAGATCACTGTTGCCCATCCCGAGTACGCCATCGCTGAAGTTCTGGTTTACTGAGGAAACCTGTACACCCATCCCGATTTGAGAACCGGCAAAGACATCAGCAAACGCAATGGAGCCGGATTTGAAGCCCACTGTCTGGGAGTTCGCAATGTTATTACCGACCACATCGAGGGCCTGAGAAGCTGCGGTTAACCCGCTGAGACCTTGTGAAAAACTCATTGTTATTCTTCCTGAACACTAATAAATGAAATATGAAGACCTGATCACTCAATCAAATACACTTTGCCAATCGGCGCGGTTCCGTCCAGCCCCAGCTGGAGCTGAGCGCCCCCATTGGTGAAGGACACGCTTTCAACGGTGCCTTTTTTCAGTGACGTGACTTTTGGCACACTGCCGTTTTCGTTGGAGGCGGTGAAAGTCACCTTAAAGATGCTGGTCTCATCAACGGTCGGATCGGAGGGCTTAAAGTTCTCCAGATCGTCCAGTGAATATTTATTGGGACCGGCTTTTGCCCCTTTCACATCCGCGGTATAGGCGTTGCCCTGCTCATCCGTCAGGGTGACGGTCACCTTGTCGGCATCCGAATCGAGGCTGAAGCCGAAATCTTTATTCCCGCCTTCTTTGTTGGAAACGGTGGAATCGCCTTCGATATACACGGTGCGTCCGACCCATTGCGCGGCGTTCATCTGCTGCATGCTGTTGACGATCAGACCCACGTCACCCAGGGTGCTGTTAAGCTTCTCGACGCCCGCGGCGGTGTTAAATTGCGCCAGCTGAGAGGTCAGCTGGTTGTTATCCATCGGATTAGTGGGATCCTGGTTCTGCATCTGCGCGACCAGAAGTTCCATGAAACTCTGCGACAGGTCAGCCGCGCTGCTGCCCGTGCCTGTCGACGTCGGGGAAGATGAACCATTATTCATTACCGGTGAAACAGCCATGGCGTTGTCCCTTATTGACCCAGCGTTAATGTTTTCAACATCATCGATTTGGCCGTGTTCATCACTTCAACGTTGGCCTGATAACTGCGGGAGGCTGAAATAGTGTTCACCATTTCGTTCACCACATTCACATTGGGCATACGGACATAACCCTTAGCATCCGCCAGCGGATTTGACGGCTCATACACCAGACGATCCGGCTCATTACTTTCCACCACATCGCTGACGTGAACGCCGCCAATTTCCTGACCCGGCGCACTGTTCACCTGAAATACCACCTGACGGGCGCGGTAAGGCTGACCATCCGGCCCGACAACGCTGTCGGCGTTGGCCATATTGCTGGCGCTGACGTTCAGACGTTTAGACTGGGCCGCCATGGCGGAACCTGAAATATCAAAAATACTCATCGTAGACATGACAATAATTAACCCTGGCCAATGACACTCATCATGCCTTTAATTTGCCCACCCAAAACGGTCAGGCTGGTCTGATATTTCATGTTGTTATCAGCAAAACTGATACGCTCACGATCCATATCAACAGTATTTCCATCAGCACTTGGCTGATCGGGAATACGATAAAGCAGCTGTCCGTTATCTATTGCCGGTGCCACAGCGGGAATATGCGATCCTGACGTTAATGACAAGGTCAGAGGACCCTGTACTGGCGTATTTCTTTCCACCGCACTTTTTAACTGTTCAGAGAAATCAATATCCCGGGCTAAATATCCCGGCGTATCGGCATTAGCAATGTTAGAAGCCAATATATTCTGACGTTGAGTCAGTAAGCCCAGCGCTTCCTGCTGGAAACGTAGCGCATTATCGAGTTTATCAAGCATGAAGAAACAACCCTCTGCCTTATGAAAATTAACTCATACATTCTATTGGCGAATGATTCAATTTTATACTGTGATGATATGACAAAAATAAGCGCATTTAGCGGGATGGATTTTTCGTGCTTATTTTCACAAAGCAATCCATTAAATTGGCATCACAAATTCGCGCATTTAACACGTTAATAAACGCAATTTCTGGCTTATACTTTGAACCGTCAAAAGTTGTTGGAAAAGGGATCCGCCCTGCGTTATATAATATAAGGTCAGTACACATCATGTTTTTTCCCCGCCCTCTTTATACCGCGGCAATTTCATTATTAAGCCTTATATTTTATTTACCCGCTTTTGATGCCATTGCCGCTACGCCGTCTGTTGAGACGCTTAAAACACACATTACTGCGCTGGTGAATAGCCATAATGAAAGACCGTCGGACAGCGCCATTACCCGCACCATAAAGATTCTGACGCCCGCTGAACAACTGTCATCCCTTTGTGCTACGCCGGAATTATCCGTAGCAGGCAACAACCGGCGCCTGACCGGGAATAAAAGCATCATTGCGCAGTGCGGAAACAAACGTAAATTTATTCAGATTTCAGTGCAGGCGCAGGGAACCTGGTGGACGGCTCGTCACGGGATTAAACCCGGCAGCGTGATTGATGCGAATGATATTGAGCCGCGCAGCGGATCGCTGGACAGACTCCCCGCCGGGCTGATTTTCGACCGGGAGAGCATTGTCGGACAGACCGCCACGCGCACTATCAATAAAGGCCAGCCGGTGGTGGAAAATCAGCTCCGCAAAGGCTGGTCTGTGGTTTCCGGCCAGGAAGTGGACGTGTTAGCCACCGGTGAAGGGTTTCAGATCCGCATAAAAGCCAAGGCGCTGGACAGTGCCGCAGCAGGCCAGCCGGTGAGACTGAGCACACGTTCAGGGCAAATTGTGACCGGTACGGTGACCCCGGACGGAAAAGTGCATATTAATTTAAAAGAATAGCTTTAGTTATTTTGGCAGCCACCGATATTTTAGATATACCGTGAGGTCACCAGAACAACGAATGTAGAGGAACACCATGAGCATCGACCGAGCAATTCAACCTCTTTCAGTACCCGCTGTGAATGTGCAACAGCAGGATTTAAAAATGCGTCCGAAAGCCGCGGATATCAGCGCGGCACCGGTTGCAGCCAGCGAAACCTCAGGTACGCAAATTAAGCTGAGTAAAGTGACGCAGGCTATTCAGACAGACAGCTCACAGGATGTTGACTACGACCGTCTTGCAAAAATTCGCGCAGCCATGGATGCCGGTGAATTACAACTTGATACTGACCAGATTGCCAATGCGCTGGTCGAAGACATCTTTCAACTCTCATAAGTTCTGATAAGACATTAATGAAAATGGAAAACTTACGTTCGGTTCTGCTAAAAATTCAAGATTCTCTGGGTGAACTGGAGGCTATTCTTGTCGAAGAAGCAAACCAATTAAGGCGGACGCAGATTAATCCTGTTTCCCTGCAAATTGTATCTGACAGCAAAAGTCAGTTGCTGGCGACGATCAGTCATTATGATGACCTGCGTAAGCAAATTGAAAAGCCGTTACATCTTTCTGCGCCTTATCATCAGAACGCAAGATTTGCATTACTGTGGAAAAATATCACCAGGAAAGTCACTACCTCTAACGAGCTCAATAAAAAGATTTATGACTTGCTTGAAATGCATATTCAGAAAACTGAAAGCATTAAAAAACTGGTGAATGACGCTGGCACGCCAACCTCACTTTATGGTCAGGAAGGTCAGTCTGCGACGCCTGTATCAGGAAAGGTTTATAATATCAGCGTGTAACGGGATTATTAATAGCATTAACAAACTAACAACTTATACCCCCTAAATAAAAAATCTAAAAAAACCACTCTGTTGTCTATTTTAGCTTCCTGTCGCGGGAAGCTTTTTTTTGTATTTTCCATCTCCTTAATAAGCGTCACTTCTGTTCGTTCTTCGGCCAATCTGTTTATCATTATTTCATCCCGAAAGCCGTTAAAATAGCCAGCGTAAAAATATGCGGAATTTTAAACAGGGTGTGAAGTGGCAAATCTAATACTGCGCAGTGGATATCTGGACGATTACAATGCGCTCGGTGAAAACGGCCAGACAATATTTGAAAGCGCGATACAAATTCGCGAAACATTACGTCTGCGTAAACAACAGATCCTCCTCGATTGCCTGGCGATCCCCCAGCACAATGAAGCCGAAGACAAAGTGGACTGGTACGCGCCGCACGAAGGCACCGTCACTCAGTGGGCTTACGCCAGCGATAAGCAACGCGAACAGGCCCTGCGGTATCTGGAAAATTGCCTGACCAGCGCCAGTGCGCTGAGCAAAAGCTGCCTGCTGGCTGAAAAAACCGCCGTCCGGTTATTTGGCTCACTGCTGGCCCGGGTGGTGCAGTTTCCCGCCAGTCAGCATGTCTATCTGGTCAATGATAAACCGGTGATCACTTTCTGGGGATTTACCCGTCTCAACCACCCGCAGCAGGATGATCCCCTCGATTGCCTGCGTGAAATCGCGCCACCTGTGGTGGCAGAAATCGCCACGGAACACGAACCGGTTATTGCGCCGGTGGCTGAAAAACAGGACGCTGAAAAGCCTGAAATCAGTACCTCTGTGATCAATAAACCGCTGGTTATTGAGGCTTCCGATCCGCTGCCTGAGCCTGAAGAAGAAAAATTTGCTGATCCGCAGCCGGTTGTCGTCACGCTCTCATCGCCTTCTGCACCGCCGTCAGAACCTGCTGCCACCGTGCAGGCTGAGCCCGCCGCACTGCCCCAAAAAACCAGACCGCTGTGGCGCAGACTGATGCTGAAAATTGCCTTTGTGGGCATCCTGTTTATCGGCCTGCCAGTCGCCTGGCCGTACATCGCCGCCATGATGCCGTCGCTGGTGGTGACGCCTTACCGCGCCGGATCCACGGAAAACAACGTGCCTGCAACTATCGCCGAAACAGCGCCAGAACCGGTGGCCGAAACGCCAAAAATCCTGCTGTCCGCTCACCTTCCGGTTCAGCCTGCCGTCGTGGTTGCGCCGCCTGCGCCAGCGGTGAAAGAAGAGTCAGTGAAAGAGCCTGTCGTGGAAAAAGTAGAGGAACCGGTCATCGATAAAAATGCACTGGTGCTGCCCGCTGATGAGGTTAAAGCGGGATCCACAGCCTTTATGAATGGTCGCTGGAAGGCGAGCATCAACGTCAATAATCCGCTGACCAGCACTCCGCCGGGTCTGCGTTATCAGATCAAAAATAGTGAAGGCACCATCAGCATTACCCGCAACAACAATATCGTCTGTAAAGCCGACGTTTATCTCGGGCTGATGCAGTCAGGCAATTTGCTGATTAAGAGCCGTACCAAAGCGAAATGCAGCGATGACACCCGTTATCAGGTGCCGGAAATCACCTGCAGACAACCGCTCAGCGGCGCGGCCCAATGTACCGGCCGTTATGAAGACAACACCGTCGTTCCGATGACGCTTTTGAGAGTGGGTAAATAATTCATGCTGGCAACTCTTATCGACTTCAAACCGGCCGTTACGCTCATCCAGAACAGCAGCGTGCAGTTTCTGGATTTCGGTCTGAATCCGGTGGGCGCAAGCCCGCACGCGGGTCGCTTTGTGCGCCACAGCGTCAATGGCCCGCTGCTGCGTCTCAGCTACGATACGCTGTCTGAGCGATTCACCCTGCCCGCTGAAAACGGCGGCGAGCCGGAACTTGTCCGCCCGGAGATGACGGTTTCTCTGGAACATTCTTTGCAGGTGATGGACAACGTCTGGCTGCCGCTGCCTTTTATGCGTTTTAGTCCGCCGCGCGTATTCACTAACAGCCCTGCGAACTGGGCGCGCGTGCAGATTAAACGCCTGCCCGCGCCGGATGAAGCCGGTAACACCCTGCGTTTGTGTATTGCGTGCGACACCAAAGTTCACGCCGATGACAGCGCCACCGCAAAGCTGGCTCTCACCACCCGTGATGTACGCGACGGCAGCCGCTTTGCACTGGCGTGGCACAATCATGAAATCAGTGAGTTTCTGGATGAAACCTGGGTCGATGGCTGGTTGCGTGAAGTGTTTGTTCACTATGCCACCAATCAGGAAAAGCGCAGCGCGGGCGATATTAATAACGCCATGAAAGCTTTCGAGTATCAGGCACACTTCCTCAATATTCTCGAAATGCTCGGTACCCAGCTTGAGATCCCGGAAGTTCAGATCGTCACGGAAACCCTGAGCAATGCGCCGGTTCCGGTGGACTTGATCCTTGATGTGGGTAACACGCATACCTGCGGCGTGATCCTTGAAGATCATGGCCCGAAAAATGCCGGATTACAGCAAAGCGCCGAGCTGCAAATCCGCTCACTGACGGAGCCGCAACTGATCAGCGAACCGCTGTTTACCAGCCGTCTGGAATTCAACGAGGCCAAATTTGGCAAACACCATTTTTCAATGGAAAGTGGCCGCGATGAGGCGTTCGTCTGGCCGTCTTTTGCCCGCGTGGGCGATGAAGCGCGCCTGCTGGCAACGCGCCGTCTGGGAACCGAAGGTGCCAGCGGGATTTCCAGCCCGCGCCGTTATCTGTGGGATGATGCCCCCTCGGATCAGGCGTGGCGCTTCAGTCAGCTGACGGGTAAAACGCCGCGTGAGCCTCGTGCCATCGCGTTACCGCTGATGAATCTGATGAATGATGACGGGCAGCCCTTGTATAGCCTGCCACCGGATGAACGTCTGCCGGTGTTTTCGCCCAACTACAGCCGCAGTTCGCTGATGACGATCATGCTGTGTGAGCTGCTGGCTCAGGCACTGGCGCAAATCAACAGCGTCGGCCACCGTCAGAGCATGGGGCTGACTCACGCACCGCGCCAGCTGCGCGATATCGTCCTGACGCTGCCTTCCGCCATGCCCAAGCAGGAGCGGGAGATTTTCCGTCAGCGGGTGCAGGAAGCGGTAAAACTGGTCTGGAAATCCCTCGGCTGGCAGCCCAAAGATGACGATTTGCTGCCCGGTTCCGGCAGCCGCGCCACCGTGGTTCCTTTACCAAAAGTACAAATGGAATGGGACGAAGCCACCTGCGGCCAGCTGGTCTGGTTGTATAACGAAGTCATCAATAATTATGCCGGTCAGGCGGAGGTGTTTTTCCAAAGCCTTGCGCGCCCTGACCGGCAGCTTGCCAGTGATGAACCGCAGGGACGCACCCTGCGCGTGGCGTCTGTGGATATCGGCGGCGGCACCACGGATATGGCGATCACCCAGTATCAGCTCGACGACGGCGCGGGAAGCAATGTCAAAATCACGCCAAATCTGCTGTTCCGTGAAGGGTTCAAAATTGCCGGGGACGACATTCTGCTGGACGTGATCCGCCACTGTATTCTTCCGGCACTGGAAAATACCCTGCAAAAAGCCGGAGTGACTGATGCCGCGCGCGTCATGAATAAGCTGTTCGGCGATGCCGCCCTCGACGGAAGTCGCGCTACCCTGCGCCAGCAGGTCACATTGCAGCTGTTTATTCCTCTCGGTCACGCCATTCTCGCCAGCTGGGAAAACAGCGATCCGCATGATAACGGCGCGCTGTTTGAAGGCCGGTTCGGTGAGCTGATCCCCCGGCAGCCGACGCAGAACGTCATCAATTATATCCATCAGACCATCCAGCCGCTGCTGCCCGCAGATGCGCAGCCTTTCGATGTGCTGGACGTCCCGCTGCTGGTGGAACTGGCATCGCTCAAAGAAGCCCTGCTCACCGGGCGCTTCAGCCTGACGGCGCCGCTTCAGGCGTTGTGCGAAGTGATCAACCATTACTGCTGTGATGTCCTGCTGGTTACCGGTCGCCCTTCCTGTTTTCCGGGTGTTCAGGCGTTACTGCGTTATCAGCAGCCGGTGCCGGTCAACCGTATTGTCTGGCTGGACAGTTATCAGATCCATGAACGTTTCCCTTTCGGCCAGCAGGGTCGGGTGGTGAATCCCAAATCCACCGCGGCGCTGGGTGCGATGCTTTGCAGTCTGGCGATGGATTTACGCCTGCCGGGTTTCAACTTTAAAACCGCCGATATACAGGCTTATTCCACCATCCGTTATCTGGGCGTGTTAGAGGGTAATCAGACCCTGAATGCAGAAAACGTCTGGTATGCGCAGGTGGATCTTGACTGCCCGACCGCACGGCTGGATGAAAACCTGAGTTTCCCGGTGCGTGGCGATATTTGTCTGGGGTTCCGCCAGCTGGCTGATACACGCTGGCCGGCGACACCGCTGTATCAGCTGAAAATCAACACGCCGGCGCTGGCAAAACGTATTGCGGGAGACGGCATTTTGCAGGTGCAGCTGCAATACGATCAGCAAAACGGCGGCTTCTCTCTGGCGCACGCCACAATGCAGGACGGCAGTCCGCTGCCGGAAGGGGCGGTAAGCCTGAAACTGAACACGCTCGCCAGCAGTTATAACGGCGAAAATCACTATTGGATCGACAGCGGGAGCGTATACCTAAAATGAGCCAGTCAGACGCCATGCTTAATCAACTCACTGAATGGGTAAACGACACCCGCGCGCATTCCCCGCGTCTGGATCGGGAAGCGGACGGCCTGCTGGCGCGGTTAATGCAATTGCAGCAGCGCCAGCAACAAATCGTTTCTCTGAAAGATGCACCGCTGACGCTGGGGTTTTACGGCAGCTCCGTTGCCGGTAAACACCACATGCTAAAAATGATTGCCGCCGGAGGGAGTGACGAGGTTTATGTGCAGCTGGGTGAAAACACGCTCGATTATCTGCGCCATATTAATCCCGATAATCTCCCGCCTTCGATGGCCGTTCGTTTCACCGATGGCGTGACATCCGGAGTGGAAAACTTTCCGCTGCTGCTGACGCTGTTTTGCGAAAGCGAACTGGCAAAGCGGCTGATACGTCAGTATCAGGCTTCCCGCCAGCCGCGCATTCTGTCCCGCAGCGCCATCACTGCCAGACTGAATGAACTGAAACTGCGCCGCCAGCCGTGTGAAATTCCGGGCATAACCTGCGGACAATTTTCATCGGTCGTCCGCTGTTATCATCAGTCGGTTCGAAGCACGTATCATCTGGATGATGCGCTGGTCTGGCAGATGGCTGAACTGGTTCCCTGGCTGGATCTGGCCGACCGGGCAATATTGCTTTCCACCCTGTGGGGAGAACACCCGGCACTGAGTTCGCAGTGGCAGCAGCAGGCGCGCAGGTTGCAGAATCTGGGCGGAGTGACACAGGTTCTGGCCCCGCTCAGTCTGGTCGTCGACAACATGCTGCTGCCAAACCCCGGTTTCCTGGTTCCCGCAGCGGAAAATACCGCAGAGCTGAATAACGACGTGATTGTCTGTCCGCTGCGTGATGAAAATACGCTGACACGGCTGAGCATTCCGCAGCAGGATTTGGTCAGCCTGTGTGCCGAAATCACTTTCACGCTGAGCCAGCCTTCTTCACTGACCGGCGTCGATATTCTGGACATCCCCGCCGGGCAGCTCCCCCGCTATCAGGAATGCCTGCAACCCGATACGGTGCTTATCTGCAACGCCGTCGCCGAAAGCCAGAGTCTGAGCCCGGTGGCACGTATGCTGGAAAGTTGGGTGGAGGAAACTCAGCCTCAGACACAGAGCACGCTTCCGCGTCTGGTCTGGGCGATCACGCCTTTTGACCTGCGCTTTACCCGTGGCAATCACACCGACGCCGCCGTGCAGCGTTACATCACGCAATCGGGAAAACGCTGGGGCACATTACAGGCACTCGATCAGCGCGATATCGCTTGTCTGATCGAATGGCTGTCGGCGGCAGTCAACGGCGTATCAAGAGAGGACCGGCTTCGCGCCTTGCAGGGGGATCTGCATCAGCGGATTGCCGCGCAGTTCCGCCGCTTTATCTCACCGGAAAATGAACAACCGGGTCAGCGTACTGAAATGATGATCCGCGCCCTGCAATCTCAGGCGGCAAAACAAGGTGATCTGATTGACCGGCTGATGTTGCCACGCGACGCGCTTTATCAGTGCTGGCAGCAACAGCAGCAGAAAAATACCGGGCAGCCTTCTGCGCTGATGATGAGTGTCGATTTGTTTGACGACGCTGATACCGCTCCCGATACAGTGCATCAGCAGGACAGTTTTGCGACAGACGTTTTCGCCCTGTGGGTGAATCATGTGACTCAGCTTGGCCATAATCAGGCCACTGCCGGTGCCGCCGGGCTGGACGCCGCTCAACTTCAGACGCTGTGCGACACGCTGATCACCACGGCTTATCGCCTCGGACTGGCTGATACACTGGAAACGACGCTGGCACAGCAACATGGCGATGCCGCACTGGCTGTCACTCAGGCGGGGAATGTCGTCAATGATTTTGTCAGCTGGCTGGGTTACGACCTGGCGGATGCCGGGCAGCGCCCGCAGAGCCGCATTAACAAGGGCGCACCGATTTTTGCGCCTGCCCCGCAGGCCAGTGCCGGAATGCGTCCGGATAGCCTCGGCGATGACGTGATACAGGGTAATGCCCGCTACATTTTCGACTGGCTGGTCGCCCTGCTGACCCGCGCAGCAGAAAACACGCAGTGGGACATGGCTGACGGGCTGGATGAAAAACACAGAAGTTCACTGCGCCGGTTGCTGACGGCATAAATCCGCAGCCGCCGTTTTAACTCATGTGCCTTTTCAGTCTGGCTGACAAGGTTTCAAGGGCGGCGAGCAACTCACTGACGGCATCGTCGCCGTTTTCCTCATTCTCACTCACAATTTCCAACGTATCGCAGGCATCAATGACGGCCTGCGCGTTGATCATCTCAGCGCCACCGCGGATGCGGTGAGCAATGGCCGCCAGCGCCTGACTATCGCCGGAGGCCGACGCGGCCTGAAGTTGTTGTGTGTCCTGCTGAATACCGGAAATAAACGTCTGTAAAAGAGGATGAAGTTTACCGGGATCGTTATTGGTCAGCGCGACCAGCCCGCTTAAATCCACCTCATTTTCATCATCAGACGGTACGTCTTCGGGTTCAATTTGAGTCTCAAAAAGCGCGGCCAGCATCGCCAGTGTCACGGGTTTAAACAGACACTTATCCATACCGGCATCGAGGCATTTCTGCCGTTCTTCATTGACGGCGTTGGCCGTTAAGCCGATTATTTTTACCGGCAATCTATTCTGTGTGCTTTCTTCCTGACGTATCCGGCGGGTCAGTTCATAGCCATCCATCACCGGCATACTGCAGTCAGTGATCACGAAGTCAAAATCTCCGCTGCGCCACGCCGCCAGCCCTTCGCTGCCGTCAGCGGCTGCCGTCACATGATGACCCAGCGAATTCAGCTGGAACGTCAGCACTTCCCGGTTGGCCGCGTAATCATCGACAATCAGCACCCGCCGCAATGCCTGAATTTCTGTGACCGTCGCTGGCAGGCTTTCTGATTGTGGCAGCGAACTGCGCTGTAATGGCAATATCACGACCGCAGAAGTGCCCTGCCCTGGCTGGCTTTCCAGCGTCAGCGTACCGCCCATCATTTCGCTCAACGTTTTGCAAATCAGCAAACCCAGCCCCGAGCTTTGCTGAGACGACAGTTTATTATTGGATGCACGTGAGAAGCGGGAGAACAGTTTCGTGCAGTCTTCTTTTGAAACGCCGATACCGGTGTCGGTAATCGTTATCGTCAGTTGCAGGCGCTCTGCGCTTTCCACATGGGCTGCCGCACGTACGGTGATTTTGCCCTGTTCGGTGAATTTCAGCGCATTGCTGAGCAGGTTGGAGATGATCTGTTTAAATCTCAGAGGATCTATCAGTACGCCATAATCCAGCGTTCCGGCGATGTCTGTACTGAATTCCAGTCCCTTACGTCGCGCCAGCGCTTCGAATAACCGGCACAGGGAGGAGATGAGCTGACCGATATTTTCCGGTTGCAGGTTCAGCGAAAGGTAGCCGCTTTCGGCACGTTCAATATCGAGAATATCCCCGATCAGCGCCAGTAAACCCTGCGCTTCACCCGACGCAATATTCAGGGAGTATTTATCAACAATGCCTGCATCGGCTTTTTTCACCGCCAGTTCCAGCATCCCGATAATGACGTTCATCGGCGTGCGGATTTCGTGGCTCATGGTGGTCAGGAAGGTTGATTTTGCTTCGCTGGCCTGCACGGCCTGATCTTTATCAGTCTGCAAACGCTCCATACGTTTCTGACGTTCGCTGATGTCATACCAGCCGCCGATGACGCCAATAATCTCACCCTTTCCGGTCCGGTAGGGCATGATCCAGTGGTGAATAATACGATAGTCATTTTGGGCGAGCCGCAGGATCCGGTCACTGATAATGCTTTCTCCCGTTTCAATCACCTGCAGATACGTTTCTTCGAGTTCCTCGGCCCATCCTCCGTTCATATCCTGCAAATTCTGCATATCAAAGACCGTTTTACCCAGCACGGTATTCTCTGGAATATTCAGTTGCTGATAGTAACTGGTATTGCACAAGAGCAATTTACCGTTGCAGTCACGCACATAGATAGGCAATGGCGTTCCATCAATCAGGTCCCGCATGAACCTCAGCTGATCGTTAAGCTTTGATTCGGCCTTATCCCGCTGCTTTATCAGATTACGCAGCCAGTAAACCCAACCCAGCAGGATGATGAGGAAAACAACCAGGAGCAGGAGTCCGTACAGAAGTTGCTGGCGTTCTTTGTTCCAGAAGTTTCGCTCGATGACCGTCTGCCCGCGCCAGTGATTACCCAGTTCGCTCATTCTTGCCGGCGGGATAGAGGACAGTGCCTTAGTGATAATTGCCAGCAATTCTGGCCGGTTATCAGCCATGGCAATGCTCAGGCGCAGTGACTGATTGGTAAACACGGAGTCGATTTTGAACCGGTTTTTGTAGAAGTTATCAATCATGAACACCGACTCCGCCAGTGAAACCACCACGATGTCGACCTTTTTCGCCCTGAGCATACGAAAAGCGGCTATGGCGCCTTCACTGATCACCGGCATCATTTGCGGATACTCATTTTTAATCACGTTCAGGATGGGATCTTTGTCTACTACCGCGACCCGTAAAGGTTTATCCCCGATGTCGTCAATATTGATATTGCTGTCTAAGCGGCTGGAAACAACGTAGCTGTCACGATAAAAAGTGGGGGAATAACGGATGCCCGGCGGCGGCGGTTGCAGGTTATCGGTGACCGTCACCGCAAGATCGACATCACCGTGCTCCAGTAATTCTCTTGCCTGAGCACCGTTCCCGACCTTATGCCAGACCAGCCGGAACCCGCTGATTTTCGCCACTTCTTTCAGTACATCCGCATTGATTCCATAGGGTTCGCCGCCTGCGGCAAAAAATGAGTAAGGCTCATTGGTATCTTCAAGGGCGACCCGTAAAACCCGATGTTTATCGCGCCACGCCAGCTCTTTATCATCGAAAAGAACCGTATTGTCTTTATCAATCATCTGCGGCTTAACCCCCCAGTGATTAAAGATCTTCTGCCGCTGTTCGGGAGTGACGGCCTGAATGACCGCATTCAATAGCGATAAAAGAGTTTTATTCTCGTGGTTTAGCGCAAAAGCGAACTGGGTCTTTGGCAGGGTGGCCCTGCGTTCAATGGTGATGTTATTGAACACTCGTCGCCCCGAAAGAAATTCAGCACTGATGTTATCGCCAAGAAAGAGATCGTTTTGCCCGAAGGAGACTGACCCCATCGCACTGAAGTTGGAGGGATACATTTTCAGCTTAATGTTGGGATAGGCTTCAAGTATCCACTGAGAAGGCAAATAGTTGTACACCATCGCCACTGAGACGCCGTTCAGATTTTCACTGTGCCGGACAGAAATGTCAGAACGTCTGGCGAAGACCGGATTGTCTTCAGCATAAGCCTCAGATAACACGAGGTTTTTGTCTATCTGATCGAAGCCATTCGAGGTGCCGAGAAAGTCGAGTTCATTGCGCGCCAGCGCCGCCATCGCCTCCTGACGTGAGCCAAAAACTTTCACCGTCACCGGGATGTGCAGCGCGGTGGAGATCAGTGAAGCATAGTCGGCGGTGATACCAATATAATCATTTTCAAAATTGATGATATCGAAAGGCGGGTAGCCCGGTTCGGTAATCCCCATCGTGAGCTGCCCTTTCTGCTGCAACCACTTCTGCTGTGCGCTGCTGAGTGAAACAACCGGGGCAGGGCCTTTATATTGCCCGTGGAGCGTGGCGGTATAAACTGCGGCAGCCATTGCCTGTGTGCAGAGCAATACGCTTAAGATTAACCAGCCCAAAAGGCGCATTTACGTATTCTCATAATGGCTGGCGACGTCAGCCAGTTCGAGTAAATTGCTGACATTTAACTTGGTGTATAACCGGGTTTTATAGGTGCTGATGGTCTTCTCGCTCAGTGACAATGTTTCAGCGATTTCTTTGTTGCTCAGGCCGTTGATGAGGTATTTCATCACCAGCATTTCACGGTGCGATAGACGGGCCAGTTTCTCCGTCCCCGCTGCCGTCGTTTCGCCGGTGGCGGCAGAGACTTGCGGAAATAATGAATACCCCGACATCACGGCATTGATGACGTCCGTCAGCATCGAAAGGTTATCGTTCTTCGACACATAACCGGACGCTCCCGCCTGGATGCAGGGCAAGGTGAACTGCTCGCTGTTTTGGGAGGTCAGCACGACGATTTTGCAGGCATTTTTACGCTCGCGTAAATGGCGGATCACCTCCAGTCCGCCCAGTCCGGGAATGCCTAAATCCAGCACCAGCAAATCAGGTTGCAGTGACTCGCATTGCTGTAAGGCCTCAATACCGTTGTCACACTCAGCGACAACCTCAAATCCAGCATTGATGACCAGCATCCTGACCGTTGCCAGAATGAAAGGATGGTCATCAACAATAATTGCTTTACGCACTTGGTAGCCTCGCCAACGGGTTTGGAAAATGATCAACACGGCAAAATCCCAAAGGATCAGAGAGATTACTCATTGAATTTTAGCAGGGCTTTTCATGTCAGGAAGGAGGCGGATCCGGGGATAAAGAAAACAGCGGGAGTACCTGTAAACTCATCAAATCTCAACCCTTCATTCCGAAACAGAAAACGGGAACCACTGAAGAGTTACTGCTGCCAATGCACACCTTTAATCCGATAAAAAACCCGTGCAGCCGCGTCATTTTACGCTTCGGGGAGGATTCTGTGTACATTTCTGTTCATGTAGCTTAACGGCTTAGTTACATTTTCACTCGGTGCAATATCCCGAAGGATTAACGGTGACAGCGGATGGCCCGCAGGCGCTGGCTTTGTGGTAAAAAAAAACCGGTTCAACAGCAAAAAACTGTCACCGGTACCGGAAGTGGCGGGCCCGCTGTACCGGACCCGCCCGCGTTAAAAGTACTGCGTGGTTACTTCACCGTCGGCGTTTTGGAACGCCACTGGCTGCCTGATTTCAGCGCACTGCTTTCCTCAAATTTCACCGGATTATCACGATAGGCTTTCAGTTTGTTGCGCATCCAGCTGCTGGCATCGCCCACACCGCTGATCACACCGGTCGTCGCACCGCCACCTAAGTGGACATGGAAAATACCGCGTGACGGGAAATCCAGATACTTCGGCGTGGACAGATCCCATGAATGACGTGAGAACAGTTCACGGGTGTCGTTACCCATCATTGATGCATAAGCCGCATCGAATTTCAGCGCCAGCAGGCGTCCATGGATCGCATCCACCGAGGTCCCGATTTCAGAATGCCCCATCAGGTAGCTACCGCCGCTGCCCCAGTTCTGGGTGTTGAAATCGGCATTAACATCATCAGCAGACGTCGGCAGATGGCTGGCCGGAACCTGCCATGGCAGAACCGGTTGACGCAGGTGACGGCTTAATGAAGCGCAGAAATCAAAAGTGCGTTCCCATTCGTATGGAGAATAACAATAACCATTGGCATACGAACGGATAGTGAAGTCATCGGCTTCGTAACGGTCTGCTGCCATAAAATCAGCGCCCTTCGCCACATCAGGCGAACCGTCGGCACGGATATACTCGATGTCATCAAACACGCCGACCAGTAAGGCATATTGCGCCGTCAGTCTGCCCGCAGTGAACGGATCAACCGTCATTTTTTTATGTTGCAGGTCAGCGGCATCAAACACATCGTCATAGCTGAAATCTTTGTAAACCCACTGCGAACCCGCCACGCCCCACAGGTTAACCTGCCAGCCGAGTACAACGTCTGGCGCAACCACGCGCGTCAGCCAGTTCACTGCACGGATATAACCTTTCAGGGTATTGGTAATGCCCGCAGGAACCTGCACATTGACGTTGTGATGGGCCAGTGCTTCGGTCAGAGGCTGACGCACCGGAATTTCATACGTCGGCAGGAAACCGTATTTCTGGCATTCGCCGAGATAATCCGGATTGACAATATACCCGGCTGGCACCGGATGTTCGGCATCCTTCTGGGACTGCGACATTTGCAGCGACTGAATAAAGTTGGCGAAGCTGAATTTATGGCGAACCGGATCGGCAATAATATTCGTGACATCGCCCAGTGATAAGTTACAGGTATAAGACACCATCAGCGGCAGCACGGGTTCATTCAGTTTGGCGGAAACGTCCCGCGCCATTTTAATAATTTGCAGCGTCGGTTCTTTAGACGGTGACAGATAATCGCCCGCATCGCCCATGCCGTCATCACCGGAATATTTGAAAATTGAAGAGACACGTGCCGCGGCAAAATCATCCACGTTAGTCGGTACCATATTGGCGCAGGCACCAAAGGTGAGGTACTCAGGGAAACCTTTCACGCGCAGATTCGCCCCTTTCACTACCGCCACATTCAGCTGTGCCGGTGCATTCGCGCTGACCAGTAAAGGCTGAGGGCTGACATCCACGTAATGCACGACGCCATCGAGAATAAAGGTGTCGGAAACCACGGTATAAGCACCCGGCGCAACCAGAACCGCCTGCTCAATGTTACCATTTTGCGCGGCAATCGCATCAAAGCGGTACTGACGTGGCGGAACGGAATTGTCCGTCAGTCGCAGGGTCAGGGATTTACTGACCGCAGCATCTGCCTTCACACTGACCGTCAGCTTCGCCGCATTGGACTGTGAATCGCCACGCTGGCTGACCTGTGCCTGGGTGTAATTAATGCTGTGATACTGACCGTCGAACTGACCGTCGTAATCATCAAACAGATAATGAACATTGTTCAGACGTAAATCGGCGAGGCGGATTTCAAACCGGCCTGAAACAGGCAAATGTTCCAGACGATATTGCTGGCCGGAACGCACCGGCAGGCTCAGTTTATCCGTGCCATTCTCGCTGCAAATCAGCGTCAGTTCTTCATCGCGTAAACCGGCAAGACCTGAGAAATTCAGGGCAACATCAATGGTCGTACTGCGATCCACTGCGCCGAAGGTGATGGCCAGCGACGTGGTGCGGCCTTTATCAATGGTGATTTCTGCCTGACCAATATTAACGGGAACGCGGATCGTGCCGTCATCCGTGCTTAAATCTGTCGCAATGACAGTGTAATTCCCGGCGTTGACGGAGAAAGTAGACACGTGACCAAACCCCGGCAAAACACGCAGAGTCTTGTCGCCGCGCACCAGACGCAGTTCGACTGCGGTATTTTTTAATCCGGCGGGCAGCGGCGGGCAACTGACTGACAGTTCACCGGTCACACCCGGCTCTTCGTCTGCGGCCAGCGCAAAGGTTTCACGGAAATCAGACCAGGCAGGCGAATCGGCAGAAGAGACGTTCAGCCCCATATGGATTTTCTGAATAGCGTCGCCGACAGGCTGACCGTCAGTCGGTTCGACGATCACTTTGACATCGAAAATTCCGCCGCCGACGTCTGTTGATTCCACCTTAATACCGAGTGGTTTCCACGGATTAGTTTCGACGTTAATATCACCGGCAGTGATTTTTCCCGGTGCTGAAAATACGATCACTAATTTTTCTTTAATATCAACCGCGCTGCCTGACGTTGATTTAATTTCATTCAAATCGAGAGTGGGATACCACGCATCGTTGGTCATGTTTAATTTGAATTGCAATTGCATAATACTTCTCCGCAAAGATGGGTAAACAGTGAGAAAAATCCCGTATTAATAAGGTCATCCGGGAACAGCCATCACCCTAGCAGAGGAGTAAAACATTCATCGCCACACTTAATTCATTTTATGCAGTTGTTATTATTAATATCACCTGACAACAATCGCATTAATATAACGGCACAATTTTATGATTATCATGCCTGTTATTATTATTCTCATAAAAAATAAAAAAGGTATTAATACGCCATATCGACATGCTCAAATTCACAAAACGCTACGCTCTGCAAATGAGGGGCATGTTACATGTCAGCTTTGCGCGATGCTTTCCAGTTTTAGTTGTGACAGCTTCTTGCCCGCTGGGCTAAGATACGCAACAGAAAAAATCCTTAAACCCATCGCGTCGAAAAATGGATTAAAAAGATTAAGTCTATGACAAATAATGTAAACCTGGATGCCCACACGCCGATGATGCAGCAGTATCTGCGTCTCAAAGCAGAGAACCCGGAGGTTCTGCTGTTCTATCGCATGGGCGACTTCTACGAACTGTTTTATGACGATGCGAAACGCGCATCGCAGCTGATGGACATCTCCCTGACCAAACGCGGTGCTTCTGCCGGTGAGCCGATCCCGATGGCGGGCGTGCCTTATCATGCGGTGGAAGGCTATCTGGCGAAACTGGTGCAGCTCGGTGAATCCGTCGCGATCGCCGAACAGATTGGCGACCCGGCGCTGAGTAAAGGGCCGGTTGAGCGTAAAGTCGTGCGTATTGTCACGCCCGGCACCGTCAGCGATGAAGCGTTGCTGAGCGAGCGCCATGACAACCTGCTGGCGGCTATCTGGCAGGACGGCCGTGGATTTGGGTATGCGACGCTGGATATCAGCTCCGGCCGTTTCCGTGTGGCTCAGCCCGACGATCTGGAAACCATGGCAGCGGAATTGCAGCGTACCAATCCGGCGGAATTGCTGTATCCGGAAAGCTTTGAAGCCATGCAGCTTATCTCTTCCCGTCGCGGATTGCGTCGCCGTCCGATGTGGGAATTTGAGCTGGAAACCGCGAAGCAGCAGCTCAATCTGCAATTTGGTACCCGCGATTTAAGCGGCTTTGGCGTTGAGCAGGCGGCTCAGGCGCTGCGTGCTGCCGGTTGTCTGCTGCAATACGTGAAAGATACCCAGCGCACTGCCCTGCCGCATATCCGTGGTGTCACCATGGAACGCCAGCAGGACGGCATTATTATGGATGCTGCCACCCGCCGTAATCTGGAGCTGACGCAAAATCTGGCCGGTGGCGTCGAAAACACGCTGGCCGCGGTGCTTGATCAGGCGGTGACGCCGATGGGCAGCCGTATGCTCAAACGCTGGATCCACATGCCGAGCCGCGATATCAAACTGCTGACGCATCGCCAGCAGGCGATTGGTGCGTTACAGGATATCACCGCCGATTTACAGCCAGTGCTGCGTCAGGTCGGCGACCTCGAGCGTATTCTGGCACGTCTGGCACTGCGCAGCGCACGTCCGCGTGATCTGGCCCGAATGCGTCATGCCATGCAGCAACTGCCGGAAATCCGCGAGATCTTGCAGGGAACCGAAGCCGCTCATGTGAAAACGCTGGTGGAGCAAACCGGTGACTTTACCGAACTGGTGGAACTGCTCGAACGCGCCGTGATCGAAAGCCCGCCGGTTCTGGTGCGTGACGGTGGCGTAATCGCGCCGGGCTACAACGCTGAGCTGGATGAATGGCGTGCGCTGGCAGACGGCGCGACGGATTTTCTCGATCGTCTGGAGATCCGCGAACGTGAAAAGCTGGGGCTGGATACGCTGAAAGTCGGTTTCAACGGCGTTCACGGTTATTACATTCAGGTCAGCCGCGGTCAGAGCCATCTGGTGCCGATTCATTACGTCCGTCGCCAGACGCTGAAAAATGCCGAGCGCTACATCATTCCTGAGCTGAAAGAATACGAAGACAAAGTACTGACCTCCAAAGGCAAGGCGCTGTCTCTGGAAAAAGCGCTGTATGAAGAGCTGTTCGACCTGCTGATGCCGCATCTGTCTGCGTTGCAGCAAAGCGCCAGCGCGCTGGCCGAGCTGGATGTGCTGAGCAATCTGGCGGAACGTGCTTACACGCTCAATTACGCTTGCCCGACCATGAGTGAAAAGCCGGGTATTAATATTACCGGCGGTCGCCATCCGGTGGTTGAGCAGGTGCTGAGCGAACCCTTTATCTCCAACCCGCTGAACATGTCTCCGGCGCGACGGATGCTGATCATCACCGGTCCTAACATGGGCGGTAAAAGTACCTATATGCGTCAGGCGGCACTGATTGTTCTGATGGCGCATATCGGCAGCTATGTTCCTGCTGAGACTGCCGTCATTGGGCCGGTGGATCGCATCTTCACGCGCGTCGGTGCAGCGGACGATCTGGCTTCCGGCCGTTCGACCTTTATGGTGGAAATGACAGAGACGGCGAATATCCTGCACAACGCGACCGAAAACAGTCTGGTGCTGATGGATGAAATCGGACGCGGGACGTCAACCTACGATGGTCTGTCACTGGCCTGGGCGTGTGCGGAAAACCTCGCCAGTCGTATTAAAGCCATGACGTTGTTCGCCACCCATTATTTCGAGCTGACCACCCTGCCGGAAAAAATGGAAGGCACGGTCAACGTGCATCTGGATGCTATCGAACACGGCGACACCATTGCCTTTATGCACAGCGTGCAGGACGGCGCGGCCAGCAAAAGCTACGGTCTGGCTGTGGCTGCACTGGCCGGTGTTCCGCGTGATGTGATTAAGCGTGCGCGCCAGAAACTGAAAGAGCTGGAAACGTTGTCGAACAACGCCGCTGCCAGCAAAGTTGATGGTCCGCAGCTGGCATTACTGACCGAAGAAGTGTCTCCGGCGGTGGAAGCCCTGGAGGCTCTCGATGCGGATTCATTGTCGCCACGTCAGGCGCTGGAGTGGATCTATCGTCTGAAAGATATGGTGTAAGCGTCTGCTGGCCCGATCAGCGTGCATAAAAAAACGGTGGGGATTAACCCACCGTTTTTATTTTTCGTTATTGCAGATACTGCATGATGCAGTCACTGTCTGACGCGTTGTTTATTCGCGGAACAATGCTTCAATGCTCAGGCCTTGCCCCTGCAGGATTTCACGCAGTCGACGCAAACCTTCTACCTGAATCTGACGAACACGTTCACGTGTCAGGCCAATTTCGCGGCCCACATCTTCCAGCGTTGCCGCTTCATAGCCCAACAGGCCGAAGCGACGCGCCAGTACTTCACGCTGTTTTGCATTCAACTCGAATAACCACTTAACGATACTCTGTTTCATATCGTCGTCTTGTGTGGTGTCTTCCGGGCCGTTGTCTTTTTCATCCGCCAGAATATCTAACAACGCTTTCTCTGAGTCACCACCCAACGGGGTGTCTACAGAAGTGATGCGTTCATTCAGGCGCAACATACGGCTGACGTCATGTACCGGCTTGTCGAGTTGCTCAGCAATCTCTTCAGCGCTCGGTTCATGGTCCAGTTTATGTGCAAGTTCACGTGCAGTACGCAGGTAAACGTTCAGTTCTTTAACGATGTGAATCGGCAGACGAATAGTACGGGTTTGATTCATGATCGCCCGTTCGATTGTCTGACGGATCCACCATGTTGCATAGGTAGAGAAACGGAAACCGCGCTCAGGGTCGAATTTTTCAACCGCACGGATCAGACCCAGGTTACCTTCCTCGATCAAATCCAGCAGTGCCAGACCGCGATTACTGTAGCGGCGGGCAATCTTAACCACCAAACGCAGGTTACTTTCAATCATACGGCGGCGGGAAGGAACATCTCCCCGCAGCGCGCGTCGTGCGAAATAAACTTCCTCTTCTGCGGTAAGCAGAGGGGAATAACCGATTTCACCGAGGTACAGTTGAGTGGCGTCCAGCACTCTCTGGCTTACAGCCTGCGACAACAATTCTTCTTCAGCATCGTTGTCGGCAGTCTCTTCGACTAATGCTTTCTCGTCAAAGGCTTCAGCGCTGTTCTCATCGAAATCTACATCATCATGTAACTCGTTAACTTTCAGCGTATTCTGACTCATAAGCTGCTCCTACCCGTGGTCCCGAGGGCAGAATCAATGCTCTGCCCCGATTTATCGCTGCGGAAGATAACGCAGCGGGTTTACGGATTTCCCCTTGTAACGAATTTCAAAATGCAATCTTACTGAACTGGTTCCGGTGCTACCCATAGTCGCTATTTTTTGTCCCGCCTGCACTTCTTGTTGTTCCCGGACCAGCATTGTATCGTTATGTGCATAGGCGCTCAGGTAATCATCATTGTGTTTAATGATGATCAGATTACCGTAACCGCGAAGAGCATTACCCGCGTAAACCACACGCCCCGAGGCGGTTGCTACGACAGATTGTCCACGCGAACCAGCAATATCGATCCCCTTATTTCCCCCTTCAGAAGCTGAGAAATTATCGATAATTTTCCCGTCAGTCGGCCATTTCCAGGAGGAAACCGGACCGCCATTATTTGTTGTCGTGGCGACGGGAGTGCTGGCTACAGCAACAGGTGTTGTGGTGGTAGTAACTGCACCTGATGAAGGCAACATCTTACCTACATTCTGTTTACCAGAAGAATCAGAATACGTGGTAGTTGGTTGAGATGCAACCACAGAACCTGCAAGCATTCCTCCGGTTGGTACTTTCGGAACACCGCCATTTGTGGCATCTGTCACCACTGGCGCGCTGCTGGTACTGGCCGCAGAAGAGACGTTATTTATCTGGACTGTCTGCCCCACTTCGAGGCTGTATGGCGCAGGAATATTGTTGCGCGCGGCCAGGTCACGGAAGTCATTGCCGGTGATCCACGCAATGTAGAACAGGGTGTCGCCACGCTTCACCTGATAGGTACTGCCGCTGTAACTTCCCTTAGGGATGGAGTTATAGCTGCGGTTGTACACAATGTGTCCGCCAGGCCCCACGGCGGGTGCCATTTGCGGATTGGAATTCAGAGTATTCTGACTACTGTTGCCACTGTTTCCGCCGCCATTAACGCTGCTGATAGGTGCAGATGTCGTTGAATTGTTCGAACATCCCGCCATCCAGGCACTGATAAAAGTACACACTGCAATGCGGCTTAGTGTTTTTATTGGGCTTCCCGTGCTCATATTTCCCCCGTTACGGCAATCTCAGAATATCTCTTTAACCGCGCACACCGCGCCAGCTGGCGCTTTTCGTGTCACCTGACACGGTGCGGGCAGGCAACATGCGCATTCAGGACGTTGCCCGAATGCCGCTGTGCCATAAAAAACTGTAGTGGATGCTATCAACATCGCCAGTACAGCACCATATAACAGTTGTATTTAAATTTTAAGGGGTTAGTCCTGAAGGCACCTGCACAGCGCCGGTTTCAGGCAAGTTCGCCTTTCACCAGCGGAACAAAACGAACGGCTTCGATGTTTTCGGCGACAAACTCATCACCACGACGGGTGACCCGTTGCAGTGTCTGATTTTCTTCGCCCACGGGCAGAATTAAAACGCCGCCATCATCGAGTTGTTGCAGTAAATCTTGAGGTATTTCAGGGGGTGCGGCGGTGACAATAATGGCGTCAAACGGACCGCGCGAAGGCCAGCCCTGCCAGCCGTCACCATGACGGGTGGAGACGTTATGCAAATCGAGTTGCTTGAGGCGTCTTTTCGCCTGCCACTGCAATCCCTTGATGCGCTCGACCGAGAAAACATGCTCCACCAGATGCGCCAGAATCGCGGTCTGATAGCCCGAACCGGTGCCAATTTCCAGCACACGTGAAGACGGCTCAAGGCGCAGCAGCTCAGTCATTCTCGCCACCGTATAGGGCTGAGAAATGGTCTGGCCGGAGCCAATCGGCAACGCAGTGTTTTCGTAGGCTTTATGCTGAAATGCCTCATCGACGAACCGCTCTCGCGGCACGGATTCAATGGCATGCAGCAGCTTTTCATCATGAATGCCCTGCTGGCGCAGCTGTTCCAGCAGGTTGTACATCGGCTTATTCACCATTCGCGCTCACCCCGGCCTTTTCCAACCATGAGACCACGACATCCTGAGCCGCATAGGCAGTTAAATCCACCTGAAGTGGCGTTACTGAAACATAACCTTGCGCGACAGCGGCAAAATCAGTGTCAGGTGCGACATCAAATTTATCGCCCGGCGGACCAATCCAGTACAAGTCCTGACCACGCGGATCCTGCTGACAAAATACCTGCTCAGCCGGATGACGGCTACCGCAACGCGTCACTTTGATCCCTTTAATCTGCGAAAGCGGCAGATCCGGGACGTTAATATTCAGAATTTTGCCAGTACGCAAAGGCTCACGCGCCAGCGCCCTGAGAATACGACAAGTGATGATCGCCGCTGTGTCGTAATGCTGATGACCGTCCAGCGAGACCGCCAGCGCAGGAAAGCCCAGATGACGGCCTTCCATGGCGGCAGCAACGGTGCCGGAGTAAATCACGTCGTCGCCCAGATTCGGTCCGGCGTTAATGCCGGAGACCACGATATCCGGCTTCGGACGCATCAGCGTATTGACGCCAAGATACACACAGTCGGTCGGCGTACCATTAATTACGGCAGTATCGCCGTTAGGGTAAGACTGAATACGCAACGGGCCGTCCAGCGTCAGCGCGTTTGATGCGCCGCTGCGGTTACGGTCAGGGGCCACCAGCTTCACGTCGGCAAACTCACGCAGCGCGGACGCCAGCGCCTGAATGCCCGGAGCCAGTACGCCGTCGTCGTTACTCAGTAATATCCGCATCAGTTTCATCCAGATTCATCAGTTCACGCACCACGCTGGTGGCATAACTGCCGGCCGGTAACCAGAATTTGAGTTCCAGAGTGACGTCATCCCAGCGCTGCCATTGCATCTGCAAAGGTTGCAGCATAATGGCACGACGCGCAGGTTCCACCCGTTCACGTTTGAGCAGTGACAGCAAATCAGTCTGATCGCTGAGACAGGTTTGCTCGAACGCTTCGGCGTCTTCCAGCGTGCCAAGCGGGCCGTCACCGGGTAAAGGTGCCGTTACCAGCAGTTCACCGCTTTCAACACGAGGTTGCAGCGATTCAAACTCTTCGGCTTTCGCCACAAACCAGCTGCCGCGTCCGCTCAGTTGCAGGGCATCGCCAAGCATCGGCTGACGCACGGTGCCATCGGCCAGTCGCTGGCTGGCGACGATATTGAACATCGCGCTGCGGCTGGCGGAAAGATAGAAGCTGCGCTTGGCGCGTTCTTTCGGACGGGCTTCGTTGGTTGCCCAGCGTTTCGCCTGCACCAGATTATTGCCGCCACGACCAAAGCGCTGGGTGCCGAAATAGTTCGGTACGCCCTGTTGGGTGATTTTTTCCAGACGTGCTTCAACATCCGCGATATCGCTTATCTGGCGCAGCACCAGCGTAAACGCATTACCTTTCAGCGTGCCGATACGCATTTTTTTGCGATGACGTGAGGCGCGGACCACTTCGCAGCCTTCGAGGTCAAACTGGCTTAAATCTGGATCAGCCTTGCCCGGCAGATGCAGGCAAAACCATTGTTCGGTGACTGCATGACGGTCTTTCAGACCGGCATAACTGACGTCGCGCGGATGCACTTTGGCAAACCGCGCCAGCTGCTCGGCAACAAATTGGGTGTTGCAGCCATTTTTGCGGATCCGCACCAACAGATGTTCACCTTCTCCGTCCGGCTCAAAGCCCAGATCCTCTTCGACGATAAAGTCTTCCGGATTGGCTTTCAGCTGGCCGGTGGCAACAGGTTCGCCCAGTAACCAGGTGAGACGTGACATATCTATCATGCGGTAATCTTCCACAACATCATTCCTTAATCAGCAGGGCAACGGCTTCGCAGGCGATACCTTCGCCGCGACCGGTGAAGCCCAGCTGTTCAGTGGTAGTGGCTTTTACGTTGACGTCATCCATATGGCACTGCAAATCTTCGGCCAGAAACACGCGCATCTGCGGGATGTGCGGCGCCATTTTCGGTGCCTGTGCAATGATGGTGATATCCAGATTGCCCAGCTTGTAGCCCTTCGCACGGATACGGCGATAAGCTTCACGCAGCAGTTCACGGCTGTCAGCGCCTTTGAATGCCGGATCGGTATCCGGGAACAATTTGCCGATGTCACCCAGCGCAGCAGCACCGAGCAGTGCGTCAGTGGCCGCGTGCAGCGCGACATCGCCGTCAGAATGCGCCAGTAAACCCTGCGGATAAGGGATACGCACACCACCGATCACCAGCGGACCTTCGCCGCCAAACTTATGTACATCAAAACCGTGACCGATACGCATTATGCGTTCTCCTCCTGGGATAAGCGGGTTAAATAGAATTCTGCCAGCGCCAGATCTTCGGGCCGGGTGACTTTAATATTATCGGCCCGTGCCGGGATCAGCATAGGATGAAACCCGCAATATTCCATTGCAGAAGCTTCATCTGTGACCACTGCCCCTTCATTAAGGGCACGGCGCAGGCAGGTTTTCAGTAATTCGAGCGGGAAAAATTGTGGCGTCAGCGCGTGCCAGAGATCCTGACGATCGACAGTATGCGCAATTGCCGCGACACCGGGTTCGCCGCGTTTCATGGTGTCACGCACCGGGGCGGCGAGGATCCCACCGACTTTGCTGGTGGCGGAAATCGCCAGCAAATTACTGAGGTCATCGGGATGCAAACACGGGCGTGCGGCGTCATGCACCAGCACCCAGCCACGGTCACCGGCGACGTCCAGTCCGGCCATAACCGATTCAGCGCGTTCAGCCCCGCCGGCCACCACGCGGATCCGCGGATCACGGGCAATGGGAAGTTCGGCGAACTGCGTGTCGTGCGGGCTTAACGCCACGATAACCTGGCTGACTCTGCCGCTTTGCAGCAAAGCGCGAATGGAATGTTCTATCAGCGTTTTACCGCCAACAGAAAGATATTGCTTGGGGCATTCTGCCTGCATACGGCTGCCAATTCCGGCAGCCGGTAACACGGCAATGACCTCTGGAAGGGAAACTGCGGTATGACTCATGGCTATTGATTCAGGTTGTTTTGCGAAACGGTGCTGCCCGGCGCACGTTTGTTGTCAGGCACCAGACGATAGAAAGTCTCGCCGGGTTTAATCATGCCCAGTTCGTTGCGTGCGCGTTCTTCGATCGCTTCCTGACCGCCGTTTAAATCGTCGATTTCTGCGAAAAGTTGATCATTACGTGATTTCAGTTTGCCGTTATTACCTTGCTGCACCTGAACGTCATCGTTTACACGAACATAATCGTGAATACCATTCTTACCCAGCCACAGCGAATACTGTAGCCAGCCAAGTAAAATCAGTAAAAGCAGTGTTAGTTTGCCCATCCCCGCCCCCTAAAAAAGCCGGACAATCATCCCACAACTTTCCCTCTGACTCCACTGTGGCAGGGTAAATGCCGGTGAGAATCAGACTTACGCACGCAATTACGGGTGAGAATGACACAATGGGTTACATCGTGAAGGGAATTTGCAGGGAAAACCGCCAGGAAAAGTCACCAGCCAGACAGGAAAGAGAAGACTGTCCAGAACATGCCGATAACGCAGACCGCGCTGGCCAGAGAGGCTTTAAACCAGCCACCGCCAAAGAACGTGCTGAACGCAATGCCTATCAGGACGGAAACCGGCATCAGCGCCAGAAAGAACGGCCAGGTGTAGAGCAGGAAAAACAGGGTGTTGGAACCATAAACCAGAAAAGGGATCGCAAACGCCAGCCAGTAGAAGACAAACCCGATGAATCCGCCCTGCATGGAGTAGGAAGGATCTTCGTTGTCTGAGCTGTCGGTTACCGGCACCAGCACGCGTGTCCGGGGGCTGATTTCCCCGGTACGATCTTCGCGGATCCGGCTGACAAGTCTGCTGAGTAAAGCCTGCATAGGTGATCCCTGTATTTCAGTGTAAACCGGCACGCTCTTTGGCGTTTGGCCGGCAACATTCAGGGATTGATAATAGCGCGCTGGCGCATCACATCTAATAATTGAGGGACCAAATGTGTTACCAATTGTTCACCATCAAGATGCACATCCGGGGTCTGTGGCGGCTGATATTCGGAGTCAATACCGGTGAAGTTTTTCAGTTCACCCGCCCGGGCTTTCTTGTACAAACCTTTCGGATCCCGCGCCTCACAGATAGCCAGCGGCGTATCTACAAACACTTCGATAAACTGACCGTCTTCCAGCAAATCACGCACCATGTCACGCTCGGCGCGGTGCGGCGAGATAAACGCAGTCAGCACGACCTGTCCGGCATCCACCATCAGTTTTGCCACTTCACCCACGCGACGGATGTTTTCACGACGGTCATCGTCAGTGAAGCCCAGATCACGGCACAACCCGTGGCGGACGTTATCGCCATCGAGCAGATACGTGCTGACGCCCTGCGCATGCAGCGCCTGCTCCAGCGCGCCAGCGACGGTGGATTTCCCCGAGCCCGAAAGCCCGGTGAACCACAATACGGCACCGCGATGGCCATGCTGTTTCTCGCGATCTGCACGCGTAACCGCGTGCGGATGCCAGACAACATTCTCATCTTTTAACAAAGTGCTGTCTTGTGACGCCATCTTATTTGCCACCCAGCAGGTCGCGCGCGCCCCAGTGCGGGAAGTGACGACGCACCAGACTGTTCAGTTCCAGCTCAAACGCGCTGTATTTATCCGATTCCTGATAAACCTGTTCAACCGCTTCGCGCACCAGACCGGCACCGACGGTGACGTTAGTCAGGCGATCAATAAAGATCATGCCACCGGTGACCGCATTACTCTGGTAGTTATCCAGCACCAGCGGCTCGTCAAAGGCCAGTTCGACCAGGCCGATGCCGTTGAGCGGCAGGTTTTCCACCACACGCTGCGTCAGCGAGTTGATTTCCACCTGATATTCGATGTTTTCCACCCGCGCACGGGCTTTCTTGCCGCCGACTTTGATGTCGTAACTCTGGCCGACACTCAGTGGCTGCTCCGCCATCCACACCACGTCAACTTTGGCGTTCTGCACCGGCTTAACGGTTTCTTGTGCATCCACCAGCGTGTCGCCACGGCTGATATCGCGTTCATCGGCCAGCACCAGCGTAATCGCCTCGCCAGCCCAGGCTTCCTGCAAATCGCCATCGAACGTCACAATGCGCGCCACGGTGGATTCCACACCTGAAGGCAGCACTTTAATTTTCTGACCGACACGCACGGAGCCGGATGCCAGCGTACCGGCATAACCGCGAAAATCGAGGTTCGGACGGTTCACATATTGCACCGGGAAACGCATCGGCTGCTGTTCACGGATGTTGATGATGTTGACCGTTTCCAGCACGTCGAGCAGCGTAGGGCCGGTGTACCAGCTCATGTTCTCGCCTGGTGTGGCGACGTTATCGCCTTCCAGCGCAGAAAGCGGCACAAATTTGATGTCCAGATCGGTCGGCAGTTGCTGAGCGAAATCCAGATAATCCTGTTTAAACTGCTCGTAAACTGTTTCGCTGTAATCCACCAGATCCATTTTGTTGACGGCCACTACCAGATGACGGATCCCGAGCAATGTCGCAATGAAGCTGTGGCGGCGGGTTTGATCCAGCACGCCTTTACGGGCGTCGATCAGTAAGATCGCCAGATCACAGGTCGATGCACCGGTCGCCATATTACGGGTGTACTGCTCATGCCCCGGCGTGTCGGCGATAATAAACTTACGTTTCTCGGTGGAGAAATAACGGTAAGCCACGTCGATAGTAATGCCCTGCTCGCGTTCAGCCTGCAGGCCGTCCACCAGCAAAGCCAGATCCAGTTTCTCGCCCTGCGTGCCGTGGCGCTTGCTGTCGTTGTGCAAAGAAGACAGCTGATCTTCGTAGATCTGACGGGTGTCATGCAGCAGACGTCCGATCAAGGTACTTTTACCGTCATCGACGCTGCCACAAGTCAGAAAGCGCAGCAGGCTTTTGTGTTGCTGAGCGTGCAGGTAAGCTTCGACGCCGCCCTGCTCCGCGATTTGTTGTGCAATTGCGTTATTCATTAGCTGCGGCTCCTCAGAAGTACCCTTGACGCTTTTTCAGTTCCATCGAACCGGCCTGATCACGGTCGATCGCGCGTCCCTGACGTTCACTGGTGGTCGACACCAGCATTTCTTCGATGATCTCCGGCAGCGATTGCGCTTCGGATTCGACGGCACCGGTCAGCGGCCAGCAACCTAATGTGCGGAAACGCACCATTTTCTTCTCGATCACTTCGCCCGGTTGCAGATCAATACGATCGTCATCCACCATCAGCAGCATACCGTCGCGCTCCAGCACCGGACGCGGTGCGGCCAGATACAGCGGAACGATCTCGATGTTTTCCAGATAGATGTACTGCCAGATATCCAGCTCAGTCCAGTTGGAGAGCGGGAACACGCGGATGCTTTCGCCTTTGTTGATCTGGCCGTTGTAGTTGTGCCACAGCTCAGGGCGCTGGTTTTTTGGATCCCAGCGGTGGAAGCGGTCGCGGAAGGAATAAATACGCTCTTTGGCGCGGGATTTTTCTTCGTCACGACGAGCACCGCCGAAAGCCGCATCAAAACCGTGTTTGCTCAGCGCCTGCTTCAGCCCTTCGGTTTTCATGATATCGGTGTGTTTGGCGCTGCCGTGAACGAACGGGTTAATGCCCATCGCCACGCCTTCCGGGTTTTTATGCACAATCAGCTCGAAACCGTAGTTCTTCGCCGTGCGGTCACGGAATTCGTACATTTCACGGAATTTCCAGCCGGTATCCACGTGCAGCAGCGGGAACGGCAAGGTGCCCGGGAAGAAGGCTTTGCGTGCCAGATGCAGCATCACCGAGGAGTCTTTCCCGATGGAATACATCATCACCGGGTTGGCGAATTCAGCAGCCACTTCACGGATGATATGGATACTCTCCGCCTCCAGTTGCCGCAAATGAGTCAGTCGTTTTTCGTCCATAACAGATCCTTTAAGCCAAATTCACAACCGACGGGCGTTGGGTGCCGTCAGTCTCAGGATGATGCCCAAACCAGGCCAGTTGCTGATGAAGCGAAACCACTTCACCAATCACCAGTAACGCCGGTGCCGGCGCCTGTTGAGCCAGATGTTCAAGATTATCGAGTGTTCCGGTCAGCACCTGCTGGTCAGAACGCGTTCCCCGTCCGATAACGGCAACGGGCGTATTCGCTGCGCGACCATGAGCGATCAGTTGCTGGCTGATTTCAGCCGCTTTGAGCGTGCCCATGTAAATCGCCAATGTTTGCTGGCCTTTCGCCAGAGTCTCCCACTGCACGCCGTTGTTTTCCGGGCGGCAATGTCCTGTGACAAATATGACGCTCTGCGCGTGGTCGCGGTGCGTCAGCGGGATCCCGGCGTAAGCCGTTGCACCCGCCGCTGCGGTCACGCCCGGCACCACCTGGAAAGGAATGCCAGCGGCCTGCACCGCCTGTAATTCTTCGCCGCCGCGGCCGAAAATAAACGGGTCACCGCCTTTAAGGCGCACGACTTTTTTACCCTGCAGCGCCAGTTCGACCAGCAGACGGTTAGTTTCTTCCTGCGCGACAGAATGGCTCCCCGCACGTTTACCGACACAAATCTTGTCCGCATCACGACGCACCAGCTCCAGCACTTCTTCGCTGACCAGATAGTCGTAAAGCACCACATCGGCCTGCTGCATCACCTGCAACCCGCGTAAGGTGAGCAATCCTGCATCACCCGGCCCGGCACCGACCAGCGTGACACTGCCGTTATGCGAGATGTCTTCCGCGTTTTCTAACTGTTGTTGCAGCGCCTGTTCAGCTTCTGCGAGCTTTCCCGCAGACGCGAGGCTGGCGAAACGTCCGGCGAACGCATGTTCCCAGAAACGGCGACGCGCGCGCATCGAACTGAACTGCGCTTTCACGTTTTCACGCCAGCGTCCGGCGATATCGGCCATTTGCCCGAGGCTGTTCGGCAGCAACGTTTCCAGCTTTTCACGCAGCATTCTGGCGAGCACCGGCGCTTTACCGCTGGAAGAAATCGCCACGACAATCGGCGAACGGTCGACAATCGAAGGAAAAATGAAAGAGCACTTCGGCTGGTCGTCAACCACGTTAGCCAGCACATGGCGCAGGTTCGCCTGCTCAAACACTTCAGCATTCAGCGCAGCGTCATCAGTGGCGGCAATCACCAGAAACACGTCGTCGAGTTGTTCCGGCAAAAACGCCTGGGCTGACCAGCTGACTTCAGCGGCCTGTCTGCGTTGTTCCAGCTCAGGAGAAAGTGCCTGTGCGACTATCCGTACTTGCGCACCCGCCCGCAGGAGAAGATCGATTTTGCGAGCAGCGACTTCGCCACCACCCACAACCAGCACAGGGCGTTGTTTGAGGTCGGCAAATATTGGTAGATAGTCCACAAAAGCCTTAAATGATTATCAGAATTAATAAACAAACTATACGTGCAGGGAATAATTGATCTGAAATGACGAAAAGGAATGAATAGTTACTAAATGGAATATAGCCCGACAAAAAGAGCGGTTTGGGATAACGGGAAATTGTCTAATCGCCCAGAGAATCGCATACTGTATACCCCAGAAAGACCGCCATACGCGGCCTGTTGTTTGATTGCCTTCCGGTCGTCTTGACCAGTAAATAAGGATTTTTGGCTATGTTTTCTTTTTCACGCATGACGCGGACACTGCTGGCGCTGAGCCTGAGCTGTGCCGGTTTGGGTCATGCGCTGGCGGCTTCCGCCCCGCTTCCGGCAATGGGCTTCATCGCCAGTCAGCAAATCCGCCATATCGCGACCTATTTCCCGGGGCGCATGGCCGGCAGCCCGGCAGAACTTATCGCCGCGGAATACCTGAATCAGCAATTTACCAAATTAGGGTATAAGAGCGATTTACGCGGATTCGATACCCGTTATCTTTACACCAGTAGCGCGGGCAAAAAGGACTGGCGGAACATTCACGCCACGTCAGTGATTGCCGCACGTGCCGGTGAAGTCCCGCAGCAGATCATCGTTATGGCGCATTTCGATACTTATGTGCCGCAAAGCGACAGCGATACCAATCACAATCTCGGCGGTTTGACCTTGCAGGGTGTCGATGACAACGCCTCAGGCGTCGGTGTGATGCTTGAGCTGGCCGAACGCATGCAGGCCATCCCGACGCATTACAGCCTGCGTTTCGTGGCGCTCAGCGCGGAAGAAACCGGCACAAAAGGCGCGGAAGATTTCGTGAACCGGATGAGTGCTGAAGAGAAGAAAAATACCCTGCTGGTGATTAACCTGAGTTCGCTTATCACCGGCGACCGGTTGTATTTCAACAGCGGCACTAACACGTCGGTGGCGGTGGCGAAACTCACCCGCGTGCGGGCGCTGAATATTGCGCGCAGTCTGGGCATTCCGGCAGAAAGTCATGAAGGCGCACATTGCTGCGATGGCATCAAGGCGCTGGATGACGCGCGTCTGCCGCTGCTGAATGTCACCGCGACCAACTTTGCGCTCGGTAAGAAAGACGGCGTGCAACAACGCGCGATCACCAGCCACTTCCCGCTGGGCACCACGCGTTATCAGAGCCAGTTCGACAATCTGCAATATCTGGATAAAGCGCTGCCGGGACGCATTGAAAAACGCTCACGGGATACGGTGAAAGTGTTATTCCCGCTGCTGAAGGATCTGGCGAAACCGGCAAAACATGCCTGATTAAGAGGACAATTTAAGGGATTCTTATCTGGAATCCCTTAAATAATTCGGATTGCAGGAAGGCGGCAAGTAAACGCATCCCCGGGAGCATAGATTACTATGTGACCGGGGTAAGAGCGCGCAGCCAACGCATCTGCAACCCGAAGTATGACGGGGATTTATTCGTGCAGGCCGCACTCGCGTTTAAGCCCAAAGAAGCGCGTGTCTTCTTCTTTCATCCCTTCTTCCCACTTCTTCGTGGTGTGCGTGTCACCGACGGAAAGGTAGCCCTGATCCCACAGCGGGTGATAACTCAGGCCGTTGTCTTGCAGATAGCGGAAGATCTGACGGTTATCCCAGTCGATGATCGGCAGGATTTTAAACACACCGCGTTGCACCGCCAGCACCGGCAGATGCGCACGGCTGCCGGATTGCTCGCGCCGCAGACCGGCGAACCAGGTCTGCACGCCGAGCGTCTGAATCGCACGATTCATCGGCTCGACTTTGTTGATGTGATTGTACTTCTCGATACCCCCGACACCCTGCTCCCACAGTTTGCCGTAGCGCGCTTCCTGCCACGCCGCAGAATGTTCCGCGCGGAATACCTGTAAATTCAGGTTCAGCTGTTCGGTTAACGTATCGATGAACTGGTAGGTTTCCGGGAACAGATAGCCGGTATCGGTCAGGATCACCGGAATGTCCGGTTTCTGCTGAGTGACTAAGTGCAGACAGACCGCCGCCTGGATGCCGAAGCTGGAAGACAGCGCGAATTCGCCGGGCATATTTTCCAGCGCCCATTGCACACGCTCCTGCGCGGACAGTTTTTCCAGGCTGACGTTAATTTCCGCCAGCGCCATAGATTGTCCGGACTTCGGCAGTTCGTTCAGTTCAGCCAGAGTAAGATTCAGCAAACTCATATTGCCTCCAGGCGGTTATCGCGCTTAGTCATAAAAGTCGCGTGCTGGATCCAGCACCGGCTTAATGATCCCGGCGCGGATCACGAAGTCACCAAAGCCTTCACCGGTTTCGCGCTCTTTCGACCAGCGTCCGACCAGTTCGTCAATGATGCTCAGGATCTCAGCATCAGAAATGTTTTCACGGTACATGCGCGGAATACGTGTTCCGGCGCGGTTACCGCCGAGGTGCAGGTTGTAGCGGTTCATCGCTTTACCCACCAGGCCAATTTCAGCCAACAGCGCGCGTCCACAGCCGTTCGGGCAGCCTGTGACACGCAGAACAATGTGTTCATCGCCCACGCCGTGACCGTGCATGATGCCTTCTACTTTGGTCACAAACTCAGGCAGGAAACGTTCCGCTTCCGCCATCGCCAGCGGACAGGTCGGATACGACACACAGGCCATCGAGTTTTTACGCTGCTCGCTGACGCCGTCGTCAATCAGGCCGTGATTACGCGCCAGGGTTTCGATCGCGTCTTTGTCTTTTTCAGCGACACCGGCCACGATCAGGTTCTGGTTAGCAGTAAGCCTGAAGTCGCCTTTATGGATCTTAGCAATTTCTGCCAGTCCGGTTTTCAGCGGTTTGCCCGGATAATCGAGAATACGGCCATTTTCGATAAACAGCGTCAGGTGCCATTGTTTGTCGATGCCCTTTACCCAGCCGATGCGATCGCCGCGACCGGTAAATTCGTAAGGACGAACATCGCCAAACTGAATGCCTGCGCGTTTTTCAACTTCGGCTTTGAATACCGGCACGCCGACGCGTTCCAGCGTGTATTTAGTTTTGGCGTTTTTACGGTTGGTGCGGTTACCCCAGTCACGCTGCGTGGTCACCACCGCTTCGGCAACAGCCAGCGTGTTCTCCAGCGGAATAAAGCCCAGTTCGCTGGCAGTACGCGCATACGTAGTTTTATCACCGTGTGCGATAGAAAGCCCGCCGCCGACCAGCACGTTAAAGCCGACCAGTTTGCCGTTATCGGCAATCGCCACGAAGTTCAGGTCGTTGGCGTGCAGGTCCACATCATTCTGCGGAGGAATAACCACCGTCGTCTTGAATTTACGTGGCAGATAGGTCGCGCCCAGGATCGGTTCTTCGTCGGTGGTTTCGACTTTTTCCTGATCCAGCCAGACTTCGGCGTAAGCGCGGGTGCGCGGCAGCAAGTGTTCGGAGATTTTCTTCGCCCACTGATACGCTTCCTGATGCAGTTCAGACTCCACCGGATTCGAGGTACACAACACGTTACGGTTAACGTCGTTGGCGGTCGCCAGTGCATCCAGACCGAGTTTATTCAGCAACTGATGCACCGGTTTTACGTTCGGTTTCAGAATGCCGTGGAACTGGAAAGTCTGACGGTTAGTAATACGGATACTGCCGTACAGCGTGCTGTCTTCAGCAAATTTATCGATGCCCAGCCACTGCGCTGGCGTCATCACGCCGCCCGGCAAACGGCAACGTAACATCATGGCATGACGCGGTTCCAGCTTCTGCTCAGCGCGTTCCGCACGGATATCACGGTCATCCTGCTGATACATGCCGTGGAAGCGGATCAACAGGAAATTGTCCCCGTTGAAGCCACCGGTCAGACCGTCTTTTAAATCCTCAGTGATAGTCCCGCGCAGGAAATTACTTTCCTTCTTCAGGCGTTCGGCGTCAGCCAGCGGGGCATCGACGATCAACGGGCCCGGACCGGGATTGAGTTCACTCCACAACTTGTTGCTCATAATTTTTTCACTCATAACTTTATGCCCAAAATCATTCGAGTTGCAGGCAGGCGGCAACTGAAGGAATCCCGATGAGCTGACTCAAGTCAGTGATTCGGGTGACTGAAGGAAGCCAACGCCCCTGCAATTAGAAGGATGCAGGGCATTAGTAGACGTCGCGCTGGTAACGGCGATCAAGGCGCAATTCACTGAGATATTCGTCAGCAGTTTCCAGATCCATCACACCGTATTCGGCGATGATTTCCAGTAACGCCTGCTCTACGTCTTTCGCCATACGGTTGGCATCGCCGCAGACATACACGTGCGCACCTTCCTGCAACCACTGCCAGACTTCCGCACCCTGCTCACGCAGTTTGTCCTGTACGTACACTTTTTCTGCCTGATCGCGTGACCATGCCAGAGAGATATGGGTCAGCAGGCCGTCTTTCACGTAACGCTGCCACTCGACCTGATACAGGAAATCATCGGTAAAGTGCGGGTTGCCGAAGAACAGCCAGTTTTTGCCGGTGGCGCCGTCGTTATCACGCTGCTGAATAAAGGCGCGGAATGGCGCAATGCCGGTGCCGGGTCCTATCATAATGACCGGTGTTTCCGGACTGGCCGGCAGGCGGAAGTTGTCGTTATGTTCAATAAAGACTTTCACTTCGCCGTCTTCTTCCAGACGGTCGGCCAGATAGCCGGAAGCACCGCCGGTACGCGCACGCCCGTCGATGTCGTAACGCACCACGCCCACCGTAATGTGTACTTCAGATTCGGTTTCCGCCTGCGAAGAGGCAATCGAATACAGACGCGGCGTCAGCGGACGCAGTAAATCCACCAGTTGCTGGGCATCCAGCTCAGTCGGCGCACGGCGTACCATGTCGGCAAACGGCACGGTCTGCGCGTATTGCTGCAGCGCAGGTTTATCCGCCAGCAGACCGGTCAGATGTTCGTCACGGCAAAGCGCGGCGTATTTCTCGATAATCGGCGTGGTGTTCTGGGTCAGTTCGATGTGATGTTGCAGCGCTTCTGAAAGTGACAGTTTTTTATCGTTCACTTCGACGATTTCATCGCCTTTCAGCCACAGCAGCTCGACGATTTCCTGCACCAGTTGCGGATCGTTTTCAAACCAGATCCCCAGCGCATCGCCCGGCTGGTAACGCAGGCCGGAATCACCGAGTTCGATTTCCAGATGGCGTACATCTTTGTCAGAATCACGGCCGGTAATTTTCTGATTAACAGACAGCGTGGCCGTCAGCGGCGCTTCTTTGGTGTAAGGGCTGCTGTCGACCTGATTGACACTGCCCGCCAGCGTCGGCGCGGGTTGTGCGCCAGCATCAGCCGGAACGCGCTGTTTCAGAACATCGACAATGCGCTTACGCCAGTTTTCAGCGGCTTCTTTATATTCCACATCGGCATCAACGCGATCTAACAGACGTTCTGCGCCGAGCTCACCCAGACGGGTATCAAAGTCTTTACCCGCCTGACAGAAGAATTCGTAGGACGTGTCGCCCAGTGCAAACACCGCAAAAGCGGTGTCTTTCATTTGCGGGGCTTTTTTGGATTGCAGGAATTTATGTAACGCGACCGCTTCTTCAGCCTGTTCGCCTTCGCCCTGCGTGGAGGCCACGATCAGCAGCAGCTTTTCCTGACCAATTTGTTTGAATTTATAGTCACCGGCATTCACCAGGTTGACGTTAATTTTCGCAGCCGTCAGATCATCGCGTAACTGTTCCGCGACACGACGGGCGTTACCGGTTTGTGAAGCAGAAATCAGGGTGACCGACGCAGAAACCTGCACCGGTGCCGGAGCGGCCACTGCGCCCGGTTGCTGATTGACCATTCCCCAGAAATAGCCGGACAACCAGGCCATCTGAGTCGGCGAATAATCACCTATCGCCGATTGAAGGCGGGCCATTTGCTCGGGGGTCAGCGGGAGCAGTGAAATTGGAGGTGCCTGAGTCGTCATCGCGGTACGAATTCCCTTATGCAGAAGCAAGTCATCAATCCGGCCTCCGGCGGCTTATTCTGTGTGAGTTCGCGCGGGAAAGACCTTTTAGAAGATGTAGGTTAACGAGCCGGATAATAACAATTAAAGAAGTGATGGAAATAATAAATAACCAAAATGACTAAGAGGATTTAGAGGTAAGTTCTATCTGAAAAAGTGGTAAGCGAAGATTTTTATCGTACTGAAATCGCTAAAAAAAATATCATCAGTTTGTTTGTTCATCGCCAAGTCGCGGGCGCATAAAGAAAAACCCCGCCGGAGCGGGGTGATGATTTTTTTTTCAGGCAGGCGTTCGCACAGACGTTTTCAGAGATGGAAAGCGTTGTGCTGCTCAAACCAGGCAAACTGCCCTGCGGCAAACACCGACATTTTACTGCCGCTGTGGCCGACATCTGACAAGTCCATAAAGTGCCAGTTAAACGGCGTGTTGTTCTGTTCGGCGCGTTGCTGCGACGTGGTGAAATAGCTTTCGGCGCGCTCCAGACGGTTGGTGCCCTGCGCCATCGCCTGTTTGGATTTACGCAGCAGGCGGTTTTCCGGATCATCATCTTCTGCACCCACGGCAATCAGCACCGGTTTGGCGAAGTAATCATTCAGTTGCTGCTGACTGACCGCGACCGGCGCTTCACGCAGACCGTAAGGCCAGCGCTGATCGGTATCCGGCAATGTCCACCAGCCTGCCGCCGCACAGACCGCCGCTTTGACATTCGGCTCCGGCAACAACGTCAGCATACGATGGACAAACTGGCAGCCCGCGCTGTTGCCAAACAGATAATATTGCTTCTGCTGAGTGATGCCCTGCTTTTGCAGCGAGGTAAACACGTTATCGACAATGCTGAACGCCCACTGAGATTTCGGCAAACGATGATGGGTTTTGCTGTCGGTCAGATTACCCAGGTTATAGCCCGCAGCGCCGGGGAAATCCTGCTCGCTGAAATGCGGCACGACCACGCGTAAATGATACTGATCGGCAACGGTCATCCAGTCATTCCGGTAGGTGGCAGCGTTACGATCAACGCCCGTCATCACCATCACCACCGGCGTCGTTTCATCGGCACCGACCGGCTGATAGGTGAAAACTTCCAGCGGCTTTTTACCGCCCGCCAGAGGAATATGCATCACGCCCGACCCCTGCGGGAAAACCAGAGGGGTTTTGCCTGCCGGCGCTTTGGCAACCGAGGCTTTCGCCGCAGCCGGCGCAGCATCCTGAGCGGGTGCCGTAGTTTCAGCCTGCACGCTGGCAGAGAACAACAGCGCCAGAACAGCGCAACGAAGCACAGTAATCATTCACTATCTCAACAGGTTAGTTTCTACCGGCTCACTGTATGCCAGCAATGCGGGCGGAGTAAAGAGAGTAAAAGTCAGGATTTGGTGAAGAAAAGCGCAGTTAAATCATGGCACGTAAGCCGGTATTCCGGTACTATGCCGCGTTTTTTCGAGCAACGAGACTGCCTCATGACCACCACATTATTTAAAGATTTTCAGTTCGAAGCCGCCCACCATTTACCGCATGTGCCTGCCGGGCATAAATGCGGACGGTTGCATGGCCACTCTTTCACCGTTCGTTTAGAAATCACCGGTGAAGTGGATCCGCATACCGGCTGGGTGATGGATTTCGCCGATCTGAAAGCCGCGTTTAATCCGACTCTGGATCGTCTCGATCACTATAATCTGAACGACATTCCGGGCTTAGAAAACCCGACCAGCGAAGTGCTGGCCGCGTGGATCTGGAACGAGATGAAACCTAAGCTGCCACTGCTCAGCGCCGTGCGCGTCAAAGAAACCTGCACAGCGGGTTGCGTATATAAAGGTTAACTCAGCATATCTCTTATGCGATGTTCAGATACTTATGTGTCTGCATTGAAAGCCGCCAGTTCCTTGCAATGCAGGTCGCAATGCACAGTCTGGTGGCTTCTTCTTTTTGACTGATTGGCTGCAGGGCAATTATCCGCGCTTTGCTGTCAGTCAGCGTTTCCAGCAGGGCATCCAGAGCGTCGATATCACGCTGACGCGCCACCGGATGTTTCACTTCATCAGCACGTTTCAATGCCAGCGGCAGAATGTCGTACCCGCCACGCATATTCACTTTAGGGGAAACGGTCACCCAGGTATTCACCGAGCAACGGACTTCATGCGTGCCGCTGGTTTCAATCTGGCAGCTGAATCCGTTCTTTTCCAGCAATGACGTCAGTTCTGTCAGGTCGTAAATGCACGGCTCGCCGCCGGTGATCACCACGTGACGCGCGGTGTAGCCTTGCTGCGCAATCACCTCGAGCAGTTGTTCGGACGTGGCATTGCCCCAGGCATCACTCTCTTCGGTTTTGACCAGAATGCGCTGCATATCGACTTCCCGATCGGCAATTTTATCCCAGGTGTGTTTGGTATCGCACCAGCTGCAACCCACAGGACAGCCTTGCAGGCGAACGAAAATCGCCGGCACGCCGGTAAAATAGCCTTCCCCTTGCAGGGTTTCGAACATCTCATTAATCGGGTACTGCATCAGTTTCTCAGTCATCTCTAAAAAAATCAGCGCGCATTATCGCAGACAACAGCCGCTGCGCCAAATACAGGCCGCAACGGGAGTGTGTGCAAAAATGTTTATGAGCGCAAAGAGCGGATGGCGTCAGTAAAGCGTTGCGTGATCTGCTGCGGGCGGGTAATTGCCCCGCCGACCACAACAGCATGCGCCCCGAGCGCTAAACATCGCGCCGCCATTTCTGGTGTATCCACGTTTCCCTCGGCAATGACAGGCGTCGTGCACTGCGCCAGCACCTGTCGCAGGAAGGCGAAATCGTCATGCCAGAGTTTGCTGCCCTGCGTTTCCTGAGTATAGCCGTGCAATGTTGTACCGATACAATCAAAGCCTAAAGCCTGTGCGTTTTGTGCTTCTTCTAAGGTCGCGATATCCGCCATCAGCAACAGGGACGGAAACTCTTTACGAATGTGTTGCACCAGCGCCGCAAGTTGCAATTCCCCCGGACGCTGATGGAACGTGGCATCCATCGCGATCATCTCTGGCGCGACGGCCATCAGCTCGCGCACTTCCTTCAGGGTCGCGGTGATATAAACATCGCTTGCCGGATAATCCCGCTTGATGATGCCGATAACCGGCAGCGGAATGGTAGCGCGAATGGCTTTCACATCAGCAACACTGTTCGCGCGGATCCCCGCTGCGCCGCCCTGCAAAGCAGCAAGCGCCATGCGGCTCATAATAAAATCGCTGTGCAGCGGTTCGTCATCCAGCGCCTGACAGGACACGATCAACTGTCCCCTGACGGTCGTTAACATTGACTGGTTCATACTCCCAACATCTCCTCAATTTCATTTTTAATAATCGTCACGTGCGGTCCGTAAATGACCTGAATGCCGTTTCCGCGTATCAGCACGGCACGCGCCCCGCTCGATTTCAGCTTGTTTTCATCGATTCCGGCGGCCTGATAGACGCTGATACGCAAACGCGTTGCACAGCAATCAAGCTCCGCGATATTGGCCGCCCCGCCCAGTGCGTCGATAATGAGTCCGGCGCGATCGGTCACCACGCTATCCTGCTGAACGTCAGCCTCATCACGTCCCGGCGTTTTGAAGTTGAAGCGCCTGATGAGATAACGGAAAGAGAAGTAATAAAGGGCAAACCACGGCACACCGACCAGCGGGACGTACATCCAGTGCGTTTTGCTTTCGCCCTGTAAAACCCCGAACAGGATGAAGTCGATAAAGCCGCCGGAGAAAGTCTGTCCGATGGTGATCTGCAAAATGTGGGCAATCATGAACGCCAGACCGTCGAACACCGCATGCAGGACATACAGCATCGGCGCGACAAACAGGAACGAGAACTCGATGGGTTCGGTGATCCCGGTCAGGAAGGAAGTCAGTGCCGCCGACAGCAACAGCCCGGCGACGCGCTTTTTATTCTCAGGCCGCGCCGTGTGGTACATCGCCAGACACGCGCCCACCAGACCAAACATCATGGTAATGAAGCGCCCGGACATAAACCGTGAAGTGCCGATATAAAACTGCTGCGTATTGGGATCTGCCAGCTGGGCAAAGAAGATCCGCTGCGTGCCTTCCACCAGATTCCCGTTGACCACGTCGGTGCCACCGAGTGCGGTGGTCCAGAAAGGCAGATAAAAAATATGATGCAGGCCGAACGGGCCGAGCATACGCAGCACAAAACCGTAAATGAAGGTGCCGAGGTATCCCGTCGCATCCACCAGCCCGCCCATGCCAAAAATCACTTTCTGGAAATGTGGCCAGATGAAGAACATTACCGCCCCGACGACAATAGCCGCGACGGAGCTGATGATCGGCACAAAACGGGAACCGCCAAAAAAGCCGAGAAACTGCGGTAATTCGATTTTGTTATAGCGCTGATGCAACCACCACGTCACGAGCCCAGTCACCACGCCGCCGAACACGCCGGTTTCCAGCGTCTGGATGCCCAGCGCCATTCCCTGTCCTGCGGCACTGAGATTAGTCGTGGCAAGCTGCCCTTTGAGGATCAGGATGGCGTTGATGGTGGCGTTCATCACCAGATAGCCGAGCAACGCGGACAAGCCCGCAGTTCCTTTATCACTGCGCGCCAGTCCGACGGCGACGCCAACGGCAAACAGCACCGCCAGATTGGCAAAGACGATCGAACCTGCACTGGCCATGACGGTGAATATCGCCTGCAAGACCGGGATATTTAAAAACGGATACGCCGCCAGCGTATTAGGGTTAGAAAGCGCCCCGCCAATTCCCAGCAGCAATCCGGCTGCAGGCAAAATAGCGATGGGCAACATGAATGATTTGCCAAACTTCTGGGCTCTTTCGAACCATGCCCCGCCCCCTGAACCATTAAATATCGACATGAGATGACTCCGCGTTGTGTTGTTGTGATAATTATTTTCACCACACTATATAATTAAAATAATAATTACCATCAAATGCACGGCGTTATCCATACGGAATTCTTCTGGCGTTAACTGCGTCACATCAGCCAAACTAGTCAGGTCAATTATTCTGAGGAGAGCCGAGTGAGTCAGACCAAGGAAACAGGCACGCTGTTACTGCGAATGCGTCAGGGGCTGGAGAATTACAGTCCGACTCTGCATAAACTGGGCAGCTATGTACTCGAGCAGCCACAGCGCGTGCTTTACCTGACCATCACTGAGCTGGCGCGTGAGAGTGATACCAGTGAAGCCAGCGTCACGCGGCTTTGTCGCCAGCTGGGTTGCAAAGGGTTTACCGAATTTAAGATGGGCCTGGCGCTGGAGACGCGGCAAAATCCGTCGTCACCAGCGGCACAAGGAAATGACGACGTTCAGACGCTGATTGAAGACAGCATCACCGCGCTGCGTGATACCGGAAAACTGCTCGACCGTCAGGTGCTGGCGGACGCGGCATCGCACATTCATAACGCGCGCTCCGTTCAGGTGTATGGTGTTGCGGCCAGCGCGATCGTCGCGGACTATCTGGGCTATAAATTGCTGCGTCTGGGCAAAACGTCGCAGTGTTTCGCCGATATGCACCGCGCGGCGATGAATGCCGTGAGTCTGGACGACCGGGATATTGTGGTGGTGATTTCCAGCTCAGGTTCAACGAAAGATGTGCTGCACGCTGCCGCACTGGCGAAGCGTCAGGGCACCACCGTTATCGGCATCAGTAATACGCTGCGCAGTCCGCTTTCCTCGCTGGCCGATATTTTACTGGTGGCTGCCAAACCCGAAGGTCCGCTGACGGCGGGATTACTGACGTCAAAAGTTGGCGGGATGTTACTGGTGGAATTACTGATCAATCAGCTGTTAACGCACTCCCCGGATTATCTGCAGGCCAGCGAACACAGTGCGAGCGCCACGCTTTCTTTATTGCTGTAAGCCGATGACATCCGCATCTTTCCCTGAATTGCGGACATAAAAAAACCCGCCGGAGCGGGTTTTTTAAGAAAGCGTTACGGGGCAGTAATTACTGACCTTTAACTTCTTTCAGACCGTTGAACGGAGCAGGAGTACCCGCAGCCGCCAGCGCTTCTTCGATACGGATCAGCTGGTTGTATTTAGCAACACGATCAGAACGGCTCATAGAACCGGTTTTGATCTGGCCAGCAGCAGTACCTACAGCCAGGTCAGCGATGGTCGCATCTTCAGTTTCGCCTGAACGGTGAGAGATAACGGCAGTGTAGCCAGCGTCTTTCGCCATTTTGATCGCAGCCAGAGTTTCGGTCAGAGAACCGATCTGGTTGAATTTGATCAGGATGGAGTTAACGATGCCTTTGTCGATACCTTCTTTCAGGATTTTGGTGTTGGTAACGAACAGATCGTCACCTACCAGCTGGATTTTGTCGCCCAGAACTTTAGTCTGGTAAGCAAAGCCAGTCCAGTCAGACTCGTCCAGACCGTCTTCGATAGACACGATTGGGTACTGTTTAGTCAGGTCTTCCAGGAAGTGAGTGAACTCTTCAGAAGTGAACGCTTTGTTGCCTTCGCCAGCCAGAACGTATTTGCCATCTTTGTAGAACTCAGATGCCGCACAGTCCATCGCCAGAGTGATGTCTTTACCCAGTTCATAGCCAGCAGCTTTAACCGCTTCAGCGATAACAGCCAGAGCTTCTGCGTTAGAACCCAGGTTTGGCGCGTAGCCACCTTCGTCACCAACAGCAGTACCCATGCCTTTAGATTTCAGAACTTTAGCCAGGGTGTGGAACACTTCAGAACCCATACGGATGGCTTCTTTCAGCGTTTTAGCGCCAACAGGCTGGATCATGAACTCTTGAATATCAACGTTGTTATCAGCGTGTTCGCCGCCGTTGATGATGTTCATCATAGGCAGTGGCATAGAGTATTTGCCTGGGGTGCCGTTCAGTTCTGCGATGTGAGCGTACAGTGGCAGACCTTTAGAAGCAGCAGCCGCTTTAGCAGCAGCCAGGGAAACAGCCAGAATCGCGTTAGCACCGAAGTTAGATTTGTTTTCAGTACCGTCCAGGTCGATCATGATTTTATCGATGTTAGCCTGGTCTTTCGCGTCTTTACCGGTTACAGCCTGAGCAATAGGACCGTTAACCGCAGCAACGGCTTTCAGTACGCCTTTGCCCAGGAAACGGGATTTGTCACCGTCACGCAGTTCCAGCGCTTCGCGGGAACCGGTAGAAGCACCAGATGGCGCAGCAGCCAGACCAACAAAACCACCTTCCAGATGAACTTCAGCTTCTACGGTCGGGTTACCACGGGAGTCGATGATTTCACGGCCGATAACTTTAACGATTTTAGACATTAAGATTTCCTCAGTACAAGTTAACTAAAGCTTCAGACAAGAGATGCGCCAGTGGCGCATCTCTTCCCCGGTATTTTATTTTACCTGACGCTTCTGATACTCACCGGCAGCCTTCACAAAGCCTGCAAACAACGGATGACCATCACGCGGCGTTGACGTAAATTCTGGATGGAACTGGCAAGCCACAAACCACGGATGGTTAGGCAGCTCGATGATTTCCACCAGTTGCTTATCGCCAGAGCGACCGGCTACGCGTAAACCTGCGGCTTCGATTTGTTTGAGCAGCATATTGTTCACTTCGTAACGGTGACGATGGCGTTCAACTATTGTCGGCTCGCCGTACATCTCACGAACCAGGCTACCGTCGTTCAGGTGGCATTGCTGCCCGCCTACACGCATGGTACCGCCTAAATCACTGTCTTCGGAACGTACTTCGACGTTACCTTCTTCATCACGCCATTCGGTGATAAGTGCAACCACCGGGAACTTACAGTCTGGCACAAATTCGGTGGAGTTGGCGTTCTCCATACCCGCAACGTTACGGGCGAACTCAATCAGTGCAACCTGCATACCCAGACAAATGCCCAGATAAGGGATGTTGTTTTCACGTGCATAGCGCGCCGTCGCGACTTTCCCTTCTACACCACGGTAGCCGAAGCCGCCCGGGATAAGGATCGCGTCCAGGCCTTTCAGCACTTCGACACCACGGGTTTCGACATCCTGAGAGTCGATAAGTTTAATGTTCACGGTCAGACGATTTTTCAGGCCGCCGTGTTTGAGCGCTTCAATCACAGATTTATAGGCATCTGGCAGCTCAATGTACTTACCAACCATACCGATGGTGACTTCGCCGCCCGGATTGGCTTCTTCGTAAACAACCTGTTCCCATTCGGACAAGTTAGCTTCCGGCGCGTTGATGCTGAAACGTTTACAAATATAGTCGTCGAGACCCTGAGATTTCAATAGGGCCGGGATTTTATAAATAGAATCAACATCTTTAAGAGAAATAACTGCTTTTTCCGGCACGTTACAGAACAGTGCGATTTTCGCACGTTCGTTGGCTGGCACTGCGCGGTCTGAACGGCAGATCAGCACGTCTGGCTGGATACCGATAGACAGCAGTTCTTTTACAGAGTGCTGGGTCGGTTTGGTTTTCACTTCACCGGCAGCAGCCATGTAAGGCACCAGCGTCAGGTGCATGTACAGCGTGTGCTCGCGGCCCACTTCCACTGCCATCTGACGAATTGCTTCCAGGAACGGCAGGGATTCGATATCACCGACAGTACCGCCAATTTCAACCAGCACGACATCGTGGCCTTCGCCGCCTTCAATGATGCGTTCTTTGATGTTGTTGGTGATGTGCGGGATAACCTGAATAGTTGCACCGAGATAATCGCCACGGCGCTCTTTGCGCAGCACGTCGGAATAAATACGGCCCGTGGTGAAGTTGTTGCGGCGGGTCATCTTGGTGCGGATGAAACGCTCGTAGTGACCCAGATCGAGATCGGTTTCAGCGCCATCTTCGGTAACGAAGACTTCGCCGTGTTGAGTTGGGCTCATCGTACCCGGATCCACGTTGATATACGGGTCCAGTTTCATGATGGTCACGTTGAGGCCACGGGCTTCGAGAATAGCCGCCAGGGAGGCTGCGGCAATGCCTTTACCCAGAGAGGATACGACCCCGCCGGTCACAAAAATATAATTAGTTGTCATGCTGAACCTGAGAGGTTAGGTTTAAAGATGATGGAGTAACCAAGACGGGAAAACAGTATACCGGAACCTTGTGTGCGCCACAAATAAACGTTTTGCTGTCCATCATCGTTTTCCTTAGCGTCAGTTCAGAAGGGTTAACCCTGCCAGCCCTTTTCTTTCATTCTTTCAAAAACAATCAGTTAACTTCAGAAAAGTGCTGAGTTGCTCGCATGAACCACTAAAACATCTTAGATATCAATTTGTTGAACTTTACTGCTCTCAGATCAGCCGGTTAAGCACTGAATGACACTGAGCTTAACCGTTTCAGCAGATCCAGATCTTGTTTCCGATCAAAGTCGGAGAGCTAACTCAGGCTTCCGATTTTTTCACCTGCTGCCAGGCGTCTTCCATCTGCTCAAGTGTAGCTTCTTCCATGTTTAAGCCTTTCCCGCGGATAATCTCTTCAACATACCGGAAACGACGCTCAAACTTGCGGTTGGCGGCCTGTAGCGCATCTTCGGCTTTATGGCCCAAATGACGGGAAAGATTCACCGTCGCGAACAGCAGATCACCGATTTCCTCACCGAGCTTTTCTTCGTCGATAACTGCCTGACGCGCTTCAAACATCACTTCGTCGATTTCTTCATACACTTTGTCGAGCACCGGCCCGAGCGTGGTCCAGTCAAAACCAACATTCGAACAGCGTTTCTGAATTTTGTGCGCTTTCATCAGGGCAGGCAGTGCGGAAGGAATGTCATCCAGCGCCGAATGCAGGGATTTCTCCGCCCGCTCCTGCGCCTTACGCGCTTCCCATTTCACCAGCACATCTTTGCTGCTGGCGTCTTTCGACCACGCCGCTTCAGTGCCAAAAATTTGCGGATGGCGGCGCTCTAATTTGTCTGAAATGGCATTGCAGATGTCGTCAAACTCAAACAGACCCTGCTCGCTGCCCATCTGCGCGTAAAACACCACCTGAAACAGCAGATCACCCAGTTCGTCGCGCACATCGTCGTAATCTTTACGGGCGATGGCGTCCAGCACTTCGTAGGTTTCTTCCAGCGTGTACGGGGCAATGGTGTCAAAAGTTTGCTCTTTATCCCACGGGCAACCGGCTTGCGGATCACGCAGGGTTTTCATAATGGTGAGCAGGCGTTGCAAAGAAGAATCGGTCATGGGATCTGTCCGTTTTAAAATAGAGGAGTCAACAACATAAAAGAAAAGGCCCGACTGGCGGGCCTTATAAGCGTTTGATCAACTGCCGTGAAGTCGCTTGGCTTCAATCACATCCGGCAACTGGTTCAGTTTGGCGATCACGCGTCCCAGCACCTGCGGGTTGTAGATTTCGATATCCATATCGATAGTCGCCAGTTGCTGACGTGTATCGCTGCGGCTGGCAACGCCAAGCACGTTCACTTTTTCGTTAGCCAGAATGGTGGTGATATCACGCAGCAGGCCGCTGCGGTCGTTGGCCACCACACGCACTACCAGCGAATAACCGCTGGAGTAGCTTTCGCCCCACACGGCGTCTACCACGCGTTCCGGCGCATTCGAGCGTAAATCTTCCAGCTGATCACAGTCGGCACGATGGATTGAAATCCCGCGACCCTGAGTGATGTAACCGACGATCTCATCGCCCGGAATCGGCTGGCAGCAACGCGCAATGTGGTGCATCAGATTACCGACGCCTTCGACGACGACGCGACCATTGTCTTTGGTACGGGTCGGTGGCGGCGTGGTTTTCTGCGTCAGCTGGCGCAGCGCTTCTTTATCCAGTTCTTCCGCACTCGGCTTTTTCAACTGAGATTGCAGGAAGTTGACCATCTGATTGATGCGGATATCGCCGTTACCGATGGCCGCCAGCACTTCATCCAGCGAGTTGACGTTGTAGCGTGGCAACAGCAGTTTCTCGGCATCTTTGATGCTGATATCCAGTCTGTCCAGCTCGTCATCGAGGATTTGTTTACCGGCAATAATGTTCTTATCGCGATCCTGTTTACGGAACCAGTTTTGGATTTTCGAACGCCCGCGGCTGGTCGTGACATACCCGAGACTCGGGTTCAGCCAGTCACGGCTTGGGTTCGCGTGCTTCTGGGTGATAATTTCAATCTGATCGCCCATCTGCAACTGGTAGGTAAACGGCACGATACGCCCGCCAATTTTCGCCCCGATACACCGGTGACCGACATCGCTGTGGATGTGGTACGCGAAGTCGAGCGGCGTGGAGCCCATCGGCAGATCGATAACGTCGCCTTTTGGCGTAAACACGTACACGCGGTCGTCAAAGACCTGGCTGCGCACTTCGTCGAGCATTTCGCCCGAATCGGCCATTTCTTCCTGCCACGCGATAAGTTTGCGCAGCCAGGCAATGCGCCCCTCGTAGCCACCGCTGCGGCCACCGGCCACGGCAGTGCCTTCTTTGTATTTCCAGTGCGCGGCGACGCCCAGTTCGGCATCTTCATGCATCTGGCGGGTACGGATCTGCACTTCCAGCGTTTTGCCGCGCGGCCCTAACACCACGGTGTGAATCGACTGATAACCGTTCGGTTTCGGGTTGGCGACGTAATCGTCAAACTCATCCGGCAGATGGCGGAAATGGGTATGCACAATCCCTAAGGCGGCGTAGCAATCCTGCAAACGTTCCACCACGATACGCACGGCGCGCACGTCGAAGAGTTCGTCGAAGGACAGAGATTTTTTCTGCATCTTGCGCCAGATGCTGTAGATATGTTTCGGGCGGCCATAGACATCAACTTTGATGCCCTCTTCCGCCATCGCATTTTTAACCGTCGAGACAAAATCGTCGATGTACTGCTCACGGTCGATACGACGTTCGTGCAGCAGTTTGGCGATGCGTTTGTATTCGTCAGGATGCAGATAACGGAAGCAGAAATCTTCCAGCTCCCATTTCAGCTGGCCGATACCCAGACGGTTGGCCAGCGGTGCGTAGATGTTGGTACATTCTTTCGCCGCCAGAACGCGTTCTTCTTCCGGCGCATCTTTTACTTCGCGCAGGTGCGCGATACGTTCGGCAAGTTTCAGCACCACGCAGCGGAAATCTTCCACCATCGCCAGCAGCATTCGGCGGACGTTGTCCACCTGCTCGGAGGCCATGGAGTCATTTTGCGTGGCTTTCAGCTGGCGGATGGCGTCCATATCGCGCACGCCGTGCACCAGATCGGTGATGCCTTTGCCGAACTGTTGGGTCAGGGTATCTTCATCGATGATGCCGTCATCAACCAGCGGGAACAGCAGCGCCGCGCGCATACTGTCGTTATCCATACTGAGGGTCGAGAGGATTTCAACCATCTCGAGGCCGCGCCACAGCAGCAGCGAGGCGTCAGGATGGCCCTGCGTTTGTTGCTCGCAGTAGCGCCAGGTTTCGGCTAAACGCTCACATGATTGCTGGCTGGACAGTCCTAAACTGTTGATCCAGTCGTCGAGTGCGAACTCGCCAGCTGTGTTCAGATGTGCACTTCTTACCGCAACCATACCCTCTCCCTACGTTTCTGACACAACGCCTGTGTCAGACGGGTTGATAAACAGAGCCATCGATTCAAGGTGCCCGGTGTGCGGAAACATATCCAGCATACGTACCTGAGCCAATCGATAGCCCGCCTCCAACAAAATTTTACTGTCCCGCGCCAATGTTGTGGGGTTGCATGACACATACACCACACGCGCCGGGGCCAGCTTAACGATATGCGCCATCACGCCAGCAGCACCGCCCCGGGCCGGATCCAGCAAGATTTTATTGAAACCTTGCGCCGCCCAGGGTTGTTTACTGACATCATCTTCCAGATTCTCGTGGAAGAAAGAGGCATTTTCCAAGCCATTATTTCGGGCATTATCTTGCCCATTCGCCACCAGTGTAGCAACACCTTCGACGCCGACAACCTGCTTAGCTCTTTTTGCCAGCGGAAGAGTGAAATTCCCCATCCCGCAGAACAAATCCAGCACGCGATCTTCCGGCGTCAGTTCCAGCCATTGCAAAGCCTGTGCCACCATTTGCTGGTTAACCGCGTCATTCACCTGAATAAAATCGCGCGGACCAAATTTCAGATTCAGACCGTCAATCTGATAATAAGGTGTTTCACCGCATAAACGTTCCAGCGTATCGCTGTCAGGCGCCAGGAAAATCGTCAGCTGATGTTGTGCGGCAAAGGTGGTCAGGCGTGCGCGATCGGCTTCACTGAGCGGATCAAGATGGCGCAGTACCAGCAACGGACCGTTATCCGCCAGCACCAGTTCCAGATGCCCGAGACGTTTTGCCGCCGACAACGACGACAGACATTCCTGCACCGGCACCAGCAGTTGCTCCAGTTCAGGACGCAAAACCGGACATTTAGTGATGGCCACCAGATCGTTTGAGCCTTCCTGACGGAAACCCATCACCAGCGGACCATTGGTCGTCCCCGTTTTACGCCCCGGTTTAACGCCGGCGATTTGTAATCCCAGACGCGCGCGACGGCGGTAACCGTATTGCGGACCGGCAATCACCGGCTGAGGATCCGCCTGAACGCCGGTTTCCCGCGAAATCAGGCGCAGCAGTGATGCCGATTTACTGCTCTGTTGCAGCGCCTCACTGGCATGTTGTTGCTGACAACCGCCGCAGACCGAATAGTGCGGACAAACCGGTTTCACACGATCGGCGCTGGTGGTCAGCAAACGTTTCAGCCGCCCTTTGGCGTACTTACTTTTATCTTCTGTTAAAGTGACTTCTGCCTGTTCACCGGGCAGTAAACCACTGACAAACACGGCTTTGCCGTTGTGGCGCGCCACACCCTGCCCGAAAGCATCAAGGTCGGTCGCGGTCACAGTTATCGTTTGCCGGGTCGTCACGCGGCGGTTCGGAGAGTAGAATTGAGCCATTATTGTCGATTACACGCTGGTTTATTAAGCTTAGCTGGAGCTAATTCTCCCACATTGGAACCCCATGACCAAATATAGCCTTCGCGCAAGGATGATGATCCTGATTCTGGCACCGACATTAATGATCGGTTTGCTGCTCAGCACCTTCTTTGTGGTCCATCGCTACAACGAATTGCAGAATCAGCTGACGCAAGCCGGAGCCAGTATTATCGAGCCTCTGGCGGTCGCGAGCGAATATGGCATGACGTTCCGGGAACGCCAACCGGTTCAGCGCCTGATCAGCCGCCTGCACCGCAATCATTCGGATATTGTGCGCAGCATCACCGTGTATGATGGCGACAATAAACTGTTTGCCAGTTCCACAACGCAGCACGACGGCAGTCCGTTGCAGGTCAAACGCGTTGACGATATTCCCCGCGAACTCACCAAGGAACGCTCCGGTGATGTGCTGATTTTACGCACGCCCATTCAGGCTGAAAACCACACGGAAGCCGACGATGATTCTTTCAGCGCGTCACCGAATCATCAGTTAGGTTACATCGCCATTGAGCTGGATTTACGCTCGGTCAAACTGGCGCAATATCAGGAAGCGTTTGTTTCCACTATGTTGCTGCTGTTGTGTCTGGGGATCGCCACCCTGTTCGCCTATCGCCTGATGCGCGATGTCACCGGCCCTATCCGCAATATGGTGAATACCGTTGACCGTATCCGCCGCGGGCAGCTCGACAGCCGCGTGGAAGGCAACATGCCGGGCGAACTGAGCATGTTGAAAAACGGCATTAACTCGATGGCGATGTCGCTGACGGCGTATCACGAAGAAGTGCAGCAGAACATCGATCAGGCGACGTCAGATCTGCGCGAAACCCTCGAGCAGATGGAAATCCAGAACGTCGAGCTGGATCTGGCGAAAAAGCGTGCGCAGGAAGCGGCGCGTATCAAATCAGAATTCCTGGCCAATATGTCCCACGAGCTGCGTACGCCGCTCAACGGCGTGATTGGTTTTACCCGTCAGACGCTGAAAACCCCGCTGTCGCCAACGCAGGCGGATTACCTGCAAACCATTGAACGTTCCGCTAACCATCTGCTGACCATCATTAATGACGTGCTGGATTTCTCAAAACTGGAAGCCGGCAAACTGGTGCTGGAGCATATTCCCTTCTCGCTGCGTGAAATGCTCGATGAAGTGGTGATTTTGCTGGCGCATACCGCCCACGATAAAGGGCTGGAACTGACGCTCAACGTCCACAACAATGTGCCGGAAAACGTGCTGGGCGATCCGATGCGCATGCAGCAAGTGGTAACGAACTTGCTTGGAAATGCGATTAAATTCACCGAAACCGGCAATATTGATATCAACGTGGAACTGCGTTCTCAGAACAATTTGCAGGTTGAACTGGAAGTGCAAATTCACGACACCGGCATCGGGATTTCCGAGCGTCAGCAGTCGCAGTTATTCCAGGCTTTCCGTCAGGCAGACGCCAGCATTTCACGCCGTCACGGCGGCACCGGATTAGGGCTGGTCATCACCCAGCGTCTGGTTAAAGAAATGGGCGGCGATATCAGTTTCTACAGCCAGATCAACCGCGGCTCGACGTTCTGGTTCCACGTCACCCTTGAGCTGAATGAAAACCGCCACATCACGCCGGTTTCCATGAGTCACCTTGAAGGTAAACGTCTGGCGTATGTCGAAGCCAATCCGGCGGCAGCAAAAGCCACGATGGAAATCCTGCAAGCCACGCCGCTGGATGTTACGCACCGCACGACAATTGCAGCGCTTCCGGAAACCCATTACGACATTATGCTGTGCAGTATTCCGGTGAACCCCGATATGACGCTGTCCGATTACGACGGCAAACTGCAAAGAGTGTTCAGCATGACACAGCATCTGTTGCTGGCACTGCCAAGCCAGTTCCAGGTGGATGCCGAAGAGCTGAAACGGCGCGGCGTCGAGGCTTGTCTGATTAAACCGATGTCGAGCATCCGTTTACTGCCGTTATTGCTCAAAGAGCAGCAGGCGTCGGTGCGGGTGATTAACAATGATGAGAACAAAACGTCACGTTTGCCGCTGACCGCAATGGCGGTGGATGATAATCCGGCCAACCTCAAACTGATTGGCGCGCTGCTGGAAGAATTAGTGGAAACCACCGTGCTGTGTCACAGCGGTGAAGAAGCGATTGAAGTCGCGCGTCATACGGACCTCGACATCATTTTGATGGATATTCAGATGCCGGATATCGACGGTATCCGCGCCAGTGAAATCATTCATCAGATGGCGCGCCATGCCAAAACGCCGGTCGTGGCGGTCACGGCGCACTCGCTGAGTGGCGAACGCGAGCAATTGCTGAAGCTGGGCATGGACGATTATCTGTCTAAACCGATTGATGAAAGTATGCTGAAAAACGTGCTGTCACGGCATCAGACTCATCAGGCGCAGCTGGATTCTCCGTTGCAGTCCGGAGAATCCCTCGCGCCGATCAGCACGCTCGACTGGCAACTGGCGCTGAGTCAGTCGGCCAATAAAGTGGCGCTGGCGCAGGATTTACTGCAAATGCTGGTGGAATTCCTGCCACAGGTGGCTGAACGCGTGGAGGCGGTAACGCGGGGCGAACCGGACGACGACATTCTGGCGCTGATCCATAAACTGCATGGCAGTTGCAGTTACAGCGGCGTACCGCGTCTGAAACAGCTGTGTTTCTACATTGAACAACAGCTGCGTCAGGGCGTCAGCGTGGAAACACTGGAACCTGAATGGTTTGAACTGCTTGATGAAATAGACAACGTGAAGCGCGCCGCGCTGGCCTATTTACCTAAGTAGAAAATAATACGGTAAAAGAGTAACGCCCGGCATCGTCCGGGCGTTTTCGTCTCGTCAGAACCAGGTGGTCACCGCACCGGTCACATCCCACTGCTCATTGACCAGCAGCAGCTGCCGCCATTTGTCGAACGTCAGGCACGGATGACTGATATCAAAGACCAGCATGTCACCGACTTTCAGGTCAGCGTTTTCCGGTATCGACATAAACGCATGCTGATCCATCATCGCAAACACTTTCCAGTCTTCCGGCGCAGGCACCACCGTGGTGTATCCCGCCTGCGTGGCGCTGCGCGGACGGAAATGCCCGGCGGCTTTCGGGTATCCGGCGTCATAACCTGCATCACGCTTACCGAAAGCGATAATCGCTCTGCCCGGCTCCGGCAACGATTGCACCGCCGCCCAGACCTGCAACGCGGGCTGTAAACTGCTGTTCATCTCGCGCGCCACCGGATTGCTGGTTTGCATACGCTCAAGCGCCGCCTGATACGCGCCGACGTCGTGTGTCACGTAACAACCGGAACGCAGGATGATATCGAGGGTATAGCGTTTTTCAGCATCAAGATGCGTGTCTTCGCGGGTCAGTTCTTCTGCCACCACATCGAACCAGGCGGAACCGGCACCGGTTAAAATCACCTGCGGTTCGGCAAATTCTCCGGCCTGTGCCAGCACTTGCGTGCGGGTCATAACGTGGCGCAGAAAACCGCGGATCACCGCCTCGTCATTACTGACACCTTCGTAAAGCTCGACACCGACCAGCGCCAGCGACTGCGGCCAGCGTTTCACCGCCGCCAGCACGTCAGCTTCCTGTTCTTCGGTGCGGATGCCCGTCCGGCCGCCCGCAATGCCGTATTCAAACATCACGCGCAGTGTCAGCTGCTGACTGGCAAAGTAATGCCCGAGCGCGTCGGCGTTGTCCGCTGAATCCACAATGCAGGTGAAATCGAAAGACGGGTCTTCACGCATCAGCCCGGCGATCATCGCCATATTGCCTTTGCCGATCAGCTGATTGGCCATAATCACTTTGCGCACGCCATGCGCGAATGCCGCATTAACCTGCGGCGCAGTCGCCAGCGTAATACCCCACGCACCAAACTCCAGCTGCATCTGATACAGCTCAGGGCTCATGGTAGTTTTGCCGTGCGGTGCCAGTTTCAGCTGATAACGCTGGATGAATTCGCGCATCCAGGAAAGATTATGTTCGACTCTCTCTTCGAGCAGCACCGCCACCGGCAGGCTGACGTCTTCACGCAGAATATTCCAGCCTTGCCCGCGGATATCGCCCTTACGCGCACCGGCGCTCAGCGGCCCAAGCCCTTTGGTCAGGGTGTTTACCGGCTGCTGTGAAAAATCAATCTCTGACATACGTGTTTTCTCATTGGCGAATGTCTTTAAAACCTAACGTAAAACCGCCACAAATAAAATACAAAAACCGGCGCAGGCTGGGCCTGAACACCGGTTTTTTATCCTGACTGCTGTGGGTTAAAGTTTTTGCGATAATTTAATGGTCGCGGCAATATTTCGTGCGGATTTACGCAGGTTGTCCGCGGCATTTTTCAGGGCGTCATCGAGTGTACAAATGCTGTAAAGCACACTGAAAACGGCGTCCAGCCCGTGGTCATAAACCACATCCACATCTTTTGTCAGGCTGCCCGCAATCCCAATCACCGGTTTGTTATAACGCTTGGCGACCCGCGCCACACCAATCGGCACTTTACCGTTGATGCTCTGGCTGTCGATACGCCCTTCACCGGTGATCACCAGCGTGGCGTCTTTCACCAGCTCATCCAGCCCCAGCGCATCAGTGACTATCTCAATCCCCTGACGTAATTCCGCATGGCAGAATCCGTAAAGTGCCGCGCCCATACCGCCCGCGGCGCCAGCACCGGGAACGTGCTCAACATCAATGCCCAGATCCTTTTTGATCACTTGCGCATAATGATGCAGATAGCCGTCGAGCTGTTCGATCATCTCCGGTGTCGCGCCTTTTTGCGGACCGAAGATAGCAGACGCCCCGTCTTTTCCGGTCAGCGGATTGGTCACGTCACACGCCACTTCAAAGCGACATTTTTTGATCCGCGGATCCAGATCGCTGATATCAATGTGATGCAGTTTTTCCAGCTCACCGCCGCCCTGACCAATCGGCTTGCCCTCTCTGGTCAGCAGCTTCGCGCCAAGCGCCTGCATCATTCCCGCGCCGCCGTCATTGGTCGCACTGCCGCCAATGCCGATGATGCAGTGTTTCACGCCATGGTCCAGCGCGGAATGGATCAGTTCGCCGGTGCCGTAAGAGGTGGTTTTCAGCGGATTACGTTGCGCAGGCGGAACGCTTTCCAGCCCGCTGGCCGCCGCCATTTCGATGAAAGCGATTTTCTCATCACCTGATAACCCGAAGAACGCCTCGATCGGTTTTCCCAGCGGCCCGGTGACATTCACTTTAACGACGCGGCCTCCGGTGGCGGCCACCATCGCCTCAACCGTGCCTTCGCCTCCATCGGCAACCGGCAGTTTGACGTACTCCGCCTCGGGGAAAATCTCACGAAAACCACTTTCGATGGCTTTTGCCACATCCAAAGCAGACAAACTTTCTTTGTATGAATCCGGTGCGATCACTATTTTCATAAAGTCATTACCTTCATAAACTGCACGCGCCGATGTGGAAAAGCGTCCTGTCAGTTTTGCATCCTGCCTGAAGGGCAACGCGAAACGAGCATTAACTCAGGGTCACGTTGCCGCCGCAGACTAACGGGTAACTTCAACCTTCGCTAAGGTTTCATAATAGCGTGCAATGGCGCTATGGTCAGATTGCCCGTGACCATCCGCTTTCAGTGCCTGCATCATTTCCATGACCAGCGAGGTCAGAGGCAGTTGCGCACCAACGCCGTGTGAGGTGTCCAGTGCGTTAGCTAAATCTTTGATGTGCAAATCAATTCGGAATCCCGGCTTGAAGTTGCGATCCATCACCATCGGCGCTTTTGCTTCCAGCACGGTGCTGCCTGCCAGTCCGCCACGAATAGCCTGGAAAACTAAATCAGGATCCACGCCCGCTTTGGTCGCCAGCACCAGCGCTTCAGACATGGCAGCAATGTTCAGCGCCACAATCACCTGATTCGCCAGTTTGGTGACGTTGCCTGCGCCGATATCACCGGTATGCACCACGGAACCCGCCATGGATTTCATGATTTCATAGCATTTATCGAACACCGCTTTGTCGCCGCCGACCATGACAGACATCGTGCCGTCGATGGCTTTCGGTTCGCCGCCGGAAACCGGCGCATCGAGCATCGCGATTTGCTTAGCAGCCAGCGCTTCACTGATTTCACGGCTCGCCAGCGGAGCGATAGAACTCATGTCGATGAAAATAGTGCCCGGACGTGCGCCTTCAATCAGACCATTTTCGCCCAGCGCCACCTCTTTTACCTGCGGCGAGTTTGGCAGCATGGTGATGATCACATCAGAAACCGCAGCCACGGCTTTTGGGGTATCTGCCGCTGTCGCGCCGAGTTTCACAATTTCACCGACGGTATCCTGATTGCGATCCATCACCACCAGCTCGTAACCTGCTTTCAGCAGGTTTTTGCTCATAGGCTTGCCCATGATGCCTAAACCAATAAAGCCAATTTTCATTCGGGTATCCTCTTTATATTGATGTTTGAGAGCGGATCACTTGGTGAAGCGATCACACAGCGCCTGAGTCCCTGCACGGAAAACGCCTAAATCACTGCCGACCGCCACGAACGTCGCGCCCCATTCCAGATAGCGACGGGCATCTGCTTCAACCGGTGCCAGAATGCCGCTCGGTTTGCCGTGTGCTTTTGCACGCGCAAAGATGTGACGGATAGCGGCCTGCACGTCAGGGTGCCCGGCGTTGCCGAGATGCCCCATGCCTGCGGCCAGATCGCTCGGGCCGACGAAAATCCCGTCGATGCCGTCAACGGCGGCAATCGCATCCAGATTATCGACGCCCTGCTGGCTTTCGATTTGCACCATCACCGCGATGTTGTCGTTGATGCTGGTGAAGTAATCCGGCACGGTGCCAAACATGTTGCTGCGATGCGAAACCGATACGCCACGGATGCCTGCTGGCGGATAACGTGTTGATGCCACCGCCAGTTCTGCTTGCTCCTGCGTTTCCACAAACGGGATCAGGAAATTGTAGAAACCGATATCCAGCAGGCGCTTAATCACCACCGGATCATTAAATTGCGGACGCACCACCGGCGCGCTGCGGCTGCCTTTCAGCGCCATCAGTTGCGGTACAAATGTGGTGACATCATTCGGCGCGTGTTCGCCATCGAGCAACAGCCAGTCAAAACCTGCCACGCCGAGCACTTCGGTGGTGATTGGGCTGCACAGCGCTGACCAGCAACCAATCAGCGTTTTTCCTTGCAGTAAGTCCTGGCGAAAGCGATTTGGAATCATTTGATTACTCATATCTGATATCTGACCTCATCCAGGGGCAGAGCCGGAAAATCCGGCATGCCCGCATCAAAATTTACTGTTTCTTAAGTTCCAGACGTTTGATCTCGCCGACCACCAGCAGATAGCAAAGCATCGCCATCAGTGCTGAACAGCCCACAAAAATTAATGCCATATTGAAAGAGTGCAGCCCTTTTACCATGTAGCCGATCACCAGCGGCGTCACGATGGAGGCTACGTTTCCGAACACGTTGAAGATGCCGCCGCACAGGCCAATGACTTCTTTCGGGGCGGTGTCGGCAATCACCGGCCAGCCCAGCGCACCAAAGCCTTTGCCGAAGAACGCCAGCGCCATCAGGGTGACAACCAGCGCGTTGTTGTCGGTGTAGTTACACAAGATGATGCTGGTGGCTAACAACATGCCCAGCACGATAGGAATTTTACGTGCCACGGTCAGCGAGAAACCGCGTTTAATCAGGAAATCTGAGAACACGCCACCCAGCACACCGCCGGCAAAACCGCACAATGCCGGAATTGCGGCAATCATCCCCACTTTAAGAATAGACATGCCCTTTTCCTGAACCAGATAAATCGGGAACCAGGTCAGGAAGAACCACGTAATACTGTTAATGAAATACTGCCCGAAGAAGATCCCCAGCATCATGCGGCTGCTCAACATCTGACGAACGTAGCTCCATTTCGGACCATTTTTCGCACTGTCGGTTTTCTTGTGGTCGATATCCACCACCGCGCCGCCGTCTTTCAGAAACTCCAGCTCGCTTTTGGAAATATGCGGATGTTCCGGCGGGTTATGAATAAATTTGATCCACACCAGCGTCAGCACAAAACCAATCACACCCATGACGATAAAGACATGTTCCCAGCCCCAGGCGTAGGTCAGCCAGCCGAGTAACGGAGAGAACAGCGCCAGCGAGAAATATTGTGCGGAGTTAAAAATTGCCGACGCGGTGCCGCGCTCGGTGGTCGGGAACCAGGCCGCGACAATGCGGGCGTTCGCCGGGAAGGAAGGCGCTTCGGAGAAACCCAGCATAAAGCGCAGGATAAACAGCGTCATTGCGCCATACGCCAGCGGGAACCAGCCAACAAAGCCTTGCAGTAAGGTGAACAGCGACCAGAAAAACAGGCTGTAGGTATAAACTTTCTTGGAACCGAACTTGTCCAGCAACCATCCGCCGGGCAACTGCATAATCAGATATGCCCAGCCGAATGCCGCAAAGATTTGCCCCATATCCGCAGCATCCAGGCCCAGCTCGCGCGCGACCTCGGTGCCTGCAATGGAAAGCGTTGCACGGTCGGCATAGTTCACCGCCGTGATTAAAAAGATAATCAGCAAAATGTAGTAACGAATATGTGTTCGTACCTTACTTTGCGCGATTGTCCGAGACTGAGATTGAATATTCATGGTGACCTTCGTTGTAATATTGAAAAATTCATTCAGGTAATTCACCGCTGCTCAAATAACGTCCGCCATTCCTCTGCGTTATTTACCCTATAGTTTCTTTATAAGAAGCATTTATACGATCTGGCGAATTAATCCTTTATTAATCCTTGTACGAAATTTACCTGTATTACTTAAAACGTCACCTTCAGAGGGCTAATACAGTATAAAAAAGAGGCCCCGAAATAACACTGTGCATTCGCCCAAGAATATAGCAGATAATTGTGACTATTCTTTTGCATACACACATCGATGTGGGAGGAGAATCACAGATTATCTCGCGCTGATAACCGCTCAAATCAAAGGGTGATATCCATCACATTTATTCTGTCACCTGCCCCACAGAATGATGTTAAACCGGTAAAAAGCTGGTCAGTTGCACAATGAGGTTCGTGGGAGTCTGTCTTATAATGAGCGTCATACCCTGTATTACAGAGCATGTTTTGAGAAACGTCGTTAAGCGTCAACTTCAGAGAATTAACCGGAGCCTTTTGTTCCGGGATGTTTAATAAACGCGGAGACAGTTATGTCACGTAATAAAGATAAAGAACATGCAACCGAAGCACTTTTCATTAAGGTTCATGAAAGCGATAACGTTGCTATTATTGTGAACGATAACGGTTTAAAAGCCGGCACCCGATTTTCTAATGGTCTGGAATTAATTGAGCATATTCCGCAAGGTCATAAAGTTGCCTTAGAACCGATTACCCAGGGTGGCGATATTATTCGTTATGGCGAAGTCATCGGCTATGCGGTGCGTGATATCGCACAGGGCGGCTGGATTGACGAATCCCTGGTAGAGCTGCCGGTCGCGCCGGAGCTTAACAGCCTGCCGCTGGCGACCCGCGTTCCGCCCGCCTTACCGCCGCTTGAAGGCTATACCTTTGAAGGTTACCGCAACGACGACGGCAGCGTAGGCACTAAAAATCTGCTCGGTATAACCACCAGCGTGCATTGTGTGGCGGGCGTGGTGGATTACGTGGTCAAAATCATCGAGCGTGATTTACTGCCGAAATTCCCCAACGTCGATGGCGTCGTAGCGCTGAACCATCTCTACGGTTGCGGCGTGGCAATTAACGCCCCCGCGGCGGTGGTGCCGATCCGCACTATCCACAATCTGGCGCTGAACCCGAACTTTGGCGGCGAAGTGATGGTGGTCGGTCTGGGCTGTGAAAAGCTGCAACCCGAGCGCCTGCTGGAAGGCACGCCGGACGTGCAGGCGATTTCCCTCGACGATACGCATATCGTCCGTTTGCAGGATGAACAGCATGTCGGCTTCCAGTCGATGGTGGACGATATCCTCACCGTTGCACAATTCCATCTCGAGCGCCTGAACCGCCGTCAGCGCGAAACCTGTCCGGCGTCTGATCTGGTCGTGGGCACGCAATGTGGCGGCAGCGATGCTTTCTCCGGCGTGACAGCTAACCCGGCGGTAGGTTACGCCTCGGACCTGCTGGTGCGCTGTGGCGCGACCGTGATGTTCTCAGAAGTGACTGAAGTGCGCGACGCCATCCACTTACTGACGCCGCGCGCTGCGGATGTCGAAGTGGGTAAACGTCTGCTGGAAGAAATGGCCTGGTACGATGATTATCTGTCGATGGGACAAACCGACCGCAGCGCCAACCCGTCTCCGGGTAACAAAAAAGGCGGTCTGGCCAACGTGGTGGAAAAAGCGCTCGGCTCGATTGCAAAATCCGGCACCAGCGCAATTTCAGAAGTATTGTCTCCGGGTCAGCGTCCGACCAAAAAAGGCCTGATCTACGCTGCCACGCCTGCCAGTGATTTTGTCTGCGGAACACAGCAACTGGCATCCGGGATTACCGTGCAGGTCTTTACCACCGGACGCGGTACGCCTTACGGCCTGCTGGCGGTGCCGGTGATTAAAATGGCGACCCGCACCACGCTGGCTAACCGCTGGCACGATCTGATGGACATCAACGCGGGTACTATTGCGACCGGCGACGCGACTATCGAAGATGTGGGCTGGGAACTGTTCCACTTCATTCTCGATATCGCCAGCGGGCGCAAGAAAACCTGGTCAGACACCTGGGGCATCCATAATGCGCTGGCGGTGTTTAACCCGGCGCCGGTGACCTGAGTTTCGGTTTTACAGATAAACGAAAGGCCAGCATCGCTGGCCTTTTTTGTGCGTCTGATCGGGAGGAAAAACTTACTGCGCCGCAGCGGCACCGGTTTGTTCAGCACCAACCAGTCCGACTTTCAGGTAACCGGCTTTACGCAGGTTATCCATCACTTTCATCAGCGTTTCGTAATCCACTGTCTTATCCGCACGGAAGAAAATCGTGCTCTGCTTATTGCCCTGAGTACGTTGATCCAGCATCGAGGTCAGATTATCGCTGTTGACCGGCGTGTCGCCCAGGAACAGCTGTTTGTCTGCTTTCACCGACAGGAAGATCGGTTTCTCAGGACGCGGCTGCTGTTTCGCCGTAGAGGCGGGTAAATCAACCCGCACATCTACGGTCGCCAGCGGTGCGGCCACCATGAAGATGATCAGCAATACCAGCATGACGTCGATGAAAGGCGTGACGTTGATGTCATGCATTTCACCGCTTTCGTCGATATCGTCGTTTAACCGAATAGCCATAATCTGTTCTTACCCTACGCGTAACTGACCTGTCTGACCGCGTGGCGCATCGCCTTTGCTGGCAGCCAGATCCAAATCACGACCCTGCAACAGAATAATCTGCGCCGCCACATCGCCAACCTGATGACGGTAAGAGGTAATGGTGCGGGCGAAAATGTTGTAGATAACCACGGCAGGGATCGCGGCAACCAGACCGACAGCCGTTGCCAGTAAAGCTTCTGCAATGCCCGGCGCTACAACGGCCAGGTTAGTGGTCTGCGTTTGCGCGATACCGATGAAGCTGTTCATGATGCCCCACACAGTACCGAACAGGCCGACGAACGGAGAGATTGCCCCGATAGTCGCCAGAATACCGTTGCCACGGCCCATGTAACGGCCGGCTGCGCTGACGCGACGCTCAAGGCGGAAACCGGTACGTTCTTTGATGCCGTTGTTGTCGGTGGAACCTGCTGACAGCTCGATTTCATTCTGTGCGTCGCGGATCATCTGCGCGCTGATGCTGCTGGCGGCGAAGCTTTCGGCTTGCTCAGCGGCTTCGTCCAGAGTACGGACAGAAGACAGCGCATCAAACTCGCGGCGCATACGGCGTTTGCCAGTGAACACTTCAGCACCTTTGCTGAACAGCAACGCCCAGGTGACGACAGAGGCCAGCAGCAGGCCAATCATGACGGTTTTCACCACCGCATCGGCGTGGTGATACATGCCCATAACAGACAAATCGGTAGGAATGACAGGCGTCGCTTCGGTCGGTGTCGGTTGCATCACCGGTGCTGGCGTTGCATCACTGTTCGCCGGTGCAGGGGTATCCGCCGCTGCCGGTTGAGTTGTTGCAGAATTGACGGCTTGTCCAGCCGGCGTCGCAGGTGCAGCCATCGCGTTGCCACTTAAGCCAGCAACCAACATCAACGACATCAGTAATGAGGTCGCCTCTTTCATCTTATTGCGAGCCGTTTTCACGCGTCGCCTCCAGCCAGAATCAGTGTGTAGAAGGAATGAATAACGCCGAATGATATCAAAGAAAAAGGCCTAATTGATAGTCGTTCTCATTATTATTTACATTGTCGCGCCTGCAGGCTGGCGTGTCATTGACAGACGACAAGGTTTTTCGTGTTTGCACAAGGGATGAACAATTTAATCTGCGTCACACTTTCCAAAAGAATTACGCGGTAAATCAATCATCTGAGCTTCAACATCTAAGTCAAAACAATGTTTTAAATATTAAGTAACACCTTTTTACATTTGTTGCGAGTTTGTGATAATGCTCAAATACCGCACAGTAAAAAATAGGATAAGGTGCTTACTCAGGCGAAGACCGCATACCGGCAATGCTTGTATCCCTATAATTTAAAAGCTTAATTACACATTTTTCATAATGAACAGGCCGGACCTTCCGTTGGCTCTGATCAACACTTGCTCTCATTTATCTTTCCCTTACTGAGTACCCTGGAGACAAACTGATGAAAATGCAAAAAGCACTTCTCAGCCTTTGCCTGAGTTCCGCGACCCTCTTATTTACCGCGGGTGTATCCGCACAAACGCTGAAGGCCGCCGATGTGCATCCGCAAGGCTATCCGAACGTCGTCGCCGTTCAGCACATGGGCGAAAAGCTGCAAAAGCAAACGGACGGACGCCTCGAAATCAAAACGTTCCCGGGCGGTGTTCTGGGGGATGAAAAGCAGGAAATTGAACAGGCACAGCTTGGCGCGCTGGATATTATCCGCGTATCGATGACGCCGGTTGCCTCGATTTTACCGGAGATAAACGTCTTCACCCTGCCCTATATATTCCGCGATGAAGACCACATGCACAAAGTGCTCGACGGTCAGATTGGCAAAGAAATCGGCGACAAAATCACCAGCAACCCGAACTCCCGCCTGGTGTTCCTCGGCTGGATGGACGGCGGCACGCGTAACCTGATCACCAAAGAGCCGGTGGTGAAACCAGAAGATTTGCACGGCATGAAAATCCGCGTACAAGGCAGCCCGATTGCGCTGGCGACGCTGAAAGCCATGGGCGCAAACCCGGTGGCAATGGGCGTCAGTGAAGTGTTCAGCGGCATGCAGACCGGAGTTATCGACGGCACCGAAAACAACCCGCCGACATTTGTCGCCCACAACTATCTGCCGGTGGTAAAAAACTACACCTACAGCCGTCACTTCATCATTCCGGAGCTGTTCCTGTATTCAAAAGTGAAATGGGACAAACTGAAACCGGAAGACCAGCAGTTAATCCTCAAGCTGGCGAAAGAAGCACAGGACGAGCAACGCGAACTGTGGAAAGCCTATAACGAGAAAGCGCTGGCAACGATGAAAGCAGGCGGCGTGAAATTCTATGAGATCGACCCTGCGACTTATGTCAAAGCCACGCAATCCGTGCGCGATGAATTCGGCAAAGACCATCAGGAACTGATGCAGCAAATCGCTGACGTTCAGTAAACCCTGACTCCGGCAGCCTGCGGGCTGCCTCTTTATGATCTTTCGCCGGGGGATTTATGGTCTCGAGTTATCACACCCTGATGGACATTCTTTACCGCTGCGCGATGTGGCTCGCCGGTATTGCGTTACTGCTGATGGTCGCGGTGATCCCGGTTGGGATCTTCGCCCGCTACGTGATGAACAGCGCCCTGTCGTGGCCGGAGCCGATCGCGATTATGTGCATGGTGACGTTCACCTTTATCGGTGCCGCCGTCAGTTACCGCGCCGGTTCGCACATTGTGGTGGCGATGGTCACCGACCGTCTGCCGCCTGCGCTGAAAAAATTCTCCGCCCTGCTGGCTGACCTGATGATGCTGGCGATCAGCGTGTTTATTTTCTGGCACAGCCTGCAATTGTGCAGCGAACTCTGGCAACAGCCGGTGGCGGAATTCCCGCTGCTGACCGCCGGACAAACCTATCTGCCGCTGCCCATAGGTTCTGCGCTGACGCTGTTATTCATCATTGAGCAGATCATTGCCGGCCCGCAGCATCAGCGGCCAGTGGTGATGCTGGGCAATTCTGACGCCTGACCGGAGCCTGTTATGGATGCATTAATCTTGTTGTTAACGCTGGCGGTAATGCTGGCGATTGGCGTGCCGGTCGCTTACGCCGTCGGGCTGAGCGCGCTGGCGGGAGCCTGGTGGATTGACCTGCCGTTTGAAGCGCTGATGATCCAGCTGACCAATGGCGTGAATAAGTTCTCTCTGCTGGCGATCCCGTTCTTTATTCTGGCGGGCGCGATCATGGCCGAAGGAGGGATCGCCCGCAGGCTGGTCAGTTTTGCCTACATCTTTGTCGGGTTTATCCGCGGCGGACTGTCGCTGGTGAATATCGTCGCCTCGACCTTTTTCGGCGCGATTTCCGGGTCCTCGGTAGCAGACACGGCGTCGATCGGCTCGGTGATGATCCCTGAAATGGAGAAGAAAGGTTATCCGCGTGACTTTGCGGCAGCGGTGACCGCCAGCGGCTCGGTGCAGGCTATCCTCACACCACCCAGCCATAACTCGGTGATTTATTCACTGGCGACCGGCGGCACGGTGTCGATTGCCGCGCTGTTCATCGCCGGTATTCTGCCCGGTTTACTGCTCAGCCTGACGCTGATGGTGATGTGCGTGGTGTTTGCGCACAAACGCGGTTATCCAAAAGGTGAACGCGTGCCGTTCCGTCAGGCGCTGAAGATTTTCATCGACACGCTGTGGGGGCTGATGACCGTTGTCATCATCATGGGCGGTATTCTCAGCGGAGTATTTACCGCAACAGAATCTGCGGCGATTGCCTGTCTGTGGTCTTTCTTCGTCACCATGTTTATCTACCGCGATTACAAGTGGAGCGAGCTGCCGAAACTGATGTACCGCACGGTCAAAACCGTCAGCATCGTCATGATTCTGATCGGGTTTGCCGCCAGCTTTGGCGCAGTGATGACCTACATGCAGTTGCCGATGCGCATCACCGAATTCTTCACTTCGATCTCCGACAACAAGTACGTGATCCTCATGTGGATCAACATCATGCTGTTGCTGATCGGTACGCTGATGGACATGGCGCCGATCATTCTGATCCTGACGCCGGTGCTGTTGCCGGTGGTGTTATCACTCGGCATTGATCCGGTGCATTTCGGCATGATCATGCTGGTGAATCTGGGGATCGGGCTGATCACCCCGCCGGTCGGCTCGGTGCTGTTTGTCGCCAGTGCGGTGAGTAAACAGAGCATTGAGAAAGTGGTGAAAGCCATGATGCCGTTCTACTGCGTGCTGTTCGTGGTGCTGATGCTGGTGACCTATATTCCGACCATTTCGCTATTCCTGCCCAAACTCTTCGGCGTCTATACCGGCTGATACCCAAAACTCGTTTCTCCCTTGCCCGTCGTCACGACGGGCTTTTTTTCTGTGAAACGGGCGCGGGCTGCTGAAATTTTCTCATCCACCCGCCAAAAGCCTGATCCCTGAAATTCATCATGTTAAGTTAATGACATATCGGCGGATGCTGGTGCATGCCGTGCAACGTAACAGGGTGAAATACGGATTATGACGTCTAAAAAAATTGAAACCGCGCTGGTCAGCGCCGGACGGGACAAGAAGTTCACGCAAGGCTCCGTGAATGCGGTCATTCAGCGTGCGTCATCTTTGGTCTTTGAAACCGTGGCGGATAAAAAACACGCCACCGCCAACCGTGCTAACGGCGAGCTGTTTTACGGACGCCGCGGCACCCTGACGCATTTCTCGCTGCAACAGGCGATGGTCGAGCTGGAAGGCGGCGCGGGCTGCGCGCTATATCCGTGCGGCGCGGCGGCGGTCAGTAACGCGGTGCTTTCCTTTGTCAGCAGCGGAGACCACATTCTGGTAGCCGGTTCATCTTACGAACCGACGCAGGATTTCTGCGAAAAAGTGCTGAAAAAACTCGGTGTTTCCACCACCTATTTTCCTGCCAATATCGGTGCTGAGTTAGGTTCGCTGATGCAGCCGGATACCAAAGTGGTGTTCCTCGAGTCGCCGGGCTCGATCACCATGGAAGTCCCGGATATCCCGGCGATGGTGAAAGCGGTGCGCGCAGTAAATCCGGACGTTGTCATCATGATCGATAACACCTGGGCGGCGGGCATTCTGTTTAAAGCGCTGGAATTTGATATCGATATTTCGATTCAGGCAGGCACCAAATATATCGTCGGTCATTCTGATGCGATGATTGGCACCGCCGTTTCTAATGAACGTTGCTGGGCGCAGTTACGTGAACATTCCTATCTGATGGGGCAAATGGTCGATGCTGATACCGCGTATGTCGCCAGCCGCGGGCTGCGCACCATGGGCGTGCGGCTGAAACAGCATGCAGAAAGCAGTATCCGCATCGCACAGTGGCTGGCGGAGCGTCCGGAAGTGGCAGTGGTCAATCATCCGGCATTGCCCGGCAGCAAAGGCCATGAATTCTGGAAGCGGGATTTCACCGGCAGCTGCGGCCTGTTCTCTTTTGTGCTGAAACAGCGCCTGAGCAAACAACAGCTTTCTGACTATCTCGACCACTTCGAGCATTTCAGCATGGCGTATTCGTGGGGTGGCTTTGAATCGCTGGTTCTGGCCAATCAGCCGGAAGAAATTCAGGCTATCCGCCCGGCGGAAACCGTCGACTTTACCGGCACGCTGGTTAGATTACATATCGGGCTGGAAAACTGTGACGATCTGATTGCCGATCTTTCAACGGCTTTTGAACGGATAACGACTTCCTGAGCCACAGAGATTGCGACATAACGCGCAGATCGGTAAGGTAAGTGGCGGATATTCATTCGCAAAATGATAATAATCTGTAAGCTCTTTAGAGCTCCGGGCGACTGATGCCGGAGCCTTCTGTCTTTTTTACAGTGTCCTCAGATCAACATATCCAACATCGATCCGCGTTACACTGGCAGGCGACAGTTTTTAATGAACAGAAACAGGACAGAATATGGCAGTGCTTTGCGACATTTTTCATGCGCTCTGGCAGCATGATTTCAGTATGCTCGCCGACCCGAATCTTCTCTGGGTCATTTATGCCGTCCTGTTTGCCACGCTGTTTCTGGAAAACGGCTTATTACCTGCCTCTTTCCTGCCCGGTGACAGCCTGCTGCTGCTGACCGGCGCGCTGATTGCTAAAGGCGTCATGAGCTTCGTTCCTACCCTGATTATTCTGGTGACGGCCGCGAGCCTCGGCTGCTGGCTGAGTTATATTCAGGGACGCTGGCTGGGTCACACCAAACTGGTCAAAGGCTGGCTGTTACAGCTTCCGGCGCATTATCACCAGCGAGCGCATCAGATGTTTATTCAGCACGGGCTGATGGCGCTGCTTGTCGGGCGTTTTCTGGCTTTCGTGCGGACACTGTTACCGACAATGGCTGGGATTTCCGGCCTCAACAATGCCCGTTTCCAGTTCTTTAACTGGCTGAGTGCCATATTGTGGGTGGGTGTGGTGATTTCTCTGGGCTTCGCACTGAGCCACATTCCGATTGTTAAACGCCATGAAGATCAGGTCATGGCGGGACTGATGATTTTACCGGTTCTGTTGCTGGTCGTCGGTCTGGCTGGCGCGGTGCTGGTTATCTGGAAAAAACGGAAATGCCGTTTCTGAGCCCTTTCTGAAACCTTTCGCAACAGACCGGTTCAGGCCTTAAATGCCACGTCCGTTAACGCCAGCACACCGGAACTCCCTTCGCGCAGACGCGCCATCTCATCACTCGGCGTGACGCCAAAATAGCGTTTGAACTCCCGGCTGAACTGGGACGCGCTTTCATACCCCACCTGTAATGCCGCCACGCTGGCTTTCACGCCATCATAAATCATCAAGGTACGCGCACGGTGCAGGCGATAGGTTTTCAGATACTGCAGCGGCGACGTGCTGGTTACGGCTTTGAAGTTATGGTGAAACGCCGAAATACTCATGTTCACTTCACTGGCCAGCGTTTCCACGCTGAGATTGTCGGCGTACTGCGCCTCAATACGGCGTAAGGATTTGGCAATCTGGCTGAAATGGGTATGACGATTAACCAGCGCCTGGAGCGCGCCGCCGTTCTCACTGGTCAGAATAAAGAACAGGATTTCGCGTATAATTTTAGGCCCCAGAATGCGGGCGTGCAGTGGCTTATCCATCACATCCAGCAGGCGTTCGGTCGCACAAAGAATATCGCCATCCAGCACGCCGGAGTTGATGCCTGTTGACGATTCTTTCTGACGCGCCATGCTTTCGTCGCCCATATCCATCAGCAGATCCTGCAACATCAGGTTATCAATGCTGATCTGAATACCGGCCAGCGGCTCTTCGGGGCTGCTGAAGGTTTCACATTCGAAAGGCAGCGGAACGGTCAGCATCAGATAATTGTGCGGATCGTAAGAGAAGGTTTTCTTGCCCAGATAACCGACTTTTCGCCCCTGAAAAAGGATCACAATGCCGGGATTGTACAAAACCGGCTGACGCGGATGGTAACGTGTGGTGTACATCAGCGTCACCTGCGGAACCGCCGACGGCACGAGATTTTTATCACCACTGAGCCGGGCGACTCTTGCCGCCATGCGGGCGCACAGGCTGTTCACGTTTTCCATTATTTCGCTCCACATATTCACTAAACTGGCACTGATTCTGCCATAACCTCCTGCGTTCCTACAGAGACAAGCAGAAACAGGCAAGACTCTGGCAGAAATGGGCATCATGCTGCTGCCCATTTTCTCTTACAGTTAATGTCGCCTTCCGCAGGGGGACACACCTGCATAAATGCGATGAACTGCTAGTCTGTATGGACGTACTTTTCATTCGCTGATCGTGAGCGACCTTCGGTCACCGATTCTTTTTTTCTGATAAATCCTTATTTCAATTCATTATTCGTCTAACCGAGAGTTCGGAGGATTGTATGTCTGCACCTGTTGCTGCTGAAAATACCTTTAACGCCTGGGCCGCTGCCGGCCCGAACCAGCCACTCGAAGCGTTTGCTTTCGACGCCGGCCCGATTGGCGACGAAGAAATTGAAGTCGCCATTGATTATTGCGGCGTTTGCCATTCGGATCTGTCGATGCTTAATAATGACTGGGGCATCACGCAGTATCCGTTTGTTCCTGGCCATGAAGTGGTCGGCAAAATCGTCAAAATTGGTAATCATGCGCAGAACAAAGGGCTAAAAGTCGGCCAGATTGTCGGCGTGGGCTGGAACCGTGGCAGCTGTATGCACTGTCACCCTTGTATGTCCGGCGATCAGCACCTTTGTCATGACGTGGAAGCCACCATCATCGGCCATCACGGCGGTTTCGCGGACAAGATCCGCAGCCACTGGGCGTGGGCTATTCCGCTGCCGGAAGGCGTGGATATCACCAGCGCCGGTCCGTTGTTCTGTGGCGGCATTACCGTCTTTAACCCGCTGTTGCAGTTTGGCGTGCTGCCGACCCACCGCGTTGGCGTGATCGGCATCGGCGGTTTAGGCCACATGGCGCTGCGCTTCCTGAATGCATGGGGCTGCGAAGTCACTGCGTTTACGTCATCGCTGGCGAAACGTGACGAAGCGGTTTCACTCGGTGCGCACCGCGTTATTGCTACCCGTGACAGTGATGAACTGAAGAAAATCGCCGGTCAGCTGGACTTCATTATGGTCACCGCCAATGCCTCGCTGGACTGGGACGCCATTATTGGCGCGCTGGCACCGAAAGGCCGTCTGCACTTTGTCGGCGTGGTGCCGGAAGCGGTACCGCTGCATGTGATGGCGCTGATCAGCAAACAGGCTGAGGTTTCCGGTTCACCCACCGGCTCCCCTTCCCGTCTGGCTGACATGCTGGCGTTCTGCGCCCGTCATGACATCACGCCGCAGGTTGAGCACTTCCCGCTGAGCAAAATCAATGATGCCGTGGAGCATCTGCATGAAGGGAAAGCGCGCTATCGCGTGGTGCTGGATATGAACGCCTAGGCATCTTCCGTGTCTGAATATACGTAGCCTGCTCAGCAAGATGCCGTTTCGTTTACTAGACTTAACGTCAATCCCTACACGGTGCCCGTCCTCTGCGGCGGGTACTCTGCCCTGAAAGGAGAAACTCATGGCAACGCAACCCATCATCAAACTTCACGATGGCAATCTGATGCCTCAGTTAGGACTTGGCGTATGGAAAGCCAGTAATCAGGAAGCCACCAGCGCGGTGAAAACGGCGATCGAAACCGGTTATCGTCATATTGATACCGCCGCCATCTACAAAAATGAGGAAGGCGTCGGCGAAGCAATTGCCGCCAATCTGGTGCCTCGCGAAGAGCTGTTTATCACCACCAAACTGTGGAATGACGATCAGCTGAACGCACCACAGGCGCTGGAAACCAGCCTTAAAAAGCTGAAAACTGATTATGTCGATTTATACCTGATCCACTGGCCGCAACCGGCTCAGGGGCATTACGTCGATGCCTGGAAAGCGCTGCTGAAACTGAAAGAACAAGGTCTGGCGAAAAGCATCGGCGTGTGTAATTTCCCGCTGCAACATTTGCAGAAGCTGAAAGATGAAACCGGCATTTTCCCTGTCGTGAATCAGATTGAGCTTCACCCGCTGATGCAACAGCGCCAGCTGCATGCCTGGAACGCCACACACACCATCGCCACCGAATCCTGGAGCCCGCTGGCACAGGGCGGCGAAGGCGTGTTTGATCAGCCGCTGATCCAGAAACTGGCGGAAAAATACGACAAGACGCCTGCGCAGATTGTTATCCGCTGGCACTTAGATAACGGGCTGATTGTTATCCCGAAATCGGTAACACCAAAACGCATCCGCGAAAACTTCGACGTGTTTGATTTCAAACTGGAGAAGGAAGAACTGGCGGAAGTCACCAAGCTGGATAAAGAGCAGCGTCTGGGGCCGGATCCGGAAAAAGATCTGTAAGCCGTTTCAGAGTGCAGAAAAACAAAAACCCGCCGAGGCGGGTTTTTTATTGCGCGAATGACGCTTACATCGAAGGCTGTACCAGCATATTGGCCGCTGAGCCGCGGTCGGCCAGTTCCAGCGCGCCACTGCGGTAGACGAACGGGAAGTGCTCATAAGAAGGCTGATTGAAATACACCAGCAGTTCGACATCGCCATCGACCCAAACGGTATCTTTGAATCCGGCATCTTCCACCAGCGGCGCGGCGCCATTAACGCTTTTCACCAGGAAGGACACCCCTTCAACATGGAACGTCTGCGGTAAATCCGCATGCACCGTCCAGCGTTCCCACGTGCCTTGCTGCGCAGTCAGATCAATACGGTTGATATCCCACAGCGCGCCGTTGATCCCCGGTTCACTGTCGCCTAAGCGCAGGTCACGGGTACGGACGACATTGCCGGTCAGGATCTGATCGGCCAGCAAACGCATCGGCAGATTATCCGTCACCAGCGGCAGCAGGCCGGTCGGTTTCAGGGTCAGCACAATGGTAGAAACCAGAATGCTTGAAGGTTCGAACAGGCCGCGCAGTCTGTCCATCACGCCTGCGGCTTCACCGGCAGTAATCGACACTTCTTCGCCCTGTGACATATCCACCAGCACTTCGCGGCGCTCGCCCGGCCCGAGAGAAAGACGTTTTACCGTCATTGGCGCAGGCAGGAAACCGAGATCGGAACCGACAACGTGGAACGCGCGGTTATCGGTCATGCTCAGTTCATAACGGCGCGCATTCGAGGCATTGAGTAAACGCAGACGCACCCAGCCACGTGAAACTTCTACGAACGGGCTTTGCACACCGTTCACCAGCATGGTATCGCCAAAGAATCCTCCGGAAGCCGGTGTGTCGTATTGCGGCACGCCGAACCCGTCCAGACGCTTGTCCTGAATGATGATCGGGAAATCATCCACGCCGTAATGGTTCGGTAACGGCAGATTTTTGCTGACTTCGTCCTCGACAATCCACATCCCCGCTAAACCGTTATAAACGTGCGGTGCCATGCGGTTCGGGGTATTGGCGTGATACCAGCAGGTCGCCGCCGCCTGACGAATAGGCAATACCGGGGACCAGTCAACGCCCGGCTGCATCAGACGCGCGGCGCCACCGGTTAAGGTGCCCGGTTCAAGCAGACCGCTGACGGTCATAGAAACAGCTTCTGCCAGACGGTTGCTGTAAATCAGTTTTACGTCATCACCGCTGTGTACTTTGACCGTCGGGCCAAGGTACATGCCATTGATGCCCCAGACCGGCGCTTTTGCGCCACCCAGGAATGACCAGTGAGCAGCCTGCAAAGTCAGAAACAGGGGTTGTCCGCGACGCGATTCGAGCAACGGCGGAACGGGCAATACAGGTTGCGAACCACTCGCTTCTGCTTTTAATGGCAGAGCACCTGCGGCAAGAGCCACGCCGGAGGCTTGCAGGAACGAGCGACGACTGAGTGACATATCTTCTCCATGAAAACAAGATCAGGAACTGTGTAGAATCCGCCGCCATCAATGGCAGCGGGAAAAATGGCATCAACTGAATTTTATTTTTTTGCGGCGGCTTCGCGCTGGGCGACTTCGGCATCCAGCTCGGCAATTTTGTCCGCCATGATCTGACGACAGTGCTCGGACAATTCACGCAGGCGCTCTTTGGTATAACCGCTGGTGTCGATTGGCGGCAGCATTTCAACAATCACCAGGCCGTTTGACCAGCGATTTAACTTCACCTTGTTACTGGTGTTCGATACGCAGATCGGCACAATCGGCACACCGGCAGCAATGGCAGCATGGAAAGCGCCGGTTTTGAATGGCATCAGGCCACGGCCACGGCTGCGGGTCCCTTCCGGGAACATCCAGATCGACAGATTCTTTTTCTTAATCTGGGTCACGACCTGAGAAATGGTACCGTGCGCTTTGGCGCGATTATCACGGTCAATCAGCAGGTTGCCCGTCAGCCAGTAAAGCTGACCAAAGAACGGGATCCAGGCCAGGCTTTTCTTGCCGACGGTCACCGTTCCTGGCATGACGACGGACGAAGCCGTCACCATGTCATAATTGTTCTGATGGTTGGCAATATAAATACAGTTGCCGTTATTCACTGCTTCTGCAGGAATACGTTGTTCTACACGAAGGCCAAATACGGGTGCCAGACGACCAAACAGCTTACCGAAAGTCGACACATGTTTCGGGTTCCGCGGACTGAAAAGACAATAAATACAACCAAAAACAGAGACCAGAATCGAGTAAACCACCACGATAATCAGACGCAAAATAAATAACATAACATCCTCTTAAAACTACAGCCGAAGCCGGTAAGAAACCTGTGCAGTTTCGCTCCCTGTGAGGTGAACTATTCTCAAGCCTCATTCAGCAGGGCACAACGGTTTTATTGATACAAATGTAAAATCTTTGCACTGCACAACAGTCTCAGGCCGCTGCAACCCTCTCAAACGATTTCAGGGCACAAATGTGCCCTGTCGGTTAAGAAGTTACAGCCATTTTATTCTTCGCTGTCACCACCACCGGTGCGCACAGGCGCATCGACTTCAACCCGATCGATACGTTGCAGTCCGCGTGGCAGCAGGGTTCCCTTGCGGCCACGTTCAGCACGGAATTTTTGCAAATCTTCCGGACGCAGAACCAGCTTACGTTTACCCACATGCAGGGTAACTGATGTTTGCGGTGGCAACACCAGCAGCCATTGTAGTTTATCTTCACCACTTGCTGCCTGCGCAGAAGGGATTGAAACAATTTTGTTACCTTTGCCTTTCGACAACTGCGGTAAATCAGCCACCGGGAACATCAGCATCCGGCCCGCGGCTGTGATCGACAGCAACATATCATCAGCGCCATGAAGCTCCATTGGCGGGAACGCTTTCGCATTTTCCGGCAAGGTGATCATCGCTTTACCGGCACGGTTGCGCGCCACTAAATCATTGAAGGTACAAACGAAACCGTAACCGGCATCGGAAGCCATCAGTAACTTCTGATCGTCAGCAGCCATCAGCACGTGTTCAATGGTCGCGCCCGGCGGTGGCGTCAGTTTACCGGTCAGTGGCTCACCCTGACCGCGCGCCGATGGCAACGTGGTCGGATCCAGCGCGTAACTGCGCCCGGTGGAATCCATAAACACCACCGGCTGATTGCTCTTGCCTTTCGCTGCAGCACGGAAACTGTCTCCCGCTTTGTAGCTCAGGCCGGAAGCATCAATGTCATGACCTTTAGCACTGCGCACCCAGCCTGATTCGGACAACACAATCGTGACAGGCTCAGACGGGATGAAATCGTGCTCGCTCATCGCCTTAGCTTCTTCGCGTTCAGTGATCGGCGAACGACGATCGTCACCAAAGGCTTCGGCGTCAGCCTGAATTTCTTTGCGGATCAGTGTGCTGAGTTTGCGTTCAGAGGCCAGCAGCGCCTGCAGCTGATCGCGCTCTTTCGCCAGTTCATCCTGCTCACCACGGATCTTGGTTTCTTCGAGTTTCGCCAAATGACGTAATTTCAACTCGAGAATCGCTTCTGCCTGAGTATCTGACAGCTCAAAACGTTGCATCAGCACCGGTTTTGGCTCGTCTTCGCTACGGATGATGTGAATGACTTCATCTATATTCAGGAACGCCGTCAGCAAACCTTCGAGGATATGCAGGCGTTTCAGCACTTTATCGAGGCGGTAGTTCAGGCGACGGCGTACGGTATCGCGACGATAAACCAGCCATTCGGTCAGAATTTCCAGCAGCCCTTTCACCTGCGGACGGTGATCGAGGCCGATCATATTCATGTTGATGCGGTAGCTGCGTTCCAGGTCCGTGGTCGCGAACAGATGATTCATCACCTGATCCAGGTCGATACGGTTAGAGCGCGGAACCACTACCAGACGCGTCGGGTTCTCGTGATCGGATTCGTCACGCAGATCTTCGACCATCGGCAGCTTTTTGGCACGCATCTGGTTGGCAATTTGCTCCAGCACTTTCGCACCGGACACCTGATGAGGTAACGCGGTAATCACCGCGCTGCCATCTTCTTTGTGCCAGACCGCACGCATACGCACCGAGCCTTTGCCCGATTCGTACATTTTGCGGATTTCATTGCGTGGCGTAATGATTTCGGCTTCGGTCGGGAAATCTGGCCCCTGAACGAATTCCAGCAAATCTTCCAGCGAGCTGTTCGGTTTTTCCAGCAACGCGACCGCAGCGGCAGCCACTTCACGGATGTTATGCGGCGGAATATCCGTCGCCATCCCGACCGCAATGCCGGTGGTGCCATTGAGCAGAATATTCGGCAGACGCGCAGGCAGCATTTTCGGCTCCTGCATGGTGCCGTCAAAGTTCGGCACGTAATCGACCGTCCCCTGCCCTAATTCACGTAACAGAACGTCGGCATATTTCGACAGACGCGATTCGGTATAACGCATCGCAGCAAATGATTTCGGATCATCCGGCGCACCCCAGTTCCCTTGCCCGTCAACCAGCGGATAACGGTAAGAGAAAGGCTGCGCCATCAGCACCATCGCTTCATAACAGGCGCTGTCGCCGTGCGGATGGTATTTACCCAGCACGTCACCGACGGTACGCGCGGATTTTTTGAATTTGGCGTTATTACTCAGGCCCAGCTCGGACATCGCATAAATAATACGACGCTGTACCGGCTTGAGCCCGTCACCGATAAACGGCAGCGCGCGGTCCATGATGACGTACATGGAATAGTTGAGATAGGCGTTCTCAGTAAACGTGTGCAGGGCTAAACGCTCTGTTCCGTCATGAGTCATTTCGCTCATTGATGTTTAATCCTCAGACCCGTGGCGTTATCGTTTTGGAAATTAAGGAAGCTTGCACCCGCTGGCGCATAGTAAGGCGGCTTACACGAGGCAATGATGTTCGCGATAGTACATCATCTGCCGTATGGCTGTCACAGTTGCTGTGTTTATGCCTTCTTTTTAAACAGTTATTCCGCAATAAAATGGCTAAATTGCCGTGCTGTTTCTTCCATTATTGCATCTGAGTCAATAGTCTTGTGCGCAATATCACATTTTTCTGCGGGGCAGAGTTAAGTACACTACGTGATAACAGCCTGACCACCAGAATTCTATTTAAGGGAACTCCATGAGCAATATCCTGATTATCAATGCCGGCAAAACATTTGCCCATTCCAAAGGCGCACTGAACAACAGCCTGACTGAAGTCGCCACCAGCTTCCTGCGCGACAAAGGCCACGACGTGCGTGTGACCGTGCTGGAAGACGGTTATGACGTGCAAACCGAAATCGAAAGCTATCTGTGGGCAGATGCCATTATTTATCAGCAGCCGGGCTGGTGGATGGGGATGCCATGGCCCCTGAAAAAATACATCGATGAAGTGTTCACTGAAGGCCACGGCAAACTGTACGCCAGCGATGGACGTACCCGTTCTGATGAATCGAAAAAATACGGTTCCGGTGGCCTGCTGCATGGCAAGTGCTACATGCTGTCAGTAACCTGGAACGCACCTCTGGAAGCGTTCGAAGATAAAGAACAGTTCTTCCACGGCGTTGGCGTTGACGGCGTTTATCTGGCACAACACAAGGCCAACCAGTTTGTCGGCCTCGATACGCTGCCGACCTTTATGTGTAACGACGTGATTAAACAGCCTGATGTAGAAGGTGATTTTGCGCGCTACCGTGCTCACCTTGAAAATGTATTCGGTCAGGCTTAAGGTTTAGAGTCACCCGGGAAAGAGGTTTTTTATGATCACTGTTATTGCTGAAATCAAAGTAAAACCAGGCCGTCGCGATTCGGTTATGGAAAAAATCATCGCCCTGCTGCCGGACGTTCAGGCTGAAAAAGGCTGCCACCGTTACGAGCCTTACGTTGATTTCAACGGGCAGATCCCGTGGCGTAAAACCGTACCTGATTCCATCTTTATGCTGGAAGACTGGGAAAGCCTGGCGCATCTCGAAGCGCATCAGCAGGCTGAACATATGGACAAGCACCGCGAAAACATCAAAGCCGACGTGCTGGATGTGGTGATCCATATTATTGAGAAAGCGTAGTCGTAAGACCTGCGCAGTTCAGAAAACAAAAATGCCGGAGCTGTGAAGCGTCCGGCATTTTTTATGGGTGCAGCGAAATGAAAAGGATCAGACGTCCAGTTCGGCAGTGTCGCCTTTTTCCTGCAACCAGTTACGGCGATCTTCTGAACGCTTCTTGGCCAGCAACATATCCATCATGCGCAGCGTCTGATCGATATCCTCTTCATCGATTGTCAGCTGTACCAGGCGACGGGTATTCGGATCCAGCGTGGTTTCGCGCAGTTGGAGCGGGTTCATTTCACCCAGACCTTTAAAGCGCTGTACGTTCGGTTTGCCTTTCTTGCGTTTCAGCTGATCCAGCACGCCTTCTTTTTCCTGCTCATCCAGCGCGTAGAACACTTCTTTGCCCAGATCGATACGGTATAAAGGCGGCATCGCCACATACACATGACCGCCGCGCACCAGGGACCGGAAGTGACGGACAAACAATGCGCACAGCAGCGTGGCGATATGTAAGCCGTCGGAGTCCGCATCCGCAAGGATACAGATTTTGCCGTAACGCAGCTGGGTCAGATCTTCGCTGTCCGGATCGATACCGATCGCCACGGAAATGTCATGCACTTCCTGCGAAGCCAGCACTTCATCAGAAGAAACTTCCCACGTGTTTAAGATCTTACCTTTGAGCGGCATGATCGCCTGATATTCACGATCACGTGCCTGTTTGGCAGAACCGCCCGCGGAATCCCCTTCCACCAGGAAAAGTTCGGTCATGTTCAGATCCTGCGACGTACAGTCTGCCAGTTTGCCCGGCAGTGCAGGGCCGCTGGTCAGTTTCTTACGCACGACTTTTTTCGCTGCGCGCAAACGACGCTGAGCGCTGGAAATGCACAGTTCAGCCAGCTGTTCTGCCGCCTGAACGTTCTGGTTCAGCCACAGACTGAACGCATCTTTCACCACGCCGGAAACAAACGCTGCACACTGGCGCGAAGACAGACGTTCTTTGGTTTGACCGGCGAATTGCGGATCCTGCATTTTCACTGACAGCACATAGGCGCAGCGTTCCCAGATATCTTCAGCAGACAGTTTCACGCCGCGCGGCAGGATATTGCGGAACTCGCAGAACTCACGCATGGCGTCGAGCAGCCCCTGACGCAGACCGTTGACGTGCGTACCGCCCTGCATGGTCGGGATCAGGTTGACATAGCTTTCAGTCAGCAGTTCGCCGCCTTCCGGCAGCCACAACAGCGCCCAGTCTACGGCTTCCGTATCACCGGCAAAATTACCGACAAAGGCTTTTTCAGGCAGTGTGATCAGGCCGTTGACGGCTTCCATCAGGTAGTCAGTCAGACCGTCTTCATAACACCAGCGTTGCTCGGTGTTATTCACTTTGTCTTTGAACAGAATTTCTACGCCAGGACACAGTACGGCTTTGGCTTTCAGCAAATGGCTGAGGCGGCTGACCGAAAAACGCGGGCTGTCGAAGAAGCTGCCATCTGGCCAGAAATGTACGCTGGTTCCGGTATTGCGTTTACCGCAGGTGCCGGTCACGTGCAAATCCTGTACTTTATCGCCGTTTTCAAACGCCATTTCATACACTTCGCCGCCGCGTTTTACCGCCACTTCGACGCGTTTAGACAAGGCGTTGACCACCGAGATCCCTACGCCGTGCAGGCCGCCGGAAAACTGGTAGTTTTTATTCGAGAATTTACCGCCTGCGTGCAGACGGCAGAAAATCAGTTCAACTGCCGGGACGCCTTCTTCTGCGTGGATATCCACGGGCATACCACGGCCATCATCGATGACTTCCAGAGACTGGTCTTCATGAAGGATCACTTCGATGCGTTTCGCGTGACCGGCTAATGCCTCATCCACGCTGTTATCAATAACTTCCTGGCCGAGATGGTTTGGCCGGGTGGTATCGGTATACATGCCCGGACGGCGGCGCACCGGTTCGAGTCCGCTGAGGACCTCTATGGAATCCGCGTTATAAGTTGATTGGCTCATCGTTGATTATTCGTGGCTCATAGGTTTGTGGGCTAACGATACAGTATTTGGGCGGGTATCAGCACTGGCAGCAAGCAGACGCGATTAATCCGGGGATAAAATCACCCTGACGATGTTAGTCTGCGGCCAGCTCAAGGAAATCTACAATCGGCGAAAAATAACGCTCAAAGCCGACAAATGCATGATTTCCTTCGGGTTCGACCGTCTGGCGACAGGTGGTGTAATACGCCACAGCCTGACGGTAATCGAGAATTTCATCGCCCGTTTGCTGCAGCAACCAGAGTAAATCCGGTGACTCCAGCGGTTCGACCTGCATCACTTTCAGATCGTAAACGTGGCGTGACTCTAACACATATTGTTGTCCGGTGTAGGGGTTCTCGTTTTGCCCGAGGAAGTCGATCAGCAGCTCATACGGCTTCACCGCAGGGTTCACCACCACCGCAGGCACGGCAAAACATTGCGACAACCAGGTCGCGTAATACCCGCCCAGCGACGAGCCGACAATCCCCAGTTTTTTACCCGCATTGCTGATCACCAGACTCTCAAGTTGTTCGGCCGCATCGGCCGGATAAGGCGGTAACTGCGGGACAACCATATCAATATGGGGATGATTGACCGCCAGCCAGTTTTTCAACGCCGTCGCTTTCGCCGAGTTGGGAGAACTGTTGAATCCGTGCAGGTAAAGTAAGGTGTTCATTCGTAGCCGTCCGACTCCGTGTCAGGATGAAACTCGCTGGTTTCCAGACGGAAGACTTCAGTCTCCACGCGGCCATCCGGATACAAATCGAGATAGCGCCAGCCCGGCGCAACAGTATCAATCGTGAAATTCGTGCAATGCGGTTTGAACTGTACGCAGGTTGACGGCGTCGCGTAAAGACGACGGCCATACCAGTCGAGATCCAGCTCCTGATGAATATGTCCGCACAAAAGCGTATTCACTTTCGGGTAATTCACCAGCGTGTTCGCCAGCATATGCGCATTGCGCAGGCTGTGCTGATCCAGCCACGTACAGCCGGAAGGCAGCGGATGATGATGGAGCATCAGCAATGTAAAACGATCCGGATAAGCATCCAGGCAGCGCACCAGCCATTCCAGCTGATATTCGCTCAGCTCGCCGTGAGGCACGCCGAAGACCTGTGTATCGAGCAGGACAATCTGCCAGTGTTCACCGAGAAGAACATGCTTGGAAGGGCTAATACCCGCATCCTGCAAGGCATTGACCATCGCCGGCTGGAAATCATGGTTGCCGGGCAGCCAGACGCAAGGCGCCGTCAGTTCACAGATGCCGCGCGCAAACTGATGGTAGGCTTCCACGGACTGATCCTGCGCCAGGTCACCGGTTGCCGCGATAATATCGACGTCGCGCTGCTGGGCTTTGATAGCGTCCAACACTGCGCGATAGCTGTTAAACGTATTCACGCCTAACAACGTTTCATCTTCACCGGCAAAGAGATGGGTATCAGTAATTTGTAGAATCCTGACTTTGGCCCCATTCACCAAAGGCAGTGTAAACAGGCTTTCCAAATCGTTTCCTTTGTTGTTGAAGTCTGTCTAACAAACCGGAATTGCCATCGCTCCATGCGCAAGGCAATAACGCAGCCAGTCCGCCAGGAACTGGTTAATTTGATGCTTTTCATCACGCTGATGCAACTTTTTATTCGGGTAATCATAGCGTGCTTTGAAACGAAAGATCTGCTGACTTGCACACACTTCAGCCACCATCGCATCGTGATACAGGCGAACAGTGAGCGAAGGCAGACTCCAGTAACTGACAGCCGGCGCCGTCTGTTTGATTTCCACCAGCGAGGTATAACGCGTTGATTCGAGGATCGTCAGGCAATACGTCGCGCTACTCACCTGATATGTCACGGTTTCACCAGGCTCATCGGTGCGTGGCATTAAACGGCGCAATTGTGCAAAATTGGTTTCGCACAATCTCATCATTTCAGGGAAATCAGGGGTATAGCGCTTAATCATTAGTTGGCCCACTCTTTTCTCAGGGATTCATGGTGCAGCTGCAGCCATTGCAGGGCAATCACTGACGCTGCATTGTCTATCGCTCCTTCTTCCACCCAGCGGTAAGCCTGTTCGCGGCTGACCACATGTACCCGGATGTCTTCATTCTCTGCTTCCAGACCGTGAATTCCTTCTGCCGTCGTGGCATCGACTTCACCGACCATAATGGAAAGACGCTCGCTGGTTCCGCCCGGACTTGCCAGGTAATTCAGAGCCGGTTTGCAACGCTTCACCACAATGTTCGCTTCCTCGAGTGCTTCGCGGCGGGCGACATCTTCGACTGTCTCGCCCTCTTCAATGATACCGGCGACCATCTCCAGAAGCCAAGGGGTATCACTTGAATCCAGTGCGGGGATACGGATCTGCTCAATCAGCACAACTTCATCCCGTTGCGGATCATAAGGTAATAGTACGGCGGCATGTCCGCGCTCGAAAACTTCGCGCACAACTTCCCCGCTCATTTCCCCATTAAACAGCCGATGGCGAAACCGATATGCAATAATAGAAAAAAAACCTTTATATCGCGTCTCACGTGCAATAATTTCTACATCATCTTTACCGAAAGTAACCGGTGACCGTTTAAATGAAGACATGGAATGTTTCCTTAATGCCTCTTAAAGGTAATTTATCGCCCTTTGAGGTCAATTTGATGAAAATGCGTTAATAATAATCAAGGTTGTTTGTGATAGATTTAGGCTCATTCAGTCGGGAAGGCACGTTAAGCCAACCGCCCCGCTAGCCTGACTCTGCTAGAATCCGCGTCTATTGATAATTTGACTGCGCCACCATACATAACAACATTGCTGCACAACAAGGAATGCAAATGAAGAAACTGCTCCCCCTTCTCATCGGACTCAGCCTGGGCGGCTTCAGTACGATAAGCCAGGCCGAAAACCTGATGCAGGTCTATCAGCAAGCCAGGACAAGTAACCCGGACCTGCGCAAATCTGCTGCTGACCGGGATGCTGCATTCGAAAAAATCAACGAAAGCCGCAGTCCTTTATTACCGCAACTCGGATTGGGTGCGGATTATGGATATACCAATGGCTACCGTGATGCCAATGGCGTTAACAGCGATGTTGGCAGCGCCAGCCTGCAATTAACGCAGACCATTTTTGATATGTCAAAATGGCGCGCCCTGACTTTGCAGGAAAAAACTGCCGGTATTCAGGATGTGTCATATCAGACTGATCAGCAATCATTGATCCTGAATTCCGCAACGGCTTATTTCAACGTTTTGAGTGCGATCGATTCACTCTCTTATACCGAAGCGCAGAAACAGGCAATTTACCGTCAGTTGGATCAAACCACTCAGCGTTTTAACGTGGGTCTGGTTGCGATTACCGATGTGCAGAATGCCCGTTCACAATACGACACCGTATTGGCTAACGAAGTGACTGCCCGTAATAACCTGGATAACGCACTGGAATCCCTGCGTCAGGTGACCGGTATGTATTATCCGCAACTGTCTTCCCTGAATGTCGACAACTTCAACACCACGCGTCCGCAACCGGTCGCGACGCTGTTGAAAGAAGCAGAAAGCCGCAACCTGAGCTTACTGTCTGCGCGTCTGTCACAGGATCTGGCACGTGAGCAAATCCGTTATGCGGAAACCGGCCACATGCCAACGGTGGATCTGACTGCCTCTACCGGCATCAGCAACACCAAGTATCACGGCGACAAAACCGGTGGTTCTTCAAGCTACCAGGATGCCGATGCGGGCCAGAACAAAATTGGTCTGAGCTTCTCCCTGCCACTGTACAGCGGCGGTTCTGTGACCTCACAGGTCAAACAAGCTCAGTACAACTTCGTTGGCGCCAGCGAACAACTGGAAAGCGCGCACCGCAGCGTTGTTCAGACCGTTCGCTCTTCCTTCAACAACATCTCTGCCTCAATCAGCAGCATCAACGCGTATAAACAAGCCGTTGTTTCTGCTCAGAGTTCTTTAGATGCGATGGAAGCCGGTTATCAGGTGGGTACACGTACCATCGTTGATGTGCTGGATGCGACCACCACCTTGTATAACGCTAAACAACAGCTTTCCAGCGCACGTTACACGTACCTGATCAACCAGCTGAACATCAAGTCAGCGCTGGGTACACTGAACGAAAGCGACCTGCTGGCACTGAATGGTGCTCTGGGTAAACCGGTTCCGACAGCGCCTGATCAGGTTGCGCCTGAAACGCCAGACCAGGATGCAGCGGCAGACGGTTATGGTAACAAAACTGCAGCAGCACCTGCACCACGCGCTCAGCAAGCCAGTGCAACGACCTCTGCTAATACCACCAGGAAAAGCGGCAATCCTTTCCAGAACTGATCCTGAAAAGTCCCTCCGCATTTTCCCTAAGGCAGCCTGAAAAGGCTGCTTTTTTTTGCCTGTATCACGCCGCTCTGTAAAGTCTCGTAACAATTGCCTGTCGCTGCTTTAACATTAACCAACTTTCCCCTATTCTTAGGCCCTACTGGGAAAGGGCGAAAAAGCCCTACACATGGGATAAGAACGATGAAACGGACACAACAAGTCAACTTAGCTACCTTCCGTAAATCATGGCGTAGCTCTCGAATCACTCCTGTCGCTCTGGCAGTCAGTGCGGTCTTTATGCTGGCCGGCTGCGAGAAAACCGACGAAACAGTTTCTCTGTATCAGAATGCGGACGACTGCTCGAAAGCCAATCCGTCTGGCAGCGCGCAATGTGTCGCCGCTTACGATGCCGCTAAACAGGAAGCCGCAAAAACCGCGCCAAAATATGCCAGCCGTGAAGACTGTATCGCTGAGTTTGGCGAAGGCCAGTGTACTCAGGCTCCGGCGCAGGCGGGCGTGGCCACGGCTGAAAACCAGAGCAGCGGCGGCAGCATGTGGATGCCACTGATGGCGGGCTACATGATGGGACGCATGATGGGCGGCGGCGGCTACGCGCAACAGCCTCTGTTCAGTTCAAAAAATCCGGCCAGCCCGGCGAACGGCAAATTCGTCGATGCGACCGGTAAAAACTACGGTCCTGCCACTGCGGGCGGACGTACCATGAACGTACCGAAAACAGCGATGGCACCAAAACCTGCCGTCACCAACACCATCACCCGTGGCGGTTTCGGCGACAGCGTAGCCAAACAAACCTCGATGCAGCGCAGCTCTACCGCAGCGACACGCAGCCCTGGCCGCAGCATGGGTGGCTAAGAGAATCAGATGAAACGTTTAGCCATTAATGAGCGTCCGGACTGGCGCGAAAAAGCCACGGAGTTTGGCTTCAACTTTCACACCATGTATGGCGAGCCGTACTGGTGTGAAGATGCGTATTACCAGTTCACACTGGCGCAGATTGAAGAGATCGAAGACGCCACCGCCGACATTCACCAGATGTGCCTGAAAGTGGTTGAGCGCGTGGTGAACGACGACAAACTGATGGCGAAATTCCAGATCCCAAAGCACGTCTGGGACTTTGTCCGCAGTTCATGGCGCACGCAACAACCTTCGCTGTATTCACGTCTGGATCTGGCCTACGACGGTGTCAATCCGCCTAAACTGCTGGAAAATAACGCCGACACGCCGACATCTTTGTACGAAGCGGCCTTCTTCCAGTGGCTGTGGCTGGAAGATCAAATCGCGGCTGGCAACCTGACTCAGGATGCTGACCAGTACAACAGTTTGCAGGAAAAGCTGATCGAGCGTTTTGCTGAGCTGAAAAATCAGCACGGTTTTTCGCTGCTGCACATCGCCTGCTGCCAGGACACTGAAGAAGATCGCGGTACGGTGCAATATTTGCAGGACTGCGCGCTGGAAGCTGAACTGGCCAGTGAATTCCTGTTCATCGAGGAAATCGGTCTGGGCGAACGCGGACAATTCACTGACACGCAGGATCAGGTGATTTCTAACCTGTTCAAGCTATATCCGTGGGAATTCATGTTCCGCGAAGTGTTTGCCACCAAACTGGAAGACGCGGGTGTCCGCTGGCTGGAACCGGCCTGGAAAGCGATTCTGTCGAATAAAGCCCTGCTTCCGTTGCTGTGGGAAATGTTCCCGGATCACCCGAATCTGTTACCGGCTTATTTCGCCGAAGACCCGCATCCGGAGCTGGATCACTACGTTGTGAAACCGCTGTTTTCACGCGAAGGCGCTAACATCAAAGTGTTCGAAAAAGGTCAGGAAGTGGCGAGCGTTGAAGGCCCATATGGCGCTGAAGGCATGATTGTGCAGCAGTTCCATCCGTTGCCGGTGTTTGAAGGCAGTTACACGCTGATCGGCAGCTGGCTGGTCAACGATCAGCCTTGTGGGATCGGCATCCGTGAAGATAAAGCGCTGATCACGCAGGATCTGTCACGTTTTTATCCGCATACCATTGTCGGATAAAAAAACTAAAAAAGGATAATGAGATTTTTCATTATCCTTTTTATTTACCGGATTACCCAACCTGAACGGAAAGCATAGAAAGCGATCCCATCACGATCCCGTCCGTTGGCTGTGTGATCGGTTCTGCACCATCCCATGCACCTAAAACATACAGCAATGGCAGATAGTGATCCGGAGACGGATTCGATAACGCGCCGCCCTCATGTTCCATAAACTTCACCAGAGGGTGATCTTTAGCCTCGCCCTTCCAGCTCAGGTTATCTTTCACATATTTCTCAAACGCAATCGCCCACGGATACGGCTCGCCGTTACCATCCCATTTCACCATGCGCAAGTTGTGCACCACGTTTCCGCTGGCGACAATCATCACCCCTTCGTCACGCAGAACAGCCAGTTTCTTGCCTAACTCATAGTGATATTCCGGCGGTTGCGTTCCGTCGATACTCAGCTGAATAACCGGAATATCGGCATCCGGATACATCTTGATCAGCACGCCCCAGGTCCCGTGGTCAAAACCCCACTCGCTGGTGTCGGCCATCACATTCACCGGGCTGAGCAATTCCTGAACCCGTTTCGCCAGAGCCGGTGAACCCGGTGCCGGATAACGTTTATCAAACAACGCCTGCGGGAACCCGCCAAAGTCATGAATAGTGCGCGGATTCTCCATCGCCGTTACCGCCGTGCCGCGGGTGAACCAGTGAGCAGAAACTGCCAGAATCGCTTTTGGCCGTGGTAATGATTCGCCCAGCGCATGCCAGGCACGGGTATAAGTGTTATCTTCCAGCACGTTCATCGGGCTGCCGTGGCCTAAGAAAAGTGCGGGCATACGTTGAGTTGTCATCATAAATTCCTTACCGCAAATAAAAGTGAGCGGGCTGTTAAGCAACCTCCGCAAGATGTGATTACGGTACTCTTTTTGATTGCGGGTTACAGCCGGATAACCGTGAAGGAGATGTTCAATAAATTTGATGAGACAAATCAAAAGAAGATGATGAAAAATCGCGCTAAAGACAAATTGCAGGATTCAAAAGCAAAAGGCCGCATAAGCGGCCTTTTTGTTACGCACGATCGGTGTTGATTCAGCTTGCCTGACGGGTCTGCGCCTGACGATAAGCCACCAGATCGGCGATGGTCACGACCGGCATATTATGCTGACGGGCAAAGACAATCACTTCAGGCGCGTGCGCCATGGTGCCATCGTCATTGGTCAATTCACACAACACGCCGAAAGGCTTCAGGCCTGCCAGTGTCGCCAGATCGATAGACGCTTCGGTGTGACCGCCACGGGTCAGCACGCCACCGGCCTGCGCCCGCAGCGGGAAGATATGCCCCGGGCGGTTAAGGTCAGAAGGTTTTGCGCCGTCTTTGATTGCCGCACGGATAGTGGTGATGCGGTCAGCCGCAGAAACACCGGTAGTCACGCCTTCAACCGCTTCGATAGTCACGGTAAACGGCGTCTGGAACGGGCTGGAGTTGTTCTCAACCATCATTGGCAAATCCAGCTTTTTACGGCTGTCTTCATTCATGGTGAGGCACACAATTCCGCTGCCGTGACGAATGGTCAGCGCCATTTGCTCAACGGTCATGTTTTCAGCGGCAAAAATTAAATCGCCTTCGTTTTCACGATCTTCGTCATCCAGTACTAACACACCAACGCCGTTACGCATGGCGTCAAGAGCACGCTCAACACGTTCAGTTGATGTACCGAATTCGGAAAGTAGGGTCTGATTCATGGTAAAAATAACCTCATGTTCTGTATGTGGATTACCAGAATCAGGGCGTCTTGAGGAGGCTAGCTGAAGCAGCCGTATGGCGTGCTACAGTTATAAAAAATAACGCAGCGGGCAATACTGTGCCCGGCTTGAATCGTTACTCTCTCCCATCCGGACTTTAACCGTCGGCCCCGGAATTACACCGGATCTGCTGACCTCTAACCCCGAAGGATTGAGCGCTCGCGGGCTTCCACATGGAAGGGATTATGGTCCTTCCGATATTCCGTGGTTTACCGCCGGTGGGGACTTTCACCCCGCCCTGAGAATAAGCAAAACAACTATAGCGCCAATAAATGTACAGGGCAATCCTGCGGATTGGCCAATTAGTGCCCCTGAAGGTTTATAGAAACGGCGTCAGCGATTACACTAAGGAAAAGCACCTCCTTCGAGAAAAGGAATAATCATGATTGACCCGAAAAAAATTGAACAAATTGCCCGCCAGGTTCACGAATCTATGCCTAAAGGGATACGTGAGTTTGGTGAAGATGCCGAAAAGAAAATCCGCCAGGTATTACAGGCGCAGTTCAGCCGTATGGATTTAGTCAATCGCGAAGAGTTTGACGTGCAGACGCAAGTTTTACTGCGCACCCGCGAAAAGCTGGCAGTACTGGAACAACGTCTCGCAGCGCTGGAAGGCAAACAAGCTGAAGCGGAAAAACCACAAGATCCGGCCTGATTTGCATGAGTTACGCGGATTGCTGAAGTAGAAACAGAAAAGGCCTGCTAACCAGGCCTTTTTGCTGTGTACAGTACGGCTTATTGTGTATTGAGTACCGTTTTAGCGCGGGGCAATAACAGCGAAAGCGCAGCAAATACCACCACGGCATACAATGCTTTCCAGCCGACCATCGCCAGTAATCCGCAGCACAACACGGCACCCAGCATCGCCATCCATTTTGAACGCCCTTTCAAAAGTCGCGTTCCCGCCAGCATACAGAGCAGGTATATCAGGATGAAAATCCCGTTGGCATAAGTGATCAGCGCGCCCAATGGCAGATGCAGCCAGTAAATCAGCAGGGTAAACAGCATACAACTGCCGACCACCAGATTGAGCGCCGCGACCGGCACCTGCTGAGACGAGAGCTGCGCCAGCTTACTTTGCGGCTTGAGCTGAGCCTGCGACCACACCAGCCGGGCAAAGCTTTGGGTATAAATATTCACGCTGGCAAAACACGCCAGATAGCCAATGATGCAGGCCACCCACAGTGCTTTTTGCCCGAACAGTTGCACGACGATACCGGGGAGAGAAGCCCCCGCTTCCCGCCCTTCTCCCCAGGCATGGAATTTCAGCACAGCGACCGTACAACCCCAGTACACGGCGCCAGCCACCAGCATGCCAATCAGCAGCGCACGCGGAAAATCCCGTTCCGGATTGCGGAACTCTGTCGCCAGATGGGCAAACGCTTCAAGCCCGACAAAGCACCAGAACATTACTGCCAGTGCATCGAACAGGTTTGCGGGTGAAACATCACGTATCGCAGGCAATGGGATTTCAGGCAGGGAAATTCCCCCTTTCCACCAGATAGCAATCACCAGCGCGATGACCAGCAAAGCGATCAGCGTCTGGATATTGGCGCTCGAACCGGCACTGCGTGTACCGAGAAACCAGATAACCAGCAACGTACCGAGCTGAACCAGCAGAAGATTTTCGCTGCTCCAGCCGAATGCCGCCTGCCAGAATCCGGCCGCGATATGCAGCGCGGCGGGTAAGCCGACCGGGATCACGGACAGGAATAACCAGCCGGTGACTCGCGCCATGTGGGGGCCAAAAGCTTTGCCGACAAAATGCGCCGCCCCGCCTGCGCTGGGGAAATGGCGTCCGAGTGCGGCAAAACCGATGGCAATAGGAAACACCAGCAGGATAAGCACCGGCCACGCCCACAGGCTGTCATTTTGCGCCAGTTGCGCCGCCAGCGCGGGCACCGCGAAAACACCCGTTCCCAGCAGCGACGTAGATAACAGCCCGACGCCCTGTGCCAGGCTTAACTCCTGTTTTAATCCGCTCACAACGTTAATCCGCCCACAGCAAAGTCACTTCCGTTTAGTGTTATTGACGACATCATCAAAAAGAAAAAGGGCTTATCAGATAAGCCCTTTCATGCAAATAAACGATGTGGAAATCAGTCCTGAGCTTTAATCTGATTGATGATTTTGGTAGTGGACAAACCATCTTCAAAATTCAGCACACGCACTTCACCGCCATTCGCCCAGACTTCCTGACAACCGGCGATTTGCTCAGGCTTATAGTCACCGCCTTTCACCAGCAGATCAGGCAAGATCCCGGCGATCAAACGCTGCGGCGTGTCTTCATCAAAAGAAACCACCCAGTCGACCGCACCCAGAGCGCCCAGCACGATCATGCGGTTTTGCAGCGCATTCACCGGACGGGTTTCGCCTTTCAGACGCTTGGTCGAGGCATCGCTGTTAACGGCAACAATCAGACGGTCGCCGAGTTTGCGGGCATTCGCCAGATAAGAAACATGTCCCGCGTGGAGGATGTCAAAGATGCCATTGGTCATTACGACTTTTTCGCCGCGCTGACGGGCCATCGCCACAGCCGCTTTCAGTTGCTCTTCATTCATCACGCCAAAGCCGACGTCTGAACGCCCGCCGATAGCATTTTCCAGCTCAACCGGAGAAACCGTAGACGTACCCAGTTTACCGACCACCACACCGGCGGCGGCATTGGCCAGGAAGCAGGACTCTTCCAGCGTATTCCCGGCGGCAAGCGCCGCGGCAAGCGTACCGATCACCGTGTCACCGGCACCGGTCACGTCATACACTTCCTGCGCCTGCGTTGGCATATGGAAAGGCGCTTTGCCTGGCTGCAACAGCGTCATACCGTGTTCAGAACGGGTCACCAGCAACGCAGAAAGCTCGAAATCAGCAATCAGTTGCATACCGCGCGTGACGATTTCATCTTCGTTTTTGCAACGGCCGACAACGGCTTCGAATTCGGACAGATTTGGCGTCAGCAATGTCGCACCGCGATAACGTTCGAAATCAGAACCTTTAGGATCCACCAGCACCGGCACACCGGCTTTTCTCGCCAGCTGGATCATTTTCTGCACTTCCGTCAGCGCGCCTTTGGCGTAGTCAGACAGCACCAGCGCGCCACTTTGCGGCAAGGCTTGTTCGATTTTGTTCAGCATCGGCTGGAGATCCACGCCTTCAAAACCTTCTTCAAAGTCGAGGCGGATCAGCTGCTGGTTACGGGACAAAATACGCAATTTGGTGATGGTCGGATGCGAGGGCAACGCCACGAAATCGCAGTTTACTTTCACTTCCGCCAAACGTTCGCTTAGCGCACGTGCCGCGTCATCCACGCCGGTCAGGCCGATCAGACGCGAAGAAGCACCGAGAGACGAAATGTTCATCGCCACGTTTGCCGCGCCGCCTGGACGTTCCTCGATAGTATTCACCTTCACGACCGGTACCGGCGCTTCCGGAGAAATACGGTTGGTCGGGCCATACCAGTAGCGGTCTAACATTACGTCACCGACCACCAGCACACCGGCACGGTGGAAATCAGGCAAAGTCACTTTCATCCCAAGACTCCAAAACAGATAAATCAAATCGGGTAAACACAATGCGCCGGATAATATCACAAGCGCCTGTTACCCGAATAAAAACCCTCAGCCCAGCCACTTCGCCCAGCTGGCGCGGATTTGTGCGCGTTCTGCCGCAAAGCTATCTGCGGCCACTTTTCCGCTATGTTCCTGTAAAGCAAGGTGATGAATTTCGTCGCGCAGCGTGACATAAGCCTGCGTCAGATTTCGTGCCTCTTCTTCCGGCATGATGTCGTGTTGCGCCATCAGCTCGAATATCCTCACATTATCGGACCAGCGGGTCAGCTTTGGCTCGTCATGAGCAAAGCGTAAGACCAGATATTGTGCAATGAATTCAATATCGGTGATGCCACCCGGATCGGCTTTCAGATCAAACTGGTCAGCCTTTTTACTGCCCAGGTGCGCATACATTTTCTCGCGCATCTCGCGCACTTCTTTACGCAACCCGTCGTCATCACGCTGGCGACATAAAATATCGCGGCGCGTGGCGTTAAATTGCTGCGTCAGTTGCGGATCGCCGTAAACCACGCGAGCGCGCACCAGCGCCTGATGTTCCCACGTCCAGGCTTCATTGGCCTGATAATCGGCAAACGCTTCGATGGTACTGACCAGCATACCGGACGCGCCGGAAGGCCGCAGACGCGCATCAACTTCATAAAGAATGCCCGACGATGTGCGCGTGCTGAATAAATGCATAATGCGTTGCGCCAGCCGCAGATAAAACTGACGGCCGTCGATGACGCGCTCGCCGTCGGTCATGACTTCCGGCGCGCAATCGAGCAGGAAGACCAGATCCAGATCGGAACTGTAACCCAGCTCCCAGCCGCCGAGTTTGCCGTAACCAATCACGGCAAAACCTCGGCCTTCACGGTGCTGAAGATGCGTCGGCTGACCGTATTTCGCGACCATCTGTTCCCACGCCTGCTGCACCACCACGTCGAGGATAGCTTCGGCAAGATAGGTTAAATGGTCGCTGACTTTCATCACCGGCAGCGCCCCGGAAATATCCCCGGCGGCGATACGCAGATGCTGCGCCTGCTTGAACTGCCGCACGGCTTCAAGCTGCTGCTCTTCGTCTTCTGTCGGCACACGCATCAGATACTGACGCAGTTCATCGCGATAGGCGGTCAGTTCGATCGGCTGATACAACGTACGCGGATCGAGCAGTTCATCGAGCAATAAAGGATGGCGGGCCAGCTGCGTCGCGACCATCGGTGACGCGGCACACAGGCGGATTAACTGTTTGAGCGCACCGGGATATTCCACCAGCAGCTCGATATAAGTGGTCCGCGTGACAATATTGAGCAGCAGTTGCATCAGGCGCTGAAGTGTCACATCGGCATTTTTATAGGTACACACCTGCGCCAGCAGACGCGGCATCAGTAAATCGAGTTGCTCACGTCCGCGCGGTCCGATGGTGCGCTTATCGACATCACGACGAAACTCGGCAATCTGCTGCAAAACATGACGCTGCGCGTTTTCATCGAGCAGTGGAACCAGAGGCGCCAGTTCGGCAGGCTCCAGCAAATCAATCCACAAACTGCTGAATTGCGCCTGTTGCTGATCGTCTTCAGAGTCAGGCGTGTCATCGCCAATCAAATCATTAAACACCGCACGCACGGCCTGCATGTGAGCATTCACTGCATCCAGAAGTTGTGGCCAGTCGGCATAATCCATGCCCCAGGCCAGACGAGCCTGATTCAGTTCATCGGAAGGCAAAGTCTGCGTCTGTTCGTCCGCTATAGCCTGCAACAGGTTTTCCAGGCGACGCAGGAACAGATAACTGCTGCGCAGTTGCAACACCTGCTCGACCGGCAGGATGCTCAGATTTTCCAGCGCCTGCAACGTCGGCAGCAATGCACGCTGCTGCAATGCCGGTTCACGCCCGCCGCGGATAAGCTGGAAGACCTGCACGATAAATTCAATTTCGCGGATGCCGCCTGCGCCGAGTTTAATGTTGTCTTTCAACCCCCGGCGGCGGACTTCGCGGGCGATCATCCCTTTCATATTACGTAATGACTGGATCACGCTGAAATCGATGTAACGGCGGAACACAAAAGGCATCAACATTTTGCGCAGTTCCTGACTGCTGATATCTTCCGCGCCGCCCATCAGCCGCGCCTTCACCATCGCGTAACGTTCCCAGTCGCGCCCCTGTTCCTGATAATAATCTTCCAGCGCCGGGAAACTCATCACCAGCGGGCCGCTGTCACCAAACGGACGCAGACGCATATCGACACGGTAAACAAAACCGTCGATGGTCGGCTGATCCAGCGCTTTGATCAACCGCTGTCCAAGGCGGGTAAAGAACTGGGCATTATCCAGTTCGCGTCGCCCGCCGCGGGTCTGACCGTTTTCCGGATAAGCAAAAATCAGGTCGATATCCGAAGAGAAATTCAGCTCCCCGCCGCCGAGTTTACCCATCCCGAGGATCAGCATTCTTTGCGGTTCGCCAGCAGCATTGACCGGCGTACCAAACTCCCGACAGCAAGCGTCGTAAAGCCAGTCGCGGGCACTGACGATCAGCAGTTCAGCCAGTTCACTCAGCTGATGAAGCGTGTCTTTTGCTTCGCTGGTTTGTGCCGATTGCGACCAGGCGATACGGGTGAGAATACGGCGACGGAACAAACGCAGCGCTTTCATTAGCCCGTTTTCATCCGTCACACCGGTCAGTGCTTCTTCAAGCCACGGGCGATAAAGCTGCCATTCCTGGGACTGAGGCGGGGTTTCATTGATTTCATGCCACCACTGGCCAAACGCCAGCAAACTGTCCGCGACGAATTCACTGCTGGTTAATACGGCCAGCTGTTGATCATCGGGAAGCGGGAGGTTTTCAGGATGTTCACGCCAGCGCTCAAGCAGACTCTGAGCATGACTTTGCAAAACAGAAGAGAGTGGCAACATGAAATCAGATTCCTTGCAAAAAAAAGCCCGGGCTATTGGCCCAGGCTTATCAGTCAATTAACGAGGTTGTCCGTTTAACCAGAATGCATCCATCATTACCGCATGAGAACGGGCGGAATCCTCCCAGGCGTGTTGCTGCTGCACGATGGCCTGTTGCAGATCGGCCCAGCCCGCAATGTACGCGGCAACGTCTTTTTCAGGATAAGCACCGCCCAGCAAATGGAAGGTGATAATCTGACGTTTCAGACGCGCCAGCTGGTCGCGGTAGCCTTCTTCGGTCAGCGGCTGTGCAAACGCCTCTTTCAGATCAGCAGCGGTACGACCCAGCATGATGTCGGCGAAGCGTTTGAAAGAACCTTCCAGTTTTTTCGCCGATTTGTCATCAATGAAAGGCGTCCAGCCTGAGGTTGCCAGCCAGGAAGTAAGCACTAACTTGCATTTCAGGTAGCTGGCGCTGTAACAAATTTCCTGTGCATCGGCAGATTTCTGTTCCAGCACTGGCACCAGATCGGTCAGCAGAGTACGCAGTTCAGACGAGGCTTTACGCGGCACCAGCCCGCCAAACAACACCAGCACCTGACGCACAGTTTCCACGGCCTGTAACACGGTCAGACGCGCAGTTTTATCGCCACGCACCCACAGCTCTTCATGATATTGCCAGTGATCCAATGCCAGCTCGAACATAGCGGACATTGCCTGTTCCACGGTCGCTTTCGGCTGGGCTTTAAAAACCGGCAACGGTTTGATTTCACGCGCCGGATTGCCTTTCGCCAGATGATAACCCCGAGCGGCTTTGCTGAATCCGCCCTGACGTAAACCGCCATGCGCGCCAATCTCAGTGGCCAGAGCCAGCAGATCGGCGGTGTTGCCTTTTTTCAGTTCCAGTTCAATTTCTGCCAGAGCTTCAGAAAGCTCACCGGCCACCACTTCCCCCTGATCCAGACCCAGCTCAATCTCGCTTTCGCCGTAAGTGATCACCCACTTCTCACGGGTGAAATCGGTACGGAACAGCGGTGCCAGTTCTTTTTGCAGCGCGGCAGGTTTGCAGCCTTCCGGCCAGATATCTTTCGGGAACGCGCTGAGTTTCAGCACCGGTTTTTTCAGCTCGACATTGTATTCAGGGCGCTGATGCAGGCCGCCCACCACTTTCCCGCCGGTTTTAATGGTCATTTCGTACTGATCGTCGAAACCACGGATACGCAGGCCAATATCGTGCGAACGTAAATAGTTTTCCGCAGTCTCAAAATAGATGTTGGTCAGTTTCGAAGGCGCGGTGTGCTCGCTGTTAAATCCAGCGAGTTGCGAAGGTAATTCGGCGATTGCTGCCGGGGTGGCGATAAATTTTAATTCTATTTCTACGGTCATAGGAGTCTTCACACCGATTCTTTGCTGCCAAAAGGGATAAACGCGTCGCTGCAATTCTATCATAAGCACAGCGCGCAAGCCGCATGTTGCGGGATTGTAAGATAGTTCTCATTCCGGTTTATACATTGCGTCGTCACACTGTTGCCCTTACTATCGGTCACCCAACTTTTGGTCTATGAACCCAACGTTTGGACTCTGAATTAGTGCAATGGCCAACAGAGGCGGTTGCCAGAAGACGTATCCTGATTAAACGGATGCACACTTCACGTTCCCTAAATTCACAAAGAAACGATGAAATAATGCAGAAATTACGCCTAATTGGTTTCGCTTTGCTTGGTTTAAGCATCACATGGGGCGCTCACGCTGATGAGAAGCGCTATATCTCCGACGATTTGATCACCTATATCCACAGCGGTCCGGGTAATCAGTATCGCATTGTTGGCACCCTGAATGCCGGTGAAGAAGTCACCCTGCGCAGCGTTAACGACAGTACTAAATATGGTGAGATTGTTGATTCAAAGGGCAAAACGGCCTGGATCCCACTGGATCAGTTAAGCAATGTGCCGAGCCTGCGTACCCGCGTTCCGGATCTGGAACAACAGGTGAAAACGCTGACTGACAAACTGACCAACATTGATTCCAGCTGGAACCAGCGCACGGCGGAAATGCAGAGCAAGGTGTCTTCCAGCGATGGCATTATCAATGGCCTGAAGAAAGAAAATCAGGATTTGAAAAATCAGCTGATCGTGGCGAAGAAGAAAGTTGACGCGGTCAATGTCCAGCTCGACGACAAACAAAGAACCATTATTCTGCAATGGTTTATGTACGGCGGCGGTGTCGCGGGTGTCGGTCTGGTTCTGGGTCTGCTGTTGCCACATCTGATCCCACGTCGCAGGAAGAAAGATCGCTGGATGAGCTAAAAGCTCAACATCCTGATTAACTCCATAAGGCACTTCGGTGCCTTTTCGTGTTTCCATCAATCAGGAAATCTTCAGCCCAACTTTGCTATGATGAACAAAGAGTCCCTTTGGCCTATTTCAGGAGTTATCGCGTGGAGATTTACCTGGTCGGCGGCGCAGTCCGAGACAGCTTATTAAACCTGCCTGTGTCTGAACACGATTGGGTAGTGGTCGGCGCAACGCCTGAATACATGCTGGAAAACGGCTATCAGCAGGTCGGGAAAGATTTCCCGGTCTTCCTGCATCCCCGCACCCGTGATGAATATGCCCTGGCCCGCACAGAGCGAAAATCAGGTTCCGGTTATAACGGTTTCACCTGTTATGCCGCGCCGGACGTCACGCTGGAACAGGATCTGATGCGACGTGATCTGACCATCAATGCGATCGCTAAAAGCAAAGATGGCGAACTTGTCGACCCCTATCACGGACAGCGCGATATCGAACAGCGCCTGTTGCGTCACGTTTCGGATGCCTTCGGTGAAGATCCGCTGCGTGTGTTGCGTGTCGCCCGTTTTGCCGCGCGATTTGCTCATTTAGGTTTCACCGTCGCTCCGGAAACGCAAACGCTGATGCAGCAGATGGCGGAAAGCGGTGAACTGGAAGCGCTGACACCAGAACGTGTGTGGAAAGAAACCGAAAAAGCCTTGCAGACGCAGGATCCCCAGGTCTATTTCCAGGTGCTGCGTGACTGCGGCGCGCTCAAAGTGCTGTTCCCGGAAATCGATGCGCTGTTTGGCGTTCCGGCACCAGAAAAATGGCATCCGGAAATTGATACCGGTATTCATACGCTGATGACGCTGAAAATCGCCAGCACGCTGACGCCGGAAGTGGATGTGCGTTTCTCTGCGCTTTGCCATGATTTGGGCAAGGCGCTTACCCCGCCGCAATTCTGGCCAGCGCATCACGGCCACGGTCCGGCAGGTGTGAAACTGGTGGAAAATATTTGCCAGCGCCTGAAAGTCCCGACGCATATCCGAGATTTAGCCAAACTGGTGGCGGAGTTCCACGACCTGATCCATACCGTGAACAAGCTGCGTCCGGAAACCCTGTTAAAACTGTTCGACACCATCGACGTGTGGCGTAAACCACAGCGGCTTGAGCAGATGATTATGACCAGTGAAGCCGACGCCCGCGGGCGTACCACCTTTGAAAACAACCCTTATCCTCAAGGTGATTATCTCCGTGAGGCTTTCAAAGTGGCGAACAGCATTACCAATAAAGAAGTGCTGGATGCAGGTTTTCAGGGAATTGAAATCCGCGATGAGCTGAAAAAGCGTCGAACACAAGCTCTGGCAGACTGGAAACAAACGCAGGAAGCGGCGATTTAAACCGCATCAACGATTAAAAAAAGCCCCGTGCGTTCTGCGCCGGGGCTTTTTTTCTCGCCATTATTTCTTGTCGCCAATAAACCGAAAATCAGGCGATAAAGACGAAGTACACCGCGATCGCTACAAAGAAGCGATAGATGGCGAACGGAATAAACGAAATACGTTTAATCACCGCCAGGAAGGTCTTGATAGCAATCAGGGCAACGATAAATGCGCTGATAAAACCGGTAGCGAACATCGGTAAATCAGCCAGCGTCAGGAAGCTGTAGCTCTTATACAGATCCAGCGCTGTCGCGCCCATCATCATCGGCACCGCCAGCAGGAAAGAGAACTCTGATGCCGCAAAACGGCTGATGCCCATTAACATCCCGCCGCTGATGGTCGCACCCGAACGGGAGAATCCCGGCCAGAGCGCCAGACACTGGAAAACACCAATCATAAATGCCTGCAGGTAAGTGATGTCATCCACCCCTTCTGCACGCGGTTTTTTCGGTTTCAGCAGTTCGGCTGCAATCAGCAAAACACCACCGACGACCAGTGCAATCATCACAAATTTCGGCTCAAACAAGGACTTAATCTGCGAGTGCAGCAGCAAGCCCAGGATCGTTGCCGGGATCATCCCTAAAATAATATGCAATAAATTCAGACGGCGGTTACCCGTGCCTTCATGAACAGGCGGCTTGCCAAAGTGCAGGCCAATCATGCCAAACAAACGACGCCAGAACATCACTACCACGGCCAGAATAGACCCTAACTGGATAACCACTTCAAATGATTTCGAGGTATCACCGGTAAAGCCCAGAAGATTTCCCGCGATGATCAGATGGCCGGTAGATGAAACCGGTAAGAACTCAGTCAACCCTTCAACAACACCCAAAATTGCTGCTACAAGCAAAGAATGACTTTCAACGATCATTATCGCACCCTACCCTATAAAATATCCCCGGATGGGGAAACCAGCTCAAAGTACAGACAACAAAAAAGCGGCATCACGCTGAGCCGCTTCATTAAAGGAAGCCCGGTAGTCCGGACTTTCCTTTTAACGCTTCTATATGACATTAAATAGACAAGCATTTTTTAAATTGTATCCGTAACCGGACTAAATTCGTTTTCCGCGCTCAATAATCACGCCGACATTGGCCGCCTGAGCCACCGCGCCGGGTTTACTGAGCTTAATCCGCACCCATGGCGTGTTAAAACGGGTCAGCAGCAATGTCGCCACTTCTTCGGCCACACGCTCTACCAGCGCAAAATTTTGCGATGCCACATGTTCAATCACCGCATCACTGACGTCCGCATAGCTTAAACAGTCATTCACATCGTCGCTGGCAGCGGATTTTCGGTTATCCCAGGCCATTTCGATATCGAACACTAGTTTCTGTTTAATCGTCTGTTCCCAGTCGTAAGCGCCAATCGTGGTGATTACATTTAGTTGCTCAATAAATACGATATCCATCACGTGATTCTCTGTTTTTGGCCCAGCCGGATACCACTTCCAGCAGAAAATGCGTATTATCCATGGATGTTGCGATTAAAACGACCCTTATTAGACGGAACTGCTTTATGAGTGCTACCGCGCTTGGAATGATTATTTTCGCCTACCTCTGCGGCTCGATTTCCAGTGCGATTCTGGTCTGCCGGGTAGCCCGGTTGCCTGATCCGCGCACGGCGGGCTCTGGCAATCCCGGTGCCACAAATGTCTTGCGGCTGGGTGGCCGGCTGGCCGCGGCGTCTGTTCTCATCTTCGATGTTCTGAAAGGTATGTTGCCTGTCTGGCTGGCCTATCGCCTGAATATTCCGCCGATGTACCTTGGGCTGACCGCTATCGCGGCCTGTCTGGGTCACATCTATCCGGTATTCTTTCGCTTCAAAGGCGGTAAAGGCGTAGCGACTGCTTTCGGTGCCATCGCGCCTATCGGCTGGGACTTAACCGGGCTGATGATGGGGACATGGCTGCTGACCGTGCTGCTAAGCGGATACTCTTCGCTGGGCGCGATTGTCAGTGCGCTGATCGCACCTTTTTACGTCTGGTGGTTCAAACCAGAATTCACTTTCCCGGTCGCCATGCTTTCCTGTCTGATACTGTTGCGTCATCACGATAACATCCAGCGTCTTTGGCGGGGCCAGGAAGGAAAAATCTGGGATAAGCTGAAGAAGAAACGCAAAGCGGCGAAAGAAGATAAGACCGAATAACCGGTACATTCCAGACATAAAAAAACGACCTCATGCGGGTCGTTTTTTTATTGTTTTTCTCAGCCAGCCTGGCTGAGCGCGAGCGAGACAAGGCGTCAGGAGACCTGAAAGCGCAGCATACTCAAGTATGTGAGCATTTCGGGCCGACGCAGCAACGCAGTCGCAGCCCCGCTCAGACTGGCGGAAGCTCCGCTAACGGCCAGCGCGGGCGAACGGTCACACCAAGATCAGGTGTTGCTCCGGTTTTCAACCGCACCATACCGGCGTAAGCAATCATCGCGCCGTTGTCGGTACAGAATTCAGGTCGGGCATAAAATACCTTACCGCCACGTTTGGTCATCACGTCTTCAAGTTTGGCGCGTAATGTGCGGTTCGCGCTGACGCCACCAGCCATGACGAGCTGTTTAAAACCGGTCTGATCCAGCGCACGTTTGCATTTAATCGCCAGCGTATCGACCACGGCATCTTCAAAAGCGCGGGCAATGTCCGCGTGCGTCTGCGTGTCGCTGTCATTGCCACGAATGGTATTGGCGGCGAACGTTTTGAGACCGGAGAAGCTGAAATCCAGCCCCGGACGATCGGTCATCGGACGCGGGAATGTAAAGCGCCCAGCCACACCCTGAGCCGCCATTTTTGACAGCAGCGGGCCACCCGGATAATCCAGACCCAGTAATTTTGCCGTTTTATCAAAGGCTTCACCGGCAGCGTCATCAATAGACTCGCCCAGTAAGGTATATTCACCGATACCGGTGACGCTGATTAACTGCGTATGCCCGCCGGAAACCAGCAGCGCGACAAACGGGAAATCAGGCGGATTATCTTCAAGCATCGGTGCCAGCAAATGACCTTCCATATGATGAACCGGCACCGCAGGCACATCCCAGGCGAACGCCAGAGAACGACCGATAGTTGCCCCGACCAGCAATGCGCCGACCAGACCGGGACCGGCGGTATAAGCCACGCCATCGATGTCCTGTGCGGTCAGCCCGGCTTCTTTCAGCGCGGCCTGAATCAAAGGGATTGTTTTGCGCACATGGTCACGCGAGGCCAGTTCGGGCACCACGCCGCCGTAATCTGCATGCAGTTTTACCTGACTATACAGTTGGTTGGCTAACAAACCGGCTTCGCTGTCATAAACTGCAATTCCGGTTTCATCGCAGGACGTTTCAATACCCAGTACTCGCATCACTCTTTCCATCATAGTTTGGCGCTAACTCGCGGCGCGCAGTTTAGCACACAAGCCTTAGCGGGTGCTGCACCGGAGTGGGAATTCCTTGCTTCCTGAGCCAATTAATGTCGAGCAATTTCGATTGATTGGTATATAATCGCCGCCCGACGCAAAAGCGAGCGCACGATGTTGCAGAAGGGTTGCTGAACGCGCCTGTTTCAATTTGCCGTTATGCTTTACAAGACGAGGCGAATTGGAGTAAAATTCCGCACCATTTTGAAATGTGCTGGTACAACATCAGCAAACAAACCGATTTTATCGAGGTGAGAGGCACATGCCTGTAATTAAAGTACGTGAAAACGAGCCGTTCGACGTAGCTCTGCGTCGCTTCAAGCGTTCCTGCGAAAAAGCAGGTGTTCTGGCAGAAGTTCGTCGTCGTGAATTCTATGAAAAACCGACTACCGAACGTAAACGCGCTAAAGCATCTGCAGTAAAACGCCACGCCAAGAAACTGGCTCGCGAAAACGCACGCCGCACTCGTCTGTATTAATCTTCGGGGGCAACCCCAAATCGCGTGATTTGCAATATTAAGAACGCGCAGACTGCGTAGTAGCATACGAAGGCCGTGCTTTCCGAAAGGAATGCGCGGCTTGTTCTCGTTTATAGGCTAGTGAGTAAGGGGCTTATGGCTGGGAGAATTCCGCGCGTATTTATCAATGACTTGCTGGCTCGCATCGATATCGTCGATTTGATCGACGCACGTGTAAAGCTCAAGAAACAGGGTAAAAATTATCACGCGTGCTGCCCTTTCCACCATGAGAAAACACCCTCATTTACCGTAAATGGCGATAAGCAGTTTTATCACTGTTTCGGCTGTGGTGCCCACGGCAATGCCGTCGATTTCCTGATGAACTATGACAGGCTTGAGTTTGTCGAAAGCATTGAGGAACTGGCGACAATGCAGGGTTTGGAAGTGCCGTACGAAGCAGGCACCGGTCCAAGCCAGATGGAGCGTCATCAGCGTCAAAGCCTCTACCAGTTGATGGCACCGCTTAGCGAGTTCTATCAGCAATCACTTAAACAGCCTGCAGGTGCCCCCGCACGGGAATATCTTGCCCGACGCGGTTTGAGTGAAGACGTCATCAGTCACTTCGCTATTGGTTTCGCCCCTCCGGGCTGGGACAACGCATTAAAGCGTTTCGGCAAAAATGCCGATGATAAAGCGTCTCTGATTGACGCCGGCATGTTAGTCACCAATGACAATGGCCGCAGCTATGACCGTTTCCGCGAACGGGTGATGTTCCCTATTCGTGATAAACGTGGCCGCGTGATTGCCTTTGGCGGCAGGGTTTTGGGTGACGGTACGCCGAAATACCTCAACTCGCCGGAAACCGAAATTTTCCATAAAGGCCGCCAGTTGTATGGCCTGTATGAAGCACAGTTAAAGCACCCGACGCCGGCGCGTTTGCTGGTTGTTGAAGGGTATATGGACGTCGTCGCACTGGCGCAATTCGGCATTGATTACGCCGTGGCCTCACTGGGTACGTCCACGACGGCTGACCACATTCAGCTGATGTTCCGCAGCACCGATAACGTCGTTTGTTGTTACGACGGCGACCGGGCGGGACGTGAAGCTGCATGGCGCGCGCTGGAAACAGCACTGCCCTATCTTAATGATGGTCGCCAGCTGCGTTTTATGTTTTTACCCGATGGCGAAGATCCAGACACGCTGGTGCGAAAAGAAGGCAAAGAAGCGTTCGAACAAAGAATGGAGCAGGCGATGCCGCTGTCCACTTTCCTGTTTGATTCGCTGATGCCGCAGGTTGATTTGAGCAGCCCTGACGGGCGCACCAAATTGAGCATGCTGGCATTGCCGCTGATCCGTCAGGTACCCGGTGAAACGTTACGGATGTATTTGCGTCAGCAGTTAGGGAATAAGCTCGGGATTTTGGATGACAGCCAGCTTGAAAAGCTGATGCCTAAACAGGCAGAAAATAGCAATGTCTATCAGGCGCCCCAGCTAAAACGCACAACCATGCGTATACTTATAGGGTTACTGGTACAAAACCCACAACTGGCTACACTTATACCCTCGCTGCAAGGTTTGGAGCAAGCGAAGCAACCAGGACTGGATCTTTTCAGCGAGTTAGTCACCACTTGCTTAGCCCAGCCGGGCCTGACAACAGGCCAGTTACTGGAACTTTATCGCGACAATAAGTTCTACCAACAACTTGAAACTCTGGCGACATGGAACCACATGATCGTAGAGGACATGGTCGAAGAGGAATTTCGTGCCACGCTAGCCAGCCTGTATGACTCGATTTTAGAGCAACGGCTTGAAACTTTGATTGCAAAAGCCAGGACGCATGGCCTGAGTCCAGAGGAACGCACCGAAGTGAGTTCCCTGAATCAGGTGTTAGCGAGAAAGAGTTAAAAATTTAATAACAAGAACATATATTTACCCGGATAACTCGAGTGACGGGAAGGCAGCTAACTCACCTGCGGCTCGAAGTATGACGGGTAAAACAGAACACGGCTTAAGTGCCGATAAAAAGCGGGGCACGGCCCTGCGCAGAGCCGCCCTGGTGGGCCGCGGCACAATAAACGCCCCTAACGTTATTGTTGGCGATGTTACCCGACCGACACCAACCCAAATACTCTGAAGTGTGGATACCGTCTTATGGAGCAAAACCCGCAGTCACAGCTTAAGCTACTTGTCACCCGTGGTAAGGAGCAAGGCTATCTGACCTATGCTGAGGTCAATGACCATCTGCCGGAAGATATCGTCGATTCCGACCAGATCGAAGACATCATCCAGATGATTAACGACATGGGCATCCAGGTTCTTGAAGAAGCTCCGGACGCCGATGATTTGATGCTGGCCGAAAACCGCCCAGATACCGACGAAGACGCTGCAGAAGCGGCGGCGCAGGTACTTTCCAGCGTTGAATCCGAAATTGGCCGTACCACCGACCCAGTGCGTATGTATATGCGCGAGATGGGTACCGTTGAACTGCTGACCCGTGAAGGCGAAATCGACATCGCCAAACGTATCGAAGACGGTATCAATCAGGTCCAGTGCTCCGTTGCTGAATATCCTGAAGCTATCACTTATTTGTTAGAGCAATATGACCGTGTGGAAGCAGGCGAAGTACGTCTGTCTGACCTGATCACCGGTTTTGTTGACCCGAACGCCGAAGAAGAAATCGCACCAACTGCGACTCATGTGGGTTCTGAACTGACCACTGAAGAGCAGAATGATGACGACGAAGACGAAGATGAAGACGACGACGCTGAAGACGACAACAGCATCGACCCTGAACTGGCTCGCCAGAAGTTCACCGAACTGCGTGAACAACATGAAGCGACACGTCTGGTCATCAAGAAAAACGGCCGTAGTCACAAGAGCGCAGCAGAAGAAATCCTGAAGCTGTCCGATGTGTTCAAACAGTTCCGTTTAGTGCCAAAACAGTTCGATTTCCTGGTTAACAGCATGCGTTCCATGATGGATCGCGTACGTGCTCAGGAACGTCTGATCATGAAAGTGTGCGTTGAACAGTGCAAAATGCCGAAGAAAAACTTCGTCAATCTGTTCGCCGGTAACGAAACCAGCGATACCTGGTTCGATGCAGCTCTGGCAATGGGTAAACCATGGTCTGAGAAGCTGAAAGAAGTGACCGAAGACGTGCAGCGCGGCCTGATGAAACTGCGTCAGATCGAAGAAGAAACTGGCCTGACTATCGAGCAGGTTAAAGACATCAACCGTCGCATGTCGATCGGCGAAGCGAAAGCCCGTCGCGCGAAGAAAGAGATGGTTGAAGCAAACTTACGTCTGGTTATTTCTATCGCCAAGAAATACACCAACCGTGGTCTGCAGTTCCTTGACCTGATCCAGGAAGGTAACATCGGCCTGATGAAAGCCGTTGATAAGTTTGAATATCGCCGTGGTTATAAGTTCTCAACTTATGCGACCTGGTGGATCCGTCAGGCTATCACCCGCTCCATCGCCGACCAGGCACGTACCATCCGTATCCCGGTGCATATGATTGAGACCATCAACAAACTCAACCGTATCTCCCGTCAGATGCTGCAAGAGATGGGCCGTGAGCCAACACCGGAAGAGCTGGCTGAGCGTATGCTGATGCCGGAAGACAAAATCCGTAAAGTGCTGAAAATCGCTAAAGAGCCAATCTCCATGGAAACGCCAATCGGCGACGATGAAGATTCGCATCTGGGCGATTTCATCGAGGATACTACCCTCGAGCTGCCACTGGATTCTGCAACGTCTGAAAGCCTGCGTTCTGCGACGCATGACGTTCTGGCTGGCCTGACCGCACGTGAAGCGAAAGTTCTGCGTATGCGTTTCGGTATCGATATGAACACTGACCACACTCTGGAAGAAGTGGGCAAACAGTTCGACGTTACCCGTGAACGTATCCGTCAGATCGAAGCGAAAGCGTTGCGTAAACTGCGCCACCCAAGCCGCTCCGAAGTGCTGCGTAGCTTCCTGGACGATTAATCGTCCTCAGGCTGTCAGCCAATAAAAAGCCCCGCCTTTCTCAGGAAATGGCGGGGCTTTTTATTGTTTGAAGTTTAGGCTCAGGAATTAAGCGCATCGTAAAGTTCGCGGTAAGAGGCGGTCAGTTCCTCTAACGTCGCACGGTTCAGTCCGCTGGGATTAGGCAACACCCAGACCTCTGTGGCACCGATTTTCAGCGCCTGACGTCCCCAGTTCACTTTGCTGATCCCAAACGCTTTACTGAACGCCTGCTTACCCAAAACAGCCAGTGCACGCGGCTGATAGCGTTCGATTTTCTCCGTCAAAACCGCCCCGCCCTCACGCAACTCATCGCGTACCAGTTCGGTTGCTTCAACGGTCGGGCGCTCAACCAGCATCGTGATGCCACAACCCGTATCCAGCAAATGTTGCTCTTCTTCAGGCTTCAGCAAGCGCGCGGTAAAACCGGCCTGATAGATAACTTTCCAGAAGCGATTATTGGCATTAGCAAAATGAAAACCATGATGAGCGGTAGATAGACCAGGATTGATGCCGCAAAAAACGACAGAAAGATCCCTGGCGATAATATCTGTAATCATTATTCTTTCCTGAGATGTATTTACCGGAGTTATCGGTAAAAAAAGTCTGCGAATACAACATGCCAGAACTGTGCACAAAACGCGCATACAAACCGAACACATATAGACCTGTAAGCAGAGTTTACCGTATAATCCCGCACCTCGGCCCTTTAGCTCAGTTGGTTAGAGCACGCGACTCATAATCGCTTGGTCGCTGGTTCAAGTCCAGCAAGGGCCACCAAATTTTAGTTTCAGATTCAAACGATTAAGCCACTTCTCACGAAGTGGCTTTTTTGTTAGCTAAATTAATTGCCTCAAAAGTGGCTGCCTAAAATCAGAGCACGCCCTGCGCCAGCATGGCATCGGCGACTTTCACGAAACCGGCGATATTGGCGCCACGCACATATTGTGTCTGTTTACCTTCACCGCCGTACTCCACGCAGGAGTGATGGATATCCAGCATGATGTGACGCAGACGCGCATCCACTTCTTCAGCTTTCCAGCTCAGACGTGCAGCGTTCTGCGCCATTTCAAGACCTGACGTCGCCACGCCACCGGCATTCGCCGCTTTGCCCGGCGCGAACAACACGCCCGCGTCGGTGAACAAGTCGGTCGCTTCAATGGTTGTCGGCATGTTCGCGCCTTCGGCGACGGCTTTCACGCCATTGGCAATCAGCACGCGTGCCGCATCGGCATCCAGTTCATTTTGCGTGGCGCAAGGCAGCGCGATATCCACCGGCACGTTCCACGGCTGCTGGCCCTCGAGATAGGTCAGCCCGAGTTTTTCTGCATAATCGGCCACACGCCCGTCGCGGCTGGCTTTGATTTCGGTCAGCAGCGCCAGTTTCTCAGGAGTAAATCCTGCTTCATCGACGACAGTACCGTTAGAATCTGACGCCGTAATCACCCGTGCGCCCAGTGACATGGCTTTTTCAATCGCGTATTGCGCCACGTTGCCGGAACCGGATACCGCAACGCGCATACCTTCAAAATCCAGACCATGGCGTTTGAGCATTGATTCAGTGAAATAGATCAGGCCATAACCTGTGGCTTCCGGGCGGATCAGACTGCCGCCAAACGACAACCCTTTGCCGGTGAACACACTGGCGGTGTTGTTGGAGAGTTTTTTCATCATCCCCGCCATATACCCGACTTCACGCCCGCCGACGCCGATATCACCCGCAGGCACATCGGTATCCGGACCGAGATGACGGTACAGTTCAAGCATCAGCGCCTGACAGAAACGCATGATTTCGCCTTCGCTTTTGCCTTTCGGATTGAAATCACTGCCGCCCTTCCCGCCGCCCATTGGCAACGTGGTCAGGGCATTTTTGAAAGTCTGCTCAAAGCCAAGGAATTTGAGGATTGATAAATTGACCGACGGATGGAAACGCATGCCGCCTTTATACGGGCCAATCGCCGAGCTGAACTGCACGCGCCAGCCACGGTTCACCTGCACCTGATTTTTGTCATCCACCCACGCGATGCGGAACTGAATGACACGCTCCGGCTCCACCAGACGTTCGAGTAAAGCAGAACGGCGGTATTGCGGATTTTGTTCGAGGAAAGGCCATAGCGTGGTCATAACTTCACGTACGGCCTGGGAGAATTCGACCTGATGCGGGTCGCGTTGTTGTACTGAGGATAAGAACTGTTCGAGGGATTGAATCTGATCCATTGATTTAAAACTCCGTCTGTAAGTGATGTTGTCTTTTTTTATTTACTGCTTATTTTTTGACTATGCATCGACTGACAAGCGGACATCAAGTGATTTATTTACCCGATTAAAACCCTAGGATTTGCGCCCTTCCAGCTTGAGTAATAACGCTTTGTTATCGAGGCCGCCAGCAAAGCCGGTTAACTTACCGGAAGCACCGATGACACGATGGCAAGGCGCCACAATGGAAATCGGGTTACGACCATTGGCAGCACCGACGGCGCGAACGGCTTTCGGACGGCCAATACGGCGGGCGATATCGCCATAACTGCGCGTCTCACCAAAGGGAATTTCCAGCAACGCCGCCCAGACTTCTTTCTGAAATTCCGTGCCGGTGAAATCCAGTTCCAGCTCAAAGCACGTACGTTCGCCTGCGAAATATTCGTTCAGCTGTTGCTCGGTTTTCAGCAGGATCGGAAACGACGGGTCTTCAATCATGTCGCCCAACGGCACACGCCCGTCGATTTCACATTCCCACAAAATGGCGGTCAGTTTGTCGCCTTTTGCCGCCAGCGTCAGCAGCCCGACCGGTGATGCCATTCGCTTGAATCTGTATTCCATCAGTCCCTTCCTTTGCGAGTTTTACGCCCACACTTTACCGGAAAGGCAGGAACTGACGACAATTATTTCAGGCCCAGCTGCGTACGCAGTTCGGCTTTTGCCGCGTCAAATTCCGTTTTGAAATCAGGCTGCTCTGCCATCTTCTGGGCGATCAGCGCCGCGCCGGTGCGACTCATCACGGTATCAGAACGGTAATGGAAACCGGCCACCAGACGATTTTCAGCGTAACCGGCCGCGCGGATGAACAGTTCATTGCGTTTTTCCGGCACCATTTCACCCAGCACCGTCGCCATCAGATAACCGATAGTGGAATGACCGGAAGGCCATGAACCGGATTTAGATTTTTTCAGCAGCGGATGAATTTGTTCATCCAGCATGTAAGGACGCGGACGGTTAAACGCTTTCTTGGCGTGATCGTCCACCACGTCTTCTGTCGCCACAATGCGCTCAAACAGCGCGGCGGTTTTCGGCAGTTTCGCGGCATCAAAATCCGGGCCCATTACATTGGCAAAACGCCAGACATTTTCTTCGGCATCGGCAATCGCGGCTTTCTCTTGCTCAGGCGTACGGGTGGCCTGAATTTCCAGCAATTCTTTCAGCTCAGCTTTGGTCTGTGCCGAATCATCCGCCGGTGGCGCTGGCAGATATTGGGTCAGATCCAGTTCCTGACTGGTGATAAACGGTTTGGCTTCTTCAGCAGCCTGAACAGCAAAGGTGGAACCCAGAGTGAAAAGCAGCAGAGCGACGAGGGACTTACGCACGGTGAAACTCCTGATATTAGTTTGAATATCAGGAGAATAGAGAAAAAATGTGACGGTTAAATGACAGGCATCAGCCCAGTAATCCCAGTTTGCCGGTCAGCTTACGCACCACTTTTTTATTCCCCGCCAGCGCGATGCCGAGCAGTTGCAGGTTATCCGTCGGCACAACAGATACCGCTTCACGAAATGCCGCGTAATCAGTGGTTTGCTGCCCTTCCACCGGGAAAATAATGCCATCCATTTCATCATCATTAAGCAGATGCTGATGAAGTTGTGTGAGTTGTTGAGCATCGGCCACTAACACGCTGATACCAATCGGGATCAGCCCCGGATATTCCCGGTTATCAGCATCAATCAGCGGCGCGCCAACCAGAGACGGATGGCGTTGTCCGAGCGTCAGCGCCAGTACCGCAGCGGCATTGGCGGCGTGTCCGGCGGCCAGTTGCTGGTTGATCACGATAACGCAGCGTTCAGGGGATGAGGGCAAAATTGTGGCAGGGGTATTCATGGTGACAGGCTCCGGTTCAGTTGAAATCTGAGCTTAACCTGTCACTTTTTCTCAATCTGGAAGATTTGTGCACAGACGCCGGTAATTCGCGGGCGTGAGCTGATACGCACGGCGGAACCAGCGCCCGAGATGACTCTGATCGGCAAACCCTAAGTCTGCCGCCACCGCTGCCGGCGTGCGTCCCAGCGCTAACCCTTCGCGGGCGCGGGTCAGTTTCAGCTGAATAAGATAAGCGTGAGGAGGCAATCCAAATTCGGCTTTAAACGCACGGCTGACCACAAAGCGGCTTTCGCCGGTCGCCGCCGCCAGTTGTTCGAGGCCAATGTCCTCGTGCAGATGGGCGTGCAGATATTCCCGCGCCTGATTCGCCACACGTGACCATGGCGCTTCGCCCTGCAAACGCGGCGGTTGCCAGGTGAGATGTCCACCCAGCGCGCTGAGTAATCCGTCGAGCGCGGTCTGCCGCACAATGCGCAGTTCTTTGCCATGCAACGCCTGAAACGCCAGCGACGTCGCCTGCGCCAGCTGCGGATCCTGCGCTAAGGTGTTTTCGAAACTCGGATCACCGGCAGACGACAGAGAATCCCGCCGCGCCGCCAGTTCGCGGCTCAGCCATTGCGGATCGAGATACAGCATGTGGTAAGTAAAACCGCCGGGCTGCACGGCATCGCCATCGTGGATTTCGCCCGGTTCGAGCATAAACACTTTACCCGGCAGGCTCTGGTGCTTCTGGCGCCGGCAGCTGAACTGCTGCAATCCGTATTGCGTAACGCCGACCAGATAGCTGTCATGCCAGTGAGGATCGTAAGCATGGCCTTCGAAATGGGCGTGGATCGTCTCGATCCCGCTGTCTTTATCTTTCGATAAATCGACCCAGTTTGCAGACGCCATAAATCCCCCGCTGAATGAATTAACAACAGGGTAACAAATAGAAGGGAGAAAATGAAATGAGGAGATTTAGCGCCTCCCCTTCGCAGGGAGGCACTAAGAAAACTTAGTGTTTCACGCTTTCAATAAAGGTTTTACGGGCAGTTTTAGAACCCAGACGTTCAGCTTCGTCCAGCAGTTTCAGGGCTTTATCCACGTCCCCAGCTTTCACCGCTTTCTTAATCGCGTCGTTGAAATAGGTTTCGGAATCACTGAGCATAGGTTCAGACGGTTTGGCCGGGGCTGCCGCAGGCGCAGGTGCCTGGGTGCTGCCGACAACCACTGGCGCCGCTGCTGCTGGTGCAGATGACGGGAGGAACTGACCAATCATCACGTTACCGGTTTTCTGCTCGGCGGTGACTTTTAGGCTCAGCGTGCCGGTTGGGGTATGACGGGCAATCGGATCCGGGATATCCGGTACCGCGTTACCCACGCCAGCGGCAAAGGCTTTAGCCGGGTTCACCATCTGCGTCGTTTCAGCCAGATCCTGACGAGTGGTGTACACCAGCAGATAAATTTGTTTCTGACCCAGCGCTGGCGTCAGTTTCAGTGTACCTTCCAGACGGTCACTGGAGACGATGCCCGGTTTCTGATACGGGAAATAGCTGGAAGGATAAAAGGCTGCCGGACGCATCTGCTCATCCAGCACCAGAACATTTGGCGCATACACGGTTTTACCGGTCGCGATACTGGTCAGCGTAATTTCAAGTGAACCCCGGTCGGCAGGCAATGCGAATGCCCCGACTGCGCCCTGAATTTGACCCTGATTAATCTGTGCGCTGGACGTTCCGAGCGTCACATCCTGCGTCACTGGCGGGACCAGCGGCGTCCATGAAAGGTTGCGTAAGGTCTGGCTGGAAATCGCCGGTGCGGTATTCGCATCATTCTGCGCCGCATTCACGACCGCAGGTGCAGCAGCCAGCAGGCTCAGCGACAGACACAGTGACAGCAGATTCTTTTTCATTATTGTTTCCTTTGAAATCACCATGAAGGCTGGCGGTTATCAGCGATAATCCGCCAGCCAGCACATCTTCTTTACTGCTTGTACTTTTGAAAACTGGCACAGGCCTCGAAGTCATTTGAGTTGCAGGAAGGCGGCAACTGAACTCATCCCCGGGAGCATACACAAGTATGTGACCGGGGTGAGTGAGGGCAGCTAACGCACCTGCGGCTCAAAGGACGAAGAGGATTACCACCAGATTTCCATCTGGGCGCCGAAGGTGACTTCGTCGTCATTACCACGGCTGAAGGTTCTTGTGCTGGTATCGTTCATCGCTAAGCCATTGTTTGCGCCGCTGTCAGTATCGTAGCCCCATTTTTCATCCCAGTTTGCATAGGTTGCAAACACGCGGATGGCCGGACGTGACCAGATGCTGTCGCCAGCCTGCCATTGTTGCGCCAGGGTAACTTTGTACTGACCGTTTTTGTCGCCGGTGCGCTGGGATTTCACGTTGTCGTAACCGACTTCCAGCAAGGTGCTCATGATCGGGGTCCATTTGTACATCGGACGGACACCGACGGTATACCAGGTTGTGCCGTTATTGTTATCGCGGTCAACATCCTGATACATCGCCACATACATCAGGCTCCAGGTATCGTTGAAGTCAATCGCACCGTGGTCGAGAACACGGATCATGCTGCCGTTGTTGTCGATGGCTGCACCGTTTGAGTGGCCGTTCGCTGCGCCCTGACCCGGATCAGTCATCGAGTCTGAGGCATATTGCAGGACGAATTTGTTGTAGCCGTTGTAGATGCTCTGCGTATGTTCTGCAGTCACCAGGAAGCCGTCTTTGGTCGCATTGTCCGCGAAGGAATAACCGTCACGCGCATTGGCACGACCGTAATCCACACCTAACTCCAGCACGCCGCCCGGGTTAGTTTGCAGGCCTGCCAGACGAACGTCGAACACGTCGTTGGACGTTGGCACTTCGTTACGCTGGTCAGCAATATAGCCGTATGAGCCGCCGCTTTCGGTGTTACGGGTCGCTGCCAGAGACAGTTTACCGAAGCCCAGATCCACATCTTCCAGACCCGCACCAGGACCTGAAATATCCCAGTAGTAGAAGTCGATCATGTGAACGTCATGACGTTGGTAGAAACGCTTACCGGCCCAGATGGTGGAACCCGGCAGCCATTCGATCAGGTTCTTACCCTTCACGTTTGCTTCGCGGAAAGCCGGATCGGTTGACTCCCAGTCGTTCTGTTGTGATACGGAATACGCCACGTTGGTGTCGAAGTAGAAGCTCTTATCCCCTTCTTTCCACACTTCCTGACCGAGTTTTAACTCCGCATAGGTTTCACATTCGTTACCCAGACGGTATTTACTGTCAGCGCCTGTCGCTTTGAAACATTGCTGCTCGCCGCCGCTGCCAGTCCAGCCGATGCCCGAACGGGCATAACCGGTAAAATCGACTGCCATTGCTTGTGTAGAAAGGATTCCGGCAGCCACTGCCAGCGCCAGGGAAGAACTACGCATTGTAATCATCATTTTCTCCTGTAGGGGATCGCGTGCTTTCAAACACCAGATTCGGGATGTAACCGGCGACATGCAGTTCCGTCCTCGCGGAACAGATGGCAGCGGTGTGGTGGCAACCCGATGGCGAATGTTGCACCTTCTTCTACCAGCACCACGTCGTTCTGGCGGTACACCAGGTTCTGACGAATTGCCGGAATTTGGATGTGGATCTGTGTTTCGTTACCCAGTTGCTCGACGACCTGCACTTCACCGGAAAGCGTCACTTCCGCGACGTCGCTTGGCAGAAGATGTTCAGGACGGATACCCAGTGACAGGTTGCTGCCGACTTTGACGTCGGTGCCTTCGACAGGCAGCCAGACTTGCTGGCGGTTTGGCAACTCGACCTGCACACGTGCAGGTTCAGCACCGGTGACTTTCACCGGCAGGAAATTCATTTTTGGAGAGCCGATAAAACCGGCGACAAAACGGTTGGCAGGATAGTGATACAGCTCGAGCGGCTTACCGACCTGAGCGATATGTCCGGCATCGAGCACCACGATTTTATCGGCCAGCGTCATCGCTTCGACCTGATCGTGGGTCACGTAAATCATGGTGCGTTTCAGGCGCTTATGCAGGCGCGAAATTTCGATACGCATCTGCACACGCAGCGCGGCATCTAAGTTGGAAAGCGGTTCATCGAGCAGGAACACTGTCGGTTCTGCCACCAGCGTACGGCCAATCGCTACGCGCTGACGTTGTCCGCCGGAAAGCGCTTTCGGACGACGATCTAACAAGTGCGCCAGCTGCAACACTTCAGAAACCTGATTCACACGCTGATTGATTTCGGCTTTCTTCGCTCCTGCCAGCTTGAGGCCAAAAGACATGTTTTCAGCCACCGACAGGTGCGGATAAAGCGCATAAGACTGAAATACCATGCCGATGCCGCGGTCTGCGGGCGGCACTTCATTCATGCGTTTATCACCAATTTTCAGTTCGCCGGAAGTGATGTCTTCCAGACCGGCAATCATGCGCAGCAGGGTTGATTTACCGCAGCCGGATGGCCCGACAAACACCACAAACTCGCCCTCTTCGATTTCCAGATTGATGTCGCTGGAAATCACGGTTTCACCAAAGGCTTTGTACACGCTGTTAAGGGAAACGCTCGCCATCCTGAACTCCTGTACTTGCTGCCAGCGAGAAAACTCAATGCAACGAAGAGTGAAGGAATAGCCGCTAAGCGTAATCATCCGTAACAAAGTTTTTCATGGGGGAGGAGCAGGGAGGATGACGGATTCGCGCAACCGGATGAAAGTTCACAGCAAAAATCAAATTCGTGATCTGAATGGCAAAAAACGACGCATATTTTTGAGTGATGAACCACATAACGCCAGAGAGTGTCGGCGGGATCACATTCTGAGAGGCGGGGGCGTAGAGGGGGGGATGATGAAGCGTTGTCGGGTTGAATCCACACTGGCGTCGTACCCTGTCTTTTCCCGTCTCAGACGACAGAAAACCGACTCCTCACAGGAAATAAAAAGGATTGGATTATGACTCTCAGCATTAAAAAGATTGTTAAACAAACACTGGCACTCTCAGCGCTGGCTACGCTGGTGCTGTCATCTTCCGCATTTGCCAAAATAGAAGAAGGAAAGCTGGTCATCTGGATCAACGGTGACAAAGGCTACAACGGCCTGGCGGAAGTCGGTAAGAAGTTTGAGAAAGACACCGGCATTAAAGTCACGGTAGAACATCCGGACAAGCTGGAAGAAAAATATCCGCAAGTGGCGGCCACCGGCGACGGCCCTGACATTATCTTCTGGGCGCACGACCGTTTCGGCGGTTACGCACAGTCTGGCCTGCTGGCTGAAATCAGCCCGGATAAAGCCTTCAAAGACAAATTGTTCCCGTTCACCTGGGATGCTGTGACCTTCAACGGCAAGCTGATCGGCTATCCGGTCGCGGTTGAAGCGCTGTCACTGATTTACAACAAAGACATCATTAAAGAAGCGCCAAAAACCTGGGAAGAAATCCCTGCACTGGACAAAGAGCTGCGCGCCAAAGGCAAGAGCGCCATCATGTGGAACTTGCAGGAACCGTACTTCACCTGGCCAATCATCGCCGCTGACGGCGGTTATGCGTTCAAGTATGAAAACGGCAAATACAACATCAAAGACACGGGCGTGAATAACGCAGGTTCTCAGGCTGGCCTGCAATTCATCATCGATCTGGTGAAAAACAAACACATCAACGCCGATACCGATTATTCCATCGCCGAAGCCGCCTTCAACAAAGGCCAGACCGCGATGACTATCGACGGTCCGTGGGCCTGGTCAAACCTCGACAAGAGCAAAATCAATTACGGCGTGACGCTGCTGCCAAGCTTCCACGGCAAACCGTCTAAACCGTTCGTTGGCGTACTGACTGCCGGTATCAACGCCGCCAGCCCGAATAAAGAACTGGCGAAAGAGTTCCTGGAAAACTATCTGATCACCGACGAGGGTCTGGCGGTGGTGAACAAAGATAAACCGCTGGGCGCAGTGGCACTGAAAACGTATCAGGAACAACTGGAGAAAGATCCACGCATCGCCGCTACCATGGCTAACTCCAAAAACGGCGAAATCATGCCTAACATCCCGCAGATGAGCGCCTTCTGGTATGCAGAACGCAGCGCCATCATCAATGCGGTGAATGGCCGCCAGACTGTTCCGCAAGCACTGAAAGACGTAGAAACACGCATTACCAAGTAATGCCGAAGCATTAGCTCAATGAACGGTGCGGGACTCACGGGTTCCGTACCGCCACCACAAGGATTGTCCTTATGCCAAGAGCCAAAAAACGGCCGTTCAGCAATGCGTTCAAATGGCTGGTCATCGCCCTGCTCGCCTGCTTTACCGGTTATCTGATCGTGCTGATGTATGCGCAGGGCGAAACCCTTTTTGCCGTTCTGACCCTGATTCTTTCCAGCGTCGGTTTATACATTTACGGCAACCGCCGCGCCTATTCGTGGCGCTATGTCTATCCTGGTCTCGCCGGGATGTCTTTATTTGTGCTGTTCCCGCTGGTCTGCACCATCGCGATTGCGTTCACCAACTACAGCAGCACCAACCAGCTGACGTTTGAACGTGCGCAGTCGGTGCTGATGGACCGTCAATTTCAGGGCGGAAAAGCGCTTAATTTTGCGCTCTTCCCTGCTGGTGAAAAGTCTGCCGGTGATAAATGGCAGCTGGCACTGACGTCAGCGGATAACAGCGAGACGCTGGTTTCGCCACCTTTTGCCTTTAACGCTTCCGCGCCACAAACGCTGGAGATGCTCCCGCAGGCCGCCCCTTCGACGGAAAAAGCCGGTCTGCGCGTGGTGACACAAAACCGTGCAGCGCTGGGACAACTCTCGGCGAAATTACCCGACGGCGAAACGCTGCGCATGAGTTCACTGCGCCAGTTCTCCGGCACCCAGCCGCTGTACAAACTGGGCGACGATGAAAAGCAGCTGACTAACGTTGAAACCGGCACAATCTACCGCCCGAACACAAAAACCGGCTTCTATCAGGCAGTAAACGCTCAGGGCGAATGGCAGGCCGAACAACTCAGCCCGGGCTTTACCGTCGGCATCGGCTGGGGCAACTTCCTGCGCGTATTGCATGATGAAGGGATCCAGAAACCCTTCCTGTCGATTTTCGTCTGGACCGTTGTTTTTGCCCTGCTGACCGTGATCCTGACCGTTGCCGTCGGCATGGTGCTGGCCTGCGTCGTACAGTGGGAGGAACTGAAAGGCAAAGCTGCTTACCGCATCCTGCTGATCCTGCCTTATGCGGTGCCGGCCTTTATTTCGATTCTGATTTTCAAAGGGTTATTCAACCAGAGTTTCGGTGAGATCAACCTGATGCTCAGCGCGTTGTTCGGCATTAAACCGGCATGGTTCAGCGATCCGTGGACCGCCAAAAGCATGATCATTATCGTCAACACCTGGCTCGGTTATCCGTACATGATGATCTTGTGTATGGGCCTGCTGAAAGCCATTCCTGACGATCTTTATGAAGCTTCGGCAATGGACGGCGCCACGCCGATGCAGAACTTCTTCCGCATCACGCTGCCTTTGCTCATTAAACCGCTGACGCCGCTGATGATCGCCAGCTTTGCCTTTAACTTTAATAACTTCGTGCTGATCCAGTTACTGACCAACGGCGGGCCGGACATGCTCGGCACTACGACACCTGCCGGTCATACCGATTTGCTGGTCAGCTACACCTATCGCATCGCCTTCGAAGGCGGCGGCGGGCAGGACTTCGGGCTGGCGGCGGCGATTGCCACGCTGATCTTCCTGCTGGTCGGTGCGCTGGCTGTCGTGAACCTGAAAGCCTCACGCATGAAATTCGACTAAGGAGAAACAGACAATGCCCATGGTTAAACCTAAGTCGCAGAAAGTCAGATTGCTGGTCACGCACCTTTTACTGCTGTGTTTTCTGGCGCTGATCCTGTTCCCGCTGCTGATGGTATTCGCCATCTCGCTGCGTCCGGGTAACTTTGCTACCGGCAGCCTGATCCCGGATCAGGTCTCGTGGGATCACTGGAAACTGGCGCTCGGCATCGCGGTCACCAACAGCGACGGCAGCATCACGCCGCCGCCATTCCCGGTGATGTTGTGGTTATGGAACTCGATCAAGATCGCCGGGATCACCGCGGTCGGCATCGTCGCCCTTTCCACCACCTGCGCCTACGCGTTTGCCCGCATGAAATTCCGCGGTAAAAGTTCGCTGCTCAAAGGGATGCTGATCTTCCAGATGTTCCCGGCGGTGCTGTCTCTGGTGGCGTTATACGCCCTGTTCGACCGCCTCGGCATGTATGTGCCGTTCCTCGGCCTGAACACTCACGGCGGCGTGATCTTCGCCTATATGGGCGGCATCGCCCTGCACGTCTGGACCATCAAAGGCTATTTCGAAACCATCGACGGCTCGCTGGAAGAAGCCGCCGCACTGGATGGCGCCACCCCGTGGCAGGCTTTCCGTCTGGTGCTGCTGCCGCTGTCGGTACCGATTCTGGCCGTCGTGTTCATTCTGTCGTTCATCGCAGCCATCACCGAAGTGCCGGTGGCGTCGTTACTGCTGCGTGACGTGAACAGCTACACCCTGGCGGTCGGCATGCAGCAATATCTGAACCCGCAAAACTACCTGTGGGGCGATTTCGCGGCGGCGGCAATATTGTCCGCCATCCCGATTACGGCAGTATTCCTGATCGCCCAACGCTGGCTGGTTGGCGGCTTAACGGCAGGCGGTGTGAAAGGTTAAATGTAAGGCTAATGCGCTTTGTAGTACTTGATTAATTACCTGTGTCTTGGGCGGCTGAATAAGCCGCCTTTTTTTGTGTCTGTGCTTATGCAAACCGCTTTCCATTGCATTCTACTTTTCGAGACATATTCCAGGAATGATAAATAAGTATCAGGATCGGCTCTCTGGGATGGTATTGCCCAGTATTCCTCTTAACATGCCTGCGGGACAGACGGTTAAAAGGAGGTCCCCGTGAATACTTCAGGATGGGTTTATGACATTGCCGAATTGGCATTTAACGAATTACAAAACAGGCTCAACGATCACCAGATAAATGTTCAGGTAAATTTTCTGGATAAGCGTTCTGCTATTGATCTTGAACTCATGCGGACAATGCTAGACTGGCGATTATGGTTTAAAGAAGAACACTTCATTCTTGAAAACCGCTTCAGCCTGGCAATACATTCTAAAGGCAGGCCGCCCATAGTGATTGGCGCAGCGGTATATTCTTACGATGTTAAAGCTAACCAGGTTTCTATTCACATGCTGGAACATTTTAAAAATGCCGTTTTAAAGTCAGCATTAGAAAAACGCATGGCTTTTTGTGCATTTTTTGCCGCGTATTTATTTGCAGATATTGTTGGTGTAATAGTTCTGAAAATAAACAGACCTGTTTCAGGGCTGGCCTCTTTTTACCAGTACTGGGGATTTATTTATGACGAGCATGGCGATATGAAAGTTAACAAATCAAATCTGTTAAATAAATTACGCCATTTGGGACAACGAGGGGGAGTACACGATTTTGAATGGCCTGAAGAAGGGCTTAACTGAACCGGTATAGGAAATGAATTATTAAAACGGTAGAGTGTTCTAATTCACACTAAAGGAATAGTTATGAGAACCATTGAAGAGATTTTAAGAACGTTACCTCCAGAAATAGTGGCTAATTATCATCGGACTAAAGATCAGCGCCGCATCGTTGGCGACATGATGTTTGCTATCCTCGATCCCGGCGAAATTCTGGTAGGTATTCTTGCTAATAACGCAGAAGCAGAAACGCATACTTCTTTTTAAGTCATTCACAAAAAAGCCCCTTACGGGGCTTAGTTTGTCTTTCTCTAAACCTCAGCTTACCGAGACTTTCCGGCGGCGTTTATCGAGGTCTTTAATCAGCTTATTCACCTGCTCGTCGGCGAACATCTCTTCGAGGGAGGTGGACAGTTTACGGCGCCAGTTCGGGTATTCGTCGCTGGTGCCGGGCACGTTGACCGGCGCGTCCATGTCGAGCCAGTCTTCCGGTTGCAGGCCGAGCAAAGCACAGGCGCTGTCAGCGACGTAGCGTTGCAGGCCACGGTTGAGCACCGGCGTCATCTCCATCAATGCCGCTTTACGTCCGGTTTTCTTCGGGATGCAGTCGTAATGGTGTAAGCCGTCAAGCAGCCCCTGACGCGCACGGGCGCGGTCGGCGTACAGCTCCTGCAACACATCTTCATCGCGGTACAGTCCCAGCGATTTACCCAGCGCCAGATCGTCACTTTGCCAGTATCCGCGCAGCGTCGGCAGGTCGTGCGTGGTGATGGTCGCCATCGCCTGAACCGGATACGACTGCGGCGCACGGAAGTTGTTTTCCTCATCACGCTCGAAATACAGCACTTTGTAGGAATACACCCCGCCTTCGCGCAGCTTACTGACGATCTCCACCGGAACCGTGCCCAGATCCTCACCAATCACCATGCAGCGGTGACGCTGACTTTCCAGCGCCAGAATAGCCAGCAGATCGTCTACCGGATATTGCACATACGCGCCTTTATCCGCCGTTTCACCAGCCGGGATCCACCATAAACGCAATAACGTCATCACGTGATCAATACGCAACGCGCCACAGCTGGTCATGTTTGAACGCAGCAGATCGATAAACGGCTGATAGCCGCGTTTCACCATCACATGCGGATCCATCGGGCGCAGATCCCAGTTCTGACCCAGCGGCCCGAGGATATCCGGCGGTGCGCCGACCGAGGCTTTCAGGCAGTACAATTCGCCATCGCCCCAGGTTTCCGAGCCACCTTCCACCACGCCGACGGCCAAATCACGGTATAAACCGATCGGCATGTCGCCCTGCTGGCTGACCTCGTAGCATTGGGAAAATTGCGTTTCTGCCAGCCATTGCAGCCAGAGGTAAAACTCCACATCCTGCGCTTGTTGTTCGCAGAAAGCGCGTACGGCCGGTCCGCGCGCATCATGATATTGCTCCGGCCAGCGGTTCCAGCCGAGCGCAACATCCGTCTCTTTCGCCAGATGTTCGTATAACGCGTCAAATGCCGCCTGCAGGTACAGACTTTCCCCGCCCTGTTTCACAAAAGCGGCCAGCGATTTCACCTGCGCATCCTGCGCTTTACGCTTCAGGAATTGCGCGTAGGCCAGGCGTAAACCTTCGAGTTTCAGCGGCATCACTTCGCCATAATCCACCCAGTCGCTTGCACGTACGGCCTGTAACCGTTGCTGCGTCAGCGGCAGATTCCACCATTGTTGCGCGGCTTCGCTCAGCCTGAAATCGTCGACGGCACTGACGTCGATATAAATCACGTTCAGCCAGCGGCGCGACGACGGACTGTACGGGCTGGCCGCCACCGGATTGGCCGGATACAGCGCATGAATAGGATTCAGCCCGACAAACGCACCGCCACGCTCAGCGACCTTTTTCAGCAACAACCGGAGATCGCCGAAATCGCCAATCCCCCAGTTATTTTCCGAACGCAGCGTATAAAGTTGTACGCACGCGCCCCACAGCTTTTTACCCGCCAGCAACGCATCAGGTTCATAGCAACGTTTCGGGGCGACAATCACCCGGCAATCCCACTGCTGCGCATCTTGTGTCAGCGTCAGCTGGTGATAACCGGCAGGGATTTTGCCCGGCAGCGCCAGGGTCATTTTGCCGCTGATTCGCCCTTGCTGGATTGCGCCGCTTTCCAGTTTGAGTGTCCAGGCATATTCACCTTCCCCCCCGACTGGCAATGCCAGACGGCTGCCGGAAACGAACACTTTCACCGCAGGAACCGGCGTCACTACCAGATGGCTTTCCGCCACCCAACCCATTGCGGCTAACAGTTCACGCTTAGTTTCGGGCGCAATCGCCTGCTGCTTACCGTGCGCGTTGATAAAACCAGAGGAAATACCCGCCTCCCTGGCGGCCTGCTCCAGTGCTTTGTTCTCCATGCGGGCTCCTTAACGTTTCGCCTGCCAGATCCGCTGCTGATAATCGCGGATCGAGCGGTCGGAACTGAACATCCCAACACGTGCCGTGTTGAGAATGGTTTTGCGCGTCCAGTCTTCCTGGTCGCGATACAGCACATCAACTTTTTGCTGCGCGGCGCAATAATCGGCAAAGTCAGCCAGCACCAGATAAGGATCGCCGCCACCCAGCAAACTGTCGAGCATCAGGCTGAAAGCCTGTTTGTCGCCATCGCTGAAGAAGCCGTTTTCCAGCTCTTTGAGGATCTTATCCAGGTGCTTGTCTTTCTTACGGATCTTGAGCGGATCGTAGCCTTTCGCCTGCAACGCTTTGACCTGATCAACCGTGTTGCCAAAGATGAAGATATTGTCTTCTCCGACCTCTTCAGCAATCTCGACATTCGCGCCGTCGAGCGTGCCGACGGTCAGCGCGCCGTTCAGCGCCAGCTTCATATTACCGGTGCCTGAAGCTTCTTTCCCGGCGGTCGAAATCTGCTCGGAAACGTCTGCGGCCGGGATCATCAGTTCAGCGACAGAAACGCGGTAATCCGGAATAAACACCACTTTGATGCGGTCGCGCACCAGCGGATCGTTATTCACTTTTTCCGCCACTTTGTTAATAGCGTAGATGATGTTTTTCGCCAGGTAATAACCCGGTGCCGCTTTCGCGCCGAACAGGAAGACGCGTGGCACCATGTCCATTTCCGGGTTATCACGCAGCTGACGGTAAAGGGACAGAATGTGCAGCAGGTTAAGATGCTGACGTTTGTATTCGTGCAGGCGTTTGATCTGCACATCGAAAATCGCGTCAGGGTTAAGCGTCAGCCCCATCACCTGTTTCACGTAGTGCGCCAGTTTGATTTTATTCTCGCGCTTAATCGTCTGATAACGCTGACGGAATTTTTTATCGTCGGCGAAACTTTCCAGCCCTTTCAGGGCATCAAGATCGTTCACCCATTCGGTTTTCAGCGTGTCGTCAATCAGCGCAGACAGTGCCGGATTACACTGTTTCAGCCAGCGACGCGGCGTAATGCCGTTGGTGACGTTATGGAATTTGTTCGGCCACAGCTGGTGATATTCCGGGAACAGATCTTTCACCACCAGTTCGGAGTGCAGCGCCGCCACGCCGTTCACCGCAAAGCCGCTGACCACGCACAGGTTCGCCATACGGACTTGTTTGTTCTGGTGAACAGACAGTTTTTCCCACACCGCTTTATCGCCCGGCCACTGCTTTTCGACCACTTTTTTGAAGCGGGCATTAATGGCTTTGATCAGCGAGAAGTGGCGCGGCAACAGGCTGCGTACCAGTTTTTCGTCCCAGCATTCCAGCGCTTCAGGCATCAGCGTGTGGTTGGTATACGCAAAGGTCTGGCTGGTGATTGCCCAGGCAGCGTCCCAGTCCAGCTGATGCTCGTCGAGCAAAATACGCAGCAGTTCAGGAATGGCAATGGTCGGGTGCGTGTCGTTGAGCTGGATAACTTCGAATTTCGGTAAATCCTCAATTTTGCGACCGAGGAAATGATGACGACGCAGGATATCGCCTACCGAACAGGCGCACTGGAAATACTGCTGCATCAGGCGCAGGCGTTTACCGGCGTCGTGGTTGTCATTCGGATACAACACTTTGGTGAGCTTCGCCGCATCAATGCCTTTTTGCTCAGCTTTGAGGAATTCACCGTCGTTGAACAAGGTCAGATCAAACGGATGCACGTCGGTGGCCTGCCACAAACGCAGTGGCTGGGTGATGCCATTTTTATAGCCGACCACCGGCAAATCCCAGGCTTCACCGCGCAGGGTGAACGCCGGTTGCCATTGTTCTTCGCCATTCTCGTTCCTGGTCAGTTTGCCGCCAAACGCCACGTCAACAGACAGCGAGCTGTTGTGGCTGAACCACGGATAGCTTTCGCGATGCCAGTTATCCGGCGCTTCCTGCTGTTTGCCTTCGCTGAACGACTGACGGAACAGACCGTACTGATAATTCAGGCCGTAGCCGGTTGCCGGTTGTCCGACAGTCGCCATTGAATCGAGGAAACAGGCCGCCAGACGCCCTAATCCGCCATTACCCAGCGCCGGATCGGTTTCCTGCTCCAGCACATCGGCCAGCTCAACGCCCTGCTCTTTCAGCGCCTGGTTAACGGTTTCATACCAGCCGAGGTTGATCAGGTTATTCGCGGTCAGGCGCCCGATCAGAAATTCCATCGAAATATAGTTTACGTGCCGTTGCGGCTGTTTTGTCGCTTCAGGCGCAGGCTGCGCACTCAGCTGTTCGGAGAGCGCGGCACTGGTGGCCTGCCACCACTGATGCGGTGTCATATCCTGTGCCTGTTGCAAACCGAATCCCTGCCACTGGCGTTTTAGCGCGGCTAAAAACTGCGTCTTATCCAAAGTCACCTGCATTACATGCCTCTTTATCCGGGAATTTGTAGGGAAGTCTGATGTTGATTATCACTATGCTGACGCTTGTGCCTGTGAGCAGCATCATCCTGCCAAAGATTAGGCAGGGAGGAGAAACGGGGCGTAGCCGGAGGAGACGGGGGATCAGGGGGAAGCTCTGAAAATTTGTATTTAGAAGTGTGATGCAGAGCAACTTAACGGCATGTAAAAACGTAACATTCTTGCAATCAATGTTTCAAAGGAGGACTTTAGAAAAAGTGATTAATTACACGCTGCGAAATAATTATTACGCCTCCTGACTACCGTCAAAAGAATCGAAAAAAATGCTGATCCCGTCGAAATTGAGCCGCCCGGTGCGGCAGCAAAATACAGTGGTTCGCGATCGTCTGCTGACGAAGCTCTCGACTGCGCCAAATTATCGTCTGACCCTGGTCGCCAGTCCGGCGGGCTATGGGAAAACGACGCTGGTCGCACATTGGGCGGCGGGCAAAAGCGATCTCGGCTGGTATTCGCTGGATGAAAGTGACAATCAGCCGGAGCGTTTTGCCAGCTATCTGATTGCGGCGGTACAACAGGCTTGCGGCGGTCATTGCGTCAAAAGTGAAGCGCTGAGTCAGAAACACCAGTACGCCAGTTTATCGGCGCTGTTTGCTCAGCTGTTTGTTGAGCTTTCCGACTGGCACCGTCCGCTGCTGCTGGTTATCGACGATTATCATCTGATTTCTAACGATGCCATCCATGAAGGGATGCGTTTTTTCCTGCGTCATCAGCCGGAAAATCTGTCGCTGGTGGTCCTTTCGCGCACCCTGCCACCGCTGGGTATCGCCAATATGCGTGTCCGCGATCAGTTGCTGGAACTTAACGCCACGCATCTGGCCTTTACGCACCCGGAAACCCAGCAATTTTTCGACAACCGGTTGAAAGACCCCATCGATCAGGCCGACAGTGGCCGTCTGTGCGACGAAGTGGCCGGCTGGGCAACGGCACTCCAGTTGATCGCGTTATCCGCACGTCAGTCCACCACGTCGTCGCAACAGTCTACGCAGCAGTCCGCCCGCAAACTGGCCGGGCTGAATGCCAGCCATCTTTCAGAATATCTGGTGGATGAAGTGCTGGATCGCGTGGATGCGCCGACACGAGACTTTTTACTGCGCTGCTCGCTGCTGCGGTCAATGAACGATGCGCTGATTGTGCGCCTGACCGGCAGCGAAAACGGCCAGCAGCGCCTCGAGGAACTGGAACGTCAGGGGCTTTTCATTCACCGCATGGATGACACCGGCGAATGGTTTAACTTCCATCCCCTGTTTGCCACTTTCCTGCGCCAGCGCTGCCAGTGGGAACTGTCGACAGAACTGCCGGCCATTCACCGTGCCGCTGCTGAAGGCTGGCTGGCGCAAGGTTTTCCAGCCGAAGCTATTCATCATGCGCTGGGGGCGGAAGACATCAATATGCTGCGCGATATTCTGCTGCAACACGCCTGGGCACTGTTCAATCAGAGCGAACTCGCGTTGCTGGAAGAATGTCTGGCCGCGCTGCCGTACGACCGCCTGATCCAGAATCCTAAACTGGTGCTGTTGCAGGCGTGGCTGGCACAAAGTCAGCACCGTTATGCCGAAGTGGAAACGTTGCTGGTGCGCGCCGAAAGTGAAATGCAGCAGCGCAATATCGTCATGGAACAGGAACTCGCGGCGGAATTTGATGCCCTGCGGGCGCAGGTGGCGATTAACGATGGCCGTCAGGATGAGGCGGAAAAACTTGCCGCAGACGCCCTGAAATATCTGCCGTATGAAAGCTATTACAGCCGGATTGTGGCGACCTCGGTCACCGGCGAAATCCAGCACTGCAAAGGCGATCTGACCCGCGCTTTGCCGCTGATGCAACAAACAGAACAGATTGCCCGCCGCTATGAAGCTTATCACTATGCGTTATGGGCATTGCTGCAACAGAGTGAAATCCTGATTGCGCAGGGCTTTTTGCAGGCTGCGTTTGAGATGCAGGATCGCGCATTTGAACTGGTGCGTGAACAGCATCTGGAACAGTTGCCGATGCACGAATTTTTGCTGCGCCTGCGCTCGCAATTACTGTGGTCATGGTCGCGGCTCGATGATGCCGAAGACGCCGCCCGTCAGGGGCTTGACGTGCTGACCAACTTCCAGCCACAGCAGCAGTTGCAGTGTCTGGCAATGCTGGCGAAATGCTCCCTCGCCCGCGGTCAGCTCGATAACGCACATCACCATCTGCAACGCTGTGAAAGCCTGCTCAAAACCGGTCAGTATCACATCGACTGGCTGACCAATACCGATAAACCAAGGGTGATTTACTGGCAGATGATCGGCGACAAAGCCGCTGCCCGCCAGTGGCTGCAACAGGCGCGTAAACCCGACATGGCCGACAACCATTTCCAGCAAGGCCAGTGGCGGAATATCGCCCGTGTGCAGATTTTGCTGGAACAGTTTGATGAAGCCGAGGTGGTGCTCGATGAGCTGAATCAGAATGCGCGTCAGTTGCGCCTGACCAGCGATCTCAACCGCAATCTGCTGCTCAGCAATCTGCTTTACTGGCATACCGGCCGTAAAAATGATGCGCAGCGGGTGTTGATCGAAGCGCTGGGGCTGGCGAACCGTACGGGTTTTGTCAGTCATTTCGTCATCGAAGGGGAAATGATGGCGCAGCAGTTGCGACAGTTGCTGCAACTCAATCTGCTGCCGGAACTGGAACAGCGCCGTGCGCAGCAAATTCTGCGTGAAATTAACCAGCACCATCGTCATAAGTTCGCGCACTTCGACGAAGGGTTCGTCAACAAACTGCTGACCCATCCGCAGGTGCCGGAACTGATCCGCACCAGTCCGCTGACCCAGCGCGAATGGCAGGTTCTCGGGCTGATTTACTCCGGTTACAGCAACGATCAGATCGCCGGTGAACTCGATGTCGCGTCCACCACCATCAAAACGCATATCCGCAACTTGTACCAGAAACTGGGCGTCGCACACCGTCAGGAAGCGGTGCAGCAGGCGCAGCATCTGTTACAGGTCATGGGGTACGGCGCCTGATTCACCGGGTAACTCTCAACGCCCTACCGTTATCGCACCCCACTCTTTTCATAACACATCATCAAAATAAGTTGATGTGTTATGCCTATTTTTCATTAGCGAACATATTTTGCTCAAAAATAAAATCCGGTGATATAATGTGACCGTCGTCACACTATTGTAATTCACCATTTCTTCAGAAAAGCCCGCTGCCAACCTGTTGTAACAGCCATCCGGCTGATTTTGGCTTTGTGTAAACGGCTGTAGTGAGTAAGGATTTTATCGATGGGTACTTTAACTGCCGGGATTGTCATGATGCGCTGGGAATTGCTTAGCGCCTTTTTGATGTTCTGCACCAGCCAGCTTAATATTGTTTGCCGCCAGTCCAGCCGCAATACCATGGCCTTTGTTTGCAGCGGTCTCGGCCTGACCGTGACCTGTTTCTTCGTCATGAGTCTGATGGGCATGAATTATGATGCCGCCGCCGTCGCGCAGTTCTGGGCAAACACGAAAGACGTTTTCTTTGATGTGATGAGCAAAACCCCGACCGATATGTCTTATTACTATTAATCCGATTCGCTCACCGTGTGTCGTTGAGAACAGATGAAAGAAAGGCAGAACATGATGTTCTGCCTTTTTTATTGCCCTGATAATGAACATTCAGCCCAGCTTGCTGATTATTTGTTCACCTGCATATCATTTAATCCTAAATTTAGAAAAATGCGTGGCGTATCTGAGGTCTTTTTGTACGTGAGTTTCTTATTACCTGTAAATTGCAGTCTGCTCCGCAATGTAAAACGATATTGTGCGCAGGGCATAAACTATTCATTGCTAATAGTTGAAGGGTCGTATTAGATTCTCACCCATACTTTTCTTAGAATGATCATTGCTTTTTTTGCTTCAGGCTGCTGAATTTTCACCGGTTTGGCACCCCTGCTTATGGCTGAAGGAATTCCGATGAATACGCATCACGTGCTTGGCGCGTTAGTGTTACTGGTAAGTTCTGCTTCTTCGCTCGCCGTTGAAACGACGGGCATTCCCCAGGATCAGGTAAAAGAGCGCAATGCATTTATTGCGGACCTGATGAAAAAAATGACCATTGATGAAAAAATCGGTCAGCTGAATCTGGTCACTGTGGGGCCGGACTATCAGAAAGAAGCCATTATGGCTGACATCCGCGCCGGTAAAGTCGGTGGCGTGTTTAATACCGTCACTAAACCTGATATTCGCCGCATGCAGGATCAGGTCAAAGAAAGCCGCCTGAAGATCCCTCCGTTTTATGCCTATGACGTGGTGCATGGTCAGCGCACTATTTTCCCTATCAGCCTTGGCCTTGCCGCCAGCTGGGATATGCAGGCCGTCAACACCAGCGCACGTATTTCCGCACTGGAAACCGCAGCAGATGGTCTGAATATGACCTTCTCGCCAATGGTCGATATTACCCGTGATCCGCGCTGGGGCCGTGTCTCCGAAGGTTTTGGCGAAGACACCTACCTGACGTCCCGCCTGGCACATGAAATGGTGACGGGTTATCAGGGTAAAGACCCTTCCGCACCCGACGCCGTGATGGCTAACGTCAAACACTACGCGCTTTACGGCGCGGTGGAAGGCGGTCGCGAATACAACACCGTGGACATGAGCCTGACCCGCATGTTCAACGATTACATGCCACCGTATAAAGCGGCGGTAGATGCCGGTGCCGGTGGCGTGATGGTTGCCCTCAACAGTGTTAACGGCATTCCCGCGACGTCAAATACCTGGTTGCTGAAAGATATTCTGCGCGATGACTGGCAGTTCAAAGGTCTGACAGTGAGTGACCACGGCGCTATTGGCGGTCTGGTCAAACACGGCGTGGCCGAAGATGATCGTCAGGCGGCTGCGATGGCGCTGAAAGCCGGTGTCGATATGGACATGGCCGACAATATGTACGGTAAGTATCTGAAAGGATTGCTCGCCGACGGTCTGGTGAGTCAGCAGGATATTGACCGTGCCGTGCGTGACGTTCTGGCCGCCAAATGGGACATGGGGTTGTTTGTCGATGAATACCGTCATTTAGGCCCGCAGTCGAGCGACCCGGCGGACACCAATGCCGAAAGCCGTCTGCACCGCACCGAAGCCCGCGAAGTCGCACGCACGTCCCTCGTGTTGCTGAAAAACACCAACGAGACGCTGCCGTTACAGAAAAAAGGCACCATTGCCGTGATTGGCCCGCTGGCTGACAGCAAACGCGATGTGATGGGCAGCTGGTCTGCCGCCGGTAAAGCCGCTCAGGCTGTGACTGTCTTGCAAGGGATGAAAGATGTCCTCGGAGACAAAGGCACTTTGTTATATGCACGCGGTGCTAACATCACCGACGATCAGGGGATGGTCGATTTCCTTAATTCCTACGACAAGCAGGTGATCAACGACCCGCGTAAACCACAGGACATGATTGACGAAGCGGTGAGAACAGCTGAGAAATCAGATGTCGTGGTGGCGGTGGTGGGTGAAGCGCAGGGTATGGCGCATGAAGCCTCCAGCCGTTCAGATATCAGCATTCCGCAAAGCCAGCGTGACCTGCTCAAGGCGCTGAAAGCCACCGGTAAACCGCTGGTGATTGTGCTGATGAATGGTCGTCCTCTGACACTGACGTGGGAAAATGACATCTCTGATGCCATGCTGGAAACCTGGTTCGCCGGCACCGAAGGCGGTCACGCGATTGCCGACGTTCTGTTTGGCGATTACAACCCGTCAGGCAAACTGCCGATGACTTTCCCGCGTTCGGTCGGGCAAATTCCTTTGTATAACAGCGTGCTGAATACCGGTCGTCCGTTCAATCCACAGCATCCGGATAAATACACGACCCGTTATTTCGATATCACCAACGGGCCGCTGTTCCCGTTTGGTTATGGCCTGAGCTACACCCGTTTCAGCGTGTCTGACGTGAGCCTTTCATCCACAACCATGGATGCGAAACATCCGCTGACAGCCAGTGTCACGGTGAAAAACACCGGCAAAGTCAGTGGCGCGACGATCGTCCAGCTGTATCTGCAGGATGTCACCGCGTCGATCAGTCGTCCGGTTAAAGAGCTGAAGAACTTTGAGAAGATCACCCTGCAGCCGGGTGAAGAGAAAACCGTGACATTTGCTATCAATGAAAGAGACTTACGTTTCTACAATGACAAGCTGAAATGGGCCTCTGAACCCGGTAAGTTCAACGTATTCGTCGGGTTAGATTCTCAGGATGTGAAGAAAACCAGCTTCCTGCTGAAATAACATATCGGGTCTGAAACCAGGCCCGATATGCAGTCAGCACGTTCTCTCTCAGGCGGGATCCCGGCAACGGAACCCGCCTGTTCTGAGCAGTAATTTCTGTCCGGTGACTGGATATATAACCGACAGTTGCTAACCTTAAATTCAATGTGTTACGCCTTCCGGCTCTGTATCCGATAGTTGCGGAGCGGTGCGGGTGTGCTGAGCAGAGTAAACTCCGTCTGTGCTGACTATCGCCATGTCGCCACACTGGCGGCGTATAGCGTTCTTTTCGGAGAAACATTCATGGTCGATTCTCAAGATGCGTCCATCCTGTACCTGCATTTTGGTACGCCCCGCCCATACTGGCGAGTGGGTTCTGACAGCAATGCACTGGAGCTGTCCGCAGAGAAAGGCGTTGTTAATGTTGCTATCTCCCTGACCCAATGGCAGGCGGGAAAAATCAGGCAACTGACCGGGATCACCTCAAGTTTCACGCTGGACATCACCCTGTTCGGTTCCCCTGTACGCCTTTATCTTGTCGGCCGGAAAATTGACAGCAAAGCCTGGGCTGGCACGGCATCAGCGTATCAGGACACTGAATCCGTCGCGCACGATCTTGAAGTCGGTCTGACTTTCGCTGAACAGGTGGTTTCCGAAGCCAACTCCGTGATTGTGATCATCGATCAGGAAGGCAAAATCCATCGTTTTAACCGGCTGAGCGAAGAATATACCGGCCTGCGCGAAGAAGATGTCATTGGCCGCAGCGCCTACGATTTATTCATGTCGATGGAAGAAGGTCTGGCGTCGCGCCAGAACATCAACGGTTTTTTTCAGCATCAGCAATCCTACGAAGTCGAACGCTGGATCAATACGGTTAAAGGTCAGCGGCTGTTTCTGTTTCGCAATAAATTCGTCCACAGCGGCAGCGGTAAACAGCAAAAATACCTGATCTGCTCGGGTTCTGACATTACGGACGAGCGCAAAGCGCAGGAACGTCTGCGCGTGCTGGCCAACACCGATCTGGTCACCGGTTTCGCGAACCGTAACGCGTTACAGGAATCTCTGGCCAGAGCCCTTCTCGAGCGCGGCGAAAACAAAGTCGGGCTGATTTATCTGGATCTGGATAACTTCAAAAAGGTGAACGACGCCTACGGTCATATGTTTGGCGATCACCTGTTGCGGGCGGTATCCGACGCTATTCAGGATTGTCTTTCGCCTAACGATAAGCTCGCGCGCCTAGGCGGCGATGAATTCATCATCCTCAGTATCCATGCAGAACTGAGCGCACTGGAGGCACTGAGCCAGCGCGTGTTGCGCCGCCTGAGCCTGCCATTTCGTATCGGTCTCATTGAAGTCTATACCGGCTGTTCAGGCGGCATTGCTATCTGTCCGGAACACGGCACTGACGGCGATACGCTGCTGCAAAACGCCGATACCGCCATGTATGTGGCGAAGGAAAAAGGCAAAAATGCGCACTGCGTTTTCTCGCCGGGTATGAATGAAAAAGCCTCAGAATACATGTGGCTGGATACGCATTTACGCAAAGCGCTGGCGGAAAAAGACCAGCTGGTTTTGCACTATCAGCCGAAGGTGTCACTTTATGGCACCGTGCAAAGTGTCGAAGCGCTGCTGCGCTGGAATTCGCCGGAACGCGGTCTTATCCAGCCGCAAAGTTTTATCCCTTATGCCGAAGAATCTGGCCTGATTACACCCATCGGCAAATGGGTGATCGAAACCGCCACCCGTCAGGCGACTGAATGGCAAAAAAAGGGGCTGAATCTGCGCGTGGCCGTGAATCTTTCCGGACGCCAGCTGAATAATGGTTCGTTTATCACGACGCTGTCTGACGCCATGAAAAAAGCCGGCATGAAAGGGTGTCTTCTCGATTTTGAACTGACAGAAAGCTGCCTGGTGGAAGACGAGGGCGCAGCTGTCGCCATGATTAACCAGTTGCATAAACTCGGCGCGCAGGTGCATCTTGATGATTTCGGTACCGGTTATTCTTCGCTGTCCCAGCTGGCACGCATTCCGCTCGACTGCATTAAGCTCGACCAGAGTTTTGTCCGTGGGATCAATGACAATCCGGTTTCTCAGGCGCTGGTGCGGGCGATTGTGGCAGTGGCGAAAACCCTGCAACTGACCGTGGTGGCGGAAGGGGTGGAAACGGCTGAAGAAGAGAAGTTAATTGACGAGATTGGTGTGGACAGCAAACAGGGCTTTCTTTACGCCAGGCCAATGCCCGCAACGGAACTCGAGCACTGGCTTGAAGAAAAAATGATTGCTTCACCCAATATTTTTAAACCTAAAGCAAAACAGAAATAGCGCCAGTAACGGGCCCTTTCTGCCCGCTGCTAGCCGGTTTTACGCAGTGATGCCGTATGCCGGTTTTGCAGCATGACCAGACGCTCCATATAACTCAGGTCTTTCTCCTCCAGCGTAAACGCGGCATCCACCCAATCCTCCGTAATATCCATCAGCTCGGAACGTGAAAGTTGCAGCACGCGCTGGCGTGCGCGGATCATGGCGCGGATCCCGTTAAGTTTTGGCCGCAGCACATCCATAAACGTACGCGTGGCGTTGAACGCCTCACCCGGCTGGAATAACACATCCACCAGCCCGCGGCTTTCAAACCATTCCGCCGTATGAGACTCACCGGTGGAAATCAGTTCCTCCGCCAGCTTCATGCCCGCTTTACGCGAGACCAGCGAATAACCGCCCATTCCCGGAAAGAGGTTAAAGGCGATTTCCGGAAACCCCATCCGGGCCGTGTTTTGCGCCAGCACATAATGGTGCGCCAGCGCCGCTTCGAATCCGCCGCCGAGCGCCGTACCTTCAATCATCGACAAGCTGATCGCGCCCACATCAAACCCGCGCGCTGCAGCATGAACACAGTCCACACAGGCTCTGGCGTAGGCGCGCAAAGCCTCGCGCTTGTTATTGACGATAGAGTCGACAAAGAAACTAAGATCACCTCCCACATTGTACATATTGGGCACCAAAGAACCGGTGACCCAAAAATCAAAACGCAGCCCCGACGCCTTTGCTGCATAGGTCAGCGTCATGATGTCCTCAATAAGCTCCTGATTAAAACAGGGACGTGGATAAGACCTGAGCATCATCCACATGACATTACGGCCTTCTTCATAATAGGCTGCAATCTGGGACAAATGCCCGGCTTCGGTAAACGGGCGGCAGGCTGTATGGTCAATAAGATTCATAGTATATATCCAGGTTAGAAATGAATTTTTTAGGGTGAAGCAGCTCCAGCCTAGTCCAGCTCTAACCTGAACTGAATCGATTCGAGATTGTTTTATAAAAATAATCCTAAGCGCATAAACGTAATAAAAAAATGTTTAAAATAAACAACCTGCAACCAATCAATATTGTGTAAAAACAAAGAAATAATGTTTTTATCCGCGACTTCAGACGACCAGACTTCCGCAAAAATAATCCGCCATAATTAATGTTTGGCGATTAATAATATGCGTAATAGTTAATTAACTCTCAGGGATTTCCCCAAAGTGATGCATATCACAGTCATTGCACGCTGACTTTCCAATTGCTCTGCCACCCGCTAAATTGAATTCATCTCCTCCGACCACTTAAGAGAATTCCATGACTGAACGCGCTTCGCTGTTTTATCCGCATCTGCTGGCGCCGCTGGATTTAGGTTTTACACAACTGAAAAATCGCGTGCTGATGGGTTCTATGCACACCGGACTGGAAGAACTGGAGGACGGGCCTGAACGTCTGGCGGCCTTTTATGCCGAACGCGCCGCCGCAGGTGTCGGGCTGATTGTCACAGGCGGCATTTCCCCCAACGCGCAGGGCGTGGTGTATCAGGGTGGTTCAATCCTCGCAGAACAGGAGCACATCACGCATCACCGCGTGGTAACGGAGGCCGTTCATGCCGCCGGGGGGAAAATTGCGCTGCAAATTCTTCATGCAGGGCGTTACAGTTATCAGCCCCACCCCGTCGCGCCTTCAGCACTTCAGGCACCGATTAACCGCTTTACACCTCACGCTCTCAGCGAAGAAGAAATCGAATCAACGCTGGCGGATTTTGCCCGCTGTGCGCAACTCGCCAGGGCGTCCGGCTATGACGGTGTGGAAATCATGGGCTCCGAAGGTTATCTGATAAACCAGTTCCTCACCGCGCGCACCAATCAGCGCACGGACAGCTGGGGCGGTTCCGCCGATAACCGTATGCGGTTTGCGACAGAAGCCGTGCGCCGCGTGCGCGAAACCTGTGGCAGGGAGTTCATCATTATTTATCGCTTATCCATGCTGGATCTGGTTGAGGAAGGCTCGGACTGGCAGGAAGTCGAAACTCTGGCGCAACGCATCGAGCAGGCCGGCGCGAGCATTATTAACACCGGCATCGGCTGGCACGAAGCGCGCATTCCGACCATCGCCACTATGGTTCCCCGCGCGGCGTTCAGCTGGGTGACGCAAAAACTGATGGGCAAAGTCGGTATTCCGCTGATCACCACCAACCGCATTAACGATCCCGACGTGGCGGAGAAAATTCTCGCCGAAGGTTGCGCGGATATGGTGTCGATGGCGCGCCCGTTCCTCGCCGATCCGGCGTTTGTCGAAAAAGCCGCACAAGGGCGTGCTGATGAAATCAATACCTGCATCGGCTGTAATCAGGCCTGTCTGGATCAGATATTCGCCGGAGAAGTCACGTCCTGCCTGGTGAATCCCCGCGCCTGCCGTGAAACGCAGTTACCCATAACCCGTGCGGAAATCACCAAACGCCTGGCCGTGGTCGGCTCCGGGCCAGCCGGACTGGCATTTGCCACCACCGCCGCCAGCCGCGGACATCACGTCACCTTATTTGATGCACACAATGAAATCGGCGGGCAGTTTAATGTCGCCAAACAGATCCCCGGCAAAGAAGAGTTTTATCAGACGCTGCGCTATTACTCGCGTCAGCTGACATTACTGGGCGTCACGCTGCGTCTGGGTGAAACCGTCACCGCCAGCCAGTTAACGGGTTATGACGAAGTGATCCTCGCCTGCGGTATTTCACCACGCCTGCCCGATATTGCGGGTATTGATCACCCGAGCGTACTGACGTATCTCGACGTGCTGCGAGATAAAAAACCGGTCGGTCAGCGTGTCGCCATTATTGGCGCTGGCGGTATCGGTTTTGATACCGCCGAATATCTGGTGCATAAAGGCGTGTCATCAAGCCTGAGTACTCGGGCCTTCAGTCACGAATGGGGGATCGACCAGAGCCTGAGGCATCGCGGCGGTCTGGCACCGCAGGGACCGCAGCCCGAACCGGCGGCGCGGGAGATCGTTCTGCTGCAACGCAAAACCACCAAAGTCGGCGCAGGACTGGGGAAAACCACCGGCTGGATCCACCGCGCCAGCCTGCTGCACCGTGGCGTGAAGATGCAAAGCGGCGTCAGCTACGAACGCATCGACGACGCGGGTTTGCATCTGATCATGAACGGCGAGCCGCTGTGTCTGGAAGTGGATAACGTAATTATCTGCGCTGGACAGGAACCGCAGCGCGCCCTGTATCAGCCCTTGCAGGATGCCGGAAAAACCGTGCATCTGATCGGCGGTGCAGACGTGGCCGTCGAACTTGATGCCCGTCGTGCTATCGATCAGGGCACGCGGCTGGCGCTGAAGATATAAACATTGGATTAGAAAACTGCAGACGAAAAAAAAGCCGCGATAAGCGGCTTTTTCATGTCTGACCAGAAAAATGGTATAAAAATAACTCCACGAATTGTTTATCTGGCTTATTTGTTTCTGTTAATTGACTAAAAACTTTCCAAATAATAATCATAAAATAAGCAGAATTTATTACATCATTAAATTTCAAAAATCAAAGCTGAAGTATTGCTCAGCAAGCAGAAAGCATTCATGAAATGAATTAAATAAAAATAATTGTTTGAAAATTAAATGCATACACCGTACTAATTATCTGAAAATTAACCGCCACTCTCGTCCTGAAATATCGATCCCACTACCTGGCACTCAGCAGAAATCTCGCCACACAGCCCGTGGCAAGCGGATCCCTGTAAAAACAACCTCTTATTAATGACTCACCACTTAATCATTATCTCAAAAATCATGACCCTCATTATTATATCCATCCTCATCACGGAGTTATAAACTCCTGCCAATATTCATTAATTGCTATTCTGATTTTACTTTTAATTTTACGGATATATTCACTCATGACATCTATTGATGGACTGCTTCAGGGTACCTGGTTGCTGGTTATATCGTTAAGGCAAGATGATCATCAGACAGGAGAATCGCTTTATCAGCAGGGAATTAATCAGATTGAGACGGTTCGTCAGGCACTTAAAAACCAAAATATCTCCTCTGAAAATATTGATCATATCACTTATACACAGTGCGCTTTGCTGGATGAATCCGCGTCAGGAAACATCAGTCAAAGGATTACCTGGCAGAATCACCCGTTACAGGTTCGTTTCTTTCAGACATTTCAGGCTGGCGAGCAGCTTTATGATCGCATTCGTCAGGTACTGCATCAGCCTTCGCCAGATATCTGCGTTCTGACGTGTTTTCAACGAGCCCTGACCCTCGGATTTCAGGGTATCTACCGCGATAAGCCATCACCTGACCGTCAGGCACTTCTCAATGAACTGAACGAATTAATCCCTGCTTTTGATTTCCCGCTGAATACCCCGGTACTGGTAGCTCGCCGCTTTATGCGTCGCGGTGGCTGGTTACGTTCTCACTGGTTAATCGGTGGCGTATTGCTGGGGGTGACGCTGCTTCTCAGCGTGGGACTGAACATACAACTGGGGCAATTTCTGCATCAATGGCTGCCGGACAGATAGTCCGCTGAATTTCACTTTTCCGACGGACCGGAGAATGACCACGAGGTCCGTCACCTGAACACGGGGCAGACACGACCTCATGGGCCTCGGTTTACGGCTACGGGCGGTAGCGTGTCGGCAACTCACTGAAACGTTTATCACACTAAAGGGATCCAGTAATGGAGACTGCCTCTTCAACGCCTTTGAACATCGTCAATTCCCTGAACCGCTATCAGCTAGCCGTACACAACAGTACCGCTCCGCTTGATGTTGAGTCTTTTGTTGCCAATGAACATTTGAGCCGCGCTTACCGATATGTCGTCGAGGTCACCAGCGAGGTTCAGGATATTGATCCGCAGACTATCCTGATGCAGGACGCCTCGTTCATCATGCAATCCTTACCGGCGACAGCATTCAATATTTTTACGCCACCGCAGGTACAACGCACGGTACACGGGGTCATCACTCAGTTTGCCCGCTTGTCAGAATCCCGCGACGAAGCGCACTACCGCCTGACCCTGGAGCCACATGTTGTTCTGCTCGATCACACCCGCCGCTGCGCCATTTATCAGAACATGTCAGTGCCGGAAATTGTTGAGAAAATCCTGCGGGATAATCATCGTTATCAGGGCTGGCAGTTTGAGTTTCGTCTGAACCAGAGCTATCCGCGTCGTGAGTTAGTCACCCAGTGGCAACTGTCCGATTTCGACTTTATACGCCGCCTGCTTTCAGAAGTGGGGATCTGGTTTACTTTCGAAATGGACAACCGCCTTAAAGAGGAAGTGGTGATATTCGGCGATGCCCAGCAGTACTACCAGTTCGACGTCAAACTGCCGGTGAAAGATGTCTCGGGCATGAACGATAATGCCGCCGAATCTGTCTGGTCTTTGTCAGCACTGCATCAGATAGTGGAAAGCGCCGTTAAGGTAAAGGATTACAACTACCGCGATGCAGCAAATACGCTGGCGGTGGAAAACCGTGTGGTGTCAGAGGACAAAACCACCACCGGGACTATTTATCACTATGCCGAAGGGTTTCTGAAAACAGGCGGCTCGCAGAAACCAGAACCAGACAGCGCCGGGTTTTATGCCTTTCTGCGCCATGAACGTGACCTGAATGATCAGCATCAGCTATGGGGTAAAACTAACGCTACCCGACTGGCTCCGGGGCAAATGTTAGAAATCGACGGCATCATTCCGAAAGCTTACGGAAAAGGTATTCTGATCACCGGAACCGTTGCCCGCGCATCACGAAGTACTGCCTATCAGGTGACGTTCACCGGTATTCCGTACAGTGAAACCGTCGGATTCCGTCCTGCGTTGCGGGCACGCCCGAAAATAATCGGTACCGTGCCTGCACGTATCACCAGTATCAGCCCGAACGACATCTACAGCCATATCGATAAAGATGGCCGCTATCGCCTGAATTTCAACTTTGATCTTGATACCTGGAAAGACGGCTATGAAAGCCCGTGGTTGCGCCTGGCCCGCGCCTATGCCGGAGACACTTACGGATTACATCTGGTTTTACTGGCAGGCACGGAAGTTGCTGTAGCCTTCGACGGCGGACATCCGGATAAACCGTATATTGCTCACGCCCTCCACGACTCCCGCCATCCCGACCATGTGACTATTGAGAACTATAAACGAAACGTCCTTCGCACTCCGGCAAACAACAAACTCAGGCTCGACGACGAACGTGGGAAAGAACATGTCAAAGTCGCCACGGAATACGGTAAAAGCCAGGTCAGCATCGGGCATCTGGTTGATATCAAGAAAGAACAGCGCGGTGAAGGGTTCGAACTGAGAACAGATCACTGGGGAGCCATCCGGGCTGCCAAAGGTATTTTTATCAGTGCCGACGGTCAGCTTCAGGCCCAGGGAAAAGTTCTCGATATGCACGAAGCGCTTGATGAACTGCAGGCGGCTCATCGGGAAGCTATCAGCCTTCACACTGCTGCCGAACTGGCCAAAGCAGAACTGGCCGATATTGAAAAACAGGCCAGCCTGATGAATGACACGCTTAAGCAATTACAACAGCGTGCCCTGCTTCTCTCTGCTCCGGCGGGGATAGCGCACGTTACGCCAGCCAGCTTGCAACTTTCCGCCGGTGAAAACCTGATTGTCACAACCGGACAGAATGCCGATATCAGCATCGCGCAAAAACTGCGTATCGCCTCAGGGGAAATTCTCAGTCTGTTCGCCAAAGCCATGGGCATCAAAATGTTTGCTGCCGCTGGCCGGATACAGATCCAGGCGCAAAGTGATGCGCTGGATATGTTCTCGAAGAAAGACATGACCATCGCCAGCAGCGACAGCAAAGTGACTGTTTCAGCCAAAACCGAACTGCTGCTCGAATGCGGCGGCGGTTTCATTCGCATCAAAGGCGGTAACGTGGAAATCGGGGGGCCGGGCAGCGTGTCAGTAAAAAGTGCCACTCTGCAAAAAGTCGGGCCGGACAGCCAGAATGCATCGCTGAAATTACCGGAACACTGCGCTTCTATGATAGACGAAGCGGCGGCAGGTCAGGGACCAACGGTAAGCCTGAGTTAAAGGATGAATGAAATGACGACTCTGGAATATGACACGGAACAGGTGCTGTTTGATTACTCTCACACGGCGATACAACAACAGTCGGCGGCTATCCTTGACCAATTAAACAAACATTTTCTCCAAAGCGGAGAAAACGTATTCCTGCTGGTTGACCCGGCAAAGCTGGAACTTAATATCACGTCATCCTGGCTGACCACCCTGACTGAACGCCGCCCGCAACCTGTCGCCTTACTGCATGCCTCAATACCACAATCTTATTACCCGTGGCTGATCACCCTCGACCTTGCACGGCCAGAGGATCAGGCATTGCTGCAGGAAAGTATCATCAGGTCGCTGCAGGAAATCGATCCGGCGAAACTCAGGGCCGGTTGCGGTCGCACCCTGTGCGGATGGCTGACCAGCATGCAGCCTGCCCGCGTAGTTGCCCGTCAGCTGGGGAGTACTGCAGTACAAAAGCTGAAGGAAGGCGGCAATATTTTGCTGCGTTACTTTGATCCGGCAGTGCACAACACCTTATGGCCACACCTGAGTATTTTCCAGCAACAGCGCATGCTGGGCATCCTGTCAGGATGGTATTTCCCGGACGGCGACGGCCAGCTTGTTTCACACCAACACACTCCGCCTGCGCAACCGTTACTGACTTTCTCGCTGGCCTTGCAGGAAAATGACAACGCAATGCTGGAGCGCGTGGGCATCGTCAATCAGGCCCTGAAGCAATATCGCGAGCAGACAAAGCACGATTCACGCATGAGCGAGACTGCATTACGAAGCATTGCAGAACTCGCGTTGCAACGCATTGCCCATTCGCCCGTGATTACCACCGTTGATGAACGCGTATTGTTTGCTTTTCATGCACTGCGCTATCACGCACACATCGATCTGAGTCCTGAGTTTCAATATTTGTTATCCACAGAGACTCAGCCGGTCGATATTCGCTATCGCCAGCGCATATGCGCACTCACACCAAAGGACTGGCAGCGGCTGGCGGATGAATGTCAGCACTTAACTGTCGCCACGCACAAAAACAAGGAGCTGTTGCCATGAGTCAGCCTGCAGTCGTAATTTGTCCCCGCTGTCAGCCCTGCGGCCCGGCCATACTGCCGGTGCGTTATGCTCCGATACCAGACTCACTCTCCCCTAAACTGCCGGGATGGGCTAAACCTGAAGTCGATTTCCCCAAAATCCCTGGCTACGACTACGGTTTACGCGCCATGCGCGCCGGTTTTTTATACGTCTGGTATGAAGCCGATGCACATTGGGAAACCTGGAGCATCACGCCAGATGGCGGACTATGGAAGCAGAATGACGCCCTTTCCGCACAGCCCAAATACACTTCGGACTGCGAAAGAGGTTTCCATAAATCCGCCAATATTGAATTCATTGTGCTGGATAAGCTGGCTCTGACCAGCACGCTCTGGCTGGCCTATACACCAGCTAAATGGAACCCGGCCCTGCTCGACATTTATGCCGCAGATGCCGGTAAACGAAAGGCGCGTATGCAGCAGGTAGAATCCTGGCAATGGACCGCTCCCGAAGAGGAAAAAGGCATTGCACAGGCCACGCAGGCGACCCTGCAAACCGTGCTTGATTATCAGCCGCCGGGGCATGCCTGTCCCGCCGGGAAGTTACCTTTTTCCACCGATATTTCCCGTATCAGCGCCATATCCGGCACCTCGCCGTCTTACACTTTTGCAGCCGATGCCATTCGTCCGCGCACCACACTGTATCCCTGGAGCACGGAACGTGCCGGAAAAGAAAGTGCCACACTGACCGCTTTAGCATCGCGCGGAACGTTACCCGACGGCACGCCAGTAAAACCGCTTATCATGGCGGTCAATGACCCGATTGGCATCGCGCATGAGCTGACCGGCTGGTGTGATGACATGACGCTGATGCATAAACGCTACCGCGATGAGCTGGGCGTGGAGTTTGCGACCTATTACGATATCAAAGGGCTGGAGCGGGTCATCAGACAAGCTGAAGAACAGCAGTTTGACCAGACCTCCCCGGAAAAGGCCTCCCGGCACAGTATTGAAACGGTGCTCAACGGGGCAGGATTCGACCTGAAGGGTACGACGCCTTCGTATGAAGAACTGGAAAAAATATACGCAAAAAGCCGGGCGAAATGGAAACTCAATGCGGTGAACAAAGCCTGGCAGAAATACGCGGATAAGTTTAACCAGAGCTGGATCACGGATTTTGAAACCGCTTACGGGGAACTGACCCGTACCGTAGAGGAAAAAATAGGGCTCCTTATCGGGCTGCGCCTGCTCTGGCTGCAACATCCTCTGTTTATTACCTGCATTGACGATTTCAACTCCGACCTGACTCAGGACAACCTTAATTACCGGGAAATGGTCGGTTACGCGCTGGCGTCGATAAATCTGAGTGAGACGGGAAAGGCACAGATTAATACGTGGATCGGCAGCTATTCAACACAGGACAATAAAAACCTGCTCTGGCGCTATCAGTTCTTCAATAGCCCGGCGGTCATGGGCTCCGTCAATCCGTTTCTGGCGCAGATTAAAAGTCAGACAGCGCCCACTGCGGGCGAGCAAATAAAAGCAGATACACAGTTTATCCTGAATAATTTATCGGTCTATGCTGATGCCGTGGACAGGGCATTAGCCGCCATGATGTCATCTGGTCAGGCGCAATCCCTGACACAAAGGATTATGGGGTTTGGTGACCGCGCCCTCACCACCATGACCAATCAGGTACTGGCCGGCACCGTGGTGGATACCTTTCAGGGAAAAGCGCTCAGGGCATTATTTCTTTTGGATTCCGGCGTTGCGAAAGACCATTTAGCCAAAATGATGAATGACGCAATCGCCCATCCTGCGGGGGACAGTATTTTTACGGCAGAGGTCAGGGGGAATATACAGAATATCCGTGATTATAAATTGAATCAGATTGATAAAAATCTTAGTGACTTAGATGAGTTCAAAAATAAATATAATAGACTTTATGAGACTGTTAAAGGTAGAGATACGATAAGATTATTTCGTATTAAATCCTTGGGCATAATAATGTATTCCGTACTGGCATTAAGCCTGGCAGAAAGCAGTAAGGGATCTGTTAAAGATATAACGGCACTGAGCATCCCTCTGTTATTTGCAGGCAGTTCACTTGCAGGCATGATTGAAGAAGCTTACAGAAGTATTATAGAGGAAAAAACAAAAGAAAGAATTTGGAAAGGTGTTGGATCTAGCCTAGGAAGTATTGCAGCAGGCATTACAGTTATTCTCGATACACAAGATATAATAAATAAAATAGAGAAATATGGTTTCTTCTCTTGGCCAGCCATACTTTCTTTAAGCAAACTAGGCTCGGATGGGGCATTTTTTATTAGTACAGCCAATGAGTTACTTTCCGTGCTTGGAAGGAAAACCATTCAAAAAATAATTTTTTCATCAGCCAGTATTGTAAGCGGTGTAACTAGGGCTATAGGAGTTCTCGCCACTTGGGAGGTTATGGTAGCTATATTTTTCGCCCAAATGTTATATGATATGTTGGCTGATAATGAAATCCAGAACTGGTGTGAACAAACGGCATTCGGTATTAAATCAAAAAATCATAATACGATGTATTTATCTGCAAAAGACATATCTGCATTGGTGCAGAAACAGGAAAAAATGTTACATACTGCGATGCAGATAGTATTTAACCTGCCACCTTCTGAAGACGAAATTAAAAAGGAAGAAGACGAGAGAAGAAAACGCCAACAGGATATTAACAACTATTATCGACTGAAATATTGACAGGAGCCCCTCATGGAAAAAGAAACAGATGAACGGCTAGTCAACTACACGAGTTGCCTGAGAAGTGAGTTTAAAGATTTAGACCGACTAGAAGGATGTTTTAATAGTTTAGATATTTACATTGAAAATAGATCTAAAAAAATTAAAGATTATGATGAAATGATCCATTCAATCTCTCAAGAAGAGTCTTTAACGAAAGTATCTAAGAGAATGTTTATAGATGAAACGCGCCTTAGTATTATCAGGGCAAGGAAATACTTAAAGCAAGTTCAGGAAGAAATTAATTCTTTCCCTACTCCACCTGAACTGCCGCCAACCAAACCTCTAATTAAAATCAGTGGCATTGTCGAAGAGCTATCAGTTAAAAAGGTCATTGGTTACTTTGACTTCAGTGAATACAGCACCGAGAAAGCGCGTGCCGAAGAGAAAATCAAACGGGATAACGAGGGCGCCTCACTTTTATTACTCTTACAGTTTTTTGCCGGGGATGCGCCTCACGCACGATTTAATGATGGCAAGAGAAAAGAGTCACGATGTATTTATGTTGAAGGTAAAGTTGACGGTAAATTATTTTCAGGTTGGCTTAAGCAAACCAATATTCAGGTAGGTGATTATGTAGAAATGGCAGTTATACCTCAAGGAAATGAATATAAAACTTATGCAATTACTAAGCCTCAGGATGGAATTATATCAATTACACCAAAATGTCAGGCTGGTAGTAAAAGTGTATTTTTCAAAGATGTATTAAAGGCTACAGCGATGGTGTTAGGTTGTATGCTTATATGTATAATAGTAATTGCATTTTTCGCGATAAGAAACTTTGAAGGTTTTCTCTATGTTATTTTATTTTATTGCATCTCAACTCTATTAGTCTCCTTTTTTGTTCATCGTGAACTTAAGAAAGAGAATTATGTAACTGGTGATCTCTTTGAAAGAATTTGCCTGGCATTGAACATACCTAACGGAAAAAAACTCGAACTAGATAGGTATTCTAAAGAAAAAATAAAAATCATGAAAGAAAAAGGTGAATGGATAGCGAATGCAAAAAACAATATTTCATACCCACAAATATCAAAAGAAGGTAATTTTGAAATCTACTACTACCCACTAAATAACAAAATTTAAATAACTCCACATAATCCTAATTAATTAACCACATTATTATTTACCCATAAAATCGACTTACTTATTCTAGAATGCTAAAGAGAAAAAACACTCAATGAATATAAAAAATTAAAGAATGGGGAACTACATGATGATACACAATATCAGGGCGGACAATTATATGCAGCGAAGGCATGAGTAAAGCATATTCGACATAGGATAAAAAAACAAATGCGATGTATTTAACTTAAAAATCACTTTATGAATTGGTGAAAAAGCAGGAAGAATTATTACATACTGCTATGCAGATAGTATTTAACCTACCTCTTTCTGAAGAGGAAATTAAAAAAGCAGAAGATGAGAGAAGAAAACGCCAACAGGATATTAACAACTATTATCGACTGAAATATTGACAGGAGCCCCTCATGGAAAAAGAAACAGATGAACGACTGGTCAACTACACCAGTTGCCTGAGAAGTGAATTCAAAGATTTAGACCGATTAGAAGGATGTTTTGTTAGTTTAGAACTTTACATAAAAAACAGAACTAGAAAAATTAAAGAATATGATGAAATGAACCGCCCGGGTACCAAAGAGGATCCAGCTAATCAAATGTATAGCAGAATATTTATAGAGGAGACCCGACTTAGCATTATCAGAGCAAAAGAATACCTCCGGCAAGTTGAAGCGGAGAAAAATAGCTTTCCTCCCTTACCTGAACTGCCGCCAACCAAACCTCTAATTAAAGTCAGTGGCATTGTGGAAGAGCTCTCAGTCAAAAAGGTCATTGGTTACTTTGACTTCAGTGAATACAGTACCGAAAAAGCCCGCGCCGAAGAGAAAATAAAACGGGATAACGAGGGTGCCTCGCTTTTATTACTCTTACAGTTTTTTGGTGGGGATGCTCCTCATGCCAGATTTAATGACGGAAAAAGAAAAGAGTCAAAATGCTCTTATATTAAAGGAAAAGTCAATGGAAAGATTTTTTCAGGCTGGCTGCGTCAAACAAATGTCCAGGTTGGGGATTATGTAGAGATGGCAGCAATGACTGAGGGAAATAATTATTACATATATGCTTTAGCCACACCCCACAAGGGGATTATATCGACAATTCCAAACTGTTATGCAGGCCGTCACTATCCAAATATCAAGCAATTATCAACGATGTATGGCAAGTTTTATACAATTGTCTTTCTTATTATGTGTCTTTTTGAAACACCCACTATTGAGCAACTTCTCTATGCCATTTTGGTCGTTTCTTCTTTTACTGCTGCAACCACTTACTTCGTTTACAGGGGCATGATTAACGAAAACCGTGCTCCCGGTGAGTTATTTGAGGAAATTTGTAATGTGTTGAACATTCCAAATGGGAAAAAATTAAACCTGAGTGAATATACTGAAATGAAAATTAATGATATCAAAAAAAAAGGTGAGAACATAGAACCGGGAGTCGGTGAAACTTCAGGACCGCAACAAACCAACCAAAATGATTTTAATATTAATTACTATCCAAGAAAAAGTGAAATCAATAAATAAGGCATGACTTCCAATTCAATATTCATTAAAGAGGATACTAAAATGGAAAATGAAACCGAGAAAGAACTCATTAATTATACTAGTTGCTTGCGGAGTGAATATAAAGACCCGGCCCGACTAAGTGGTTGCCGTGAAAGTTTAGTGATCTATGTTAAATCTTGCCAGGATCAAATCGATGAGTATGACCGCACACATTATCCTTCAGGAAAGGCCGAACCAGTTCATGAAACATGGAAAAAAGATTATATCGATGATGTTAGAGGATGCCTTATCAGAGCAAAAAAATATCTGCGACAAGTCGAAGCGGAGAAGAATAGCGTCCCTCCCTTACCTGAACTGCCGCCAACCAAACCTCTAATTAAAATCAGTGGCATTGTCGAAGAGCTATCAGTTAAAAAGGTCATTGGTTACTTTGACTTCAGTGAATACAGCACCGAGAAAGCGCGTGCCGAAGAGAAAATCAAACGGGATAACGAGGGCGCCTCACTTTTATTACTCTTACAGTTTTTTGCCGGGGATGCGCCTCACGCACGATTTAATGATGGCAAGAGAAAAGAGTCACGATGTATTTATGTTGAAGGTAAAGTTGACGGTAAATTATTTTCAGGTTGGCTTAAGCAAACCAATATTCAGGTAGGTGATTATGTAGAAATGGCAGTTATACCTCAAGGAAATGAATATAAAACTTATGCAATTACTAAGCCTCAGGATGGAATTATATCAATTACACCAAAATGTCAGGCTGGTAGTAAAAGTGTATTTTTCAAAGATGTATTAAAGGCTACAGCGATGGTGTTAGGTTGTATGCTTATATGTATAATAGTAATTGCATTTTTCGCGATAAGAAACTTTGAAGGTTTTCTCTATGTTATTTTATTTTATTGCATCTCAACTCTATTAGTCTCCTTTTTTGTTCATCGTGAACTTAAGAAAGAGAATTATGTAACTGGTGATCTCTTTGAAAGAATTTGCCTGGCATTGAACATACCTAACGGAAAAAAACTCGAACTAGATAGGTATTCTAAAGAAAAAATAAAAATCATGAAAGAAAAAGGTGAATGGATAGCGAATGCAAAAAACAATATTTCATACCCACAAATATCAAAAGAAGGTAATTTTGAAATCTACTACTACCCACTAAATAACAAAATTTAGATAACTCCACACAATCCTAATTAACCACATTATTATTTACCCATAAAATCGACTTACTTATTCTAGAATGCTAAAGAGAAAAAACACTCAATGAATATAAAAAATTAAAGAATGGGGAATGATACACAATATCACGGCGGACAATTATATGCAGCGAAGGCATGAGTAAAGCGTATTCGACATAGGATAAAAAAAACAAATGCGATGTATTTAACTTAAAAATCACTTTATGAATTGGTGAAAAAGCAGGAAGAATTTTTACATACTGCTATGCAGATAGTATTTAACCTACCTCTTTCTGAAGAAGAAATTAAAAAAGCAGAAGACGAGAGAAGAAAACGCCAACAGGATATTAACACCCATTATCGACTGAAATATTGACAGGATACTTCCATGGAAAAAGAAACAGATGAGCAGCTATATAACTATACCAGTTGCCTGAGAAGTGAATATAGAGATCTAGAACGACTTGAAGTATCACTCGATTGCCTAGATATTTATATCGAACATAGATCTGAAAAAATTAACGAGTACGATGAAATGAAAAACCCTACTTCAGAAGAAGAGTCTTCGGCGGAAGCATATAAAAGAATGTTTATAGATGAAACACGCCTTAGTATTATCAGGGCAAAAAAATACTTAAAGCAAGTTCAGGCAGAAATTAATTCTTTCCCTGCGCCTCCAGAACTCCCCCCAACAAAGCCATTAATTAAAATCAGCGGCATAGTCGAAGAACTCTCAGTCAAAAAGGTCATTGGTTACTTTGACTTCAGTGAATACAGTACCGAGAAAGCCCGTGCAGAGGAGAAAATCAAACGGGATAACGAGGGCGCTTCACTTTTATTACTCTTACAGTTTTTTGCCGGGGATGCGCCTCACGCCCGATTTAATGATGGCAAGAGAAAAGAGTCACGATGTATTTATGTTGAAGGGAAAGTTGATGGAAAAGTCTTCTCGGGATGGTTGCATCAGACCAATGTTAAGGTTGGGGATTTTGTAGAAATAGCCGCTACGCCAGAAAGTGGGGAATATAAAATATACGCGATCGCTAACCCACAGACACAAATAATATCAACTACTATAAATTGTTATTGTGGTAGAAATTACTCACATACAAAAGGATTTATAATGTTTACAGGGATTTGCTACACTTCAATTTTCCTGTTTACTTGTCTATTTGAATTCCCAACATTGGAACGTATTCTATACGCCACTTTGGTCATATTCACCCTAACTACTATCACCACTTATTTTATCACCAGAGGTATAAAAAATGAAAATCGTGCCCCAGGTGAATTATTTGAAAGAATCTGTACTGTTTTAGAAATTCCAAATAGTGATGTACTAAATCTAGCTGTATATACTGATATGAAAATTGAAAACATGATAAAAAAGGCGAGCCAACCACATCAAAAAACAATACAGACCCATTACCTAAAGCATCAAAAAATGGAGGTAATGATATGTATTACTACCCTACAAGTACAACTAAAAGTTTATTAAAAATTTAAATCTAAACGACTTTCAACCTCCTTCTATCCAAAGAAAAAATGAAAAACGCAGCGCAAGAGAAAATAAAACGCCAAAAGTATATTTATAATAATAATCGACTGAAATATTGACAGGATACTTCCATGGAAAAAGAAACAGATGAGCAGCTATATAACTATACCAGCTGCCTGAGAAGTGAATTTAAAGATCCAGACAGATTAGAAGGATGTTTCGCCAGTTTAAACATTTATATTGCCAGTCGCACTGAATCGATAAATGAATATGACGAGACATGTCATTCATCAAATGCTACAGAATCCAGCGAAGAGAGGCAAAACAGGGAGTATATCGATACACTGCGAGAACGTGTTATCAGGGCGAAAGAATACCTCAGACAAGTCGAAGCGGAGAAGAATAGCTTCCCTCCCTTACCTGAACTGCCACCTACCAAGCCTCTAATTAAAATCAGCGGTATAGTCGAAGAACTCTCAGTCAAAAAAGTCATTGGTTACTTTGACTTCAGTGAATACAGTACCGAGAAAGCCCGTGCAGAGGAGAAAATCAAACGGGATAACGAGGGCGCCTCCCTTTTATTACTCTTACAGTTTTTTGCCGGAGATGCGCCTCATGCGCGGTTTAATGATGGCAAGAGAAAAGAAAGTCAATGTATTTATGTCACAGGGAAAGTAGATAGCAGAGTCTTCTCAGGATGGTTACGCCATTCGAATATGCAGGTAGGAGACTATGTGGAAATAGCCGCCATGCCGGAAAATAATGAGTATCGCATGTACGCTGTTGCTAACCCAAAGATGCGGATAATTTCGACCACACAAAATTGTCACTTTGGCAGAAAGTACTCAAACGTTAAAGAATTTACAATCTTAACCGGTGTTTTTTATACGTCAATATTCATATTCTTGTGTCTCCTCGAATTTCCAACTTTAGAGGAATTTCTCTATGCCATATTGGTCATATTTTCTCTTACAATCACAACCACTTTCTTTATAACCAGAGGAATAAAAAATGAAAACCGTGCTCCAGGCGAGCTATTTGAAAAAATTTGCAACGCATTAGAAATTTATAATGGTGAAACACTTAATCTTGCAAAATACTCCAGACATAAGATTAAAAAAATAAACAACCAATCGGGAAATGAAAAAGTACCATCGGAAATTATACAAACATTAGATAAAGGAAGCTTTGATGTTTTCTATTACCCAGAAAAAGATAATGAAAATCAATAATAATTTGACATCGCCATATCAATGTAATGATAGAGTGCAACTTAATGGAAAATGAAACAGATGAACGGCTAGTCAACTACACGAGTTGCCTGAGAAGTGAGTTTAAAGACTTAGACCGATTAGAAGGATGTTTTAATAGTTTAGATATTTACATTGAAAACAGATCTAAAAAAATTAAAGATTATGATGAAATGATCCATTCAAGCTCTCAAGAGGAGTCTTCAGCGAAAGTATCTAAGAGAGTTTTTATAGAAGAAACGCGCCTTAGTATTATCAGAGCAAGGAAATACTTAAAGCAAGTTCAGGCTGAAATTAATTCTTTCCCTGCGCCTCCAGAACTGCCCCCCACCAAACCTCTAATTAAAATCAGTGGCATAGTCGAAGAACTCTCAGTCAAAAAAGTCATTGGTTACTTTGACTTCAGTGAATACAGTACCGAGAAAGCCCGTGCAGAGGAGAAAATCAAACGGGATAACGAGGGCGCCTCACTTTTATTACTCTTACAATTTTTTGCCGGAGATGCGGCTCATGCGCGGTTTAATGATGGCAGAAGAAAAGAATCACAATGCATTTATGTTAAAGGAAAAGTTGACGGTAAATTATTTTCAGGTTGGCTTAAGCAAACCAATATTCAGGTAGGTGATTATGTAGAAATGGCAGCTATGCCAGAAGATGATAGCTTTAAAATATATGCTGCGGCTAAACCCCAACTGGAAACAATATCGGTCACTACCGGATGTTATGCAGGTAAAAATCGATTTAGCATAAGATATGTTATAAAAGGCACTGGGACTTTCTTTTTCTTTATGGTGTTTATTTACGCATCTTTTGCCTCTCTGAGCCTCGAGGAATGGGGATATGCCGTGCTGATTTACCTATCCCTTACTGGAGGATTCTCTTTCTTTCTATTCCGCGGGTTGAATAACGATGCACGAGCCCCCGGCGATCTCTTTGAAAGAATTTGTGCTGTATTAAATATACCCAATGGAAATATATTAGATCTGGACAAGTTCACCAGAGAGAAAATAAAAAAGAAACAAATAAAAGGCGAATGGATTACACCTGAAAAAGGAACTGTTTCAAGACCTCAAATAATAACACAAGGAGGTTTCGATGTTTACTATTATCCAGTAAAAGACAATCTCAAGTAAAAACAATTTGACATCACAATCTCAATATATTTGCAAAAGGTAAAGTGTATGGAAAATGAAACTGAGAAAGAACTCATTAATTATACAAGCTGCTTACGCAGTGAATATAAAGCCCCAGACAGACTAAGTGGTTGCCGTGAAAGTTTAGTGATCTATGTTAAATCCTGCCAGGAACAAATCGATGAGTATGACCGTACACGTTATGTGTTAGGAAAGGCCGAACCAGTTCAGGAAACATGGAAAAACGATTATATCGATGATGTCAGAGGATGCCTTATCAGAGCAAAAGAATACCTCCGGCAAGTAGAAGCGGAGAAAAATAGCTTCCCTCCCTTACCTGAACTGCCGCCAACCAAACCTCTAATTAAAATCAGTGGCATTGTCGAAGAGCTCTCAGTCAAAAAGGTTATTGGTTACTTTGACTTCAGTGAATACAGTACCGAGAAAGCCCGTGCAGAGGAGAAAATCAAACGAGATAACGAAGGAGCTTCATTTCTATTACTGTTACAATTTTTTGGTGGCGATGGTCCCCATGCCAGATTTAATGACGGAAAAAGAAAAGAGTCTAAATGCTCTTATATTAAAGTAAAAGTCAATGGGAAGATTTTTTCAGGCTGGGTACGTCAAACCAATGTCCAGGTTGGGGATTATGCAGAGATGGCAGCAATGCCTGAGGGAAATAATTATTACATATATGCTTTAGCCACACCCAATAAGGGAATTATTTCAATAATTCCAAACTGTTATGCAGGCCGGAACTATCCTAATATCAAGCAATTAGTAACGATGTATGGCAAGTTTTATACAATAGTCTTTCTTATTATGTGCCTTTTTGAAACGCCCACCTTAGAGCAATTTATTTATGCCATTTTAGTAGTTTCCTCTTTTAGTGCTGCAACCACTTACTTCGTTTATAGGGGCATGATTAACGAAAACCATGCTCCCGGGAAGTTATTTGAGGAAATTTGCAATGTGTTGAACATCCCAAATGGAGAGAAATTAAACCTGAGTGAATATACTGAAATGAAAATTAATGATATGAAAAATAAAGGTGAAAATATAGAACCCGGCGTCGGTGAAATTTCAGGACCGCAACAAGCCAACCAAAATGATTTTAATATTAATTACTACCCTACAAAAAATTAATTATTAATATTTTACCCTTTCTGACTCCCAACATTTAAACAGAGAAAAATATCATGCCAAAAGGAATTATACGGCTGGGCGATAAACTGACCAGCGGTGGCGTAGTGATGTCTGCTTCATCCACCATGATCATTGAAGGCATTGTTGCCGCGTTAATTGGCGATGTCGTCATTTGTCCCATTTTAGGTCATGGGGTCAATCGTATTGTGAGTACCACACCCACATGGCTCTCAGACGGCAAACAAGTGGCTTTCGATCAGGCCGTCTGTGCCTGTGGTTGCAAAGTACTGAGCAGCCTGCCCACCACTCATATTGAAGGATAAGGATAATGTCCTGGGATATTCCCCTGCCGTATGTCGTCAGTCATCCGGCCCCCCTTCAGTGGAACGGATGGTGGCGTGGCCTTTCACTTCTGGTGATGCTTTGCGTTGCTGGCGGATGCAGCCTGTGGTTCTGGCTTAAAGATCCGCTGATTTTACTGCTGACCTTTGGCGCGGTGATTACCATCACCATGCTGTTTCTGGGTATTGCCGGCTGGCGGTTGTTCAGTTACGGCGTCAATGCAGAACACGCCGAAAGCATGGAACAGCAAAATGAGTGGCACCAGGCAAAATGGCAGGAATGGGCGCAATCAGGGCTGAATATCATCGATTTCAGTTACATATTCCCCGCAGAAATCCCGCACCCTTTTGAACACCGGACATTAGTTAACAATGAGGTGGCTTTTTCACTTCCATCGCGCCCTCCCCTTCTGTATCTGTTCGAAGAATTACTGGCTCCTTTAACCGCTTCCTTCAGAATGCTTCGGGGCCCGCTTGACGTTTATTTACCCTGCAATGATGACGAATCCATCCGACGGGCTTTTGCCCTGACATGGGAAAAACTGGGTTTATCACTTTCAGCAGTCTCTGATTTCTTCAGTGGTGCCGTGACAAATCCCTGGGCTGACCAGACTACGCAGTGGCTAAATGACGGCAATAAGAACGCTAAGTTATTGATATTTTTCCAGTGGCCAGAAAATGATGAACCCCGAATTCATACCGACGGAGCTATCGCATGGTTAATTGCTGCGAATGAGTCAGGTTCTGTCAGGTCACGCTGTCGCCTGCACCGCCCAGTGACAGGCACAAACGATCAAGCCGCAGATAACGCCAAGCTGCTCCTGAAATATCAAACCTCGGCGATAAGCGTTTCAGATCAGTGGTATAACAAAAATGCCATTGCTGCACAGAATGGCCTGACACTGGAACGCTGCAGGCAACTGCGTGTGCAAAATCCGGCATCCAATCCTCCTGTGCCGGAACAACAGTTCATCCCGTACTGGCTGGGAAAACCCGGCCCTGCGACTGACTATTTTACGATAACCCTCATGATGCTGATGGCCGAATACCGTCACGCACCGCAATCATTGGTTCTGTCGCAGGCTGAGGCTTTGGTATTTGCGACTGTCTCTCCCGGAGAAGACATTTCATGATTAATCCCTTTGCATCCCGCCCTTCCGGAGCCAGTTTGCTGGTGATGGTATTTGGTGCGATCCTCGCCGCGGTTTTGTATTTTTTGAGCGAACACTGGGGGCTCAGCCCGTTGCTGCGCAGTCTGATCTGGGCGCTGGGTATGGCACTGTTATTCGGGGTGATGGCTATTTATCGCAACTCACGTCGAAACCCTCCCGCCCCGAGCCCCACATCGAAAAAAGAAACGTATTCCGCGGCTGACGGCGAAACACAATTACCTTTCGCAGAAGAGCTTAGCGTGTATCTGCGCCACCGATATGGACGTTTCTGGCGGTCGAGAGTGCGGTTCGTTGTCCTGGTCGGTCAATCCAGGCTTGTGGGGATGATTGCGCCGGAACTGATTTCACAGCAGTGGATTGAAGCCGATGGCACCGTACTCTTATGGGGCGGCAACATCACCTCAGCATCAGACAGTAATCGTATTTCTGCGCTGCGCAAATTACGCCGCCGCCCGCCTCAGGCCATCGTCTGGGTATGCGATGCCCGTCGTCAGCAGGTTTCACTGACCGATACCGCAGCCCGTCAGTTACGTGAGCGCGCGAAATTACTCGGCTGGCAGATCCCTCTCTATGTCTGGCAGATTGAAAATAGTGAATCTCCCCCGACGCCCCGTGAAACACAACCCATCGGATGCTTGTTACCCGCAAACAGTACGCCGCAAATGCTGGAAGAAGCTCTGCGCGAACTGACACCACAGCTGACGGTGCAAGGTACTCAGCAGGTTCTTCAAAAGCCCGCCGACGATTTCATGTTACGTCTCTCACATCAGTTACTGAACGGGGGAATTGCACGCCTGCGCGAAACCCTTACGCCCTTATTATCAGGCCTCTATGCTGCCCCTTTACGCGGCATCATGTTTAGTCAGCCATTACGCACCACCGGAGGCATTGATAAATTTCGCTGGTTGCCGGATGCCAGCTGGAAGGGGATCCTCAATGACTTGTCCTCCGTCCGGCCAAAACGTATAGGGTTCCCCTGGGCTAAAGGTCTGCGTTATTCCCTTGCCGGATTATTAATTTTCTGGTGCTTCGCCGCCGTGTTGTCTTTTACCGCTAACCGCGCCTTACTCAGGGAAAGCGCCGACCTTACCGTCAGGGCATCTGCTGACACTATCCCGCTGGAAAACCGCCTGATCAACCTGCTGGACCTGCAAAGAAAAATAGGCCAGTTGCAGTACCGGGCCGTCTCCGGTTCTCCCTGGTATTTACGCTTTGGCATGAACCAAAACGAGGCACTCCTGGACGCACTCTGGCCTCGTTATCAGAAGATTCATACCGCACTGATCCGCGACGTCGCCGTGGCGAGACTGACACAACAGATGAACACCTTGCTGAGCCTGTCCCCTGATAATCCACAGCGTAACCCGATGGCCAGACAAGCCTATGACCAGCTCAAGGCTTATCTCATGATGTCTCGCCCCGACAAGATGGACGCGCAGTATTTCACCACGACAATGATGCAGCAGTGGACCCGCCGCAACGGCGTGAGTGATGCGGTATGGCGTAATTACGGCCCTTCGCTGCTGGGCTTTTATGCCCAAAACTTATCTGCGCATCCGCAGTGGAAAATCACGCAAGATGAAACACTGGTGGATCAGGTGCGCGCTGTGCTGTTACGCCAGATTGGCATGCGAAACGCGGAAGCTTCGCTGTATCAGAAGATGCTGCGACAGGTTTCCCGCAACTATGCCGACATGCATCTTGAAGATATGGTGGGCGATACTTCTGCCCGCCAGTTGTTCAGCACTGACAGTGTGGTTTCGGGTATGTTCACCCGCAAGGCCTGGGAAGAGGCGGTACAGCCCGCGATCGATAACGTGGTCAACACCCGCAGGGATGAAATTGACTGGGTGTTAAATGACAACAAGCACCCTGTCAAAGAAGATATCTCACCACAGGCGCTGAAAGTTCGACTGACTGAGCGTTATTTTGCGGATTTCTCCGGCGCCTGGCTTGGTTTTCTGAACAGCATTCACTGGCGGCGTGCTGACACGTTATCTGATGCTATTGATCAGCTGACACTGATGGCTGACATCAGACAATCGCCACTGGTCGCCCTGTTAAACACGCTGGATTATCAGGGGAAAACGGGCCAGCAGAACGAAGCGTTGACTGAGTCTCTGGTCAAATCCGCGCAGAACCTGATTCATGCAGATCAAAAACCAGCGATTGATCAGCGGAATAAAGGCGCGAAAGGACCTCTTGATGAGACTTTCACGCCCCTACTAACCTTAATGAACGGCAATGCCCGCGGTGATGGTGATAACTCACTGAGTCTGCAAAGTTTCCTGACCCGGATTACCCGCGTACGCCTCAGGTTACAACAGGTGACCAATACCGCTGATCCGCAGGCCATGACCCAGGCACTGGCACAAACGGTCTTTCAGGGAAAATCAGTGGATGTCACCGACACCCGTGACTACGGCAGTCTGGTTGCCGCCAGTCTGGGTCAGGAATGGAGCGGATTTGGTCAGGCAATGTTTGTTCAGCCGATGGAACAGGCCTGGCAACAAGTGCTCACGCCCACCGCAGAGAGTATTAATGCGCAGTGGCGAAAGGCTATCGTTCAGGACTGGAGCAGCGATTTTAATGGCCGCTACCCCTTTGCCCCCGTGCAAAGTGAAGTCTCTCTGGCTTTGATGTCACAGTATCTTCGCAACGACACCGGGCGTATTGCGCGCTTTATCACCACCAATCTCAATGGCGTAATTAAACGTCAGGGACGTCACTGGGAGCCGGACATTATCAGCGCACAGGGATTACATTTTGACCCGGAATTCCTTCAGGCATTGAATCAGCTTTCCCAACTCGCCGATGTGGTCTTCACCCATGGCGACGCTGGCCTGCACTTTGAACTGATGGCCAAACCGGCCAAAGACATCATGCAAACCGAGCTGACCCTCGATCAGCAAAACCTGAAATACTTTAACCAGATGGAAAGCTGGCAGCCCTTCAGCTGGCCTGACAGCCAATGGAAACCCCGCGTGACCTTAAGCTGGGTCAGCGTCCGGGCAGGCACCCGTCTTTACGCTGATTACCCTGGGAGCTGGGGATTTATCCGTCTGCTGGAAAAAGCAAAAGTGACGCAGATTGACTCCAGCACCTTCAGACTCGTGTGGAAAGCGCCAGACGGTTTACCTCTTAACTATCTGATGCGAACCGAGGCGGGAGAAGGCCCGCTGGCGTTACTGGCTCTGAAAGGATTCAAAATGCCGGAGTCGATTTTCCTTCCTCCGCCAGCCAGTGCAAATAATGCCGGTGACACACAATCCGGCTCGGGCACACCAGATTAAGGGTTCTCATGGAAGATTTAACGTTGCGATATTTTGATGCTGAAATGCGCTATTTGCGGGAAGCCGCCAGAGAGTTTGCCGCAGCCCATCCTGACCGTGCAAATGAACTGGGACTGATGACACCGGGCAGTGCCGACCCCTCTGTGGAGCACCTCTTTCAGGGCTTCTCTTTCTCAATGGGACGCATGCGGGAAAAGCTTGATGATGACTTGCCGGAACTCACCGAAGGACTGATCAGTATGCTCTGGCCGCACTATCTGAGAACGATCCCTTCGCTCTCTCTGGTGGAACTGGCTCCCGCATGGCAAGAGATGAAAATTTCGGAAACACTGGCCGCACATTTTGAAGTCATCTCTCAACCTGTTGGCCCGGAGGGTACCCGCTGCCGCTACCGCACAACACGTGATTTACAGTTGCAACCCCTGACATTGTCACACGCGTCGCTGACAATGGAGCCCGATGGTCAGCACATTATCCGTCTGCGTTTTTGCTGCAGTCTGCTGGCGAACTGGCAATGGGTTGACCTCTCATGCCTGTCAGTCTATCTGAATGGGGGTGCGCCGTTAGCCTCCGCATTGTTGCTGGCGCTGACGCATCAGGTGAGTAAATGCTACCTGCGCTTGCCCGGACAGGTCGACAGGCAACCTGTCCCGCTGAATTTTCAGGCAGAAGGATTCGGAGAACAGGCCGACCTTTGGGAACGTGGGGACGCGGCATGTAGCGGATACCAACAGTTGCTTGAGTATTTCACCTTCCGCGAGAAATTTATGTTCGTTGCCATCCGCGGACTTGAGCAGGTGGAATTGCCTGCAACACTGCCGTGGTTTGAAGTGGACATCGTACTCAACAGGCCTTTCCCCTCCGGTTTCTCATTCGACGCCAGCCATTTACGCCTGCACTGCGTCCCGGTAATCAATCTCTTCCCGCTTGATGCCAAACCGCTGAGCATCAACGTTCAGGAAACCGACTACCTGTTGCAACCATTACGGCGGCAGGCAGCCTATACCGAGATATATTCAGTCGACAGCGTCACTTCATCCCGCCGCACGCATGAGCAGGTTTACACCCCTTTTCGCACCTTCCGTCAGCGGGGCGGTTCATTGCGCCGAAGTTTACCTGCGCGCTATTACCACACCCGCGTCAAGCCGGGTGTTACCGGACTGCATGATACCTGGCTGATTTTGGGCGGTGATGGATTTGAGCAAGAACGGTTGTTGGATGAAGAAGCGTTAACCTTAAGCCTGACCGGCACTCATGGACAACTGCCTCGCCTGGCGCTGCGCAGTACATTACTCGATACCACCACGCAGGCTATGCCTGTGCCGCTTAGCATTCAGAATCTCTGCCCGCCGACCCTGCCAGCCTATCCGCCAAACCGTGATCAGTTTCACTGGCAGATTTTGAGTCATCTCGGCACACATTTTTTATCCATGATGGATAACGCAGAAGTATTGCGTAACACGCTGGCGCTCTATGACTGGACAGAAAGTGAAGTTAACCGGCGCCGTCTGGATGCCATCGTGAAGACCCAACACTTCAGACTACAGCGCTTTGAAAAAGGTTTACTGCTGCGCGGTGTTGATATTGAAGTCACCGTGGAAGCGCAGGGGTTTTGCGGCGAGGGGGATATTTATCTTTTTGGTGAAGTACTTAACCGTTTCCTGGCGCTTTACGCCGATATTCATTTGTTTAACCGACTTACCCTTATCGTTCAACCCTCAGGAAAATGCCTGCAATGGAAAGAAAACCACAGCCAGTATATTCCCGGCTAATACGGGATATGGGCGACAAATTGCCTTACACCAACTTTTACCGATTTTGTCAGTTAATCGAACAATCCTCTCCACAGTATCCGCCGCTTGGCAGCACCAGTTCCCCGAAAGATGATCCAATCCGTTTTCGCCCTCATCCGGGCATGGGCTTTCCGGTCAGTGAGTTAAAGGCGCTTCAGTACGATGCGGAGCACCCTGAACGTCCCCCTGCGGTCAGAACGACTTTTTTGGGTTTATACGGCGTGGATTCCCCCCTGCCCACCTGCTATCTGGATGACATCGCTCAGCAGCGCGAAGGTCACGATGCAGTCGAAGAATTTCTGGATATTTTCAATCATCGCATCATGACCCAGTTCTATCGTATCTGGCGGAAATACTCATACCCGGCCAGCTTCGAAGAAGGTGGCACAGATAAAACATCACAACGGCTGCTCGGGCTCATTGGTCTGGGTATTCCGGGGACAGCAAAAAACATCGCCACGCCGGTGTCTCGCTTTCTGGCGTTACTTGGCAGTATGCGAATGCCAACCCGAACGGCGGAAGGCGCCATAGCTCTGGTTCATTTACTGTCTTCGGAGACAAAAGCCACCGTTCGTCCTCACTATCAGCGCCGCATCGCTATTAAGCCCCTACGGTTTGGCGATAAAACACCGCTGGGTCTGCGGCCGGTGCTCGGTAATTCCGCCAAAGAGGTCAACAGTATGTTTGAACTGCTGCTCTGCACGGAAAATCCGGACGTGGCACAGGCGTGGTTGCCCGGCGGACAGTTGTCGGAGGATTTGCTGGTTTTGCTAAGGGTGTATCTCGGATGGCGGGTTGATACCCGCATTCTGCTGACACTGCCGCGTCGGATATTGCCCCCGGCCAGGCTGCAAACCACCGCGGACAGTGGTTTCAGAGGGCAGCTTGGTTACACCGCCGTCATGCGCCCCGCATCCGAATCATCGCAAGCGATCCTGGCACCCACTATCACCATCCGGCTGTGTGACTATCAGGGGCTAAAGCCCAATCTTAAAATCCGTGAGGTAACAGATGTCTGCTTTTAATTCCCGGTGGCGATATCCGGCAGTACTGATCCTGGTGGTCTTGTCCGGACTGACGAGCGGATGTGGGTTGACGCAGTCCATTTCAGATGGCACGTCTGCAATGACCAAAGCCATTTTTTATAAGCAAATTAAAACCCTGCAACTGGACTTTATCGCCAGGGCCTCGGTCAATCCCGATGAAGAAGGCGCATCACTGGCGACTGACGTCTGGGTGTATCAGTTGAAAGACCGGAAGGTTTTTGATCAGACGGATTATCAGACTTTGCTGACACAAGCCAGTACCGTACTTAAAGAGGATATTTTGTCCGGGAAAGACGTGCGTGTGCGCCCTGATACCGGTGCCACACTCAATATGACAATGGAGAAAGAGGCGATGTATGTTGCGGTAGTCGCTCATTTCAGAACCCCTGACCTTCAGAAAGAGTCGTGGCGTCTGATTGTGCCGCGTGAAGACCTCAACCCTGATGCCCCGCTGAAAATAGTACTGGAAGGGAATGTTTTGCAGCTAAAAGCCAAAAAGGAATAAAGTTTATCACCCGGTACCGGGAAAACTGCAGACGAAAAAAAAGCCGCGATAAGCGGCTTTTTCATGTCAGCAATTCAGCGATCAGTGATGCGACGCCGTTTTCACCGCACGCAAAATCACGAATTTCTGATTGGTGGCGATCGTCGTGCAGTTGCCGAACAGGCGGCGCAGTTTCTGGTAGTAATCCAGATGGCGGTTGCCGACGATGCGCAGTTCGCCGCCGGTTTGCAGGCAACGTTTGGCGTCGCAGAACATGCGCCACGCGGTGTCATCACTGACCACGGTGCCCTGGTGGAACGGCGGGTTACACAACACGGCGTGCAGGGTTTCGCGCTCGACCCCGGCCAGCATATTGTTCACTTCGAAATGACAGCGGCTGACATCTTGCGGCAAATTGTTTTCGACGTTAATACGGCTCGATTCTACCGCCATATAAGATTCATCGACGAACAGCATTTCTGCATCCGGATTCAGCGCCAGCGCGGTCATGCCGATCACGCCGTTACCGCAACCCAGATCCGCCATGCGCCCTTCGATACCTTCCGGCAGATGCTGCATGAAGAAGCGTGCGCCGATATCCAGACCGCCACGTGAGAACACGTTCGCATGGTTGGAAATACGGAATTCGCTGTCATCCAGCGCCCATTCGGAAATCACCGGCTCAGCGGTTTGCGCTGGCAGAGTCGCTTCACAATGGATCAGACGGGCTTTTTTCCATGCCAGGCTGGTTTTGGTTGGCCCGAGGATTTTCTCGAACAACTGCAACGTAGAGGTGTGGATATCACGGGCTTTCGCGCCGGCGATAATCTGCGTGTCCGGCGTCACCACTTCACGCAGCGCCAGCAGTTGTTGTTCCAGCAGCGCCAGCGTTTTTGGCACTTTGATGATGACCAGACCCGGATTGATCGGCAACGGCACCAGGCTGCTTTGCGCCGCCACGCTGTCTTCGTCAAATCCGTTAAGACGCAGGTTATGGCGCATCGCCAGCTGACTCATGAAAGAGTCATTGATGCTGGTCGGGTTGTGCGGCTGCAAGGCGCAGGCCAGCGTGCCAAAAGCATCGTTGAAAATCAGCAGCGGACGGCCGTTGAGCGCGTCGGTGTTCAGGTTTTGCAGCAGATACTCATCAGCCGCTTCCCATGCCTGTAACTGCGTTGCCGCTTCTTCCAGCGGATAACGTTCCAGACGCAGTTGCAATAACTGACCACCTGTTTCGGTTTCGAATTGGCTCATTGGCCCTCCTCTATATTCAATTTGCGCTGTTTATCCCTTAATTTGGTCTATCAGTAAAACGTTTTTTCAGTTAAAAAGGGGTTTATCTGCCGGACTGGCGCGATCGTGACGAAAACACCGCTTACCGGTATGGCATCTTTTCCCCGTCAATAAAGAGACAAAGCAAACAGTTATGCCTGAATTGACCTATCTGCAAGGCTATCCCGAGAATCTTCAGGCTCAGGTTCGCCAGTTAATCGAACAGGAACGTTTAGGTAAAGTGTTGCTGACGCGATACCCCGAGCCGCACGAGCTGACCACTGACAAATCGCTCTATCAGTATACGCTGGACCTGAAAAACCAGTTTTTGCGCAGTTCATCGCCGTTAAGCAAAGTCGCTTATGACAATAAAATCCACGTGATGAAACACGCGCTGGGGTTGCATACCGCCATATCGCGCATTCAGGGCGGCAAGCTGAAAGCCAAAGCGGAAATCCGCGTCGCGACGGTATTTAAAAGCGCGCCGGAAGCGTTTCTTAAAATGATTGTGGTGCACGAACTCGCGCACCTGAAAGAAAAAGAGCACAACAAAGCCTTCTACAGCCTGTGCTGTCATATGACGCCCGACTATCATCAGTTAGAATTCGACACGCGCATGTACCTGACGCATCTGGAAATATTCGGCAAGTTATACCAATAATTCATTGTCCACTTATCTATAGGGAACACATATGATTCGCTTTGCAGTCGTCGGCACCAACTGGATCACCCAGCGTTTTATTGATGCCGCACACGAGAGCGGTAAGATGAAGTTAACCGCGATTTACTCCCGCACGCTGGAAGGCGCTAAAAAGCTCGGTGAGGATTATCCGGTTGAACATTATTTTGATTCCCTTGAAGCAATGGCCGCATCTGACCTGATTGATGCCGTCTATATTGCCAGCCCGAATTCATTACACGCCCCACAATCGCTGTTGTTTCTCAGCCATAAAAAGCACGTGATTTGCGAAAAGCCGCTGGCGTCTAATTTGCAAGAAGCCGAAAGCCTGATTGCCTGCGCGAAAGAGAACAACGTGGTGCTGTTCGAAGCGTTTAAAACCGCCTATCTGCCGAATTTCCTGCATATGAAAGGCGCGCTGAACCGCATTGGTAAACTGCGTAAAGCCATTCTGAATTACTGCCAGTATTCATCACGTTATCCGCGCTATCTGGCGGGTGAAAACCCGAATACCTTTAACCCGGCGTTTTCCAACGGCTCAATCATGGATATTGGCTATTACTGTCTGGCCAGCGCCATTTCGCTGTTTGGTGAACCGGAATCAGTAACAGCCACTGCAACGTTGCTGGACAGCGGCGTCGACGGTCAGGGCACGGTGATTTTGTCTTATGCGGATAACTTCGAAGTGGTGATCAACCATTCCAAAATCAGCGACTCCCTGCTGCCAAGCGAAATTCAGGGCGAAGACGGCACCCTGCAGATGGAAAAACTGTCTGAATGCCAGACGCTCAGCCTGACGCCACGCGGCAGCCAGAAACTGGATCTGACACAACCGCAGCACATCAACACCATGCTGTATGAAGCAGAAACTTTTGCGATTCTGGTCGACAGCCAGTTTGTCGCGCACCCGGGGCTGGAAGTCTCGCGCATCACCGCCAAAGTGCTGACGGAAATCCGTCGTCAGACCGGCGTGGTGTTTCCGGCCGATAATCAGCCTTAATGTTCCGTAAGTATCGGGAGTAACAGATGATTGCACCCAGTCAGAAACCGCTGTTGATTTTACAGACCGGTCACGCGCCGGAGCCTATCCGCCGCGCACACGATAACTTCCCGCAGATGTTTATCCGCCAGGGGGATATCGACCCGCAGCAGGTCGTGATTGTCGATTTGCAGGCGGGTGAACGCCCGCTGCCGCCGGAACACTATTGCGGGGCGATCATTACCGGGTCGCGCAGCATGGTGACAGAGCATCTGGCGTGGAGTGAAGACGCGGCGGACTGGGTACGTCTGGGCATGTTGCAGGAGTTACCGATGTTCGGCGCCTGCTACGGTCATCAGCTGATGGCGTATGCGCTGGGCGGCGAGGTAGATTATCACCCGCAAGGGATTGAAGTGGGCACCCATGAAGTCACGCTGACGCCTGCCGGGCATCTTGACCCGCTGGTATCTCAGCTTCCGGCGCAGTTCGCGGCGAATCTGATCCATCTGCAAACCGTTATCACGCCGCCTGCGACGGCGACGGTGCTGGCGAAAACGCTGCACGACCCGCATCAGATCCTGCGTTATGGCCCCAATGCTGTCAGCACCCAGTTCCATCCGGAATTCAGTCTGGCGGTGATGAAAACGTATTTGTCGTGGCTGGGTTCCCTCGCCGAAGACGATTCAGTGGACTTTACTCATCAGGCTCAGCAACTTAGCGAAACACCGCTCAGTCAGGGGCTGCTGCTGGCCTTTGTCGGCGCACTCGGTAAACGTCAGGCACTGGCGGGTTAATGCTCTATAATGTTTCTGAATGTTTGACACTGGACACATTTTGCATTAATTTGCGAACTGCAAAGGGGAGTAACTTCTTCGCCGGATAATCGTCATTACGGTGTCTGGACCCGCGCTCACGCAGCGCCGTCTCAGCCACCCGGTTACCGGGACAACCCACTAATTAATGTTTACCCGAATAATTCGGGTTGCAGGTAGGCGGCAAGCGAACGAATCCCGATGAGCTGACACAGGTCAGTGATTCGGGTGAGCGAACGCAGCCAACAACCCTGCGGCTCGAAGGATGAAGGGGAAACGGGTTGTAAGTGAGACCTTGCCGGACGGCGAGGTTTGCTCACAGCTCAAAAAATGAGCGGCTAACGTCTTCCGACGCTGGCCGTTTTTTTTTGATTTTTTTCCGAGGATACCGCAATGATGAACTCCGTAGGCAACCCGATTTTATGGGGCTCTTTTGCCGTGGTAGTGATAATTATGCTCGCGTTCGACCTGCTGTTGCAGGGTCGCAAAGGCGCGCAAACCATGAGTATGAAAAGTGCCGCGATGTGGTCGCTGGTGTGGATTGGCCTGTCGCTGCTGTTCAACTTCGGCTTCTGGTGGTATCTCAACGGCGAGTTTGGACGTGAAGTCGCCGACGCCAAAGCCACCATGTTCCTGACCGGCTATCTGCTGGAAAAAGCGCTGGCGGTCGATAACGTTTTCGTCTGGCTGATTCTGTTCAGCTACTTCTCCATTCCGGCTAACCTGCAACGCCGCGTGCTGGTCTACGGCGTGCTTGGCGCCATCGTTCTGCGTACCGGTATGATTTTCGCGGGTAGCTGGCTGGTGGGGCAATTCAGCTGGATCTTGTACGTGTTCGGCGCGTTCCTGCTGTTCACCGGTATCAAGATGGCACTGGCGAAAGATGACGACGGAGAAGTGGGCGAGAAACCGATGATCCGCTGGCTGCGCAGTAAAATGCGTATGACCGACGATTTACAGGGCGAGAAATTCTTCGTACGCCGCAACGGTATTCTGTTCGCCACGCCGCTGTTGCTGGTGCTGATTATGGTCGAGCTGAGCGACGTGATTTTCGCGGTCGACAGTATCCCGGCTATCTTTGCGGTGACCACCGACCCGTTCATCGTGCTGACGTCTAACCTGTTTGCGATCCTCGGCCTGCGTGCGATGTACTTCCTGCTGGCAGGCGTGGCAGAGCGTTTCTCGATGCTGAAATACGGTCTGGCGGTGATCCTGATTTTCATCGGTATCAAGATGCTGTTGCTCGATGTGTTCCACATTCCGGTGGGAATATCGCTGGGCGTGATCGCGTCGATTCTCATCATCACCCTGCTGATTAACACCTGGGTGAATCGTCGTAACGATCGCAAGAACAACGCACAGTCGTAAAATTTCAAACTGATTAATGCAAAGCGCGGCCGCTTCACCGGTCGCGCTTTTTAGCATTCAGGATAGAATTTTAAAGATTACTGCCAGCCGTAACGGCGCACGAACCAGCCTTTCACGCACTGCGTCAGCACCATGTAGCCCGCCAGAATCGCGATCAGCCACGGGAAATAGCTCAGCGGCAGCGCCTGCAATTGCAGGAATCCGGCAACGGGCGAGTAGATCAACGCGATACCGGTGACTACCACCATCAGCGTCATGATGCACAGCGGCCAGGAGGCGCGGCTCTGAATAAACGGCACTTTGCGGGTGCGGATCATATGCACAATCAGCGTCTGCGACAGCAGCCCTTCAATGAACCAGCCGGACTGGAACAACGTCTGCGCCTCCACCGTATTGGCCTGGAACACCCACCACATCAGGCTGAAGGTCAGAATGTCGAACACGGAACTGATTGGCCCGAAGAACACCATAAAACGGCCAATGTCACCCGCATTCCAGCGCTGCGGTTTTGCCAGTTGCTCCTCATCAACGTTATCAAACGGGATCGCTACCTGTGACACATCGTAGATAAGATTCTGGATCAGCAGATGCAGCGGCAACATCGGCAGGAACGGCAGGAAGGCGCTGGCCACCAGCACGCTGAACACGTTACCGAAGTTAGAACTGGCGGTCATCTTGATGTATTTCAGCATGTTGGCGAAGGTTCTACGCCCTTCTGTCACGCCCTGCTCCAGCACCATCAGGCTTTTTTCAAGCAGAATGATATCAGCAGCTTCTTTGGCAATATCCACCGCCGAATCCACGGAAATACCAATGTCGGCCGCGCGCAGCGCCGGTGCATCGTTAATGCCGTCGCCCATAAAGCCGACCACATGCCCTTCACCGCGCAGCACGCGCACAATGCGTTCTTTGTGCATCGGCGTCAGTTTGGCAAACACCGTGGTTTCGCGGGCGACGTTCAGCAGTTGCACATCGTCAAGTGCATCGATATCGCTGCCGATCAGTACCGTTTCTGCATGTAATCCGACATCTTTGCAGACCTTACGCGCCACCAGCGGGTTATCGCCGGTGAGAATTTTCACGGTGACGCCTTTGCGCTGCAACGCTTCCAGCGCCGGTGCGGTGCTTTCTTTTGGCGGATCGAGGAACGCGATATACCCGGCCAGGATCAGGCTGGATTCATCGGTCACGCCGTACCCCTGCGTGCGTGATGGCATCACTTTATGTGCCACCGCCACCACGCGCAGCCCCTGCTGATTCAGGTCATCAGTAATGCGGCGGATGCGCCCGAGCAACACATCGGTCAGCGGCACAATCTCACCGTTGAGCTGCACCAGCGTACAAATCGACAGCATTTCTTCCAGCGCGCCTTTGCAAATCAGGCGGTGATTCTGATCGTTTTCGGCGACCACCACGGACATGCGGCGGCGGTCGAAATCAAAGGGAATCTCATCGACTTTCAGCGAGTTATGCACCGGACCGGCATCGCCCGCTTCCAGCACCGCGACGTCAAGCAGGTTTTTCAGGCCGGTCTGATAATGGCTGTTCAGCCACGCCAGATGCAGCACGTCGTCGCTGGTCACGCCGAGGACGTCAGTGTGGCGCTCAAGGACAATTTTATCCTGCGTCAGTGTGCCGGTTTTATCGGTGCAGAGGATGTCCATCGCGCCAAAGTTCTGGATAGCGTCCAGACGTTTGACGATCACTTTCTGGCGGGAGAGTTTCACCGCGCCTTTCGCCAGCGTCGAGGTGACAATCATCGGCAGCATTTCAGGCGTCAGCCCGACCGCCACGGAGAGCGCAAACAGCGCCGCTTCCCACCAGTCGCCTTTGGTGTAGCCGTTGATCACCAGCACCACCGGCGTCATCACCATCATAAAGCGGATCAGCAGCCAGCTGACTTTGCTGATACCGGCCTGGAACGCATTCGGCTGGGTATCTTCCTGCACCACGCGTTCGGCCAGCTGACCGAACCAGGTTTTGCCGCCGGTGGCGATCACCATCGCAATCGCCGTACCACTGACCACGTTGGTGCCCATAAAGCACAGCGTGTTCAGTTCGAGCGGATCCGCCGCAACCGGTTTTTTCTCGCAGGCATGTTTTTCCACCGGCAGCGATTCACCGGTCAGCGCCGCCTGGCTGATAAACAAGTCTTTGGCGGAGAGAATACGTAAATCTGCCGGGATCATATCCCCCGCAGAAAGCTTGATCAGGTCACCCGGCACCAGCTGGCTGATGGGGATTTCCACCGTTTCGCTGCGCCCGGTTTGCGTGTCACTGCGCAGCACCGTGGCGGTGTTGCTGACCATGGCTTTTAGCGCATCGGCAGCTTTGTTGGAGCGCGCTTCCTGAATGAAATGCATAAAGGTGGAAATAAACACCATCGCGCCAATCACCAGCGCCGCCGTTAAATCATCGGTGGCGTAAGACACCAGCCCAAGCACAGTCAGCAGCAGGTTGAACGGATTGCGGTAGCAGTGCCACAGGTGGAGCCACCACGGTGCAGGCTGCTGATCGCCGGTCTGATTGAGGCCGGAAACTTCACGGATAGCGTCGGCTTCCTGCGCGGTCAGCCCTTCCGGATGGCTGGCAAATTGCAGGTAAAGCTGGTCTTCGGTGGCGCGGGCACAGGCCTGACAATGTGCGGCCATCGCCGCAGGAACTGCCTGCGCAGTGCGGCCTGGCACGTTTTCGAGCATCGGATCGCGACGGACTAAACGGCGCGGTAAGTTGCGGCTGAGCGCGCTGAGCAGCCGGGAGGTGAAATCTTTGAACATCATTCGCACCTTATTGCGCCCACGGGAAAATGACCGCAGACGGGCAAAAGGGTTATAACAAAACAGGGGCGAACGAACAGACGTGCACCACCGCTTACCTGATAACGTTTAATGTCACGGTAAGCAGCAGCAAAGCGGGTGCTTACCGGATCACAACGGACCTACAGAATTGGGGTCGGGTTCCATGGGTTTTCACCTCCGGTAAGGAACGGTCTGGAAATTCATACGCATCGGGTATAAAAATCCGTTAGGGTATAGCTGTTAACTACGCCTCAGGCGTATTTTCCGCGGATTATAAACCTGTTTACTGCAACCGAACTTAAACCTGATCTAACTTAACCATACAAAATAACTATGCAAAATCGCCTGACCATAAATGACATTGCGCGCCTGAGCGGCGTCGGTAAATCCACGGTTTCCCGCGTTCTGAATAACGAAGGCAATGTCAGCCCGCAAACCCGCGAACGCGTATTACAGGTGATTGAGCAGGAACATTTCAGCCCGTCGAAATCAGCGCGGGCAATGCGCGGGTTCAGCGATAAAATCGTGGCGATCATTGTTTCCCGCCTCGACTCTCCGTCAGAAAATCAGGCCGTCCGCGCCATGCTGCCACTGTTTTATCAGCAAGGTTACGATCCGATTGTGCTGGAAAGTCAGTTCAGCGCCGAACGAGTTAAAGAGCATTTGCAGGTGCTGAAACAGCGCAATATCGACGGCGTGGTGTTGTTTGGTTTTACCGGTTTATCGGCACAAATGCTGACGCCGTGGCAGGACAAAATGGTGATGCTGGCACGTGATATGCCGGGGCTGTCTTCGGTGTGTTATGACGATGCCGGTGCGGTACAACTGCTGATGAACAAGTTGCTGGCGCAGGATATCCGCCGCATCGGTTTTATCGGCGTTTCGCCACGGGACACCACCACCGGTCAGCGACGCAGTGAAGCTTATCAGGCGTTGTGTCAGGCGCAGGGGCTGACACCGCACATGGCGCTCGGTGAACTCACCTATCAGAGCGGTTTTGACCTGATTCCGCGCTTGCTGGAAAACGACATTCAGGCGGTGATTTGTGCCTCCGATACCATCGCTATCGGCGCACAGAAATACCTGCAACAGCAGCAAATCCGCGACATTCAGGTATGCGGTATCGGTAATAACCCGCTGTTGCATTTCCTGTTCCCGGAATCGTATTCCGTAGAACTCGGTTATGGCGCGGGTGGCGAAGCGGCGGCGAAACAACTGCTGGCACAGCTCAGCGGTTCTGCGGCCGTGCAGCAACTGATCATCCCCGGAAAGCTTGCTTTCTGAATCCCCCGATTTTCTGACCTTAGCCTTTCCCAAAAGCAGAAACTTTGTGATCGTTCCGGCAAAACCGGGAACGTTCCCGGACAAGTTCCCATCACCTTCGCTATGCTTGAACCGTACCCTACACACTTACGCAAAATCACAGGTCATTCCCTATGAGCAAAGTTAAGCAACAGGATGTTGATCAGCTGATCGCCCTCGTTGGCGGCAGCGACAATATCGCGATGGTGACTCACTGCATTACGCGTCTTCGTTTTGTCCTCAATGACCCGTCCAAAGCCGACCCGAAAGGTCTCGAAGCCCTGCCGATGGTCAAAGGCTGCTTTACCAATGCCGGTCAGTTCCAGGTCGTTATCGGGCCGGAAGTGGATGATTACTATAAAGTCCTGATCGCCAGCACCGGTAAAAGTGCAGCCGGAAAAGAACAGGCAAAAGTCGCCGCCCGCCAGAATATGAGCTGGTTTGAGCGCAGCATTTCTCACTTCGCGGAAATTTTCTTCCCGCTGTTACCGGCGCTGATCAGCGGCGGTTTGATTCTCGGTTTCCGTAACGTTATCGGTGAAATCCCGATGAGCGACGGTCAGACGCTGGCGCAGATGCACCCGCTGTGGCAGTCAATTTACGATTTCCTGTGGCTGCTCGGCGAAGCCGTGTTTATGTTCCTGCCGGTGGCGGTCTGCTGGTCAACGGTCAGAAAAATGGGCGGTACCGAAATCCTCGGTATCGTGCTCGGTATCACGCTGGTGTCGCCGCAGTTAATGAACTCCTACAACCTCGGGCAGCAAATCCCTGAAGTGTGGAATTTCGGCTGGTTCACCATCGAAAAAGTGGGTTATCAGGCGCAGGTCATTCCTTCCGTTCTGGCGGGTATGGCGCTGGCAGTCATCGAAAATGGCCTGAAACGCATTATCCCTAATTACCTTTATCTGGTGATTGTGCCGGTCAGCTCACTGATTATTGCCGTGTTCCTGGCGCACACGCTGATCGGGCCGTTTGGCCGCATGATTGGCGACGGGGTGGCTTTCGCAGTGAAATTCATCATGACCGGCAGCCTCGCGCCGATCGGTGCCGCGTTGTTTGGTTTCCTCTATGCGCCGCTGGTCATTACCGGCGTGCATCAGACGACGCTCGCCATCGATATGCAGATGGTGCAAAGCACTGGCGGAACGCCGGTCTGGCCGCTGATCGCCCTGTCTAACATTGCGCAAGCAGCCGCGGTCGTCGGCGTGATTATCGTCAGCCGTAAACACAACGAGCGCGAGATTTCCGTGCCCGCCGCCATCTCCGCCTTCCTCGGCGTAACGGAACCGGCGATGTACGGCATCAACCTGAAATACCGCTTCCCGATGCTGTGCGCGATGATCGGCTCGGCGTTTGCCGGTCTGATTTGCGGCCTGTTCCACGTCACGGCTAACGGCATCGGCGTCGGCGGATTACCGGGCATTCTGTCCATCAAACCGCAGTTCTGGAGCATCTACGCACTGGCCATGCTGGTGGCGATTGTGGTGCCAATTATCCTGACCGTGCTGGTTTATCAGCGCAAAGCCCGCCGTGGCGAACTGGCAGTGGTGTAAGAAATTTAAGAAGGAAAATGGAATGAACAGCGAATTGCCGTGGTGGAAAAACGGCGTGATTTACCAGATTTACCCAAAGAGTTTTCAGGACACTACGGGCAGCGGCACCGGTGATATCAACGGTATCACGCAGCGTCTGGATTACCTGAAAACACTGGGCGTCGATGCCCTGTGGCTGACACCGATGTACCTGTCGCCGCAGATTGATAACGGCTACGACGTGGCGGATTACTGCGAGATTGACCCGGCTTACGGCACGCTGGAAGACTTCGAGCGGCTGACCGCGGAGGCGCATCAGCGCGGGATCCGCATCGTAATGGATATGGTGTTTAACCATACTTCGACGCACCACGAATGGTTCCGCCAGTCGCAGGATCCGGGCAGTCCGTTCCGCCCATTTTATATCTGGCGTGACAGCGCGACCGAAGGCGGCCCGCCGAATAACTGGCGTTCTAAATTCGGTGGCGGCGCCTGGCAGTGGCATGAAACCAGCGGGCAGTATTATCTGCATCTGTTCGCCACCGAGCAGGCGGATCTCAACTGGGAATACCCGCCGGTGCGCGAGGCGCTGAAAAAAGTCTGCCAGTTCTGGGCGGATAAAGGCGTCGACGGACTGCGTCTGGACGTGATTAATCTGGTATCAAAACAGCAGGATTTTCCCTCTGATGATGCCGGTGATGGCCGCCGTTTTTATACCGATGGCCCGCGTATTCACGAGTTCCTGCAGGAATTCAGCCGCGATGTGTTCAAACCGCTGGGGCTGATGACGGTCGGCGAGATGTCTTCAACGAAGCTTGAGCATTGCCGCCGCTACGCCGCTAACGACGGCAGCGAACTGTCGATGACCTTTAACTTTCATCATCTGAAAGTGGATTATCCGAACGGCGAAAAATGGACGGATGCGCCGCCGGACTTCGTCCAGCTCAAGCAGATTTTCCGCGAATGGCAGCAGGGAATGCACGGGCATGCGTGGAACGCGCTGTTCTGGTGTAACCACGATCAGCCGCGCATTGTGTCGCGCTTTGGTGATGAAGGCACACTGCGCACGACGTCTGCCAAAATGCTGGCGATGGTGCTGCACGGTTTGCAGGGCACGCCGTATATCTATCAGGGCGAAGAAATCGGCATGACCAATCCTGGCTTTAAACATCTCGAACAATATCGCGATGTGGAAAGTCTGAATATGTTTGCCGAACTGAAATCCGACGGGCGCAGCAACGAAGAGCTGTTACGCATTCTGGCGAAGAAATCACGGGATAATTCGCGCACGCCGATGCAATGGAACGCCGGAGAACAGGCCGGATTTACCACCGGCACACCGTGGATTTCCGTCAGCCACAACGCGCAGGACATCAATACCGAACAGGCACTGGCGGATAAAGACTCGGTCTTTTATCTCTATCAGCAACTGATCCGACTGCGAAAAACGCTGCCGGTACTGACCGGGGGCGATTATCAGGATTTGCTGCCAGAGCATCCGCAACTCTGGTGCTATACCCGCACGGCAGACGGCAAAACCCTGCGGGTGATGGCAAACCTTAGCGCACAGGACCAGACCTTCACATTGCCGGAATTCCCCGGCAGCACGCTGCTGAGTAATTACGCATCCCCTGCGGTTTCCGGAATGCTTCGTCCGTACGAATGCCTCTGGCAACTCACCGAATAATCTGAAATTTCTGTTCTGCCGGGTCAGTCACACTCGTGTCTGGCCCGTTTATTTTTTATGCATTTCCTTATAAAACAACACGCAAAATTCAGGCCAGAACTTACAGTTGGTCATCAATTCTTCCGCCAAAAAAATTCTTTGTTTCAGGTCAATAAAAAGAGAATTATCACTCGCGTGAATGCTACATGTAGTGTGTATAGTACACACCCAACCCAATATATAGCGATTTTCCGCAAAAGCCACACAACCGGCCTGTAAGCCTTGTGGGGCGCGGGATCCGCCCAATAGGAGTGTCATTGTGAAGGCAGACAGACTGGAAACCGTACCCGCAAAATCCACAACAATGCAGCCCATCGTGATCAAGCGGGATGGTTGTCAGGTCCCTTTCGATGAAGTTCTGATTAAACAAGCCGTGCAACGCGCGGCGGCTGCTGCCGGTATCGACAGCGTGGATTATTGCGCTCAGGTTGCCCGCGTGGTGGCGGAAAGTCTGCAAGATCAGGCGCGTGTAGATATCCACGATATTCAGGATGCGGTCGAAAATCAGCTGATGGCAGGTCCGCATAAAAAGCTGGCACGCGCATATATCGAATACCGCCATGACCGCGATGTGAAACGTGAAATGCGTGGCCGTCTGAATCAGGAAATCCGCGGTCTGGTTGAACAAAGCAATATGGCGCTGCTCAACGAGAATGCCAACAAAGACAGCAAAGTGATCCCGACCCAGCGTGACCTGCTGGCGGGTATTGTCGCCAAGCATTACGCCAAACAGCATATTTTACCGCGTGATGTCGTGCTGGCGCATGAGCGTGGCGAAATCCATTATCATGACCTCGATTATTCCCCGTTCTTCCCGATGTTTAACTGCATGCTGATCGACCTTAAAGGCATGTTGAATCACGGTTTCAAAATGGGTAATGCGGAAATTGACACGCCAAAGTCTATTTCCACCGCAACGGCCGTCACCGCGCAGATTATCGCGCAGGTCGCCAGCCATATTTACGGCGGCACGACCATTAACCGCATCGACGAAGTACTGGCGCCGTTCGTCACCGCCAGCTTCAATAAACATCGTCAGACTGCCGAAGAGTGGCAGATTGCAGATGCGGATGGCTTTGCTCACAGCCGTACCGAAAAAGAGTGTTATGACGCCTTCCAGTCGCTGGAATATGAGGTTAATACGCTGCACACCGCCAACGGCCAGACGCCGTTTGTCACCTTCGGTTTTGGCCTCGGCACATCCTGGGAATCGCGCCTGATCCAGCAATCAATTCTGCGTAACCGCATTGCCGGACTGGGCAAAAATCGCAAAACCGCTGTATTCCCAAAACTGGTGTTTGCCATCCGTGACGGCCTGAATCATAAAGCCGGTGACGCCAACTACGACATCAAGCAACTGGCACTGGAATGCGCCAGCAAGCGTATGTACCCGGACATCCTCAATTATGATCAGGTGGTGAAAGTCACAGGTTCGTTCAAAACGCCGATGGGCTGCCGCAGTTTCCTGGGCGTGTATGAAGAAAATGGCGAGATGATCCACGAGGGCCGCAATAATATCGGCGTGATCAGCCTGAATCTGCCGCGTATTGCGCTGGAAGCGAACCGCGACGAAGCGGCGTTCTGGGCACTGCTCGACGAGCGTTTGCTGCTGGCGAAGAAAGCGCTGATGACCCGCATTGCACGTCTGGAAGGCATCAAAGCCCGCGTGGCGCCAATCCTGTACATGGAAGGTGCGTGCGGTGTGCGCCTGAAAGCTGACGACGATATTTCCGGCATCTTCAAAAATGGCCGTGCCTCGATTTCGCTCGGATACATTGGCGTGCATGAAACCATTAACGCGCTGTTCGGCAACCAGACCCACGTGTTCGACGCCGGCCAGTTACGCGAAAAAGCCGAGGCGATTGTGGCTCGTCTGAAAGCGGCAACCGAAAGCTGGAAAGACGAAACGGGCTACGGTTTCAGCCTGTACAGCACGCCGAGCGAAAACCTGTGCGACCGCTTCTGTCGTCTGGATAAAGCCGAATTCGGGCTGGTGGCCGGTGTGACTGATAAAGGTTACTACACCAACAGCTTCCATCTGGACGTCGAGAAGAAGGTAAATCCGTACGAAAAACTCGACTTCGAAGCGCCGTATCCGCCACTCAGCAACGGCGGTTTCATCTGCTATGGCGAATACCCTAACCTGCAACACAATCTGAAAGCGCTGGAAGACGTGTGGGATTACAGTTATACCCGCGTGCCGTATTACGGCACCAACACGCCAATCGATGAATGCTACGACTGCGGCTATACCGGCGAATTCGAATGCACCAGCAAAGGATTTACCTGCCCGAAATGCGGCAATCACGAACCTTCCCGCGTGTCAGTCACCCGCCGCGTGTGTGGTTATCTCGGCAGCCCGGATGCCCGTCCGTTTAACGCCGGTAAGCAGGAAGAAGTGAAGCGCCGGATTAAACATCTGGGTAACGGTCAGCTGGGTTAATACTTTGAACTTCCATCAGTATTACCCGATTGATGTGGTGAACGGGCCGGGAACACGCTGCGTGCTGTTCGTTTCCGGCTGCGTCCACGAATGCCGCGGGTGCTATAACAAAAGCACCTGGCGGCTGGACTCCGGCAAACCTTTTACGCAGGAAGACGAAGACCGCATTATCGCCGATCTGCAAAACACGGTGATCCCGCGTCAGGGTTTAACGCTGTCCGGCGGTGATCCGCTGCATCCGCAAAATCTTTCTGCGGTGCGCCAGCTGTTATTACGCGTGCAGGCGGAGTGTCCGGGCAAAGATGTGTGGATGTGGACCGGTTATACGCTCGGGGAACTGAGCGCTGAACAGCGGGAAGTCGTGGCGTTAATCAACGTGCTGGTCGACGGGAAATTTGTGCAGGAACTGAAAGACCCTGCACTTATCTGGCGCGGCAGCGGTAATCAGGTGATCCATTATTTGCGTTAATGCTTTCAGAGGGGAAATTATTCCCCTCACATCCGGTTCAAATTCCATTCAGTAAAAAATCAAACGCATTTTTCACTTCATAGATTTCCCCGTCGAGCTGCCTGACCTGATCGCCAATTTCTCGTGACTTAACGCCCCCCAGCATATGCGTCATTGCCACATACTGCTCTTGCTCAATCTTAAGCAAAGGACAAAGTTTTTTTGGCGGAAAGTCTATTAATTCGAGCAGTGGCACAAACGGAATCATTACCGTATTACCGAACCCACTCGCAGCCGAATGATGGATATTCAGCAAAAAAGGATACGCTACCTTTCCGTCTCCTTTGTTTTCATAAACAGCGTATTGCTCCATCAAAATGCACGCTGATAATCAGAAAACGAACCATGTTCTTCGACGTATTTATTTATCGCCTCAATTCCTTTTTGATTTTCACGCCTCCATTTCTGCGTAGGTGTTTCGGGTATTAACGTAACAGGTAAATCATTGAATTCACGATTGAGTGCTTCTGACATACAAAGTCCTTTTGTAATTAATGTTTAAAAATACATCCGACAACCAGAGTGTAATTTGTACTGTTCATCCCGTAAATCCCCCTCTTTCATTCCTGCGGGACGCATTCCAACTCTTCATTTTCCTGCAATCTGACCTTCACCCAATTGTCATTTAGCACGCCCAAGATGATGCCAACGCCACACTGAGGTTTGCATCATGACCCTTTCAGAACGCTTTCAACTTTTCTCTGCCACTGCCCGTTTGTCCCGTGCGAGGTATTCATTGTGATGAACTTATCTAGACATCCGACCAGTCACACCACGGTGTATCAGCAAATCGCTGCCGAACTGGAACAGGAACTGCGTAACGGTTACCGCTGCGGTGATTATCTGCCGCCGGAACAACAGCTTGCCGAACGTTTTCAGGTGAACCGCCATACGCTGCGCCGTGCGGTGGATGAGCTGGTCGATCGCGGCTGGCTGCAACGCCGTCAGGGTATTGGCACGCTGGTGCTGATGCGTCCTTACGATTATCCGCTGCATTCGCAGGCACGTTTCAGCCAGAACCTGCTGGATCAGGGCAGCCATCCGACCAGCGAACGTCTGCTGGCGGTGCTGCGTCCGGCCACCGATCACGTCGCGGCGGCGCTGTCGCGTCAGGAAGGCGATACCGTTATTCATCTGCGTACCCTGCGCCGCGTGAACGGCGTGCCGGTCTGCGTGATTGATCACTATCTGCCCGATCTCGACTGGTGGCCTGCATTGCAAAACTTCCATAACGGCTCGCTGCACGATTTTATCCGCGAAGAGATTAAGCAAAAACTCAGCCGCCGTACCACCCGCATTAATGCCCGCCGCGCGCTGGCAAAAGAGAGCAAATTACTCGAAATCGTCCCGCAGGCACCGCTGCTGTGTGTCCGCACCCTGAACATTTGTGAAGGCAGCGATTCGGTGGCGGAATATTCCGTCAGCCTGACGCGTGCCGACATGATCGAACTGACCATGGAGCACTGAATGGATCACCTGCAAACCCGCCAGCGCTGGATGTCGGTGCTGGCTCACAGCCGTCCCGATGAGCTGCTCGCCCACTGGCAACCGCTGAATTTATCCCCGCAATTTGAACGACTCCGCGCTGCTGAAACCGGTCTGACCCAGCTTCAGGGGCGCATGGGCGGCACAGGCAAACGTTTTGTGATGGGCGATATGACCGTCACCCGCGCCGTCATTCAGTTAGACGGCGGTGTCTACGGCTACAGCTACGTCAGCGGGCGTAATAAGGCGCACGCCGAACTGTGCGCGGTCATCGACGCCTTGCTGCAAATGCAGGGCATGAACGAACTGCTGCACAAACGTGTGATAGCGCCGCTGGCTGCTTTGCAACAGGAACGCCGCCAGCAACGTGCCCGCGAAGTGGCTTCCAGTCGCGTCGATTTCTTTACCCTAGTTCGCGGAGAATAATTCATGTCACTTGTTGCCAGTTTTCAACATCCGGTTGCGGATGCGCAGTACAGTTTTCGCCGTATTCTCAAAGCGTTAAGCGAACCCGGCGTCAGCGTGCAGTTGCCAGCCATGCCCGGCTTCGGGGCGTTAGGTTCCGCCAGCGCCTGCGTGCTGCTGACGCTTATCGATAACGATACGCCGCTGTGGCTGAGCGCCTCGCTCAATGATGAAATTCTGCGTAAAAACCTGCGTTTTCATACCGGTGCGGTGCTCACCGATGACCCTTCTGCCGTCAGTTTTGCGCTGGCCGATCCGGCGCTCGACAGCGCCACGCTGCTGGCTTTTCCGTGCGGTGATGAGATGTCGCCGGAGCTGGCGACCAGCGTAATTGTGCAGCTGGAAAGTCTGACCGGCGGCACGCCGCTGCGTCTGCGCGGGCCGGGCATCGAGAGCAGCCGCATGATTTCCCCGCAGTTGCCTGATTCTGTTCGTGATTATCTGCTTAACCGCCCTCACCGTTTCCCGCTGGGTCTGGACTTTATGTTCACCTGTGGCGAAGAACTGATTGCCGTACCGCGCACCACGCGCGTGGAGGTGTGCTGATGTACGTCGCCGTTAAAGGGGGTGAGAAGGCGATTGCCGCCGCCCATCAGCTGCTGGCGCATGAGCGCCGCGGCAATACCGATGTGAAAGAACTCGGCTGCGAACAGATTGAACAACAACTGGGTTTAGCCGTTGACCGGGTGATGAGCGAAGGCGGAATTTACGACCGTGAGCTGGCCGCACTGGCGATCAAGCAATCCGGTGGCGATCTGGTCGAAGCGATTTTCCTGCTGCGCGCTTACCGCACTACGCTGCCGCGTCTGGCGACCAGCGAGCCGCTGAATACCCAGGCGATGCGCCTCGAACGCCGTATCTCCGCTATTTATAAAGACTTGCCTGGCGGACAGGTGCTCGGCCCGACTTACGATTACACCCACCGCCTGCTGGATTTCGCGCTGCTGGCCGAAGGCGAAGCGCCGTTCACCCCGATAGCCGATGAACCACAGCCGGAAGATTGCGGCCATGTGTTTGATTTGCTGACGCAACAACAGCTGGCGGTACAGGAAAAAGATGACGGTACCGAGCCGGAAGACATCACCCGAACGCCACCGGTATTTCCGGCGTCCCGTGCGGCACGTCTGCAACAGCTGGTGCGTGGCGACGAAGGTTTTCTGCTGTCACTGAGTTATTCCACCCAGCGCGGCTATGGCCGCACACATCCGTTTGCTGGTGAAATCCGCACCGGCTGGCTCACCGTCGAGATCGTGCCGGAAGAGCTGGGTTTTGCCATCGATATCGGCGAGATCCTGCTGACTGAATGCGAAATGGTGAACGGTTTTGTTGCCCCTGAAGACAAGCCGCCGCACTTTACCCGTGGCTACGGGCTGGTGTTTGGCCGCGCCGAACGCAAGGCGATGTCGATGTCGCTGGTGGATCGCGCACTGCAAACCCGTGAATACAACGAGCAAATTAGCAGCCCGGCGCAGGACGAAGAATTTGTCTTGTCCCACGCCGATAACGTCGAAGCTGCCGGTTTTGTCTCGCATCTTAAATTGCCGCATTACGTCGATTTCCAGGCGGAGCTGGAGTTGTTAAAACGTCTGCGCGCTGCGAAAGAACAGGACTCAGCCAATGAACAATAATGCCGCCCAAACAATGACCGGCTACAACCACGGTTATCTCGACGAGCAGACTAAACGCATGATCCGCCGAGGGATCCTCAAAGCCGTGGCAATCCCCGGTTATCAGGTGCCGTTCGCCGGTCGCGAAATGCCGATGCCATACGGCTGGGGCACCGGCGGGATCCAGCTGACAGCCAGCGTGATCGGCACAACAGATGTGCTGAAAGTGATCGACCAGGGCGCGGATGACACCACCAATGCCGTGTCGATCCGCAAGTTCTTCCAGAGTGTCGCCGGGGTGAAAACCACCGAAAAAACTGTGGAAGCCAGCCTGATCCAGACCCGTCACCGCATTCCGGAAACGCCGTTGCAGGAAGATCAGATCCTGATTTTCCAGGTGCCGATCCCTGAACCGCTGCGCTTTATCGAACCGCGAGAAACCGAAACCCGCAAAATGCACGCGCTGGAAGAATACGGCGTGATGCAGGTGAAGCTGTATGAAGACATCGCGCGCTTCGGCCATATCGCCACCACTTATGCGTACCCGGTGAAAGTGAATGACCGCTACGTGATGGATCCGTCGCCGATCCCGAAATTTGATAACCCGAAAATGAACATGATGCCCGCATTGCAGTTGTTCGGTGCCGGACGCGAAAAACGCATTTATGCCCTGCCACCATTCACCAAAGTTGAGAGTCTGGATTTCGACGATCATCCGTTCACCGTTCAGCAATGGGATGAGCCGTGTGCGATTTGCGGATCGCACCACAGCTATCTCGATGAAGTGGTGCTCGACGATCAGGGCAACCGCATGTTCGTGTGCTCCGACACCGATTTTTGTGCTCAGCAGGTTGAGCAACAGGCTTCCAACGAGGTTAACCGCTGATGACCACTCCCTTAAATCTTGCCGCCGAACCGCTGCTGTCGGTGAATAACCTGACTCATCTTTATGCGCCGGGCAAAGGCTTTAGCGATGTGTCGTTCAATCTGTATCCGGGAGAAGTGCTGGGTATTGTCGGCGAATCCGGCTCGGGTAAAACCACGCTGTTGCAGTCGATTTCTGCCCGGCTCGCGCCCCAGGCAGGGCAAGTCATCTATAACAACGGCCAGACTCCGGCGCAGTCGCTTTACGACATGGCGGAAAGCGATCGCCGCCGTCTGTTGCGCACCGACTGGGGCGTGGTGCATCAGCATCCGATGGACGGTTTGCGCCGTCAGGTTTCTGCCGGCGGCAACATCGGCGAGCGCCTGATGGCAGTCGGAGAACGTCATTATGGCGATATACGCAAGAAGGCCGGTCAGTGGCTGGAAGATGTCGAAATTCCGGTTTCCCGTATCGATGACCTGCCGACTACATTTTCCGGCGGGATGCAGCAACGTCTGCAAATAGCCCGCAATCTGGTAACGCATCCGCGTCTGGTGTTTATGGATGAACCGACCGGCGGACTCGACGTTTCGGTTCAGGCACGTCTGCTGGATCTGCTGCGCACGCTGGTGGTGGAAATGCAGCTGGCGGTGGTGATTGTCACCCACGATTTGGGCGTCGCCCGCCTGCTGGCGCACCGTCTGCTGGTCATGAAACAGGGTCAGGTAGTGGAAAGTGGCTTAACCGACCGCGTGCTCGACGATCCGCATCATCCGTATACGCAACTGCTCGTTTCTTCCGTGCTTTCCTAACCTAATTTCAGAGAAAGAGTGACCAAAATGACGACGAAGCTCAGGGTCGAAAATCTCAGTAAAACTTTCGTTCTGCATAACCAGAACAGCGCCAGATTGCCGGTTTTCAGCAATGCCAGCCTGACCGTGAATGCCGGGGAATGCGTGGTGCTGCACGGCCATTCCGGCAGCGGAAAATCCACCCTTCTGCGTTCTTTATACGGCAACTATCTGCCGGACAGCGGCAAAATCTGGGTCGAGCATCAGGCCCAGCAGATTGATATGGTCAGCGCCGAAGCACGGGACATTCTGGCCGTTCGCCGCCATACGGTCGGCTGGGTCAGCCAGTTCCTGCGCGTCATTCCACGCATCAGCGCACTGAATCTGGTGATGCAGCCGCTGCTGGAACTGGGTGTGGATAAAGCACAAAGCGAAGCCCGCGCCAGTGCGTTGCTGCGCCATCTGAATGTGCCGGAACGTCTGTGGCATCTCGCGCCCTCGACGTTTTCCGGCGGCGAACAGCAGCGCGTGAATATCGCCCGCGGTTTTGTGGTCGATTATCCGGTGCTGTTGCTTGATGAACCGACCGCCTCGCTGGACGCCACCAACCGTGCCGCCGTCGTGACGCTGATTGAGCAGGCCAAAGCGCGCGGTGCGGCGGTGGTCGGGATTTTCCATGATGAAGATGTGCGCGAACGCGTTGCCGATCGCTTGTATGAAATGAGCCCGGAAACGGCGCCGGAGATGTCCGCATGATCATAAATAACGTCAAACTGGTGCTCGACGATCAGGTGGTTGAAGGGTCGCTTGAGATGCAAAACGGCGTGATCAGCGCCTTTGCTGACAGCCGCAGTCAGCTGCCGCAGGCGCTGGATGCTCAGGGCGGCTGGCTGCTGCCGGGCTTTATCGAACTGCACACGGATAATCTGGATAAGTTTTTCACGCCGCGACCAAAAGTAGACTGGCCAGCGCATTCTGCCATGAGCAGCCACGATGCGCTGATGGTTGCCAGCGGGATCACTACCGTGCTGGACGCCGTCGCCGTCGGTGACGTACGCGACGGCGGACATCGTCTGGATAATCTGCAAAAGATGATCGACGCCATCGTCAACAGTCAGAACGCCGGGCTGAACCGCGCCGAGCACCGTCTGCATCTGCGCTGCGAACTGCCGCACGAAACCACGTTGCCGCTGTTTGAGAAGCTGATGGATACCTCGGTGCTGTCACTGGTTTCGCTGATGGACCATTCGCCGGGCCAGCGCCAGTTCGCTACGCCGCAGAAATACCGTGAGTATTATCAGGGCAAATACCACATGAACGACGAGCAAATGGACGATTTTCAGGAAGAGCAAATCGCCCTCTCCCGGCGCTGGGCGCAGCCAAACCGTGAAGCGATTGCTGCCCACTGCCGCGAGCGCCATATTTCGCTGGCCAGCCATGACGATGCCACCGCCGCCCACGTTGAAGAATCACGGGCGCTCGGCAGCGTGATTGCAGAGTTCCCGACCACCGAAGAGGCAGCACGCGCCTCGCACAACAGCGGTTTGCAGGTGCTGATGGGTGCACCGAATATCGTGCGCGGCGGTTCGCATTCCGGCAACGTGGCGGCGCACCATCTGGCTTCACTCGGCCTGCTGGATATTCTCTCTTCCGATTACTATCCCGCCAGCCTGCTCGACGCGATTTTCCGGATTGCCAACGATGAGAGCAATGCGTTCAGTCTGCCGCAGGCGGTGAAACTGGTGACCCGCAATCCGGCTAACGCGCTGGGTCTGAAAGATCGCGGAGAAATCGCCGAAGGCAAACGCGCGGATCTGGTGCTGGCACGCGCACATAGCGATCACTACTTTGTGCAGAACGTCTGGCGTCAGGGCATTCAGGTGTTCTGAGGGGAGAAAGGATGAGTCGTTTACTCTATCTGATGGGTGCTTCGGGTTCTGGTAAAGACAGTCTGCTGGACGCGCTGCGTCAGCATTTACCCACCGATGTCGCCGTCGCGCATCGTTACATTACGCGCCCGGCGGATGCGGGTTCGGAAAACCATATTGCGCTGAGCGAAGCCGAATTTATTCAGCGTCGCCAGCACGGTTTATTCGCCATGGACTGGCATGCGCATCAGTGCCGGTACGCCGTGGGCATTGAGATAGACACCTGGATGCAGCTCGGTTGTCACGTGGTGGTCAACGGCTCGCGCGCGCATCTGGAAAAAGCCCGCCAGCGTTATGGTCAGCGGCTGGTACCGGTCTGTTTACAGGTTTCTGAAACCGTACTGACTGAACGCCTGACGCGTCGCGGACGTGAAGATACGGCGCAAATCGCCGGTCGTCTTCAACGTGCCAGAGAGTACGAAAACGCCCTGCCCGCCGGCTGCCACCGGCTGAATAATGACGGCGCGTTGCACGAGACTTTACGGCATCTGCTGGCCATTCTTGCCTTGCCGGTCAGCGCATTTATTTATCCCGTCACTTCATCATGAGCGATTTTATGACAGATACCATTCATCCGTTTTCGCTGGCTGACGAGCAGGATTATTCGCGGCCAAAAATCGGTCAGCAGGTCGAGCTGAACCGTTCAACACTGGGTCAGTATGTGCATATTGCGGACAACGCGATCATCGAAGAAACGCAGATCAGCGATTACTCGTATACCGCCGGCAACAATCAGATCTTCTGCGCGACGATCGGGAAATTTGTTTCGATCGCCACTTACGTGCGGATCAATCCCGGCAATCATCCGACCTATCAGCGCGTTGCCCAGCATCATTTCACCTATCGCAGTTCTGTTTACGGACTCGGTGAGGACGATCAGGAATTTTTCGACTGGCGGCGCGAGCATCATGTCACCGTGGGTAACGATGTGTGGATCGGCCATAATGCGGTGCTGATGCCCGGCGTTAAAGTCGGCAATGGCGCGGTGATCGGTACTTCTGCGGTGGTGACGAAAGATGTTGAGCCCTATTCGATCGTCGCGGGCGTGGCAGCGAAAAAGATCGGCATGCGCTTTGATGACAAGATGATCGGGCGGATCGAAGCCAGTCGCTGGTGGGACTGGGATCATGAAACGCTGAAAGAAAGGATGCCGGACTTCAGGGATCTGCACGTTTTTGCAGAAAAATACCTGTAGGGATCTGGCGTGATATTGAGTTGAAAGCAGTCTGAGGAAAATTCGCGTTTTTTGCCTGATACCATATCACAAGGATCCGGCTCAGCGGATCACGCGAATTAAAGATCTTCGATACTGGCGGCAATCTCATCGGATTCCAGCACCGTGATGCCGCCTAATCCGGCGTTAAACGCCTGCTCCTGCAATGCTTTCGCCACCACATCAGAATCAATCGCTTTCCATTTCCCCGGCAGCATTTTAAACAGCGGCGCACTGAGTTGCTCAAGAAGACGCGGCGGATGGCGCTTTCCGACTAATAACGAAGGCCTGACTAATGTCAGCAACGGCCATCCCTGCTGCATCAGCGCCAGCTCCATTTCGCCTTTGGTGCGGTTATAGAGAAAACGCGAACGGGCATCGGCGCCGTTAGCACTCACAGCCAGACAATGGCGTGCGCCCAGTTCGCGTGCCGCTTTGGCGCAATCCACCACCAGATCGTAATCCACCGCCCGGAATGCCTGCGCACTGCCCGCCTGTTTTCGCGTGGTGCCCAGACAGCAGAAAAGTAAATCAATCGGCTCATCGAGTGCGACCACCAGTGACGTGAGATTGTCGCCGAGCGGATTAAACAGCTTATTCCCTGGCAGCAGCGGACGACGGCTGGGTGCCACGATGCGGCTGACTCGTGGATCAAGTTGCAACAGACGTAAGAGCTCACGCCCTATCAGGCCACTTCCGCCCAGCAGAAGAACTTTTGCCATATCACTTCCTTTTAAAAAACGGCTTTCGCGCTGCGATTTTGAAACATGGATTCTGAAACACGGGTTCTGAAACATGAAAGCATGAACAGATATTTGAAGTGTTACCTGAATGTAAATATCACGCTATAAGACAGTTCCTGTTACTTTCGCAGACTCGGACGAATCCAGTTTGATCAGCCCGCCGCTGGCTTGTAGGCTTAGTAGTGTATGACGAAAACACATTCTCAGCAGGAGGAACCATGAGCAAGAAGATAGCGGTACTCATCACTGATGAATTTGAGGATTCAGAATTCACTTCACCCGCCGAGGCCTATAAAAAAGCTGGCCATCAGGTTATTACCATCGAAAACAAAGCGGGCAACGTGATCAAAGGCAAACAGGGCAAGGCGAAAGTCACCATTGATAAATCGATTGATGATGTCAACGTGGCTGACTTCGATGCGCTGTTGCTACCTGGCGGACATTCGCCGGATACCTTGCGCGGTGACGACAGATTTGTCGATTTCACCCGTGATTTTGCGAAAAGCGGCAAACCCATTTTCGCCATCTGCCACGGCCCGCAGCTACTGATCAGCGCCGATGTTATACGTGGCCGAAAACTCACAACGGTTAAACCGGTAGTCGTCGACGTTAAAAACGCTGGTGCAGAGTTTTACGATAAAGAAGTCGTGGTTGACGATAACACGCTGGTCACCAGCCGGACGCCGGACGATCTGCCCGCCTTTAATCGTGAATCACTGAAAATTCTGGCGGCATAAGCCTTGCGCCCCTTCTGCGGAAGGGGCGATTTCCCTTCAAACTTCCCTGTCCCACAGCAGTTTCTTGCCAAATCCCAGCGCGTTATCGGTCATTTTGATGTGATTCAGTTTCAGTCCCCAGACCGGCGCTTTCATGGCGATGGCGACCGGGAAATGCCTGCAATAAAGATGTCGCGCATGCGCTTCTTCTTCACCGCTAAGCACGGTGGCTTCGCCGCGATACTGAATGCCTTTAATCAGGGCAATGGTTTTCGGATGCGGAGCAATCGTGCCAACAATATGCGGTGATTTCGCCATCAGCGTACCGTGCAAAGTTTTCATTTCGGTCATGAAATACAACGTCATGCTTTCTGTATCCGTGACGTAAAAACAGTTCGCGCTCCACATTTCGCCGTCGGCAACGGCACACAGCGCCAGCACATGCTGTTTATTTAGAAACTTCAGAATATGTTTCAGGTCATCAGGGTTATTCATCACACGCGCCTTATTTTGGTTTATGTCAGTTTACCGCCCCATGTTGATGTTTTGCCTCACTCTGTTGTGCCTTTCAGATAAATAGTGTGCCTTTCAGGTAAACTGACACAAAATTTCCTGACACGCAGAGCTTATGTCCGCCCCATCCAACTGGTTTTTATACATGCTGAGAACCCCGACCGGGATGCTTTACACCGGCATAACGACCGACGTGACACGGCGTTTAGGCCAGCATCAGTGCGGAAAAGGGGCGAAATCGTTGCGTGGAAAAGGCGAGCTGACGCTGGCATTTCATTGTCCGGCTGGCGACCGTTCACTGGCATCGAAGCTGGAAATTAAAGTCAAAAAACTGAGCAAAGCGCAGAAAGAGTTGCTGGTGAGAAATGCACCGGAATGTCTGGAAAACTATCTGGGATTAACCGAAAGCGGAAAATAATAAAGGCCGGATATCCGGCCTTTATAGTATCTGAAAAGATTCAGAAACGATTGAACGCCGACGGGAAAACCACCTCTCCGCTGGCATCTTTCAGTGCGTCGTCTGATAAGGTGAACAGCTGGAAAGCCGTTTCCGTTTCCGGCCAGCGGCAATGCAGGTCATGAGCAGCAGCCGGTTTAAATCCAAAGCGCTGGTAATACGCCGGATCACCCAATACCACTACCGCGGCATAGCTGAACTCATTCAGGGAATCTAACCCTTCATAAACCAGTTTTTCACCCAGTCCCTGACCACGCAGAGATTCGTCGACTGCCAGCGGCGCGAGCCCGACCCAGTTGCGGTCTTCGCCCCGGATATCCACCGGGCAGAAAGCAACGTAACCGACTACGCCGCCTTCATCGTCGGTCGCTACAACGCCCAGCGTCAGCAGACCATCTTCGCGCAGTTCCTGCACCAGATCCGCTTCTGCACCCGTCGGGAATGAGGCGCGTAACAAACGGTCAATGCCCGCAGCATCTACCGGAATTTCAGTACGAATTAACATGGCTCAGCTACCGGAGCTTGCGGCTCACGGCCCTCTTGCAGACCCGCTTCGACAAAATCGGCCAGGCGCAGCAGGCCATTTTTCAGCAGCAGCGGCATAGTATCGAGATCGATAGAATCCATAAGATTCTTCACGTACAAGCCCAGTTCGGTATCACCTTCAATACGCAGACGGCGCTGGAAGAACAGCGTGTCCGGATCTTCTTTGCGGGCAGCGATCAGGATCAGATCGTTTGCATTACCGCTGAAGCTGACATCGGCTTCGCCACGTTCAGCGATCACCAGTTTGCTCTCCTGCACTGACATCAGCCAGGTCAGGCTGAGATCGCTGACCTCAATTTTCAACCAGCGGCCTTCAAGGAAATCCAGCTCTCCGTCGGCCAGCGCCTGACGAAGCTGCCAGCTCAGTACCTGTTGCAAAACCTGCCGTTGCAACGCAAAAGGCGTGAATTTCAAAGGCAGACTTAACAGGGATGGTCCCTGACGGACCACACGTGCACGTAGTTTTTGCAACACTGGCACTACTCCTTTCGGTAACTTTTCGGCAAGTTTTAAGGCAGTTATACCGCCTATTTTGACACATCGCCGGGAACGTTCAGCGGTCTACATCAATAAATACTGCAACAGAAAAACATCACGTACAACCTCCCCGGGCGCTGTATGCCTTCCAAAGCCGCAGAAACTGCCTCAAATCAAAATATTGCATCCATTGCTTCTCTAAAATAGTTCGCCAATCAAAGCCCTGACTGATGAATGAATGACGTCGGCAACTGGCTTTTCATCACCCACCAACCTCAGCTCTGGCTGGCCGGTTGCAGTAAGGAACGAGAATGGAGCTACTTTGCCCGGCAGGGAATTTACCTGCATTGAAAGCGGCGATCGATAATGGCGCAGACGCGGTGTATATCGGCCTGAAAGATGACACCAATGCACGCCATTTCGCCGGTCTGAATTTCACGGATAAAAAATTGCAGGAAGCCGCGGATTACGTTCACCGTCACCGCCGTAAACTGCACATTGCCATCAATACGTTTGCGCATCCTGATGGCTATCAGCGCTGGGAACGCGCAGTGGATATGGCCGCACAGCTCGGCGCAGATGCACTGATCCTGGCCGATATCGCCATGCTCGATTACGCCGCGAATAAATATCCTCACGTTGAGCGCCATGTGTCGGTGCAGGCATCGGCCACTAACGACGAAGCCATCCGCTTCTATAAACGTAACTTTGATGTCGCCCGCGTTGTTTTGCCGCGCGTGCTTTCGATGCATCAGGTGCGTCAGCTTTCCCGTACCACTGTCGTGCCACTGGAAGTCTTCGCTTTTGGCAGCTTGTGCATCATGGCCGAAGGCCGCTGCTATCTTTCTTCCTATCTGACCGGAGAATCGCCAAATACCGTGGGTGCCTGTTCACCGGCGCGGTTCGTGCGCTGGCAACAAACGGCTCAGGGCATGGAATCGCGTCTGAACGATGTGCTGATCGACCGTTATGACGAAGGTGAAAACGCCGGTTATCCGACTCTGTGCAAAGGGCGTTATCTGGTGGATGGCGCGAAATATCATGCGCTGGAAGAACCAACCAGCCTGAATACGCTGGAGTTATTGCCGGAGTTGTTCGCCGCCAATATTGCCTCCGTGAAAATTGAAGGACGTCAGCGCAGCCCGGCGTATGTCAGTCAGGTAGCCCGCGTATGGCGTGCGGCAATCGACCGCTGTATGGCGGATCCGCAAAACTTCAAAACCGATGACGCCTGGATGAAAACGCTGGGCTCCATGTCTGAAGGTACACAAACCACGCTCGGTGCTTATCACCGCAAGTGGCAGTAATCGAAGAGACGATGATGAAATATTCTTTAGGGGCCATTCTTTACTACTGGCCGAAAACGCAGGTTGAAGCGTTTTATCAGGCCGCAGCGGACAGCAGTGCAGATATCATTTATCTCGGTGAAAATGTCTGTACCAAACGCCGTGAGATGAAAGTGAATGACTGGATGGAGGTCGCGCGTCAGCTGGCCGCATCCGGTAAACAGGTGGTGATTTCCACGCTGGCCTTGTTGCAGGCACCGTCTGAACTGAATGAACTGAAACGCTATGTAGAAAACGGCGAGTTTCTGCTGGAAGCTAACGATTTCGGCGCGGTGAACATGGCAGCCGAACGCAATCTGCCGTTTGTCGTCGGTCATGCGCTGAACTGCTATAACGCCGTCACGCTAAAAATCCTGCAAAAACAGGGCATGATGCGCTGGTGTATGCCGGTCGAGCTTTCCCGCGACTGGCTGGTTAATCTGCTGAACCAGTGTGATGACCTGGGTATCCGCGATAAGTTTGAAGTGGAAGTGCTGTCGTACGGACATTTACCGCTGGCCTATTCGGCGCGCTGTTTCACGGCTCGTTCTGAAAACCGTGCGAAAGATGAATGCGAAACCTGCTGCATCAGTTATCCGCAGGGGCGCAAAATGCTGTCGCAGGAAAATCAGCAGGTGTTCGTGCTCAACGGCATTCAGACGCAGAGCGGTTACTGCTATAACCTCGGCAATGAACTGGTGTCGATGCAGGGATTAGTTGATATCGTGCGCCTGTCGCCGGAAACCAAAGATACCCTCGCTACGCTGGAAGCGTTCCGTAACAATGAAAGCGGTTTGCTGCCACTGACACTCACCGATAAAGCCGACTGTAACGGCTACTGGCAGCGCGTCGCCGGGCTGGAACTGCGCCCCTGACAGCGCCTGTTGCAGTGAAAAGGGAGAAGACCTGGCGGTCATCTCCCTTTTTTTATCACGAATTTCTGTGCTTCGGCCGGAACATCGCTCTGAGCCGGACGCCATCACGCAGCATCCCCACGGCAATGCCGATAAAGGTGTAAAACAGGCACAAGATCAGCAGCATCAGAATATCGCCGCCCACATCTTTAAACGGCAGCCCCATCTGATTGACGCCGGCAATGGCTTTGGTCGCCCAGGTTGAAGGCAGCATAGACGAAACGCCCCTGACCCAGGCGGGCATCGCCTGTAACGGCCAGATAGTGCCGGAAATATAAAAGACCGGTGTGGTGATAAAGGCCAGCGTCAGGTAAATCAGTTCGACGCTGCGCAGGCATTCCGTCACCAGTTTCCCGAGCCCCAGCACTGCCAGCAGGAACGGGAAGGTCAGCAGCAAAATTTCAGGAATGCTGGCCGTTTGCCGGTAACCCAGGATCCATGGCCACAGCACAAACAAGACGATCGACAGAAACAGCCAGACCGGGATCAGCGCCGAAATACCGCCCAGAAACGCCGGTATCGCCGGTTTTCCGGAAGGCCCGCTGTTGAGCACAATGCTGACGCGCACGCTGGCGATCAATAATGAGTGCTGCAATAACATCACCAGCAGGCCGGGGAAAATAATCGCCGCAAAGCTGATGCCAGGGTTAAACACATCCAGCGTCTGCCCGACAATCGGCGAAAGCACCACGCTGGCCTGCCGCTCACTGAAGCCGCTGCTCAGCAACAAATCCGTGTTGTATTGCGTGAGAATTGCCTGATACGCCGCCAGCACATCCTGCTGGATCTGCCCGTTCGCCAGCCGGTTAGTCGCATCGCCGTAAACCGGGATCACAATGTTCTGCCCTGCGAGGATCTTCTTCTCAAGATCGACCGGCATGATGATCACCGCGAAGAGCTTACGCAGCGCCAGATCGTGTTCGGCCTGCGCCAGGCTGTCGTAAGCCACCGTCGCGACTTTGGAAGTGGCGTCCAGCTGACGGGTCAGCATCCGGCTGGCGGTGCTGTGATCCTGATCGACCACCGCAACCGGCAAATCCCACACCGTGCGGTTCGCATAGACCAGGCTCATCACGCACAATGACAGCAGCAACATCATCCACATTGGCTTGTCGAGCAAACCGGTGAGCACTTTACGGAATGTCGTCCACCAGGTTTTAAACCATTCACGACGGGTCACTGGCCTGCCTCCTGTCGTTTAAGCCGCATGTAGAGGCGTCTGCGCACCAGCAGGCCGGTCAGCAGCGGATAAATGAGCAGGATGCAGCACACCATCAGAATACCGCGCACCGAGACTTCCCGCAGGAAAACGTCAAACATCGCGGCCAGTGCATAGCTGAGCGGCTCAATGCCGGAAATAATGCGCGCTGGCAGCGGCATCGACAGCACCGGTACCGCCATTCCGGAGAAAGTCAGCGCGATACTGACGAAAATCCCCATCATGGTGTAAGCGGTAATGGTGGTTTTGGTGAAGGTGAAAAGTAACAGCCCGAGGCTTTGCGCAGCGATCACATAGAAGAAGCCAATCACCACCATATACAAAGGATTGCCGCTGACGCGGGCGTCAAAGAATCCAACCAGCATCGCGATTTCCACCATCAGTAACGTGGTGAAACACAGCGTATACGGAGCAAGTTTGCCGAGCAGCGCCAGCGTAAATGACGGCGCACTGAGCAACGCCTGGCTGCGCGCCATCACGTAGATCATGCAGGTCACGGTAAACAGTTGCAGCAGGTGAATCGTCGCGGCGAATTGCTGGTAATAGATGTAACTGCCGCTGGCGTTAAACAGGCTGCCGTAGGATAAATCGACACTGGCCAGCGATGGCAGCGTTTTGCCGATTTCAGTCGCAATAATTGAACGGTAACTGGTATTCAGCTCGGTGATCAGCCCGCTGAAATCCTGCGTGGAATACAGACCGGCACCGTAAAACAACGCATTGTAATACAGCACCACGCTCGGCTGTTTTCCAGCCAGTACGTCGGCTTCAAAATCATTGGGAATATACAACAGCGCATAATCCTGCGCGGTACGCAGACGGTATTCCGCTTCCGGTAAACCGCCTTCGAACGCCTGTACATGCGCGTGTGAACCGGCGTCCAGTTTGCGGGTAAGCGTTTTGGATAATGAGCTGTGATCGTTATCGACCACAGACACCGGTAAATCCAGCAATGTGCCTTCGGAAAAGTTGCTGCTGATAAGACCAAACAGAAGCAAAGGGAAAATCCAGCACAGCCAGTGGATCACCGGTTTGCGAAAGGCGTGATTCACTTCACGGGTAAAAGAGCGGCTGAAACAGCGCCATGCGGCTTTTACCCTTTCACTGCGTGGCGCTTTGACCGGCTTCACTTCGCTTTCCATTGCCACAATGCACTCATGCCCTGACGCAGTCCGGGCACCGGTTTCGCAGGGTAAAGACGCACTTCAAAGGTTTTTAAATCGAAGTCACCTGTCGCGCGCGTGGCGCGTTTGGTCGCATAGTCTCCGAGCGGCGCGATATAGCGAACTTCGGCTTCGATCAACTGGTTATTCAGCGCGGGAACGCGCATCTGCACTTTATCGCCTTTGCGCACGCCAGCCAGAATGTCTTCACGCAGGTTAAAGACGAAATAGGCGTCAGGCAGACGGACCAATGTCAGCAAAGGACTGTTGGCACTTTCCAGTTCGCCGACTTCTACCGGGATCGGCCCCACTTCACCATCGACCGGCGCTTTAACCTGTAAGTCATCGGTCTGCGCTTTTACTTCCAGCAAGTCTTCTTCCGCCTGACGCAGCTGCGCGGCATAGCTTTCGCGCTGTTCCACGCGGTCGCCGTTTACGCCTTCATCAAGATTGGCTTTAGCGACCAGAACTTGTGCATATGCGCTGTCGCGGGCGCGGCGGGAATCTTCTAAATCAGAAGCTGAAATAAACCCTTTAGCCGCCACTTTGACATTGCGGTTGTAGAGATCGCGGGCATTCACATATTCTGCCTGAGACTGCGCCAGGGTGGCTTTGAGGTTGCGGATACTTTCTTCACGGGTACCGTTAACCGAGAGATCGAGCTGCGCTTTTGCCTGATCGCGGGCAGCTTCGGCAGCGCGCAATTGCGCCATCATTTCCGGGCTGTCGAGAGTTATCAGCAATTGCCCGGCTTTTACATCGTCACCGCGTTCTACATGACGTTCAATCACGCGGCCTTTCGATTTCGACGCCACAATCACTTCCGGCGCATCGACTTCTCCCTGTAACAGTAAATCCTGATTGTGCGCACGAAACAGCACCGCCAGAGAAACCGCCGCTGCAACCAGCAGCAGGGTCAATAATATTCGTTTACTCATCGGTGCTTCATCCTTTTTGTTTGCCTGTGTTTATCATCGGCTTTTGGTTTTCCATTCCATGATTGTCCTTTCCCGCCAACGCCCGTTCTTAAAGGCGCGTATGCGCTTGTGTCAAATCATAGCGGGATGAACAAAGACTGTTTAACACAAAACAACATATTCATAAAAACTATAATTTAAGTTACTCAAATCGATTTTAAGGATGTTTTAACGGCAATTAAGGGCACAAATGCCGTATTCAATCAGTAGTTATTGGGTAATACTCGTTCTAATTATGAGCGGAGTGAATGCTTTCTCCGCACTTTCCTTTGATGAGTGAGCCGTGATTATGTCTGATAAAAACACCGTTCCCCTTTCCGTGCTCGATCTGGCGCCGGTTCCGCAAGGAGCCGATCCGGCCCGCGCGTTCCAGTGTTCCCTTGAACTGGCACAGCACGCTGAGAAGTGGGGCTACCAGCGTTACTGGATGGCAGAACATCACAACATGACCGGTATCGCCAGTGCCGCGACCTCCGTGCTGCTGGGTTATATCGCGGGCGGAACGAAAACGATCCGTGTGGGTTCCGGCGGTGTGATGCTGCCAAACCACTCCCCGCTGGTGATTGCTGAACAGTTCGGCACGCTCGCCACGCTGTATCCAAATCGTGTAGATCTGGGACTCGGCCGCGCGCCCGGAACAGACCAGCGCACCATGATTGCACTGCGCCGTCATCTTTCCGGTGAAATCGATAACTTCCCGCAGGATGTACAGGAATTGCAGATGTATTTCGGTGACGTTCAGCCGCAGCAGGCCGTACAGGCCGTGCCGGGACAAGGTTTGCATGTGCCACTCTGGTTACTCGGCTCCAGCCTTTACAGCGCGCAACTGGCGGCGGCTCTTGGCCTCCCATTTGCCTTCGCCTCACATTTTGCACCGGACATGCTGTATCAGGCACTGGCGATTTATCGCAGCAAATTCCAGCCTTCTGCTCAGCTTGAGAAGCCACACGCGATGGTGTGCATCAACGCGATTGCCGCGGATACTGATGAAGAAGCGCGCCGGATGTTTACCTCCAATCAGCAACAGTTCATTAATCTGCGCCGCGGGGTGCCAGGTAAACTCCCTGCGCCGGTCGATAACATCGAAAGCCTGTGGTCAGCTCAGGAACGCTTTGGCGTCGATAACGCGCTGCGCATGTCTGTGGTCGGTAACAAAGAAACAGTGCGTCAGGGGCTGCAAAATATCCTGCGTGAAACCGAAGCCGATGAGCTGATGATTAACGGTCAGATTTTTGATCACCAGGCTCGTCTGCATTCGTTCGAAATTGTGTCTCAGTTGCAGGGCGGTCTGGTTAAAGAGCAGCGCATCAGCTGACCCTGATCCTCTTAGTAAATTGCAGACGAAAAAAAACCAGCCCGATGAAGGCTGGTTTTTTATTTTCTGACGTTAAGTCATCTGAAACTCAGCGAACTGGATTCAGATTATGCGTCAGTAGTACGACGTGGTGCGCGGCTTGGCGGACGACGGTCACCAGCTGCTGAAGAACCTTCACGACGATCACCGCTGAAAGAACGTGGAGCACCGTTACCACGGCCACCTTCACGACGTTCACCGTTGAAAGGACGCGGAGCGCCGTTACCACGACGCTCACCGCCAGCACCGGCCGGGCGATCACGACGTGGAGCCTGTGGCACCGCATCACCGATCAGCTGCATGTTCATCGGTTTGTTCAGGATACGCGTACGGGTGAAGTGAGACAGGATCTCGCCCGGCATACCTTTAGGCAGTTCGATAGTTGAGTGCGTACCGAACAGCTTGATGTTACCGATGTAACGGCTGCTGATGTCGCCTTCGTTAGCGATAGCGCCAACGATGTGACGAACTTCAACACCATCATCACGACCCACTTCGATGCGATACAGTTCCATTTCGCCAGCGTCACGACGCTCACGACGTGGGCTGTCGCCATCACGTGCAGGACGGTCGTTGCTGCGAGCCGGACGGTCACGACGATCGCCACGATCACCGCGGTCGCCACGATCTTCGAATTCACGACGTGGTGGACGGCTTTTGAAGACCGGATCAGCTGCAACGATCAGAGGACGTTCGCCCTGTGCCATTTTCAGCAGTGCCGCAGCCAGTGTTTCGATGTCCAGCTCTTCTGCAGGTTGCAGTTTAGCCAGCAGACTACGGTACTGATCCAGATCGCTGCTTTCCAGTTGCTGCTGAACTTTCGCTGCGAATTTAGCCAGACGACGTTCGCCCAGTACTTCTGCAGTTGGGATTTCAACTTCTGGAATGGTCAGCTTCATGGTGCGTTCAATGTTACGCAGCAGACGACGCTCACGGTTCTCAACGAACAGTAATGCGCGACCCGCACGGCCAGCACGACCGGTACGACCGATACGGTGAACGTAAGATTCTGAGTCCATCGGGATGTCGTAGTTAACCACCAGGCTGATACGTTCTACGTCGAGACCACGTGCTGCCACGTCGGTTGCGATCAGAATGTCCAGACGGCCATCTTTCAGACGTTCCAGAGTCTGCTCACGCAGCGCCTGGTTCATATCACCGTTCAGTGCAGCGCTGCTGTAGCCGCTACGTTCCAGGGCTTCAGCCACTTCCAGGGTCGCGTTTTTGGTACGAACGAAGATAATCGCCGCATCAAAATCTTCTGCTTCAAGGAAACGCACCAGCGCTTCGTTTTTACGCAGACCGTAGACAGACCAGTAGCTCTGGCTGATGTCTGGACGGGTAGTCACGCTTGACTGGATACGCACTTCCTGAGGCTCTTTCATGAAGCGACGGGTAATACGACGGATAGCTTCTGGCATGGTTGCAGAGAACAACGCGGTCTGATGTTCAGCCGGGATCTGCGCCATGATAGTTTCGACGTCTTCGATGAAGCCCATACGCAGCATTTCATCAGCTTCGTCCAGCACCAGGCCGCTCAGGTTTGAGAGGTTCAGGGTACCGCGTTTCAGGTGGTCCAGCAGACGGCCCGGGGTACCCACAACAACTTGTGGTCCCTGACGCAGTGCGCGCAGCTGAACGTCATAGCGCTGGCCGCCGTAAAGGGCAACCACATTCACGCCATGCATGTGTTTAGAGAAATCAGTCATTGCTTCAGCAACCTGAACCGCCAGTTCGCGGGTCGGTGCCAGAACAAGAATTTGTGGTGCTTTCAGTGAAGCATCAATGTTATGCAACAGCGGTAAGGAGAATGCAGCTGTTTTACCGGAACCAGTCTGAGCCATGCCCAGAACGTCGCGGCCATTTAACAGGTGAGGAATACACTCAGCCTGGATTGGTGAAGGTTTTTCGTAGCCCAAATCAGTCAGGGCAGAAATGATCGGAGCAGACAGCCCCAGGTCAGCAAAAGAGGTTTCAAGCTCAGTAGTCATGTACACGTGCCTCATTAATAATGGCAGCCAGTCTACATAACTCGTCGAGAAAATTTTCAGTCATTTTCATTGAAAAGTGTGAACCGGCTCAAATTAGATTATAAAACGAACAAAGCAACCCTCGCCCGTTAAGGCGCTTAAAAATGGTAAATACCATGATTAAAAAGGCTGATTGGTGTCGTCAGCTATTGCTGGTCCGATTCTGATAGGTCGTCTTGCTCATGGCCCAAAAGTGCCAATTCCAACAATGCATAGCGGTGCTCAACGAAGTTATGGACGTTGTTAGCTACCGTCAGTTTGAACAGTGCCGCGGCGCTGTTCTTGTCCCCCAGACTTAGGTAATGCTTACCTAAATAGAAGTCAGTTTCACTGAGATGCTCAGCGAGCGAAGTGTTATCCGTTGCTTCTGCCTTGAGGCGTTCCATCAGCGTAGATTCGCTGATTTTGCCCAGGTAGAATTCGACGATATTCCATCCCCATTGCCCTCTGTCCGCTTTGTCATAACGCTCCTGGAGCGCTACTTCGGCATTCTTCGGATTGATTTCTCGCTCCGCAAGATAAAGCCATAACGAACGGAAGGGATCATTTGGATCGTCTCGATAAAACGCCTGCAGATCATCCTGCGCTAACGAGAATCGGCCACCGTAATACAGGGCGATACCTCGGTTCAAACGCGCGTAGTTGTAAGTTGGATCAAGCTCTAGTACAGAATCAAACGCTTCATAGGCAGCATCGAAATTGCCTGCCTGCGTTAGGTAAATCCCCAGGTAGTTAAAAACTTCTGGCATATCAGGACGAATAGACAGCGCTTGTGAAAAATCATTTCGCGCCAGTGCTCTTAGCCCGAGACTATCATACAGCACACCGCGCTCATATAATAGCTGTGCTCTCTCATCATCGGTTAATGACCGGCTGGCAAGTATTTGTTCCATGCGTGCCAGGATGACTTCCTGCTGCAACGTCGGCTGCAACGGAATCGCCAGAACTTCGTTTTTACGCCAATCATGGTTGCTGCATCCTGCCAACATAAGTGCTGTCGCAACATAACACCAGCGCAAGAAAGGCTTCATTTCTACTCCCGGAGACAAACATTGGATGAACATCCTGTCATCCGCTTGCTTAACACAAACGCGTCCTGCGTCCGTGAGGCGAACAGCTCCTCCCCATGTGGAAAGGAGCTGTAAAACTTCTGTTACAGATTATTCTGCTGCAGGTTGCTCAGTTGTTTCGTCCTGAGAAGGTGCGGTAGCTTCTTTGATGCTCAGACGCACACGACCCTGACGGTCAACTTCGAGAACTTTAACCGGAACTTCCTGGCCCATCTGCAGGTAATCAGTCACTTTCTCTACACGCTTGTCAGCGATTTGAGAGATGTGTACCAGACCTTCTTTACCGCCGCCGATGGCAACAAACGCACCAAAGTCTACGATACGGGTCACTTTACCCTGATAGATACGGCCAACTTCGATTTCAGCAGTGATCTCTTCGATACGACGGATAGCGTATTTCGCTTTCTCGCCATCAGTAGCTGCGATTTTCACAGTACCGTCATCTTCGATTTCGATAGTGGTGCCGGTTTCTTCAGTCAGAGCACGGATCACAGAACCACCTTTACCGATCACGTCCTTGATTTTGTCCGGGCTGATCTTGATGGTGTGAATACGTGGAGCAAACTGAGAGATATCGCCACGTGGTGTGCTGATAGCCTGTTCCATCACGCCCAGAATGTGCAGACGCGCACCCTTAGCCTGGTTCAGAGCCACCTGCATGATTTCGCGGGTGATACCTTCGATTTTAATGTCCATCTGCAGCGCGGTGATACCGTCGCGGCTACCGGCCACTTTAAAGTCCATGTCGCCCAGGTGATCTTCGTCACCCAGAATGTCGGACAGAACGATAAAGCTTTCGCCTTCTTTAACCAGACCCATTGCGATACCCGCAACAGCGGCTTTAATCGGCACGCCTGCATCCATCAGGGCCAGAGATGCGCCACAAACGGAAGCCATTGAAGATGAACCGTTAGATTCAGTGATTTCAGATACCACACGTACGGTGTACGGGAAGTCTTCTGGTTTTGGCATCATCGCCAGTACGCCACGTTTAGCAAGACGGCCATGACCAATCTCACGACGTTTTGGCGAACCTACCATACCGGTCTCACCAACAGAGTACGGAGGGAAGTTGTAGTGGAACAGGAAGCTGTCAGTCTTCTCGCCCATCAGCTCATCCAGGTTCTGTGCATCACGGGCAGTACCCAGTGTTGCAGTAACCAGTGCCTGAGTTTCACCACGGGTGAACAGCGCTGAACCGTGAGTACGTGGCAGAACACCAGTACGCACATCCAGACCACGGATCATGTCTTTTTCGCGGCCATCGATACGTGGCTCGCCACGCAGAACACGGCTACGAACCACGTTCTTCTCGATGCTGCCCAGAATGTCAGAGATTTCGCCAGCGTCCAGAGTTTCGTCTTCAGCTTGCAGAGCCTGAACAACGTCAGATTTGATGACGTTAATCTGGTTGTAACGCTCTTGTTTCTCGGTGATCAGGTACGCATCACCCAGACGGGATTCAGAAAGTGCAGCCACGCGAGCGTGCAGCTCAGCGTTAACCACTTCAGGCTGCCAGTCCCATTTTGGCTTACCGGCTTCAGCAACCAGTGAGTTGATGTTGTCGATAACGATTTGTTGTTGTTCGTGGCCGAATACGACCGCGCCCAGCATCTGATCTTCGCTCAGCACTTCAGCTTCAGATTCAACCATCAGAACCGCGCCCTGAGTACCGGCAACAACCAAGTCCAGACGGCTTGTTTTCAGCTCATCTGCGGTTGGGTTCAGAACGTACTGGTCGTTGATGTAACCAACGCGTGCAGCACCGATTGGGCCGTTGAATGGAATACCAGACAGGCTCAGGGCAGCAGACGCACCGATCATAGCAACGATGTCAGGGTTAACTTGTGGGTTCAGTGAAACCACAGTCGCGATAACCTGAACTTCATTCAGGAAGGAGTCCGGGAACAGAGGACGAATCGGACGGTCAATCAGACGTGAAGTCAGAGTTTCGCCTTCGCTTGGACGGCCTTCACGACGGAAGAAGCTACCCGGAATACGACCAGCAGCGTAAGTACGCTCCTGATAGTTAACAGTCAGCGGGAAGAAGCTCTGACCTGGTTTAGCTTTTTTCTGGCCAACAACGGTAACGAATACCGCAGTGTCGTCCATGCTAACCATAACAGCGGCAGTTGCCTGACGAGCCATCATGCCGGTTTCCAGCGTAACGGTGTGCTGGCCGTATTGGAATTTACGAATAGTCGGATTAAGCAATGTAATGTCCTTTTGTATGACGCGCAGCTGTTATGACAGCAGTTCACGCCGATCAATATCCGAGCTTCTCACTACATTCTCGCGACTAATGACAATCCTTATATACCTGGCAATGTGGTAATAAAGTCTCTCATTAGCCGCGCGAAAACATCTGTAACGGAAGTTCATGTACTTAGAATAACAACAGAAACAGCAGCCATACAGTACCCTGATTTGGCGTTGCTTCCTAGAATAAAGGGGCCTATTGGCCCCTTTACACTGAAACTCGCTTGATTAGCGACGCAGACCCAGACGTTCGATCAGGCTGGTGTAACGTGCTACATCTTTACGCTTCAGGTAGTCCAGCAGTTTACGACGCTGAGAAACCATACGCAGCAGACCACGACGGCTGTGGTGATCTTTTTTGTGCTCTGCAAAGTGACCTTGCAGATGGTTAATTTGAGCAGTCAGCAGAGCAACCTGAACTTCGGTAGAACCACTGTCGTTAGTGCCACGACCGAAGTCGGAAACGATTTGAGCTTTAGCTTCAACGCTTAGAGACATAATCTTACTCCAAAATATTATAGATAATTAAACGGGTGCCGATCTCTAATTCAGCAACCCAATGCATAAGCTGCGCTATTCTACCCTTTGCTATATGTGATCGCAAGGTGAGCAGAAAGCGCTTAATCCGTGTATTCGACGACCAGACGACGCGGCGCAATGCGGCCGTCATCATCAATTTCGCCCACACCGATAAACTTACGTTCTTCGCCTTCAGTGATGCGAACCATGCCACTGACCGGTGCGCCAGATGCCTGAACAGGTTGGCCCTGTTTAACATATCCGGCGACGACAGGGAGCAGGTTCACTTCCGGGAAGTCTTCACACGCGCTGTCCATAGGCAACAACAAAGGATCCAGCAGTAAGCGTGGCTCTATGCCCTGCTCTTCTGCCTGAGCGATCAGTTCATGGAGTTTTTCCATGGTGACCATACGCTCTGAAGGATAGGTTGCGACCTGCAAACGACGCAAATAAGTCACGTGCGCACCACAGCCCAATTTTTCGCCCAGATCATCCACAATCGTGCGGATATAAGTGCCTTTGGAACAGTGGATTTCTAATTCAACCTCGAAGCCTTCCCAGCGGATGAACTTGAGCTCATACACGGTAATGCTACGGGATTCTCGCGGAACTTCGATGCCCTGACGTGCGTACTCGTACAGTTTTTTCCCTTCATATTTCAATGCAGAATACATGGAAGGGATTTGCCGGGTTTCCCCGCGAAAACTGTCGAGAGCGTCGTCCAGTTGCTGCTGAGTGAAGGCCATTTCACGTTCAGAAATGATGGCACCTTCAGCATCTGACGTATCCGTGCGTTGTCCCATACGGGCAATCACGCGATAACGTTTGTCAGAATCGAGCAGGAAACGGGAAAACTTGGTCGCTTCGCCTAAGCACAGCGGCAACATGCCAGTGGCTAAAGGATCGAGCGCGCCGGTATGTCCTGCCCGGTTAGCGTTATAAAGGCGTTTAACCTTTTGCAGGGCATCGTTAGAAGACAAGCCTAAAGATTTGTCCAGTAGCAGAACACCGTGTATATCACGGCCGCGGCGACGTGGGCGACTCATTATGCTTCCTCGTCATCGCCTGCAGCTGAACGGCGTTCAGCATCGTTCTTCACGACGTTGGTCACCAGATTGGACATACGCATACCTTCAACCAAAGAGTTGTCGTAAGCGAAAGTCAGTTCTGGTACGACACGCAAACGCATCGCTTTACCGATCAGCGTACGGATGAAACCTGACGCGTCCTGCAAAGCTTTGATGCCATTCTTCACACGATCAGGATCGTGATTGTCAGTCGTCAGCACGTCCAGGAAGGTCACGAACACTTTGGCATAGGCCAGGTCACGTGAAACTTCAACGCCTGAAACGGTCGCCATGCCTACGCGCGGGTCTTTGACTTCACGCTGTAAGATGATGGCGATTTCTTTTTGCATCTCCTGAGAGACGCGCTGAGTACGGCTAAATTCTTTTGCCATGATGCTTTTCTCCTCACTTGCTCCAGACAAATAAGGGGGCGCAAGGCCCCCCATCTGGATATCAGCTACTTCGCAAACGTTAAGCGATAGTACGTTTGATCTCGATGATTTCGAAGACTTCGATCACATCGCCAGTACGCACATCGTTGTAGTTCTTAACGCCGATACCACATTCCATGCCGTTACGAACTTCAGCAACGTCATCTTTGAAGCGACGCAGGGATTCCAGTTCGCCTTCGTAGATCACTACGTTTTCACGCAGTACACGGATTGGGTTGTTACGCTTGATCATACCCTCAGTCACCATACAACCTGCAATAGCGCCGAATTTCGGTGACTTGAACACGTCACGAACTTCAGCCAGGCCGATGATTTGCTGTTTGTATTCTGGCGCCAACATACCGCTCATCGCCTGTTTAACTTCGTCAATCAGGTTATAGATAACGGAATAGTAACGCAGATCCAAGCTTTCGCTTTCTACGACACGGCGGGCAGAAGCATCTGCACGGACGTTGAAGCCCAGGATGATCGCGTTGGAAGCAGCGGCCAGTGTTGCGTCAGTCTCGGTGATACCACCGACACCCATACCGACGATTTTAACTTTAACTTCGTCAGTAGACAGATTCTGCAATGCATCGGAAATCGCTTCGCAAGAGCCCTGAACGTCAGATTTCAGAACGATGTTCAGTTCAGAAACTTCGCCTTCAGTCATGTTCGCGAACATGTTTTCCAGTTTAGATTTCTGCTGACGAGCCAGTTTCACTTCGCGGAATTTACCCTGACGATACAGAGCAACTTCACGCGCTTTCTTCTCGTCACGAACAACAGTCACTTCATCACCCGCAGCCGGAACGCTGGACAGACCCAGAACTTCGACAGGAATAGAAGGACCCGCAGACGTAATGTCACGACCCATTTCGTCACGCATCGCACGGACACGGCCGTATTCGAAGCCACAAAGAATGATGTCGCCTTTGTTCAGAGTACCTTCCTGAACCAGAACGGTTGCAACCGGGCCACGACCTTTGTCCAGGAAGGACTCGATCACAACGCCGCTTGCCATGCCGGTGCGAACTGCTTTCAGTTCCAGAACTTCAGCTTGCAGCAAGATAGCTTGCAGCAAATCGTCGATACCGGTACCCACTTTCGCAGACACATGGATGAACTGAGATTCACCGCCCCACTCTTCTGGCATAACGCCATACTGAGAGAGTTCGGTACGAACGCGGTCCGGATCAGAGTCTGGCTTATCAATTTTGTTCACTGCAACCACGATTGGCACGCCAGCAGCTTTCGCATGCTGTACGGCTTCGATGGTTTGTGGCATTACGCCATCATCTGCAGAAACAACCAGTACAACGATATCCGTTGCCTGAGCACCACGAGCACGCATTGAAGTAAACGCGGCGTGTCCCGGAGTATCCAGGAAGGTGATCATGCCGTTTTCGGTTTCTACGTGGTAAGCACCGATATGCTGGGTAATACCACCGGCCTCGCCTGCTGCCACTTTCGTTGAACGAATGTAGTCAAGCAATGAGGTTTTACCGTGGTCAACGTGGCCCATGATGGTCACAACCGGAGCACGTGGCTCAGCGGCAGCAGAAGAAGCTGTATCACGATCGCTCATCAGCGCTTCTTCCAGCTCGTTCTCACGACGCAGGATAACTTTGTGGCCCATTTCTTCCGCAACCAGCTGAGCAGTTTCCTGATCAATAACCTGGTTGATAGTGGCCATGGCGCCCAGTTTCATCATGGTTTTGATGACCTGAGAACCTTTAACTGCCATTTTGTTTGCCAGCTCAGCAACAGTAATGGTTTCACCCACTACAACATCACGGTTAACGGCAACAACAGGCTTGTTAAAGCTCTGCTGTAAGGTACTTGGCTTACGCTTACCTTTACCGTTACGGCCAACAGCACGGGCTTCTTCGCGATCCGCTTTAGATTCGGACAGCTTGTTGCCTTTTTTCTGTTTGGTCGCTTTGCCACCGCGAGTACGGCTACGACGTTCGCCTTCAACTTTGGCGTCATTTTCGTCTTCAGCAGCACGAGCATGGGTAGAAGTGGTGACATGGTAGTCAGCAGATTCTGATTCGCTTGGTGCGGTAGCTTCAGTCCAGACACCAGAGTCAGCCATTTTACGGGCTTCTTCTGCGATGCGCTTGGCGTTTTCTTCAATCTTACGCTGGGCTTCTTCTTCCGTTTTGCGTTTCAGCTCTGCGGCTTCAGCTTCACGGCGTGCTTTCTCTGCCTGAGCTGGTTTAGTTACTTCATCGGTATTTTGGTTGGTCACTTTATCTTTTTCCGCTGCATCACGCTTAGCTTTATCAGCGGCCTCACGTTTAGCTTGCTCTTCGGCGGCGCGTTTGGCTTTTTCCTGAGCTTCGCGCTGGGCTTGCTCCGCTGCTGCACGCTGTGCCTGTTCTTCCGCGTCACGCTTCGCCTGCTCTTCCGCTTCGGCCTGGGCAACTTCTGCCTCGGTCATATCACGTTTAACATAAGTGCGTTTCTTGCGGACCTCGATTTGCACCGATTTACTCTTCCCGCCGGTGCTCGGAATATTCAGTGTACTACGCGTTTTGCGTTGTAACGTCAGTTTGTTTGTCGCACCGGCATTTCCGCCATTCAGGTGCGCCAATAAAGTCTCTTTTTCTTGCTGGGTCACAGAGTCAGTTTCGGACTTTGAGATCCCTGCATCAGCAAATTGCTGTACCAGGCGATCTACCGGAGTCTGAATCTCTGCCGCCAGCGCTTTTACAGTTACATCGGTCATGCTGTTCCTTCCTGCTACAGTTTATTACGCGTTGTCGCCAAACCAGCAGATATTGCGCGCGGCCATGATAAGTTCACCAGCCTGCTCGTCACTAAGACCTTCAATATCAGCCAGATCGTCGACACCCTGCTCGGCAAGATCTTCCAGCGTACAAACCCCTTGTGCAGCCAGTTTAAATGCCATGCTACGTTCCAGACCCGCCAGGTTAAGCAGATCGTCAGCAGGCTTTTTGTCACCGAGACTTTCTTCCTGAGCTAAAGCCAGTGTGGTCAGCGCTTCTTTTGCACGTTCGCGCAGCGCATCCACGGTGTCTTCATCCAGGCCGTCGATTTCAAGCAGCTCGTTGACTGGCACATAAGCCAGTTCTTCAAGCGTTGAGAAACCTTCTTCTACCAGAACCGTGGCGAAATCTTCATCGATGGCCAGGTATTTGGTGAAGGTATCAATCGCAGCGTGTGCCTCAGCCTGATGTTTGGCTTGCAGGTCGTCTGCTGTCATCACGTTCAGTTCCCACTTGTCATCACCACGATGCTGTTTCAACAATTGGGAAGCCAAACGCACGTTCTGGCCATTACGGCCAATCGCCTGTGCCAGATTGCTGGCTTCAACGGCGATATCCATGGTGCATTTATCTTCATCAACCACGATGGAAGCGACATCTGCCGGTGCCATTGCGTTGATAACGAATTGCGCAGGATTATCATCCCAAAGGATGATATCGATACGTTCACCGCCCAGTTCACTGGAAACAGCCTGAACGCGTGCACCACGCATGCCGACACAAGCACCGACCGGGTCGATACGTTTGTCGTTGGTTTTTACTGCAATTTTCGCACGGGAGCCAGGATCACGGGCTGCCGCTTTAATCTCAATCAGCTCTTCGCCAATTTCCGGCACTTCGATGCGGAACAGCTCAATCAGCATCTCGTTACGTGAACGGCTGACAAACAGCTGGGCACCGCGTGCTTCAGGGCGCACATCATACAGAACGCCACGAATACGGTCGCCGGAGCGGAAGTTTTCACGCGGAAGCATGTCTTCACGCAGAATAACGGCTTCAGCGTTGCTGCCTAAATCCAGAGCGATGCTGTCACGGTTAACTTTCTTAACCACGCCGGTGACGATCTCACCTTGCTGCTCACGGAATTGATCAACCACCATCGCGCGCTCTGCTTCACGTACTTTCTGTACGATAACTTGCTTGGCAGTTTGCGTGGTGATGCGGTCAAAAGTGACCGACTCGATTTGATCTTCAATATATCCGCCGAGGTCGATGGACGGATCTTCGTATTGTGCAGCTTCGAGGGTGATTTCGCGGGTCGGCTGAGTCACTTCGTTGACTGCCACCCAGCGACGGAAGGTATCGAAGTCACCTGTTTTGCGGTCAATGCTGACGCGGACTTCGATTTCCTGCTCGTATTTTTTCTTGGTCGCCGTTGATAATGCAATTTCCAGCGCTTCAAAAATCTTCTCGCGCGGGAGGGATTTTTCATTAGAAACTGCTTCTACAACAGCCAGAATCTCTTTGTTCATCCTAGTTGCCTCTTCCAAACTCTTTAAAAGTGGGGTACCAGGTTCGCTTTCTGGATGTTGCTCAGTGCGAACACTTCATCTTTCCCTTCCACTGTCACCGTGATCATTTCGCCTTCGACAGCCTTAATAATGCCCTGCCATTTGCGACGATTCTGCACTGCCATACGCAGAACAATGCTGACTTCGTCACCCAGGAAACGTTGATAATGTTCAGCGGTGAACATAGGACGATCAAGGCCTGGAGAGGAAACTTCCAGGTTGTAGGCGACGGTGACTGGATCTTCAACGTCCAGCACAGCGCTCACCTGGTGGCTGACATCAGCACAATCATCAACATTGATCCCGGCGTCACTATCAATATAGATGCGCAACGTCGATTGGCGAGCCCGAACGAACTCGATGCCCACCAGCTCAAAGCCAAGTGCCTCGACTGGTGCTGTAATCAGCTCTGTTAATTTTTGTTCTAATGTGGACAAGCCCACCCCCAAGACATAAAAAAAGGGCTAAATAGCCCAGTGATTCTGTTGCCAAATAACAAAAAACCCCGATAAATCGGGGCTTTATGCAACTGGACCCTATTCGCCGCATAGCGGCTTCGGTACAACTTTCGCGAAGTGTTATTTCAAATAGAAACTTTCAAATTGGAACTGCAGAACATCACAGGAAGACACTGAAAGTCTATTTGAAATAAACACTTAGGGAAAGTGGTTGCGGGGGCCGGATTTGAACCGACGACCTTCGGGTTATGAGCCCGACGAGCTACCAGGCTGCTCCACCCCGCGTCCGAAAACGTGGCAAATACTACGCCGATAATCGCTAAAAAGCAAATTATCACAAAGATTGGTACCGAGGACGGGACTTGAACCCGTAAGCCCATTCGGGCACTACCACCTCAAGGTAGCGTGTCTACCAATTCCACCACCTCGGCACTCTTTTTTTTCACAATCGCTTATACTGTCCAAGTACAAGCCACTGTTTAAAACTTTTCACTTCTTGCGATAAGAAGGTTACTGCTTAGTGAGGAACGTCACTGTTAGGCGCTGCTGGAGCTGCCGGCGCAGTGGTCTGCTCAGTTTTCGCTGGCTGACTCAGGTTTTCCCACTCACTACCTTTTTGGCTTTTATTGGTGCTCATGTTCCCGAGAATCAAACTAATGATAAAGAACAGTGCTGCCAAAATGCCGGTCATACGGGTCATGAAGTTACCGGAACCACTCGAACCGAACAATGTGCCAGAAGCACCTGCTCCGAAAGAGGCTCCCATATCAGCGCCTTTGCCTTGTTGCAGCATAACCAGAGCAACAAGCCCGATTGCTACGATAAGGAAAATCACCAGAAGAGCGTCGTACATAGTAGTACCTGTATCCTCGCGGGTTCACCGCATGCCAATTGCTTCTCACCATTTAGCAGGTCATTCAAGGACCCACTGAAGCGGGTGTGAATACTAACCAAAGCCGTATTGCCGTGCAAGGGCAATCTTCATCAAAATGTTCGTTTGCGGAAAAAAACGGCAAATTTGAAGCAAAGTGGCTGACAGGACGCTGTTCAGCCACGCATATCACGAAAAATCACCGTTTTTTATCAGGTTACGCTTTGACTGCTTTTACCGCATCGGCAATACGGTTAGCCAATTTTTCCACCAGTTCCGCGTCTTCGCCTTCTACCATCACACGCAGCAAAGGCTCGGTACCTGATTTACGTAACAGTACCCGGCCACGACCCGCTAACTGTTTTTCAACATCTGCAGTGACCTGCTTAACTTCGTCGGATTCCAGCGGATCATGTTCACCAGCAAAACGGACGTTAATCAGGATTTGTGGCAGCAATTTCATACCGCTGCACAAATCATGCAGGCTCATGTGATTGCGAACCATGGCGGTAAGCACTTGCAAACCGGCCACGATACCGTCACCGGTGGTGGTTTTGTCCAGCAAGATAATGTGGCCTGAGTTTTCAGCACCGATCCGCCAGCCTTTTTCCTGCATTTTTTCCAGCACGTAACGGTCGCCCACTTTCGCGCGAGTAAATGGAATTCCGAGCTGTTTTAATGCCAGTTCCAGGCCCATATTACTCATCAGGGTGCCGACGGCGCCGCCTTTCAGCTGGCCCTGACGCAAGCCTTCACGAGCAATGATGTAAAGGATCTGGTCACCATCGACTTTATTGCCTTCATGGTCGACCATAATCAGACGATCGCCGTCGCCGTCAAATGCCAGCCCGACATGCGCTTTTTCTGTCAGAACGCGTTGCTGTAACTGACGGACGTCGGTCGCACCGCACTCTTCGTTAATGTTCATCCCATCCGGGTCGCAGCCGATGGTAATCACTTTAGCGCCCAGTTCCCGCAGAACGCTTGGCGCAATGTGGTAAGTCGCGCCATTGGCACAATCCACAACGATTTTCAGTCCGTTCAGGCTCAGTTCGCTCGGAAACGTCCCTTTGCAGAATTCGATATAGCGACCGGCAGCATCCACAATACGGCTGGCTTTACCCAACGCAGCGGATTCCACGCAAGTAAGAGGTTTTTCCAGCTCAGCTTCGATGGCTTCTTCCACTTCGTCCGGCAGCTTTGTGCCGTCAATAGTGAAGAATTTGATGCCGTTATCGTAGAACGGGTTATGCGACGCAGAAATCACAATCCCGGCTTCAGCACGGAAAGTACGGGTCAGATACGCAACTGCAGGTGTTGGCATCGGGCCGGTAAAGGAAGCCGACAGCCCCGCAGCAGCCAGACCGGCTTCAAGTGCAGATTCCAGCATATAGCCGGAAATACGGGTATCTTTGCCGATAATCACTTTACCCGAACCATGACGCGCTAATACTTTGCCTGCAGCCCAGCCCAGTTTGAGAACGAAATCAGGGGTGATCGGGCTGTCGCCTACTTTTCCACGTATGCCATCAGTACCAAAGTATTTACGGTTGCTCATAATTAATTTTTATCCCTTGCAGAAAGTGTCGCTTCCACGATACGCATCGCTTCGACGGTTTCTTTAACATCATGTACGCGAACTATCTGAGCTCCCTGCATGGCAGCAATCACAGCGCAGGCAACGCTGCCCGTCACGCGTTTCTCCGGTGACACATGCAGTAGCTGCCCTACCATAGATTTCCTCGACATCCCCACCAAAAGTGGTAACCCGAAGTGATGGAACTCAGCCAGTCTGGCGAGTAACTGGTAGTTATGCTCTAAATTTTTACCGAAACCGAAGCCCGGGTCGAGCAACAATTTGCTTTTCGGAATGCCGGCATTCACACAACGTGCAATTTGCTCGACAAAATACTGCTCTACCTGCGCAACGACGTTGTCGTAATGCGGGGCATGTTGCATTGTTTTCGGGTCACCTTGCATGTGCATCAGACAAACGGGCAAACCCGTTTCTGCCGCAGCCTGCAATGCCCCTGGCTCCTGAAGCGAGCGAATATCGTTAATCAGATGCATACCGGCATTTGACGCTTCACGGATAACAGAAGCCTTCGAAGTATCCACCGAGATCCAGACATCAAAACGTCGGGCGATGGCTTCTACGACCGGCACCACACGGGCCAGTTCTTCCTCTTCGCTGACTTCAGCAGCGCCCGGACGCGTTGATTCTCCCCCGATATCAAGGATTGTCGCGCCGGCATCGACCATCGCCTGAGCGTGGCGAAGCGCAAGATCAAGCGTGTTGTGTCGTCCGCCATCAGAAAAGGAATCCGGGGTAACATTCAGGATCCCCATCACCTGGGGAAAAGTGAGATCCAGTATCGAGTCTCTGGCTGTGAGGTGCATAAATCATGTCCCTTCTGGTCATTCGTTGAGGCAGTTTCAAATTCCGACACAAAGAATGCACGCATAAAAAACCCCGGGCAAGCCCGGGGTTGAGTGTTATCTGCGTTATTTTCCAACCAGCTACTTATTTGCCGCTGAATTGCTCAAACATCGTGTTGCCAGGATTTGGCGTGCGAGGTTCGTCAACTGGCGTTGGCGCTTTTGGAGCACCGCCGTCGTTAGAATTATTGTTGCCGTTTTTACCGTTAGCATCATCCCAGCCAGCAGGCGGGCGAACTTCCGTACGGTTCATCAGGTCATCAATTTGCGGCGCATCGATGGTTTCGTATTTCATCAGGGCATCTTTCATTGAATGAAGGATATCCATGTTTTCCATCAGCAACGTACGCGCACGAATGTAGTTACGTTCAACCAGAGATTTCACTTCCTGATCGATGATGCGGGCAGTTTCATCAGACATATGTTTAGCTTTCGCAACTGAACGACCGAGGAAGACTTCGCCTTCTTCTTCCGCATACAGTAACGGACCTAATTTCTCTGAGAAGCCCCACTGCGTAACCATATTACGGGCAATAGAGGTGGCAACCTTGATGTCGTTCGACGCACCGGTAGACACTTTTTCCACGCCGTAAATGATCTCTTCAGCAAGACGACCACCGTACAAGGTAGAAATCTGGCTTTCCAGTTTCTGACGGCTTGCACTGATCGCATCACCTTCAGGCAGGAAGAAGGTCACACCTAATGCACGGCCACGAGGAATAATGGTCACTTTATGCACCGGGTCATGTTCAGGAACCAGACGACCAATGATGGCGTGGCCTGCTTCATGATATGCAGTGGACTCTTTCTGCGATTCAGTCATCACCATGGAACGACGCTCAGCACCCATCATGATTTTGTCTTTGGCTTTTTCGAACTCAACCATCGACACCACACGTTTGTTACCACGTGCAGAGAACAGTGCAGCTTCGTTCACCAGGTTAGCCAGGTCAGCACCGGAGAAACCAGGGGTACCACGGGCAATCACAGACGCATCAACATCAGTTGCCAGCGGAACGCGACGCATGTGAACTTTCAGGATCTGTTCACGACCACGTACGTCTGGCAAGCCTACAACAACCTGACGGTCAAAACGGCCCGGACGCAGTAATGCCGGGTCAAGAACGTCAGGACGGTTAGTTGCTGCAATTACGATGATACCTTCGTTACCTTCGAAGCCATCCATCTCAACCAACATCTGGTTCAGTGTCTGTTCACGTTCATCGTGACCGCCACCTAAACCTGCACCACGCTGACGGCCGACGGCGTCGATCTCATCGATAAAGATGATACATGGAGCGGCTTTCTTCGCCTGTTCGAACATGTCACGCACACGAGATGCACCGACACCCACGAACATTTCTACGAAGTCAGAACCGGAAATCGTAAAGAATGGCACTTTGGCTTCGCCGGCAATGGCTTTCGCCAGCAAGGTTTTACCGGTACCCGGAGGACCAACCATCAGAACGCCTTTAGGAATCTTACCGCCCAGTTTCTGGAAACGGCTTGGCTCGCGCAGGTAATCTACCAGCTCGCTCACCTCTTCCTTCGCTTCGTCACAACCTGCAACGTCAGCAAACGTCGTTTTGATTTGGTCTTCCGTCAGCATGCGGGCTTTGCTTTTACCAAAGGACATTGCGCCTTTGCCACCGCCACCCTGCATCTGTCGCATAAAGAATATCCAGACGCCAATCAGAAGCAGCATCGGGAACCATGAAATGAAGATAGTCGCCAGGAAACTCTGCTGTTCAGGCGGTTCACCAACAACTTTCACGTTTTTGCTCAGCAGCGTATCCAGTAATTTAGGATCATTAACCGGAATATAGGTTGTGTATTTGCTGCTGTCTTTTTTGATAACGTCAATCGCACGTCCATTGATACGTACTTCACGGACCTGGTCTTGGGCCACTTCGGTTGTAAAGGTAGTGTAATCTACCTTACTGCCATTAGATTCGCTGGGACCAAAACTCTGAAATACAGACATCAATACAACTGCGATGACTAACCAGAGGATCAGGTTCTTCGCCATGTCACTCAAGGGATTAACCTCATATTACAACTGTGTTAACAAACAGCGTTAGGGAACTACAGTTTCCGCCCTGTCGCTACGATGTACACTTCTCGCGAACGTGCTCGGGAAGCGTCTGGCTTACGAATCTTCACCTTCGTAAACAGGGAGCGAATTTCCCGCAGGTATTCATCAAAGCCATCTCCCTGAAACACCTTCACCAGGAAACTTCCGCCTGGTGCTAATACATCCCGACACATATCCAATGCTAATTCAACCAGATACATCGATTTTGGAATATCGACTGCCGGAGTACCGCTCATATTAGGCGCCATGTCAGACATGACCACCTGAACTTTGCTTTCTCCCACGCGTTCGAGCAGCGCTTTGAGAACTAATTCATCACGAAAATCCCCCTGAAGGAAGTCGACTCCAACAATAGGATCCATAGGTAAAAGATCAAGAGCAATAATTCGCCCTTTGTTACCGATCTGCGAAGCCACATACTGTGACCAACCGCCAGGCGCTGCACCTAAGTCAACCACCGTCATACCTTGTTTAAACAGCTTATCGCTTTGCTGTATTTCATCAAGTTTAAACCAGGCACGGGAGCGCAGCCCTTTTTTCTGTGCTTGTAGCACATATTTATCGCTAAAGTGTTCCTGCAACCAGCGACTGGAACTTGCAGAACGCTTTTTATTAGACATTATTTAGTAACCATATAGTTTTCCAACCACCCTGAGTTAGAGCCTTTGGAACAAGCCGTTAGCATCATGGCGTCTATGGCTAAGTCAGTATAATTGGCCTCCCGAAGCAGTCCGGGTTGGTCATATACATGAGATGGCGGTAGAATGACCCGTTTTCAATCCCAACTTAAGCAAAAAAGACGATGAATCTTAACAATAAACAAAAACAGTACCTGAAAGGTCTGGCACATCCACTGAAACCGGTTGTTATGCTGGGCAACAACGGCCTGACAGAAGGTGTGTTAGCCGAAATCGAACAGGCACTGCAGCATCACGAACTGATCAAGGTAAAAGTCGCGGCAGAAGAACGTGAGACGAAGACCTTGATCGTAGACGCGATTGTGCGTGAAACCAAGGCGTGTAATGTGCAAGTCATCGGCAATATGCTGGTACTTTATCGCCCTTCCACCGAAGACCGCAAAATTATCTTACCGCGTTAATCCATTAAGGTTTAACGAAAAGCGCTGTAGATTTTCGGAAAGGTGCCACGAAATCACGTTCAGGGGAAGGTCTCAGCGGGCCTTTTTACTTTAGTTTTCAATTTACTGTGAAGCAATTCACTGCATGAATGTGAGAATTACAGGGCGAAACATCACGTTTCGCCCTTTTTAATGCAGATTTTAGAGGTATTCGACCTTCAATACTTCAAACTCAACATCACCGCCAGGTGTCTTGATGACAACGACATCATCCTGTTCTTTGCCGATTAAACCACGTGCAATCGGTGAGTTAACAGAAATGAGGTTCTGTTTAAAATCAGCTTCGTCATCGCCGACAATGCGGTATTTTTGCTCTTCCTCAGTATCCAGATTCAGCACGGTCACTGTGGCGCCAAAAATCACGCGGCCAGTAGCAGGCATTTTGGTCACATCGATAACCTGAGCATTCGACAGCTTGGCTTCGATTTCCTGGATACGGCCTTCACAAAAACCTTGCTGCTCACGCGCAGCATGGTATTCAGCATTCTCTTTCAAATCGCCGTGTTCACGTGCGGTCGCGATATCAGCAATGATTTTCGGGCGACGGACACCTTTCAGATGGTCCAGTTCTTCACGTAATCTTTCTGCGCCACGCAATGTCATCGGAATCGGTTTCATATATTTATTACCTCTAACTTGGTCCTTTCGGTAAACACCGTCCTGATTGAATCAGGTAAGAAATTAAGCCAGCGCTTCTGACCGACTCTCTGGCGAAAAACAAAAAAAACCTCACCCGGAGTTGCCACCAGGCCAGGATTCATTTTGCATTTTGATTCGTATTTTAACGTAGAGTTCCTTGAGGATCATCGTTTACTTTCAGCCACGTTGCGCCTTGGTTCGTAGCATCGTAGTATGGCACCACATTATCCCGCCGTTACCCAGAGCCTTTACTCAAAATAATGCGTTTTTTACGAATTGTCAGTGGATTAGCATGCGCGTTTGTACTGAATACAAATGCGGCTCAGATCGAAAATTACACAGAATATCTGCCTGACGGCACGAATCTGGCTGTGCTGGTACAGAAAATTGGCGCGCCTGCGCCGGCTATAGACTATCACGGTACTCAAATGGCGCTACCCGCCAGTACCATGAAGATTCTGACCGCGCTGGCGGCTTTGCTGCAGCTTGGGCCTGATTTTCGTTTCACCACCACACTTGAAACACCAGGTTCGGTTTCTGATGGCGTATTAAAAGGTGATTTAGTCGCTCGTTTTTCCGGCGATCCGACATTAAAACGTCAGAATATTCGGAATATGGTCGCTGTGTTGAAAAAACAGGGCGTCAAAGAAATTACCGGCGATGTGGTGATCAACACTTCAGTTTTTGCCAGCCATGATAAAGCGCCCGGATGGCCGTGGAACGACATCACCCAATGCTTTAGCGCACCACCGGCAGCCGCTATTGTCGACAGAAACTGTTTCTCAGTCTCACTGTACAGTGCCCCGAAACCTGACGAAAACGCGTTTATCCGCGTAGCATCTTACTATCCTGTGCATATGTTCAGCGAAGTGCGCACTCTGGCGAAAGGGTCTCCGGATGCACAATATTGTGAGCTGGACGTCGTGCCTGGTGAATTCAACCGCTACACCCTCACCGGCTGTCTGACCCAACGCAGCGAGCCTTTGCCGCTGGCGTTCGCTATTCAGGATGGCGCGAGCTATGCCGGTGCGATTTTAAAAGATGAGCTGTTGCAGGCTGATATTCAGATTGATGGCACGCTGAAGCGTCAGACTCAACCAACACCAGCGGGCACCGTTCTGGCACAAACCCAGTCGGCGCCGTTGCATGATCTGTTGCATCAGATGCTCAAGAAATCAGACAACATGATCGCCGATACGGTATTTCGGACAATTGGCCATCAGCGTTTTGGCGTGCCGGGAACGTGGCGTGCCGGTTCAGATGCTGTCCGTCAGATTTTGCGTCAGAAAGCAGGCGTAGATTTAGGTAACTCTATTCAGGTTGATGGTTCCGGTCTTTCCCGCCATGACTTGTTGTCACCGGCCACTATGATGCAGGTACTGCAATACATCGCGCAGCATGATAAAGAGTTAGACTTTATCTCAATGCTGCCATTGGCGGGTCATGACGGAACCTTGCAATATCGCGGCGGTCTGCATGAAGCAGGCGTTGACGGCAAAGTGTCGGCGAAAACCGGCTCACTGTCTGGTGTGTACAACCTTGCAGGCTTTATTACGACAGCCAGCGGACAGCGCATGGCCTTCGTCCAGTTCCTTTCAGGGTATGCGGTTCCGCCTGAAGATCAACGCACGCGACGGGCTCCGCTGGTGCGCTTTGAAAGCCGTCTCTACAAGGATATCTACCAAAATAATTAACCACGGAGAAGTGCCAGAAGATGAAACTACTGATCGTTGAAGATGATGAACTCTTACGGCAGGGGTTGATGCTGGCACTTACCAGTGAAAATTATGCCTGCGATTGCGCTTCAACGGCGGCCGAGGCGCACAGCCTGATTCAAACCAGCCAGTACAGTCTGGTGATCCTGGATTTAGGCTTGCCAGACAAAGACGGGGCAACGTTGCTGCGCGAGTGGCGACGCCAGAATATCGCTCTCCCCGTTCTTATCCTTACCGCCCGGGATGCGTTAGAAGACCGCGTCGATGGTCTTGATGCCGGCGCTGATGATTACCTGATCAAACCTTTTGCACTGGTCGAATTACAGGCCCGCGTGAGGGCGCTTATCCGCCGTTATCAGGGACAAAGCGACAATCAAATTTCAGTGGGTAATCTGAAAATCAATTTGTCCTCGCAACAGGCTTATCTCGACAGCAATCCGGTGGAAGTCACTCCCAAAGAGTTCGCGATTTTGTCGCGCCTGATGATGCGTGCGGGGCAAACCGTGAACAGGGAATTACTTCAGCAGGATCTCTACACCTGGCAGGATGATCTGGGTTCCAACACGCTCGAAGTCCATGTTCATAATCTGCGTCGTAAGCTCGGTAAAGAAGTCATCCGTACCGTACGTGGCATTGGCTACCGGCTGGAAATCCTGCAATGACCAGTATGCGTCGCCGCCTGCTGGTTATGCTGGCATTGATTTTATTCGTCACTCAGCTCACCAGTGTTTTCTGGCTCTGGCATGAAAGTCAGGAACAGATTAATTTACTGGTTAATGACACGCTTTCTGCAAAAGTACGGAACGCGCATGTTGAGAGGGAAATCGCAGAAGCGATTGCTTCGCTCATTGCGCCTTCGCTGCTGATGATGAGTATTACACTGGTTCTGTCCTTTTGGGCGATCAGCTGGATTATCCGCCCGCTCAATCAGTTGCAGAAACGTCTTGAAACCCGCTCTGCTGATAACCTTTCGCCCCTGCCCCTTAACAGCGAAATCAGGGAAGTTGTTGCCGTCACCAATGCGCTGAACCAGCTATTTTCCCGTCTCTCCAGCACTATCCAGCAGGAACGATTGTTCACTGCCGATGCGGCGCATGAGCTACGCACCCCTCTTGCTGGCGTACGCTTGCACCTGGAAATCATGCAGAAAAATGGCGTGGAAGGCAGTGATACGTTGATAAGTCGTATCGACCTGCTGATGCACACCATAGAGCAATTGCTCATGCTGGCCCGCGCCGGGCAAAATTTCGCCAAAGGCGAATATCAGCAAGTTGATCTGATCAGTAACGTCATAACGCCACTCGAAGAAGAGTTATGCGAAATGCTTGATGAACGCGGACAGAAGCTGAAAATACACTTACCGCCGCTTGCTGAAATTCAGGGAGATGCCGTGCTGCTGCGGTTGATGGTGAGGAATCTGGTCGAGAACGCCTACCGTTACAGTCCGGAAAATAGCGACATCACAATTACGATTGCGCCAAAAGATAACGGCTTCCTGATACAGATAGATGATGCGGGCCCGGGCATTGATGAGACCAAAGCCAGCGAGCTGACACAGGCGTTTAAACGCAGCGATCAGCGGTATGGCGGCAGCGGTCTGGGATTAAATATTGTGGTGCGAATAGCGCACCTGCATGCCGGTACGCTGACATTGCTAAACCGCACTGGCAACACTGGCCTCAGCGCACAATGCTGGTTACCGAATGTCGCATTACAAAGTTCTCTGACACTTTCACCAGACGCCCGCTAATACGCGCTCTGATTAAAACGCGATTAAAAAGAAAAAGGCTACCAATGGCAGCCTTTCTTTCAGAGATATGTCGCTAATACACGGGAATTAACGTTCGTAAATGATTTCTACGCCTTCGTCGTCATCTTCATCCCAGTCATCATCCCAGTCGTCGTCAGCTTCAGCTTCCACTTCAGCCAGTTGTTCACGATGATAGTCATCCCACATGAACTCAACTTTCTCTGGCGCAGCTTCTTCAATTGCCATGTGCTTAGGATTTTCATTGATGAATTTCATCACGTCCCAGCACAACGCATTCACGCCTTCGCGGTTTGCGGCGGAAATCAGATAGTAATTACCTTCCCAACCCAAAGCATCGGCGATTGCTTTTGCACGTGCTTCTGCTTCTTCTTTTTCGATCAGGTCAACTTTGTTGAATACTAACCAGCGCGGCTTTTCAGCCAGCTTGGCATTGTATTGCTTCAACTCGTTGATGATGACTTTCGCATTTTCGATCGGATCAGATTCATCAATCGGCGCGATGTCGATCAGATGTAAAAGAACACGGCAACGCTCGAGGTGCTTCAGGAAGCGAATACCCAGACCTGCGCCTTCAGATGCCCCTTCAATCAGACCCGGGATATCTGCAACCACAAAGCTCTGCTCGTGATCCATACGGACAACGCCCAGGCTCGGAACCAGCGTGGTAAACGGATAATCAGCAACTTTAGGTTTCGCCGCAGACACTGAACGGATAAATGTAGATTTACCCGCATTTGGCAGACCCAGCATACCAACATCAGCCAGAAGCATCAGTTCGAGTGCGATATCGCGCTCTTCACCTTTGGTGCCCATGGTTTTCTGACGCGGTGAACGGTTCACGGAAGATTTAAAACGGGTGTTACCCAGCCCGTGGAAACCGCCTTTCGCGACCATATTAATCTGACCATTTTTGGTCATGTCGGCCAGGACTTCACCCGTGCTTTGGTCGAGAACGCGCGTTCCGACAGGCACTTTAATGGTGATATCTTTACCGCGCTTACCGGTACAGTCGCTGCTCTGGCCGTTAGTACCGCGCTCAGCACGATAAGATTTCACAAAGCGAAAATCGATCAGCGTATTGAGGTTCTCATCAGCAACCAGGTAAACATCGCCGCCATCACCACCGTCGCCGCCGTCAGGGCCGCCACGTGGAATGTATTTTTCGCGGCGGAAGCTGACGCACCCGTTACCGCCATCACCGGCCACAACCAGAATCGTGGCTTCATCAACAAACTTCATTTGTACCGTCTCCGTAAATCATTCGCCGGGCAGCTAAAGTTTAGCTACCAGGTTTTGCTCTGTCCGACGTGGCCACCAACGATGGCCAATTGCGGAAAACATTGCACCCGCCACCACCACAAATGCCCCAAGATAACCAATGAAATTAAGCACTGGTGCAGCAAAAAAGTCAGGCCAGGCAAGTGCCAATAAATCTGAAAATAGCAGGGTAAACAGCGGGGTCAGTGTCACAAGAGCACTGACCTGAGCTGCCTGCCATCTCGCCATCGCTTCCGCTAAGGCGCCATATCCTACTAAGGTATTCGCGCCGCAAAACAACAGACAGGCAAACTGCCAGCCGCTGAGCTGTGAAAGCACCGCCGGGCTGGCCAGCGGGAGCAATGCGATAGAACATAAAGTGTACAGCAAAAACAGGATTTGCGGTGAAGCCAGTTGACGCAGCAATACCTTTTGCGCCACGCCGTATATCACCCAAACCGTTGCTGCCCCGACGCCAAAAATTACACCCAGGGTGTAATCCGTCAGACGGGTAAAAATCTCAATCAGGCTGGTATTAAAAAATAATATCAGCCCGAAGATTAACATACTGGCGCCAATGACCTGCGTAACACGCATCCTTTCTTTCAGGATGATCACGCTGGCCACCATCATACCGACAGGAGAAAGCTGACCGATTACCTGCGAGGCCGTCGGGCTGAGAAATTGCAGGGACGAACTAAAAAGGACAAAGTTCCCCAGCAATCCGCAAGTGGCAATCAGGACTAAAACCAGCCAGCGTGGCCGGCTAAAAATCGCTTTCGGCGGCAATCTGCGTCTGGCAGCAAGAATACAACCCAACACAATGGCAGCCATCGAAAACCGATACCAGACTACTGTGAAGGGATCCATCACCACTAAAACCTGCTTCAGGGCGATGGGCAAAGATCCCCAACTCATAGCAGTGATCAGCGCCAACATAATCCCAACAGGAGCCTGCGATTTCGTGTCCATATCCCGCCAGAATGGGCTAACCAGAATGTAAAAAGCCCCGCAACGAATTGCGGGGCTTACATCTATTTACTAAGACGCGAAAAACTTATTCAGCTTCGATGCTGATGTACTTACGGTTTTTCGGGCCTTTAACTTCGAACTTGACTTTACCGTCAGCCAAAGCAAACAGAGTGTGGTCCTTGCCGCAACCCACGTTGATACCAGCGTGGAATTTGGTGCCGCGCTGACGAACGATGATGCTGCCTGCCAGTACTGCTTCGCCGCCAAAGCGTTTTACGCCCAGACGTTTAGCTTCTGAATCGCGACCGTTACGTGTGGAGCCGCCAGCCTTTTTGTGTGCCATTGTTCCGCTCTCCTAATCTTAAGCGCTGATGCCGGTGATTTTAACGTCAGTGAACCACTGACGGTGGCCCTGCTGCTTACGATAGTGTTTACGACGACGAAACTTAACGATTTTGACCTTTTCGCCACGACCGTGAGCAACGACTTCAGCTTTAATTACACCGCCAGCAACTAAAGGCAGGCCGATGTTGATTTCTTCACCGTTTGCAATCATCAGAACCTGATCGAATTCGATAGCTTCGCCAGTTGCAACGTCCAGCTTCTCCAGACGAATAGTCTGGCCTTCGCTGACACGGTGTTGTTTACCACCACTTTGGAAAACCGCGTACATATAAAACTCCGCTTTCCGCGCACTCAACTTTGTATAGTCCAGAGGGCGCTATAAATATTCACAATAGGGCGCGAATTCTACGCAAAAAATCAGCATAAGACAAGAGCACAATGCCTACAAAAGAAGAAAAAAAGCGCAGTTCTTTCGATAGCATTTATCTACACTGTTTTTCAAGTACAATCCCCTTTACAGTTAGCGCCATGTGCCAATGTGAGCCAGATCTCATTGCGGTGAAGAGAACAACAGCCGAAAAAACACAATGAACCTAGAACAGATTATTGATCTTACCCAGGACGACATGGCTGCAGTCAACGCATCCATCCTTGAACAGTTGAATTCAGAGGTTTCTCTCATCAATCAACTGGGATATTACATCATCAGTGGCGGCGGCAAACGTATCCGCCCGATGATAGCAGTACTGGCAGCCAAAGCACTATCCTATGAGGGCGACAAACACGTAAAAGTCGCCGCTCTGATTGAGTTTATCCATACAGCCACGCTGTTGCATGACGACGTCGTTGATGAGTCTGATATGCGTCGAGGTAAAGCGACGGCTAATGCCGCATTTGGTAACGCAGCCAGCGTGCTTGTCGGTGATTTTATCTACACCCGGGCATTTCAAATGATGACTGATCTGGAATCGCTCCCTGTTCTTGCGCTGATGGCAAAAGCCGTGAATGTGATTGCAGAAGGTGAAGTTCAGCAATTGATCAACTGCAATGATCCCGACATCACTGAAGAAAGCTATATGCAGGTTATCTACAGCAAAACTGCGCGCCTGTTTGAAGCGGCATCTCAATCCTCTGCCATGCTGGCTGGCGGGAATGATGAGCAGATTAAAGCGTTGCAGGATTACGGCCGTTATCTTGGTACTGCATTCCAGCTGATTGACGATTTGCTCGATTATGATGCTGACGGTGAAACACTGGGCAAAAACACCGGTGATGATCTCGATGAAGGGAAACCGACGTTGCCGCTTCTGCATGCCATGAAGCACGGCAATGCGGAACAATCGGCCATGATTCGAAAAGCTATCGAAGAAGGCAACGGACGTCATTTACTGGAACCTGTTCTTGCCGCAATGCATCAATGGGGCTCACTGACGTATACCCGTCAGCGTGCTGAAGAAGAAGCCGATAAAGCAATTCAGGCACTGCAGGTTCTTCCTGAGTCTGAATATCGGGCCGCGCTCGAAGGTCTGGCTCATATGTCTGTAAAACGCGATTTCTGAACATACTCCGTCGTACCCGCCAGCAGGCAGGTACGACGGTCTTGTGCGATTAAGCCTCTCCCGGTTTGCGCAACCTGTTAAGCATTTCCGCCACACCTTCCCGCACGATAAAAGAAATCATCGTTTCGCGTTCCGGCTCCCTGAGTTGTTTATAACTTTCTATCCAAATCGCCAGAGGGTCCTGATGAGATGTATACACATATTCCGCAGAGTGTTCGTTCATGGCGAGACTCGCCACCGCACTGCCCGGTAAACTGTCGATGTGATATTCCACCGCCCGCCCCTGCACACCTCGCCTGCGACGCTTTACCCAGCCTAATCTGCGGGCCATTCCATGCACACCCTGTGTGGATGTGGGAAGGCCTTCTTTTCCGGTCAATTCCTTTGCAGCAAACCACTCTTTTTTCATAACATTCCTTGTATTTCTTATATAAGAATAAGAAAGGTCGTTGTTATCCATTCATGACAGGCAATTAATCATGATGTCCTTCCTGGCTGGTGAGCGTTTTTTTTAAAGATGGTATTAACACGTGTCATTTAGGAATACAGGTATTTAAAGAAAAGAAGATATTCAATTTTTCAGAATGCGTCTACTGCTGCTTTAAAAAGTTTCCATGAATTATATTCATCAAGAGTTGTGCAACCCTATAAAAAGGACTTTTTCAGAAAGTTATGAAAGCAATCTCTTTCAGAAACGCAACCACCATCACAAACTCCATGAATAACATAAGGTTAAAGAAAAAATCATTTATAGCCTGATACTAACCCTCCGTCATCAATCACTTTCTTCCTAAAAAATTTATTCACACATTACTAATATCGATGTAATTGCTAAAAATAACAACATTCCAATAACGCTTCCTAATAAAATGTATTCAACAAATTCACTAAAAATCGAGACAAATCACAAAAAGCAAATTTAAATTACTTGTTTGTTTTAATGATAATAAGAATGTATTTTCGAAATAAGAGAATAACTTATTATTCGGAAACATTGATGAGACTAAATAAAATTACAACAAGCACTCGAGGAATGTATGTTTTTGGCAATAGCCTCTTATAGCTTCTTATAATCTGTTTAACCCATAAGGAAAGATCATGACGGCAAATAATAAAGACTGGCACCAGGCGGATATCATTGCAGCGCTTCGTAAAAAAGGAACAACTCTGGCTGCGGTTTCGCGTTCTGCAGGGCTGAGTTCTTCCACGCTTTCAAACGCGTTATCAAGACCGTGGCCAAAGGGGGAATTGCTGATTGCCAGTGCGCTGGGCATTCATCCGTCGCTCATCTGGCCCAGCCGTTACTTTGATGCGAATACATTAAAGATCATTGAACGTCGTTGCCGGCCAACTCCCGATACGCGCGTATAAAATCAAATATTCAGAAAAAACCGCCAGATTTCTCTGGCGGCTTTTTGACTCAATGGCCTGCTTGTTGACGCCTTAATCAATGAGGATTTACTTATTAATGAACTGCTCGCCTAATTCGATATCTTTACGCAGGATATCTAACATTGAGTCCAGGGATTGTTGTTCAAAATGGCTGAGCTCACCGATGCTGATAAGCTCAGATACCCCTTCTTTACCCAGAAGAACAGGCTGCGCGAAGAAACGGGCATGTTCGCCTTTCCCTTCAACATAAGCACATTCAACCACATTGCTTTCACCTTGTAAGGCCCGGACCAGAGAAAGCCCGAAGCGTGCAGCAGCCTGTCCCATGGAAAGCGTGGCAGAACCACCACCCGCTTTAGCTTCTACAACTTCCGTACCGGCATTCTGAATACGCTTCGTCAGCGCTTCAACTTCGCTGTCACTGAACGTGATTTCAGAAAGCTGAGATAATAAAGGAAGGATAGTCACCCCTGAGTGCCCGCCAATGACCGGCACTTCAATGTCTTCTGGCTGCTTACCTTTGAGTTCAGCAACGAAAGTGTTAGAGCGAATAGCATCGAGCGTTGTCACACCAAACAGTTTGTTTTTGTCGTATACACCGGCGTTTTTCAACACTTCAGCCGCAATCGCAACGGTCGTGTTAACAGGGTTGGTGATGATACCGATGCAGGCTTTCGGGCATGTACTGGCCACTTGCTGGATTAGATTGCGAACAATGCCCGCGTTCACGTTGAACAAATCAGACCGATCCATACCGGGTTTACGGGCGACACCGGCAGAGATCAGGACGATGTCCGCGCCAACCAGAGCTGGCTTCGCATCTTCACCGCAAAAACCTTTGATTTTAACTGCTGTGGGGATATGACTGAGATCGACAGCGACACCCGGAGTAACCGGAGCGATATCATATAATGAGAGTTCGGAACCGGAAGGTAGCTGGGTCTTGAGCAGAAGCGCGAGGGCTTGACCGATACCACCCGCAGCACCGAGAACTGCAACTTTCATCCTATACTCCTTTTTTATCATTAACTTATAAGTGTCGTGGAATTATTTTAGTGTGACCTTAATCACTTACGCTGTTAAAAACAATTGCTCACCTGCAGAGAAACTGAGGTTGGTCGTTTAGAAAGTAAAAAAAACCCTTTGCAACGACCTTTTCCGGTCTTTTATGACTTTTTATCGGAAAGCGACATTATTAAAAGTAGCAGCACAAAACACACCAGGTTAATAAATGGTTAAATTCGCTCCAATGTTGAGAGCTGAATCGTGATCATCAGATAAAGGAGGGATTGAAGGTGTGGTCTCAACGTAATGCACATTTTTGGCATATCCATTACCTCTCCTTTTTCCCCATAACGCCTGTGTTCCTTGCCGGATGCATAATTCGGGATCTGCATCTCTTCGCACAGTTGCATAAAAATGCAATTATCTGCATAATCAACACAACTATGATACAGAGACCAGGGTGCAAAATGCGTAATCCTGCTAAACAGGAAGATTTAATCAAAGCCTTCAAAGCATTGTTGAAGGAAGAGAAATTCAGTTCTCAGGGCGAAATTGTTGCCGCACTTCAGGATGACGGTTTCGAAAATATCAATCAGTCAAAAGTCTCACGGATGCTGACCAAGTTTGGTGCTGTCAGAACCCGTAATGCGAAGATGGAAATGGTGTACTGCCTGCCTGCTGAGATTGGGGTGCCAACCACCACCAGCCCGCTGAAAAATCTGGTATTGGATATAGACCATAATGACGCGGTTGTCGTGATCCGCACCAGTCCGGGCGCGGCACAACTGATCGCCCGCTTGCTCGACTCACTGGGTAAATCAGAAGGGATCCTCGGCACGATTGCCGGCGATGATACCATCTTCACGACACCGGCCCGCGGCTTTAGCGTTAAGCAACTCCATGACGCGATACTCAGTCTGTTCGAGCAGGAACTGTAAATCCGCCTCATTTTGAACCTGCTGCAGCACCTTTTCTGTGCCAGAGGTCAGAAGAACACGCTTTCTGGCCTCCTCTTAGCTACCTCCTTTCTAAATCACTGTTCCCTTTCAAGAGCATCCCGCAGTCATTCCTGTTAAATCCCTTAACAAGCACCACAACCACGTCACAGAAAGATTTCAACGATGTGATTCACTGCAAAAATAAGCACAAATAGCCACATTCACCCAATTTATTGATTTTACGAAAAATTAACACAAAAAGTCTAATTTTCACGCGTTTTTTATTCTTTTTAGTTATTAAAAATACACATAGGATGTACATAGACACCTAAATAACTATTAGCAAACTATTAATATTTACAGTTATTAGATGTATACTCATTTCCGTGGTGTGAAGCACCGGATATTGAAAACATAATAAAATCGACGAGGTCAAAATCATGAAAGTTAAAACTACAATCGCAACATTAAGCATTCTATCTGCCCTGTCATTTGGCGTTTTTGCAGCACAACCTGTAACACAGGAACAAGCGTCAAATCTGCAATCAACTGGCATGATCAGCGTGAGCGGTGTTGCCGGCGCACCTTCTGATATCCGTCAGGCATTGTCAGACAAAGCCGATGCCAAAGGCGCTAAAGCATTCCGTGTTATCGAAGTTCGTGAAGAAGGTAACTACCACGCGACCGCTGAAATTTACCAATAAGTTCGGGTAAACGTAGCGAAGGGGCCTGAATGAATCGGGCCCGCGCAATGCGCATCTAGACGGATTTGTCACTGCATCATCTGCGTTCCCGTAGGCTTTACGCACTCCTGAACCCGATATCACAGTTCTGATGAATCCAGACATCAATCGACGTTGCTCTCGAAACAATCTAACAACGTCAGTGAATTCAGGAAATTATCATGAAAATCATTACTACTATTGCCGCCCTAAGCCTGTTATCTGCTGTTTCTTTCGGTGCATCCGCCGCTCAGCTGGTGACTAATCAGCAAGCAGAAAATTTACAGCCTATGGGCACAATCAGCGTCAGCGGCGTCGATGGTGTTCCGACCGATATCCGCCAGCAACTGTCTGATAAAGCCGACAGCAAAGGCGCTAAATCTTTCCGCGTGATAGAAGCCCATAACGACGGCGCTTATCATGCAACCGCAGAAATCTATCAGTAAGATCCCTGAGTAAGTCCCTGATACAAAGCCACTGTTTGAGTATTTTGAATTAGCGTTACCGGGTTTCAACAGCCACTGTTCGAAGAAATACAGCGAAAATACACTGCGCTGTTGAGGCTGGAAGGAGAGCTGACACTGCCACTGCCTTGCTCTCCGGCTAACGATACCCTCGTCGTCCTGTCCGACGACACCCTTTGGCCCTCAATTTTTGAGGGCTTTTTTTTGTCAAAATTTTTGCCTCAAAGAGTCCTGTCCGTCGGTAAAAGGCAAAAAAAAAGCACAGCCGGAGCTGTGCCTGGTTCCATCAATTTACGTTTTACAGCTCTTGCACAGCCTGCGCCTTGGTTGCCAGTGCCGCCAGCAGTTTGCCGTGAATGCCGCCGAAGCCGCCGTTGCTCATCACCAGAATATGGTCGCCCGGCTGGGAAGCCTTGATCACCATATCAACCAGCGAATCGACATCTGCGCTCCAGTGCGCTGGCTGAATACAATGTTCAGCCACTTCAGCCACCTGCCATGGAATATGCTGCGGTTGTAACAGGAAGACTTCGTCAGCACGACCCAGGGACGGTGCCAGTTCATTCTTACTCATCCCCATTTTCATGGTATTAGAGCGAGGTTCGAGAACCGCAAGAATGCGCGCAGTCCCGCCAACTTTGCTGCGCAACGCAGAAAGCGTGGCCAAAATGGCTGTCGGATGGTGAGCGAAATCGTCGTACACGCTGACACCGTTTTCCACACCGCGAAGCTCCAGACGGCGGCGGGCATTGATAAATTCTCCCAGCGCTTTGCAGGCATCTTCCGGCTTAACGCCAACATGACGGGCAGCGGCGATCGCCATCAGTCCGTTATGCATGTTGTGTTCGCCGACCAGATTCCAGTTAACCTGACCGACCACTTCGCCGTGCAGATAGACTTCAAAAGTGCTGGCGTCTGGCGTCAGTTTTTTCGCATCCCATGCACAATTTTCAGCTTCACCGGCAAATTCCTGCTCACTCCAGCATCCCATCGCCATGACCTGTTTCAGTGGTGTGTCGTGCTCTGGCAAAATAATTTTGCCTTTGCCCGGCACCAGACGCACCAGATGGTGGAACTGTTTCTGAATGGCCTTGAGATCGTCGAAGATATCAGCGTGATCGAACTCGAGGTTATTGAGCACCAGTGTACGCGGGCTGTAATGAACGAACTTGGATCGTTTATCAAAGAACGCGCAGTCGTATTCGTCGGCTTCCAGCACCATAAACGGACTGTTGCCAAGACGCGCAGAGACCTCAAAATTGCCCGGCACGCCGCCAATGACATAACCCGGCTCATAGCCGCAGGCCTCGAGGATCCACGTGACCATTCCCGCCGTCGTCGTTTTGCCGTGCGTACCCGCCACCGCAATAACCCAGCGTCCCGGAAGGACGTGGTCATGCAACCATTGTGGCCCTGAAACATAAGGGATCCCCTGCTCCAGTACGGCCTCGACGCAAGGATTACCGCGCGTCATCGCGTTGCCGATAATCACCAGGTCAGGGTGCGGATTGAGCTGTGCAGGATCGTAGCCCTGGATCAGGTTGATCCCCTGATTTTCCAGAAGCGTACTCATCGGTGGATAAACGTTGTCGTCCGAACCGGTGACCTGATGCCCCTGAGCACGAGCCAGCATCGCCAGCCCGCCCATAAACGTGCCGCAAATCCCAAGAATATGAATGCGCATATATTTTCCATTGATGCCTTTAAGTCAGCCGCTATTCTACCGCTCAGATTCCTCCAGAAGAAATGGATTTGCCTATGATTCGTCCATATATTTGGGCTAAACTGCCTTCGCTCTTGTGAAATTTTTATTAACGTACCGTTATCTATCCTCGATTCAGGGAAAGTGTCATGAAAACGTTAGGCGAATTTATTGTTGAAAAGCAGCAGGATTTTCCACATGCAACCGGTGAACTGACAGCGTTGCTTTCAGCGATAAAACTCGGCGCCAAAATCATTCACCGCGACATCAACAAAGCGGGTCTGGTTGATATTCTGGGCACCAGTGGTGCTGAGAATGTGCAGGGTGAAGTGCAGATGAAACTCGATCTGTACGCAAATGAAAAACTAAAGGCAGCCATGAAGGCGCGCGGTGAAATTGCCGGTATCGCGTCTGAAGAAGAAGATGAAATCGTCATTTTCGAGGGCGAACGCGCTGAAAATGCAAAATACGTCATTTTGATGGATCCGCTGGATGGCTCCTCCAATATCGACGTAAACGTCTCCGTCGGCACGATTTTCTCCATTTACCGTCGTACCACCCCGCTGGGTCAGCCGGTTACTGAAGCTGATTTCCTGCAACCGGGGAATCGTCAGGTTGCCGCAGGTTACGTCGTGTATGGTTCTTCAACCATGCTGGTGTACACCACTGGTGCTGGCGTTCATGCCTTTACTTACGATCCTTCTCTCGGTGTGTTCTGCCTTTCTCACGAAAAAGTCTGTTTCCCTAAAAAGGGCAACATGTACTCGATCAACGAAGGTAATTACATCAAGTTCCCTCTTGGCGTTAAAAAATACATCAAGTATTGCCAGGAGCAGGATGAAGCCACGCAGCGTCCTTACACTTCACGTTATATCGGCTCGCTGGTCGCAGACTTTCATCGTAACCTGCTGAAAGGCGGCATTTATATTTACCCAAGCACCGCCAGTCATCCGAACGGAAAACTGCGTTTGCTGTATGAATGCAACCCGATGGCTTTCCTTGCGGAGCAGGCCGGTGGTAAAGCCAGTGACGGTAAAAATCGTATTCTGGATATCGTTCCGCAAAAACTGCATGAACGTGCGCCGTTCTTTGTCGGTAACAGTTCAATGGTCGAAGATGCAGAACGCTTTATCGCGCAGTTCCCGGATGAATAATCAAACTTGCCTCAATAAAATCATCAAAGAATGAACGTGATACCTCTGTAACTTAGCAATACTCCAGAACGTAAAAAGGTGGCTTTTCAGCCACCTTTTCTTTATTCAGCCCGACGGCCAGAAATCAGAACTGACCTGCCCGGTTCAGCTTAAATACCGCCATGCTTTCAGCCAGCAACTGCGCCTGTTCTTCCAGAGAACGCGTGGCCGCTGTCGCTTGCTCTACCAGTGCCGCATTCTGCTGCGCCACCTGATCCATTTGGGTAATCGCCACGTTCACCTGTTCGATGCCATGAGTCTGCTCGGTGGTTGCGATAGATATTTCGCGCATCAGACTAGTCACGCGGGTCACTTCGCTGGAAATTTCCAGCATCGTATCGGCGGCTGATTTCACCATATCCGAACCCTCAGAAACGCGACTTTCAGAGTCAACAATCAGCTCTTTAATTTCTTTGGCAGATTGCGCACTGCGTTGCGCCAGGCTGCGCACTTCACCGGCTACCACGGCAAAACCACGCCCCTGTTCACCCGCACGCGCCGCTTCGACCGCGGCATTCAGCGCCAGAATATTGGTTTGGAATGCGATGCCGTCAATAACAGTAATAATATCGCCAATGCGTTTCGAGCTGTCGGTAATGCCCTGCATTTTATCCATGACCTGATGCACGACTTCGCTGCCCTTACCGGCAATAACCGAAACGCTTTGCGCCAGCTGATTCGCCTGTTCGGAATTCGCGGCATTCATACGCACGGTAGATGTCAGCTGTTCCATACTTGCTGCGGTTTCCTCCAGCGACGCAGCGGATTCTTCCGTGCGCTGCGCCAGATGCACGTTACCGGCAGCCAGTTCGCGGGAACCGACATCAATCTGATTTCCGGCATCGCGCACGCGACCGACCGACTCAACCAGAGAGTCCTGCATTTGTTTCATCGCTTTCAGCAAACGCCCCATCTCATTATTGCGGGAATCATCAATCTCATGAGTCAGGTCGCCTTTGGCGATAAATTCCAGCTGAGCGATAGAGAAATTCAGCGGATGCATGATGATTTTCTGCAAGGCAAACCACGCCAGCACCGCGATCGTTAGCGCAATGACGAAAGCCGCAACGATCACCGTCAGCTGGATACGTGCATTGGCACGAGCCTGTTCGATGCGCTTGCTGGTGTTATCGACCGCATAAGCACGAAAATCTGCCAGCGCTTTGTCGTAAGCATTGCTGTAAGGCGTGATTTTATTTTCCAGCACATCGTAATAACCGTCTGCGCTTTGCGCCTGAAGCGCGGCCAGAATCGGGACTAAACCGTTAGCTTTATACGCGTCGTAGGTTTTCTTCACGGCGTCGGATAAATCTCTGCCCTGCTGAGTTTCATCCTGAATGCTGACAAATTTTGCCAGATCGGTATCAGCCTGTTTGATATAACCGGCAATGCGATCGGCAGTCGTTTTGGCATCATCCATCATGCCGATTTCCAGCTGGCGTACGGCCACACCGCTGGCGACGCGCGTGCGCAGTGAGAAACTGTAGCTGTCGGCCAGTGAACCAAGTTCATCACCCTGAAGCTGATTAATCTTTTGCAGGGAAGTCGCACTCTGCCTGATAGCATTGGCACCCAGCACGCTAACCAGCAGTAAAATCAACGTCATAAATACCAGCAAACCGATCAGACCGGCTTTTACGCTCAACTTATTCAACATACGATGTTATCCAGCCATTCAGGTGAAAAGAGATACTTCCGGTGAGGTAGGGATCAGGTGATTCCTGATTTTTTGTTTGAATATTGTTATCGGCAACGGACTGAATTTCTTGATAAGAAAGGTAAAAACAGGCAGTTACACGGTAAAGCGTCGGATGAGTAAATTTTACTGCCACCGCTGAGGATTTTGACGACCTTCAGCAGCAGGTCGTGCCGGAAAAAGCGCTAAGAGGTTCTGACGAAAAGGGCGGGAAATCGCGGGAGAGTTGGCTATAATGTGCGGCACTCTATTCCTGGTTCAACGAAGGAAACCAACAATGAGCTTACTGAATGTCCCGGCGGGCAAAGAACTGCCAGAAGATATCTATGTCGTTATCGAAATCCCTGCAAACGCAGATCCAATCAAGTACGAAGTGGATAAAGATACCGGCGCGCTGTTTGTAGACCGTTTCATGTCAACTGCGATGTTCTATCCGTGCAACTACGGTTACATCAACCACACTCTGTCTCTGGATGGCGACCCGGTTGACGTTCTGGTTCCAACGCCATACCCGCTGCAACCAGGTTCTGTGATCCGCTGCCGCCCTGTCGGTATGCTGAAAATGACCGACGAAGCTGGTGAAGATGCGAAACTGGTTGCTGTTCCGCACACCAAACTGAGCAAAGAATACGATCACATCAAAGATGTGAACGACCTGCCAGAACTGCTGCGCGGCCAGATCACCCACTTCTTCGAGCAATACAAAGCGCTGGAAAAAGGCAAATGGGTAAAAGTTGACGGTTGGGCTGACGCTGCTGCTGCAAAAGCTGAAATCGTGACTTCTTTCGAACGCGCTAAAAACAAATAAGCTTTCAGCTGTTTGAATAACTGCCGTTTAAAAGAAAAAAACACCGCCAGATGGCGGTGTTTTTTTATGTAGTAAACGTTGTCAGACAACGATTATTTTTTAAACGACCTTGCTCAGATCATTCACTGACCACTTCGTTACGCTTCACCCAGTCTCCACCTGCTATTCTCGGCACACCATCCAGTGAGCGAATGTAGAGGTAAATCCAGGCGCTGCCATACGGTGTCGAGATCAGCTCACGACGGTAATCCTTGGTGTTACTTTTAAGCTCATCCAACTCCGCCAGTATTGACGAGGTAATGCGGTAAACTTCGCAATAGACTTTGCCTTCCCCTGGTATAACAGCAGGATAGTGGCCCAGATTATACAGGGCATACCCTTCCAGCTCATGGTCACCCAACCATTGAGCATTCGTCATCCAATGACTGTTGCCTTGCTTGCGTCGCAGACTACCGTAAACAATTATTCGCATGTTTATATTCGTATAGTAAAAGTCACATGAATTAAAACTCAAACTGATAGAGCAAATCCAATGCCTGATCGATGCCTGATACAGCCTGCAGGTAAAGCTTTGGCATCAACCGGTAGCGCAGAGTCAGAGTCGCCAGTGAGTCGAATATTCCAACACCATATTTCACCTGTAATCCTGGTAAAACATAACCACTGACCACGACCTGAGAACTGTCTCCTACGCCCTGAGTATCCAGCGCCAGATTGCTCACACCGAATGCCTCGCCGATTTTACCCACAAGTTTACCACTTTGCGCAACCCCTAACCCGATAAGAGCGGAGGTCATTGCGCCACTGTCACCGCCAGAATTGTCTAATCCCTGCCCGCGAAGCAGGTAGGACAAGGCTTCCTGCTGCGACATCGCCGGATCTGAGAATATTTCAAGTTTAGGCGCATCAGCCTCACCTGTAACCCTCAACCCCGCCACCACGTCGTTCTCTGTCGCTTCCGGGTTACGGATCGCCTCCAGATTCAGCAACGGTTGATCCGCCGGTCCGGAGAACAGCATCTGGCCTTTACGCACAATCAAGTCTTGCCCGTAAGCGTGGAAGCGCCCGGACGGAATATTAATTTGTCCGTTCAGCCCCAGACCGCGACTGTCCTGCGCCACTTTAAGTGCGCCTTCAAGACGCGCTTTCAGACCGAATGCATCGAGGCGAACATCTTTCCCAATGTTCACCATCAGGTTGCTGTTGATCGGAATAGACGCTGACTTTGGCGCAATCGGCTGACGCTGATCGTTAAGCATCACTTCATCCGATGAAACCCCGACCGCGCTTTCCGGCAATTCCTGCACCGTAATGCGCGCCCACGGAATATCAACGGTTCCGTTAAGCGAGAACAGCTGCGGTGTGGCATCAAACACTAAATCCGGTGAAACGTCCAGACGCACCATCGGCGGCACCGAAACACGTACTTTGTTGCCCCGTGCCGCAATACGCGCCCGCCAGGCATTAAGCTCACTCCAGTCGGCGTTACCGTTCAGTTCCAGCTGGCCCTGCGCGGTTTTAATCACCCCTTCCATGATGGATGACATGCCGTTGAAATTAATGCCGATATTGGCGTCAGTGATATCAAACGGCATAAACTGCGCGTCGAAATCGACACCGGTCAGCGCCAGCTTGCCGAACACCAGCGGTTTCTGTGCATTCCCGCCGAGCCGCAGATTGGCATTCAGAATACCCGACGCTTTTTCGCCGTCCATCAGCGCCGGTTGCAGTAAGGCCATGGAAATGCGGGCGATATTCACATTGCCGCTAAGATTACGTTTACCCTGCGGATCGGCAATCTGAATGCTGCCATCCAGCTGACCGTTATTGGTTATCCTGATTAACCAGTCGAGATTCGCACGGCCATTATTCAGCCCGGCACTCAGGTTCAGCGTGTCGAAGGCGACAGGCAGCGGACTGCCCTGCACCAGTTGCTGAACCTTCACGCCTTTACCCACCAGTGAGACGCTGGCCTGTGGCAGACCGCCCTCGGCTTTCCAGCTCACATCCGCTTTACCGCTGAACACACCGTTCAGCTGCGTATCATCGGTGAGGAAAGGTTTGACCATCGCCAGATCAAAGCGGTTGAGCACAACGCTCGCCTGCCCGCTGGCACCGGCATCAATGGTTTTCGGCACACACAAATCCGCATTCGGGTTTTGCCAGCAATGAGGGCCGACAGTGATGCGTTGTTCTTTGTTGAAGTAATCCAGCGCAATAGAACGGTTGAGGCGCCATTGCCCGACCGGCGTATCAAATAACGTATTGGTGATACTGCCTTTCCACTCTTCGGTTGCACGGTCAAAACTGCCGCTTAACGCCAGGCGACCGGACACCGGTTTACCGTCGACTTTCAGCGTCAGCTGATGCTGTTTCTCGTTACCTTTGGCATCGAGATTAATATCGGTGATATCCAGCGCATCCTGTTTAAGTTGCTGAACGCGAACGGCAAGATTGCCCTGGATCTGATCGGTTGAGCTGACGTCGCCTTTGATATCAACGCGACGCACCGTCAGTGCCTGCCACTTCAGGCCGGTGGCGGTCAGATCCGCCAGCAGCTTCGGCGCTTTAAGATCACCGCGCAGCTGCAACATCCCTTTCACCACGCCGCCCAGTCCCGGCAGTGCGCCGTCAAGATGTGGCGCATCCACTTTGGCGTCGAGGTTCCAGGTGTCGCCGAGCGTGCCCTTCACATCCAGATTATTGCGCCCCAGTTCAAGGTGCAGTTGCGGAATATCCCACTGCCCGTAGCTGTTTCCGCGCACGTTACCTTGTGCTTTGACGGCGTTTTGCTTGACGTTCCCGGTCAGATCCAGCACCGGCACCTGCATCTGCCACGTGCCGCCATACAGACTGCCGCGTGTGGTGATCTTGCCCTGCAACTTCGCAGGCCAGTCCGGATACTGTTTCGCGGTATTGATGCCGGTCAGCTTCAGTTCACTGTTCCAGCTGATGGCTTTACTCCAGTCCACCACACCGGTCAGATCGGTATTCCCTTCCAGCGCCGCAAGGCGCAGCAGCGTCAGTTTGAACTGCTCCACATTGCCTTTACCATCAAGTGTCAGTGTGGCAGGTGGGATCTGATCACCTTTGAAATCTGAACGCAGCGAAAGCGAATAATCAGTCGCTTTACCGCTGAAATTAAGTTTGAAGCCTTTAACCTGATACTGCGGAGTGCCGGTCAGCGGCCATTGCAGCGCGTCGCTGGTGAGTTTCAGATCCAGTGGCAGACCGGCTTCTGCCAGTTGCGTTTCCAGCGCCAGCTGCGCACGCACCGGGCCGGAAAGATTCAGGCCGACATCCAGTTTGTCGCGTAATCCGCCACCCACTTTCAGTTTGATCTTCTCACCCTTCAGCGGGTCGATATTCACTGCGGTGTTAATCGTCAGATCCACCGGCCAGTTTTGATTGAGCGTCGCCTGCCCCGTGCCATCGACAGAACCCTGAGCAGAGCGCACCATCAGTTTATCCAGCTTAACCAGCTGATCCTGCGTGCTGGCCTTCAGTTCAAAACGGGTGATCAGCACATCGGTATCACCGGTCAGCCGCAAGTTTTCACCGAGGATTTGCTGAATATCCAGATCGACCGGCAAACGGAAATCGGGTAAATCAGGCAGCAGCGGTTTGGCAAACATCTCCTGCAATGTTTCACCCAGCGGTTTCTCCGGCACCACCACCGGCGGCTCAGCCGGTTTGCCCGTCGCTTTCTCCACGGCTTTGTCCTGCGCGGCCTGCACCACTTCCGGCAGCGGATTGACCGGCGTTTTTGGCAACGCAATCAGTAATCCGCCGATACGTGTTGGCATCAGCTGAATGGCACGGCCTTCCCAGTGCGCGCCGGTGCGGAATGACGCCAGCGAAATCGCCCGATCATCCAGCGTGATATTAATATTATCCAGCGTCAGCAGACGGAGAGTGATGGGATACGGCGTGCTGAGATTGGTCAGTGGCTCGCTGGTTTCCGGCTCCGGTTGAGCCGCAGCTGGCGTCATCTCTTCGGTGTTCACCACCACGTTGACGTCTTTTACCCGCAACGCATTGACGCACAGCGCACTGTTTTTGAGACACGAGAAATCGAGGGAAAGGTGGAACTCTCCGGCTTTCACATCCACGCCCGGCATTTCGTAATGCACGCCTTTGAGCGTCAGATCACGCCAGCCGCCTTCCGTGCTGGCGATGTTCAGCCCTGGCACAAAGCGGTTCGCGCCGTTGATCATCAGATGCAGACCGGTTTGCGTCCCGACAAGGAAAGCCACCAGGCTGATTAACAGCACCAGGAAGATCAGGAAACCCAGACAGATTTTCTTAAATAAACTCATAATTCCGGACCCAAGCCGATGTAAAACTGCAATCCATGCTCATCTTTGTCGCCGACAGGTGCGGCAACATCTAATTTCACCGGGCCTATCGGTGAAGCCCAGCGCACACCCACACCCGCGCCGGTTTTGAAATCGTTTTGTGTGATGTCGTTAACCGCTTCGCCGGAATCGACAAACACCGCGCCCCACCATTTTCCGGTCACGTTGTATTGGTATTCCACCGAACCGGTACCCAGATAGGACGCACCGGTCAGCTTGCCTTCATCATCACGCGGGGAAATGGATTTGTATTTGTAGCCGCGAATACTGCGGTCACCCCCGGCGAAGAAACGCAGGGATGGCGGCACGCGCTCGAAGTCATTGGTTTCAATCCAGCCGAGATTGCCGCGAAACACAAAGCGGTGTTTATCCGCCAGTGTGCGGATCCAAACGTTTTGCGCCTGAATCACGGCGAAATCGACGTCAGATCCCCACGTAGTATCAGACACATCGAGAGAATAACGCTGGGAATCGCCCCAGGTCGGCATCAGGCCGCCGCGCTGACGCGTACGGTTGAGGCTCACACCCGGATAAATCAGCATAGTGGTGTTGGTCACGCTACCCTGCGTAAAGTGGTCGAGGCTCCAGCGCAGGTTCACTGCATGCTGCCAGCCGCTTGAGAGATCCCAATAACGCGCCACATTCACCGTAGTAGAATCCGAGTTGGTATCGTTGAGATCTTCGCGTTTGAAGCCGCCCTGCACCAGGTAATATTGCTCCAGCGGCGATTTAAGCAGCGGAATTTTATAACTGAGATCTAAAGACTGCTCAGGACCAGACAGCGTGGTCGAGGTTTCAAAACTCTGACCGCGATCGTTAACCCATGGTTTTTTCCAGTTGGCCGTTACGCGCGGGCCAATATCCGTGGAGTAACCGACACCGGTTTCAATGGTATTTTCGGTACGCGGCGACACCACCGCGTTGAGCGGCAAGGTTTTTGTGGCTTTGGCATCAGTAAAATCTGGAGACACGACCACAGAGTTAAACCAGCCAGTTGCGGACAGGCGGCGGTTAAGCTCAGCCAGTTGCGCCGTGGTGTAATAATCACCCTTATGGAATGGCACCAGATTTTGCAGATACTCGTCGCGGATCTGTGATCCCTGATAATGGACGTCGCCGAAGTGGTAACGCTCGCCGCTGTCGAACTGAATATCCCAGAACGCTTTATGTTCATCTTCAATCACGCCCAGCTGGCTCTTGCGCATGTTGGCATCAAAATAGCCTTTACGCAGCGCAATCCCGGTCAGCGAGCTTTTAAAATTGTCGTAAGTCCCGTGGTTTAAAATCGTCCCGACCGCAGGCACATCACGCTTTTTAAGCTGTTCGAATTCATTATCTTTATCCGCCTGCCCTTCAATCACCACGCTGGTACCGGCGATTTTCACCGGTGTTCCCGGCGTGACTTTGGCAATCAGAACCGGACGCCCCGGCGGGGGTGTCTCGCGATAATCAAAATCGATCGTCGGGGAATAATAGCCCAGCGGCCGTAATCCTTGCTGGATCGCCGCACTGACACGCGCACGGAACCGGCCATTAGCGCCGACTTCATCGCTTTGAATCGAAGATAAACGAACGCGGACGTTCTTTTCCAAATCGCCATCCAGGCCTTCCAGCTGCAAACGCACCTTCGCTGCCATGGAAAGTGAGGGGGCCAGCAGTACTAATAACAAACCCAGTTCACGATATCGTGGCACACGCACTCCTGCTAATTTTACTGTCCTGTTAAAATATCAGATGCCCGCCGGAGAATATCTGCTCGTCTTTGGCAGATTCATCTTCAGAAGCTCAGATGAAAGCAGTTTAGTGCTAATCCCCTGAAAATGTTCAACGACGAAGCAACGTTCCCCGTATTGTGTGCAAAGACGCAATCAGATACAACTAACACTGGCCTGTTGGTCATGGTTATTCTTAAGGCCGCTTTGTTACAAACCTTGTTCATTTAAGCAACAACTGGAGTTTTCCGTGGTGCAACTTTCCGATAAAACGCAGCCTGTCACGCAGGCAGACGCGTTACCTGGCCGTACAACCCCGATGCCAGTGGCAACTATTCATGCAGTAAATGAACATTCAATGACGCATGTTCCTGACAACATGGAAGTCGCGATTTTTGCGATGGGCTGCTTCTGGGGCGTAGAGCGTTTGTTCTGGCAACAGGAAGGGGTTTACAGCACAGCAGCCGGTTACAGCGGCGGTTTCACCCCTAATCCGACCTACCGCGAAGTCTGTACCGGCCAGACCGGTCATGCGGAAGTGGTGCGCGTGGTGTTTGATCCGGCGGTGATCAGTTATGCGAAGCTGTTGCAGATTTTTTGGGAAAACCACGATCCGGCTCAGGGCATGCGCCAGGGCGGGGATATCGGCACGCAATATCGCTCAGGGTTGTACGTACTGAGCGCAGAGCAGCAAGATCAGGCGCTGGCCAGTCTGGCGAGTTTCCAGCAGGCGATGGACGAAGCGAACGATAAGCGCACCATCACCACGGAAATCACCGAAGCCCTGCCGTTCTATTATGCTGAAGACGAACATCAGCAATACCTGTTTAAAAACCCGGAAGGTTACTGCGGTTTAGGCGGGATTGGCGTCTGTCTGCCACCTCAATAATGCGGGATTTTTAAGCGCTGGCGGCAGTCTCAGTGCTGCTGCTATACTATGCGGGTCACAAATGTGGCCCTTTAAAACTATTTTCTGGCAATTATCTTTGTTTTTCATCCTTACGCTTTTTTCTTCTGAACAGCTTTTTAGTCGTTCTAATAAAATGATGTTCATTTAAGCAACAAAAATAATGAGTGCCTTTCCCTGCCGGTTCAGCCCGGTGTTAAACGGATAGATTATGTTAAACAGTATTTTACTGATTCTTCTACTTATCGCGATCAGTGCCTTTTTCTCGCTGTCTGAGATATCGCTGGCCGCTTCCCGCAAAATAAAGCTTAAACAGTTGGCAGACGAAGGAAACGTCAATGCCTCCCGCGTAATGAAATTACAGGAAACGCCTGGCCTGTTCTTTACCGTGGTGCAGATTGGCCTGAATGCCGTCGCCATCCTCGGGGGTATCGTAGGTGATGCTGCATTCTCCCCTGCGTTCCAGACGTTCTTTATTCGCTTTATGTCGCCTGAAATGGCGGATCAAGTCAGTTTTATCTGTTCCTTCGTTCTGGTCACCAGTCTGTTCATTCTGTTTGCTGACCTCACACCGAAGCGCATCGGTATGATTTCACCTGAGACGGTTGCCGTTCGTATAGTCAACCCGATGCGTTTCTGCCTGATGATTTGCCGCCCGATGGTGTGGTTCTTCAACGGTATGGCGAACATGATTTTCCGCCTGTTCAAACTGCCGATGGTACGTAATGACGACATTACGTCTGACGACATCTACGCCGTGTTTGAAGCCGGCGCGCTGGCGGGCGTACTGCGTAAGCAGGAACATGAACTGATTGAAAACGTATTCGAACTCGAATCGCGTACCGTCCCTTCTTCCATGACCTCGCGTGAAAGTGTGATTTATTTTGATCTGCGGGAAAGCGAAGAAAGCATCAAAGAGAAAATCGCCACCCATCCGCATTCGAAATTCCTGGTGTGTGACGGTCATATTGACCAGGTGGTCGGGTATGTCGATTCCAAAGACTTACTGAACCGCGTGCTGGGCAATCAGAGTTTAATGCTGAGCAGCGGCGTGCAAATCCGCAACGCGCTGATCGTGCCGGATACGCTGACGCTTTCTGAAGCGCTGGAAAGCTTCAAAGCCGCGGGCGAAGACTTTGCCGTTATCCTGAACGAATATGCGCTGGTGGTCGGTATTATCACGCTCAATGACGTGATGACGACGCTGATGGGCGACCTGGTCGGTCAGGGTATGGAAGAACAGATTGTGGCACGTGACGAGCATTCATGGCTGATTGAAGGCGGTACGCCAATCGAAGACGTGATGCGCGTGTTGCATATCGAAGAATTCCCGCAGTCCGGCAACTACGAAACCATCGGCGGCTTCATGATGTTTATGTTGCGTAAAATCCCGAAACGTACGGACTTCGTGAAATTCTCCGGCTACAAATTTGAAGTGGTGGATATCGACAGCTATAAGATTGATCAGCTACTGGTCACGCGAATTGTCGATCAGCCTGCAACACCGTTGCTGCCGAAAACGCCGCAAGAAATTAAAGATGAGCAGAAGGCTCAGGCTCAGTAAACGGGTTCCTCGGTAAGCGGCTCTTCAGTACACAGATCTTGTAAACAGATCTTCAGTAAAAAGTCCCGGATTCTGAAAACACTAACGGCCCCATCGGGGCCGTTTTTTTTGCGCAAGCTGCAAAGTGGCAGCGACAACGCGCAGGGCGTTTAACCCATTTCTGCCTGTAAATGCGTAACCTGCCGGTTAACTTCAGACATCACGCTAAAGTGGCGCTTATCGCGTACCTTTGGCAACAGGATTTTGCCTTGGTCGAATTCAAATGCGCCGACGTCCTTGATATACAAACGTCCACGAAACAGTGTCTTAACGTACTTTGCGACTTTCATCGGATTGTAACGCTGGAAGATTCTCATTTTTCTCTTTTACTCCGTTAAATCACTGCATGTACCGGCCACGTCGCAAGGCGACAGATACCGGGACCAAAAAGTGTAGTGCAGTGAAGAGACTTATAACATAGCAGGGCAGTCAGGTATTGCCAGTGGATTTAACTGCTTTTACATTGCTTTTCAGTATTGTCTTAAGTCTTGACGTTCTGTAGCAGTATAACCCTGCTTTATGTGGCAATTTTGTAACCAGCAACACAATTTTAACATCTCAACAGGACAGACCACTTCAGCGATCCTATGATTGGCTGAACCGTTCATTTGTGCCCCGGAGAATCTATGCTTTTAAGAAGTCTTTTTGTGATCACTTTTGTGACATTTTCGTTTTTCGCTTCCGCCCACAATTTTACCGTCGGCCAGCGCCTGGCTCCGGTTGGCGTAGACGACAAAGGCGAACTGAATGACGTTAATGACACCTTCAGTTACAACAAATGGAACAGCGCGAAGCTGCCGGGAAAAGTGCGTATCGTGCAGCACATGGCGGGCAGAAGTAGCGCCAAGGCGTTGAATGAACCGCTGATCACCGCCATCAGAGCCGCAAATTTGCCGCATGATCGTTATCAGACGACCACCATCATTAATACCGACGACGCCATTATCGGCACCGGCATGTTTGTGCGTAAAAGCATTGAAAGCGGCAAACGTGAATTCCCGTGGTCGCAGATAATTGTCGACAGCAACGGCACGGTAAAAAAGGCCTGGGAACTGCAACCGGAAAGTTCAGCGGTGGTGGTGCTGGATAAAAACGGGGTAATTAAATTCGCCAAAGATGGCCAGTTGTCACCGCAGGAAGTTCAGCAGGTGATTACGCTGGTAGATAAGCTGGTCAAAGAATAAAACGCGAAATCCCCGGTCGCAAAACCGGGGATGACATCAGAATAAAGAGACGCGGAAGCCCGGATTGAGGAAGGATTCACGCGGGGTGTAGGTCAGCGTCTGACCTTTCCAGTCATGCACCTGTGCGCCAGCGGCCAGCGCAACCGCGTGCCCTGCTCCGGTATCCCAGATGTTGGTTGGCCCGAAGCGCGGATAAAGTTGCGCCGCGCCTTCTGCGACCAGACAGAATTTCAGCGATGAACCAATCGCTACCGTCTGATGCTCGCCCAGCTGTGCGAGGTAATCCTGCAATTCAGGGTCATTGCTGAAATGCGAACGGCTGACCACTACCAGCGGCGGATGCGCTTCTTTCACTTCAATCTGCTGACGCGCGCCCTGCTCTTCCTTCCAGGCTTTGCCTTCTGCCGCGCTGTACATCACTTTGGTCACCGGCACGTACACCACACCCAGCACCGGAATACCGTCTTCAATCAGCGCGATATTTACCGTGAATTCACCGTTACGCTTGAGGAATTCTTTGGTGCCATCCAGCGGATCGACCAGCCAGTAGCGCGTCCAGTTTTGGCGTTCGCTCCAGCTTTGCGGATCTTCTTCCGACAGCATCGGCGTTTGTGGATCCAGTACTTTCAGACCTGCTTTAATCACATTGTGTGCTGCGATATCGGCGGCGGTCACCGGCGAGTCATCCTGTTTATGACGCGCATCCAGCGGCTGTTCGCCATCGTATACAGCCATGATCGCATCACCTGCGTCGCGCGCTAACTGACAAATTTGCTCTAACATCTTTTACCTCAGTGCTTTGATTCTCATTCCTCAAGCCTAGTTTTTTTTGCCGCGAATAGCCATCCCGTCATGTTAACGCGTCATAAAGCCGTTACATCTCACATTTATTTATGACAACTGATTACATTCTCAGCAAATTTTGAGATACATATCCGGTTTTTCTTTTCCGGGCATCATCCCTTTCTCTGGAGGCAAGGCAATGAATAAGCGTCATCTGACGTTATCCCTGCTGGCGACACTGACGGCGGCATCCGTTCAGGCGTCACAGGTGGATCTGCGCATCATGGAAACCACGGATCTTCACAGCAACATGATGGACTTCGATTACTACAAAGATAAACCGACCGATAAATTCGGTCTGGTTCGCACCGCCAGCCTGATCCACGCGGCGCGTAACGAAGTCACCAACTCAGTGTTAGTCGATAACGGCGACATCATTCAGGGCAGCCCGCTGGGCGATTACATGGCGGCGAAAGGCCTGAAACAGGGCGACGTTCATCCGGTGTATCTGGCGATGAATACGCTAAATTACGCGGTCGGTAACCTGGGCAATCACGAATTTAACTACGGCCTGGATTACCTGAAAAAAGCACTGGCCGGGGCGAAATTCCCTTACGTGAACGCCAACGTGATTGATGATAAAACCGGGAAACCGCTGTTCACGCCGTTCCTGATCACCGATAACGCAGTCAAAGACCGCGACGGTAAAACCCATAATCTGCGCATCGGCTATATCGGTTTTGTGCCGCCGCAAATCATGGTCTGGGACAAAGCCAATTTGCAGGGCAAAGTGACCGTCGCGGATATCACCGAGACGGCTAAAAAGTGGATACCGGAAATGCGCAAACAAGGCGCCGATATTATTGTCGCCATTCCGCACTCCGGCCTGTCGGGCGATCCGTACAAAACCATGGCGGAAAACTCGGTCTATTATCTGAGCCAGGTAAAAGGCATCGACGCCATTATGTTTGGCCATGCGCACGCCGTTTTCCCGAGTGAGGAATTCGCCAGTATCAAAGGCGCGGACATAAAACAAGGTACGCTGAATGGCGTTCCTGCCGTGATGCCGGGCATGTGGGGCGACCATCTGGGCGTCGTCGATATGGTGCTCAGTAACGACGGTGGTAACTGGAAGGTCGAGACAGCCAAAGCCGAAGCGCGCCCGATTTACGACAAAGAGCAGAAGAAATCACTGGCGGTGGAAGATCAGGACTTAGTTAAAGTTCTGGCGCCGTCACATGACGCCACTCGCGAGTTTGTCAGCAAGCCGATCGGTAAATCTAACGACAACATGTACAGCTATCTGGCGCTGGTTCAGGATGATCCGACGGTGCAAATCGTCAATAACGCGCAAAAAGCCTATACCGAGCATTTCATTCAGGGCGATCCGGATTTAGCCGATTTGCCTGTGCTTTCTGCGGCAGCGCCGTTTAAAGTCGGCGGTCGTAAAAACGATCCGGCCAGCTTTGTGGAAGTAGAAAAAGGCGAACTGACTTTCCGTAATGCGGCCGATTTGTATCTGTATCCGAATACGCTGGTGGTGATGAAAGTCACCGGTCAGGAAGTCAAAGACTGGCTGGAATGCTCCGCCGGCCAGTTTAATCAGATTGACGTCAACAGCACCAAACCGCAGTCACTGATTAACTGGGATGGTTTCCGTACCTATAATTTCGACGTCATCGATGGCGTGAATTATCAGATTGATGTCAGCCAGCCTGCGAAATTCGACGGTGAATGTACGCTGATTAATAAAGACGCGGAACGCATCAAAAACCTGACCTACAACGGTAAGCCGATTGACCTTAAAGCGACCTTCCTGGTAGCCACGAATAACTACCGCGCGTACGGTGGAAAATTCGCGGGCACCGGCGATAAGCACATCGCCTTTGCTTCACCGGATGAAAACCGTTCCGTGGTCGCGGCCTATATCAGTGCCGAAACGAAAAAAGCGGGCGCAGTCACGCCAACCGCTGATAACAACTGGAAGCTGGCACCGATTAAAGCATCCCAGCCTCTGGACATTCGTTTCGAAACATCGCCTGGCGATAAAGCGGCAAACTTCATCAAAACCCATGCCCAGTATCCGATGACGGCTAAAGGTCCGGATGCCATCGGTTTCGAAATTTATCAGGTCGATTTACAAAAATAATCTGAGATTCAGACGTAAAAAAGGGCGCATATGCGCCCTTTCTTGTTTCTGTATTCTGAAAAGAATTACAGAATTTCCAGCAGCTCAACTTCAAAGATAAGCGCGCTGTATGGAGGGATGGAAGCACCCGCACCACGTTCGCCATAAGCGAGGTTATGAGGGATGTACAACTCCCATTTAGAACCGACTGGCATCAGGGTCAGTGCTTCGATCCAGCCTGCGATCACGCCGTTAACCGGGAATTCAGCCGGTTCGCCACGTTGTACGGAGCTGTCGAACACGGTGCCGTCGATCAGTTTACCGGTGTAGTGAACGCGTACACGGTCCTGACGGCCCGGGATGGTGCCTTCCCCCTGAGTAATAACAGAGAATTGCAGACCGGACTCGGTGCTGCTCACGCCTTCGCGCTGTGCATTTGCAGCCAGGAATTCCTGACCCTGAACAGCCAGAGCTTCCTGACGTTCACGACGGACAGCATCAGCACGTTCGTGGACTTCACGCAGTGCGCGGTGAACCACATCAACAGGAACGGCTGGCGTATTCCCTTCCAGCGCGTCGCGTAAGCCTGCCAGCAGTGCGTCAGGCTCTAAGCCCTGCAAACCTGATTCCTGCAACTGTTGACCGACCTGCAGGCCGATACCGTAACTTGCCTGCGCTTCTACGCTGTCAAATGAAGGGGTAGTCATGAAATTTCCTTAGCTCTTAAAAATGTCGAAGGCGCAGCATAGCAGCGCAAGGCTTTTGGGTAAAATCCTCTGTCAGGCAACATGACGGCAGGCGCAGTTCCTTCCTCTTTTCGGGAAATTTTTCGCATTTGACGCCATTTAGCACATCGTTTGGGTGATATTTGTGCTTTGTCCCTTTCCGCATCAAGCAGTTAAACAGCTATACTAGGCAGCAACAGCCAGTAGAAATTGCGACAGTTAACAAGAGAGGTCGTCATGGGCAGAATCCCGCCCAGGAGAAGGAAAGCCATCCGTATTTATCAACCCATGTTGAGATCCTGGATTGCCATTATGAAAAGGCCATTGCGAGACACGTCAGCAAAGAGCGAAAGTGAAAGCGAAATTCAGGACGGCGTCACCGCTGAAACTGAAAAGCCGGCGGTCAGCCGGGGCAAAACACTGCTCAATAAAATCTGGCATCTGAGCGACGATTTCCAGTGGATGTCGCCACTGCCTTATGCGCATCGCCGCGGCATTATTCTTGCGGTACTGGTGATCCTTCTGGCACTGCTGTGGCCTTACACGCCTGAAAATACCTATGCCCCTGCGCAGCCGCAACAACCGACCAGCATCCCGATGCAGGCCGATTTGCGTAACGATCAGGGTCGCACCACCCAGATGGCACAGCCGGATCCTGTTTCGCCGCAAAGTAATGACAACAGCGGCGCATGGCGCAGTTATCAGGTGCAATCCGGTCAGACGCTGGCGCAGTTATTCCGCGATAACAATATGGCGGTCAATGATGTGTTTTCGATGGCAAGGGTTGAAGGCGCAGAAAAACCGCTGAGTACCCTGAAGACCGGGCAGGAAGTGAAAATTCAACGTGATGCACAGGGCGTGGTCACTGCTTTGCAGGTGACAACCGATCAAAACGTTACGGTGACATTTACCCGCCAGCCGGACGGTAGTTTCCAGCGCAGTAACTGATCCCGATTTTCAGGCGATACCTTTCCTTTCCGCTTTCCCAAACGCAGAAAAGCAAAACGCCGGCACATGGCCGGCGTTTCACAGGTTTACTTCAGCGCTATTACGCTTCAGCAACCACAACTACGTTCAGTTTAGCGAATACGTCGCTGTGTACCTGGAACTCAACTTCGTGTTCACCAGTGGTACGCAGAACGCCATTCGGCAAACGAACTTCGCTTTTAGCAACTTCAACGCCAGCAGCAGTTACTGCATCAGCGATATCGCGAGTACCGATAGAGCCGAACAGTTTGCCTTCGTCGCCTGATTTAGACGCGATGGTTACTGAACCCAGTTCGTTGATTTTAGTTGCGCGAGCTTCAGCAGCGTTCAGAACGTCAGCCAGTTTGGCTTCCAGTTCTGCACGACGCGCTTCGAAGAACTCAACGTTTTTCTTGGTAGCAGGAACAGCTTTGCCCTGTGGTACCAGGAAGTTACGAGCGTAGCCCGCTTTAACGTTAACTTGATCACCCAGGCTGCCCAGGTTTGCTACTTTATCAAGCAGAATAACTTGCATTACTTTATCCTCTCAAAGTCGTTAATAGACAGTGGCCGATTACTGATGACGATCAGTGTATGGCAACAATGAAAGGTAGCGAGCGCGCTTGATGCAACGAGCGAGCTGACGCTGGTATTTTGCACGAGTACCGGTAATACGGCTCGGGACAATTTTACCGCTTTCGGTAATGTAGTTTTTCAGTGTAGCGATGTCTTTGTAATCAATCTCTACAACGCCTTCCGCGGTGAAACGGCAGAACTTGCGACGACGGAAATAACGTGCCATTAGGCTAGTCTCCAGTATCTATCAAATCAATCTGCTCGGCATGTAACACCACTTTATTCAGTCCATTGCGCCCTTGATGGCAGCTAATGAATCCGGTAACAGTGAGTTGCGTGCCGACCGTTAAACTGTGAGTTAATGCTTGTGACGCTTGTCCACTGACAACCACGGGCATTCTGCACCATGCTTGTCGGTTAAATCCGGCTTCCTGCTGCGAGGATTTGTGTTCTAGCACAAACTGGCAGTGTGGAATGCCCGAAGGACTGACTTTACGAATGGGGGTCTTGCACACTGTGCCGGACAACACCAGACGATTCGCCGTCACGGCAATTACTCTTCAGAATCCCCAGCTTCAGCATCATCGTTAGCTTCAGCAAAATCTTCGCGGCGATCACGGCGCTCGTCTTTAGCTTTAACCATTGGAGATGCTTCAGTTACCGCGTGTTTAGTACGCATAACCATGCTACGGATAACGGCGTCGTTGAAGCGGAAGTTAGTTTCCAGCTCATCGATCGCTTCCTGCGGAGCTTCAACGTTCAGCAGAACGTAGTGAGCTTTGTGCAGTTTGTTGATCGGGTAAGCCAGTTGACGGCGGCCCCAGTCTTCCAGACGGTGAATCTGACCAGCAGCGTTAGTGATTACTGCACTGTAACGCTCGATCATGCCCGGAACCTGTTCGCTTTGGTCAGGGTGAACCATAAAAACGATTTCGTAATGACGCATCGAATTGCTCCTTACGGATTATTCAGCCTCCTGTCAGGGTCAACCGCGGCCCATGGAAGCAAGGAACGTGTTTGTGTGCGGTCGAAAAAATGACGCGCAATTATATGTACAGCCTGTGGGAAACTCAAGGAGAAAGGCCGATTAATTTCTCTACAGCTTCGCAGCGAAGAATGTCGTAGCTTCTGCCAGCGCATGAACCGAGACTTTATGCTTCGCGCCCGCTTCAGAAATAAAGGTCAGATTGGCATCCGCGCCGCTTTCTGCCAGTTCCTGCCGCAACCGCTGGCTTTCAGCAAAGGGGACGACATCATCTTCTTCACCATGCCAGACAAACAACGGAACATCGGCGATTAACGCCGCTTTTCCGCCGATATCCAGACTGAGTAAAGGGGCGACTTCGCGTTCGAACACATCACGCGATACGATGTCCCCGGCGTTGTAAGCAGGGAAAAGGTGGTGCGATAGACGGGTGAAATAACCTGAGCCCATCAGGTTCGCTGCCACTTTCACCCACGGGAATTTCACCAGCGCCGCCATGGTGGTCATTCCGCCCATCGAGACACCGCCGACGCCTAAACGCTGCGGGTCTGCCAGACCACGTCCGACAAACACCTCTTTAAGTATTGCCAGCTCATCGATGTTATTTTGCAAAATGCTCCAGAAATTCGCCACGGTTCTGGCCTCATCTTTTTCTGCGCGGGCACCGTGCATTAATGCATCAGGCAAGATCACGCGAAAACCCGCTTTTGCCAGCGTGTAACCGAAATAGGAATAAATTTCTTTGGATGACAGAAAACCGTGATAGAAAAAAATCGTCGGGAGCTGTTGCTGATACTGCCCGGCGGGTACTGCGTGGATCACCTGGATCCCCTCAACAGTTTCTTCGTGCATCTCTACCATCGTGAATTCCCCTGCGCATTTAGAAAAATATATGGCGTTACTGTGTTCTGACATTCTACGGGTCTGCAAACCGGCGACCACTCCCTTTTTCGTATAATTTATAACCCGTTATGCTCAATTCTGATTTTCAGTACCACTGGCCTTAATTCAAATTCATATATTCACTATTATTTCATTGATTCAGATCAATTTTTATTGAAATAACCAGTTACATTTGATCATTAATCCTTTCCTGTTTTTCGCCGTTAGTGCGCTATCAGAAGCTAACGGAAAAATCCCATGAAAACGTCATCAAAACGCGCCTTTCGCCGCTGGAGCATTGGCGCAAAACTGGCCAGCATTGCCTCTTTGCTGGTCGGCTCGTTGTTTATTATTTTCACTTTGTCACTGACTCACTCAGCCGGAAGGCAGGTGAATACACTTGCCGTCAACGCCATTTCAGAGCAGGTCACCGGTGTGGTGGACATGATTGAAATGTACAACGCCAGTCTGAATGCCGAAGTGGACAGCTACACGCGGTTGTTCAGCCATTTCCTGCCGTCAGATTTCGAGCTGGATACCACCAGTCCGGTAATGGTCGGTGAACAATCTGCACCGGTCATTAAAGCTGGCGGGTTGCCGCTGAATCTCGACAGCAAAATTCCCGATGACTTTCTGGCCCGCACCGGCGCAATTTCCACCGTATTTGCACGCCGTGGCGATGACTTTATCCGCGTGACGACTTCGCTGAAAAAACAAGACGGCAACCGCGCTATCGGCACCCTGCTCGACAATACCAGCCCCGCTTATGCGCAAATTATGGCAGGGCAATCTTTCAGCGGGCTGACCACGCTGTTTGGCAAAAAATACATCACCAAATATCAGCCGGTGCGCGATGCGCAGGGCAGCGTCATTGGGATTTTGTTCGTGGGTGTGGATATCACGCAGGAATATGCCGACATGCGTCAGAAAATCCTCTCCAAACGCATTGGCGAGAAAGGCTATTTCTTTGTGCTCAACAGCGCACCCGGTAAAGATCTCGGTAAATATCTGGTGCATTCCACTGATGAAGGAAAAACGCCAGCGTGGCCTGAAGGCGAACTGCAACAGGTGATGGCGCAGCCGAAAGGCCAGCGCGAGTACACAGACACGGCCACTCATCACCAGCAATTTATGGTCTACGCGAATGTTCCCGCGTGGCACTGGGTCGTGGTCGGCAGCACGGATAAAGACAGCCTGATGGAGCAGGTGAACAGTACGCGTAATCACTTCCTGCTGATAAGCCTGCTGGCGCTGGCCTGTTTCGCCGCGCTGTTCATCTGGCTGACGCGCAAGCTGGTCAGCCGCCCGCTCAGCGACGTCGTGAGTATCGCGCAGCAATATGCCAGTGGTGACCTGCGCGCACGGGCACAAACGCAGCGCGTAGATGAAATTGGTGCGCTGATGCATGCGATAGACGGTATTGGTCACGGGCTGGAAAAAATTGTCGGCGAGGTACGGCAGGTTTCGTCTGAAATCATGCTCAACACGCAAGGACTGGCGCACGACAGCGAGCAGATCAATCAGCAGATCGGCACGCAGGCCAGCAGCCTGGAAGAAACGTCCGCCAGCATGGAGCAGATCACCGCTACTGTGCAGAATACGGCGGATAACGCCACGCAGGCGACTCAGCTGGTGCAGCAGACCGACAAAGCCGCCACCGTTGGCGCTGATGCGGTGAATCAGTCGGTTGAAAGCATGGAGGCCATTAAGCACGCCTCAACGCGCATCGCGGATATCACCACAGTTATCGAAGGCATCGCCTTCCAGACCAATATTCTGGCGCTGAACGCCGCCGTAGAAGCCGCCAGAGCCGGTGAACATGGTCGTGGCTTTGCGGTGGTCGCCTCGGAAGTCCGGGCACTGGCGCAGCGCAGTTCTAATGCGGTTAAAGAGATTGAAAATCTGGTCGCCGATTCCCTGAGCAAAGTCGAAGATGGGCATCAGAGTGCTGCTAAAACGCAGGCGAATATGAGCAACATATTGCAGGGGATCCGTCAGGTGAAAGTGCTGATGAGCGATATCGATGTGGCGTCGCACGAACAATCCTCCGGCATTTCGCAGGTGAATATCGCCATTATGCAGATTGGCAAAGCTACACAGGAGAACGCCACTCTGGTCGAAAACTCACAGCAGACTGCCGCGGCGCTCAGCGAACAAGGGCGACACCTCTCAAAACTGGTCAGCGTCTTCAAAATTTCAGAACGTTAAGCCGTGAATTGCGCGGCAATAAACACCGCGCGGACTCGCCAGCAGACCGGTGAAAGGGCTACACTTCAGGGTATCGCCCTTTTACCGGATATCACGATGAAATCCCTCCGAATCTCCGCTGTGTTACTGTTACTCGTTGCGTTAAGCGGTTGCAGTAATCTGATGCACACCACGCCGGTTCCTCCGCCCGCCGTGACAGCCAAAGCGCAGGAAATAACCCGTGCGCAGACGTCCACACTCACCAAAATTGGCAGCATCACGGTCGATATGATTGGCAGCCCGATGGATGCAGAAGCAGAAGTTCAGCGCCGCGCCGATGCTGCGGGTGCGCATTACTACGTGATCATGTTTAACAGCGAAACCATTATTCCCGGCCGCTGGTATTCACAGGCCACACTCTACCGCTGATTATTCAGCGCCGATCGCGCGGTTAAGCAACAGCTGGCACAAACGTTCCGGCAACTGCGTTTCGCCGCGCGGATCGAGCACCATTCTGCACCAGGCGTCCGCCACCGGTGGCGAAGCAAATTCCAGCATCTGTGTTGCCGTCATCAGGTTGAACAGCTGACCGGTCAGCCAGCGCCCGTGCGCTTCTTCCGCTGTACGCAGACGTTGTAAAAACTGACGGGAGGCGCGGTCAAATATACGGTTTTGGCCGCGAGCCTGATACAAGACCTGTTGCAGCATTTCTCCGCTGGCGGGCAGTTTTTTGAACGTGCGCAGCACATCCAGACACATCACATTCCCCGAGCCTTCCCAGATGCTGTTGACCGGCATTTCACGATACAAACGCGGCAACTCGCTGTCTTCGCAATATCCAATCCCGCCCAGCACTTCCATCGCCGCAGCCACAAACGGCATTCCCTGACGGCACACTTCAAATTTGGCGGCAGGTGTCAGCAACCGGCACAGCAGCTGTTCTGCCGGATTATCGTGCGCGCCAGACGCCGCAGCCAGACGCATCAGCAACATCGTCTGCCCTTCCAGCAACAGCGCCATCCGGCTCAGCGTCTGACGCATCAGCGGTTGTTCGATAAGAGGTTTACCAAAAACCTGCCGCTGGAAGGCGTGGTAAAGCGCTACCGACAACGCCCGGCGCATCATGGCGTGGCTGCCCAGCGCGCAGTCAAAGCGCGTATGACCGCCCATTTTCAGGATATGGCGGATGCCCTCGCCCTCTTCGCCCAGCAGCCAGCCGGTGGCATTCTGAAACTCCACTTCGCTGCTGGCGTTCGAACGGTTACCCAGTTTGTCTTTCAGCCGCTCAATGCGGATCGCATTGCGTGTTCCGTCTGGCAAAACTCTCGGCATAAAGAAACAGGAAAGTCCGCCATCAGTCTGCGCCAGTACCAGATGCGCGTCGCTTTGCGGCACAGAGAAAAACCATTTATGGCCGAGCAGATGATAAGGCTTTCCGCTGCCACGCCCCTCGAGCGCCATCGCCCGCGTGGTGTTGCTGAGGACATCGGACCCGCCCTGCTTCTCGGTCATGCCCATGCCGATCAGCACGCCTTTCTTCTGGTCGCCGGATTGCAGATGCGGATCATAACGATCGGATAACAGCGGTTTCAGCCAGCCTCTGAATTCCGGCGGCAGCGTTTTTTGCAGCAACGGGATCGCGCCGAATGTCATGGTCACCGGGCATAACGTTCCCGCTTCAACCTGACCGTGAAGAATAAATCGCGCTGCACGGGCTACTGCCGAACCGATACGCGCATCTTCCTGCCACGGCAAATTATGCACACGGTTGGCGATCAGCCCCTGCATCAGCAGATGCCAGGCGGGATGAAAACGAACGTCGTCCAGACGCTCACCGCAGGAGTCATAACGTAAAAGCTCCGGTGGATTGGTATTCGCCAGCCTCCCCAGCTCCAGCGATTCCGCAGAGCCTAACTGCTGCCCGAGCGACGCCAGCACATCAGCATCCCATCCCGCCTGCTGACGGGAAACCGCTTCGCGCAGCGGAGTATCGGAAAGGAATAAGTTACTGTTACTCAGTGGTTTGGGTTGATTAAAAACCCGATGTGTTTCCCAGTTCATCGCCTGCTCCCTGTTAAAAGGATATGGCCTAAGTATGGTAAAAATCGGGGAATTAACAGACGGGCGGATCACAAAGGCAGAAATGCAAACGGGAGCCCTGAGGCTCCCGTTTAATCAACAGCTGAAAAAGCAGAAATCAGCTTTTCTTCAGACCACGCTGGCGTACCGCTTCGAACAGGCAAACGCCGGTCGCGACAGAAACGTTCAGGGAAGACACGCTGCCCGCCATCGGGATGCTGATCAGCTCGTCGCAATGTTCGCGGGTCAGACGGCGCATACCTTCGCCCTCTGCGCCCATCACCAGCGCCATCGGGCCGGTCATTTTGCTCTGGAACAGATCGTGATCGGCTTCACCGGCGGTACCGACGATCCAGACATTATGTTCCTGCAACACGCGCAAAGTACGCGCCAGATTGGTCACGTTGATCAACGGCACGTTTTCAGCTGCGCCGCTGGCGACTTTTTTGGCGGTCGCATTCAGTTTGGCAGAACGGTCGCGCGGGACGATCACCGCGTGAACACCGGCTGCATCCGCAGTACGCAGACAAGCGCCCAGGTTATGCGGATCGGTGACGCCGTCCAGAACCAGCAGGAACGGACAATCGAGGCTTTCCAGTAATGCAGGCAGGTCGTTTTCCTGATACTGACGACCTTCACGCACGCGCGCAATGATGCCCTGATGCACGGCGCCTTCGGATTTATCATCCAGCCACTGGCGGCTCGCCACCTGGATCACAATACCGCTGGCTTCCAGCTCGTCGATCAGCGGTTTCAGGCGTTTATCATCGCGGCCTTTCAGGATGAAGACTTCCAGAAAGCGTTGCGGATCGTTATCGAGTAAGGCTTTAACGGAATGGATACCGTAGATAATTTCGCTCATGATGCTCTTTAAAATAGACTTGCGGACAGCAAGCTGTCCGCAAGTTAACAGGGATTGCGGGCGATTCTATCATACCCTTCATCATTCATGCTGCAGATGCGTTGGCGGCACTCAGTCACCCGAATCACTTACCTGAGTAAGCTCATCGGGATTCCTTCGTTTACCGCCTTCCTGCAACCTGAATGCTTTCGGGTAGAATACCAGCCCGTCTGGCTTAGCTTTCTGCTGACTTTTTCTTCGCGCGTTTGGCTCTGGTTGCCGCAGCAATTTTTGCTGTTTTATCAGAAGGCTTTTTAGCTTTCTTAGGCTTGCCGTCTTTACCGACCGCGCTTACCGCTTTCTCTTTCTTCGGCTTGGCGGGTTTCGCGTCATCTTTGCGGAAGGCACTGTCCGGCTCAAAGTTCACGTTTTTCTTACCGGTGCGACGACGGCCGGCGTTGGCCGGAGCTGCGGAACGCATAGAACGCTCGCCGCCTTTTTTAGCGCGATCACGTGCGGTTTTACCTTCACCACGCGCTTTGCGGGTGCTGGAAACCAGCGCGAAATCGATTTTACGCTCGTCCATATGCACGGCTTCAACACGGATTTCGACGGTATCGCCGAGGCGGTAAACGGCACCGGAAGACTCGCCGACCAGACGCTGGCCGATGTTATCGTAGCGGTAGTAATCGTTGTCGAGCGAGGACACATGCACCAGCCCGTCGATGAACAGATCGTTGAGGCGCACGAAGAAGCCGAAGCCGGTCACGCTGGCGATGATGCCGGTGAAGACTTCACCCACGTGATCCTGCATAAAGTCACATTTCAGCCAGTCCGCCACGTTACGGGTCGCTTCGTCCGCACGGCGTTCTGCCATCGAACAATGCTCGCCTAACTGCAACATGTCTTCGTAATCACTGTGCCAGCCGCCGGTTGGCGTCCAGCGATCTTTCAACGTGCCGTGCTCTTTCGCCAGCAGGTACTTGATCGCACGGTGCAGCGCCAGATCCGGATAACGACGGATTGGTGAAGTGAAGTGTCCGTAAGATTGTAACGCCAAACCAAAGTGGCCACGGTTTTCCGGATCGTAAATCGCCTGTTTCATCGAACGCAGCAACATGGTTTGCAGCATTTCGCGGTCAGGACGATCGGCCAGTTCATCCATGATCTGAGCGTAATCTTTCGGCTCAGGTTTCATGCCACCGCCCATCACCAGACCCAGTTCGCCCAGCACGCTTTTCAGCGCAGAAATATGGTCATCACTTGGACGGTCATGCACACGGAACAGCGCCGGTTCATTATGTTTTTCAACAAAACGCGCCGCAGCAATGTTCGCCAGGATCATGCATTCTTCAATCAGTTTGTGGGCGTCGTTACGCACGGTCGGTTCGACACGTTCGATACGGCGCTCGGCATTGAAGATGAATTTCGCTTCTTCGGTTTCGAATGCGATACCGCCACGTTCTGCACGCGCCTGATCCAGCACTTTGTACATGGTGTGCAGTTCAAGCAAATGCTTAACCAGCGGCGAATACTGCTCGCGCAGCTCCGGATCGCCTTCGATGATGCGCCAGACTTTGTTGTACGTCAGACGCGCGTGGGAGCTCATCACCGCTTCGTAGAATTTAGAGCTGGTCAGTTTGCCCTGCGCGGAGATAGTCATCTCACAGACCATACACAGGCGGTCTACCTGCGGATTCAGGGAGCACAGGCCATTGGACAGCACTTCCGGCAGCATCGGGACAACCTGCGACGGGAAGTAAACGGACGTCGCGCGGCTGCGTGCTTCGTCGTCCAGCGCGGTGCCATGACGGACGTAATAGCTCACGTCGGCGATGGCGACCCACAGGCGCCAGCCACCGCCGCGTTTTTTCTCGCAGTACACGGCGTCATCGAAGTCACGCGCGTCTTCACCGTCAATGGTAACCAGCGGCAGGCTGCGTAAATCGACACGGCCTTTTTTCGCTTCTTCCGGCACCTGTTCGCTCAGATCTTCGACCTGTTTCAGAACCTGTGGCGGCCAGACGTGCGGAATTTCATGGGTGCGCAGCGCGATATCTACCGCCATGCTGGTACCCATTTTATCGCCGAGGACTTCAACGATTTTACCCACCGCTTTGGTCCGGCGGGTCGGACGCTGAGTCAGTTCAACAACAACCATATAGCCCATGCGCGCACCGTTAATGGCGTCGGCCGGGATGAGGATGTCAAAGCTCAGACGACTGTCGTCGGGCACCACAAAACCGGCACCGGCATCAGTAAAGTAACGGCCAACAATCTGGCTGGTTTTCGGCACCAGAACACGCACAATGCGCGCTTCACGGCGGCCTTTACGGTCGGTGCCGACCGGCTGTGCCAGAACCACGTCGCCGTGGATGCACATTTTCATTTGTTCGGCAGAAAGATAGACATCGTCTTTCTTCACGCCTTCGAGGCGCAGGAATCCGTAACCATCGCGATGGCCGATAACCGTGCCTTTCAGCAAGTCCAGACGCTCCGGCAGCGCGTAGCACTGACGGCGGGTGAAGACTAACTGGCCATCACGTTCCATCGCACGCAGACGACGGCGCAGGGCTTCCAGCGCTTCTTCTCCGGACAGATTCAGTTCGTTACCGATTTCTTCCCGGCTGGCTGGGGTTTCACGTTTCGCGAGATGTTCCAGAATGAATTCACGGCTGGGAATAGGTGATTCGTATTTTTCTGCTTCTCGTTCCAGGAATGGATCATGTGACATAGCGGTTCCTCCGTTGTCATCAGCAGTTTGTTGAAAGTCTTTCATTCAACAAGCAATAATTTGTAGAGCGTTGAGTTGTCTTTGACCATATCGGCCAAAGTGTACTGATTCAGCTCATCAAGAAAATGTTCTACAGCAGTGTGCAGGACTTGTTTTAGCCGGCATGCAGGCGTGATATGACAAAAGTCGCTGGCGCAATTGACCAGCGAAAGAGGTTCCAGTTCGCGCACCACGTCGCCAATGCGAATGGTCTCTGCGGGCTTGCCCAGTTTGATCCCTCCGTTCTTTCCGCGAACGGCAGTCACCAGGCCAGCACGGCTCAACTGATTAATGATTTTCACCATGTGGTTGCGCGATACACCGTAAACCTCGGTGACCTGCGAAATATTGGTCATCTGATCATCCGGCAACGAAGCCATATAAATCAACGCTCTCAAACCATAATCAGTAAAACTCGTTAACTGCACACATACCTCTGGGTAGCTATTTACCCGGTCTTTCCACGTCAGCCATGCCAACAGGGTGAAGATGATTGTTTATTATGACACTTTGATGATAAACCAGCCGCGAACTTTGCAGCTAATCATTTAGATAGTGGATGGTTTATGGAAAGTACACAAGAGAAGGGATTCACAAAAAAATAAACCGGGCAGTTTTGCCCGGTTATGACGTTTTTACGCAATCAGCTCAGGCTGTTATGCGTCAAACGGGTCGCGCAGGATCATGGTTTCGCTACGATCCGGGCCAGTAGAGATAATATCAACCGGCACTTCTGTCAGCTCTTCAATACGCTTGATGTAGTTCAACGCTGCCTGTGGCAGGTTTTCTACTTCTTTCACGCCGAAGGTGGTTTCGGTCCAGCCTGGCATGATTTCGTAAATTGGCTCGATACCTTCCCAGCCTTCAGCAGCCAGCGGAGTGGTGGTCATTTCGCGGCCATCAGGCATACGGTAACCGACACACAGCTTCACTTCTTTCAGACCGTCCAGCACGTCCAGTTTGGTCAGACAGAAACCAGACAGGGAGTTGATCTGCACAGAACGACGCACGGCCACGATGTCCAGCCAGCCACAACGACGGCTACGGCCAGTGGTCGCGCCAAACTCGTTACCTTGCTTACGCAGGAACTCGCCAGTTTCGTCGAACAGTTCCGTCGGGAACGGACCTGCACCCACGCGGGTGGAGTAAGCTTTAACGATGCCCAGAACATAATCAACGTAACGCGGACCAATACCTGAACCAGTAGCGACGCCGCCAGCGGTGGTGTTGGAAGAGGTCACGTACGGATAAGTCCCGTGGTCGATGTCCAGAAGCGTACCTTGTGCGCCTTCAAACATGATCAGGTCGCCACGCTTACGCGCGCCATCCAGCAGCTCAGACACGTCAACAACCATAGCCGTCAGGATGTCGGCGATAGCCAGGACATCATCCAACGTTTTCTGGAAATCAACGGCTTCTACTTTGTAGTAGTTAACCAGCTGGAAGTTATGGTAATCGATGATTTCTTTCAGCTTGATAGCGAAAGTTTCTTTGTTGAAGAGATCGCCAACGCGCAGACCGCGACGGGCAACTTTATCTTCATAAGCCGGGCCGATACCACGACCGGTAGTGCCGATCGCTTTATCGCCACGCGCTTTTTCACGCGCCATGTCGAGCGCGACATGGTAAGGCAAGATCAGCGGGCAAGCTTCAGACAGTAACAGACGTTCGCGTACAGGGATGCCACGAGCTTCAAGTTCGCCCATTTCTTTCATCAACGCGTCAGGCGCCAGAACAACACCGTTGCCGATGATGCTGGTCACGTTTTCACGCAGAATGCCAGAAGGAATTAAATGAAGAACGGTTTTTTCACCGTTGATAACCAGAGTGTGACCGGCGTTGTGACCGCCCTGATAGCGCACAACATATTTAGCCCGTTCAGTAAGCAGGTCTACGACCTTGCCTTTCCCTTCATCACCCCATTGAGTGCCGAGTACGACGACGTTCTTACCCATCTCAAGAATCACCAGGTTGCTTAAAAAAGGATTCTAACATCTCATTCTGTGCTTTCCAGCACTTTTAGCACACGTTTGCGGGAAAAATTTTAATTGCGTGCTACGCGTCGCAGCAAGACGTGACACCTGGGTTGTAACAAAAGCTCAGCCACCCAGACGACTACGCAACATGTAGTAAATAACGAAGCCTGCCACCACAAGTCCCCCGCCAAAACGCCGTAAAACATGGTCCGGAAGATTCGCCAGTGAGAGGATCATTTTTCTCCATGTTTTTGGATAAAGCATCGGCCCCAAACCTTCAAGAACCAAAACTAACGCCAGCGCCAGCCAAATTGTCGAATTCATGTTGAGTGTCTCAGTGCTTCCTTTGCGGAAAATTATATCGGTTTCAGAAAAGACAAAAGGCCCGTCAAGGGCCTTTTGGAAATTGCATCAGCAATTATTTGTTCTTTTGATCAGGAGACTTCATGAAGCGGAAGAAATCGCTGTCAGGGCTCAACACCATGACGTCGTTACCGCTCTTGAAGCTGGCCTCGTAAGCACGCAGGCTACGGATGAATGCGTAGAAGTCAGGATCCTGGCTGAATGCATCAGCAAACAGTTTCGCCGCTTCGGCATCACCTTCACCGCGGGTGATACGGGCTGTACGTTCTGCTTCAGCCACAGTACGGGTTCTTTCGTAATCCGCCGCTGCCTGAATCTTAGTCGCCTCTTCTTTACCCTGAGAAATGTGACGCAATGCCACCGCATTACGCTCAGCGCGCATACGATCGTAAATCGCGCTGGACACTTCTTCCGGCAAGTTGATTTGTTTCAGACGTACGTCCACCACTTCAATACCCAGTGCTGCCATGCTGTTCGGGTTGACCGCAGGCTGTTTGCCTTTGGTTTCCTGTTCAACACGTTTGGCCGCAGAGGCAATCGCATCATCAGCTTCAGTGGTCGCTTCAGGTTCATCACCTACGCTACCGGTGTTCAGCGCATCACGCACGTCCAGCGTCAAACGGCCACGGGAATCGGTCACGATGTCTTTCACATCAAGACGACCAATTTCAGAACGCAGACGGTCACTGAATTTACGTTTCAGCAGAATTTCTGCCTGAGACACATCACCACCGCCCGTTGCCAGGTAGTAGCGGCTGAAATCACTGATACGCCATTTCAGGTAAGAATCGACGATTAAGTCTTTCTTCTCGCTGGTCACGAAGCGGTCAGCCTGGTTGTCCATGGTCTGAATACGCGCATCGAGCATTTTAATGGATTCCACAAAGGGAACTTTAAAATGCAGGCCCGGCGCATAGACCAGCGGTTTATTATCGCTGTCACGCAGGACTTTACCGAAACGCAGCACGATCCCGCGCTGACCTTCCTGAACGACAAACAGTGAGGCATAAAGCGCCACCAGCACCACAACGACGATAAGTAAAAATGACTTACGCATTGTTATTCTCTCCCTACGCGAAGTGTATCGTCACGCTGTGCGTTTGCACGGCGCTGGTCCATGACACTGCCAGACGAACGGGAACTGCTGGTACCGGCACTGCTTTTGCCATTACTGCTGGTTAAACCCGGAACGGAAGGCAACAAACCTGATTCATCATTTTTGCTGGTGTCATTGGCTGCTGCATTGCCGCCACGCAGCATCTGATCCAGCGGTAATACCATCAGGTTATTCCCTTTATCACTCACCAGAACTTTACGGGTGTGACTGAGGACTTTTTCCATGGTTTCGATATAAAGACGCTCACGGGTAATTTCCGGCGCGGCTTTATATTCAGGTAACAGTTTGGAGAAACGGGCAACTTCACCCTGTGCTTCCAGAACAGTACGGTCTTTATAGGCTTTTGCGTCTTCCAGTAAGCGTTGTGCTTCACCATTTGCCAGAGGCTGGATCTGGTTCGCATAAGCTTCTGCTTCACGAATAGACTGTTGCTCTCTTTCACGGGCAGCGATCGCGTTATCGAAGGAAGCTTTCACTTCTTCCGGCGGACGCGCGGTCTGGAAGTTAACGTCCTGAATAGTGATACCCATTTTGTACGGACGAATGGTTTCTTCCAGTACACGTTGGGTATCGCTACGCACCGTGGTACGGCCTTCAGTCAGGATTTTATCCATCGTGTATTTGCCGATAACGCCACGTAATGCGCTGTCCGTTGCCTGGCTCAGGCTGTCGTCAGGATTGGCGACGCTGAACAGATAAGCTTCAGGATCCGTCACGCGGTACTGTACGTTCATTTCAACGCGTACCACGTTTTCGTCAGAGGTCAGCATCACGCCAGACGCAGCAAGTTCACGTACCGATTCTACGTTCACTGCGCGTACCTGGTCGATGAAGGTCGGTTTCCAGTTCAGGCCCGGCTCAACCAGATGGCTGAACTTACCAAAACGGGTCACAACGCCACGTTCGGCTTCTTTAATGGTATAGAAACCTGTCGCAGCCCAGATAACCACCACCGCAGCGACCGCGATGCCGGCAATCCGGGTGCCACTCATTCCATGACCGGAACCGGTTGGCGCACCGTTGTTATTGCTGTTGTTGTTATTGTTGCCTGAACCTTTTCCACCGAAACCACCCAGTTTTTTGCTGAGTTTACGGAAGATATCATCCAGATCAGGTGGCCCCTGATTGCGGCCGCCTTTGTTGTCATTATTTCCACCAGAATTTCCACCAGAGTTGCCGCTATTATTATTGCTGCTGCCCCAGGGGTCGCGGTCCTGTCCGTTATTACCGGGCTGATTCCACGCCATGTTATAGCTCCATTATTCTATGATTGGTGTTCTTCAGGCCAAATCAGACAGGCTCTGGTTGCGGACATAGCTTTCCAGTTCCTGCTCTTGTTTGCAGAGGCGGCGCCAGTCAACGATGGGCATTCGCACCATCAGACCAATACTGCCATCCTCTTCAATCCATTCTTTTTCAATTGCCTGAAGCTGGTAAAAACGGCTACGAAGGCGGCCTGCTTCCGGCGGCAAGCACAATTCATGCTGCGCGATTTCGCCGGAGAGTCGCTCCGTTAATGCCTGAAATAGCAACGGAATGCCTTCACCTGTCACGGCTGAAAGCCAGACTCTGACAGGCAAATTCTCCTCGTTGCGGTCGATACGCGGGACAAAATCATCCAACATATCTATTTTGTTCATCACTAACAGCGCAGGAATTTCATCTGCTTCGATCTCTGCCAGCACCGTATTCACCGCGTCAATATTTTCCTGAACACGGATGTCCGCTGCATCAATAACATGTAATAACAGAGATGCCTGTCGGGTTTCCTGCAACGTTGCTTTAAAGGCCGCAACCAAATCATGGGGCAGGTGACGAATAAACCCTACGGTGTCCGCCAAAACTGTTTCCCCGACATCTGCGACCATAATACGGCGCAGCGTAGGATCAAGCGTAGCAAACAACTGATTGGCCACATAAACATCGGCCTGAGTAATACGGTTAAAAAGTGTGGATTTCCCGGCGTTGGTATATCCAACCAAAGACACCGTCGGAATATCCGCACGAACGCGTGAACGGCGACCTTGTTCACGCTGCTTAGCCACTTTTTCAAGACGGCTGAGGATTAAAGTGATTCTGTCTCGCAGTAAACGGCGGTCAGTTTCGAGCTGGGTTTCACCCGGACCACGTGCGCCAATACCGCCGCCCTGTCGTTCAAGGTGCGTCCAGCCACGAACCAGTCGGGTAGCAATGTGGCGTAATTGCGCCAGTTCTACTTGTAACTTACCTTCGTGTGTTCGGGCCCGCTGGGCAAAAATATCTAATATCAATCCGGTGCGGTCGACAACGCGACATTCGCATAAGGCTTCCAGGTTTCTTTCCTGGCCGGGAGACAAGGCGTGATCAAACAGGATGACAGAGGCGCCCGTTGCTTTGACGGCATCTGCGATTTCTTGGGCCTTTCCTTCACCGACAAAGTATTTTGGGTGCGGTGCCTTACGGCTCCCGGTGACGACTTGCAACGCCTCTACACCTGCAGAAGAAACCAGCGATTCAAATTCGCTCAGGTCTTCCGTGTCTTTGTCTTGCGAGAAATAGATATGAACCAGTACGGCCTGCTCACCGGCTTCATAACGGTCAAACAAGCTTGCGACCTCTCATTTGGGAAATATTCGCCAGCCGGGGGTGCATAAGCATAATCGGAATACTTATGAACCCCTTCGTGGTTGACCAACGCTGCGCTTTATTCAGCGTCATCGTTTTCCTGCTGCGGCTGTTGCGCAGACGGAGTACTACCTTGGTGATAATTGTTGGTGCTGCCCGAACCTGGATTATTGCTATGGTGTGACACCGGGCGGGAAGGCACTACGGTGGAGATAGCGTGTTTATACACCATCTGGCTTACCGTATTTTTTAACAGAATGACAAACTGGTCAAAAGACTCAATCTGGCCTTGCAGCTTAATACCATTCACCAAGTAAATAGAAACCGGAACACGTTCACGACGCAATGCGTTCAGGAACGGATCTTGCAAAGATTGCCCCTTAGCCATTCTATCTTTTCCTTATTAGTTTGTTGTTTGTAACTTTGAGCCTATCGGCTCGAAAATAAATCACATAAAAAATTTGCGCGCTGAGTACTCATCAATTGTACACAATCACCCAACCTATGCACTAACAACCTGAATTACACGGTTTAAGGCCTCTTCTGGCTTCTCAGAATCGAGCCATTCGACACCCTCCCAACCTCGCAACCAGGTCATCTGACGTTTGGCCAGCTGTCGTGTCGCGCAAACACCACGATAAACCATTTCATCGTAATCGAATTCACCAGACAAATATGACCACATCTGGCGATAGCCTACACAGCGAATAGAAGGCAAATCGGTATGCAAATCGCCCCGAGCTATCAGCGTTCTGACTTCGTCTTCAAAACCATTGGACAACATCTGACTAAAACGTTCCTCGATCCGCGTATGTAATAATTCACGACGGGTCGGGGCAATCGCAAACTGATGAACACGATAGGGCAATGTTTCACCCGAAATTTTAGTCAGTTCCGTTAAAGTTTTACCCGAAATAAAAAAAACTTCCAGTGCTCTGGACAGTCTCTGCGGATCATTCGGATGAATTCGCATAGCCGCCACCGGGTCTATCTCGCGCAATTGGTCATGAAGTGCTTCCCAACCCTGCTCCGCCGCCTGCTTTTCGATACGTTCACGAACCTCAGGGTCGGCCGGTGGTAACGGGGAAAGTCCTTCAAGCAATGCCTTGAAATAAAGCATAGTCCCACCTACCAATAACGGGATCTTATTGCGTGAGGTTATTTCAGCCATTTCGCGTAATGCGTCGCGACGAAAGTCTGCCGCGGAATAAGCCTCGGCCGGATCCAGAATGTCGATCAGACGGTGCGGCGCTTGCGCCAGCTCTTCCGCCGTCGGTTTCGCTGTGCCGATGTCCATCCCACGATAGATTAAAGCCGAGTCCACGCTGACTAACTCAACGGGAAGATGGTTCATCAGCGACATCGCCAGTGCCGTTTTACCGGATGCGGTCGGCCCCATGATAAAGATTGCCGGGGGAAGCGCGTTGTTTTCAGAGTCAGTCATGCTTAAAAGCCGCCAGCGCGGGCTGTAAATCAAGAGGTTGCAGAAGTCCGGACGGAGGCGATTTCACCAACTGCGGGCAAAGACGCTCAACATCCGTGAGTAATTGTATGGCTTGTGAAATCGTCCAGACCTCGTGCTCGCAGCCACAGTGGCGGGCAAACCACATGGCTACCGCATCAGAAGTCACCTCCTGCTGAACAGCAAGGTAACCTAACAGATCAGGTATCAACTTTTGTAAATTTTGTTGGCGTAATGGTAAAGGTACCGCGCGAACCGTCACACGATGCGACTCATTGAGCATTTCTAAACCAAAATGCTGCAATAACGTCTGATGCCGCGCCATGACAGCGGCCTCTTCTTTACTGACGTTCAGTTTAAGCGGAATCAAAAGCGGCTGCGGACGTAACCCTTCTTCCGGCGGTGTCAGCTGTGCCCATTTCAGCCAGCGATCGGCCACCGGCAACGACAGCAGCACCAGTTGTTTGCCGCGCTCAAGTAACGCATATTCCGCCGAACAGACCGTCAGCACACGTCCGAAACTCTGGCTGTGTGATTCCAGTGCCGGTTCAGCCAATGTACGGGCCACAGAAGCGGCAGACTTAGCGGGCGGTGCCACGACAGGAACCGGTTCCTGTAAGGTGAATGACTCCGGCGCAGGCTGCAATAAACGGCCGTAAGCCTTGCTTTCAGAAGGATTGTAAGCCGGTTCATTGCTGCGAAAAGCCGGTTCCCGTGGCTGACTGGCACGTGCAGTTTCAGGAAACACATTTTCACGCGGTGGTGATGATTTACGTTCTGCCGGTTGCGAGAAATGATTCCCGCCTGCGGCCTGACGGTTTTCCTGCTGCCAGCGCGGTGTATCTTCCTGTAGCTGTGGCTCATCCAGAACCGGCGCGCCCGCCTGCTGCAATACGGACATTACCGCCTGATAAATAAAATCGTGTACCAGCCGCGACTGATGGAAGCGCACTTCGTGTTTGGCCGGATGCACATTCACATCCACCTGATGCGGATCGACATCCAGATAAAGCACATACGCAGGTTGCTGATCGTCTTTCAACTGATCCTGATAGGCCTGCCGGATCGCGTGATTAATCAAACGATCCTTCATCATACGATTATTCACATAGCAATATTGCATGTCAGTCAGGTTGCGCGAACCTGCCGGATCCGCCACCCAGCCACGGATCGCCAGGTCACCGTGACTCCATTCCACTTCCAGCGCGTGCTCGACAAATGTCGGGCTGCAAATGCTTGCCAGACGTCGGGAGAACTGCGAAGGGTCTTTGACCGCGCGATATTGCCGAATAAGCTTGCCGTTGTGGCTGAGATTGACGGACACGTCAAAGCGCGCCAGCGCAATCCGGCGGACAACTTCATCAATATGGGTAAATTCGGTTTTCTCAGTGCGCATGAACTTACGGCGGGCGGGCGTGTTGTAGAACAAATCCAGCACTTCGATGGTCGAGCCCTGCGGATGCGCCGCGGGTTTGACTGTGACCGCCATGTCGCGCCCTTCGGCGTAGGCCTGCCAGGCTTCATTTTGCTCAGCCGTACGTGATGTCAGGATAAGACGCGAAACCGAGCTGATACTCGCCAGCGCTTCGCCGCGGAATCCCAGACTCATGATAGCTTCGAGATCGTCAAGACAGGTGATTTTACTGGTTGCATGACGCGCCAGCGCCAGCGCAAGTTCGTCTTTGCCAATACCACAGCCGTTATCGCGAATGCGGATTAGCTTGGCACCGCCGCGATCGATATCAATATCGATTCGCGTTGCGCCGGCATCAAGGCTGTTTTCCACCAGCTCTTTCACCACTGAAGCCGGCCTTTCGACAACTTCGCCCGCAGCTATCTGGTTAGCAAGTTGCGGCGGCAGTACCTTGATCGGCATAGCGGCTCCTGTGGCTGACGGTGATGAACCGCCTATGACTGTGGAATAGTTAAGGTTTGGCCGAGCTGTACCTCGCCAGACTTCATGTGATTTGCGGTTTTGATGTCATTCATACTGACACCATATTTACTCGCGATTGCCGACAACGTATCACCGCGTTTAACGGTATGTTTCGACGATTTCTTCGACGCTTTTGCCGTTGTACCAGAAGATGTGCGGGTGCCCGCTGGCACTTTCAATCGCTGGCCGACCCAGACACCGTCTTTTTTCAGTTTATTGAGATCACGCAGCGCCGCAGTCGTCGTGCCGTAGCTGTTTGCGATGCCGGTCAGCGTTTCGCCGCGGGTCACTTTATGGATCTGCGTCGCACCGGCTGCACCGGCGGTCACTTCAATCGGTCCCGGCTGATTACTGGCTTTCGCGCTACTGTCTGCCGCCGCTGCTGATGAGGCCAGCAGCGGACGGTTTTCGACCTTTGGGCCGTTTTGTATCGGATGCGACTGGAAATAATTACGCAGACCGATGTGTATGGCCCTCGCAATTTTATCCTGGTACGCGCTGCTGCCCAGCAGCCGCTCCTCAGTTGAGTTACTGATAAAGCCGGTTTCCACCAGCAGGGAAGGAATATCTGGCGAGCGTAATACGCCTAAACTGGCATGCTCCGGCTTGGCTTTATGCAACGAGCCGACGGAGCGCAGTTCGCGCAGAACACGGGTCGCGACGTCATAGCCGACACGTTGAGAATGACCGAACTGCAAATCGAGCACGGCCTGACTCAGGTACGGATCGGATGCGGTATTCGCCAGCACGTCACCCGCACCACCTAACAGCTCAGATTGCTTCTCGTGCTGCTCGAGCCAGTTACCCATTTCGCTGTTCGCGCGGCGGTTCGATAATACCCAAACCGATGCGCCACGCGCGCTGCGGCTTGGCGCGGCATCGGCGTGAATGGAAACCAGTACGTTGGCGTTTTTCTTACGCGCCACATCGGAACGTCCCATGACGGAAATAAAGTAATCACCGTCACGGGTTAATACCGGCTGGAACATCGGATCAGCATTCAGAATCGCCTGCAATTTCCGGGCGATAGCAATAGTGACGTTCTTTTCTTTAAGACCGCCCGCACCGATGGCTCCGGGATCCTGTCCGCCGTGACCGGCATCAATCGCGACAATGATTCTGCTGTCGCTGGTGCTGACAGTTGAGGAACGCGAGTTATCAGGGGCGACAGAAGTGGAAACCACTTTGGTCTGATCGTTGGTAAACGGATTGGATTTCGACGACGGCGTGACCGTTTTGCCTGCATTTGGCGAAGGCGTATTGGTGGCTGTGACAACCGGCGCAGCACGGCGTGGTGCGGGCGCGGCGGCATTCATGGTCAGCACTACCGTGTACTGGCTGCCGTCTTTTTGTTTCGTCGCGTTGGTTCTGACTTTCTGATTCAGCTCAAACACCAGACGCTGACTTTGTGCATTCGGCGGGGTACTGGCACGCACACGCGTCACCAGGTTCTGGCCGTTAAAATTCAGCGGCAGCCCTTTCATCACGCCGTCCTGGCGGATATCCATCACCACACGTTCAGGATTATGCAGCGGGAAAAAGGAGTAATCCGGCGAACCGTCAAACGTAATCGTGACCGTCGACTGCGTCTGGCCATTGGAGACATTGATATTTTTCATGCCCGCCGCAAAAACCGGCGACGCCAGCACAGCAAACAACATCAGCGTCGATAATGACATCGCCGCCGACGTAAACAGAGAGGTAAAACGTGAGTTCATCGCGTGATCATCCTTGCTGTTGAACACGATGCAGCAAATTTATACCAGATTCGGAAACCGCCACCAGCTTCGCGGTGCGCCCGGTCTGGGAATAATCCAGCGTCAGTTCTATATCTGGTTCGGGTAACACGCCAGCACCCTGCTGCGGCCATTCCACCAGACAAATAGCATCCTGTGCGAAATAGTCGCGGATCCCCATAAATTCCAGTTCTTCAGGATCAGCCAGGCGATACAAGTCAAAATGATAGACGGCGATCTTTTCCAGCTGATAAGGCTCAACCAGCGTGTAGGTCGGGCTTTTCACATTGCCCTGATGCCCCAATGCCTGAAGAAATCCCCGGCTAAAGGTTGTTTTACCGGCTCCCAGATCGCCATAAAGATGGATAACCGTTGAGCCTTCGCAGGCTTTCGCCAGTGAAGCACCTAGTTGCAGCGTTGCCGCTTCGTCGGGTAGAGAGATATTAAGTTGATTCATTCAGTGATATCTATTTCTTCAGGTCTGGATTAACTAACGGGGCAATCACCGCTAAAAGATCAGTTGCCAGCATACCGCGCGTTCCCTGCCGGTGGGCAATTTCGTCTGCGGCAGCGCCATGAACCACTGAGCCCGCGCAGGCCGCATCATAAATATTCAGTTTCTGAGCCAGCAATCCGCCAATGATACCAGAAAGCACGTCGCCCATGCCGCCGGATGCCATACCGGCATTGCCGACATCTGCCAGCGCCATTTCGCCATGTTCACTGGCAATAAGACTGCCCGCACCTTTAAGCACTACCACGCCGCCATAGCGTTCCGTGAGTTTATGCGCCGAAAGTAAGCGGTCACTCTCAATTTCCTTAACGCTGCAACCGAGTAAGCGGGCTGCTTCGCCAGGATGAGGCGTCAGTACGCGATTTTGCCGTTTCCCGGGATTGATTGCCAGCAGGTTAAGCGCATCAGCGTCCCATAACGCCGGTTTATCCCACTTTGCCGCGCGTTCGACCGCCTGTTTACCCCATTCTTTCTGGCCTAAACCGGGGCCGATGACTAACACATCCGCCCATTCCAGCCCTTCATCGAGCGATGCTGCGGTCAGTTCCTGCACCATGAGCTCAGGTCTGGCGGTCAGCAACGGGCCAGCGTGCTCTTTGTGAGTGAGTACTCGCACCAGACCAGCACCGGTGCGCAACGCGGCTTCCGACGCCATTCGGATTGCACCGGCAAAACCGATATCGCCGCCAACCACCAATAAACGCCCGTGTTCACCTTTGTGGGAACACGGACGGCGCGGGTGCAACCATGTGCCTAACTGCGACGCATCCAGCCGCTGTAACGCTGCCAGATGTCCACCCAGCCAGCTTTGCAGCCCCAGCGCATCACAATGTAATTTACCGGTGTAATCGCGCGCCTGTCCGGTCAGCAAACCGGGTTTCAGGGCGATGAAACTGACAGTGTGCGTGGCGTGAACCGCCTTCCCCGCTGTCTGGCCAGTTTGCGCATCAAGCCCCGAAGGAATATCGAGAGATATCACTGGCAATGATGCCGAGTTAGTGGCGTCAATCAGCCCGTCGTAAGGTGCGCGGGGCGCAGAAGATAAACCGGTACCGAGCAAACCATCGATAATCAGATCAGCATCATCCGGCCATGCAGAATCGGCAGAATTGATTTCTCCGCCACTTTTCAGCCAACCCGTTCGCGCCATTTCCGCTTCATCAGGCAGCGGTTTGCTCCGTTCCACGGCCAGCAGCGTCACGCGTATACCTGCGCTTTTCGCCAGACGCGCCATTTCAAAACCGTCACCGCCGTTATTGCCGTGACCACACAAAATCAGCCAGTGCCGCGTGTGTGGAAATTCACGCTGCGCCAGTAAAAAAGCGGCCTTCGCCGCACGTTGCATCAGTGTAAACAGAGAAATCCCCGTTTCCTGCGCCACCTGACGCTCAGCTTTTCGCAGCCAGTCAGCAGAAAACACGGAATGTGGTAAACTCGCCTCGTTTCGTTTTTCACGTTGGTTCGTCATGACACTCCCTCTCGATCTCGTTCAACTGGCTCAACATATCAAGCAATGGGGCCAATCGCTAGGCTTCCAGCAGGTTGGCATCTGCGATACAGACTTATCTGTTGAAGAGCCCAAACTGCAAGACTGGCTTGATAAACAATATCATGGCGAGATGGACTGGATGGCGCGCCACGGCATGTTACGTGCCCGTCCGCATGAATTACTGCCCGGCACGTTGCGGGTGATCAGCGTGCGCATGAACTATCTGCCCGCCAAAGCCGCCTTTGCCAAAACCCTGAATAATCCGCAACTCGGTTATGTCAGCCGTTACGCACTGGGACGCGACTATCACAAGGTGTTGCGGCAGCGCCTGAAAAAACTGGGCGACATGATCCAGGCGCATTGTACTGAGCATGCTGATCAGACCGTCACCTTCCGCCCCTTTGTGGATTCCGCGCCGGTCATGGAACGCCCGCTGGCAGCGAAAGCCGGTCTTGGCTGGGTTGGTAAACACTCACTTATTCTCAACCGTGAATCCGGCTCGTGGTTCTTTCTCGGCGAACTGCTGATTGATTTGCCGTTGCCCGTCGATCAGCCTCAGGAAGAGAAATGCGGCAAATGCGTGGCCTGCATGACCACTTGCCCGACCGGTGCCATCGTTGCGCCTTATACCGTTGACGCGCGCCGCTGCATTTCCTATCTGACTATCGAACTGGAAGGCGCGATACCGGAAGAATTCCGCCCGCTGATGGGCAACCGCATCTACGGCTGCGATGACTGTCAGCTGATCTGCCCCTGGAATCGTTATTCGCAACTGACTGATGAAGAAGATTTTAGCCCGCGTGCCGCGCTGCATGCGCCGGAACTGATGACTTTGTTTGGCTGGACGGAAGAGAAATTTTTACGGATTACGGAAGGTTCGCCAATACGACGTATCGGACATCTGCGCTGGCTGCGCAACATAGCAGTGGCATTAGGCAATGCGCCCTACTCGCAGGACGTGATGGATTCGCTGCATTCGCGCGAAGGGGAAAATGCGCTGCTGGATGAACATATCAGCTGGGCTATCGCACAACAGGTAGAAAGAAGAAATGAACATCGTGTCGAAGTACAAACACTGCAGCAGAAACGGCTGATCCGTGCGGTGGAAAAAGGTTTGCCAAGGGATGCATAACATTTCCCAAAAAACGCTGTTCTTCTTTATATAATTTTCTGTGCATAAAAATAAAAATGCTTTGCCAATCAAGTGCAAAAAAAAGAGCAAGTGATCGTCATAACGTTTCGTTATAAATTTATTATGATATAAATCAGCGTGTTATATTTTGGCAATATGGCGGGCGCAAAAAACAGACAGTGCAAAAAAACACCTAAAGCTGTGGATAAGTCTGTTTAAAAAAATAATACAAACCGTGTAATGATTGTTTCATTCGCGCACGAAATATGCACCAGAAAGGCATAAAGAAATGATTTTGTACTGAAGAAGAAAACTGGAGCGGGAAACGAGACTCGAACTCGCGACCCCGACCTTGGCAAGGTCGTGCTCTACCAACTGAGCTATTCCCGCATTGAGATGTCTGGCATCTGCTGTACTGTTAAAAATGTACAGACTTTGAAATTTTGGAGCGGGAAACGAGACTCGAACTCGCGACCCCGACCTTGGCAAGGTCGTGCTCTACCAACTGAGCTATTCCCGCGTCGCATGGCACTGCATTTTTTACGTTTTAATCTTTAAATCTAACTACTTAAAAATTTGGAGCGGGAAACGAGACTCGAACTCGCGACCCCGACCTTGGCAAGGTCGTGCTCTACCAACTGAGCTATTCCCGCTCTGCGCACTCAACGAAATTCTTCATCGGTACGGGGTGCGCATTATACGAGAAATCCTTTTAGCCGCAAGCCCCTGAAAGCAAAAAAATGAATTTTTCGTTCAAGTGCCGATTAAAACATCAATCCGGTGAATTAATCAGCGAAACACGGTGAATTCGTGTTCCACAGGTTTTTTTAAAGATTTTTTAAAATATTTCTCATAAATCATTCGAGTTGCAGGAAGGCGGCAAACTCGTTCATCCCGATGGCTGACATGGGTCAGTGATTCGGATGAGAGAGTGCAGCCAACGCATCTGCAACCTGAAGGATGAGGAAGATTAAAGATTAATAAAGTGTTCGCGGTAATACGCTAACTCAGCCACGGATTCACGAATATCGTCCAGCGCCTGATGGGTATTCTGCTTCTTAAAGCCGCCCAGCACTTCCGGTTTCCAGCGGCGCGCCAGTTCTTTGAGCGTACTGACGTCCAGATAGCGGTAATGGAAATAGGCTTCCAGCTCCGGCATGTACTTAAACAGGAAGCGTCTGTCCTGCCCGACGCTGTTACCACAAATCGGCGATTTACCCTCCGGAACCCATTCGCGCAGAAACTCGATGGTTTTTTGCTGCGCCGCATTGTCATCAAACGGGCTGGCTTTCACACGTTCCACCAGACCGCTGCCGGTGTGCGTGCGTACATTCCAGTCGTCCATCAGCGCCAGCTGAGCGTCAGACTGATGCACTGCCATCACCGGCCCTTCGGCCAGAATGTTCAGATGCGCGTCGGTCACCAGCGTGGCAATCTCAATAATGCGGTCACGTTCAGGATCCAGACCGGTCATTTCCAGGTCGATCCAAATTAAGTTCGAGTCATTTGCAGCCATGATGTGTCCTGTTACAAAGTAGAGAGTTGACGGAGATCTCCGTCATTCGGGCATTTAATATAAAATAGCTGGTATCATAGTCGTTTTGGTCGCACCGAGCGATTAAAGCCAGTTAAGTGAGGCGCAGTGACTAAGTCAAAACTGTCTAAAGGGCAACAACGTCGCGTTCAGACTAACCATCAGCGTCGTCTGACACAGACCGACAAACGGAAAGAGCTGGACGATTCTCTGCATGGCGAACCGCAGGACGGTGTTGTCATCAGCCGTTTCGGGATGCATGCGGACGTTGAAGCGGCCGACGGCAGCCAGCACCGTTGCAATATCCGCCGTACCATCCGTTCTCTGGTCACCGGTGACCGCGTTGTATGGCGCGCCGGGGAAAACACCAGTGTGAAAGGCATCGTCGAGGCGGTACACGAACGCACCTCCGTTCTGACACGCCCTGATTTCTATGATGGCGTGAAACCCATCGCCGCGAACATTAACCAGATTGTGATTGTCTCCGCCATTCTGCCGGAGCTGTCGCTTAATATCATCGACCGTTATCTGGTTGCGTGCGAAACCGTGGAAGTTGAGCCGCTGATTGTGCTCAACAAAATCGATCTGCTTGATGACGAAGGTCGTAAATTCGTTCAGGGCATGATGGATATCTACCGCAATATCAATTATCGCGTACTTGAAGTGTCGAGCCAGACCGGCGAAGGCATGCCAGCGTTTGAAACGGCGCTGACCGACCGCATCAGTATTTTCGCGGGTCAGTCGGGTGTGGGTAAATCAAGCCTGCTGAACGCCCTTCTGCCACCGGATGAAAAACAAATTCTGGTGAACGAAGTGTCTGATAACTCAGGTCTTGGCCAGCACACCACCACGGCAGCGCGTCTGTATCACTTCCAGCATGGCGGCGACGTTATCGATTCCCCGGGCGTGCGTGAATTTGGTTTGTGGCACCTTGCGCCAGAGCAGATCACCCAGGGCTTTGTCGAATTCCGTCCTTTCCTCGGCTACTGCAAATTCCGCGACTGTAAACACGGCAGCGATCCGGGCTGTGCAATCCGTGACGCCGTAGACCGTGGCGAAATTGCCGAAGAACGTTTCGATAACTACCACCGTATTCTGGAAAGTATGGAAGACGTAAAAACGCGTAAAAACTTTGACGCGCTTTAATGCTAATTAATTGAATTAACATGTTAATGGCAAACGGGTGAAGTTAACGGAAGTTGAACCGTTGATTTCACCCCGTTACAATCCTCCGCCATACAACACTGCGTGACCCTGAACAGGATTCAGGGTTTCCTGCAAAATGGCCGGTAACGCCGGTCATTCATACCATCCAAGAGGTTTTCCCCGTGCTGGACAGTATCAAAATCAAACTTCAATACTTACTTCCTAAACAAGGACTGACCCGTCTTGCTGGCTGGGGCGCGGATAAACGTGCCGCCACGCTGACCCATTGGGTGATCAAAGCCTTTGCGCGTTTTTATAACGTCGACATGAAAGAAGCACAAAATCCGGATCTGAAATCTTACGCGACATTCAACGAATTCTTCGTCCGTCCGCTGCGCGATGGCGCGCGTCCGGTGGTCAGCGGTTTAGATATGCTTTGCCTGCCAGCCGACGGTGCAGTCAGTCAGTTAGGCGCAATTACCGATGGCAAACTGTTCCAGGCCAAAGGCCATTTTTACAGTTTAGAAGCGCTGCTGGCGGGTAACTATCTGCTGGCAGAGCAGTTCAGAGACGGTCAGTTCGCGACTATCTATCTGGCACCGCGCGATTATCACCGTGTGCATATGCCGTGCGACGGCGTGCTGCGCGAAATGATTTATGTGCCGGGCGATTTGTTCTCCGTGAATCCGCTGACTGCCGCCAACGTGCCGAATCTGTTCGCCCGTAACGAGCGCGTCATCTGCGTCTTTGATACTGAATTCGGTCCGATGGTGCAGATTCTGGTTGGCGCAACGATTGTCGGCAGTATTGAAACCGTCTGGGCTGGCTGTGTCACACCGCCGCGCGAAGGCATTATCAAGCGCTGGACCTATCCGGCTGCAGGCGAAGAAGGCGCAATCGCACTGGAAAAAGGTCAGGAAATGGGCCGCTTCAAACTGGGTTCCACCGTGATCAACCTGTTTGCAGCAAATCAGACCCGTTTCATGCCAAATTTGAAAAACGGCACCGTGACCCGCATGGGCGAACCGTTCGCTGAAGCTCTGCGTACACCAGCAACTGCAACGGCGGAACCAGTTGTAGCAGAACCGATCGTAGCGGAGCCAGTCGTTGCAGAAACTGTAGTTACGGAGCCTGTAGTTACAAAGCCTGTAGTCGCTGAGCCTGTGGTTACCGAAGCCCCTGTCAAAACAGAAACACCAGCAGGTGTGGCAACGGCTGAACCACAAGCGCCTAAAGACTACTGAGTTCAGACTGAACTGACATAAAGAACTGAAGAAAAGGATGTGACCGAGTGCGCCTGATCCCCGCCTTGCTGATGAGTTTACTGCTATCCCTGCCATTGATGGCGGGTGCGGCGCCGACTGAAGATCAGCTCAAACAGGAACTGAAACAGGCGGAAGCCAACAAAGAAATGGCCAATCAGACACAGGTGGTTGAGGCGCTGCAAAGCGCGCTCAACTGGCTGAATGAAGCCAGTGTTTCAGCCGGTCGCACCGAGCAATACCAGAAGGTCATTGATGACTTCCCAAAACTGACGCAGGCACTGCGTCAGGAATTACAAAATCAGCCGGACAAACCGCCAGCGGTTGATGGCAGCATTCCTACTGCTCAGCTCGAGCAGCAAATTCTGCAAGTCAGCAGCCAGCAGCTGGAAGAAACCCGCCAGTTACGTCAGGAGCAGGATCGCTCACGGGACATCAGCGATTCACTGAGTCTGATCCCGCAACAGCAATCTGAGGCCCGCAATGCGCTTGGTGACATTGAGCAGCGGATGCAGGCGGCAACGGCGGCAGCCACATCGTCCCCGCTGGCGCAGGCGCAGCTGAGTGCCTTGCAGGCAGAATCTGCCGCGCGCAAAGCCAAAGTCGATGAACTGGAGCTGGCTCAGCTTTCTGCCAATAACCGGCAGGAATTGTCGAGAATGCGCACCGATCTCTACAAAAAGCGCGCCGGTTATCTGGATCAGCAATTACAGGCTTTGCGCAATACGCTGAATAATCAGCGCCAGCGTGAAGCCGAACAGGCGCTGGAAAAAACCGAGTTGCTGGCCGAGCAAAGTGGCGAACTTCCGCATTCCATCAGTCAGCAATTGCAGTCCAACCGTGAGTTGTCGCTGGCACTGAATCAGCAGGCGCAGCGGATGGATCTGATATCTTCCCAGCAACGTCAGGCTGCCGCTCAGACTCAGCAGGTGCGTCAGGCGATCAATACCATCCGCGAACAGGCGCAATGGCTCGGTGCATCCAATCTTCTGGGAGAAACGCTGCGGGCGCAGGTCTCCCGTCTGCCGGAAATGCCAAAACCGCAACAGCTTGATCGCGACATGGGCCAGCTGCGCGTTCAGCGTCTGCACTATGAAGATTTACTCGATAAGCAGCCGATTTATCGTCAGGCACGGCAGGACGACGGCAAGCCGCTGACCGCCGCGCAGCAGAAAATTCTTGATGCCCAGTTGCGGACTCAGCGTGATTTGCTCAATTCCCTGCTTTCAGGCTGTGATACCCAAATTCTTGAACTGACCAAGCTGAAAGTGGCCAACAGTCAGCTGGTCGAAGCGCTGAATGACGTGCATGAGGCCGCCCACCGCTATCTGTTCTGGGTGGCGGACGTCAGCGCCATCGGGATTTCTTATCCGGTGCAGGTGGCGCATGACCTGAAACGTCTGGTGTCGCTGGATTCACTGACTCAGCTCGGCGGCGCTTTCATGATGATGGTCACCAGCAAAGAAACGCTGTTGCCGCTGTTTGGCGCACTGATCCTGGTGATTATCAGCATCAGTTCCCGCAAGCATTACTATGCATTCCTGGAACGCGCCAGCAGCCGGGTCGGCAAAGTTACGCAGGATCAGTTCTCGCTGACGATGCGCACCGTGTTCTGGTCGATCCTGGTGGCGATGCCGCTGCCGGTCTTGTGGGCCGCGCTGGGCTTCGGGCTGCAAAGTGCCTGGCCGTATCCGATTGCGGTGGCGATTGGTGATGGCGTGACCGCTACGCTGCCGATTCTGTGGGCGTTTATGGTCAGTGCAGCACTGGCGCATCCTCAGGGGCTGTTTGTCGCGCACTTTGGCTGGCCGCAGCGTGCCGTTTCACGCGCACTGCGCTATTACGCACTGTCAATCTGGGTCATGGTGCCGCTGATTATGGCGCTGATTACTTTCGATAATCTCAATGACCGCGAATTCTCCAATACACTTGGACGGTTGTGCTTTGTCCTTCTGTGTCTGGTGGTGGCGCTGGTCACTCACAGCCTGAAACGTGCCGGTATCCCGCTGTATCACGATAAAAAGGGCAACAGCGAAAACGTCATTAACAAAACGCTGTGGTGGATGCTGCTGGGCGCGCCAATTGTGGCGGCGCTGGCCTCGCTGCTGGGTTATCTGGCGACGTCGCAGGCGTTACTGGCGCGTCTGGAAACCTCGGTGGCCATCTGGTTCGTGCTGCTGGTGATTTATCACATTATCCGCCGCTGGATGCTGATCCAGCGACGTCGTATTGCTTTCGAGCGCGCCAAACAGCGCCGTGCGGAAATGCTGAATCAGCGCGCCCGTGGTGAAGAGGATGCGAATCACGTCAACACCAGTAACGAAGGTACGGTAGAAGTGGAAGAACCGGTGGTCGATCTGGATGCGATCTCCGCGCAATCATTACGCCTCGTTCGTTCGCTGCTGACGCTGATCGCGCTGATCTCAGTGATCTTCCTGTGGTCTGAGATCCATTCAGCCTTCTCGTTCCTGGAAAATATCCATCTGTGGCAGGTGGCCTCCACCGTGCAGGGCGTGGAAAGTATGCAGCCGATCACCCTGGGATCGGTACTGATCGCCATTCTGGTGCTGATTATCACCACGCAGCTGGTGCGTAATTTGCCTGCACTGCTTGAACTGGCCTTGCTGCAACATCTGGATCTGACGCCGGGCACCGGTTACGCCGTGCTGACCGTCACCAAATACGTGTTGTTGCTGATTGGTGGCCTGACCGGCTTCTCGCTGATCGGCATCGAATGGGCAAAACTGCAATGGCTGGTCGCCGCACTGGGTGTCGGGCTGGGCTTTGGTTTGCAGGAGATTTTCGCCAACTTTATTTCCGGCCTGATCATCTTGTTTGAAAAACCAATCCGTATCGGCGATACCGTGACGATCCGCAACCTGACTGGCAGCATTACCAAGATCAACACCCGCGCCACTACGATAGCCGACTGGGACCGCAAAGAGATTATCGTGCCGAACAAGGCCTTTATCACCGAGCAGTTTATCAACTGGTCGCTGTCAGATTCCGTCACCCGTGTGGTACTGACCGTTCCTGCGCCGTCAGAAGCCAATTCGGAAGAAGTGACGGAAATCCTGTTGAATGCGGCGCACCGCTGCTCGCTGGTGCTGGATATGCCTGCGCCGGAAGCCTATCTGGTTGATTTACAGCAAGGTATTCAGATTTTCGAGTTGCGTATGCACGCCGCTGAAATGGCGCACCGTATGCCGCTTCGTCATGAAATCCATCAGCTGATCCTGGCCGGATTCCGCGAGCACGGCATCACACTGCCGTTCCCGCCATTCCAGGTGCGTATGGAAACACTGCATCGTGCGCAAAATGGCAATAACGCGACCTTTACCAGCAGCAGCGGCAGTGGCCGCAGCGGAAACAGTTCGCGCTCGCCGGGCGATTTATAGCAGTCGATTTACAGCAGTAACAAGTACAGCAAAAGGGCAGACTCCTCTGCCCTTTTTAATACCCGCAGTTTAGAGATCGGCGATCAGCGCCGCCGCCGCTTTGCGATGGTGTGATATCAGCGATCTGATATCCATGCCGACAATTTCACCGTCAAGGACCCGCCATTTCCCCCCAACCATCACGCGGTCGGCTTTTTCCGCGCCACACAGTAACAGCGCGGCAACCGGATCATGGCTGCCGCTAAAACGTAGTTCATCGAGTTTAAACAGCGCAAGATCGGCCTGTTTGCCCACGGCAATCTGCCCGATATCATCGCGACCGATAAGCTTCGCCGAACCGCGCGTCGCCCAGCCCAGGACTCTTTCCGGCGTGACGTATTCCGCACCGTATTTCAAACGTTGCAGATACAACGCCTGCCGCGCTTCATACATCAGATTTGAGGCATCGTTCGACGCAGAGCCGTCAACGCCCAGACCAATCGGCACGCCAGCCGCTTCCAGATCACGTGTCGGACACATGCCGGACGCCAGTCGCATATTCGACACAGGGCAATGACAGATACCGGTGCCCGCCGCGCCCAGACGACGGATCTCATCGTTGTTAAAATGAATACCGTGCGCCAGCCACGTGCGGTCACTCAGCCAGCCGACGCTTTCCAGATAATCAACTGTACGCAGGCCAAACATTTTCAGGCAAAACTGTTCTTCATCCAGCGTTTCCGCCAGATGTGTATGCAGCCGGACGTCTTCGCGCTGCGCCAGCCTGGCACTCTCGCGCATAATCTCGGTCGTGACCGAAAACGGCGAGCACGGCGCCAGCGCAATCTGCATCCAGGCACCCTCGCCGCGCTGGTGATAGCGGTCAATAAGACGCTGGCTGTCCTGCAAAATCACCTCGCCCGACTGCACCGTCTGTTCCGGCGGCAGACCGCCCTGTTCTTCGCCAAGACTCATTGAGCCACGGGTCAGCAACGCACGCATACCCAGTTCACGGACCACATCGACCTGCACATCAATGGCTTCTTCCATACCCTGCGGGAAAAGATAATGGTGGTCGGTGGTGGTGGTGCAGCCGGAAAGCAGCAGCTCAGCCATCGCGACGCGGCTTGCCAGCCCCAGCGCATCCGGCCCTAAACGAGCCCACACGGGATAAAGCTTTTTCAGCCACGGGAATAACGGCACGTTGACCACAGGCGCCCAGGCGCGGGTCAGTGTCTGATAGAAATGGTGGTGTGTATTGACGAGGCCCGGCAGCAGTACAGATTCTGAGGCATCAAAGATGTGATCGACCGGGTGTAAGGGATGCTGACCAGAGGCCAGCACTTCGGCAATTTTCTGTCCCTCAATGACGATGCCGCCACGGGCATCGAGTTCATTGGCGGTAAAAACCGCCAGCGGATTGTTGATCCACGTGCGTTGTTCTGACATGTCTGACTTCCTTTTTAGGGTCACAATAAATTCAAAAAGTGAGTCAGCTCAGTTATGCCCTGTCTGCTGATCCAGGGGCGCAATGCGCGGGATTTCAGTGAACCTTAACTTCCTGTGCCGCAACACTTGTGCTGCGTTCTGCCGGCATCAGTAAGTTGAGCAGGATAGCGAGAACGCCACCACTGGTCACCGCATGGCCGAAAATATTACCGACGATTGGCGGGAACTGACCCAGGACATCCGGCACCGCTTCAATGCCCAGACCGATGCCAAAGGCGATAGCGATAATCAGCATTTCGCGACGCCCGACCGGCGACTGCGTCATGATGCGGATCCCTGCCGCAACCACACTGCCAAACATCACCAGTGTCGCACCGCCCAGCACTGGCGCAGGAATTTGCTGAAGGATTTCACCGATGAACGGGAACAACCCGAGCACTAATAACACGCCGCCGATATACATGCCGACATAACGACTGGCGACGCCGGTCATCTGGATCACGCCGTTATTCTGTGCAAACGTCGTGTTAGGAAATGACGAGAAGGCCGCCGCGATAAGACAGCTGATGCCGTCAGCCAGAATGCCGCCTTTGAGACGCTTACGGAAGCTTTCCCCTTCAATCGGCTGCTGTGACAGCATGCAGTTAGCCGTCAGATCGCCTACCGCTTCAAGAATGCTGATAAACGATACCAGCGCGATGGGTACGAAAATAATCCAGTCAAACTTGAAACCAAAACGGAACAGTTGCGGCAATGCAAACCAGTCGCCCTGCAAAGGTTTCACCGTCAGATGGCCGGTCAGCGCAGCGGCGATACAGCCGACAACAATGCCCAAGACGATTGATGACAGGCGCAGCCAGCGCACCTCGATACGGTTACAGGCGACGATCACCAGCAGCGTCAGCGCACCCAGCCCGAGATTCGCCGGTGCGCCAAAATTCACCGCGCCATGCCCTCCTGCCCAGTCGGTAATGCTGACTTTAATCAGGCTGATGCCGATCAGCGCAATGACGGTGCCGCTCACCAGCGGCGTAAACACGCGGCGCATCTGACCGATGAACCGGCTGACCAGCAGCGGGATAAATGCCGCCACAAAGTTCACCCCAAAAATCATCGCCATGATGTCTTCCGGCGAACCACCGCGGCTTTTTACCAGCATACCGCCGGATAGGATCACCCCGAGAAACGCAAAGCTGGTGCCCTGCAGACAAATCATCCCCGCGCCGACTGACATAAAGCGGCGCGCCTGAATAAATGTCCCTATGCCGGACGCCAGCAAAGACATGCTGATGAGATAGGGCAAATACGCATTCAGCCCCAGCACTGAACCGATAATCAGCGGCGGCGTGATGATCCCCACCACGCTTGCCAGCACGTGCTGGATGGCGGTAAAAAATGCCGGTGCCGGTGCAATGCGTTCTTCCAGTCCATAAAGAAGTTCTTTGTCGTTGGATTCTGACATAACGGGTTTTCCGGATGATGAATGATAATCCGGTAATGCATAAATCAGGCCAGCCAGAGGAAAATTTCCGTTAAAGCATGAGGAATGCCCTGTTTACGGGGTGTGGCGTACTGCGCCTGACACTGAAACTTTAAAATCAGTGTTGCGCCATTTGGGTACTTTTGTTTCATGAAATGCGCGATTTTGGATTAATTGCACAATGATGGGGCGTAACAGGAAGAGTTTGGAAAGGAAGCCCCGACCTGAGATCAGGGCTTAATCGCTTATCAGGCGCGAGTCACCGGGAAGGCCAGCACATCGCTCAGGCTGGAAGCGCCCAGCGCAATCATAATCAGGCGGTCAACGCCCAGCGCCACACCGGAACATTCCGGCATACCGTGTTCTAACGCATCCAGCAGATTGTTATCGACAGGATGCTGCGGCAGGCCGCGCGCCGCACGTTTGCGGTTATCCTGTTCGAAACGCTGACGCTGCTCACGGCTGTCCGTCAGTTCACGGAAACCATTCGCCAGCTCAATGCCTTTGTAATACACCTCGAAACGCTCCGCGACGCGGTGATCTTCCGTACTGATTTCCGCCAGAGAGGCCTGAGTCGCGGGGAAGTGATAAACGAAGGTTGGTTTGTCGCGCCCGATGTGCGGTTCAACACCCATCGTAAACAGCAACTGCAACAGCGTATCGCGATCTTCTTCAGTATCGGCGATGTTGGATAAATCCAGTTTTGCCGCTGCTTCACGCAGTTCCGCTTTATCGGCGGATAACGGATCAACATTCAGATGGCGGGTAAACGCCTGCTGATAAGACAGGGTTTCAGCGGTATCGCAATCGAGAACCTGCTGGAGTAAATCATCCACTTCATTCATCAGTCGGTACATGTCATAACGCGGACGGTACCATTCGAGCATGGTGAATTCGGGATTGTGGTGACGTCCGGCTTCTTCGTTACGGAAACTGCGCCCCATCTGATAAATCGGCCCGCTGCCCGCAGCCAGCAAGCGTTTCATGTGGTATTCCGGGCTGGTCATCAGATACAGCGTCATGCCGTCAGCCGCACCTGGCCCGACAAAACGAGTCTCGAACGGCACCAGATGAATGTCGGTCACCGTAGCCTGGCTCATCGCCGGCGTTTCAACTTCCAGCACGCCGCGATCGGCAAAGAAACGTCGAATCTCAGCGAGGATAGCCGCACGCTTCAACAAATTGGCGACAGGAGCACTGGGTTGCCAGCTTGCTGTTTCGCTCATGGTGATTTACTCCGAATTCAGAAAAGTCATGCAGTCTACCTGCATCCCCGCAGGCAAACAAATATCTCATTTTGCGTTGCGTAAAGCACAGAAAGCCTAAATGCGCGTTCACATCAAATTACCACTTCTACCCCTTTGGTATCATAATTCCCTTACAAACAATAAGAATACCAGCCACCGGGACAGCGCCTGTGTGTCATCGGGGTTCACTAACTCTTCGATTATGAAGAGCTTTTCGCGGGTGTTTCAAACCCGATCTCATTGATGATAGTGGAGGAATGCAGTGCAAACCTTTAACGCCGACATTGCAATTATAGGTGCAGGTGGGGCGGGTTTACGCGCAGCAATAGCCGCAGCGGAAGCCAATCCCAACCTGAATATCGCGTTGATTTCGAAAGTGTACCCTATGCGCAGCCACACCGTGGCGGCCGAAGGCGGTTCTGCCGCTGTGACGCAAGATCACGACAGCTTCGATTTTCACTTCCAGGATACCGTTTCTGGAGGCGACTGGCTGTGTGAGCAGGACGTGGTGGATCACTTCGTTCATCAATGCCCGACTGAAATGGCCCAGCTCGAACTGTGGGGTTGCCCTTGGAGCCGTAAGGATGATGGTTCAGTCAATGTCCGCCGCTTCGGCGGAATGAAAATCGAACGAACGTGGTTTGCGGCGGATAAAACCGGCTTCCATATGCTGCACACCCTGTTCCAGACTTCCCTGAAATACCCGCAAATCAAACGCTTCGACGAACATTTCGTTCTCGATATACTGGTCGATGAAGGCCAGGTACGCGGCGTCGTCGCCATCAATATGATGGAAGGCACACGCGTACAAATCCGTGCCAACGCGGTGGTCATGGCCACCGGCGGCGCAGGCCGGGTTTACCGTTACAACACCAACGGCGGTATCGTCACCGGCGACGGCATGGGCATGGCGTTCCGCCACGGCATTCCGCTGCGCGACATGGAATTCGTGCAATATCACCCGACCGGCCTGCCGGGTTCCGGCATTCTGATGACGGAAGGCTGTCGTGGTGAAGGCGGTATTCTGGTCAATAAAGACGGTTACCGGTATCTGCAAGATTACGGCATGGGACCGGAAACCCCGCTCGGTGAGCCGAAAAACAAATACATGGAACTGGGGCCTCGCGACAAAGTGTCTCAGGCGTTCTGGCATGAATGGCGCGCCGGACGCACCATCGAAACGCCGCGTGGCGACGTGGTGTATCTGGATTTACGTCATCTCGGCGAGAAAAAACTGCGCGAACGTCTGCCATTTATCTGCGAGCTGGCTAAAGCCTACGTCGGCGTCGATCCGATCACCGATCCGATCCCGGTTCGCCCTACCGCGCACTACACCATGGGCGGCATCGAAACGGATGCGCAGTGTGAAACCCGTATCAAAGGCCTGTTTGCGGTCGGCGAATGCTCTTCCGTCGGTCTGCACGGCGCCAACCGACTCGGTTCCAACTCACTGGCAGAGCTGGTGGTGTTCGGGCGTATGGCCGGTGAAAAAGCGGCAGAGCGTGCCGTGGAAGCCAAAGATACCGGGAACAGCGCCGCACTCGACGCGCAGGTACGTGATATCGAAAACCGTCTTGCCGCACTGATGGCGCAGGAAGGCGATGAAAGCTGGGCAGCCATCCGGGACGAAATGGGTCTGGCGATGGAAGAAGGCTGCGGGATTTACCGCACCACTGAGCTGATGCAAAAAACCGTCGATAAGCTGGCCGAACTGAAAGAACGCTTCAAACGGGTGAAAATTCAGGATACCTCCAGCGTCTTTAATACTGATCTGCTGTACACCATCGAGCTGGGTCATGGCCTTGAAGTGGCTGAATGTATGGCGCACTCCGCCCTGCATCGTCGCGAATCACGCGGCGCGCATCAGCGTCTTGATGAAGGTTGTACCGAACGCGATGACGTGAATTTCCTCAAGCATACCCTGGCATTTTATCAGCCGGATTCCGCCCCGCGTCTGGAATACGGCGACGTGAAAATTACCACGCTGCCTCCGGCCAAACGTGTGTACGGCGGGGAATCTGAGACTCACGATAAAAAAGATAAGGAGCAATCACGTGGCTAAAATGCGCAGCCTGAAGGTTGAAATCATGCGCTATAACCCGGAAACGGACAGCGCGCCGCATCCGGTGGTGTATGACGTGCCTTTCGATGAAACAACGTCTCTGCTCGATGCTCTGGGCTACATCAAGGACCATCTGGCCGCTGACCTTTCCTACCGTTGGTCGTGTCGTATGGCGATTTGCGGCTCGTGCGGCATGATGGTGAACCGTGTGCCAAAGCTGGCGTGCAAAACGTTCCTGCGGGAATACCCGGACGGTATGCAGGTCGAGGCACTCGGTAACTTCCCAGTAGAACGTGATCTGGTGGTCGATATGACCCACTTTATCGAAAGCCTGGAAGCCATCAAACCTTATATCATCGGCAACACCCGCACGGTCGGGGAAGGCCCAGGTAAACAAACCCCGGCGCAAATGGAGAAATATCACCAGTTCTCCGGCTGCATCAACTGTGGTTTATGTTACGCCGCCTGCCCGCAATTCGGTCTGAATCCGGAGTTCATTGGCCCGGCCGCTATCACGCTGGCGCACCGCTATAACCTCGATAACCGTGACCACGGCAAAGCACAACGTATGCCGCAGTTAAACGGTCAGAACGGTGTCTGGAGCTGTACGTTTGTCGGTTATTGCTCCGAAGTCTGTCCGAAGCACGTCGACCCTGCCGCCGCCATTCAGCAAGGCAAAGTCGAAAGCTCAAAAGACTTCATGATAGCGAGGCTCAGACCGCAATGAGGGAAGAAAATATGACGACTCAAAGTACGGGCAGCAAACGCAAACCCTACGTACGTGAGATGAAAGCCAGCTGGTGGAAAAGCTTACCTTTCTACCGTTTTTATATGATGCGCGAAGGCACGGCGGTTCCGGCTGTATGGTTTAGCCTTTTGCTGCTGGCAGCGGTTTTCTCGTTACGTAACGGGCCGGAAAGCTGGGCGGGTTTTGTGCATTTTCTGCAAAATCCGGTGGTCATGCTGATTAATCTGATCGCCCTGTTTGCCGCTTTATTGCATACCAAAACCTGGTTTGAACTGGCACCGAAAGCCTCGATCGTGGTGGTGAAAGGTAAAAAAATGGGGCCGGAGCCGGTGATTGCGGGTTTCTGGGGCGTGACCATTGTCGTGACGCTGGTTGTTCTCGTCATCGCACTGTTTCTTTAAGGAGGCGACATGAAAAATACTCTTCCTAAACGTTCAGACGAGCCGGTGTTCTGGGGATTGTTTGGGGCAGGCGGTATGTGGAGCGCAATTTTCGCGCCAGTGATGATTCTGCTGGTGTGCTTCCTGCTGCCGCTGGGTTTCTTCCCCGGCGACGCCCTGAGTTATCCGCGTGTGCTGGCGTTCGCGCAGAGCTGGATCGGACGCCTGTTCCTGCTGCTGATGATCGTGCTGCCGCTTTGGTGCGGACTGCACCGGATCCATCACGCTATGCATGACCTGAAGATCCACGTTCCGGCCGGAAAATGGGTATTCTACGGTCTGGCAACGATCTTAAGTATTGTTACTCTTATCGTACTGATCCGTCTGTGATCCCTTAAGATCTGACTTTCCAGCGGCCGGCTCTCTGGCCGCTGTTTTCGTTTCTTCCCCACTTGTTTTTCCTTTTCCTTTTTGTTACCTACACTTAGAGAACAACCTAAGGAAGGAGACTCTATGCGTATCTGGTCAAAACTCGGCGTCATCGTCACAGCACTCATGTCTGTGGCCTGTAGCGTCACACCACCAAAAGACGTCAACGTCGTTAATAACTTCGAACTCAGCCGCTATCTTGGCACCTGGTATGAAGTCGCCAGACTGGATCATAGTTTTGAAAGCGGGCTGGAACGCGTCACGGCCAATTACAGCCTGCGCGACGACGGCGGTGTGAAAGTCATTAACCGCGGGTTTAATCCGCAGAAAAACAAATGGCAGGAAAGCGAGGGCAAAGGATACTTCACGGGTTCTGCGGACCGGGCGGCGCTTAAGGTGTCATTCTTTGGCCCGTTCTATGGCGGCTATAACGTCATTGAGCTGGATAAAGATTACCGCTACGCGCTGGTCTGCGGGCCGGATAAAAGCTATTTGTGGATCCTGTCGCGCACACCGACACTGGATGACAGCGTGAAGCAGAAGCTTCTGCAAACTGCGCAGCGATACGGATTTGATACCAGCAAACTGGTATGGGTGAAACAGCCTTAATTTACCTCATTTCCGGACGCCAGAAACAACACTGCCTGCATCAATGTGCAGGCAGACTTCAGCTTACTTCAGGTGATTCACCCGCTATTGCGCGCTTTTCTGGATTGCTTGCCCACCCGCAGACACATCTTCACCCACGCCACGCGTGGTATTGCAGGCAGTCAACGCAGAAGACAGAACAAGAACAGATAAGACAGCGAGGATACTTTTCTTCAGCATATAAATTTCCTTCCTATAAGAGAATGTAAAGTACGACACTTTTAGTGTAGCTAACTTTCTGGATAGAGAAGGAAACAGGCAGGATTTTTAGGAAAGTTGGTAAAAATGAGGCTGAAGGGATCAGCCTGCTTTGGAAATCGCGCCACCCAGATGCTGGATGTCTTCACCGAAACCATGAACCGTGTTGCAGCCGGATAACGAAGCCAGCAACATCACTGAAACTACGATAAACATCATCTTCTTCAACATGGTAAACACAATCCAATTCAACAAGTTGGGGCTGGAAAGCTGCGACAGGCTTTCACCTGCGGCAGCTTTCATCCGACGTAATAAGCGTTGAGAACTTATTTAACGCGGGAAACGTATTCGCCAGAGCGGGTGTCACAACGGACGATTTCGCCGATCTGCACGAATAATGGCACTTTGACCACAGCGCCGGTGCTCAGGGTTGCTGGCTTGCCGCCGGTACCAGCGGTATCACCTTTCAGGCCCGGGTCAGTATCAACGACTTCAGCTTCGATGAAGTTCGGTGGCTGAACCGCGATAGGACGACCATCCCACAGCGTTACGATACATTCTGCGTTGTCCTGGAGCCATTTAGAGGCGTCAGAAACGGTTTTCTCTTCAACCTGATGCTGTTCGAAAGTCTCAGGGTGCATGAAGTGGTAGAACTCACCATCGTTGTACAGGTAGTTCATGTTGGTATCTACAACGTCAGCGCCTTCGCATGAGTCAGTAGATTTGAATGTTTTTTCTACACGGGAACCGGTCAGCAGACGACGCATTTTAACGCGTGCGAAAGCCTGGCCTTTGCCTGGTTTTACGAATTCACTGGATTCGATAGCGTAAGGCTCGCCCTCGAACATGATTTTAAGACCCGGACGGAAATCGTTGCTAGAATAAGTCGCCATGATGGCCCTCTAATTTTAAACTGGTATTAGCCAAAAAAATGGCAAACATTGTAACCCTAAACACGCCATTTAGAGAAGATTGGTTGTATCAACTCGGCGATGTTATCACTGACCCGGATGAACTGCTTACTCTTCTGGCACTTAACGACAATGCAGAACTGCAAAGTGGGCGTGAAGCCCGTCGTTTGTTCCCGCTTCGCGTACCCCGCGCCTTTGTGGCACGTATGCAGCCGGGCGATCCACAGGATCCTTTATTGCTTCAGGTATTGACCGCACGCGAGGAATTTATCGCCGCGCCGGGCTTTACCACCGACCCGCTTGATGAACAACGCAGCGTTGTTCCGGGTCTGTTGCACAAGTATAGCAATCGTGCCCTGTTACTGGTGAAAGGCGGATGTGCGGTGAATTGCCGCTACTGTTTCCGTCGTCATTTCCCGTATCAGGACAACCAGGGAAATAAGGCCAACTGGGTTCAGGCGCTGGATTATATCCGCACACGCCCCGAACTCGATGAAATTATTTTCTCCGGCGGTGATCCGCTGATGGCTAAAGATCACGAACTCGACTGGCTGATCGGTGAACTGGAAGGCATCGCACACATTAAACGCTTGCGTATTCATACGCGTCTGCCGGTAGTGATCCCTGCACGTATCACGGATACCTTCTGCCAGCGCCTTGAAAAATCACGCCTTCAGATGCTGATGGTGACGCATATCAATCACGCCAATGAAATTGATGATGCGCTGCGCGCCAGCATGGCGAAGCTGAAACACCACGGCGTGAGGCTGCTTAACCAAAGTGTGCTGCTGCGTGGAGTGAATGATTCTGCTGATGTGCTGGCGACACTGAGCAATGCGCTGTTTGATGCCGGTATTCTGCCTTACTACATCCACGTGCTGGATAAAGTCCAGGGCGCGGCGCATTTCATGGTCAACGACGACGAAGCGCGCGTCATCATGAAAGGGCTGATGAGTAAGGTGTCTGGTTATATGGTACCGAAGCTGACCCGCGAGATTGGCGGCGAGCCGAGTAAAACCATTCTGGATCTGCGGCTGAAGCAGTCTTAACACGCATTTCTTACCCCAAATTAAATCAAGTTGCGGGAAGGCGGCAAGTGATGGAGTCCCAATGAGCTTACTCAGGTAAGTGATTCGGGTGACTGAAGGTAGCCAACGCACCGGCGGCTTGAGATATGAAGGGGGAACGCAAAAAGGGATGCCACTGGCATCCCTTTATTCTATCTGGCATTCACGCAATTAAACGGCGTACAGCCCGACTATGAGCACTTATAAACCTGGCCGACCATTTTGCTGTCAACCGGTGCAAAGCTGGACAGGAAGTTTTGGGACGGGCTGTTGGCACCATAAATAGTGTTGCCGCCCATCGCTGCCGCTTTGTTACGCAGGTCATTGGCTGCACCACGCATGGAGCTACCGTCACCGCCGGTACCGGAGAACCAGTTGCTTTGGGCACCGGTGACTTCGCCAAGCAGCTGACAATTTGCGCCTGGTTTGTCATCCGTGAATTTCACCTGCTGGCCCGCTGCATCCAGTTGATGAGTGGTACTGCACCCGGCAAGCAGCGCGATAGCTGACAGGCCCAGTAACATTTTAATCCGCATCACTTTCCCCATTTGTTTTTGTAATCACATAAAGCCTATCAGAAAACACCTGGCTCTCTTAGGCATCCGTTGCCACGTATGCCCAAGGTTTGCGCTATCGGAATCAATCCGAAAATCACGCAAAAATGAGTCTACACGTTAATGGCCGACGACAATGAGAGTTATCTTACTGAACCCGATAAAAAATGGTCAAATAAAAAAACCCGGCCTTTTCAGACCGGGTTTCTTCAGTACGTTGTGTCAGTGAACAAAAATGTCCGCTGATTTCGCGTACCTGCGGATGAACGCAGGGGGATGATGATTACATCATGCCGCCCATACCGCCCATGCCACCCATACCGCCAGCGCCGCCCATATCGACTTTATCGTCTTTAGGCAGGTCGGTGATCATGCACTCAGTGGTGATCATCAGGCCAGCTACAGAAGACGCGTACTGCAGAGCAGAACGGGTTACTTTAGTTGGATCCAGGATACCCATTGCGATCATGTCGCCGTATTCTTCGGTGTAAGCGTTGTAGCCGAAGCTGCCTTCGCCCGCTTTCACTTTGTTGGCGATAACAGAAGCTTCTTCACCTGCGTTCACAACGATCTGACGCAATGGAGATTCCATTGCGCGCAGAGCAACGCGGATACCCACGTTCTGGTCGTCGTTGTCGCCGGTCAGGTTAGCCAGAGTGTGAGCAACGCGGATCAGCGCAACACCACCACCAGCAACTACGCCTTCTTCTACCGCAGCACGGGTTGCGTGCAGGGCATCTTCAACGCGAGCTTTTTTCTCTTTCATTTCAACTTCAGTCGCTGCGCCAACTTTCAGAACAGCTACGCCGCCTGCCAGTTTAGCCACACGCTCTTGCAGTTTTTCGCGGTCGTAATCAGAAGTCGCTTCTTCGATCTGCTGACGGATCTGAGAAACACGGCCCTGAATAGTTGCTTCTTCGCCAACGCCATCGATGATGATGGTGGTGTCTTTGTTGATAACAACACGTTTCGCCTGACCCATATCTTCCAGAGTCGCTTTTTCCAGTTCCAGACCGATCTCTTCAGAGATAACGGTACCGCCGGTCAGAGTGGCGATGTCCTGCAGCATAGCTTTACGACGGTCGCCGAAGCCTGGTGCTTTAACCGCAGCCACTTTCACGATGCCACGCATGGTGTTCACTACCAGAGTCGCCAGGGCTTCGCCTTCAACGTCTTCAGCAATGATCAGCAGTGGTTTACCGGCTTTCGCAACGGCTTCCAGTACTGGCAGCATTTCGCGGATGTTAGAAATTTTCTTGTCAGCCAGCAGGATGAACGGGCTTTCAAGTTCAACAGAACCGGTTTCTGGTTTGTTGATGAAGTATGGAGACAGGTAACCGCGGTCGAATTGCATACCTTCAACAACGTCCAGCTCGTCTTGCAGGCCGGTACCTTCTTCAACAGTGATGACGCCTTCTTTGCCTACTTTTTCCATCGCTTCAGCGATCAGTTTGCCGACAGTTTCGTCGGAGTTAGCAGAGATGGTACCAACCTGTGCGATAGCTTTAGAGTCAGCGCAAGGGACAGATAATTTTTTCAGTTCTTCAACCGCATGAACGACAGCTTTGTCGATACCGCGTTTCAGATCCATCGGGTTCATACCGGCGGCAACAGCTTTCAGGCCTTCAGTGATGATGGCTTGTGCCAGAACGGTTGCGGTAGTCGTACCGTCACCCGCTGCATCGTTCGCTTTGGACGCGACTTCTTTCACCATCTGTGCGCCCATGTTTTCGAACTTGTCTTCCAGTTCGATTTCACGTGCAACGGACACGCCGTCTTTAGTGATGGTTGGTGCGCCGAAAGATTTGTCCAAAACCACGTTGCGGCCTTTAGGGCCCAGGGTCACTTTTACTGCATCAGCAAGGATGTTTACGCCACGCAGCATTTTCACACGGGCGTCGTTACCGAATTTTACTTCTTTAGCTGCCATTGTTAATTTCCCTTAAATTCGTTCTGTTCAGAAAAAAGTGGATCGGGGGACGATCAGGCTTCTACGATTGCCAGAATGTCGCTCTCAGACATGATCAACACTTCTTCATTGTCGATCTTCTCAGCTTTAACGCCGTAACCGTCGTTGAAAATGACGATGTCGCCAACTTTCACGTCCAGCGCTTTAACTTCACCGTTTTCCAGAATGCGACCATGGCCGACAGCCAGGATTTCGCCACGGGTAGATTTACCAGCAGCTGAGCCAGTCAGAACGATGCCGCCAGCGGATTTAGATTCTACTTCTTTACGCTTGACGATAACGCGGTCATGCAATGGACGAATTTTCATTGATAACTCTCCTGTGAGCGGGTCCATATCTATTTTTAGGGTTGAATGCCTGGCAAAACCTGCCTGGCCTCGTGGTTTGTTTAATGGGGGCGATACCCTGCCCTTCAAGGGGAAGAACAGAAAAATTTTCGCTTTTTCTTTCGCTGCTCTGACCGCTAAAAATCGGCTTTCACAGCGCTTCCCAACAATCTTTTAACAATCAAGGCCACAGAGATTAGCGATCGCGGTGCTCTGTGTCGTCATCTTTTTTTGGTGAAACCAGACGTTCCTGCGTTTCATCCGTGCGCTGAAACTCGCCGTCAAAGGTATTTCCTGTCGGCGCGCTGCTCCCCCAGTTGCCGCCAGAGCGGACAATGTTCAGGTGCGGCATCAGTTTTAAGGTCAGGCGTTTCTGTATTGGCGGTAACAACAGCAGTAAGCCGAGGAAATCGGTAAAGAAGCCCGGTACCAGCAACAGGAAACCGGCAATCACCAGCGAAACGCTTTTCACCATTTCAGCTGCCGGGCTTTCCCCGACCGCCAGCTTTTGCTGCAACTGCATAAAGGTTTTCATGCCCTGATTCTTCACCAGAGAAACACCCACGCAGGAAGTAAACACCACCAGCAATAATGTTGTGGCAACGCCGACCACCGCAGCCACCTTGATAAATAAGGTGATTTCGATGTAGGCCAGCAGAAATAACAGTAATAACGGTAACCAGCGCACCGCATTCTCCTTGTAATTAGGCTCCGAAAACTCTGTCGTAAAATCTGTCGTAAAATACGGTCACAGAGGCAATCGAAACCAGGAATAAGTGCCTGCTCAGGATCTTTGCTTTCAAAGAAATGCAGGCTGACTACACTGAGATGGTGCTACATCACAGTGATTTCAACCGTCAGACCTGATTTAATTGAGCCGCTGAATGAATTGTGAGAATTCTCACAGATACCAAAAACATGCACAGTAATAGGGCAGGATAGTGATCTTAGTACGTGCAATTCGCCTGAAGCAGCATATGATCGCCTTCGTTGCCAAAACAAAGGTTGATCGTTTTATATTTAACACGGCAAGTAACATAATTTTAAACATCGCATAACACATTCAGTACCGAAGAGAAGGTTCTCATGTCAAACACCATTCGTATCGAGGAAGACCTGCTGGGCACGCGCGAAGTACCGGCAGAAGCTTATTACGGCATTCACACCCTGCGGGCGATTGAAAACTTCTATATCAGCAACACCAAAATCAGCGATGTCCCTGAGTTTGTTCGTGGCATGGTGATGGTGAAAAAGGCGGCGGCTCTGGCCAATAAAGAGCTGCGCACCATCCCACGTCATATTGCGGACATCATTATTCAGGCGTGCGATGAAGTGCTTGATAAAGGCAAATGCATGGACCAGTTCCCTATCGACGTCTATCAGGGCGGTGCGGGAACCTCGGTAAATATGAACACGAATGAAGTGCTGGCGAATATCGGTCTGGAACTGATGGGACACCAGAAAGGCGATTATCAGTTCCTGAATCCAAACGATCATCTGAACAAATGCCAGTCCACCAATGATGCTTACCCGACCGGTTTTCGTATCGCCGTGTACACCTCTTTGCTGAAACTGGTTGATGCGATTTCTCAGCTGGGCGACGGTTTCGAGCGTAAAGCGGTAGAGTTCGAAAACATCATCAAAATGGGACGCACGCAGTTGCAGGATGCGGTTCCGATGACCCTCGGTCAGGAATTCCACGCATTCAACGTGCTGCTCAAAGAAGAAACCCGCAACCTGATGCGCACCGGCGAATTACTGCTGGAAGTGAACCTCGGCGCGACGGCGATCGGTACACGTCTGAACACACCGGAAGGTTATCAGCAGCTGGCAGTAGAGAAACTGGCTGAAGTCAGCAATCTGGCTTGCGTACCGGCAGAAGACCTGATCGAAGCGACGTCTGACTGCGGCGCTTACGTGATGGTTCACAGCTCACTGAAACGTCTGGCGGTTAAACTTTCCAAAATCTGTAACGACCTGCGCCTGCTCTCTTCCGGCCCGCGCGCTGGCCTGAACGAAATCAATCTGCCAGAATTGCAGGCCGGTTCTTCTATCATGCCAGCCAAAGTTAACCCGGTTATCCCGGAAGTGGTGAACCAGGTGTGCTTCAAAGTCATCGGTAACGACGTATGCGTCACCATGGCAGCCGAAGCAGGTCAGTTACAGCTGAACGTGATGGAACCGGTGATTGGTCAGGCGATGTTTGAGTCAGTGCATATCCTGACGAACGCCTGCTACAATCTGCTGGAAAAATGCATCAACGGCATTACGGCCAACAAAGAAGTGTGCGAGTTCTACGTCTTCAACTCTATCGGTATCGTCACCTATCTCAACCCGTTCATCGGCCACCACAATGGCGATATAGTCGGGAAGATCTGTGCGGAAACCGGCAAGAGTGTCAGAGAAGTGGTGCTTGAGCGCGGATTGCTGACTGAAGCCGAGCTGGACGACATTTTCTCTATCGAGAACCTGAAGCATCCGGCCTACAAAGCGAAACGCTATACTGATGAAAATGAACAGTAACAGATTAAATTACTGACCTTTTAAAGGCTCGTTGTTCTGCGGAATAACGGGCCTTTTTACTTTTTGCGACACAACAATTACATAACAATTAATTATCAATTCCTTATTAATTATCAATCCCTTAAGGAGTAGCAGGATTATGGACGGACAACCATGCTAATCATCGAACTTATTATTGTACTGGCAGCGATTTTCCTCGGCGCGCGCCTGGGCGGTATCGGCATCGGATTCGCCGGAGGACTGGGTGTGCTGGTGCTGGCGCTGATTGGCGTCAAACCGGGTACCATCCCTTTTGATGTTATCTCCATCATCATGGCGGTGATCGCGGCTATCTCAACCATGCAGGTGGCGGGCGGAATGGATTATCTGGTGCAGCAAACTGAAAAGCTGCTGCGTCGAAACCCTAAGCACATTACGATCCTCGCCCCCATCGTCACTTATTTCCTGACGATTATGGCCGGTACCGGCAACATCTCGCTTTCCGCCCTGCCCGTGATTTCAGAAGTGGCGAAAGAACAGGGGATCAAACCCTGTCGTCCGCTTTCGACTGCCGTCGTTTCCGCGCAGATAGCGATTACCGCATCCCCCATTTCTGCCGCCGTTGTTTATATGGCGTCAACCATGGAAGGCCACGGCGTCAGTTATTTGCATCTGCTGATGGTGATGATCCCGGCAACGCTGGCCGCTGTTATCCTGATGTCGCTGATTGTCAGCTGGTGCTTTGACTCCAAACTTTCCAACGATCCGGTTTACCTGAAACGTTATGAAGAAGGGCTGATTGAGCTGCGTGGCGATAAGGTCTTGGAAATCAAACCTGGCGCAAAACTCTCCGTGTTGTTGTTCCTGCTCGGCGTTTTTGGTGTGGTCGGATACGCGGTGATCAACAGCCCGAGTCTGGGCTGGGTCGCACAACCGGTAATGACCACTAACAGCGCCATTCTGATTATCATGCTCAGCGTCGCGACGTTGATTACTCTGCTGTGCCGTATCGATACGGATTCGATTCTGTCCTCCAGCACCTTTAAATCCGGCATGAGCGCCTGTATTTGTATTCTCGGTGTAGCCTGGCTGGGCGACACTTTTGTACAAGCTAATCTCGGCTGGATCAAAGAAACGGCAGGCACCCTGATTCAGGCACATCCGTGGCTGCTGGCCGTGATTTTCTTCTTCAGCTCTGCGCTGTTGTATTCACAGGCTGCCACCACCAAAGCCCTGCTGCCGATGGCGCTGGCGCTGAGCGTATCGCCACTGACCGCAGTGGGTTCTTTTGCTGCCGTTTCCGGTTTATTCATTCTGCCAACATACCCGACGCTGGTTGCAGCCGTGCAGATGGATGACACCGGCACCACACGCATCGGACGCTTCGTCTTCAACCATCCGTTCTTTATCCCGGGCACCATCGGCGTGTTCCTGTCGGTACTTTTCGGATTTGGCTTCGGCAGTATTATTCTCTGACAGTTTTTCCGGGGGCTCAGGCCCCCGTTGTTTCTGCATTCTTCCCGCATCAGACCACGTTCAGCACCTGCAGGGCTTTCTGCTCACCGATTGTGCGGGGTATACTCGTATTTCATTAACGCGCTGCGGCATGAAGCCGTCCGCTTCTTCTGTCGATTCACTCAGTGGCTGTATATCTGCCGCGACAAAGAGAACTTTACTCCGCATGGATCACCGCATTCTTCGAATTTTCTTCCTGCTTTGCAGCCTGTGTCTTTTGCCCTTTCAGGCGAATGCCTCTTTGTTTGGCAAACCCGCGGCGGCGCAGTTTGTGCCTGTCGATCAGGCTTTCAGTTTTGATTTTCAGCAGCAGGGTCATGACCTTAAACTTAGCTGGCAAATCCGCGACGGCTATTATCTGTACCGCAGTAAAATTGAGCTTGAACCGAAGAATGCGCAGCTCGCCGCCTTCCTTTTGCCGAAGGGGCGCGAACATCACGACGAATTTTTTGGTGACAGCGAAGTTTATGAAAACGCGCTAAATATTGTGGTTCCGATACGTGAGGCAAGCACCGAGGCGACCGTTCGTGTCACTTATCAGGGATGTGCTGCCGCAGGGTTCTGTTACCCGCCGGAAACCCGTGAGGTTCCGCTGAGTGCCGTTACACAACCGGAACGCGCCAGTACACCAGCAACGGATAACGCGCCGGTTATCGCGACGCCTGAAACACAATCCCCCCCCCTGCCGTTTTCTCCGCTATGGGCTTTGCTGATTGGCATCGGAATTGCCTTTACGCCTTGCGTGCTGCCAATGTATCCGCTGATTTCAGGCATCATTCTCGGACGCCAGCGCCCTCAAAGTATGAAGCGTATCTTCCTGCTGGCATTGGTTTACGTGCAGGGCATGGCGCTGACATACACCCTGCTCGGCATGATAGTGGCCGCAGCGGGCTTGCAGTTCCAGGCGGCGCTGCAAAGTCCGTGGGTACTGATTGTGCTTTCGGTGATGTTCATTGCACTGGCGCTGTCGATGTTTGGCACGTTCAACCTGCAACTTCCTTCTTCTGTGCAGACCCGTCTGGCTTTGTGGAGTAATGAGCAAAAAGGCGGCTCGCTGCCCGGCGTCTTTATTATGGGCGCACTGGCGGGACTGATCTGCTCCCCCTGCACTACCGCGCCGCTCAGCGCGATTTTGTTGTATATCGCCCAGAGCGGGGATCTGCTGGCGGGGGCTGGCACGCTGTATCTGTATGCGCTGGGGATGGGCATTCCGTTGATTATCGCCACGATGTTTGGCAACAAACTGCTGCCACGCAGCGGGCCGTGGATGCAGTACGTCAAGGAAGGTTTTGGCTTTGTGATACTGGCTCTGCCGGTTTTCCTGCTGGAACGCGTGATTGGCGATACCTGGGGACTGCGTTTGTGGAGTCTGCTCGGCGTGGCCTTCTTCGGCTGGGCGCTGGTACTGAGCCTGAAAAGCCAGCGAGGCGTGGTTCGGGTGCTGCAGATAGTCTTCCTTGCGGCGGCACTGATTGTCAGTCGCCCCTTACAGGACTGGGCATTTACGCCAGCCGGTGAAACAACTGCGCCGCAGCACGCTCTGAATTTCCAGAAAATCCATAATGTAGGTGAACTGGATGCCGCCCTTCAGGGGGCTCAGGGCAAACGCGTCATGCTGGATTTGTACGCCGACTGGTGTGTGGCATGTAAAGAGTTCGAAAAATATACCTTCTCAGCGCCAGAAGTGCAGAATGAACTGACGAATACCTTGTTGCTGCAGGCTGATGTCACCCAAAACTCCGCGGAACAGAAAGCGTTATTAGAGCGTTTGAAGGTTCTGGGCCTGCCGACGATTTTATTCTTCGGACCTGATGGACATGAGTTGCCACAGTCGAGGGTGACAGGGTTTATGAATGCCGCAGAGTTCAGCGCGCATTTGCAGAAAACCCGCCCTTAAACGACACTACCTTTTGAAGTACGCGAATTGTGAGGAGGCAAACGTGCTACGTGAACAAGTTCTCGATAAAACCCTTAATCTTTTGGAACAACGTGGCCTTGCAACATTGTCACTGGAAACTGTCGCCGAACTGGTGGATGTTCCGCTCAATGAATTACGCCGTTTCTGGCCGGATGCCGAAGCTCTGCTGTATGACAGCCTGCGTTATCATGGTGAACAGATTGATATCTGGCGACGTCAGCTGATGCTCGATGAATCCCTTTCTGCGCCGCAAAAATTACTGGCCCGGTACAAAGTGCTGGATGAGCAGGTGCGCCAGCAACGCTACCCCGGTTGCCTGTTTATCGCCGCCTGTACGTTTTTCCCTGACAGCGATATGCCGATCCATCAGTTAGCTCAGCAACAGAAACTGGCATCCTATGACTACACTCTGGCGCTTTTGCAGGAAATGGGGTCGGATGATGCAGAAATGGTCGCTCAGCAGATGGAACTGATCCTGGAAGGGTGTCTGAGTAAATTACTGGTTAAGCGCCAGCTGAACGACGTGGAAGTCGCCCGCCGTCTGGCAGAGGATGTGCTGAACGTCGCCCGTTGCCGCGAACATGGCGCGCTTTCCTGACTTCTCTGGTCTTCAGACACGCGAATTCGCTTTTTTTGAATGAAAAGGCAGCAAACGAACGCGTTTTATGTGTTTTAGATGACAAAGCCGTTGACGGCACAGGCCCAATACGGTTTAATGCGCCCCGTTGCCCGGATAGCTCAGTCGGTAGAGCAAGGGATTGAAAATCCCTGTGTCCTTGGTTCGATTCCGAGTCCGGGCACCATATTTAAAGAAACCAGCCTAACGGCTGGTTTTTTGCTTTCAGCGGTACGGACTCTCCATCGAACTTCGTTCGATGACTCGCCTTAGCAGGCTCGCCCTGCGGGCCAACGGCAAAGCCGTTGTTCAAACGCCTGCGGCGTTAGTCCGAGTCCGTCCGGGCACCATATTTAGAAGAACCCGCTTATGGCGGGTTTTTTGCTTTTTGCGCTACGGACTCTCCATCGAACCTCATCCCCAATTGTCTGACGCTTGCTCAGCCCACATCATTTCCTGTCCAATCCCCCACTGCTATCCCCTATAAACTCATATTAAACCTGCACTTGAGCTGATACATTGCAGATTGAACATTGAGCAAATTTATAGGATATAAAATGCCTTCGTCCACAAATCCGCTACTCGCATCTCCGTTGAAAACCGGCGATACCGTTGGTTTTTTCTCTGCGTCGTCACCTGTTACTGCTACGGCACCTGAGCGTTTTTCTCGTGGAAAGAAATTTCTTGAAGAAAAAGGATTTGTACTGAAAGCGGGCTCACTGACGGGGCATTCTGACCATTACCGTTCAGGTTCAGTTGCCGCGAGAGCGGAAGAATTCAATCAGCTGATCCGCGACCCGCAGGTGCGTTGTGTGATGTCGACGATTGGAGGTAATAACAGCAATTCCCTGCTGCCTTATCTGGACTACGATGCGCTGCGCGCCGACCCGAAAATCATTATCGGGTATTCCGATTCCACGGCGCTTCTGACCGGAATTTATGCTCAGACCGGTCTCATCACGTTCTACGGTCCGGCGCTGGTGGCTTCTTTCGGCGAGTTTCCCCCGCTGGTTGATGAAACCTGGGCCTCTTTTGCCGATATCCTGATGACCCGCCATAAAGCGCCTTACCGTTATCCTCTTCCTGCATACTGGACGGACGAAAAGCTCAACTGGAATGACGTCACGCCCGTCAGAGCCAAAAAATTGTATGCAAATACCTGCCGTTTTCTCGGGGCAGGACGCATTGAAGGACAGGTTATCGGCGGGAACCTGAATACTTTATCAGGCATCTGGGGTAGCCCTTATATGCCGGAAATTCATCAGGGCGATATATTGTTTATTGAAGACAGCCTTAAAGATATTGCCACCGTTGAACGCTCTTTCTCGATGCTGAAGCTCAACGGAGTTTTCGATCGTGTGAGCGCCATTCTGCTCGGAAAACACGAACTGTTCGATAATGCCGGTACGGGAAGACAGCCGGCGGACGTGCTGCTGGAGATTCTGAACGGGCAGGAAATTCCCCTGGTCGATGGCTTCGACTGTTGCCACACTCATCCGATGTTAACACTTCCTCTGGGCACTGATATTGTTGTCGACTTTGATCGACAGCGTATCGACATCTCTGGTCATTACCTGCGCTGATACCTCCTAAATCACGTACTACTAAAATTCCGTACGTGATTTATTATCATCTTCCTGTTTCATATCCCGGCCATTTACATTTCAAGCGACTGCTCTGTAAACATTTACTACAGAAATCTGTTTTTAAAATAGAAGGGTTTATACTAACTGCCCTCTGTGAAGCAGTATATAAAGATAAAGCACCCGTAAAGCAGCACTGTACTAATTAACTGATGCAGCGGAAATGACCGAATATTCTAAACAGGGAGGAGTGGAATGCCCATGGTTTATCTGATTGAAAATCAAATAGTCTTCAATCCGGAGGAAAATTCGCTTTCATTACTGAGTGATGATGAAAGTAAGATCACCGTCTCAAATCCTGCACGGAGAATATTATTATTGTTAATCGAACAACAGGGCGTGGTCGTTCAGCGTGAAACATTCTTTAAAAAAGTATGGGATGACTACGGCCTGAACGCTAGCAATAATAACCTTAATCACTGTATCAGCAAATTACGTAAAGTCATCTCAACGCTGGGATACCAAAATGAATTTATCGTTACTGTGCCTAAAGTCGGATTTATCATCCGGAAGGAAATCATTATTGAGACCTGTGTCAATAAGATTGAGACTCAGGTATTAGTAGAAAATAGTGATGAAGTTGCTAAAGAACCCGATATTGTTCTGAGCGGAGCGATGCCGGATGACGAAATAATAAATCATTCTGTGGCGCCACAGCAAAATGCAACTGAACCTGAACCTGAACCTGAACCTGAACCGCAGAAGGGAAAATATCATCATTATTTTATAATGAGCATTCTGGTCACTGCCGCACTGACAGTCTGGGCAATTTTCATTTTTTACAATGATATGAGCGATCCGAAAGCTGACTTAGAGATTGCCAAAATCGGATCCTGCAGCTTGTACGCTACGGCCCCGGTTTCCCGGTCAAATAAGAGTAATTTTATTCAACTGGCAGAAGATTTTCTGCATAAGAACAATATCTCATGCAAACCAGGACACATTCTTATATTTCAAAGCGAGCTTTTCTCTTCGCCAATAAATACCGGTTCAGTGCGGGAGTTTCTCGCGCAATGCAGCACCGATGACAATCATAAAGCAAGTGTTTGCATAAGCTATTATACAAATGACAGGACCACGCATGATCAGTGATAGAAAATTTATTCCTCCGGGTAAGAAAACCATTATTTTTACGTTACTTCCTGTCGCCGCATTGCTGTTAGTGTTATATGGAATGTCTCTGAGAAAGGACAAGCATACGTTCCCGGTTAATATCCCTTGCAGGGGAAGTATGATCGTAGAAGCACAATATGATCATCAGAGAGCGAAAATGGTGACCTCTCTGTACTTTAGTTTTCTTGATAATCGTAAAATTTTAGTTTCACTCAGTGGAACTGCATATTTATACAATGAGGAAGGAAAACTGGTAAACAGGAAAACTTTGCTGAGGAATATCTATTATGACTACGTACAGGAGAGCAAAGTGACCGATACCTATTCAATGACCAGCAGACAGATTAACATTGATAGCATAGACAGTATGGACTGGGGGATTTCTTCGCTTCTGATGATAAACAGTTTTTTTCTGACCGGGCATACCGATACGATGGTGTTGAAGAAATATGATGACAACACCATGCTGATAGAAAGTAATCAGTCTTCGTTTGCATTATGTGTTTTCAAAAAATCTTTTTAAAAACAGCAAAATGGATGAAGCCTGATTATTTATAGTAAAGATATAAATCATAACCGCAAGCCTGGGCATAACGAGACAAAGTACTGAAGCTTGCCTGAGCTGGCCGCTTCTCAAGACGGGTGATTGCCGGTGGCGTGATCCCAAGCCGTCTGGCCAGTTCAGTTTTACTCAATCCGGCATCCTCGCGCAGGGTTTGCAGCAGGGCGTGAATGTGCTTTTCTGCGATGAGTTCAGGTGCCTGGGCTGAGTATATGGGCTCTTCCAGCGCCTGAGCCCGCAGTTTTGCCGTTCTTAGCATATCGTTCTCCCTTATCTTTGCGGTCAGTAATAGTTAATTTTGACGATCACCGACGCATCAAACTGCCCGAGAGAAAGTGTTTTCCCCGGAATGGCACTCAGTTTTGCAGTGAAGTTTTTGGTGACCTCATTCACATTGTTAAGCTCTGCAAAGTTATCGTACCGGTTGAAAGTAATTGCCTTCTGCTGGTCGTTGTAGAGCATGAGCTTGGCACCGTTTGAAAGGTCTATCGCGGTGTCATCCAGCAGCGGACTGGCCGTAGAAAATTCTGCCTGCAGTGAGAAGTTATCCAGACATCCTTGTTTTACAGCCTTAATGGCAAATGGCAGTGAAATACCTGAAGATCGTGAAAGGGTCGTGCTTTGAATGGCGCCAAAATCAACAATCTGAGATTCCGGATACACTTTCAGGTCTGAACCGCAGGCCAGAAAACGGATCCCCTGCAAGCCAGAAAGGTTGTATTTGAGGTTTTTAGCACCGGGGGATTTGTTAATACCTCTGCTGCCATCAAGCTGAAAGACGGTGAACTGATCCGCGCCCTGGTAATGCCCGCTGGAAGGGGCATTACCACTGACTTTGATATACAGGCGAAACGTCACGTTGACGGTGACGTTCTGGCCCTTTTTGATAGGCGTACTGTTAGTACTGAGTCTCTGCTCGTTCTGTTCCAGATCCTGCCCGTTGTAGCTCACGCCCAGCAATAAGCCTTCCCCGATCGACTGGGATTTAGGGTTAAAGTAGAAATGCACAACGTCAATAATCGACCCCAGCACATTGTCGCAATACGCCGTGACGTTGATGTCATTCGATTCCCAGACCTTGGTGCCGACAGGAACATTCGCCGGGATAGCCAGTTGCCCTACCGGTATCGCCGGTTTATCCACAATACCTGTGCCTTTCTCCACACAATCGAGCGCCAGGGCGCTGCGGGTAAATAAGAAGAGCAGGATGATGATTGCCATCCGGCCAATGGATAATCTGCAAATATCAGGCATAACAATCCCTTTTCTTTATGGTAAATCCGTTCAGTCACGGCTTCTCACGTGGTTGTTATCGCTTATCATCCTTGCTGATAAGCTGACATTGCACGGACGGGCAATGATATTGATTGACCTGAAGACCGCCATAATCATCCATGTACCCGAGACTGTAACGGTCGCTGACGTACTGACTGCCGGTCAGAGATTCCGTCGCAAACGGCGCCAGCATGACGCTGTCAAAACCCGATGCATTGCCTTTATTGTCTTTACCCAGATATCCGACAGTGATGTAAAAGGGTGTCGGATTCGTCAGTTTCAGCCCGTTACTAAGCCGTGAAACCTGGAGCTGTTCCTGCCAGTCGGCTTTCAACAGTTTTCTCAGTTCCGCCGGGCGGAAGAACAATTTCACGCGGCTTTGGATTGCCACCTGCATCACGTTCGCCATATCACTTTTTGGCGGCACTTCGCGCACGTTGAAGTAGAACAGCGACTCACGGTCTTTCGGTAAACCGGCCGTTTCCGGCAGTTGCAGAATACGGATCTGGCTTTTCTGCCCGGCATCAATTCGCTGCATCGGCGGCAGCGCCACCAGCGGCGAGGTAATTTTTTCGCCCTGAGCGTTCTCCAGCCAGACCTGCGCCAGATAAGGCAGTTCCTTGCTCTGGTTCTCGAGCATGACGCTGACGGATTTATCGCTGGCGTTATAGATGATGCGCGTCCGGTCAAGATTCACCGCGGCGACTGCCGGATAACATGCTCCGGCCAACATCAGTACGGCTACGCAGCGTAAAATCATTTTTTTCATCTGGTTATTCCCTTACTTATGCGATCCCTTCAGACCGCGTTTCATCATTAATTGCAAGGCAGCAATACCTGCCCTGAAAAGGTTTCAGGCTGCGGCGGCACCTGAACCTGGCATTGCTGGTCGTCTCCCCAGCGGACAGTCAGGGATTTCTCACCTGACACCCCGGCCAGATAGGCCAGACCGCCGTCACCGATTAGTCCGGCTTCAAAACCGGAGCTGTTGTCGGTGACTGATGCCCCGAGCGGCGGATGACTGCCATCTTTCAGGCGGATCACCGCCATCAGACGCTCACCTTTAATCGCGCGGATTTTGCGAAAACCTATTGCCCCTTCCGTCAGGGTTTTACTGACCACTGAGCTATAGACTTCCACGTCATCCGGTAAATGGTTCACATCAACGCGGATATCAGAGGTCTGATAACTGGACACGCCATTCACCACCGCAATGCCGTAATCATTGGTCACGGACGCCCCGTCGCTTATCGGAATGCCTTTCACGCCGGTCGACACCATCATGCGAGGCTCGCTGCCCGCGCTGCTCTGATGCAAGGCCGCACCCGCCGCAGTGGCGGTAAACGAGCCGTACCAGTTCGCATTCACCGAACGGTAATCGTTATTTTTCACGCTGCCGTTAGCGCCGAACTGACCGTACGGCGACATATGCTGATAGTTCGCGCGGAACACACCGTTACCTTTTTGTATATCCGGACTACTCCCGCCCGCGCCAACGCGCCAGGTATTGTTCGGGTCCTGACTGTTGTAATACGACGCGGTTTGCGAGAAGCCGCTTTGCGAATCCTGCTGCGCGTCGTAGCTGATTTGTTGTCCTGAAGACAGCGGGAGGCTGAGTGACAGAAACATCTGGTTTTCATCGGTATCACGGTAATTCAGCTTGCTGGCCGAAAAGGTGGCAGAGACACCGGTAAAGCGCCCGATATCGAAAATCTTGCTGACGGAGACGCTGTAGTTGTTGCTCGGGTCTTCGTTCCAGTAGACCTTATGCGTCGCCGACAGATACAAGGTGATCGCCGGCCACGGCAGATACTGGTTAGCGGTCACTGTGTACGTTTGTTTGTCATCACGGGAATAACCGTCACCGTTCACCTTGTCGAGATACTGGTTAAAAGACATAAATGTCTTTTGTGAAAAGCGATAACCGGCGAACGTGATCTGACTGCCAGTCGAATCAAAGCGTTTGGAATAGTTGGCGCGGTAGCTGAAACCGGTTTGTTTACCCGCATCTGGTACGGTCGCAGAAGAGCGAGTCACGTCAAAAGATACCGCGCCGAGTTTTTGCAGGTTTTGCCCGATACCCAGCGCCTGCGCCTGATAATTCCCGGTCGTCGCAATCAGCCCGCCATAAAGCGAGAAATCATTTAGCGCCCCCCAGGACATTTCCCCGCTGTAAAAACCCGGCTGTAAAACGCGGTTGCTGCTGCCTGTGGTCGGTTTCCCCATGGCCGTTTTAAACCGCACCTGGCCTTTACGGGTCAGAAAGGGAATGGTGGCGGTCGTCACCTGATAGGTAGTGACGCTGCCATTTTCTTCTTCGATTTTGACGTCCAGCGAACCCTGTACCGCTTCGGTCAGGTCCTGAACCACGAACGGCCCCGGCGAGACGTTGGTCTGGTAAATGACCCGTCCATTCTGGCTGATGCTGACTTTGGCATTGGTTTTGGCGATCCCGGTCACTTGCGGCGCATAGCCACGTAATGACGGTGGCAACATGCGTTGATCGCTGTTCAGCGACGCACCGAGAAAGCGGAATGAATCAAAAATGTCAGAACTCAGATACGTTTGTCCGCCGGTAAGGCGTGCGCCGAAAGAGGGTATAGCGCGATACACGTATTTCTGCGTCCAGGTGAAATTATCACTGGCTGGCGAACCTGAGGTGCGTGAAGAGGAATACTGATAATCCGCACGGGCGCGCCACGCCCCGAGGTTAAACCCGGTGGTACCGTAGCTGCTGAAACTGGTCGAAGTATCGCCCTGTTGAGGCATGTAACGGCTACCCAGCAGGTTATAGTCGAGCAAAACGCCGTTTACACCCTCATCCCATTGAGAAGGTGGCACCCAGTTCTGGTCGTGGAACGTCAGCCAGGCTTGCGGAATGCTGATATTAAGCGTCTGCCTTTCCTGATCGTAACGTGTGGTCACTTCCGGCATTTTATCCAGTGACGTACATTTGCCGTGATGCCAGAGGGTTATTTTTTCCCGGGCTGCTTTGGTCAGATCGAATTTATCCACCAGTGAAGGCGGTAAACATAACCGGCTATTTTTATTATCATCGACCGGAATATATTGAATGACACTCTGGTCACCGAAGGTGCGACCATTAAGCATCACATCCAGCAGGTACTCTCCAGGCGCGATGTAATTGGCAACCTGAAAACGCGACAGATCGACGTTATTGCGATCGGCAGAATCAATAAAGTTAACGTTAAATTCCACCGCCAGGCTTCTGATTGAAATTAAGCATCCCGACAAAAGGAAAATAAGCCAAAAGCCTGTCCCCTTCCTTGTCGATGTTCCATCCATCGCAAACAACATAATAAAATCACTTTTTGCTTTTATAGATCAAACATAAACCCCTGGCGCAGGTGCACCTGGAAAATAAAGGGGAGATAACTCCCCTAAATAATAACAATGCTTATTTATAATTCAGGGCGTACGTTGCCTGAGAAACGATAGTACCGGTCGAAACTGGCTGTGAGTTGGCTTCAACGCGCGCAGCAAATACCAGCTCATTATTACCAGTGACAAGGTTGATATCTTTAGAGGTATCACCGACTTTCAGCAGGTCGCCGTTCGCATCAATCAGACGAATGCCTGCGCCTTTTGCACTGCCGGTGTTAGCCAGCAGTTCACTCGCGCTGCTGTCAGGCGTGCCTGCGAAAGAAACGGCCACTTTAGACATCGCCGGATATTCGACGGTGCCAGCAGTTTGTGCAGTCAGGTCGCAGCCTTGCAGGTGAATGGTGTAGTTAACGTTCTGGGAATATTTATTACCGCTTTCCAGCACCTTATTCGCTACCTGACCCATGTTCACATTAATGTCCTCATCTCCTGGAGCAATTGAGCAAGGCGCATTAATAACGGTTCCGGTGAAATGAATGCGGCCAGAGCCCTGATCGGTTCCTGTCGGCGGTGTTGTAACATCATCTGCGAAAGCTGAAGCAGAAATAAGGGCAGATAAAGCGATAACCAGTGTCTTGTTCTTAGCGTTAAACATAGTAAGTCCTTGAGATTGTAACGGTAGCTATTAAGCGTTAAGCAGCTGTTAAGCGATATTATTCGCTGTACCGAAGAGAGCACCCCTCTCTTGCCAGATCAATATACTGATATTTTTAATTTAACGTTATAATAATTCGCTTAATGCAAATATTAAGAGTTTTACGCTCGGATTAATCTTTAAACATTGCCATTATGAAAGGAAATTAACTTATAAGTTAAAATAAATGATATTAAATGTTCTCTAATGAATAATAATTTTCGCATTAGATAAGGTGAGTTAAGCTTTATTTAACCAATTTATTACATTTTTAATCATAAATTTTTACCAATCACTCCTTTTTTCTCCTCCTACCTCTCCATTTTATTTATGTGGAGTGCTCCGCAATGAACATGCGCATATCCTGCTGTTTTTACTCTGCTTGCGTGATCTGACCCCCAAAAACCAAACAAAGCCAAACAGCAAACTACACTTAACCTTTGGTTGACATATCATTAACAAATCAAAGGAGAAAAACCATGAGCCATGTTTACAAGCACCCTATTCCTGCCTCTGTCGCAGAACGTACCCTGATTACACCTGAGAAATATCAGCAGTTTTATCAACAGTCTGTCGAAGATCCGGATGCATTCTGGGCCGAACAGGCGAAAGTATTAGACTGGATCAAACCTTTCACAAAAGTGAAGAACACGTCATTCGCACCGGGAAATATCGATATCCGCTGGTTTGAGGACGGCACCCTCAATCTGGCCGCGAACTGCCTGGATCGTCATTTAGCGGAAAAAGGCGACCAGACGGCACTGATATGGGAAGGCGATGACCCTAACGCTGAAAACAAACACGTCACCTACAAACAGCTTCACCATGATGTCTGCCAGTTTGCGAATGTGCTGAAAGGATTGGGTGTTAAAAAAGGCGACGTCGTCGCGATTTATATGCCGATGGTGCCGGAAGCTGCCGTTGCCATGCTGGCATGTGCGCGTATTGGTGCCGTGCATTCCGTTATCTTTGCCGGTTTCTCACCTGAAGCCGTCTCTGGTCGTATTATCGACTCCAGCGCGAAAGTGGTTATCACCGCCGATGAAGGGCTGCGTGCGGGTCGCACTATTCCGCTGAAGCAGAATGTGGACGATGCGCTAAAAAATCCTTCAGTCACCAGCGTGACACATTCCATTATTTTCAAACGCACCGGCAAACAGGGCGAGTGGAAAGAAGGTCGTGATATCTGGTGGCATGATGCCATTAACGGCATTTCAGCTGATTGTCCGGCCGAAGAAATGAAAGCGGAAGATCCACTCTTTATCCTCTATACCTCCGGTTCTACCGGTAAGCCAAAAGGCGTGCTGCACACCACAGGCGGTTATCTGGTCTATGCCGCTCTTACATTTAAATACACCTTTGATTATCACGATGGGGACATTTACTGGTGTACCGCCGATGTTGGCTGGGTAACGGGTCACAGCTATTTGCTCTACGGCCCGCTGGCATGCGGCGCAATCAGCCTGATGTTTGAAGGTGTGCCAAATTATCCGACCCCGGCCCGCATGGCTCAGGTCATTGATAAGCATAAAGTAAACATCCTTTATACAGCTCCTACCGCTATCCGTGCACTGATGGCTGAAGGCGATAAAGCGATTGAAGGGACCAGCCGTGAATCGCTGCGGATCATGGGCTCGGTGGGGGAACCCATTAACCCGGAAGCCTGGGAGTGGTACTACAAAACAATAGGCAACAGCCATTGCCCGATTGTCGATACCTGGTGGCAAACCGAAACTGGCGGTTTCATGATAACGCCATTGCCGGGCGCCACTGAGCTGAAAGCCGGTTCGGCAACGCGACCGTTCTTTGGCGTTCAGCCTGCGCTGGTGGATAACGAAGGTGTTCCACAGGAAGGTGCATGCGAAGGCAATCTTGTGATCACCGATTCATGGCCCGGACAGGCGCGTACGCTGTTTGGTGATCATGAACGCTTCGAGCAGACCTATTTCTCAACGTTCAAGAATATGTATTTCAGTGGCGACGGTGCCCGTCGTGACGAAGACGGTTATTACTGGATCACTGGCCGCGTTGATGACGTGCTGAATATTTCCGGCCATCGGCTGGGAACCGCTGAAATTGAATCCGCGCTGGTTTCACACCCTAAAATTGCAGAAGCGGCTGTTGTCGGCATTCCGCATAACATCAAAGGGCAGGCTATTTACGCCTACATCACTCTTAATCACGGCGAAGAACCGTCACCGGAACTCTATACCGAAGTGCGCAACTGGGTGCGCAAAGAGATAGGGTCCATCGCCACACCAGACGTTCTTCACTGGACGGATTCATTACCTAAAACCCGCTCCGGCAAAATCATGCGCCGTATCCTGCGCAAGATTGCTGCCGGCGACACCAGTAATCTGGGAGACACCTCTACGCTGGCGGATCCGGGCGTAGTCGACAAATTGTTGGAAGAAAAACAATCAATGAAAGTGCCGTCGTAATTTTCACCGCCCTGGCGCGGTGAGCTCTATCAATGCCTCACAGGAGTCACTGAGATGAATGATCTCATTTATCAGAGAGTTGTAAATAATCCGCGCTTTAGGGAACTGGTGCAAAAACGCAGTCGTTTTGCCTGGTTACTTTCAGGGATTACCTTGGTCCTGTACGTTGCCTTTATCCTGCTGATTGCTTTTGATCCGCAGTGGCTGGGAACCCCACTTTATGAAGGAGCCACGATTACCCGGGGTATTCCTGTTGGCGTGGGGCTGATCGTTATCTCTTTCGTTCTGACCGGGATTTATGTCATCCGTGCGAATAGCGAATTTGACCGGCTGACGGCAGATATTATCCGCGAGGTGCAGCCATGAAGGCTCATCGTGGCTCTCTTCTTTTACTGGCGTTGGTTTCAGCCTTCCCCTTCAACCTGTTTGCCGCCGAAGGAATTGCAGGTGAAGTGAAACGCCAGCCTCTTAATATAGAAGCGATTGTGATGTTCGTACTGTTTGTCGGTGCGACGTTATATATCACCTATTGGGCAGCAAAACGTACGCGATCCCGTCAGGATTACTACACTGCGGGCGGGCGCATTACCGGCCTGCAAAACGGTATGGCGATTGCCGGTGACTTTATGTCAGCCGCGTCTTTCCTTGGCATCTCTGCGCTGGTTTACACCTCCGGATACGATGGGCTGATTTACTCCATCGGTTTCCTGATTGGCTGGCCGATTATCCTGTTCCTCATCGCCGAACGTCTGCGAAACCTGGGTAAATATACCTTTGCCGACGTTGCGTCTTACCGTCTTAAGCAGAAACCCATCCGGCTGCTTTCAGCCTGTGGTTCACTGGTCGTAGTCGCGTTGTATCTGATTGCACAGATGGTCGGTGCCGGTAAGTTAATCCAGCTGCTGTTTGGTCTTAACTATCATGTTGCCGTGATCCTGGTCGGGATCCTGATGGTGCTCTATGTGTTGTTTGGCGGGATGCTGGCGACAACCTGGGTGCAAATCATCAAAGCAATTCTGCTGCTGGCGGGTGCGACATTCATGGCCGTGATGGTCATGAGATCTGTCGGCTTTAACTTCAATACGCTCTTTACTCAGGCCGTTGCGGTGCATTCTAAAGGGATTGCGATCATGAGCCCGGGAGGACTGGTTTCAGACCCGATATCGGCTCTGTCTCTTGGCCTCGCGCTGATGTTCGGTACCGCCGGTCTGCCGCATATCCTGATGCGTTTCTTCACGGTGAACGATGCTAAAGAAGCGCGTAAAAGCGTATTTTATGCCACCGGTTTTATTGGTTACTTCTATATTTTGACCTTCATTATCGGTTTCGGCGCCATCGTTCTGGTCAGTGGGAATCCTGCCTTTAAAGATGCCAGCGGTGTATTGCTCGGCGGCAATAATATGGCAGCAGTCCATCTGGCTGATGCCGTAGGAGGAAGCTTCTTCCTTGGCTTCATCTCTGCCGTCGCCTTCGCCACTATTCTCGCCGTTGTTGCAGGTCTGACATTAGCGGGCGCTTCAGCGGTATCGCATGACCTTTATGCCAGTGTTATCAAGGATGGCAAAGCCACTGAACGGGATGAGTTACGCGTTTCGAAGATAACAGTCATCTTGTTAGGGATCGTGGCGATTGCTCTGGGTATTTTGTTTGAAAAACAGAATATTGCGTTCATGGTCGGTCTGGCTTTCTCCATCGCTGCGAGCTGTAACTTCCCGATTATCCTGCTTTCAATGTACTGGTCCAAACTGACTACGCGCGGAGCAATGATTGGTGGCTGGCTGGGATTACTCACTGCAGTCATACTCATGATCCTCGGGCCAACTATCTGGGTACAAATTTTAGGGCATGCCAAACCTATTTATCCGTATGAATACCCGGCTTTATTCTCGATGATTGTCGCCTTCGTGGGGACCTGGTTCTTCTCGATTACTGATAACTCTCTGGAAGGCCAGAAAGAAAGGGAACGTTTCTATCCTCAGTTTGTACGCTCACAAACCGGGATCGGGATCTCTCAAAGTTCTAATCACTGATTGTTCTGATTTCAGAAACGCAAAAGGCCATCCCTGAAGATGGCCTTTTGTTTGAATCTTCAGTCTTAAATCGCCGAGCCTTTGAATGTAGAAAAGACAAAAGCCCCGTACTTTCGTACGGGGCTTTTGTCTTTTTTTGATGCCTGGCAGTTCCCTACTCTCGCATGGGGAGACCCCACACTACCATCGGCGCTACGGCGTTTCACTTCTGAGTTCGGCATGGGGTCAGGTGGGACCACCGCGCTAGTGCCGCCAGGCAAATTCTGTAATTTACCGAACTCTACGCTTATTACTGGTGCTGATACCCAGAGTCGAACTGGGGACCTCACCCTTACCAAGGGTGCGCTCTACCAACTGAGCCATATCAGCACGCTTATTCTTCTAACAGCTCGCTTATAAGCAAACTTTACTAATTTGATGCCTGGCAGTTCCCTACTCTCGCATGGGGAGACCCCACACTACCATCGGCGCTACGGCGTTTCACTTCTGAGTTCGGCATGGGGTCAGGTGGGACCACCGCGCTACTGCCGC